>Ga0208490_100027_pt1 | contig 128908 bp, 142 predicted proteins | sample SubbioAug_CSWold_FD_184818 | JGI IMG/M metagenome (GOLD analysis project Ga0208490, IMG submission 184818) | Serpentinite rock and fluid subsurface biosphere microbial communities from McLaughlin Reserve, California, USA - CR11Aug_CSWold (SPAdes) | ecosystem: Environmental > Terrestrial > Deep...
AAGCCGCAACTGCAATGGAAATATTACTTGTTTGGCATAGCCGAAATTTTCAATTCCGAAGGCGCGGAAACGCGTGGGTGCGGGCCAAAGCATGTCGACGGATTCAAGGTTTGTGGACCCCTCCCAATCGATCTCTGGCGGCAGGCCAACCTCGCCTGGCGACCGCCAGTACGCTTTCCATCCTTCCTCCAGTTCAATCTTCAAACCCGCCGAAAGGAACTGCGATCCTGGGGCGATTCCTGCTTCCGCGACGATCAAACGTGCCGTCAGAACTTCGGAACGATACGCATTGGATTCCAAGGCGCGAACAGGGCTTGCCACAAAAACAAGAAAGAGTGCGAGACTGATAAGCAATCCCTGATACCCTGCCAAGGTTGTACGCATATTCTGACCTCTTTTTCTTCGCGCTCAGTCTCGGGAAGTTACAGCAACGTGCTAGTCCCGAACGCCTTTGTGACGGCGTCGACCCCTCAAACAGTGGGCAGAGCCAAGACTCCGACCAACTAGGCGACAGCGATGCTCGTCTGGGCTTCCTACAAAACAGTCGTTTTTCCGCGTCGAACGCAAGCTGGACCCGCTCTCCATGGTGTCGCGCTCTCAGGCTAGCGCCGTTTCAAGGTTAGTCCTTTTTTGTCTGTTCACGATACTTACGATAGTGCGCCCGTCGAGACCCGATGCTGGGCGACAAAATAGTCGCACCACAACAACGACCAGATGAAAACGAGCGCCGCCACACCCGCCAAAACCCGTAGTACTTTCTGAAGACCTGATAGCCGCACGCCGCTCCGCCCGAATTTGATTCTATATTTTAGGCGCGTTTACACCCTCTAGCTACTGTAGGTTCAAGACCTATTCTGGATGAAAGAGCGATGTTCACTGACCTGTGAGATGCCGAGCGGAACTTGTGCAAAAAAACGCTTAAAGCTACACGGGCTGTAGATAGTTTGGAGAGGTGATATGCTCACAATCGGCACTTTGGCAAAAAGGACCGGGACGAAGGTGCAGACGATCCGCTATTACGAGCAGATCGGACTCCTGCCCGAGCCCGGGCGATCGGCTGGCGGTCAGCGGCGCTATGGAGATAGTGAGCTTGACCGCTTGTCTTTCGTCCGGCATGCGCGGCAACTCGGGTTCTCGCTGGACGCAATCCGTGAGCTTCTTGATCTGAGCGATCATCCAGACAAGTCGTGCGCGGAGGCCGATGCCATCGCTCGCCGACAACTCAAGCAGGTTGAGCAACGTATGGCCCGACTTGAAGCCCTTCGGACAGAATTGCAGAGGATGGTGCACGAATGCAGCGGCGGGCACACGGCCGATTGCCGTGTGCTGGAGGTGTTGCGCGACCATTCCGAGTGCCTGACGGACCACGACGAGATCGGCGCCTGAGATGACCGCAGTGCTCGTCTATCCGCTCGCGGCCTTGGCTGAGATCGCCGGATGCTTTGCCATCTGGGCATGGTGGCGTCTTGGCGCGTCCCCACTTTGGCTTGTCCCCGGTGTGGCGGCGCTGGTGGCGTTCGGCTGGCTTCTGGCTCAGGTCGACACTGTGGCTGCGGGACGCGCCTTTGCCGCCTATGGTGGGATCTATATTGCCGCGTCCATTCTCTGGATGTGGCTCGCCGAAGGGCACCGGCCGGACAGGTGGGATCTGCTCGGCACCACTGTATGCTTGTTGGGTGCTGCCATCATCCTCGCGGCACCCCGCGGAGCGTAATAAAACGGCATTGCTCCTACAGTAGCTTTAGCTTTTACAACGGTGCGCGTTTCACAGGCTAAAGCAAGGCAGGAATTGAATGTTCGAAATTTCAGGTGTTGGAATCGTCGCGGCTTTTCTGGGTGGCACCATATCCTTTCTGTCGCCTTGTGTCCTGCCTCTTGCTCCTGGCTACGTGTCTTACATCGCGGGACAGCCCGCCGTGAAATCCGGGGCGGCGCGCAGCATTGCCGAACGGGCGCGCAGCGTGATCCTGAGTTTGTGGTTCGTGTTCGGGTTTTCGACAGTCTTCGTGGCGCTCGGGGTCGGGGCAAGTCTTTTGGGCGGGATGCTCTTGCGCTGGAAATACGAACTCGGGCTTGCGGGTGGCTTTTTGATCGTCTTGTTCGGACTTGTCATGATGGGCGCGATCAAGATCCCCGCCATGATGCGTGACACGAGGCCCGACGTAAAAGTTGACGGCGGCAGCGCCGTTGGAGCCTACCTTTTGGGTCTTGCCTTTGCCTTTGGCTGGACGCCCTGGATAGGCCCTGTGCTTGGGTCGATCCTGGCAGTAAGCGCGACATCTGGAGCGGACGGGATGGCCTTGCTGGCAATCTACTCGGCAGGACTTGGACTGCCGTTTCTGATCATAGCGCTCTTCACCAACGAGATTGCAGGCAGGCTAAAGCGGATCGGTGCGGCTGGTCGATGGCTCTATCGTATATCGGGCGGACTGATGGTGCTGATGGGTATCGGCGTGATGACAGGTCAAATCAGCCGCCTTGCCTTCTGGCTGCTCGAAACCTTCCCGGCCCTTGGCACGATCGGATAAAATCATGATCGAAAGTGACATTTGAGAAAAGGCTTGTCTCTCTAGTCACTGTAGAGATTAAGACTCCTCGTGAACGATTCGCGGAGAGACCCTGTGGCATCCACCGATTCCTATTTAACCGCGACAAGACTGCTGGATTTTGACTCGCCCTCAATCTCGAACCTGATACGAGATCGTGGCTGGCATGACCTTGCCCGTGTCGACCGGATTGGCGCGGTTTATGACTTTGTAAGAAACGAGATTGCGTTCGGCTACAACCGCGTCGACGACATTCCCGCCTCTGCGGTGCTGACCGACGGCTACGGGCAGTGCAACACGAAAGGGACGCTTCTCATGGCACTGCTGCGCAGCGTAGGCATCCGCTGCCGCCTGCACGGCTTCACCATCCACAAGGCCCTGCAGCGTGGCGTGGTGCCCGAACTGGTCTACCCCCTCGCACCGTCCGAAATTCTGCACTCGTGGGTCGAAGTCGAAACAGAAGAGGGCTGGATCAATCTCGAAGGCTTCATTCTGGACGCCCCCTTCCTGCAGTCGCTTCAGAAGGAATTCAGCGAAACAGAAAGCCTTTGCGGCTACGGGGCCGGAACGGATTGCCTGAGTGCGCCACCAGTCAGTTGGAGCGGCGGCAGCACTTATATTCAGAAAACCGGTATCGTTCGTGATTTTGGAACCTTTGATACGCCCGACGACTTTTACGTGAAATATAGACAGAACTTCGGATTTGCGCGTGATTTTCTCTATCGCCACGTCATCCGTCACTGGATGAATGCCCGGGTTCACCGCATCCGTCGTGGAATGTTGCCAAAGGTCCCTGGTCTCAGTCGACCGAACCACAGCCATGAGGAGAACAACCGTGCCGCATGATCATGGCCATACCCACATTGATCCTGAATCAGGTGATCGTAGGGTCTCCATCGCAATCTGGGCCAACGGGCTTCTGACCGTCGCGCAGATCGTTGGCGGCATCCTTTCCGGCAGCCTGGCGCTGATCGCAGATGCCCTACACAATTTTTCGGACATGGCGTCACTGGTGATCGCGTTCGTTGCGCGCAAAATCGCCAGACGACCCGCCGATGAACGCATGACCTTCGGTTATGGACGGATTGAAATTGTCGCGGCACTCATCAACTACACGACCCTGATTCTGATTGGTTTCTACCTGATCTATGAGGGTGGCATGCGGATGATCGACCCGCCCGAGGTCGCTGGTTGGACGGTGGTGATCCTGGGCGGTGTGGCACTGGTCGTCGACACGTTGACTGCGCTACTTACCTATTCGATGCAGAAAGGCAGTGTGAACATCCGAGCGCTTTTTCTGCACAACCTGTCGGACGCTTTGGCCTCTGTGGCAGTCATCATTGGAGGGTCCCTGATCATCCTCTACGACATGCGATGGGTCGATCCAGCAATCACCATCGGCATCGCCCTTTACATCCTCTATCTGGCTTTCACTGAGATTGGCGGTCCGATCAGAACTCTGATGCTCGGCAGCCCCCCCGACATCGACAATGCAGCCGTCGTTGAGGCGATGCGGAGCGTCGATGGTGTCGCGGACGTTCACCACGTGCATCTGTGGCAGATGGAGGAGGACAAGGCGGCGCTGGACTGCCACGTGGTGCTGACAGCGGGCGGCTGGGGTAAAATCGAAAAGATCAAGGCAGCGATCAAGGACCGGCTGAAGGAGGACTTCAACATCGCCCATTCCAGCCTGGAGTTCGAACACGAAGACCGTGCACACGAAAACGCCGACCTCTACGGTCACGGCAAGCCGGAAGAAGAGGAGAACCATGTTCACCGGGATCATGACAGGTCATGACGACGTGATCGGCGTCGCCTGCGAGTGCAAGCTCAGCGAAAGCGACCTGAAACGGATGCACGGACTGCTTCAAGAGCGCCTGCAGGAGACAAGCAAGCCTGGCCTGGTCCTCGAACTCACGAGGTTCGAAGCCGTCAAGGTTCCGTCTGCTCTTGAGCCGGTCCAGAACTGCTGAGAGCCCGAATGCGTCCTATCCGCCACACAGATTTAGGCAGAACAAATTTTAGGGCAATTCGAGACTCATATGACGATCCAGATGGCTCGGGCGCTTTGACATACCGTGGGACTGGCGCCGCGCGCAACATGGCGAATGATGAAGGGCGACGCTGTCAGCTCGCGATCTTGCTGACCGCCGCAACCATCATACGCATCACCAATATTGCAATAGTATATTTTCGTATGTATGCTGGGTAAAGATTGTCAAGGGTCCTTGCCATGCGTTTCGAATTCAAAAACCTCCCTCTGGCGGCCTTTTTAGCTCTCGCCTTGACCGGCCCAACAGTTCCGACACAAGCACGCGCCCAAACCTATCAGATCGATTGTGCCATCCTGCTGTGTTTGTCCGGTGGATGGCCGGCCTCGACGCCCTGCGCCCGCGCACGGGCCGAGTTCATCCGGCGCATAACTCCATGGCCGGTGGAGCCGCCGCTTCAGATTTGGCGCTGCCCGATGGGTGCGTCTTACGATGGACCTGCTAGATCGCGGCCCGCGGACCGGATCTTCGATGCCCTATATGGTGATTCAGGAACCCCTCCAAACTCTTCAACCCCGCTCTTCGATCAGGCAGCCAGGGCAGGCGGGATGCTTGGGCGCAATGGCTCCAACGCGGCTTGGGACAACCTCGTAAGGGCTGATTACGCCCTCCAGCTCGTAGAAGACCGCGCCGACATCGATATCAGCGGGCCGGAATTCAACTTCGTGCGTTCCATCCGCGTCTTTGACGTTCGTTATGCCCGCCAGCACGAATCCGGGCGAGATGGCGACTGCAACCGCAGCGCCGCCGTTGTCCTCGGCACCTACGGGATCCAGGGCGATTTTTCTTGGAGGGTGTCGTCACCCGCAGCGCTTCCTGATGCGCATGCCGGTCTCGAGCGATGGGGCGAGCACTGCCCGAGCATTTATCACAGATCCGTCTTCGTTGAGTGGCGTGACTATAGCGGGAATTACGGTTTTGAGCAGGTCAATTACTGACTATTGAGCCGCAGCGAAGTCGCGCAGGGCCTTGTACGAAATCAAACCTGCAACGCAGGCACACGCACACAATCGAGGGCCATAAAGGCCATATTCCACCATGTCAGTCGTCGCGTCAGGGCAGCTGCGTGAGAGACGCGAAGTCGATTTCAGCTTTATCGGCATCGCAGAGATCCGGGTAAATCTTTGAGACGCGCTGTGGGCCATGCATGTCCCACCGGATTGCCAGAGCACCTGTGTTCCATCGATAAACCCAGCCAACAATGGTTTCTTCATCGGCTGCAATCAAATTGGCGATGGCGACACCTTCGACCTTATCTTCATTCACTGTTAACTAATTTCCTGCAATTGGGCTTTTCCGACCGCAACTTCGACTTCCGAAGCGTTTGCTGCAGCGGCATGCCTGTTTTGGTTAAATTGGTTAGCTGTTCTTCCTCGCGTCACCGATACTCACACCGGGAAAAGTTAGCTCCCGTGTTCTTGATTAATGAAATTGCTCAAATCCGGTGGTCGGGCTCCGTGGCGGCTTCGACGATCGCCAAAACCTCGAAGGGGTCAAAGCCGATGGCGCGCGCAAGGACGACCAGCTCGACGACGTCGACCCGGCGCTGGCCGCTTTCAATGCGCGCCACGAGGGATTGATGGCACTTGAGCTTGATCGCCAAGTCCTCCTGACCGAGGCCCGCCTTGATGCGGGCGTCGACCAATGCTTGGCAGAGTGCCACCTGTCCCGTGCTTCTGATTGTCTTTGCCACGCGTCACATACCTTTTGTGACGTCGCTAGCGGATGAAATCTGTTATCTAAAAAGTAGATATATGAGGGTGTTATCGGCGTCTGGTTTCCATGGGCTGCAAGTCTGATGCTCCCGAGGTTGCCCATCAATCCCCTACCAATTGCAGGAACCGGCCATAGTCCTCGCTGACTTCGCGCGCTTCCTCGAAGGCGCGGGCGCGTTCGCTGTCGAGGCAACGGAAGTAGCTCTGGATATCCTGGATGTAGTCTTCGAAATCGCCACGGATGATGTCCGCATAGTCCCGCGCTGCCTGCGAATCGCTTGGCAGGAAAGGACGGGCCGGGGCGAGGCAGGATTCCGCCAAGACCGGCCCGGGAACGCAGATCAGAAGGACCATAGCTTGCAATGGGAGCAGGCACGTCAACCGTGGGTTTCTCAAACCTGTTATCTCCTTGATCGCAGACACTGGCCGTGACTAGTGTTTGCGTGACCAAACTACAGCTAAAGCACGATATTACATCTTGCGGTTGATAGTATACTATCGTAACTCTGGGCTTCAAGTGGGAATGCCTGGGGTCGCGCCATTGGAGAAAGCGTGAGCCGGGCCATGAACTGGGACATCGAAGCACCAAATGTGGTTACGGAAGCCAGGTTCCGCGAGCTCGTGGAAAGCGGCTATAGCGCAGAAATCCTGTGCCAGGAGTCGGCACATAAGAAAGGCCCCAGCTATTACGGGGTCTGGATCATGCGCGTTGTCTCTGATGACGGGGTGGAAAAGCTCCTGGTCACCGCCCGCACGCGGACGACCTACAACGATATCAAGATCCGCGAGTTCAAGACGATCTCCGGCGTGGTGTCTTTCTTCATTGGCCTTGGTTTTGCGCATGTCGACCTGCCGCTTGAGGCGGGGACAAGCCGTACGCACAAACTTGCGCCGCCAGACAAAGCCCCATCAGACAAGGGCGCTGGCAGCTAACCTCGTCTGTCTCTGGCTGGTCGCAGCACCTGCCTCAGCTCAAATGGTCCTGGTCATGGAGAGCGACGGCTCCCTGATCCCGTCACGCTCCCAAAGCAGCTTTGCTCGAAACTACAATGACGGCATTGGTCAGGGATCGGCGTCCGATGGTTTGGCCATTCTTGGCGAGACTGAAGCAGCTTCCGAACCTGACGCGCTGAGGTTTGCGGCACTCGCCCAGCCAGCACCCCTGCCCCGCGCAGACGTTCTCTTAGGCATCGAGGCAACGGCCCTGCGCTATGCCGGCCATCCGGGCCTGCGGCGCGCAGAGCTCTCCGTGAGGGATTGGCTGGCTCTCTACCGCGCCAATATCGAGGTTGAGAGCGCCTACCGGCAGGATGCGATCTCACATGCGGGCGCCATTGGCCTTGGTCAGCTGATGCCCGACACCGCGCGCGACCTCGGCGTTGACCCGCGTGACCCTCAACAGAACCTCGACGGCTCTGCCCACTACCTCGCGATGATGCTGGAGCGCTTCGGCGATCCGCATCTGGCGCTGGCGGCCTACAACGCCGGTCCCGACGCCGTGCGCCAACACGGTGGCATTCCCCCTTACCGAGAAACCCAGAACCACGTGGCCCGCGTCATGGCTGTCGTAGCCCGATTGGAAGGATCAAATTCATGAAACAGATTTCAAACCTCTTTGTCGCCTCGCTGGCGCTATTCCTGCTCATTGCCGAACCGGCCCTTGCTCAAAGCATCGATCTCTCCCCGATCCAGAGCCTGTTGCAGGGTATCGTCGATGCGCTGACAGGTCCGCTCGGTGTTGTGATCGCGACGCTCGCGGTCCTCGGCGTTTTCTTGAGCTGGTTCTTCAACATCATCGACCTGCGCCAGGCGCTTTGGGTGCTTGTCGGGATCGCTGGTGTCGCCGCCGCCCCCACCATCGTTGCCGCGGTCTTTGCCGGTGGCTGAGCGCGCGCCTCTCTTCCTCGGCCTCGTGCGTCCGCCGAAGCTCCTGGGCCTGCCCATCATGTATGCGATGGTCTGGCTCTTCGGCTCGGTGCTTCTCTTCGTCTGGGTCCAGCATATTGCGATGCTGGCTGTCGCGGCTCTGCTCTATCCGGTGCTTTGGAAGGCCGCAGATTGGGACCCGCGCTTCATCGATGTGATGATGACGTCGCTGCAGGAGACACCGCCCACGCGCAACAGGTCCATCCATGGCGGGGACAGCTATGCCCCGTGATGAAGCCCCTGATGCTGCGCTCGATCCCCGCACGATGACGCCGGAATGGTATGCGCGCGAGACCCGCCTTGCGCATATGCTGCCCTATGTGAGCCTCGTCGATGGCCAGACCGTGCGCACCCGGGTTAATGAGCTCTTCCGCTGCATCCGGCTCGAGGGGATCAACAGCTACACGACGGACGATGCCTATCTCGACAAGGTGACGGCGCTTTTTGCCCGCATCGTCGCGCAACTTGGGCCGGAATTCAGCTATTACGTCCACAAGGTCTCCAAGGCCATCAAACCTGATCTCGACCCCATCCGCGAGGACAGCTTCGCAGGCGAGGTGGACCGGCGCTGGCGCGCGAAACTCGAGACCAGCGGGCTCCGCGACAAGACCCTGACGCTCACCGTCATTCACCGCCCGCCCCCGAAAAGCCTCCTGCCGTTCCTGAGCCGCAGCGCGCCGGACCGACTGAAGGAGGAGACCCGCAAACGCCTGCAGCGCCTCGGTGAGGCTGTGAACGTCTTCCTCTCGGGGCTGACCGAGCTCAGGCCGCGCCTGCTGTCAGCCGGATCGGGAGAGTTGGTGGGATTTTTGGGCGCGCTCAACACGGGCACCGAGCTGCCGCTCTACCCGGCCAACACCTACGGCTTTCTGTCCTTCAACGTCGCCAATACCCGCGTGACGTTTCACGGCGACCATTTCGAGCTTTCCGAGGGCGTCGTGGGCCACCGCTACGGCAAGAGTTTCACCATCGGGGAATACTCGGAAGGCACCTCCTGCACCATGTTCGACATGCTGAACCTGCCGGTCGACATGATCGTGACGCACTCCTTCACGCCGATCAATTCGAACCTCATGGCGGGCCGCATCAAGCGGCAAAAGCGCCAGATGCAGGCCAGCCAGGACGCAGCCCTCTCGCTCCTGGAAGCCCTCGACATCGCCGCCGATGATCTCGAGGCCAAGCGCCAAAGCTTCGGCGAGCATCACATGGTCGTGACGCTCTTTTGCGACACGCTCGAAGAACTGCAAACCCTCAGCGCCGAGATCGTGAACGCCGCCGCAACCGAAGGCGTGAAGATGATTGGCGAGCGGGTCGCGGCCAAGGCGCATTACCTCAGCCAGCACCCCGGCAACCAACCAAAGCGCGTCCGCGCCAGCGCCGTCACCAACCGCAACTTCGCGGATTTTGCGGCCTTCCACCGGACACAGCTCGGCAAACCTGCAGCACTTACCCCCTGGGGCCGGGTCGTCACATATTTGCCCACGCCGGAGCAGAGCGCCTACGGGTTTTCCTATCACGAGCAGGGATCGCCCGACAAAGAACCGACCAGCGGCCATACCCTGATCATGGGACGGCCCGGGTCGGGCAAATCGGTGCTGTCGGCCTTTCTGATGACGCAAGCCCGTCGCGCAGGGGCGCGGATCTTCGTCTTCGATTACCGTCTTGGTATGGAGATGGCGGTCCGCGCCAATGGCGGGCGCTACGCCTCCCTGAACGCCGGTCAGCCCACGGGCCTCAACCCACTCTGGACCGAGACTGACGCGCGGGGTACCGCATGGCTTTCGGATTGGCTCGCCACACTGCTCTACCGCGCCGACAAGCCCCTGACCCCGGCACAGACCAACCGCATCCAGGAAGTCGTGCGCCAGAATGCCCAGGCCACCAATCCGGCCCTGCGGAACTGGCGGGATTTCGCGTCGCTTTTTGTGTCCACCGATGATGGCGGCGATCTGCACCAGCGCCTGCTCGAATGGACCGAGGACGGCCGCTATGGCTGGATCTTCGGGCAGAGCCTTGAGGACACGTTCTCGCTCAAAGGCGATGTGGTGGGTTTCGATCTGACCGGCATTCTCGACAGCGAGGCCGACAAGGAACGGATGGCGGTCCTCTCCTATCTTTTCCGCCGGGTCGAGCGCGAGATCGAGGATCGCCGCCCGACCATCATCGTGATCGACGAGGCCTGGAAGGCCCTCGACAACGCGTATTTCGCCGAACGGCTGTCGAACTGGCTGGTGACCGCGCGCAAGCAGAACACCGTCGCGGTGATGATGACGCAATACGCAAGCCAGCTCGAGCGCACCCGGACCGGCAAGACCATCATCGAGGCGGTGCCGACGCAGATCCTGCTCCCCAATATCCGCGCGCAGCCTGCGGACTACTCCATGCTGAACCTCACGGAGAAGGAGCTCGACGTCCTTCTCAACACGGGCAGCAACAGCCGCCTCGCACTGATCCGCGACGATCAGGGCTCAATCGTCGTCGATGCCGATCTGAGCGCCCTTGGGCCCAATCTCACGATCCTTGGCGGCATGGAAAAGGGCGAAGCGCTTGTCGGCGCCGATTACCGCGACCGCCCCGACTTCTGGAGGCTTTCATGATCCGTATTCTTATCGCTTTGGCTGCGCTCGGCGCGCTGGCCTCCTGCACCCAGTATCGGGAGCCGCAGGCCAATTGCTTTTCCTTTCTCGCCTCGACGGCAGCGACAGCCCAGGATTGCCACTTCACGCCCCTTGGCACCCCGGAGGGCGACATTGAAGTCTAACCTGCCTCAAATCCTCGCGTTTTGCCTGCTGCCCGGTCTCAGCTTCGCCCAAGGCGTGCCGACCAATGACAGTGGGCTGACCGCGCGTGACATCGTCGAGACCGGCGATCGCGAGGCAGACTTAGCTGTTCAGGGCGACAAGCTTGCAGTGCGCGAACTCATCGCCGAGATCGAACGGGAGCAGCTGGAAACCCTCCGACGCATCCTCGATGCCCAGACCAGCTTCGGCGGTCAGGGCCTGCCCGCCATGGTCTCGGGGCTGGAAAGCGGCAGCGGGGATCCCGACCGCGCCGTGGAAGCCGTCTATGGCACGGGCGAGATCGACCCCAATCCCGGCGGTGCGCAGATGTTCGGGGATGCGTCTGAGAACATCGAGCAGCTCATCATCCGGGTCGCCCAGGAGACCAGCGGCTTTGCGGGTGTTGGCCGCGCAGGGCTCTCGCCCGTCCAGTGGCGCGCGTTGCTGCAAGCGCTGATCTGGCAGGAAAGCCGGTTTACGATTGGGGCACGGTCTCCCGTCGGCGCTTATGGTCTCACCCAGATCATGCCTGGCACCGCCAGCGATCTCGGCATCAACCCGGAATATTACGACAGCCCCTATCTGCAGGTGCATGGTGGCGCGCGCTATCTCGCGACCCAGCTCAACACATTCGATGGCAACATCATCAACGCCCTCGCGGCCTATAACGCCGGACCCGGCCGGGTCTTCGAGTATGGCGGGGTCCCACCCTTCCGCGAGACCCAGCACTACGTCCAGGTTATCCCGGAGCGCTACAATCTCTATCTGAGCCGTATCGGCGGGATCGATGCGCTTGGCACGATCGATCCGGCGCTTCTCGCCAATGCCAACCTCTCGCTCACGGGTCATGGGGCGGCCTTTTATGGCAGCAACTCACCAGCCACGATCAGGCAAGCCGCTTTGCGTATTGCGGATATCGTCGAACGGATTTCCGAGACCGAGGATGTGCAGGAGAGCGTTGCGCTCAACACTTATGCCCGCGCCGAACTCGTGCGTCTCGTGGCCGCCCGCATCCGGCTTCAGGCGGCACGCACCCGCGTCCTTTCTGCCGAGGAGCTGGCCCAGGCCAGCGCCCGCATGGCCGAAGGCGCGTTCATGGATTTTACGATCAGGGAGATTGAATGATGGGACATCTGCTCTTGAGGACAGCTTTGGCCACGACACTTGGCGTTGGCTTGCAGTTCAGCGCCCTACCCCCTGCCGCAGCACAAGGTGTACCCGTCGTCGACACCCAGAATATCGCGCAAAACATCCAGCAGCTCCGGCAGATGATCGAAGACGAGATCCTGCAGAACGAGCAGCTGACGCAGCTCCGCGAACAGCTCGGCCTTCTCACGGACCAACTCGCGGAGCTGCAACGAACCTACGAGGCCCTCACCCGCCTTGCCGAGCTTCCAGAAATCATCCGGACGGAAATGGAAGATGAATTGAACGGTCTGCTCGACCAGGAGTTCGGGGACATCCTCGCCACGATTGAGGCGATCAAGACTGGGGATTTCTCGGGCCTCTCGGGCTCCGGCGCGGGGGAGATCGAAACCCAGATGGACCGGGTGCTGGCCGATCTCGGCTTCGATGAAGACACGCTCTCGGAAATGGCCACCAGCGGCAATCCCGGGGCCAACCGTGTGGCCACGCAGGCAACAACCGGCGCGCTCGTCTCAGCCGCCGCCCAGAACAGCTATGAAGATGCCGGCCAATCGCTCGAGCGGGTCGACCGCCTTGTCGCGCTCATCGACGACATGGAAGAGCTCAAGCAAAGCGTCGATCTCAACACGCGCGTGACAGCTGAATTGGCCATCGCCCTCGTGGCGATGTGGCAGCTGGAAGCGATTCAAACCGTGGGCGATGGCACCGGCGGCGTGATCGATGCCGCCACCATCGCCGAAGAGCAGCGCTTCATGGATTTCACCTTGCCGGACCTGCGGGCCGAGTAATCGCGGGGGCATGAATGGTGGCGACTGAACAAGAAATCATCGAGGAAGAACTGGTCTACGGTGCCCTGCGCCGCGAACGGCTCTGGCAACGCCTTGGCCTGATGGGCCTTGTCTTCGGCATCATCGGTTGTCTGAGTGCCGCGGCTGTCTCGATCCTCGATGTCGACCCGCCCCCCGTCGTTGTCCCCTATGATCCCGCCACCGGCTTTGCACTCCCCGAAGCCTCGGTGGGCGCTTCCTCGGTGACTGCCAACCAGGCGATCATCGAGGCGGAGGTCTTCCGCTACGTGACCGACCGCGAGGTCTACAACCAGCTCGACAACGATCTGCGCATCCGCAGCGTCCTGCGCCGCTCGGACGGGGCCGCCGAGAGCGGGCTGCGCCAGATCTGGAACAGCGCAAATGAGAACTATCCACCGACCGTCTATGGCCCCAATGCCAGGCTCGACGTGGAAATCCTCAGCATCAACCGGATCGGAACCAACCGCGCCACCGTGCGCCTGCGCAAGCGTCTGACATCGTTGGGCGGCACCCAGACCGGGCTCTTCACCGCCACGCTTCTCTTCGAGTTCCGTCCCGAGACCCGCCGGTCCATCGATGAGGTCTGGACCAACCCCTTCGGCTTCACCGTGCTCGAATATTCCATCCGCTCCGACAGATTGGAGAACTGACCGTGCTTGTGTTCAGACTGCTTGTACTCGGGATTGCCCTGCTGCCCAGCCTTGCCTTTGCCGAAGCGATCCCGCGCGGTGGCCCAAATGACAATCGCGTGCGGCTGGCAACATATCAAGAAGGTCAGGTCTACCTCATCAGCGTCTCGCTCACCCATGTCACCACCATCGAGTTTGGCGAGGGTGAAAGCATCCGCTCGATCATCGCGGGCGACACGGAAGGGTTTGAGATCGATGGCGTGCCGGGCGGCCAGGCCTTCGCGATCAAGCCTGTCGCGCGCGGCGTCCATACCAATGTGACGGTCTACACCAACCGGCGCAGCTACTATTTCAACGTCCAGGAGGTTCGCAGCCCGACCTTCTACGTGGTGCAGTTCCGCTATCCGGACGAAGATGCGCGCCCTACACGGGCCATCGCGGCCCAAGCGCCGAACTACAATTACGGTGCCAGCGCGCGGACCGAGTTCACGCCAACCCGCATCTGGGATGATGGGACCTTCACGTATTTCGCGTTTCCGAGAAACGCACCTGTGCCAGCGATCTTCCGCTACGCGGGCGGCCGTGAACGCACGGTCAACACGCAAACCCCTGAAGACGGCGTGATCCGCGTCAGCGGCGTGAACCGCCAATGGATCCTGCGACTTGGCGAAGAGGTGGTCTGCATCGAGGCGATCCCGCCCGCGGAGGCCACCTCATGAGCGATACCGAGAACACCGAGCTGGAAAGGCGCCTCGCCGCCCTGGAGAAAGGCAGTGCCCGCGCCCCCACGGCGGCGCAGCGCCGGTCGCCCCTTCTCGCGCTGATCGTGATCCTCGTCATCGGCGCGGGTGGTGCCCTGCTTTATCTCCTCTCACAGCCCGACGAAGAGGAAGCCTTACCGACGGCCACCCCGGACGTCTTCCAAAACGAAGGGGACGGCTTTGGCGCTATCGAGACCTTGCCCCCGCCCGAGCCCGAGGTTGTGTTCGTCGGACCAGACCCCGTCGAGCCCAACGCGGAGCTTCTGGCGCAGATCACCGCCCTGCAGGCCCAGATCGAGGAGTTGCGCAACGCCCCTGAACCAGTTGTCGAGGAAGACACCGCCGCCGCAGAGGCAATTGACGCGCTGACTGCTCAGATCGCGGCGCTACAAGCCGCCTCGGAAGCAGCACAGCAACGATTTCAGGCCGAACTGACGGCGCGGGATCGAAGTCTTGAACAACTCCGCATGGATCTGGAATTGGCCCAACTCGAGGCCAGCCGACCGCAACCCGCCCCAGCGGGCCCCACGGAAGATGAGCTGCGCGCACGCGAGCAAGAGCGACTGCGCCGCGAGGAAGAAGCCCGGCGCATGGCCGAGCTGGAGCGCCGCGCCGCGGAGGAACGCGCCTTCCAGGAGCGGCGCATCGCCTCGCCCACCATCGCGTTTGGCGGCACGTCCGGAGCGAATGAAACGGCTCTGACCGAACGCACTTTTGGCGAGGTGACGGATTTCGTGCTGAACGGTGCGCTGCCCTCCACCGTGACGCAGGCCGAGGTGATCGCCAATCCTTCCAACACCATCATCCAGGGCACCATGATCCAGGCCGTCATGGAAACCGCCCTTGACAGCTCCCTGCCCGGCCAGACCCGTGCCGTGGTGTCCGAGGATGTCTACAGCGTCGATGGCGCGCGCCTCTTGATCCCCCGCGGATCCCGTCTCGTCGGGCGCTACCGCGCTGGCGTCGATATCGCGCAGCGCCGCGTCACGATCGCCTGGGACCGGATCATCCTGCCCGCGGGCCAGACCGTCCAGATCAGCTCATTCGGGGGCGATGAACTGGGACGTTCCGGTGTCACGGGTTTCGTGGACACGCGCTTTGCCGAGCGTTTCGGGTCTGCCGCCCTGATCTCGCTGATTTCCGCGGCACCCAGTGCCGCCGCCTCCGAGGTCCAGGATGAGACTGCCGCCGACGTTCTCGAAGACGTAGGCGATGATCTGGCAGATGCGACGGACAGCGTCATCGGCGATTACCTCTCTATCGGCCCCGTCATCTATGTCGACCAGGGCGCCCGCGTCACGGTCATGGTCGACCGCGATCTGGAGATATTCTGAGCCCATGTCGCTGAGCTATCTCGAAACCTCGCTCGACCGGATCGACGCCGCCGCCCGCGACGATGTCATCGAGATCTGCATCAACCCCGACGGGACCTGCTGGGGAGAATTCCAGGGCGATCACTTCATGCGCGCGCTGGATCAAAGGCTGACGGGCGTTCAGGTCAGGGACCTCGGCAACCAGATCGCCTCCTCTGCCAATACCACGATGAGCAAGGACCGCCCCATGGTCTCGGTATCGATCACCTACAAGGGTCGCCCGATCCGCGCACAGGTCATCACCCCGCCCGCCGTGCTCTCGGCCATGTCGATCAGCTTGCGGTTCTTCTCGAGCCTGCCGCTCGAGGGCATTGCGCTCGATTTTCTTTATGGCAAAGAACGCAAGCTCGAAGACCTGCGCGTCGAAAAAAAGCGCGCCTTGCGCGCAGTGGTGGCCGCGGGTTTGATCGATGATGCGCTCGCCTTCTGCGTCGAGAACAAACTCAACATGATCGTCTCGGGTGGCACCTCCACTGGCAAGACCGTCGCCGCGCGCAAGATCCTATCTCACGTGCCATCCGAGGAACGCATCGTGACCATCGAAGAAGCCGCCGAGCTGCTGCCGACCCAGCCAAATGCAGTGACCCTCATCGCCAATCGCGACGCGGAATTCCAGACCGCCGATGTGCTTCTCACCGCCACGCTGCGCATGCGCCCCGACCGGATCATCCTGGGCGAAGTGCGCGGCAAGGAGGCCATGACCTTTCTGGAAGCCATCAACACCGGCCACGGCGGGTCCATGACCACGCTGCATGCCGAAACCCCGCAATTGGCCGTGCAGCGGCTTGCGATCGCAGCACTGAAGACCGAGATCCCGATGACCTATGCCGACATGATCCAATACATCGAGAATTCGATCGATGTGATCATCCAGGCAGGCCGGCATGACGGCAAACGCGGCATCACGGAATTCTACCTCCCCGGCGCTAATGAGATTGGAACTTCCCTATGAAGACCTTTGAATACGTTATCCTGTCCTTTCCCATGACCCGCAAAAGCAGCCTTGCCGACATGCAAGCCAGCCTGAATGCCAAAGGTGCGGAAGGCTGGGAGGTGGTGTCGATCAGCTCCTCGGAATTCGCCAATGTGGGACACACGGTCTTCCTGAAGCGTGAGACCACAGCCGCTGGAGTCACGGCATGAGAGTGACGCGGTTTCGCCTCATCCTGGCTGCGCTCGCCCTCGGCCTCAGCCTGACGTTCACCCCCGCGTTCGCCGAGCGCGACCTAGTCCCTACCTTGGAGCGCCGCTTCGATGTCTGTCCGGACCGCCCCACTGAACTCAGCTGGATGCAAGAAATCCCCCTGCGCCAAGCCTATCAGCGCGTGCTGGTCCAAGACATCTACCGTGCCCAAAACCTTGAGCGCATCGTCGAGACTGGCAGCTGCGATTGCGAGATCCGGTTCCCGTCCTGGGACGATGCCGAGGCGATGTTTCGCGAGGTCCACGCGAGTGACGAACGATGGGAGATGCTGCAGGCCTCGGACGCCTACAACCGCCGCGCCAACGCCGCCCGCCCTGCCGCCAAGGCCATCTGCGAAGCCGCGGGCAATTGGTAAGGCTGATCCCCGATGAGCGTCGTCACCTATTTCGTTGAAACCTCCCAATCCTATCTCGATACCGCTGCCGAAACCCAGTTTGGTGCGGTTGCGGCAACAGTCGGCACGCTCCTGGTTTTGGGGACAACGCTGGTGGTGATTCTCGTCGGCATCAACATGATCTATCAATATCGGGCCATGGATGGGCACACGGCCTTCTGGCTCGCGGTCAAGATCGGGCTCATCGGGATATTCGCGACCAATTGGATGCAGTTCAACGCGTTCTCGTCTGCCATTCTCTATGGGATCGACAGTATCGCGGGCGCGCTGGTGGCCTCGGTCGGCGGCGGCAGTCCGGGACCCTCTGGAACTTTCGCCGAAGAATTCGACCGGCTGATCGCGGAGCTGGGCGACTATCTGAACGCTGCCGGGTCCGAGCTGAACTGGATGGCTGGCGCCATGCTCGACATCGTCGGTGTGCTTCTGCTCTCGATCCTCGGCGGACTGGCCGCCTTCATCCTCGTGGCCTCCCGATTGATGATCGCGCTTCTGATCGGGATCGCCCCGGTGATGATTTTCCTGACCCTCTTCGAGGTCACCAAGGATTATTTCGCGCGCTGGTTATCCGCGCTTATCTCATTTGCGATCTACCCTATCGTGGTCGCAGGGGTCTTCGCGACCATCACCGGGGTGGCCTCGGCTCTCATAGGCGAGTTGGGTGATCCGGAAGGGGCTTCCAACATCGGCGCGCTCATACCCTTCTTTATGATGGTGCTCATGGCCAAAGGGTTCATAATCGCAACACCCTTCATCGTCCGCGCGATTTCCGGCAACATCATGATGCCCGCCCTCTCCGGTGGCCTCGGCGGCGGCTACAGCTTTGCCCGCGCAGCGATGGGCAGCCAGCAAGCCTACAACCGCTATCTGATCGGCGGTGCGAGCGGCACAGAATACGCAGCCCTCAGGGCGCGGCAGTTCTTTGGCGTGCAGCAGATGCCTGCAAGGCAAGGCATGGGGCAGAAGGGTTCCGGAGGAAGCACAGGATCCGCAGACTCGGGATCAAAAATGCTGGCGCAGCTTGCGAGACTGGCACGACTTGGTCGACGGTGACAGACCAAAGCGACCATCCATTCGGCACCGAGGTCGCCGCGTTGCGACTCGTCGAAGCTGTCATTTGGTAGGTACGCTAGCTTGCAGCAAAATGTCTAGAAAACATCGTCAACAGCCCTGATCGTTGAAGCGGTTTTGCCAAAGAAAGCATCAACGTCGCTCAACCGAAATCTAGCGTCTTATTGTCCTCAGTGTAGTGGGGGCCAATTACGTAATCGTCCAACTCAAGCTCTGGATTCATCATTGAAGTCGTAAATATGACCTGGTTGGGTAATGGGGTTTCCGTCGTGAGCTTTACAATGAGCTCCTGAAAACGGTGGCTCCGTGATGGCGTCATACCCTTGTCTTCAATGTTGTCAAAAAGGGCGAACCTCGGGTGGAAGAAGTCTTTGTCCGCGCATGCCGCAAGGTGGAGACCAAGAATGGCTGCGTTCTTTAGGAAGACGTTGCTGCTTTCCGAGAAATTCGCCAAACCGTCCAGCAAGATCGCATCATCTTCAAAACTTAGGTCGACATGGTCTGCGACCTTAAACTCTTCCTGCGCGCCACTGTCATCCATGCGAAGAATGGCTGCAGCCTTGGAGGATACAAGGCGCAAAGCGCTGCTTCGACGCCTTGTTGCGGCTTTCTGCAACGCCGTTCTTTGATCTTTTGCGCGGGTAAGGTCTGCATTGAGGCGTTCCTTTTCTGCTGAAAGTTCGTCTAGCTCCGTCGCTCTCTGAATACTACGCCGTAGCTGTTCGAGCTCCTTATCAATCCGGCCAATCGCACTGTACCGTTCTGCCAAGAATGCTTCGCGGGGCGAATTGCTCATCTCGAACTTCAACGCGAATTCCGCTGTGAGCTGCTCATAATTTCCCTGCAACTTGCCATAGTGCCGTTTCGCGTCGCTGAAGCCTTGAAGCTCTTGTGCCAAAAGTTGGCGCGATTCTTTGATCTGAAGCTCAATATCAACACGGATGTAGTTGTAGCGGCTAGCTGACACCTCCTGGTCAATCTCTTGCCCGCACAAATGGCAGGTGTCGTCATCCACTTTACTCGAAAGGGTTTGTAGGCACGAAGGACAATGCGAGAATTCAATACTGCCAAGCACCTGCGCGGTTCGCTCCGCACTTTCAAGTATCAAGAGTGATTGGGTGAGATGATCAATAAACCTTTTCAACTCCATCTGTTCAAGCTTGCTGCTCTCCACCTTGCGCGATGTGGTAGCTAAGCTTTGGCGGAGTGCTTGAAGTTTTGCTATGGCCTGTTTTCTGTCTTTGAAGAAACTCGCATTCTGGTCGCTGCTCACCGCGTCATCAACGCCTTCAATTTCTGCGGTAAGCTTGCGTTTCTTATTCTCTAGCCCGTCAATTTCGCTCTCGATCGCCGAAACGGTAACGCCGATCTGATCGGGGAAGGAATTCAGCAATGCAGACCATTTGCTATCAACCGCAGCGAACTTACTCTCGAGTTCCCGAATTGAAAGCTCAACTTCAAACAGGCCAAAGCCTCGGATGCCACAGATGAGGTCTCCTACCGCCGTTCTGATCGTCGCCTTGTCGAAGCTCTCAAAGCGAAACAATCGGGGCGCGGGCGTTCGTTGATCAGAATACAACAAACGCATAAGTTGGTGGCTTGTGATGTTTGAAGCGCCATCGCTTTGCGCTTCCGGCAAAAGCATAGATCGGAACAGAACTTCCGTGAAGCTCAAGTTGCTTTGGCCGCGATAGATCGGGTACTTCTCCCAACCTTCGATACCGTGCTCACCGCCAGCTTCAATGTCTCCGAAGTACACCCAGACTGGAGGCCGCCCTTCGACCTTTTCGCGCCTTAATGACAGCTTTCCACGCGGTGTCGATATCTGAGCTTGAACTTCTTCGACACGTGCTGTCGCCGGCTTCCATTCCTTAAACTCACCTCCAAGGATAAAGAAAATGAAGTCAGCAATGGTGGATTTACCAACACTATTCTCTCCTCGGATAATATTGACCCCGGCGTGAAATTCTTGGTCGTAAACGGGTTTGCCGCGCGCCATTACGCGAAGCCTGTCCAACCTTAAAAAACTATGGTCAAAGTCAGTCATAGTAACGCAGCCCTGTTCTACTTCTTAGGTCCGAGTTTGACGCAAATTCATCTGTCGCCATTAGGCTGACCATGAAATCAAGAGCGATTGTTTCGGTTTCGCCTTGGTGAACATTTGACAAATCACTCGCAGTCCGTCGGCCAATATTTGTCAAGGCAACAGCGCCAACATCATAACTTTCCTTACTCAAGATTTCCTTTGCGACGAGAGAGACAAGCGCGCGTTTTTGTATGGGGGTCATCGAGTGAAAAAGCAAAGTCGCGGGGGGAAAAACAACAAACTCATCCTTCTTTTTAGGAAGGCCCAGCTCGCCATATCTATTGCGATACGTATTTGTCATCTTGATGTCGCCGATCAAAGCAGGTGTAGCCACAAAATAGTCTAATACAAATAACCGCTCGATTGAGAGCGCGTCACCTTGCCAGCCATCAAGAATTCTAAGGAACCTTCGTGCTGCTGAGGCAACATCCAATTGAGGATACCAAAGACGGGACTTCATCGTTCAGTATCCCAACGTATGTGGCACTGCTCTGTGAGGAAATAGATGGCGCTTTGGATGTTGGTAGCACCAAAAGTCGTAGCTCCGATCTTTTTGTTGGCGAGAGGTTCGATGACTTTTTCCTGAACCGCATTGTCGATTTCTTCTTCTGTCGCCCCTTTGCAGACCAATGGGAAGTAAACTTGCGCCTGAAAGCGCTGCTCAACTTCACTCAAAAGGAGATCGTAGTCAGAACGCGTGCCTGGCTGCAAACCAAGACTCATATACTTACGTGCAAAACTGTTCTGACGGCTGTTCGCATAGGTGTATCTGTTTTCGCGGTCCGCAGCGTTCATTTTTTCCCACAAATCTCTGCGGTCATAGTCTGCCTTTTCAGAATACCCTTCCGCAGCGATCTGGGTATCGTGATCGCTAAGTTCCGGTGTGTCCGCTGCTAACTTCTTGGCTTGTTCGATGTGTCTATTCACGCTGGTATAAATGGCGCTTTCCTTGGATTGAGGCTTGCAAATGTTGATGTGGTCAGCCTCAATGGGAATTGGATCGGTGCCGCTGATCCCGGGATTGGCGCAGTTCATGGGAACTACTTGAACGACACCAGAAAGTTTCTGTGACTCGTAATATGCAACGTTCTTTAGGTTTTCATTGCTTGCCACATATTTACCGTAGGTGTCTCGGATATACTCAAGCACAGTGGTCTCACCTGACAACGCAGTGATATGAGACGAAGACCAGCCAGGGAGTTCTTTCTTCACGACTTGCGGTAACGGGGGAGCTGAATGCGGTGTTGCCAAAAACATTACGCGCAACGTCCGAGCGGCAAGTGCGGCGGCTTGCTCGTCGCTTGAGCCATGGCAGTGGTTCAATAACAGTTTTGTTATGATCCCACCAAGGCTGTGCGTGACAAAGATTATGGGGCGTTTGCAAACGCCTTTTCCACATAGAATTTCTGTTGCCAGTTTGGCGAGCTCGAAGATATCGAGTTCTTTTTTGATCCATTTCTTAAATTTGCTGGCCGGATAACCGAACGTGCACACACGGACGTCAGGGTGATCTTCTGCCATCCAGTCTGGCCAGTAGCCCGCCTTCGATGTCCAGGTCTTTTTCGGGTCTCCGGTCAGCCCATGTACAAAAACCACATCGAGCAGTGCTTGTTCTGGGTTATGAACAATTGTGAACGAAACTTCTTCGGGCACTGGAACATCTATCTCGATTGTTTTCCTAACTCTCGCACAACATATAGTGGAGAGCTAGACCGTAAATTGCCCATTTCGAAGTTCGCCAGTTTGGCGCAAGGAGAGCGATCAGCCAGAAGATTCAAGAAAGGACTACAACAAATGTCTTCTTTTTGAAGCACGCCATGTATATAACGTGTCCGCAGCGACAGTCAGGAACCCGCCCTCCCTGACATACAGGCGATGCCCACCACGCTATCGAGCAACCAGCCTTTCACCACCGTCCTCTTGCAGCATCGCTTCCATGTCTTCTAAGCCATCGACAGCAGAGCGCATCTGCACCTCATCAACGACGCTCGCAGCCTCGGCATCCGCAGCCTGGCTCCCAAAATCCATCTCCATCTGGCGCTGTTCCTCGGCGATCACAGCTTGAACGACGGGCGCGGTTTTCTTTGAAACGCCGTCAGTTTGCCGTGACAGTTGACCACCAGAAGCCTGAGCTGAGTTTTCCACGACGGCGTCAGGTCCACTTGGTCCGTTCGCTGGCGGAGTCATCGGCATGGCGCGCACACTCAGCGGCAGGTTCCCCTGCGGCCCACCTCCCCCCGGCTTTGGAAACGGCAACTCGCCCGTCTGCGCCGCATGGATCGCCTTGAACAGCCGATCATCAAAATATTGGATCCGCTTTGCCCGGACCGGCATTTGCGCGTCGATGACCATGACGATTTCATCGAGCGGCAGGCGGCGCGCTTCATCTTCAGGCAACAACGAGCTCTCTTCAGTCCGCGTGGATTGGCTGCGCCCTTCAAATGGGTTTTTGCCGATGGACTGAGACCGAGTGACGACGGTTTTCGTGGTCTTGCCGACCGCCTTGCTCAGCTCCTCGACTGTCTTTTCATCCGAAGGCGTGAGGTAGAGCTTCACGCCCGCGTTGCCCTGCAGCGCGCGGCGGGTGTTCTCACCATAGATTTCATCGAGGGCGGGGATGGTTTGCGTGACCACGGCCAGGTGACCGCGATAGGTGCGTAGGGTCTCTATGCTCTCGACCACGATGGGCATTTTCCCGAGGCGGTTGAACTCGTCGAGCATGATCATCACGGGCCACGGCTCATCCGGCCCGGGGTCCTTTTCCTGCATGGCCGAGAGCAGGTCGGAGAAAAACAGCCGGATCAGCGGCGCGAGCGGCTTCACCATCAGCGGCTGGACCACGAGATACACCGAGAAGGGCTTCTTGCGGATCGTCCGGAAGTCAAAGTCCGACACCGCCGTCGCCTCATCGATGGCAGGGTTCTGCCATTGGTCGAGCCCCGAGGTCATCAGGAGCGAGACATAGGAGGTCAGCGTGTCGTTGTTGGTCGAGGCCAGCCGCGTGAAGATCAGCTTGGCCGCCCTGTTGTCGACCTCATGGCCCCGCGCAAAATACTCCTTCTGCTTGTTCCCGCCCGAGGCCGCGATCCGGTAGATCTCGCCCAAGGTCGGACGCTTGCGCTGGAAGGCCAAGAGCCCTGCCGCCACAAAGAGATCAATCCCGCCTTTGAGGAGGCCCTGCACCCGGTCGTTGTCGCTTTGCAGGAAGAGCGTCGCCAGGAGCTGCAGTTCCATCTGCTGACGCGCGGGATCTTTCAGTTGATAGATGCGCAGGAGCGGGTTGTAACGATGCGTGCGCTTGCCCTCCCAATCGGTGGGGGCAAAGCGATAGACCTTGTCGCCTTGGGCGGCGCGATGCCGGGCCGTTGCCTCGAAACACTCGCCCTTCACATCGAGCGTCACGGCGGAGCCTTGCCAGGTCAGCAGGTTCGGAATGACAAAGCCCGTGGTCTTGCCGCGGCCCGTGGGCGCCACGATCAGCGCATGCGGGAAGACCTTCGAGCAAATGTAGTTGGCGCGGGAGCCCGGCGGCCCCAGCTTGCCGAGGATGAACCCGGTCCCCGGCGCCCCGAAGAAGCCATTGGCCTTCATCTCGCGGGCACTCTGCCAATGGGTCTGGCCAAAGCGTGTCAGGGCGGACCCTGAGAGGGCAAGGCTCAGCATCAGGCCGGCGGCGGCGAAGCTGCCAATGATCAGGTGAATAAGTTGCGCGTCCTCCGGGCGGCGATCGAGGATCGCCATGTAGTTCTGCGCGATATAGGCAAAGTCGATCTCTGCCCCGAAGCCGAGATCCTGGTAGGTCAGCACCGCCGAGGCGATCGTATAGCCCATGGCGGCGGTCACCAGCGTTACCAACAAGACACCGGTCGCGATCCGCGCCTTTCCCATGGGCGCGCTCAATGGACCTGTCCCCGCTCGGTCTCGCCATCCACATCGCCAGTGCGGTGTTTTTCATATTCGGTGGCGGCAAGATCATCGACCACCTGGCGCAAGGCCTCCGTGTTGGCCGTCGCGGCATCGGATTGCAGATAGACCTTGGCGACATAGAGCCGGTCGAGGCGGTCCTCGAGAACCTTTTCCAGCGCATCCGCATCGCCGGATGTGAGCCGCTCGAGTTGGCGAACGTCCAGCACCCGCGCGATCTCGCCACGGAAGGCGCCCCGCTCCGCCTCGGTCTCGAAGGGCGCGGACAACTCCCCCGCCCGCTCATGGTCCAGGACACGCGCAATCTCGTCTGCAAGGCGGTCGGCACGGTCAGACTGCGGCGCAGTCCCACCGCGGGCTGCGAGGAGTGCGTCGCGCGTGCCAGACCCAAGCCCATCGCGCATCTCGGTTTCGCGGCGGACCTGATTAATGGCCTCCGTGTCCCGGATCTCGACGACGGCCGCATAGGTCGCGCCAAGCCCGCGGGCGAGGTGGGACGGCATGTCCGGATAGCGCGCGCGCAAGTCATCTGCGACAGCATCCGCAACAGGTGTGCGGACATCGCGTCCCTCCATGATGCGGTCGACCTCGCGGGTGATCTCGCTGGCGCGGGCCGCATCGGTGATGGTCTCTCTATAGGGCTCAGACCGGTCGATCACATCGCCAGGACGTGCGAGCAGGTCCGGGTGTGCCTCTAGATACGCGCGCTGCTCCGTCTCGATCCGGCGCTCCGCCCTTGAGACAACCTCCCAGTCCCGGTCCTCCACCTGCTGCGCTGTCAGGCCGTCTGCGCGCATCTCCTGACGGATTATCCCTTCCATCGCCCGGACCGCGCCCTCATGATAATGGAACCGCTCGCTGACCGGTTCCGCTTCCATGACACCATCCCGGCGCAGCACGTTCTCCCGCTCCAAGAGCGTGCCAAGTTCGACATGCACATCGTTGAGAATGTCGCGCGCCTGTTCCAGATCGGCGCGGCGTTCAAGGTTCAGATCCCGCGCCTCGGCCACCTTGGCGAGATCATTGGAGATCCATTGATGCTCGAGCGCTGCATTTGAGGCGCCCGTCTCGATCCGGGCCACCACTTCCGATGTGCTGATCCCGGTGCCCCGTAGTGCCGCGTCAATGCGCGATCTCAGGTCGGGCTCGGCCAGTCGCTCGCGCTGGCTGGCGTCGATATTGGCTTCGGAATAGATCCCGCCCTCCGAGGGGGTCTCTGACAGCGAGCCTGAGCGCAGCCCCAAGGGCTGCATGTGCTGGACCTGCGTCTGGATCTCGATGAGGCGTTTTTCCAGCACGGGACGTTCCGCGTCAGACTTCTCTGCGATCATGCCCTGCACCCGCGCGAGCTTTTCCGCATAGAGGCTTCTCAGATCCTCGAAGCTTTGATCCTCGGCCATATAAACATCTCCTGTTCGGTCCACCTGCCCGCCGCGCGCCAGCACTTCGCCCGCGCGGAAGAGTGCCGCGGCAATATCCTCGCGGGCTTCACGCGAAGCCTCCGCGGCAAGCGAATGATAGACGGTTCTGGTGTTGGCGATCTCCGCCAGCGTCCGCGTCAGGTCCTGCCCAACACGTTCGCGCTCGCGGGGCGCGCGACCCTCTTCTTTCGCGGCATAAACCTCGCGGGTAGGGGCGGGGTAATGCACAACCCCGCGATCCACCCGCCGCGTGGCTTCCAGGCGCACACCGTACTTCTCGGCCTCCTCGACCATGGCGAGGCGGAAGTCGTCATAGTTGAAGCGGTGGTTGCGCCCCAGAAAGAAGAACTCGCCTTCCTGCGAGCGGCGGTTCAGCACCAGATGCGCATGGGGGTGATCGCGGTCCTCATGCACCGCGATGATGTAGTCGAAATGGCCCGCGTCGGTCTGGAAGAACCGCTCGGCCACGTCCGTCGCGATGTCGCGCACATCCTCCCCACGCGTGCCCACGGGGAAGGACATGAGCATGTGGGTGGTCTGTCCGAGCTTGGGCTTGAAGCCCGCATCCCACCGCTTGGCAAAGCGCTCGGTCAGGTCCTTGATGTCACCCGCCTCGAGCTTGGACTTGCCATCCAGGAACCCGCTACTGTCCACGATATGGGTAGACTTGGTGGTGAGGTAATCGAGCTGGTTTGCGAGCTGCGATTTGGTATGCGTACCCCCGCCTCTGATCGCCTTGAAGACCGCTGGCCGGTGGCCTGCTGCCGCGCGCGCAAGCTGGGTCTGCTTGGCCACGTGCAGCCCCTGCATTGAGCCCCGGACGCGGCTCCAGCCATCCCGGAAGACCTCGCCCGTGACGGCATGGACGGCATCATTCAGCCGCATGCGCAAACTCCCTCAGCGCGGCCGTGGCCTGCAGCTGCATTGCGTCCCGACGGCGGCGCAGAAGCAGATCGATCTCGTCAGCAGAATCCAGAATGAACCGCGCCAACCCGCGCATCTGCGCAAGACGCAGTTCGGTGAACTCGGCACTCGTGCCCCCCACGGCCCCCTGCCCCCGCCGGTTGGCCTGCGTCATCTGCTTGGCGATTTGCGCGACCCCATTGCCGACCTCGTGCAGCGAGGCGCGGTAGCGCGCCATCTCGGCCGCCATCTGCGCGTCCGGAACGAACACCCCGCCTGCCGCCTGAATGAGCCGCCGCAGCCCCTCGGCCCGGCTCTCGATCCCCGCCTTCGCCAGCACCTCGTCGAGCGCCGCAAGCTCCGCAGCCGTAACCTTCACACTGACCGCTAAGACCGGAATTGCGGCATCCGTCTGGCGCTCGGCATCAGCTTTGAGCGTGTACTGAATCGCCCGCACCGACACGCCAAACCGTTCCGCCAGCACTGAAGTGGAAATGCCTTCCGCAGCTTCGCGAACGATCTCCATGCGGTCCGCATCTGTGAGACGTTTTGAGCGCGACATGCGAAGAAAGACCCCCTATTTCCTGCCACCTTCCACCAAGGCTGCCCCTACCTTACGATAATATACCAACCTGTCAATTATATACTTACGTCGCATTCAGGCTCAGGCAGCCTTGGTGTCCGCTTCCCCCGCGGCCCGCAGGGACGCGGCTCTGCCGCCCTCACCACCAGCACAGCCTCCAGCTTCAACGGCCCCTTCTCCAGCACCGCCCGAGGGTCTGGACGAACACGCATGTGTTCGGACGGAACCGCGGGCGGGCGCAAACCCCACCGACAGGGCGGACAGTCAGGGTCAAGGCGGGCCAGATTTGGCTTGCCAAATCTCTGCCGCAAAAACCGGGAGGCCCTGGCCGATAGGTTTTTGTGGATGGCCCCCTTGAGGCTGACTGTCCGGTCTGTCGCGGCCTGATCATTTCGGGGGGAGTGCGTCCGTTGAACGCGCAGCGGCCGACGGCTTCGTGAAGTCGCCTCGGGCGATCTGACCGCCGGACGCGGCATCCCTGGAACAGGGATCGGGCCGCCCCAAGATCGTCCTGGGGCAGCCCATCCTCGTCAGAGGATTCAGTCCTGGGGATCTTTCGCGCTCGGCGGGAACATCACCAGCTCCGAGACCGCGACCGGGAAGTCGAGCTTGAGGCTGAAGAACTCCGAGCCGTCCCCGTTGCGGGTGTTGCGGAACATGGCGCCCACGCGCTGAAAACGGGTGCGCTCCTGGCCATCGGTATCGGTGAACTTGACGGGGACGGTGGCGACGTAGTGGTTGGTCATTTGGGTCTCTCCTGGTTGCGATGGGGATCACCCGGCACGGGGGCAAGAGGCCCGATCGCAAGCGCAAATGCGGAGGGTCCGCGGCTAGCCGTGGAAGCCGTATTTGTGCTTGCCGAAGCGTGAGCTGAGGGCACGATTGGGCCGACCCCGTGCGATCCACATCTATGAGCAAAAAGGAGAGACCCGGATGACCCTTGCTATCACGCAGCCGCCACCATCCGCGTCCGCGTCCCACCGAGCCTGGCCGGGGTGCTGACGGAGCCCGCCCGCTTAGGTGCGATGTTCCGAAACACACCCGAGGGACGTGCAGGTCTTCAGCCTCAAGTGCGACGTCTCGACCCCTCGCGTCTTGCCTCGCTGACGATGTGCGTGAGGTGCGCACCATCCCCAGCCCGTACCGATGCGGATGGGCCGCACGCTGACGGACCGGGTAGAGGGATAACGGTGCTGGCCGCCGCAGACTGCCGATCACGCATGACCAATCGCACGCGCCATGAGACATGACGAAAGGGCCGCGCCAAGCGCGACACCCTCTCTTCAATCCTGCGACGCCTTCTTCGTCGGGTCCGCAACCCGCATGACCGTCAGGCCTTTCGCTTCCGCCTTCTGCCCGAGATTCAGCGCGACCCCGTTGCCGCCGAAGAGAACAACCCCCGTCGCCGCGAACTTGTCGTCCAGCATTTCGTCGTTGCACTTGAACGGTGCCGCCCGCCCGTGCGCGGACCAGCGCGGATCGAAGCGCGCCTGCGCGACCCCGCGTGCCCGGGCCCACCGGGCCGCAATCATCTCCGCCCCGTGCTTGCCACCCTTGTGGCAGAGGAAGATCTCCTGGTTGCGGTTCTGCTTGATCCGTTCGCGAACCTTGTCGAGCGTGTTGAAGATCACATCGACATCGGTCCAGTCGGTCGCGCCTGAGACGATCAGGGGAACCCCCTCGACTTTCGACTTCGCGGCGGTTTCGCGGTCGTGCTGCTCGAGGAGCTGCCGCGCCTCGAAGACCGCCCCGGTCTCCTGCGCCCGGACGCTTGCGCGCGACCCGGCTGCCGGGATGAAGGCGTGGCCCGTTTCGACCTCGTAGCATTCCGCCGCCGCCTCGCTCATCACCTCGATAGCGCCGACAATCTCGCGCAACTGCAGGAAGCGCGCCTGCGCTTCTTCGAGCGCGGTCTCGGCGATCTCCGATCCGTCATGGGATTTTGCCAGCGCGCCGATCTTGTCGGCGGTGCGGTCGACCTCCTTGCCAAGCGCCACCTTGCGGCGCTGCAGGATTGTTGCCAACCCATGGGCCAGCGGTTCGATTTCTGCCTCGAGCCCAGTCCCGCGCAGCTGACCGAGCAATGCCTCGAAGCTTTCGCGGATGATGTGGTCGGTCAGGACGTGATCCTCGGGGATCGGGAGCTGTGCGCCTTTTACCGTAAGCCCGAAAAGTTCGATGGTCTCGTAGGTGTTTGCGGTGTCGTAAGCCATGTCTGGTCTCCAGTGTTCGTTTCCAAGGCCACCACGTGAGTGTGGGGGCATGGCCGAATGCCTGGTTTCCGAATCTGCCCGGGTCAGGGACGGCGAAGCCGCCGGCTTGCCGGGCGCAAAAGTTTTCCGTGCGCAACACCCGACACACTCGCACCCTCACGCACGGGACCGCCCCAAGCCACCAGCTCCGCCCTCGCCGAAAAGTTTTGCGATCCTTGACGCGGGCTGATTTGGGGGCCATCCGGAGGATATGCTTCCGCACTCATGTGTGTGTGTTTTGACGGTAGGTTTGCCCGACCCGAGCAGGCAAACGGCACGACCGGACGCGGAAGACGGATGAAGCGGCGGGATCGTTTTGGCCTCAGGTCAAAACAGACCAGAGCGCAGTCCGGCGGAGCGGCCGGGGAGAGACGTGCTCGCGAGGCGGGCAAACCGGGATGCCAGGCGCGACGCCGCGGTGAGGCCGCATGGCCGAATGCGCGACGGACCGAAGGGCCGTTCTCCCCTGCGACACGCGAAGCCGAGCTGGGGAGGCCGCAAGGCTTAGCCCAAGGTTGATGTGCTGGCGACGCCGCTGCCGACTATACGGATTACTTGTCCAAGCATTCGACGTGATGGGCGGAGAGCGGACTGACGCCAGTGCGGCATGGCAATCGCAGCATAGAGAGAAAGCGAACATTCTGTCGTGATGCAGCGCCTCGCGCGAGGCACCGACGAAAATGGTCAGAAGGCTACTCCAACAGGCTCAGCGCTGATCACCTACCCTGCGACGGAAGCGGGCACGGTCCTGCCACTGTCGCACCCGGTCTGAGAGGCCAAAATTGCACCGACAGCACTGCCGCAAGGAGAGTGAAAATAGTAAACGTCGCGGTTCGCCCAACAGTGTGCGCGCCAAGTAAAACGCTGCGGAGGGTTCCAGAAAGAAAAATGTCACCTAAGGTAGGACGGAAAATGTATTGGAGGGCGATCATGGATGATGAAGCAAAGCTACCTGAGACGCCTGATGAGTTTCTCGACGCCCTGGGTGAGAGACTAGTTGCAAAGGAAGGTGTTGATAAGGACCTCGCGGGCGTCCTGATGACACACATTTTAAAAGCCACTCCTGCGCAGAACGCCGTTGCTCAAGCTAAGGACGCCATTTTGAAACTCGCATCCGAGCGAGCGGCACCGCCTAAGGTGGAGGTGGTAAATGGCTGATCCCTATTTTTTCCTGTCGTTGGGCCTGACCGGCTTCCGGGCCTATCTCCAGCCGAAGACTTTCGATTTCAGCAAGAAGCGATGCCTGGCGATCTTCGCTCCCAATGGCAGAGGCAAATCCAGCGTGATCGATGCACTTGAGTTCGTACTGTCCAAGGACGGAACGCTTGAACGGTTGGGGCAACGTGCCGTCAACAATCAGGCCGGACCGATCGCTCTAGCCCACAATCTTTCCGAGGAAGCAAAGATCGTCCCGACCGTGGCGATCGGCGTCATCTCGGGAAAGGATATCATGAACGGCAGTCGCGCGGCTGGAGGTGCAAAGCGTCCGATTCCGGCGGTAGCGACCACCATCAATACTTGTTTCGCGGTGCCGCCAATCATTCGCGGCCACGCGCTCCGCACCTTTGTCGAAATCCATACACCGGAGCAGCGTTACGCGGATGTCGCCAACTGGCTGCAACTCAGCCCGCTGGTCGAGGTGCAGAAGAATCTTCGTTCACTGCGCACGCAGATCAAGACCGCGGCGGAAGATGAGACGGCGCTCCAGCGCGTTGATACCCAACTCGCCAAGGAGACGATCCAGACGGTCAAAATATGGGACGCAGCGGCGGTCCTCTCCCATGCCAATACGTTGATCCTTGCGCCACTTGACTCGGCGCTTGTCCTGACGGCTCTGGCGGCACTTGATCCGGCCTATGTCGAACTGGAGGTGCGCGCCAAAGCAGAGGAAAACAAGATCGGACTCGCCGGCTTGCGCCAAATCCGCAACGCGGCTGCCAGCCTGTGGCTGGAGACAAATGACGCCGATAGCGGTGAGACCGTGGTCAGCGGCGCAGTTCCGACCTTTGCTGCCGCCGTCGCGACGCTTACGAAGGCAGAAGGCAAGGAAGCAGAGGAGCGCGATAAGGCGGCCGGAACCTTGTTTCAGGCATTGTGGAAAGCCGCTGAACCGCTTTTCGCCGAAGGTGCACCCGCACCAGACGTTTGCCCCGTCTGCATTACACCGATCGCGGGCACGACGGCGGGCAGCGTAGTGGCGATCCGAGACCACGTCGCCAAACATCTCGAAGAACTGGCCGACTACGCAGCCGCCAAGAAGACGCGTGATGATGCCAAGACTGCGGCGACCACGGCCCATACCCAACTGGTAGCGTCGCTGCCGGGGCTGATTGGTTTGCTTGGCGATGGTGACGCAGCGCTCAAATCCGATCTGGTCGCGTATCAGGCGGGCATCGCCGGTTGGCCGAAAAGCGCCGTACCAGCCTCGGATGGCATTGTCGCCTCGACCTCCAAATTGCTGACTACCCTCGATCAAGCCATTTGCGACATCGAGGCGAAGCAAGGGGATCACACCTATATCAAGGCCAAAGTAAGGATTGATCGCCTGCTGGAGCTAGAGAGCGAACGGAATCTGGCACTGCGGACGAGCGAGGAGTTGGGGAAGCTATCCGAGGCGCTAACGGCGCAGGCGACAACGATCTCGGTTGAGATCCGCAAGAAGGTGCAGGCGCTGCTCGACAAGCTCCAGACGCCGATGAACGACATCTACAAGATGATCCAAGGCGTGGACGCCACGCCGATCCGGCTGGAACTACCGGGGGAAGACGATAGCAACCAGCAGCGCCTCAATCTGCTGATCGATTTTGCTGCGAACCGGACAGGTGTGCAGCCGGGAGGCTACTTGAGCGACTCCCAGATACATTCTGTGGCGCTCGCGCTGCGCATGGCGGCGATCAAGCAGTTCAACGCTGGCGCGCCAATCATCGCGCTGGACGATATCGTCACGTCTTACGACGCCGATCATCGCCGCGCCATTGCCGGGTTGATCGCCAACAAGTTTGGCGATTGCCAAGTCCTGATCACCACCCATGACGAGCGGTTTTTCAACTATCTGAAGGACCAGCTCGAAGCGAAGACCTGGCACTTCACTCGTATCATCGGCCTCGATCCCGCTTATGGGCCGAGATTCGCCGACCATAAGGTCAGCGACGAGATGATCGAGGCCCGCTGGGCGGCCGAGCAGTCGGCGGCTAATGAGCTGCGCCAGGCCGAAGAAGAATGGTTGCTCGGGGTCTGCCGAGATTTCGGCGTCAGCGTCCGTATCCGACCGCTGGAGAAGGCCTATTCCTACGAGCGTAGTGAGTTGGCGTCAGCGCTCGGCGGCTTTCTCAAAGACGCCAAACTGGAACCGGCGCTGGTGCCTGGCGTCAATAATCGCTTTCTCACGAGCCTTGCGACAGGCGCGATCGAAAACTTTGGAAGCCATTTTCAGGATGTTCCTTACGGCGACGGCTCGATCGGCGACGAAAAGGCGCGCTGGGTCGAGTTCAAGATTTTCCGCAGCCAGTTCGCTTGCAAGAAATGCAGCCGCACAAAGTTCCAGCGCCCTCTAACGCTGAAAAAGCCAGTATGCGCGCATGGCGGGTGTGAAGCGCAGTTCGAGTTCGCAGCGGCAGGAGGGGCATAATGGGAGGGCGATCGAAACCCGTCGAGCTGGCGACACGGAGCTTTGAAAAACAAGGCGACGCCACGGCCTTCTTCAAGGCGATGTTGAACCGCTACCGGCCAGGTGAGCGGGTCAACGAGGAGGATGCTCTGGACGTCGCGGCTCTGCTCGAACGCCATACGGAATACGTCGCAAAAGTCGGCTGCGGCGTCAGCCATTTCCAAGTGATGATGACCGAACATGGCACGCAGTGCTTCCGCATCATCCGAACGGACGGCAGCGGTACCGATTTCTCCTACCCGCATTGCATTTCGCAGCGGCCGCCCAGTCGCAAGCAAGAGGTGTCGCAAGCGTTTCGCCGGGCCGTGCGATTCGATTTATACGAGGCCCGAGACGCCTTCTTCGCGACGCATGGCGACGCGAATGGCAATGCCACTTGTGCGGTGACGGGCGGGCGGATCACCCGAGACGACTCCCATATGGATCATCGCCCACCGATGACCTTTGAGGTGATCGTGACGACGTTCCTTTGCGGTCGTGGCCTCTCCCTCGACAGCGTCCCGCTCACGACCGGGCAGGACAATCAGGTCTCCCCAGAGGTGACGGATCAGACATTGTCGGAGGCGTTTCGGTCGTACCATTCGTCCGTGGCGCGGCTTGATCTCGTGCGTAACAACGTCAATCTGGCTCAAGCGAGCCGACATCGGCTGAAAGACGGGCGCGTCTCTCTGGCTAAATGACGCAAGAATTAGGTTCGATGGCCATCCGATAGGTCATGCCGAGCGCGCAACAATAGAGGTGTCTTTGGGTATTAATAATGAAGAAGCGAAGCGGGTATCTGGTCTTCCAAGAGTAGACATCTCACCTTCGCCGTCAGCGCAAGGGCCATTAATCGATTACGCCCTTCATACTTTAGGCTGGAAATCGTTCCAAGACCTGTGCGTAGCAATCGCTCAGGAAATTCTCAAGCGGTCAGTTGAGACATTTCTGCCTTCAAAGGATGGCGGTCGCGATGGTGCATTTCTAGGCCGTTGGTCCAACGGAGATTCAGCCGGTCGCTCGACAATCCAATGCAAGTTCACGAGCAAGGCGGATGCGCCACTAAACCTGAGCGCCGTGAAGGGCGAATTAACCAAGGCCGCAAAGCTCGCGGCCAGAGGCTTGGCCGAAGACTACATCCTTCTCACGAACCACGGCGTATCGGGTACGCAGGGGGACGTAATCGCCGCGGCGTTCGAAGCGGTGGGCGTCAAGAAATGCGTAATTCTTGGGCGTGACTGGATAGCACAGCAAATCCGGGAATCTTCACGGCTACGGGTGATGGTGCCGAGGGTCTATGGATTGGGAGATCTTTCTCAAATCCTCGATGAGCGGGCTTATGCGCAATCTCGCGCGGTCCTAAGCGCACTTGGCGATGATTTGGCATGTTTCGTTGTCACAGATGCGCATCGTCATAGCGTGGACGCGCTACTCGATCATAATTTTGTCTTGCTGCTTGGAGATCCTGCGTCCGGAAAGTCGACGATCGCCGCGAGCCTCGCTCTGGGGGCGCTCGACCACTGGCACGCGCCGACGATCCGCGTGACCAGTCCTGAAGACATCATGCGGCATTGGAATCCGGATGACCCCAAGCAGTTCTTCTGGATAGATGATGCCTTCGGCGCCACCCAATACCAACGCTATATCGCCGATGCTTGGAATCGGCAGATGCCGCTGATGGCCGCCGCGTTGCGAAAGGGCGCGCGCTTTCTGCTGACCTCCCGTACGTACATCTGGCGATCAGCTCATCGCGATCTCAAAACCGGCGCGTTTCCGCTTTTCGACAAATCGCAGGTGGTCATCAACGTGCAAGGCTTGGCAACCGCCGAGAAGGCCCAAATCCTGTACAATCACATCAAGCGCGGTGATCAGCCCGCTGTGTTCAAGAAGGCAATCAAGCCCCATCTAGCAAGACTTGCCGAAGATGCGTCTTTTCTTCCTGAGACAGCTCGTCGCCTTGGGTCCGCATTCTTTACGGAGAAAGTGACCCTCGATGAGGAGGGCTTGCTCGATTTTGCACGGCGACCCGTCGATTTCCTAAAAGACGTGCTGCGCAATCTCGATCGCAGCGAAGCAGCCGCAGTCGCGCTAATTTTCATGCACGGCGGGCAACTCGCGTCACCGATCGAGAACGACGACCGTATAGCATTAATCACTGAACTCCTGGGCGTCACCGCAGCCGAAATCCGGCTGTCGCTAGATTCTCTCCGTGGCAGTCTTGCCCTGCTAGTTGATACAACAGAGGGGCCGAAATGGATGTTCAAGCATCCGACCATTGGCGACGCCTATGCTGCACTCGTCGCCAATTCACCCGAGCTGACCGAAATCTACCTGCGTGGCGCGAAATTCGAACGGCTGCTTGGGGAGGTCGTGTGCGGCGGGGTGGAGTTGCGTGGTGCAAGCGTCCGCGTCGGCCCTTCGCTGTATCCAGCGCTTCTAAATCGTTTGCTCGTCCATCCCGTTGACTACCGCATACGTTATTTTCTCGGTCAGCGCTGCGACGTCGCGTTCTTGCGGCTGGTGGTAGACCAAGTGCCGGATGTTCTGGATCTCCGCCCAGAAGCGTTCATGGCGTACTCCTCCGAAAATCGACTGCTGGCGAAACTGCATCAGGAGAAACTTTTGCCCGAAGAAAAGCGCGCCACGCTCGTAGAACACATCGTCGGTACGACTCTTTCGGTCCCCGATGGTGGTGTTTTCCACGACGAGTCTCTGCGGTCGCTCCTCACGGATGACGAGTTTGAAGATCTCTTGGCACGAGTTAAGGGGGAAGTTATTGATCAACTCAGCACCCATATTTCCGATTGGAAATCGAATTGCGGGGATAGCGATCCGGATAGTCACTTCGATGAGTTGTCGAGTTTGTTGGGCGGTATCGAGGACGCGCTTCCGATCGACGACTCTTGCCGCACAAAGATCGATAATGGACGAATTGCGATACAGAAGGCGATTGAGGCTCTGAATGAGGCCCGCGCGCCCGACACTGAAGATCGAGTGGAAACGCCGGTTGGCCGATCCGCCAACGCGCGCTCGAGCATACAGTCAATCTTCGACGACGTGGATCGCTAAATGGTCTTGGTGGACGTTAGCCGATTCCTCTGAGCGGCCGCTTTAGCGAACGCCGCCTTGCGGCATCTCCGGGATCTGAACGGCAGGTCTGAGTCGATTGCACTGTTTCAGTCCAGATCGACGCCGCCGAGGCGCGGCGCATGGACATGCGTCCGGACAAGGACTGCAGCGGCAGCGCCCGCGATGGCGCCGAAGAGATGCGCCTCCCACGAGACGCCGGGTTGGCCCGGAAGAACGCCCCAGAGAATGGAGCCATAGAGGACACCTACCACCAGTGCCGCGCCTAGCGTGATCAGCGAGCGATCCACGAGGCCGCGCACCACGAGGAAGCCGAACCAGCCGAAGACCAGCCCTGACGCTCCGATATGAATGGCCGAGCTGCCGAACAGCCACACGAGACCGCCGCCGAAGCCGATCACCACGGCGTTCACCGGCAGCAAGGCTCGCGTGGTTGTTGCCACCAGCAGTCCACCCATCACCAGCAGCGGCGGCGTATTGGCCATCAGGTGCGCGAAGCTCCCATGCAGGAGGGGCATCGCGATGATGCCATCCAACCCACCGAAATACCGCGGGATCAGCCCGAACGCCGGGTTCAGGCCGTAGCCGGTGATCCAATTGATGACCTGGACCGCCCAGAGCAGGGCGACAAAGGCGGCAAGCGCCGCACCGCGCCGAAAAAAAGCGCGCATGTGATCCCGGTTCATCATGGCGGCGACAGTAGACGTCTCCGCAAGCCCTTCAACGGCTTTCGCGCGCTGCACAGGGTGCCACCTCCGGGAAAGGGGGTTTGAGGCGGCCAACTTGGTCAAGGCCCAAGGCAAGAGAACGGCCTCGATCTTACACGGTGTTCCCCGGACGAAAGGGCTGCGGTTCACGCTCGGGGCGCTTCAGGGCTTCGGCGAATTTGCGGGCATTGTCATCGATCGTGCTGTGCCAAAGCTTCGAGACGAAGGCCCGGGCGTCTTGGACTGTCATGTCTTTCAGCGAAGAGGACAGCGCCATGAAAAGCTCATCCTCGCTAATCGCGGCGGCGTTTTGCATGGCGTCCGCGTAAAATGACGGGTCGTTGAGAACCTGCTCGCTCAGCAACATCCGAGCCAGGTTCTCTTCCGGGATCGCCATGAAGATCGTGTCCTGAAGGTCGGTCAGATAGGCGCGGCGCGATGTGGACACCGACTTTCCCGCCGCCTTGGCGTCCAGATACGCCTGCCGGTTCTTGTCGAACTTCGACTTGGCAAATGACATTATGACGGCGCGCTGTCGGGCGGGTAGCGCGAATCCGGTGCAGCGCTCGATATGGGCGAGAAGATCTTCAACCTCTGCCTCAACATTAAAGCTCTCGAACCATGGAACCGTCCCTGATCTAGCCGCCACGCGCCCGCCCTCGATGTTACGATAATATATTTATGCATCGCATTTGCACCTGATCGCAAGCGGGTGGCGTCCTTCACGCAAACGGACATGGAAAAAGGGGAACCGTGATCCCACGGCTCCCCTTTGGGTTCAGATCGTCTCCCCCTCGCGCGCCGATTAGGCGACCAAGGACAGCCCCGTGCCTGCATCCTGCGGCTGCTCACCGCTGTCGATGAACGGGATGATCGAGAAGGTCTGCCCGCCGCGCTGCTCTTCATTCTGCACGGCGTTGACGCGCAGGTCGCCATCGGGCGTGTTGATCAGCAGCGACAGATAGTCATTGCCCGTGCGGCTGCTTTTCGCCATCCAGGCCGAGCCGACGCGGATCGGTGTGCCCCGGGGCGAGCTGACCTCGATGCGGTAATCGGGGTGGGTCTCCTCGGATTTGTAGCTGTTCTCGATCAGTATGAACTCCAGATCGAACATCATGTTGGCGATGTAGCCGGTGAAGGCGTTGTCGGCGTCCATGGCGGTGAGCTCGCCCGAGATCGAGCCGGATTTCATCAGGCCGTTCGAGACCAGCGGGATGATCTCGAACGCGCCGCTTTGGGCCGCGCGCGCCTCTTTCGTCTGCACCGCGTTGACCCGGAACGGACCCAAGCCGACATCGATCTGCATCGAGATGTAGGGGTTGCCGCTGGTATTGCCGGTCTCGTTCCAGGCCGTGCCGATGCGCACCTTGCGGCCTGATTTGTTGACTGCCGTCACGTCAAAATCCGGGCTGCGTTCGGACATCTTGGCTCGCGCCTCCAACTGGATGGCGATGTCAAAGCGCGTCGAGTGGATCATGCCGGTGTACTGAGCGCCTGCGGTCTCGACATTGCGGGTGAGAGTTCCTGCGAACATGGGATGGTTCCTTTTGGATTGGCCGGTGCCTGACGTTCTTGCCAACGCATCCGGGATTGCTTTCTCGACCCCTTGAAGGATCACAAATCAGAAAGCCTGCTTTCCTTTCAGCCCCGCCCACGGGTCAGAGCTGCCGTCCGAGTGGGAATGCCCGGGCGCCTCCGGGTGCTACGCCCCTCCCCTGCCCGTCTGGTCTTGATTGGCTGCCCGGATTTTCAACGCTGTCCTCCGATCGCGCGATGAAGAACTCCGTTTCTTTGCCATTCAACCGGTGCCCGCCCCGGTCGGTCAGACCGATGCAGCTGCCGTTCGGCACGTAGGTGATCAGGTACTGTCCGAGCCTGTCCTTGTGGACAACGTAGCCGGTATTGGTCCAATGCACGGTCTGGCCGGCATCGATGGCGGCCTTGATGTCTTCGAGTGTCATGGGGTCCTCCTCTAGAAGAGTGGTGGGGAAACGACGCAAGAAGCCCGATCTTCCGACCGGGCTTCCATGCAAGATTTGTTTGGCAAACGGCCGAGAGCTGTCAGGCGCTTTGCGTGGCTTGCGTCGCGCGCGCCGCCATCCAATCCTTCAGGCCAAGAACCGTTCTTCCGGCGGCGACCTCGGAGGCCCAGGCAACCCTTGGGTCGCCGCAGGGCTCATCGCCGGAATGCCGGTCGATGTGGCCATTGGCCATCCATGGCTCAGGCTGTATCCGTCGCAGCCAGTCCGCCATGCTCGGGATGCGGCCCTGGCAGTCTTCACGCACATGCTGCTCGCCGATCCAGCGCACGGGTATGTCCCGACCCGCGCTATTGGTCAGGGTCAGGCCGAAAACCCGTTCCGCCTCGAACAGGCCTTGAGCGTGGTGGCGCATGGCTCGGTGCGTAAAGAGCGCGAGATGCTCTTTCGAGGCATCGAACCAGTCATGTATGGACTGATAGTCAGACGGCACCCCGCCGAATTTCCGGGCAGAGCTTTCGGCATGATGAAGCGGATGGGCCATCTCACAGCCCCTCGTCATAGCTGTGCGAGCATTCGACATAGCGGTCGGCATGATCCAAGGTGATACTGTCGTTGCGCAAGTCCCAGGTCAGCGTGCCGTAGCCGCCCTCGTTGTTTTCGAACCCCGGGTGATGGTGATAGGCGAGCGACCAGGCGAAGTCGCCAACCTCTGTGGCAAGCGCCTCCGGCAGTTGGACCTCTGCAGGCTGCACCGTCACATCCTCGACATTGCCGGAGTCGCCATAGCCTTCGTATTCGGCGGTGACCTCGCTGATGCCAAGCGCACGTAGTTGCGCGAGGAGCTCCGTTCGGGATGCCTTCAGGGTGGTTTCACGCTCCGCGCGCCATTGAGCCGCCATTACGGCATAATCGATCTGGGGATTGGTCATGGGTCCGTCCTCTTCTCTGAATTTGGGGGGGCCGGGCCTGACATTGGTCTGCGCGCGCCCGGAAAGCGCAGACCGGCCAAATCCCGATCCGCGACGCCCGACCGGAAGCCCGCTTTGACTTTTCAGGCGGCTTGTTCTGCCGCTTTGGTGGTTCCCTGCCCAACGATCCGGGCCAGAATGCTTCCCGTGTCGACCCCGTCCCCATGCGGCAGGAACACCCGCAGCTGGAAGGCGATGATCTCGGTGAAACATCCCATTGCCTTGAGGCCGTCGATCATGCCCTTGTCCGCGCCGCCAAGCTCGAGGCGCATCTCGCCTGCGACACGGCGACGGGTCAGGGTGAGACCCCGGCCCAGATCGACAGGCGCGGTGGTGCCAAGGGCGGCGGTCAGCATCTCCTGCGGTGTTTGCGGGTTGGAGACGAGGAAGCGGGCGCGCAGCGCGGCCGCCCCTTCTTCGCTCAGCGTGCGCCCGATCATGGCGGTCGCCCCGTCCGGCGTGACCCTGTAGATGCGTTCATTCGTGGTCGGAATGTCCTTCCAGATCGGCAACAAGAGCCCGGTCAGTAGGTAGAGCTTGGTCGTGGTGGTTTTTGGCAGCGACACTGCCTCGGTATCCCAAAGCCCTGCAAAGTCGGGCCTGTTGATCTCTTCCCAGGCCGAGGACTCGAACCGCACCTCTTCGAGATAGCTCGACCCGTTAGGCCGCACTGCCTTGCGCATCAGCGTCACGATATCCTCGTCATACATCTGCATGGGGCGCGCCGAGATGAGCGCCGCGCGACCGGAGGCGCGATTCACCATCTGCAGCTTGTCCGGATTGCGCGATATGGCCTCTTCGGCGCCCAGGACATGGACCGGGTCCGTCACCTCAAGTCCGATGATCCGCGTCACGGCGCCGGATTTCGGGCAGGTCCAGAGATCCTCGGTGGAGACCTGTTCGATCTTTTCGCCGCGCAGGGTTTCGACGCCAAGATCGAGCGTGCCCGCCGCGCGCGCCCTTTCCGTCTGATCGGCGATCCGCCTCATGAACTCGGCAAAGAGCGCGTTCTGCATGTGGATGGGAAGGGCAAGCACCCGGTTGAGAAACCGCTGGATCGGGGGAAGCTCCTCTAGGAGCACCCCGTCCTTGTCGATCAGCCGCAGGGCCGTCCAGTCGGTGAAACTCTCGTAGCTCATCGCCTCAGCGCGCCCGGCGGCAAGATCGGCGAAATACCCACGCAGCGCCGCCCGTGCGATCGGGCTTTCGAGATTGTCCTCCTCGCGGAACATGCCTTGCGAGCCGGTCTCGCGCTGGCCCTTGGTCAAGGCCCCCAGCTGGTCGAGGCGCTTGGCTATCGTCGAGGTGAAACGCTTCTCGCCATGCACATCCGAGGTGCAGACCCGGAAGAAAGGCGCGCTGACCTGGGCCGAGCGATGGGTGCGCCCAAGCCCCTGGATTGCCGCATCGGCGCGCCAGCCGGGTTCCAGCAGGTAGTGCCGCCGCCGCTTCTGGTTTTTCGCCGTCTTTGCGGCATGATAGGAACGGCCCGTCCCGCCCGCATCGGAGAAGATCAGGATATCCTTTTCGCCGTCCATGAAGGCTTGGGTCTCGGATGAATTGCTGCTGGCGGCGCGCTTCTCGATGAAGAGATGACCATCCTCGGCCTTGAGGGGCCGGATGGACCGGCCCGTGACCTCTGCTACAGCCTCGTCGCCAAAGGCCCAGAGGATCTGATCGAGCGCCGAGGGGATCGGCGCCAGCGTCATCAACTCCATCATGGCCGCGTCACGCAAAGCGAGCGCCTCGCGCGAGACAACCAGCGCCCCGGTCTCATCCCGCAAAGGTTCTGCCACCATATTGCCGTCGATCTCGACCAGCTTTTGCGCATGGATCGGGAAAGCCTGTTCGAGGTAGCCGAGAACATAATATGCCGCGTCACCGTTATGCGGAGTTTTGGGTTTCAAGCTGTTGTTCTTCTGATTCATTTTTGGGTTTCCGCTTTGGATAATCATGATGCCTCTGCTCTTAACCGCAGAAGGACATCCCCCATGAACACCCCCTCGAACTCTCCGCTCGGCGGTCCCGCCGACGAGCGGCCGGACCTGCTTACGCTTGTCGCTTTCGCGCTTTATGCTGGGCGGGGCGGAAAGGTCTGGGTGGAAATCGCAGGTGGCAGACAGAAGCAATATTGAGGCGGAGTTAGCGAGGGTTCGAGGCCGTCTGGCCGATCTGGACGTCGAACGCTCGCAACTTCAGCGTGAGGCTGCAGCACTTGAGGCTCGCCTTTCTGCAGAGCACGTACCCGCAGTGAAACAGCCCTCCTTCGAGAACGCCCCGGTTACGAATGCTTCACCGTCGCACCAAAAGGTCGAGCTGTTCCGTCGCCTGTTCGCCGGTCGGCCTGACGTGTTTCCGGTGCGATGGGAAAACAGGAAGACCGGTCGCTCAGGATATTCGCCCGCTTGCGCCAACGAATGGGTGAAGAGCATCTGCGGCAAGCCGAAGGTCAAATGCGGCGAATGCCCCCATCAAAAGTTCATCCTGCCGGACGAAAGCATCATAGAAAAGCACCTGCGCGGCGACGATGGCCGAAGCGGTGATTTTGTCGCCGGCGTCTATCCTCTGCTGCCCGGTGATACGTGCCGGTTCCTAGCTGCGGATTTTGACAAGGCATCCTGGGCGGACGACGCTAACGCGCTGCTCGAAACCTGTCGGGCAATGGGCGTTCCCGCAGCGCTGGAACGATCGAGGTCGGGGAACGGCGGTCACGTCTGGATATTCTTCTCTGAACCGGTCGCCGCCCGTCTGGCGCGCCAGCTCGGATCGGTCCTGATCACCGAAACGATGGAACGGCGGCCGGAAATCGGCTTTGCTTCCTATGACCGGCTGTTTCCAAATCAGAATATCATGCCGCTCGGCGGCTTCGGCAACCTGATCGCACTGCCGCTTCAGAACACAGCGCGCAAAGCTGGAAACAGTGTCTTTGTCGATGCGGACATGCGGCCATATGACGATCAGTGGGCTTATTTGTCTTCCTTGCCGCGATTGTCGGCGGCAGCAGTGACCCAGCTCGTCGAAGCCGCCGAGCTTTCCGGGCGGGTGCTGGGTGTGCGCATGCCGGTAGAAGACGAGCAGGCGGACGAACCGTGGAAAATGCCTCCATCACGCCGCAGTACGCCGCGACGCCTCGATGTACCTGTTCCGACAACCATCAAGGTGACGGTCGCAGACCAAATCTATATCGACCGTTCGGACCTACCTTCGGCCATGATTGCGCAATTGGTGCGGTTGGCGGCGTTCCAGAATCCCGAATTCTATCGCGCGCAGGCGATGCGACTGCCAACATTCGGCAAGCCACGCATCGTGTCCTGCGCCGAACTGCATCCCCGACACGTTGCCCTGCCGCGCGGTAGCTTCGACGAAGCGATTAGATTCCTGTCCGATCACGGTGCGACAGCCGATCTGGACGATTTGCGTGAAGACGGAGCTCGTTTGCCGGAGACGGTCTGCTTCTGTGGCCAACTTCGCCAGCAGCAATCACGAGCGTTTGACGCATTGGCCGAACACGATACCGGCGTGCTTGCCGCCACGACCGCATTCGGCAAGACAGTGGTAGCCTCGGCACTGATTGCGCACCGCGCTCGAAATACGCTGGTCTTGGTTCACCGCCGGGAATTGCTGAACCAATGGGTTGAACGGCTTGGCTCATTTTTGCAGATCGATCCCAAGCTGATAGGCACCATCGGCGCCGGAAAACGCAAACCCACCGGTGTGATCGATGTAGCGTTGATTCAGAGTCTGGTTCGGAAGGGCGAAGTTGACGATATCGTTGCCGACTATGGCCATCTCATCGTCGATGAATGCCATCACCTGTCCGCCGCGAGCTTTGAGCTTGTCGCCCGCAGGTCGAAGGCGCGCTATGTCGCCGGGTTGTCGGCGACGGTCGCTCGAAAGGACGGGCATCATCCGATTATCTTCATGCAATGTGGCCCGGTGCGCCATCAGGTGAGCGCCAAATCGCAGGCCGCCGAAAGCGGACTGCGCCATCGAGCGCGGGAACGTCACACGAGATTCCGGCTGCCAGAGGCCCTCGCCATGGCCGAGCGTCCGTCAATGCCCGCGATCTATGCCGCTCTGGCGGAGGACGAGGCCCGAAACGATCTGATCTTCGACGACGTGCTGAAATCATTGGAGGCCAAACGCTCACCGATCATACTAACCGAGCGGAAGGATCACCTCGATCATCTTCATCAGCGGTTCTCCCGATTTGCGAAGAACATCGTCGTGCTCCGTGGCGGCATGTCCGCAAAGGACCAGAAGGCCGCGCATGCGGCGCTGAATGTGGATGACGATGAGGAACGGCTGATCCTCGCGACAGGGCGCTATATCGGCGAAGGCTTCGATGACGCGCGGCTCGACACCCTGTTCCTGACGATGCCGATCGCATGGAAGGGAACGTTGGCGCAATATGTCGGCAGGTTGCACCGCCGACATGACGACAAGAAGGACGTGTTGGTGGTCGACTATGTAGACAGTTCGGTCCCGGTCCTCGCCAGAATGGCGGCCAAAAGAAGAACCGGTTACCGGGCTCTCGGCTATGTGATGAAATAGCGCCCCGCAGAAGCGCGGGACGCCATTTTACCGCAAAGGTCAAGCACGTTGCGCGGCGACGGCCAGGATCTGCATCAGCTTGTCCGAGGGCTCCCGGAACTTGCCTGGTTGGATCAGAGGTGCGTGGTGCGCCTCCAGAAGCGCTAGCTTCTCGGTCGGGTCCGCGCGCAGATACATCTCGGTCGTCTGGATGCTGGCATGGCCAAGCCAGAGCGCGACCTTGCGGATATCACCGGTGGCCTGAAGCGTGTGCATGGCGCAGCTGTGACGTAGCACATGCGGAGTGACGTGTTTTGCGGCAATCGACGGCGTCGAGCGTTCGGCCGTCGCCACATGCTGCCTTAGCCGATATGCAAATCCGTCCCGCGTCATTCGGCGCCCATCACGGTTCAGGAACAGCTCTGGACCTAATTGACCGGGCCGGACCGCCAGCCACGCGCGAATGGCGCCCTGGGTCTCTTTCCAGAGCGGCAGCACACGCTCCCGCCGCCCCTTGCCCAATATCCGCACGCTGGAAAACGACCCGTCGGGAAAATCGTCCATCCGCACAGCCAGAAGTTCGGACGCTCTCAACCCTGCGGCATAGGCCAGATGCAGCATGGCGCGGTCCCGCAATCCGCCTGGCGTGTGGCGGTTCGGCGCGGCAAGCAAGGCGCGGACTTCTTCCTTGGTAAGATAATCGATCAGCTTGGCGTCTGTTCGCTTGGTCGGCATGGCCCGGATCATCATCGCCTGCTCAAGGCAGGCCGGTTGGCGATGTTCGACGAAACGGAAAAACGATTTGATCGCCGCAAGTCGCGCATTGCGGGACCGGACGGAATTGGCACGTCCTTCTTCGATATGTTCGAGGAACGCCCTGATCGTCTGAATGTCGAGGTCTTCGATGAAAAGTTCCGATGGGGTTCGCTTGACCCGCCCGGCGACAAACCGCAGCAAGAGGATGAACGCACGGGCATAGGCTGCGATGGTATGTCGGCTTGCGCCGCATTCATCGGGAAGATGGGTTTGCAGGAAGGCTGAAAGGTCGGGGGCGAGCGGGGTCATGCCGCACCTCCGATCCAGGTCTCCTCGGCGGTCGCCGCAATCATCTTCAGAAGAACCGGCGTAGCCTCAAGGTACCAGTAGGTGTTGGCAATATCGACATGGCCGAGGTAGGTGCTCAGAGCCTTCATGTGCCGCAACACTGCCTGCGGGTTGTTCCCACAGGCCTCAAGGGATCGCACGGCGAAGGTGTGGCGCAGATCGTGAAGCCGGGGGCCGGGCCCTGTCGGATTGCGGTACCCAAGCTTCCGGACGATCCGAACGAAGACCACATGGGCCCGTGTTTTTGTCGGGGCATGACCATGACCGAGAACGAAGAGATCGTCGTTCGCGTTACGCACGGCCGCGCGGGCTTCGAGATAACGTTCCAGCGCGGCGCGGGTCGAAATATGTATTGGCACGAGACGACTCTTACCAAATTTACCGCTCCGGACCATGAGGCCCTCCGTCGTAACGTCGTCGCACTGAAGGGACAATGCCTCCGAAATCCGCAAGCCCGTCGAAGCGAGCAGCCCGAACAGGTTATGGTAAGTCAACGGGCTGATCGGTGTCAGGCCGGGCACCAGAAGCGCTTCCTGCATGATCCGACTGATTTGGTCCCGCGTCAGAATATGCGGAGCGGGCCGCCTCCGTCGTGACCGACCCAGCAGCCCCATCGCAGGTATCTCGTGCCGTGAATCTTCCGCGTGCAGGAACACCGCCAGTGCGCGGGCGCGATCAAACCGCGCCTGCGCAGCATAAGGCGTCGCGGCGCCGCCGGCCCATTCCAGTATCAGCGCTGCCGTCAGATGCGTGATGGATCGTTTTGCAGCGAAATCCGCGAAGGCGCGCAAGGATGTCTCCTGTGCGGCGAACTTCTTTCCGAGTGTGCGGTTGAGTTGGACGAAGCGGTCTACATGGTGATGTATCATGACGCGTCTCCCGGCCACGGCTGAGCCACTTCTGCCAGCATCCCAACATCGACTTTGGCGTAGATCGCGGTCGTATCGCGCGAACTGTGGCGCAGCGCTGCACCGATCAGGTCAAGGTCCGCACCGCCGCGAAGCCAGGCGGAGGCCAGTGAATGACGAAAGACATGCGAACCAGTCGGCAAGTCGGTAAAACCTCCCCGGCTCAGGACGCGGGAAACGATCCCGGCGATCTCGGCAGAGGATCGCAGCGGGGTGAAAGGAGCCTGGACTCGGAGAAAGACCCTGTCCGACGCGACCACCGGACGTTCATCTTCGATATAGGCGAGCAACGCATCGCCTACATCTTGCGGCAAAGGCATCATCACGTCACGTCTGCCCTTGCCGTGCAATCGTAACCGGCTCGCGCGCCAGTCAATATCGGCCAGCCGCAGCTGCCAGATGTCGCCCGCACGCAGAGCCAGTCGGGCGAGGAGGAGAAGTATCGCGCGGTCCCGGATCTCGACCGGCGTATCGGTGCGACAGGAGGCAATGATCTCTTCGATCTTCGCCGTGGGGATCGTGCGCGGGACTGTAGAAAGCTTGCGCCGAACAGCAGATGGCACCGCATGCAGGAGCGACGGGGCGCATGCGCCCTGGACGATCGTAAAGCGCAGGAAGGCGCGCAACACGGTGACCGTCTTGCGCACAGATGATTGGGACCGTTCTTTAGCTTGATCCAATACGATCGAACGGATGGCCGCCGCATCGTAATCCTCCGGCGTTGCCCCCAGGCTGTCCAGCCAGCGACCCACTTCGTTCAAATAGCGCCGTACGGTCTCGGGCGTCACTCCACGCTCACTTCGCAGCCATTCCGAAAACCCGATCAGACGTGGGTCTTTTGCGGAGACGCCGTCAGTTGCGTTGGGCGGGATCAGGCCTTCGTCAATCAGGTGTCGAACAAGCGCACGGGCACCTCGCTTACGGTTCTTATAGTGAGACGCCAGCACCGTTTTGCCATGTTTGGTCATCTCCCCGCATCGGCATTCGTGCCACGCGAACTGATCGATGGTTCCTTCACCGATTGCGGTCACCGGGACTCGCTGTTGTAGGACCCATTCAGCAAAATGGGCGGCATGGCTGAGCAATGATGCGCGCGACACCTCGCTGTAGCCAGCGGTGTCGAGCTTCTTGGCAAAAGCCTCCAGGTGCTGTCCTAGCCGGGCCGTGTTGTTTGGGATATCAACCATGCCGGTCTCTTCGAGATATCGAAGAAACCGGCGGGTATAGGTCGCGTACATCGGGCTTCGCAACTGATTGGGGCTGTAGCGACCGCAGCGGCAGCGGTGACGAAGAAACCTGCCGACATCCGACGCATTGAGGTCGCGGACAGAGACTTTCCGTGCCTGCGCCCACTTCAGAAAGTGACGGGTTGCGCTCAGCGCACCCGGGGAAAGCCCGGGATTGTCGGCGAGGTACGCGTCGGCCAGAGCGAGGTGGTCGGCGCCGTCGTGCGCACGGCACGGAGAGTTCGAGGATGTGTTCACGGGGGATGTCCTTCTGCGGTTGAGAGCAGAGGCATCATGATTATCCAAAGCGGAAACCCGAAAATGAATCAGAAGAACAACAGCTTGAAAACCAGAACTCCGCATAACGGTGACGCGGCATATTATGTTTTATCCGGAGCTCCGGATAAGACATAGTCGCGCGGCGTCAAGGCCCCCTCAACGAGTTCATCCTCCGGGTCCATCGCCTCAAGTCGGCGTTTGAGCAGGCTCTCACCTGTCGAGACAACCTGGATGACGCAAGCCTTGCCCGCCGCCAGATCGTCCTTGATGGCGTGGATGATGCTTGGAGCCTTCATGCCCATCAGGAGATGGTTGAAGAAGCGCTGTTTCGTGCTCTCGAAGCGAGATTTGGCCGAGGCGCGTGCGGCCGAGGCATTGGTCTCGCCCGAGGCATCGTTGACGCCGGTCGCAGTCAACGCGGCTTCGAGATTGTGGTGGATCGTCCGAAACGCACCCGCGTATGCATCGTAGATCTGGATCTGGGCCGGGGTGAGCGCGTGTTCGAGTACGTCATATTCCACACCATCAAAGCTGAGGGCACGGGCCGTGTAGAGGCCGAGCGTCTTGAGATCACGCGCGACCACCTCCATGGCAGCCACGCCGCCGGCTTCCATCGCTGAAACGAAACCCTCGCGGCTCGGGAAGGGGTATTCCGGCCCCTGCCCCCAGAGACCGAGACGCGCGGCATAGGCCAGGTTGTGCACGCTCGTGGCGCCCGTGGCCGAGATATAGAAGACGCGAGCGCGGGGTGCTGCCAGTTGCAGCCGCAGGCCCGCAAGGCCCTGCTGCGAGGGTTTGACCCCCCTGCCCTGCTCGGACCCGGCCGCGTTCTGCATGGCATGGGCCTCATCAAAAGCGAGGACGCCTTCAAAGTCTTCGCCCATCCAGTCGAGGATCTGGCTCAGCCGCGTGGTGCCGCATTTGCCCGCGGACCGCAGCGTGGCGTAGGTGACGAAGAGGATACCGTCGCCCATCGGGATGGGCTGGTCCGGTTTCCATTTGGAGAGCGGCTGGATGTCGGCGGGCGAGCCGCCGAGATCGCTCCAGTCGCGGATGGCGTCCTCGATGAGCGTGGCGGATTTGGAGACCCAGATCGCCTTTCTGCGCCCGGCCAGCCAGTTCACGAGAATGAGCCCCGCGCATTCGCGCCCCTTGCCGCAGCCGGTGCCGTCCCCGAGGAAATAGCCGAGGCGATAGGCCCGTGCATCCGGGTCATCATCGGCGCGCGTCAGCTTGGTCTGGTCGTCATCGATCGCGAACCGACCCGGCAGGTCGCGCCGATGGGCGTCATGCGCCATGATGATGGTTTCCAGCTGCGCCTCGGAGAGATGTCCCTCCTCGATCAACCGTGCGGGCAGGCGCAAGTCATCACGGCCCGTATTTGAGGGCATGGGCGGGGCAACCGAGGCCATGGCGATGCTTTCAACGAGCGGCGTGGGATGTTCCTGCGCATCCGCAATCTCGATCCGTTGCGGACGGTAGCGCGCATAGATGTCCGAGATGGGCATGTTGTTGCGCGGGGTCTGAAGGCTCGTGAAGCTGAGCGGACGGACGGCATTGGCCCTGGCTGTGGGGGCGGTGATAACACCGGCAGCGGTCTTGCGCGGGACAAATGATCGAACGGTCGGCCGAGCATGAGGGATCGCTTCAACCCGTTGGGCCGGGCTCATCTCGGTCCGTGTTGCGGCCACGGCATCGACAAATGGAAGGGCTTCATCCAGATCGCACAAAGTGGCGCGGATCATCTCGCCGCCCTCCTGCACCTTGTCGAAGACCATCAGCTGGGTTTCGACAGAGGTGCCGAGCTTGCGGTAGACCTGCCCCGGCATCGTCAGCGCCAATCGTGGCGTCAGGAGACCGCAGGCGCGGGACCAATGCGCGGCATCGCGTTCGGGCGTGAACCCCGGCGGCATGATCGCCACCAGGCGCCCACCTGGTGCCAGGCGCTTTGCAGCCGCAATGAGATGTTTGGCAGCGATGTGCTTGTCGCGGGATCGGTCGACCGAGGAGGCGAAGGGCGGATTCATCACCACGACGTCGGGTAGAACCGGCGTCTGAAGCAGATCGTCGATATGCTCGCCGTCATGGCCCGTCACATCGCCACCAAAGACCGCGCGCAAAAGGCTCTGGCGAAAGGGGTCGATCTCGTTGAGCACAAGGGTGGCACCGGCCCGGGCGGCGAAAGCTGCCAGGGCACCGGTGCCAGCCGAGGGCTCCAGCACGGTCTCGCCCTTGCGAACGGCTGCCGCCCGCAAGGCTAGCGCCGCGAATGCCAGCGGCGTGGAAAACTGCTGTAGCCGGATCTGCTGCTCTGACCGGCGGGTTTCCGTAAGGAGACGTGAGGCGAGGAGTTTTACGTTGGCGATGTCTGCTGTGGCACCGGCCCCACGCAGAAGCACCTGGATGGCCGCTGCCTGCATCATGTCATAGGCCATGCGCCAGTCCCAGGCGCCACCGGCATCGCTGCCATGAAACGTCTCGCGCATGATACGCGCGAGCGCTGAGCTGCGCAGGGGTTGGTGGTGGATCTCTGTGCCGATAAGCGCTAGCGCAGAGGCGAGATCGGCTTCGGAGATTGCGAGAGCCGGGTTGGCCGTTCTGGGTTTGGACATGGGGGTTTTCCTTTGGATCAGGGTCTGAGTTCCAAAGGACAAAAAGCCCGCTTTCGCTTTTCAGGGGATCCGGCCCAAAAGCTATTAAGAAGGGCGGGCCGTCAACGCAATCCGCCCTCCTCAGCAACAAAGAGAAAGCCACGCAGCAAAACCGCCGAACTTGTTGATCAATAAAGCCGACATTGAGGCGGCGCGCGGCGACCGGCCGCTAGGAGCCCACTTTGACCGATGCTGCACAAAGGATGTATGGCTGCTTTCGAGGGCGGTAGAAAACCTGCTTGATCGCTGCCGCGAGCGGAAGGAAAGCGCAGCCGATCTGTTGGAACGCGTGAAGCAGAAGGCGATCTAATCGAACGTTTCAGCGCTTCACCCCGTCTGCGGCCGCCTCTCTAATACTGCGCGGTGCCCAGAGAATAATACCTGCACCGACAAGGCAAATTACCGCTCCGATAACATCCAATTGATCAGGGCGATGGCCTTCCACACCCCATAGCCACAACAGGGACGATACGATGTAGATGCCCCCGTAAACAGCATAGGCGCGTCCCGCCTGGTCAGCCGGACTGAGGGTCAAAAGCCATGCAAAAGCCGCGAGGGACAGCATCCCCGGCACCACCCAGAACACGCTCTTGTCCAGCCGAAACCAAGCCCAGAAGGCAAAACATCCGGCGATTTCGGCCAGCGCGGCCACGAAGTAAATCAGAATTGTTTTCATTGGGTCAGACTTACGTATCCAAGCAATCGGGTCTATTCCTTAACATCCATTCGCGCGAGAATGATGGCTTGTCCAAATGCCGCTAACAGAGCAGTCGCGAAGACTATCCATGTTCCCAGTGCGGCGACGGCAAAGCCTCCGACGAGCGGGAGAACGAAAGCGGGTGCCGTAAGCGCGTTGAAATACCCGCTATAGGCTGGACGTTGGTCGTCCGGCGAGATCTCCATCAGCAGCCCGATGACGGCAATCGTCAGCCCATTCATTAATGCGCCGAGAACGAAGAATACGACAAGCAGGATTGGTACGAGTGCCTCCGCCGGAACGGGTATGAGCAAAAGAACCAGAAGGGCGATTGGCGGTGCGGTGCGGGCAACTGCGATCCCGCGCATCAGGCTCAGTTTGCCCCGGCTATCGCCCCACCAGCCCCAAAGTGGATTGCCCACGAGGGCCCCGATGGTCTGGGCACCGAGCAGAAGTGCTACGTTTTCAAACCCCACCCCAAGCTTGTCGGCGGCGACGATAAAGAACGGCGCTGCGATGAGAACTGCACCTCCGCACCATTGCGCAAAAACGAAGCGGCGGAACACTGGGTCTTCTCGGAAGGTCACAGCACCCTCACGCAGGTAGGCGGTAAAACTCCCGGCCACTTTGAGGGGTGTATTTCGCTCAGGCTCGCCCATCACGGTGAAGATGAAAGACGAAAGCAACATCAGGATCGCCGCGATCCCCAGCACGGCGGCATAGGATGCTGGAAATTCAAGCGTCCGCAACAGCCTGTCTGCCAACGCCGCGACGAAAAGCGCTATGACCCCTCCGCCGAAGAAGCGGATCGAAAGCATCCTGCTCCGGTGTTCTGACGGGACGGATCGGGCAACGATATCATTGTAAGGAACACCGACGATGCCGCTGAGGAAAGCGTAAAGAACCCAAAGTCCAAGGGTCGCGGCACCGAGTGTGACATGAGCCCAACCAGCGGTCGCGCCAATCCAGAGAACAATTGCGAGGATTGCAATGGCCGCCGTCCGTCCAAACGCACCGACGACATAGAATGGCATTGAAGACGCACCGCGACCGGCGAAGTAGCCAACGAAGAGTTGGGGCAGAAGCCAGCCGAGGCGCAAAATCGTAGACACCGCGCCTACGGCGACCGAACTTCCAGTAAGTTGATAAACCAGCGCCGACATCACCGTTGCGCTGTCCACCGCCGCCGATCCTGCCTGGAACGCGGTGCCTGCGCCAGCTACGTGCCAGAAGCGACGGCGAGGCGTCATATCCCGCTCCAATTGATGGGCTCGACAAACAGACCAAACCAAACAGACCAGATGCCAAGCCCGACGAAGATCGCGCCCAATAGCCAACGACGCGGTCGCAGCCAATCGGCAAGCCGATCAAGGGGCCTGGCAAGGCTGGGAACAATAGAGAGTGGCAACAACGGGAGCGACAGCGCGAAGGCGAAGACCGCCATCATCACAAACCCGGTCATGGCCGACCCGCTTACAGTTGCGGCACCCATCAATCCAAACAGGATTGGGGCTGCGCAGGCCGGAATGTTAAGTCCGAACGCCAACCCCTGAACGAGCGGGTTGGATGCCGCCTTCCAGCGCTCCGGCGCGAATCCAATGCGGCGGCGCATCGATTTGTCCCACCCCGCGAAGATCGCAAGACCAAGGCCGAGGTAAATTGCACCAAAAATGAGCCACGCGCCAGTCTGTACACCGATAAGGCGTTGGCCCAGCACGACGATCATCCCGCCAAATCCCCCCATCACGACGAGCCTGGCCAGAAGAAAGGTCATCGCCGCGCCGAACCGCTGCCCCATCGGGCGAGACCTCTGGCCTCCCAGAAACAACATGTGAGCGCCGATCGTGCAGGGTTCGATGAAACCGAGCAGGCCAAGGCCAAATGCAAGCAACAGGGCCTGATAGGTGAGATCCATAAATGTCTTTCATTGTATGATAAGTTTGATGATGGGCCTTCCACCAACCATAAGGTCAAGCGCTGTTCTTGATGCCAAGCAGGCATTTGTATTTGACCGCGCGTTCAGTGGGTTCCGCCAACTTTCAAATCAGAGCAGCGAGCCCAAATCCGATCCGACGCTGGGATAGACGGCGGTCATCGACTTGAGCTGCTTTGCGGTCAGTCCCAACTTCATCGCCAAGCCGAAAAAGTTGATCAACTCACCATATTCCGGTCCGAATAGGTGTGCGCCGAGCAACTTGCCGTCCGACCTATCCACCAACACCTTTGCGGCGGCGGATTTTTCTCCAATTCGGTAGTTGGAATACCAGCCGCCCGTATCAGTGAACCGGACATCGACATCATAACCGGCCTCTTTGGCTTCAGCCTCCAACATGCCGACGCGGGCCAGTTCGGGTACCGTAAACACTGCGGTCGGGATGCCGGAATAATCCGGCAAGATCTTCTGATCCTTGAGCATGTTCGAGGCCGCGACCTTACCTTCGATCACGGCAACGGGCGTCAGCGGCATTCCCTTGGTATCGGCGGAATCTCCAGCTGCAAAGACGGCGGCGTTCGTCGTACTTTGCAGATGCGGAGCCACAACGATGCCCTTGTCGCCATACGCGACATCGGCGGCCTCAAGGTTCAGATCGGCAAGAGCGGCGATGCGACCCGCGCCATGCACGACCAGATCGGTCTCAATGGTCGTTGTGTTGTCGCCTGTCTTCACTTCAACGGCAAAACCCGCACCGGAGGTTGTGATCGAGACGATTTCGGTTTCTCGTTGCAGGTCCACACCAACAGCGGCACTGCGCGCGATCAGCATCTCGACCAGATCAGGGTCAAAAGCGTTCAGCGGGCGGGCACCGCGATCTACGATGACAGGCTCGGCCCCAGCACGTGCGGCGATATGCGCAAACTCAAAAGATACGAAGCCGCCACCGACAAACAGGATACGCTTGGGCAAAGCCTCAAGATTGAGAAAATCCGTGCTGTCGATCATCAGATCGGCACCGGCGAAGGTGACAGGTCTCGGGATCGCTCCAGCGGCGATAAGGAAACGTTTCGATTGATAGGACTGCCCGTCAACTTCGAGCGCGTTGGCACCGGTGAACCGCGCGGCACCGTGCAACGTCTCGACGCCGTTTCCGGTCAGACCCTTTTCCATCTTGTCCGGCACCGGATCGGTAAAACCACGTTTGTGAGCCATCAGATCGGACCAGTTGATCTTTAGTCCGCTGGGATCGATCCCTTTGCCGTCCATCAACCGTGCGGCATCGACGATTTCAGCGCCACGCCGCAATATTTTCTTAGGATCGCAACCACGCAAGGCGCAGGTGCCGCCGTAGGGCAGCGCATCCACGATGGCCACGCGCCAGCCTGCCGCACCGCATTTGTTCGCCGCCGCAACCCCGGCCATGCCCGCCCCGATAACGATCAGGTCATACGTCTCACTCATATTTAGATCCTTCTTACGTGTCTTTATCCGGCGCAGCAGCTAAGTTTTGCCACGTCCATATCGAAAGTCTGCGCGGCCAATTTCAGGCCCTCGACCGTCGTCAGATAGGGAAAGATCGTTGCGCCCAAGTCTTTGGTCGTCATGCCGAACTTCAACGCCATGACCAGTGTCTGGATCGTGTCCGATCCTTCGGGTGCGATGATTTGGCCACCAAGCAGTTTGTCGGTTTTCTTATCCGCCACAAGCTTGATCAATCCACGTGTGTCGCGGGCGGCAAGAGCGCGCGGGACCTGATCGAGTGGCACGACCGAAGTCTTCACGTCGAACCCTGCGTCGCGAGCCTGTTGCTCGCTCAGCCCGACCCCGGCAATCTGTGGATCGGAGAACACGACCCAGGGCATGGCAGAATTGTCATAGCGCTGATCATCGCCCAGAACGGCGTTCTTCACAGCCAATTTTGCCCCGTAGGCTGCCATATAGACGAACTGGTCGCGGTCTGTCACGTCGCCCGCCGCATAGATGCCGGGCACCGACGTCTGCATGTCGTCGCCGATGACGATGGACCCGCGCGCGTCGGTTTTCACGCCGACCTCGTCCAAACCCATACTGTCGGTATTGGCACGCCGACCTGCGGTCGAAACAAGATGATCCGCCGTGACCTCGACAGGCTCGCCGCCCTGCATAACCCGCAAGGTCACGCCCGACGCGTCACGTCTGACGTTCTCATAACTCAGGCCGGTCAGCAGGGTGATCCCCTCGGCGGCAAAAGCGTCCGTCAAAGCCCCGGACACTTCCGGTTCGGCACCGGGAAGCAGGTGTGACCGTGTCACCAGCGTGACCTTCACGCCCATCCGGCTCATCATCTGCGCCAGTTCCGCCCCGATGTAGCCCGCCCCGATAAAAATCAGACTTTCCGGCAGGGTTTCAAGCTCCAGCAAGCTGGTGCTATCGAGTGCGCCGACCTCCTCGATTCCGTCAATCGTCGGCAGGACCGGATGACCACCGGTTGCAATGATCATTTTCATTGCGGTCAACGTGCGACCCCCGACGATGACGCCACCCTCGATCAGCCGCGCCGGACCAGTATCGATATAATCGACACCCGCGTATTCCGGCAGCAGGTCTGCGTATTTCTTCTGACGCAAGGTCGCGACCAGATCGTCTTTCGACTCGATCAGCGTGTGCCAGTCATCGAGTTGTGCGTGACCGGACAGGCCAGGAAACCGCTTGGCGGCATGTGCGCCATGGATCGCCTCAGCGGCGCGGATCATTGCCTTGGACGGCACACAGCCGACGTTCACGCAGGTGCCGCCGATGGTGCCATGCCCGACAAGTGCGACACGTTTTCCCGCGTCAGCAGCGGTGATTGAAGCGGAGAAACCCGCCGAGCCTGCGCCGATGACGATAAGGTCGTATCCGCCATTTCCATCATCATTCTTGTTGATATCTTTCATTTCAGCGCGCCTCGTGCAGATCAGAGTTTTTTCGTTTGGCAACGACCAGATAAATGATCGCACCAATGGCTATGAGCGGTGTCAGCATGCCAAGCATTCCGAAGAACATGCCAATCCCTGTGCAAGATCCCATCATCATTGTGTCGCTTCCTTGGATTTCATTTTATTGAGGTAGAAAGCGTAGACGCCGACAGCCACGAAAGCGCCGACCGTAATGCGCAGCGCGAAACGGAACTCGATCCAGATGATGAGGATCGACAGAGCAGCGGCAATCGCCGTCGCCCAGAGTTTCGGGTTCGGCCCCACGCGCCCGGCGCGCAGCCAGAGCGCTTGCGCCACGACGGCAAGGCAAAAGAACAAAAGTGGGAACAGCGCGTAGTCGAGCCAACCGGTCAAAGCCGACAGGCCGACACCGGCCACAACGACGACCAGGAGGGGTGTGAAGCAGCACAGGGCCGCAAAGAGTGCGCCACCCAGCCCCCATTTTAGCAAGCGGTCGGGGTTCTCAATGTTCTGGGTCAAGTAGCGCTCTTTCTTTCTGGAGAATGATTGGAAATCGAGGTGCGGCCATTGGCGGACCGCCGGAATTCACGAACGACAAGGAAGGCGAGCGCCACAACCAGTGCGACGGCTATCCAGCCAAGCCCCGACATCCACGCTGCGAGGCCGCCGAACGCCGCAGCAAGCAGAGCTGTGCCGCCACCGCAGCACACGATCACGACCGGAGTCGCAACTCCGAAACCCAGTAGCCCGCCCATAAGGTTGTCACGCATTGCAAATTTCCCCGTGGTTAGGACGCCGTGTCCGGCAGAGCCTGGGCGGGGTAGCCATTTGCCGCCACTGCATCGATGATGCTGTCCACGCTGGTCTCGGCATCATCGAAGGTGACACTGTAAACGCCCTGTCCATACTCGGGACCGTCAACGAAGTCGTCGATCTGGACCGATGGAACGCCGCGCATCGAACTGGCAACGATGAACGAACAGGAGGGGCAGGTCAGTTCGCCGACTGCAATCTCGACGGTGCGCTCTTCGGCAAAAGCCGCTGGGGCAAACGCAGCAATGGCCAGCGTTGACGATAACAGTACGTGTTTCATGATTTTGTTCCTTGTTTAGAATTTCAGAATGAAGGGCGTGATGTAGGGAAAGGCCATCGCTACCGCGACGATTGCGGCGGCGGCCCAAAGTGTCACCCGCATCACAGTCCGGTTGATTGGCCGGGCACAGGTGCCATCGGCGCAGGCGTCCGTATTCACCGGCTTGTATGCCTTGTAGAACCCGTATCCGAGAAACGCGGCACTTAGCGCGAAAGTGTACCATTTGTAGGCATAGAACGCCCCGAGCTGCGCGATGAAGACGCCAGTCACGCCGAAACTCACCAGCACAAGCGGCAGAATACAGCACGAGGTCATCGCCAACGCACCGAGAACGCCGAAGCCGGTCGCACCCCAGCCTTTCGCGGTGTCATCGCCAACCTGACGCACGTGGCCGGATTTATGGTCTGAAATACTTTGCTCCATCGAATCGCCCTTGTTCTGTTCTTTCCATCGTTCTACGGTCTGTAGTTGATACAGGCTCAAGGGATTTCTGCGGATAATGGATAACAGAAGCGTGAAAGCACTCCGGCGGGTCGATCTAGCACGGGCCACGGGCTGCAATCTCGAAACCATCCGCTACTACGAGACGGTCGGTATCATGCCCGACCCACCGCGCACCGCAAAAGGGTATCGAAGCTATGATGATATTCATGTCAAACGGTTGAAGTTCGTCATGCGGTCCCGCGATCTCGGTTTCTCCCTGGAAGAAATTCGCGGGCTGCTCGGGTTGGTCGATGACCGGTCTCAAACCTGCGCTCAGGTCCAGACCGTTGCTGAGACGCATCTTGAAGATGTGCAGGCGAAAATAGCCGATCTCACGCGGATCGAACGTGTCCTGTCGGAAACCGTCGCTCGATGTACAGGCGACGCCGCACCAGAATGTGCGGTGATTGACGCACTTCTCGAAGGTTAGTCCACCCTGAAAAAAGGGAACAACGGACCTTCGTGCATCGCGCAGCGAAAGCCCGGAAAGTCCGCATCTTACCAGTTCGTACACGATGCAGCGAACGGCAGGTGTACGGATAGGGAGGGACTTCTGAGAATTTCATCGTACCAGCCATATGACACACCAATGTCGCCTCTTTCACTCGGCTCAAGGGTGACGGGAGATAATATCGCAGAACGAGCCCCTTACTGGCAGCCTTAGCGGGGGATTCTGCCCCCTCCGGAATTCGACCCCACTTACCGATCAGGCGCCGCTTCAAGGGACGTCTCGAACCGCTTGTCCGCCGCCACTGCTTCTTTCAAGAGCGCGTCGAAATTGTCAGGTGGATTGCCATCTTCCAGCATCCCTTTGAACGTCGCATAGGCATCCGTCTTGCTGCCGTAGGCGCGCAGGGTCTTGTCGTCATTCACCCATGCCACCACGATGACCTTCGCATCGCTGTTGAAGCGGTAGAACAACCGATACTGCTGGAAGAATTTCGCCCGGAACCAGTGCTTGCGGTGGTCGCCGAGTGTGCCGCCTTGCCGGAAGGCTGCGGCACCCGGATCTGCCGGTATGGCCTCGGTCACCAGCTTGAAGATGGCGGCCAGCCGTTTCGTGGAATTTTTCTTGCGCCAGGTCTTGGGATCGCGTGCCTTACGCGCCTCGACCTCCAGGGTCAGCCCTTCGAGCTGGTCCAGAAAGAGCGGATGCGCATAAATCGACCATCCGTTTACGACAAGGGGCGCTTGGGCGGGCACGCTATCGCCGCTCATTCATCCTCGAGCGATAGCGGCGCATCGAGATCGACGTCAACGTCTCCGACCAGTGCTGCAAGACGGTCATGCAAAGCCCCATCGAACGCCCGAATGCGGTCCGGATGCGCCTTGATATCGGCCTCGACAAAATCGAGAAAGGCTCCGACCACGGGATCTTCCTCGTCGCTGCGCACGGGCTCGATATAGACCCTGCCACTCGGCTCGGTACAGTAGCGAATCTGGTCGCCCTTGCCTAGCTTGAGCTGCTTGCGCACACCCGCCGGCACGGTCGTCTGATACCGATCCGTGAGTTTCGAGACATCTTGTGCGAGCGCTGTCATGGCAGTCTCCTGAAAGAACGGGGGGTCTTTTCTGCCTGCGATAGGTAATGCATTTGCATTGCCTTGTCAAGACAAGCCGCAGGATCTGCTGTCGCCGGGCAGGCCGATGAACCGTCCGGCGCAGCACCTAATTTCGCCTCGCTAGGAACTCCGCCAGCACGGGACTGGCCGCGCCTTTCGCGGAGCTGAGCAGCTCCGAGCCCGCGAGCGTCGCTTTCGACAGGCGCACGAGGCCGCCGGTTTCCTCGATGCGGTAGCAGCGGCGTTTTTGCCGCCCACGCCTGTAGTGCGTCGCGGTGACGATCTGGCATGTACTGCCATCGGTGAGCGTCACGGGCGTGGCGAGCCTGATCTTGTCGCCTTCCTCGTAGTCCGGGATCGCAGCCCAATTCCGGCAGCGCTGACGCCAGTCCTGGGCGTAGCTGTCCGGGTCTTTCAGCTCGGAGAGGAGCTCGATCAGCCCAAGGGGAGCACGCGACTCGTTCGGGCCAGCACTTTCCTCCATGTCCTTGTAGCCCCAGCACCCGTCATCGTATCGGGTGAGGAAGACAGCCCCGAAAGTGATGGAGCCATCCGCATCGGTGACATAGGTCGTGTCTTCGACAGGGGTGCCGTCGAGATTGGTGACCTTTGCCGCCGCATACCAGGTTGAGCCGACCTTGCAGGCCTTGACCAGTTCCGTCTTGCGCGTGTCGCCATGAGAGGTGCAGAGCCGGGCGATTTCCGCTTTCTCATCCGCGTAGGTCTGGACGCGGCCGTCGGTGTAGAAGAGCCATCCCATCTCAGAGTCCTTTCTCTCATTGGGGAAATTGTTGTCGCCAATGTCCCGAGAGGGCCGCAGGCCCGGCAGGGTATTGGCGATGCTTGTTTGAGAAAGGGCGCGTTACGCCGCCCTCCGGTCATCGATTTCCATCAGCGCATCGAGCGGCACGCGGTAGGGCTGCATGGCGTCGAAATCCTCGCAATTGCCGCAGTTCTGCACGATCGCGAAGGTGTCGCAGGCATCCTTGAGGATGACCCGGAAGGTGCCGCCGAGGCCCGAGGGCACGTCGTAGGTCCCGCCTATGAGATAATCCGAGGCCCGGCGCACGAAGACGCGGATGCTGTGGCCATCGGTGGCGAGCCGGATCGTCCCCTGCCCCCGGTCGATGAGCACCTGCACGTCATCCAGGATGTCGGTATAGAACTGGCCGATCAGATCGCGAAACGCCATGCGGCGCTGCGCCATCCAGTCGGTGTCCCGAAACGGGTTCATGCCGTCGGCGAAGGCGAAGGAGGGATCGGCCTGTTCGGTGGAGACGATGCGGGTGGTCGTGCCATCGATGCCGTTCGAGCGCAGATGCACACCATTGCCGACGATGAGGATCAGGGCGGGCCTGTCCACGGGCCCGTTCCAGTTGGGCAGGAAGGTTTTGCAGGCGCGCGCATGGGCGATCTGCGCCGCAACTGCGGAGGCAGAGAACTTGAGAATAGCCATGGGGATGTCTTTCTGTTCGGTTTGGAAGGGTCGACCCGCGCGCTCGGGATGCTCCGCGCGGGTCACTTGATGCGTCAGGCCGCTTGCGCGACCTCGCTGTCAGGCTCCGTGGTGTCCGCAGTGGGCTCCGCCTCATCACAGGCGACACCGGCGGTCTGCATCATTGACGGGCACCAGGCGGCCACGGCAGCGCGCTGCGCGTCCGTGAGCGTGGCGAAAGGCTCGGCGAAGAGCTTGTCGCAGAAGGCGACAATCTCCTTCTTGCTCGACGAGGCCAGCGTCACCGCCTCCTGGGCGAGACCCAGATCCTCACCGAGGATCTTCAGGAGCCACGCCTTTTTAAAGCGATTGAAGAGCGCCGCGTTCGGCGTCCAGTGGGCGCGGATATCGGGCATGATCTCGATCTCGAACGCATGCATCAGGCTGTCGCGCGATCGGTCCCGCGCGAAGCAGGACTGCGTGGTGCTGGCGGTGGCATAGGCCACGAGCTTGGCCTTCTCGCCGGCCTCCAGCGCGCGAAACGCCGCGAACTGATCAGCGGGCGCGCGGGCGTCATCTAGCCAGGACAGATCAAGCGCATCATGCGCCGCCGCCACTTGCTCGAGCGAGGTCTCGTCGATCTCGTCCATCTTAGCGTGGCTGCGGTATTCCTTGCGGGCATCGACCTTGATCGCCTGAGTCACGGCAATGCCGCTGGCCAGAACGTCGCTCACCAGCTTGAAGAGCGTCAAATCGAGCGTGGCCTCAGGATGCAGCGCCATCGCGGCCCCAAGCGCCATGGCCCGCTCGGTCTTGAGGTCCTCAGCAAGTGAGGCTGGATAGGTGATTTCGCCGGCGTCCGGGGCCTCCTCCCCGGTCGGGTTGGCCGAGGAGCCGCGCGCGCCCTCCTCTTTGACGGTGTCTTCCGGGCGGACGAGGCCAACATGGAGCGTGATCTGCCCACCCTGCCACGACGCGATCACCCCGGACCGCGCGAGGTCCTCAGCGCTGTAGGCCTCCTGCAGATCGCGGGCTTCCTCTTCCAGAGTGTCCACGCGGTCGTAAAGCGCATTGTAGGCATCGTCTTCGAGCCCCTCATCCTCCATCTCGAGCTGTAGTTGCTCAAGCTCGGCGGTGATCTCATCCACGCGCGTCTGGGCGGCCTCATCGGGCTCGATTGGGCCGGGATAGACACGGCCGTAGTCGGCCATGGTCGCGTAATCATAGCGCACCATCGCATCGGCCCAGGCAAAGCCCAACCTCATACGGGCCTCTTCGGCAGCGGCACCGAGCTTCTCGAGCAGGATGGTCTCGACCAGCGCCGCATTCTCGAGCACCGAATGTTCCTCCAGCAGATCGGCCGCGACAGCGCCGCCGCGGGCCTCGTAGTCCGCGCGCACGAAAGCCCCGATGTCGTCGCTGACCTGCACGCCGCGGGATTTGAGAGCCTGACGCACCGTGTAGGCTTGCAGGTAGCTGTCTTCCTTGGTGAGAGCCTCGTAAACCTCGCGCTGTACCTCCTGGCTCGGGTGCTCGGCGAAAGCCTTCATCGTGTCGAGCGTGATCACCTTGCCCCGGGCCGCGGCGCGGATGTCGGGGTGGATCAGGCCATAGCGCAACCGGCCTTTCACGGCCGCCACCGTGGTGCCGAAGGTCTTTGCGATCGTCTCGGGCGTCTGGCCGTCGACCTCCATCATCCGGGCGAAGGCCTCGAACTCGTCGATGGCATTCATCGGTGCCTGGGTGATGTTCTCGGCGAGCGACAGTGCCGTGGTGACGTCGCAGTCTTCCGGCACAAGGCGGCAGTCCACCTTGGTCTTCGCCGTGAACCCCTTGGTGGCCTTGTCAGCGGCCAGCTCCTTCAGCGCGGCATGCCGCCGGCCACCGGCGAGGACAGCATATTTGCCGTCAAGCTTCTGGACCAGGAGCGGCTGGAGCAGGCCCAGCACAGCGATGCTGGCCTTCAGATGCGCGATGTTCTCGGGGTCATAAGTTTCCGGCGAGTTGCTGCGCACATTGGCGGGATGCGGGACCAGATCGCCGATGGCGACGATGAGAGGGGCAAAGCTTGTGGTCATGGGATATCCTTCCAGGTGGGTGAGATGCGGCCCGCGCGCTTGCGCGCGACCAATCCCCGGCTTCAGGGATCACCACGACAAAAGGCCCACTTTCCCTTTGGGGGTCAGTGGGCCTTCAACGCCTGGGGTGTCAGGAGGGGGTGTCCCCTGCCCTTCTACCAGTCGCGCGCCAGCATGATGGTCAGCACGCGCATGGTGGTGGCAGGATTGTCCGGGGTCTCAGCGCCGTAGCGGAAATCCGAGTCTGCTTCATAGAGATCGATCTTCCAGAACACGGTCTCGCCCCGGATCTCGACCGCCCCGAAATCGTGCCAGCCCTCGGGATCATTCTCAGGCTCGAATGTATCGAACGCACCGGTCGCCTTCACCGCCTCGGCCATGAAGCCGTCACCGGCCTCCATAAGCGAGCGGGTGACATGCATCCGGCCCTGGATGGGCTGCGCGGGCGGCACGCCAAGGCACGCGAGCTTGCGAAACGCGTCGTTCTGCGCCGCGATCACGGTCGGATCCGGACGGTCTGGCAGGGGTTGAACGGTCATGGACATGGGGATCTCCTTTGAGAGGTTTGAAACACCCTTCTCAAAGCCCGCTTTCACTTTTCCGCCTGGCGGATGAATTGAGGCCGAAGGCGCCCTACCCGAACAGCCCTTTGGGTCTGTAATTCGGGTTGGGGATGGTTTCGATCCAGCCGCCTTGTTCTTTAATGCTCTCGAGCGCTGCCGAGAACGGATAAGCGCCATCAGACTGGCTCCACCAATAGGCACCGCGCTTGAAGGTGATGATCTTGCGGCGGCCGTCTTCGAAGCAGGCCACCCGCAGCGTCTTGGGTTCCTTGCGTGACATGCGAGCCTCCGTTCTCCGTGCGGTCAGGCCGCCTCGGCACTGCGCCCTGCCCTGCCCGTCTCCGATCTGGCAATCAGATAGTCGCAGGCGCGCTGCGCGTCCGCGGCGTGCTTGAAGATCGCACCCTTGTCCGATCGAAGAACGCGCAACCAGTTGTGGAGATACGCCGCGTTCATCTCGAGCGTATGCGCCGTGAAGCCAAGCGTCTGACCCAGAAACACCGAAGACAATTCGGCCACGATCTCTTCGCGGGCATAGGAGGTGTTGCCAAATCGCGAAAGGCCGAAATCACGGTTCAGTCGATGCGGGGCTTTTGTGGCATGGGCCAGTTCATGGGCCCAGACCCCGTAGAAATTGCGCGGGTCCTGAAACCGCGTGATGGACGGCATGTAGACCTTGTCCACGGGCGGCAAATAGTACGCCTCCGTGCCCGTGAAGACGGTTGTGATGTCGATGGCATCGAAAAACGCCTGCATGTGAGGGATGGGCTCGGACGGCGGATGTTCGGGCGCTGGCTCCGGGTCGGGGAAGAAGCTTTCGGGCAGGCCCTCGATCTGGCAGGCATTGAACACGCGGTAGGATTTCTGAAAGCGAAAGATGCAGGCTTCCTCGGAGCGATCATCGCTGTCGCTGCGATCGTCTTCGCCGTCAGCGTCTTTCCGGCTTTGGCCGTAATAAACGACGACAGAGGACTTCTCGCCCTTGCGGACCTTTGCATCCAACGCATTGGCCTGCGGCAACGTCATCCAGAAGGGAGAGCTGTGGCCCGCCATCACGGTCCGCATCGTCAGCAGAAAGTTGTTGACCCCTTGGTAGGGTTCACCGCCCACGCGTAGGGGACGAGAGCTGCTACCTGCGGTCCAGGGCTTGCGCCACGGCAGGACGCCGCGCTCGATGATGCGGATGATTTCGTTTGTGATGACCTCGGAGGCATCGAATTTGGGCGTGCGGGATCGGGCCATGGCTGGCCTCCTTTCGAGTTTTGGTGAGAGGAAATGGTGATCAGGCTGACTGATGGGACCGCGGATCGTTTGCGATCCGCGCGCCGAGCGCTTCGACCCTGTCGATGTAGGTGGTCAGCGAGACGGACCAGCCAGGACCGCAAGGTTCAGGGTCGATCGATCCGTCGCGCGTCACGCGCGGGAAGTTGGCGAAGGCGATGACATCGGTGACGGGTCGGATATCGATGAACGGGGTCCCTCGTGCGACCGCAAGAGTGGCCAATGGAAAGCGCTCGATCGGCGCGAGGGTGGACACGGTGGTCCAACCAAGATGGATGAATGTCCCGCCCTCTCCGCAGATCACATGCGCGTTTGGCAAAGTCGCCGCCTGCTTCAGATAGCCGAGGTCACGCAGTACGGTCTCGCGCTCGAGCCGTTGTGCCTGCCCCGTCTGGCCGGTTCGGCGTAGTTCCTTGTGTCGCCACCACGAGGCAGCGGTCGCGCGCAACACGCGCAAGACGCCTGTTTGCATGGGAGTGTCCTTCATCGGCAAACACAGACCGGAACCCGGCCCGGACCCATCCGAGGGACCCCAAAGGCCCTCATCCGTCAGTCACAAAACCCGAAGAACACTTTCACTCTTTGGGGAGCTGATGCCGGAGAATGTTAAATGAAAAGCTCATAAGAGCCTAGGATCCAGCACTTTCCGGTATCAAAACCCAATGAGGAACAGGGTCAGGCCCGGACACCCTCTTTCGGGCACCGCAAAGGCCTGACCTTCCCCGGCCCTCCTCTTCCTCTCAAACCCCATGATTTCCGCAGGTGGCTTGATTTTGTTCCTGTTATGTTCTATCCTGAAAGCCCAGCTAAGAAGGGAGTTCCCCGATGGAAAGCACCACTTACGCCCTGCCCGCGACGCCAAAGCAGATTGCCTATGCGCGCGCACTGGCACTGCGCAACCAGACGCTTCTGCCGTGGGAGGTTCAGCAAGATCGGCGCTCCTTGAGCGCCTGGATCGACGCACAAGCCAAGATGAACCCGGGTGCGCAGGACAGCCGCCCGACATCAAAGCAGGTCGCCTTCGCCGAACGCCTCGCCCGGATAAAGCGCCGCGCCGTGCCGGACGAATGTTTCCGCGACAAGGGGCTGATGTCGAAGTGGATCGACGGGAACAAGTGAAGCTGGGCAGACCCTGCGGTGATCGAGATTACTTCAGCCGATCAACAACCGATGCCCCGCCCGATCTGGCAAGCGCGATCAGGCTGGACTGGATCTTGGATGTGAAGACGGAACTGAAGGTGCCGATGGGTGTGCGGTTCTCCCAGACATAGGACCGCTCCAGAATATCGGTGTTGATCTCGTCCAGCATGACCCATTTGCGAACATGGGTTTCCAACCCCACGCGCTGCGACTCGATCTGTGGCACCTCGATGAACTTGCGCGAGGGCAAGGGCGGCTGCGTGGTGATCGGCAGGATGAACACCACGGTCTCGCTATCGGACCTGGCGACAGTGACGGCGATACAAACAGGCCGCGTCTTGCGGCCCTCGGTCTCACCGGCCATCTGTTCGCGTTTCCACAAGAACGGATAGCGGAAAACCTCTCCAGCATTCGGCTTAGTCATCAGACTGCGTCAAATCCCGCTCGAGCCCTTCTATCATCAGCGCCTTGAGATCCTCGGGCATCTCGTCAACCATATGAGCCTGCTGCGTAGCCCCCCGGGTGAGTTGCTGATACTGATCCATGCTCATCAGCACGAATTTAGGCTTGCGGTGCTTGGTGATCGCAATCGGCGACCGAATGGCCGCGTCGAACAGGTCACTGGTGTGCCGCGTCAGGTCGGCCGCCTTGAACTCGGGAAGCTCTTGCATGATCTGGGTCTCCATTCGTGCAGAATATACATACATTCTGGATATTCTGCAAGAGATGGGTTGAGCCCTCCCATGCGTCATCCGAACCGCCGCCTTCCTTCCGTGAAGGTGTATTCATTGGCGATGATGCCGTCCTCGATGGACTCGTCCGAGGTCAGGTGGTCGTAGCCGCGATAGACTGCCAGCGCGCCGTAGCGATCGAGCGTGACGAACGCCCCTGCCCGTCCGATTTCTTTCGGATTGAAGGCTATCGGCCGGATCTCGAACTTTTGGATCTCTGCTTCCAACACGCCAAGCTGCGTATCGATCTTGGGGGGAGCTCATCTTGTCTAGTGTACTCTTTTTCCAAGGCCTGATACTCGGAGAGTAGTTTGGTATGGGTCGCTTCTTCATCCGTCACCAGCCAATCGAGCAGAATTGTGCCACCCTCAGCGTTATAAGCATTAACACAGACAAAGACGGCGGTAAGGTTGGCCACCTGGGCCGAGGCGTCTGTGAACATCTAGCAAACCTGGAATGGCTTCTTGTTCCATGATAAGTTGATCACTTCCCAGACCTGCACCTGACGCGGGTGATCTGGGTTAACCTTCAAACCAACATTCTTCTTCTTGATGATCGTATGGTTTGAAGTGTGCCGCATTTGTCTCTTGATCTTCGATGGTAAGCAGACTCAGCAGCCGGTCGAGTTTATGTGGCAAGAGCATCAGTTTCCTTGCCTCATCATAGCGTCGAGGTAGGCGTTGTTGTTTTTCACCTGTCCTGTGCTGGCTCTCAGAATTAATTCGTCGAGTGCAATAAGGAGCTGCCCTGGACCTTGTTCTCTAAGGTGTTTCAAGATCCTGCCTTGTTCTATTCTTAGCAGTTTTCCGACATCGGCCAATATTTCAAGAACTGATTGATGATCTCTTGGTTCATGCGGGAAGAAGTCCGATACGTTTTTCAGGTCCGCCCAAGCCATAATTGTTGGATCTCTGCGTTCCTGAAAACCAGATGCGCACTGCACCTCTGGTCTATCCTTTTTTATATTCAATCTTGTGGGTTCTACGTGCCGGACATTTTGTCCGTCGTCGCCGGACATTTGGTCGGGCATTGTTTCCTGAGCGTCATGGTTTCCGGCCGGAAACTCTCTGATAGTCGCTCCGACCAACTCTGCCAGCCTCTTGATAAGCTCTATGATTTCGTCGGCTTTGAGAGTTGCACGGCGTAGGATGTTTCGTACGTTCTGGAGAAATGAGACAGTCTCAACATCCTTTGCTTGGCGCAAAGCCTCGACACGAAGAGCCAGTGCCTCCGCCTTGAGAGACCGTAGCTTTTCCTGATCGCCCACAAGCTGTTCTGCGTGTTCGGTGAGCTCTCTTTCCCGATCATACATTGGCTGCAGATCGAAGCCAAAGGCATCTCTGATCAATCCACCGTAGCGAAGAGGGAACCGTTTGCGGGTTGCGCTATCCCTGCGCTGGATCAGCCCGGCATCCACGAGGTGTCCGATACACCGTCGAATCGTTCTCTCGTTCAGGCCGTTCGTTCTCTCAGACAATGATGCGTTTGAGGGAAAGACGATAGTCATTGGAGCTGTTTGTCCGGCCTTCTTCGGCATGAAGCTGATCAAGGCCTGCAGTGTTACTAGGTCATTTGGTGTCAGACCGAGTTCTTTGCGAAGCGCTCGGATCGGCTCGATGACCCTGTACGGGTTCGTACCGGGTACAGAAGAGCGTTCCGCCAAGGCGGGTGTGTGAGAAAATACCTGTCTCATGATGATATCGGCTGAAAAAGCTTCCCCGTTCACCGCGAACGGTGTTGAAAACGATTCGGCTTCGGGGTATCAATCAGGTGTCTAAGCTAATCGAGGCCCTTCGGAAGCACTGCTTTCGGGGGGTCTTTCCTTTTCTGGCCTGTCCTCCTTTCTGCTCAGTTTTCGTTATCTTCTATGTCAGGACCATCAAGATCCTGATCCCTGCCGGAGACTGGGTTACCTATGGGTTCCATTTTCTCTGGGGTAATGATCTGCCCTGGACCAGCGGCCTTCGCGTTCGCCAACGCGAGAAGAGCGGCCTCTGGATTCTCAGAGATCCACTTATGAAGCCCGTCATCTCCGTTCTTGACGGTTATGATCACGTTTCTCTTGGTGACCTTCACCATCCCGAGTTTTGTCTTGATTGCCGATGGGGCAGGGGGCTTGTGCTGTTTCAGGAGCCCTTCGAAGATCGCAAAGCGTTCGTCGGAGGTCTTGCCTGAACCTCTGGATTCCATGAGAGCATCATGGAATTCTCGGTTTCCGGCCGGAAACCCTTCATCTCCTGAGAAGCCAAGGCTCTCATAAGACTTTGCGGCAGCATACCAACGATCCCGTCCAACCCCGGGTGCCGCCCCGATCTTTTGGATGAGTTCAGTCGGAATACAGGAAGTGACTTGTTTCATGCGAGCAAGTCCCGTGAGCTTGTCACCGGCTTTCCTGGCTTTCTGATCGATGTTGAGGGCGTCACAGACCAGTCCCTCATCCTTGCCGGACTCTATGAGAGAACGTGCAAACAGGGCTTTCTCGATCCAGCTGAGGTCTTTTCGGAAGCTGTTCTCTTGGCCTTGTGCAAGAATCGCTTGATCCTCATCCAAGCCTCTGATGAGAGCCTTTGCGGGCTTGCCAATAAGTCGAAGGGCCGCTAATCGCCTACGCCCATAGATGATCCTGTACCGGCCCCTTTCGGGGCTCAGAAGTATCGGGATAAGCTGTCCCTGCTTGTCAATGCTTTCAGCCAGTTCCCTGATGTCATCTTCGTCATCCAGGGCCAGACGATCTTGGAACTCGGAATCATCAATAAGGTCGGTACTGATTTCTTGAATTGAAGATTGTGCCGCATCCTGAAGAGAACGGGCCATTCCCGAAAGGGCAGGGGCTCGTGACTGGGTTCGAGTCGGAGAAATCGACGAGCTCTGCTGCTTTTCTTCATCCTCGGGAATGTCGAATGTGACTTTGCGGGCCATTACTTACGCCCCCATGCCGTTTTGATGAGCCCTTCGACCTCCGCCACAACCCCGTTGATGGACTCGATAGCCCGATCGTACGTCTGGCGATGAAAATCCGTTCTGGCGATCTCGAACAGTGTCTGTTGCGTGAGCCCAGCGTCAGAGACTGCGGAGGATTTCAAGAAAGGCTGAGTAAGAACGTCATCCGTGAACATGGTCCGCAGGAATGCCGCCATCTGGGTTTGGGGGCCGTCATTGGGCTCGAAACGAGTGATTAGAAATCTCATGAAGTCCCAGTCGGGCGATGCGCCCACATCAGCAATTGTTGCCATGAGGCTGGATGTGAGCTGCAGGAATTGGGCCATTGAGGCGACGTCAAGCATGCTTGGAATGACAGTGACGACTAGGGATGTCGACGCTACCAAAGCCGATAGTGTGGTAAACCCGAGTTGCGGAGGGCAGTCGATAACGACAATGTCGTAGTCTGTCTCGACTTCATTAATGCAAAGGGCAAGCCGCTGATAGAACGGCGGCCTGATATTGTTTCGAAGGGCGTGTGCGGTTTCGGTCTCGAACTCAGAGAGCAACAAGCCGGCCGCGGCTAGATCGAGGTTGTGGAAATACGTTTTGCGCACAACGTCTCTAAATGGGATAGGGTCCTCGTACCGAAGGGCATCGTACACCGTTCCGGCCTCAGGGAAGTCGATTTCCGGCCGGAAACCGAACATGGTGGTCATGGAGGCTTGTGGGTCGAGATCGATTGCCAGAACTCGATAACCATCAAGGGCAAGCTTTTGGGCCAGATGGATTGCCGTTGTAGTCTTCCCAGCGCCCCCTTTGAAGTTGGCGATCGAAATGATCTGGATATGCTCCCCATCCCGACGACGAGGAACGATATGCTGGAACTTGGTGCTTGACCGGGCTATTTCGTGGCGCGCTATATCGATTTGCTCTGCAGTGTAGAACCTGCGGCCGCGGGCGTCTGTCTCGATTTCACCGAGATCGAGCTTGTCCTCGAAAAACATCTTCCGCAAAAAATCTTGGCTTACCCCGAGGATCTGGGCAACTTCCGTGGATGAGAAGCGTCTGAGAGCCTTTCGTTCATCAGGTAGAAACGACTTGCGCATATTCACATCAAGCGATTTGCTTAGACGTGTCGCCATCGTTTGGATCTTTTGATCCATTCTGATCCGCTGCTCGTTCATGCCCGTCCCGCTGCCCGTCTTCCGGGTCTATCTTGAGAAGGAACGCAAAACCGCCGGAAACTGATGGTTAGCGTTCTTCCGCAAAAATGTCAGGAAAGCGTTTGACAGGCAAGGATTTTTTCAAATGGTGGGCCGGTATCCGGTGAAATCATTTATTTACAATGACTTATCTTATTTCGCGGATCCAGCGCGTCAAGTGCTTGTGCTGCTGCCATCTCTTAAACGCAAGATGTACCCGATTCACATAGGCGGTTTTGCTTCCAAGGAACGAATCTGAGTCTCTTAAATCATTCCCAGTCTCTCGGCTCGCTCCAACAGCATCTTGACCGATGAGGGCTGCCATCGCGTTCGGCCACGGGGCGTGCGTTCGCGCATAGATTCCAGCCGTTCACAGATCGCTTGAAGCGTGATGTCGGGGTCCGCGCCCTTGATGCCGGCGACGATGGCGGGCAGACGGTCGTCGGTTTCGCGGCGCCCGGCGCGGGCCAGCACCTCAGCAGGCAGGAAGCCGTCGCGGACATAGGCCTTCACAGCGCGCAAGAGACGGCTTTGGGTCCAGCGACGCGCCTCGGGCAATGGGCCGTTGATGATGCGCACCACGTCTTCCCAGGCCAAGTCGGGTCGCAACCGGCGCACATGGGGCACCCAATCTTGTGCCGTCTCGTTCAGACGCTCCATGTAGCCGTCTTGTCGCGCCAGCCGCACTTTGCGAAGAGCAGCAGGGTCTTTGGCCCGCAGTCCAGGGTTCCCGCCGACCCGGCCCTTGGTACGGGCGCTCGCCAGCCCCGCCTTGGTACGTTCCCGGATCAGCGCCCGCTCAAACTCGGCCGCGGCGCCCAGAACCTGCAGCGTGAACTTGCCTTGCGGGGATCCGGTGTCGATCGGGTCCTGAATGGAACGAAAGAACGCACCCTTGGCCTCCAGCCGCTCGATCACCTCCAGCAGATGCGACAGGGATCGCGCGAGGCGGTCAATCCGCACGACCACCAGCGTGTCGCCCTTGCCGATGCGCTCCAACACCCGCGCAAGCACCGGCCGCGCACGATTGCCGCCCGAGGCCTGTTCTTCATGGATTTCGGCGCAGCCTGCGGATTTCAGGGCCTGCGACTGGGGCAGGGGGGTCTGATCTTCGGTCGATACGCGGGCATAACCGATCAGGGGCATCAAAACAGTCTTTTGCAGTTACATACATCGCTACTAAACGACCGTTTGAAAACGAATGCAAGGGCGTGCACTGTGGCGCTGCTCAGCAGAGAACCCTTGGTTTCCATACGCTGAGCGCGATCAGCGAGCTCTCGCAGACCATCGCGCGCCCGTACTATATAAGGTGTGCAGGCGCACTCTGACAAAACACTTTGGTAAAATGCAAAAGTGCGGTATTTTGCATACATGAAGACTCAAGTATCTATGCAGTATGATATTTTTTACGATCCTCTTGTGAATGCGGAGGGGCTTGAAGAGACGTCTGAGGACGACCTGTGGTTCCTGCCCGGTCCGATGGACGAGGAGCCAGATTATCTGCCGCCCGGACCTAGGGCAGAGCTTCGTGAAACCGCAGTCCTCGACGATTGGCGGAAGGCAGAGGCGGGCAATGCCGCGCGTCTCGCCCGTGTGGCTGGCCGGATCGGCGCGCTGGACGACCGGCTGCGCCGTGGCCCGAAAGGTTGGCGGCACAGGCTCGCGCTGATGGAGGCGGCAGACCTCAGCTGGTTTGTAGGCGACCGAATTGGCCCGGATCGGCTGGCGCTCTGGAAATCCATGCGCTTGTCCGGCGTGCAGGACGACACCGCGGCGCTCGCGCGTGTCGGATGGGCAGTGCGGCGTCTTACAGGCGGCCTTGGACCGGAAGTGGACCTGTCCGCCTTCCTCGACCGCCGCGACCCCGAGAACCTCGGCGTTGAAGCCGAACCGTTCGCGGAACGCGCGGGCGGTTGGCTCGATCTTATGGCGCAAGCCGCCGATCTTCACCCAGTCACGCGCGCTTGCATGGGCTTCCATCTCTGGAGTCTCGCGGGCCTCGGGCAGCACGGCGACCGGATGGAAGCGGCGGTCACAGCCGCACGGATCGTGGCCAGTGAGGGCAAGGGGGCGCTCTTCGCGCCTTTGGCCATGGGCGGGGCAGGAGGATTGCGCTCCGGTGGCCCACCCGCTGACCGTCTGTCTCGTTGGCTTGACGGGATGGAGACCGCATGCCTGACCGCAATGCGTCACCTCGATGATATCGAGGCATGGTCGGCGAGGGCGGAAGCCGAGATGAGCCCGCTTTCCGGCCGCACGCCCCCGGCCTTGTGCGCGGTACTTACCGAATGGCCGCTCGTGTCCGCTCCGATGGCCGAGGCCCTGATCGGCGCCAGCCGGGCTGCCATCCAGCGCAACCTTGCTTGGATGGAAGCGCGTGGTCTGATCCACGAGATGACGGGGCAGGGGCGGTATCGGATGTGGAGGGTCGCAACTTAAGCCGTGCTCTTTGTCGGGGGGACGACAGTTTATGTTAGAGTCAACGCTTCTGTCCGCCAAACTTGCAGACAATTCGCGCATCGAGCCCACTTTGATGAATTTTGCTCGAAGCACGAATGTCCGCATGGATGAAAACGAACCGCCCGTGTCCAGTCTTCGTCTCTTGCTGCGGCTTATAAATGCGTGGCCCAGCGAGGATGGCTCTCGTCAATGATCAAGGCATGGCTGTGCCTGCGATGTCCCCTTAGGTGGGGATGGTCGAGTGGCAAATTATCGTGGGTGTGCTCAAGCTCAACGGGATCGCCGGACGGCCAGAGTTTCAGCGCTGCGAGCATTCCGAAGGCGGCGATGAGGGCCAGTCCGATCAGTGCGGGAACGACACCATAGACTGTCAGCAGCCATCCCGACAGCGGATAGGTCACAAGCCAGCAGGCGTGGGACAGCGCGAATTGCGCCGCGAAGAGTGCCGGGCGGTCCCCGGCGTGGGCGGAACGGCGCAGCAGTCGGCCGGAAGGGGTGAGGACAGCGGAATATCCGAGCCCCACCAGCAACCAGGCTGTCAGAAGGATGGACCAGCCAAGGCCCGCTCCAAGGACCGTCAACGCCAGACCGACCAGAGTAGCCACCATCAGCGTGGCTCCGCCGAACATCACGGGCCGGTCCGGCAACACATCGAGAACACGCGGCAGGACCAGCGCGGCGATCATCGACCCTGCGCCGAAGGCGAACATCGTCCAGGCCAGAGCACTTTCCGAAAGGCCGAGCGAGCCGCGCACAAGAACGACGGTATTGACCAGCACCATCGCACCTGCCGCCGCCGCCGCGAGGTTCAATGCCAAGAGCCCGCGCAAGCGGGGCGTGGCCAGATAGATGCGGATGCCGCGCGTAGTGCGGTCATAGACACCGCGCGGCTCGGATGGGCGGGGACTGGGCAGCACGACCGAAACAACCAGAAGGGCCGATGCGGCGAAACCGAGGACCGTGCCGAGGAAAAGCGAATTGTAGGACATCACCGCGAGCAGAAGGGCCGCCAGCGTCGGGCTGACGATGTTTTCCAGATCGTAGGCCAGCCGCGACAGCGACAGCGCGCGGGTATAGCGCGCCTCTTCGGGCAGAACGTCCGGGATCGTCGCCTGAAAGGTCGGCGTGAAGGCGGCGGAAGCCGATTGAAGAAGGAAGATCAGGACGTAGACCTGCCAGACCTCGGTCACGAAGGGCAGTGCGAGCGCGACACCGGCACGCACCAGATCGAGCGTCACCAGAAGCGCGCGGCGCGGCACGCGGTCTGCGAAAGCCCCTGCAATGGGCGCGATGCCCACATAAGCAACCATCTTGATGGTGAAGACTGTGCCGAGGACCAGCGCCGCCCCGTCGCCCGAAAGATCAAAGGCGAGCAGGCCGAGTGCGACTGTGGCGAGTCCGGTACCCAGAAGGGCTACGACCTGTGCCAGAAACAGGTGCCGATAAGTGCGGTCGGAGAGAATATCGAGCATGGTCAGCCTCAGAGATATCGGGCGATCGCCCGCAACTCGGCGCGATCAGTTTCAGAACTTTCAACGTCGATACAATGGTCCATGTGATCATGGATCAGCGCACGCTTGGCGTTCGTCACGGCCTTTTCGACCGCTTGCATCTGCTGAGCAATCTCCAGACAGGGTTTGCCCGCCTCGATCATTTCGATCACGGCGCGCAAATGGCCGTCAGCGCGTTTCAGCCGGGCGACAAGGGCGGGATGGGTTGCATGGACTGGATGTTTTGTCATAAAGTAGTTCTATCCCCCCCGGGAGGATAGAACAAGATGGTGCCACGACGCACCACGCTAGAGACGGGCAGACGGGCAGATCCTATGGATACCTTGAGGACAGTTGTAAACGCCGCGTTTGCGACACTCTTATGTTTGGCCGTACTCCTCTGGTCTGTGGTGCCCGCAACCTCGCACGCACCCTCAGTCATCGGCGTCCTTCAAGAGCACGCAGAAATGGTTGCTGAGCACGGTCATTCGCATGGACTGGAAGAAGACCTCGCCTGGGCCATGCATGGACATAGCCATGACAGCATCGATCACGATCACAGTCAGGCGGTCGTGCCTGGCCCCGACCGATCGCCGCACCCGCTCGATATTTATAGAGCCGCATGGCCGTTGAGTTCGGCCACGTCGAACACCTTGCAGACATACCAAATCGAAAGACCTCCGCGCGTCTGATCGACTGCGTGCCAACAGCGCGCTGCATTCGATCATCAACACATATGCGGAGTTCAATCCATGAATACAGTCCACCAGGGCTGGACCGATCCCGGCATACGCCGGATCGTGATCCTGTCCTTCATTGCCCTTTCGGCGCTCGTCCTGGGTGCGGAAAACGCTCTTGCCCATGCCGTCACAGAAGGTGACGCAGGCTATATCCAGGAAATCTGGGGGGTGAACATCATCCCCTTCATGTATCTCGGCGCCAAACACATGGTCACGGGATACGATCACATCCTGTTCCTGCTCGGCGTCGTCTTCTTCCTCTACAAGATGAAGGATGTAGGCATCTATGTCAGCCTCTTCGCCCTCGGGCACTCGACCACGATGCTGGCCGGTGTCTGGTTCGGCTGGGGCATCAACGCCTACATCATCGACGCGATCATCGGCCTTTCGGTCGTCTACAAGGCGCTCGACAATCTCGGGGCTTATCAGCGCTGGTTTGGGTTCCAGCCGAACACCAAGGCCGCAACGCTGATCTTCGGCTTCTTCCACGGCACGGGCCTGGCCACGAAGATCCTAGACTACGAGATCGCGTCAGAGGGCCTACTGGCCAATCTTCTGGCGTTCAACGTGGGCGTCGAGCTTGGCCAGATCATGGCGCTTGCCGTGATCCTCATCGTCATGGGCTTCTGGCGGAAATCCCCAAGCTTCTTCCGCCAAGCCTACACCGCCAACGTCGTCATGATGTCCATGGGATTCATCCTCATGGGCCTGCAAATCACCGGCTACTTCGTAGCCACCTGAGAATTTAGGAGACCAAAATGTTTAACGCAAAAAAACCGAGCCTTGATGAGCTTCCCAGCTCCGCGCAGCTTATCCGTTCCACTGCCATTGCGGCGTCCAGCGCCGTTGCGATCCTTGTGACCGTCGTGCTGCCTGCCGAATACAACATCGACCCGACCGGGATCGGCGGGGTTCTCGGGCTGAGCGAGATGGGTGAGATCAAAGCCCAGCTTGCGGAGGAGGCCGAAGCCGACAGGCTGTTGGAGATCGAAGCCGAAGAGCAGTCGAGCCTTATGAACGATATCTTTGGACTTTTTGTCGGCACGGCATATGCACAGGACGCCGAAATCTGGCGTGACGAAACCACCTTTACGCTTGCACCCGGCGACAGTGCCGAGTGGAAGCTGGTCATGGAAGAGGGCCAGACGGTGGAATACCGAATGCTGGTCGATGGCGGTCGGGTGAATTTTGACATGCACGGCCACGGCGGCGGCAATTCGGTGACCTATGAAAAGGGCCGCGGTTCGACGGGCGACGAGGGCGAGATCATCGCGGCATTCGACGGCGAACACGGATGGTTCTGGCGGAATCGGGACAGCCAGCCCGCAACCGTGACTGTCCAGGTGCGCGGCGAATACACCGAATTCAAAGACGCAAGTTGACACAAGGGCAGCCACCCGCATGAAAAGATGCGGGTGGTTGCCTGGCTCCGAAACAGACCTTGGATGAGTCCGCAGTCTCGCCTCAGATTTTCCCCCGAAACCAACCTCGGGCATCTTTTGGCCAATCAGTGAGTACCCGCGTGGCAATGTCACGCCTATGTTACGGGATACTTCTTGACCTCCCCCTACTGGAAGCTTGCATAAGGATCGCATGATCTGCGTTTTCCGCCTCATTTTGATTCTTGCATTGAGCTTCGGTGCCGTGGTTGCGCCGGATGTATCGGCAGCGAATGCGGCTGAGGCAGCAATGGCTCAGATGGTGGGCGCTGAAAGCGGGGACGACCATTGCGGCGGATGCGATCCGATCGGATTTGCTGACGGGATAACCTGCGAGGGTGGGTGTACAGTCCCTTGTGGCGCGGGAACTACGGCCGGTATCGTAGCTCGTACGTCAGCGATGACGCTTGAGATGGCCTTCGGTGTTGTCATCCCGGTCGCGGGACCTGTGATCCCGATTGGCGCGGTTCCCTCCCTTGATCCATTTCCTCCCAAGCTGCCTGTCTGAACCTGATAGCGGCCTCGCTTGTTGCGGGGCCTGACCGTTGCCTTGGCCGAAGCTGGCTGAGTGCGACCCTTTCAGATCAAGGCAGAAGTAATGACCCTCAACAGACTGATTTCACGACGGCACGTGCTGCGCACCGGTGCCGCTTTCACGGCCATATCCACTCTGTCACCGGCACGAGTAGCGATGGCAGGTCCGACAGAGGACCCATTCTTGCTACGCGCTGCGGCCGGACAAGCCGCCCTGCGACCGGCACCCTACGGCCCTACCGACGTCTGGAGCTACAACGGATCCCTCCCCGGCCCCGAGATCCGGGTGCGGCAGGGAGACCGAATTCGGGTTCTGGCCCGGAACGGGCTAAATGAAGGGACGACGGTCCACTGGCATGGCATTCGCACACCCAATGCGATGGACGGTGTGCCGTTCCTGACACAGGACCCGATCCCGGTCGGTGGCGAGTTTCTCTACGAATTCGATGCGCTGGACGCAGGTACATTCTGGTATCACCCGCACCAGCGCAGTTCGGAACAGGTCGGACGCGGCCTTTACGGGCCGCTGATCGTCGAGGAGGCGGACCCGATCCGCGTGGATCGCGATTTGACCTGGATGCTCGATGACTGGCGGATGACCGGCGACGGACAGATTGCGACAGATTTCGGAAGCCGGCACGACGCGATGCACGGCGGTCGTATCGGCAATTCCGTGACGATCAACGGCCAGATCCCTGACCGTATCGCGGTGCGATCCGGGGAACGCATCCGCCTTCGGCTGGTCAATGCAGCGAACGCGCGGATATTCGGGCTGGATTTCGGGGGGCTTGCGCCGGTCGTGGTCGCTCTGGACGGTCAACCCGTGTCACCTCATGTACCAGACGATGACATCGTGGTGGTCGGTCCGGCCATGCGTGTCGATTTGGTGATTGATATGACCGGCAAGCCCGGAGAGAGCCTGACCATCACCGATGTCTTCTACAGGGATCTGGAATACCGTCTGGTCGATCTCGCCTACGGGCCGGATCGGTTACGGGACGCGGTCCCGGACTGGTCGATGGAACTGCCACCCAACCCGCTGGCCGAACCCGATATGCAAGCTGCCACGCGGCATCAGATCATCTTTAATGGCGGCATGATGGGGCAGATGATGATGGGCGGCGGCATGGGGTCCATGATGGAGCAGATGCGCGAAGGCAACATGTGGTTCATCAACGGCAAAGCAGCAACGGGGCACATGATGGATCCATTGCTGGTCCTGCCGCAGGGCACGTCGCATGTGCTGCAGATGGACAATCGCACCGCGTGGCATCACCCGATGCATCTTCATGGACATTCGTTCCGTGTGATCACACGGAACGGGCAACCGACACGGCATCGCGAATGGCAGGACACCGTCCTGATGGCACCGGAGGAACGGGTCGAGATCGCCTTCGTGGCGGACAATCCGGGAGACTGGATGTTCCATTGTCACATCCTGGAACACCAGGCGGCCGGCATGATGGGCATCATACGTGTCGATCCTGGCACGACCAAAACCTGAAACAATCTCACGTAACGATCACCACGAAAGGAAAGAACCGATGAAGAAACTAATTGGACTTGCCAGTCTTGGCACCGCAGGTGCTGCCGCTGTCCTTGCAATGAGCCTGAATGCCGCGCCTGCAGCAGCGCAAGAGGCCACGCTCTACAAGAACCCGCAATGCGGATGCTGCGAGAGCTATGCGGACTACCTGCGCGAGAATGGCTTCACGGTCGAGGTGAAGCCGACCCATGATCTGGCTCAGATCAGCCGTGATGCAGGTATCCCGGACGATTTCCAGGGCTGCCATACGACCTTTCTGGGTGACTACGTCGTCAGCGGTCATGTGCCAATTGATGTCGTCAACAAGTTGCTTGATGAGCGCCCGGACATTGCCGGTCTGACACTTCCCGGCATGCCGTTGGGATCGCCGGGTATGGGGGGCGCGAAGCAGGAACCGTTCAAGATTTACACCGTCGAAGAAGGTGTGAACCCGACCGTCTATGCGGTCGAATGATTAATTGCGCGGACTGGTGCGATCCCGTGCCTGACCGGTTTCAAGGGAAAACAAAGGATGAAGTGCATGATGATGGATGGTGGAATGATGGGTGGCGGCATGATGATCGCGATGGGACTGGTTTGGTTACTCATCGTGGCGGTGCTGGTGCTCGCGGCAATCGCCTTGGTCAAATACATCCGCTCGGACAGCGGAAAATAGAAATGCGCCAAGATGCGGAATGAGGGCGACAGCAACGGCGACGGCCTGTTGTCGATGGGGATTGGTCTGGGGGCGTGCGTCCTGCTTGTCGTGGCATCGATAGTCGCACTCTCGTTGTATTTGGATAGCCAGAAGAAGGCACAAGCGACATGAAAAACACCATTAGGCTCGCCGCGGTCTTGCTCGCCACAACGGTCTCTCCCGTTTCGGCGGAGAGCGACTTGCGCATGGGCGAGCGTCTCTATCAGGAGAATTGTGCCAGTTGCCATGGCGCAAACCTGGAGGGGCAGCCTGATTGGCGCACCCGATTGCCGAACGGCAGATTGCCTGCCCCGCCGCATGATGCGTCGGGTCATACCTGGCATCATACGGACCGCGTATTGTTCGACATCGTGAAACGCGGACCGGCGGCGATTGTCGGGGCCGGTTATGAAAGCGACATGCCCGGATATGAGGGCGTACTGACAGATGACGAAATCACGTCGATCGTCGACTACATCAAGAGCACCTGGCCCGACAAAGAACGTGCCTTTCAGAGTGAGCGGACCCGCGAGGACCAGCAAGCACAGCCATGACCAGCTATCGTGACAATATGACTGTTCCCACGCCCCGCCGGAGAAATCTCGGCTTTGTGCTGGTGCCCGTCGTGGCTTTGGCCCTTATGGTCCTGTTTGGCTGGGGGCTTTTCAGCGAGGGCGATGATCTGCCGTCCGCGCTTATCGACAAGCCTGTACCGGAGTTTGCACTCGCTCCGGTGCTCGGCCGCGAGGAAGGTCTTTCGACGCAGGACCTGATCGGCCATGTTTCGCTGGTGAACGTCTTTGCCTCGTGGTGTGTGCCCTGCCGCGCCGAACATCCGCTATTCATGGAATTGAGCGCCACGGGCGAAGTGCCGCTCTACGGGATCAACTACAAGGATCCGCCCGAACAGGCGCGCGCCTGGCTAGACGAACTGGGTGATCCCTACACCCGCATCGGGGCCGACATAAACGGACGTGCGGGCATCGAGTGGGGTGTTTACGGCGTGCCTGAAACCTATGTCATCACTTCCGACGGCACCATTGCCTACCGCCATGTCGGCCCCATCACGCGAGCGATTCTGGAGGAAACCCTTTTGCCGATCGTCCGTGATCTGAAAACCCAAGCCGGCAAGGAGCCAACGCCATGAAATATCTCAAAACGGCGCTGCTCGTCTGGGCATTGTCCGTCGGCACGGCGTTTGCCGGGCCGCAAGGCTTCGCACTGCACGACACGCCGCAGCCGGTGATCAATGTGCGCTACGAGACCGAGGACGGCAGCCGTGGGGACATGGAGGATTTTCGTGGCAAGGTGATCCTCGTGAACGTTTGGGCAACCTGGTGCGTCCCCTGCCGGGAAGAGATGCCGACGCTGGATGCACTTCAGGCGGAACTTGGCGGCGACCGTTTCGAGGTTGTCGCCCTGTCCATCGACAGGGCCGGGTCGCCCGTCGTGCGGCGGTTCTACGACGAGATCGGTGTCAACAATCTCAAGATGTATGTCGACAAGACCATGCTGTCGATGACCGCGCTGCGCACCGTCGGTCTGCCGACAACGATCCTGATCGACGCGCAGGGGCGGGAGCTTGGGAGACTGGTCGGCCCGGCCGAATGGGATGATCCCGAGATGGTCTCCTTCTTGCGAGGCTTTATCGAATAAGCGCCCCTGAAAGAGCGCCGCCCGCCCTTGACCGCCCAGTTATCAGAATGACCAGTACTCAAACTTCAGAAGGATTTTCCGGATGACCGACATATCATCTTCCAACGATGCGGGTGCCGCCGACATCGAAAGCGCAGGCAACTGGCCCCGGTGGTTGACGCGCAGACGACTGCTGTTCGTCGGTGCGGCAACCGTTATGGGCGGCGGCATGGCGCTGAACTGGGGATGGCTCACCGCGATCGGTCTCGCGCCTGTCTTGGTTTCGCTGGCACCCTGTGCCGCGATGTGCGGGCTCGGTCTGTGCATGAAGGGCGGGTCCGGCGGGAAATGCGACGATGCGGGTGGTGGCAAGCCCGATCAATCCGAAAGGTGATGCAGTTGATTGTCTATCTGACCCGGCGCGCCGCCTTGGCGACATTTGCGGCCACGATCGCCTTTCCGGCCTCCGCCGATCATCCGGGTGAAAATCTGGATGCCCGGATGTTCGAGATGGAGCCATACTTCCAGGCCATCGACGCGGCACAGGCCCCGGATTTCGAGTTGCAGAATGCGGAGGGCAATCCTGTGCGCTTGGCGGATTTCAGCGAAAGGGTCGTCATCCTGCATTTCATCTACGCCAACTGCCCGGATATCTGCCCGCTCCATGCGGAAAAGATCGCGGCGGTCCAGGCTTCGATCAACGACGGGCCGATGAGGGATCTGGTGCAATTCATCTCGATCACAACCGATCCCGTGAATGACACGCCGGACGTTCTGCGCGACTACGCGGACCGGCATGGGCTCGATCCGAGCAACTGGGTCATTCTGACCAAACGGCCCGATCAGAGCGACGACGCGACGCGCCTTGTGGCGCGGGACTATGGGCTCGAGTTCACCACGACCGCCGACAGCGACATGATGATGCACGGTGCGGTCACCCATGTCGTGGATATCGGCGGGCGGTTCGCCGCAAAGTTCCATGGCATGGATTTCAAGAATGTGAACCTGATCCTCTATGTCAGCGAGTTGATCAACAATGCCCAGCATCGACGCCGGGAACGCAGTTGGTGGGACCGGGTGACAGGGGTGTTTCAATGAGTGTCACCGCGACTGGCGTCATGCCATCTTCGGCGGATGGAATATCCCTGACAGCGCTACGTCGGTATTTTTCGGTAATCATCCCGGCCAATCTGATCTGGGAGTTCGCCCATATGCCGCTCTACACGATCTGGAACGAGGGCACCTGGGGTGAGATCGTCTTCGCCGCGGTTCATTGCACGGGTGGCGACATCCTGATTGCCATGAGCGCGCTGGTGCTTGCCTTGATGCTGACCGGCCGTGGCTGGCCCTTCGTGGCTCCGACGCGACGCTCGGTAACCGTCCTGACGGTGGTGTTCGGGTTGGGATATACGCTGTTCAGCGAATGGCTCAACATCGTGATCCGCGCGGCTTGGGCCTATTCGGACCTGATGCCGATCATTCCGGTCCTCGATGCAGGGCTGTCGCCCGTGCTGCAATGGATCGTAATCCCGCTGATTGCCTTCTGGTGGGCGGCGCGACCCTTCAGCGCCGAGCATAAAGCATGATGGATATTTCCGGCATCGGCATCTTCGCGGCCTTTCTGGCGGGGGCCATTTCCTTCCTGTCACCCTGCGTCCTGCCACTGGTTCCGGGCTATGTTTCCTACATCGCAGGCCAGCCGGATTTGCGCACGACGCGATCGGTCGGCCTGCGGGCACGCGCCGGGGCACTTGGCCTAAGCACCTGCTTCGTTCTGGGGTTCTCCACGGTCTTTGTCGCGTTGGGGGCCGGGGCCAGCGCGCTCGGGTCGTTGCTGCTGACTTGGCGCACTGAGCTCAACTATCTGGGCGGGGCGATCATCATCCTGTTCGGACTGGTCATGCTGGGTGCCTTCCGTCTGGAAGCGTTCTCGCGTGACACCCGCTTCACACTCGACATTCCGGGGGGTCGCCCGCTTGGAGCCTACGTCCTGGGCTTGGCCTTCGCCTTTGGATGGACGCCCTGCATCGGGCCGATCCTCGGCGCAATCCTGACGCTCAGTTCGACATCCGGCGGTATGTCGGACGGCATCTGGCTGTTGTCGATCTATTCCGCAGGGCTGGGCGTGCCGTTCCTGCTGGCCGCGCTGTTCACCGACGCCATCGCCGCACGGGTCAGACAGATCGGCAAAGCCGGTCGCTGGCTCTACAAGGGCGCGGGCGTCGCCATGATCATCATGGGCGTTGCCATCATGACCGGCCAATTGTCCCGGTTTGCCTACTGGCTTCTGGGAACCTTCCCATTCTTGGCCTCAATCGGTTAGTCTTCCTCGGCATTCCTGATGTGAAGCCAGATCAGTGCTGATCCGATGACAAGAAAGATCAGGTTGAGGAAGAACGTGTAATCGATGCTGAACCGGACCATTTCCTGAAGCGAAGGCCGCTCGGTCGGGATCATCCCTACGAGAGCGAACAGGTAATGCACCGTAATTCCCGCAGCGACCATGCACAGGTACAGCAAGCCTGAAAGATAGAGCGCATACTGCCAGCCGTAATATTTTGCGTGCACCCATATCACCGTGGCAGCAACAAGATCGGCTCCGAGAAAGGCGATCACGCCTCCGAACGACGCATCACGCGACCAGAGCATCGCAGCCAGGGGGACATTGCCCATCGACCCGATGAAGGTGAAGAAGGCCACGACCGGTGCCACCAGCGCGTTTTCAAGAACGATCAGGAAGCCCGGCGCGTCCTGCGCACCGCCATCTCCGACCAGAAAGATCGCGTTCCAGAAGCTCTGCGGCACAAAGACGGAAATGAAACCCGCGACCGTGAAGCCGAAGAGGATCTCCTTCCAGACCATCTTCCATTCCATGAAGAAAGCGCGGGCGATCCGGTCCCATCCTTCGCGGGACAGCAGTTTGTCGCGGAACGAACCCTTCATGGTCTGGTCCCTGTCCATACCTTCGTCGGACTGGGCCTTCTCCGCATGCTCTTTTGCGCTTTCGACAAACGACCTTGGAAGCCATATCAGGGTGAGGGCATAGGCGTAGATCGTCATCAGGATGCCAAGCATGAAATTTGCCACCATGAATTTCCAGCCCAGCAGGACCAGAAGGACGATTCCAAGCTCGATCACCAGATTTGTCGATGAAATCAGGAAGGCGATCGAATTGACCGGATGCGCACCCTTCACGAGGATCGAACGCGACGCGGCAAGAGCCGCGAAGGAACAGGACGGTGACACAAACCCAAAGAAGCCGGCAATGCCTGCCTTCCTGGCACCACGGTCGCCAAGAACACGCGCCATCTGATCCCGTGTCACGAAAATCTGGATGCCTGCGGAGATGATATACCCGAAGATGAGCGCCCAGAGCGCCTTCCAGAGCATGCCCGCCCCGGTCGTGAATGCTTCGATTATCTGGTCCATTCAGCTTGACCCTTTTTCGCAGTGCTGTCCGACTTGCGCATCTATCGGGAGAACGAGTCCGAGGGATATGAAAACGGCACCCGCCTTTCAGCCGATCAGATAGACCCTGATCGGCATCCAGATCCCCATGACCATCATCATCAGGTTCTCTGTGAGCGAGACAAAGCCGAGCGGTACGTTGCTGTCGCCGCCGACGCAGGCGCACTTCAATTCACGCTTGTCGATATAGACCGCCTTGAAAACCGATACTGCGCCAACAGTGCCGATGAACAAGGCCACCGGTGCCGAAAGCCAGGTCAGCGCCCCGGCGACCATGAGGATACCTGCGAAAGCCTCTCCAAACGGATAGATCTTGCCATAACGCACCCACCGACGCGCCAGCAGGTCGTAGTTCAGGAACATGGTCGAGAAGCTCTCGACATCCTGAAGTTTTTGTACCGCCAGAAAGCACATCGAGATCGAAATGAACCATTCCAGCCCGCGCAGGGTGAAAATGTTCTCGAAGCTGTACCACGACAAACCGAGCGCCATCAGGAACGCGACGGCAAAGATCGTGATCACCGGCTGGTAGGACGTGTCCGAGCGTTCGTCTTCCGGCGCATCGATGCCGAAATGGACCCGAAGGTCGTCATATCCGCCGATCCGCTCGTCCCCGATCCAGGTTTGCGGGGTGGTTTCGACGCCGTGCTCTTCCATGAACGCGTCGGTTTCCTCACGCGTGGTCAAAGGGTGATCCTCGACTTCGAAACCCTTGCGCTCCAGCAGGTCCTTGGATTTGAGCCCATAGGGACAGAGGTGGTCGGGCATCACCATCCGGTAAAGCTTGGCTGTCTGGGTTGTGTCTCTTGGCATGTCATATCCTCCGTTTCAGGGTTCAGGCGTCGCAGCCATAATAGCCGCGATAGCCTGCCCGCAGGCCGGCATCGAGTTCGAGCACGAGGTTGGCGTCCTGCACTTCACCACTGTTTTCCAGCGCCGCAGCCCCGTCCGGCGCACTGAGGCTTACGGACATTCCTTCGGTGCTCAGGGTGCCGGTTGCGTCGGTTGAACCAAGACGCACCAGGTCGCCGCTGATCTTTGCCAGCGCCGCCGGGGCACCGTCGATCTGTCCTGTGGCAAGCACAGGTTTGCTGGTCGTCGTATACTTGAAGGTGCAGATGGCCCCATCCGGGAAAAGCTGCGCGATCTCATCGCCAGTCAGGAATTCCAGATCAAGGATGGCGATTTCGGCGGATGAGAGTGCCTCGTTCAGATCGACGATGCGGGCTGAACCATCCAGACCCTCATCAGCCGCGTCACCATTCGTGTCGATGTCATTCACCAGATACCGCATTTCGGCGATTTCTTTGTCTTGGGCAAAGATGATCTCGTCAGCCAGTTTGCGCACCCGAGGGTCAGAAATGTTGGCGCGGCTCGATGTCATGATCGCGATCGAATGGTGCGGGATCATTGCCTTCATGTAGCTGGTATCGCCCACGGTCACCTGGCTCCGGACCAGCCAGAGGGATCCGGCAAACACCACGGCGCCGCCAATAAAGATGGCAGCGTTGATCGCCTTGCTGGAGTACATCGACAGCATGAAGCCCAGCATGATGATCGCCATTATGGCCCCCATCAGCACGGCCATATAGGCGCGTGTTTCGGACCAGAAGATATGGCTCAGCAGATAGGTGTTGAGATACATCAGGATGAACATCACCACCGTGGATGTGGCGATCATCGCGAAAAAGCGTATGTATGTCATTGGAAACCTCCAGTCTCGAAAAATTGATGTCCTATAGAAGGAACAACATTGCTGCGCTGGAATGTTCCGTAGTTTTCGGGAAAGTTCGGCTTTTGCAGACGTCAGAGCTATCCGGACGCCTTGCTGATACTGCCCGCCTTTTGTTCCATCGCCAGATCGGCCAAGATGGGGCAATCGGGGCGGTGATCACCCGCGCATGCATCCACAAGATGCGACAGCGTCGCGCGCATTTCGGTTAGTTCAGCGATCTTGCTGTCAATCCGATCAAGATGCTCTTCGGCAATCTGCTTCACCTCGGCACTGGCGCGGTCAGTATCGGCATAAAGCTTCAGCAGGCTCCGGCAATCCTCGATGGTGAATCCAAGGGCCCGTGCCCGGGCGAGAAAGGCCAGCTTGTGCACGTCGCTTTGCCGAAAGCTGCGATAGCCATTTGAACTGCGCAGCGGTTCGACAAGACCGATGTCTTCGTAGTAGCGGATCGTTTTGGCGGGAAGGCCGGAAAGGTCGGCCACATCTCCGATGTTCATAATCGTTTCCTCCTTGAGTTCATTCAGCTGGAATCGGGGATGCCGAGGCTTCGGAGACGGGGCGCGCCGTTTCGTCCATCGCCGGGCGCACGCGGCGCAGCCGCAGCGCATTCGTCAGCACGAAGACAGAGCTGAGCGCCATCGCACCAGCAGCCAGAACCGGTGAAAGCAAAAGCCCCGACACCGGATAAAGCACGCCCGCCGCCACCGGGATCAGGGCGACGTTATATCCGAAAGCCCAGAACAGGTTCTGGCGGATGTTGCGCATGGTGCTTCGCGACACTTCGAGGGCGTTCACGACGCCACGCAGATCGCCGGACATCAGCACCACGTCGGCGGATTCGATGGCCACGTCGGTGCCGGTGCCGATGGCGATCCCAACGTCCGAATGGGCAAGCGCGGGTGCGTCGTTGATCCCGTCGCCAACGAACGCGATGCGTTGGCCCGCGCCGCGCAGATCGTCCAGCGCGGCCACCTTGCCGTCGGGCAGAACGCCGGCGATCACATGGTCGATGCCGATTTCGCGGGCGATAGCCTCTGCCGTTTCGCGCTTGTCACCGGTGATCATGGCAACCTTCAGTCCCTGTGCGTGCAAGGCGCGGATTGCAGCGGCGCTGGACGGCTTCACGGGATCGGCTACTGCAATGACGGCGGCGACACGACCGTCAATTGCAGCGAAAAGTGCGGTGCGGCCCTGTTCGGCCAGACGGCGCTCCTCATCGGCCAGATCGCCAATCTCCAGCCCCTCGCGGGTCATCAGGCGGTCGGCCCCGACAAGCACCTCGCGGCCCGCCACTTTTGCCCGCACGCCGTGGCCGGTGATGGATTCAAAATCCTTGGCGTCATGCCGCGCGACGCCCTCGACCTTTGCCGCGCGCACGATTGCCTCGGCGATCGGGTGTTCCGATTGCGCCTCGACAGCGGCGACAAGCGCCAGCACCTCGGTGCGGTCAAAGCTGTCCGCAAGCACGAGATCGGTCAGTTCCGGGCGGCCCTGGGTAACCGTTCCGGTCTTGTCCAGCGCCACCACATCCACGCTGGATAGCTGTTGCAACGCGTCGCCCTTGCGGAAGAGCACGCCCATCTCGGCGGCACGTCCCGTGCCGACCATGATCGACGTCGGCGTGGCGAGCCCCATCGCGCAGGGGCAGGCGATGATCAGCACAGATACACCGGCCACCAAAGCAAAGGACAGCGCGGGCGAAGGACCGACCAACAGCCAGACAATCACCGTCAAAAGCGCCAATGCCATGACAGCGGGCACGAACCAGAGCGTGATCCGGTCCACCAGCCCTTGAATCGGTAGCTTGGCGCCCTGCGCCTCTTCGACCATCCGGATGATCTGGGCCAGCGTCGTGTCGGCGCCCACACGCGTCGCGCGGAAGTGGAAGGCACCGCTGCCGTTGACGGTGCCGCCTGTGACGGGATCGCCCACGGATTTGGCGACCGGCACCGGTTCGCCGGTGATCATACTCTCATCCACACGGGCACTGCCTTCGGTCAGTTCACCATCCACTGCGATCCGCTCGCCAGGGCGCACGATCAGAATGTCGCCAGCGACGATGCGGTCGATGGCCACATCCTGCGGCTCCCCGTCAACCAGCACACGGGCCGTCTTTGCCTGAAGGCCCATCAGCTTCTGGATCGCAGCCCCGGTCCGGCCCTTGGCGCGGGCCTCCAGCCAGCGGCCTAGAAGGATCAACACCACGATGACCGCCGCCGCCTCGAAATAGACCGCGCGCGATCCCGCGGGCAGCAGCGTCGGTGCGAAAAGCGCCACAAGTGAATAGATGTAGGCCGCCGATGTGCCAACCGCGACAAGGCTGTTCATGTCCGGCGCGCCTTTCAACAGTGCTGGGAAACCGCGTGTGTAAAAAGTACGTCCTGGCCAGAGCAGGACTGCCGTGGTCAACACGAACTGGATCATCCAGCTGGTCCAGTGGCCGATGGTGTTACCGATCAGACCGTGCATGCCGGGGATCAGATGTGCGCCCATCTCAAGTAGAAACACCGGCAGGGCGAGGGTCGCTGCCACGACAGTCCGTCGTGCCAGAACCCGCGCCTCTTCGTTCCTACGGGCTCCTGTGTCTTGCGATGAACTATCTTCGGCCTGAGTGGCGGGGTAACCTGCGTCGCTGGCCGCCCTGATGAGGTCGACCACCGAGACCGCGCCCTCCAGATAGGTGACCGTAGCGGTTTCCGAGGCCAGGTTGACGTTCACGTCCAGCACGCCCGGCAGCACTGCCAGTGCCTTGTCCACCCGACCGACGCACGAGGCACAGGACATGGATGAAATGTTCAGACGTACGCTCCCGGTACGGGCCGGATAGCCGATCTCCTGAAGGGTCGTGGCGATTTCGGCGATGCGCTCCGGTGCGTCGATCTGCGCCTGGGCGGTCTCGTTGGCGAGATTGACACGGATATCGCTGACCCCCGGCAGACGCGTGAGGCCACGTTCCACGCGGCCGACGCAGGAAGCGCAGGACATGTTTTGCAGGGAAAGCCGAAGGGTGCGCGGATCCGACATGAGAATCTCCTTGTTCTGATACTCCTGCAGATAGGGCCTCTAGTTACTGGAAGGTCAACAGGCATGTAGAATAAGATTCTGGCCATTGACCTTCCCGCGCCGGAACGCCTTACATGCATGTCGTCAAAGGAGATTGCGATGTTCAGATTCAGCGTACCGAACATGAGTTGCGGCCATTGTACCGCTTCCATCCAAAGGGCCATTATGGCGGCCGACCCAGATGCAACGGTTTCGTGCGATCTGACTGCACGTATTGTCGACGTCGACAGCACTCTGGATGAAACTGCATTGGCCGCAGCGATCAGCGATGCGGGCTACAGGTCTGAGAAGCTGGCAGAGGTTCAGTAGCCAAGATGCGTCAGCAACGCTCCGCTGGACGGAGATAGTGGCTCTCTCTATGTCGCTGATATGCAACACTCTCTGACAGCAGCGGCCAAAACTCGCCTGTTCCAAAAAAAGCGACAAACCTTCCTGCGCAGGACGGATTGACTGTATTGCGTCGGTATCCGATGTTCGCGGCATGAGCTTTCGAGTTTTCATATTAAGCTGGTCAAGGGCGTTTACGTGCATTGCGTTTGCGCTGGCATTGGTATTGTCACCACCTTCTGCCGCTCACGCGGCGTCCGGCATGCATGACGGACATCAAGCCAAGTCTGTTGGTGTCGTTGGTGCTGCCATGACTCATGACACCGGAAGCGATGCGCATCACGCGCATGAGACGCTTAAGGTCGCAAGCGACATCGGCATGGCAGCGTCAGACAAGGATGGCAAAGAGCAACAATCCCAAGAGTGTTGCAATGGCATCTGTATTTCTGTCGTCTTCATCGAAGACACCAAGATCAGAGCAGAGCCAGTTGGTACAAGTGAATATGTCATTCTGGACGGTCAAACGTATTCGGTAGAAACAGCAGGGTTCCTGCGGCCCCCTCGATCCCTGACCTGAACCGGCGCCCAAATCGGGTGTGAGCCTTGCGCAGAGTCTGCGTGAGACAACGTTCACCAATCAGGTTACTTTCATGAAAATTCATCTACTTATGGGGGCTTCGGCCCTCGGGCTTGGCGCATGCGCCTATGAGCCCACCCCGTTGCCGTCCGTCGCGACCCAACAGGCCGTCGTCAACACGGCAGTTTCATCGCCGATCAGCTATCAGGACCCCTTGGCGGGCTACACCTATCGCGGCCCTACAGGTCCCCGCGACTGGCGTTCCGTCAATCAAGAACAGACGGAGGGCAACTGATGCGGGTATCGAAGTTTCCGCTGGTTTTCGGCTTTCCGCTAATCTTGGGTGCCTGTGCTGCAGCTGTACCGGGCATCTACACGGAACCAAAAGCTGGCTTCGCCAACATTTCCAGCCAGGTCACACCAGCCATCGGCAAACGGACAGCCTTCGCCGAAACCCAGGCCGAAAACGAGGCCTTGAAGAAGCAGGTGCACGCAATGGTGCACCGCAAGACCATTTCGGCGGACACCGCCGTTCAGGTCGCGCTTCTGAACAACAAGGGGTTGCAGGCGTCCTATGCGAACGTTGGCCTATCGGCCGCAGAGGCCTGGCAGCAATCGACGCCGGAAAACCCGATCGTGTCGATTGGTATACTGGGCATCGGTGCGCCCGAACTGGGGGCTTATAGGGCGATCGAGGGACTGATCCGGTCAAACGTGCTCGATGCCACCACTCGCAAGCAGCGTACGGCCATTGCAGACGCAAACTTCCGGCAGGCTCAACTGAGCGCCGTGAACGACACACTCGCACTGGCCAATCAGACGCGGAAGGCATGGGTCGATGCCGTAGCCGCCTTCGAGGCTGTGAGTTATCTCCGCCGTGCGAAAGCGACGTCTGACGCCGGATCGGAATTGGCGATGAGACTGGGCGAGACCGGCGCGCTTAACACAGCCGGGCAGGCCCGTGAACAGGCATTCAATGCCGAACTCGCCGGACAACTTGCCCAGGCACGCTTGAATGCTACCCGGTCCAAAGAGCAGCTGACCAGGCTCATGGGGCTGTGGGGCACCGAAGTCGACTATTATGTGCCCGATGCCCTTCCTGCGCTGCCGCGTTCCGTCGGCCGTGTGACTGACATCGAAGCGAAAGCATTGCGAAATCGGGTTGATCTGCGCGTTGCCAAACTTGGCCTGGAAGCACAGGCCAAGGCGTTTGGTCTGACTGATCAGACTCGCATTATCAGCGATCTCGAATTCATTGCCGGGTTCGAAGCGGAGCGGGAAATTGAGGACGGAGAAACGGAGACCGTGACCACCCCTCAGGTGGAGGTGGAGTTCGCAATCCCGATCTACGACACCGGGAAGGCACGGATGCGCAAGGCGGAATTGTCGTACCTGCAAGCAGCCAACGTGCTGGCAGAAAGAGCCGTCAACGTCCGGTCCGAAGCGCGTGGTGCTGAAGCCTCCTATCACGCCGCGTATAAGATCGCCCGCCACTATCGCGACGTTCTGGTGCCGCTACGCACGACCGTCGAAGAAGAGGGGCTGCTGTCTTATAACGGCATGATCACCAACACTTTCGAGCTGCTGACAGACGTGCGCGAGAAACTGGGCGCATCACTGGAAGCGGCAAACGCAAAACGCGAATTCTACATGGCACAGGCTGATCTGACCGCTGCGATTTATGGCGGCGGCGAAGGCGGTGGCGGTGCTGGTGGAGAAGGCGCGACACTTGCCGCCGGTGGCGGCGCAGGACACTGAAAGGAACTGACATGCTAAATAGACGTCAATTACTCGGAGCCGGCGCGGCAGGTGCAACGCTGGTCTCTTCGAAAGCCTGGGGTCAAACCCTGAACATGGGCCTGCCCGAAGCTGCCCAAATGGATAGCGCAGCAACGGCGATCACGGCGCGTCCCAATTCCGGGCCGGACTACACACCTGTGGTCACATTGAACGGGTGGACCCTGCCGCACCGGATGAACAACGGGGTGAAAGAATTTCACCTCGTGGCCGAACCGGTAGAACGCGAGCTTGCCGACGGCATGATCGCCCATTTGTGGGGCTACAACGGCCAATCCACCGGCCCGACGATCGAAGCTGTCGAAGGCGACCGGGTGCGCATCTATGTCACCAATAAGCTGCCGGAAGGCACAACGGTGCACTGGCACGGGCTCATTCTTCCTTCAGGCATGGATGGGGTCTCCGGGTTGAGCCATCCAAGCATCCCGCCGGGCAAAACCTTCGTCTACGAATTCGACTTGGTGAAGTCCGGAACGTTCATGTACCACCCCCACGGCGATGAAATGACCCAGATGGCGATGGGGATGATGGGCATGTTCGTGGTCCACCCCAAGGATCCCACATTCATGCCGGTGGATCGTGATTTCCTGATCATGCTGAATGCCTTCGACATCGATCCGGGTACCTATGTACCCCGCATCATGACGATGACGGATTTCAACCTTTGGACCTGGAACAGCCGGATCTTCCCCGACATCGATCCGCTGGTCGTGAACAAGGGCGACCGGGTGCGAGTACGGGTTGGGAACCTTACGATGACGAACCACCCGATCCATATGCACGGCTATGACTTCAAGGTCACCTGCACGGATGGCGGCTGGGTGCCGCCTGAAGCACAGTGGCCGGAGGTCAGCATCGACATTCCCGTAGGTGCGATGCGCGCCTACGAATTCGTCGCCGATCATCTGGGAGATTGGGCGATCCATTGCCACAAATCGCACCATACGATGAACGCCATGGGCCATGACGTGCCGACGTTCATCGGGGTGAACAAGAAGCCGCTGACCCAGAAGATCCGTCAATTCCAGCCGGAATACATGCCGATGGGCATGTCCGGCATGGGGGACATGGCAAAAATGGAAATGCCGCTACCCGACAATACCATCCCGATGATGACGGGTTGGGGCCCGTACGGACCCATCGAGATGGGCGGCATGTTTTCGGTCGTGAAGGTGCGGGACGGCATCGACGCGGACGATTACTCCGATCCCGGCTGGTACGAGAATCCTCCGGGCGAGATGGCCTACGAATGGACCGGCGAATTACCCGAATTTGCCTCCAACAACAGCCCCAAGACCATTCTCACACCGAAACCAACCTCGAAGGGCTGAGCGGCCCTTCGTCATCCCCAACCGAACCAACCTACAGGACAATAAAATGCAAAAGATACTTCTCAGCACGGCCATCACTCTCACACTTGCCACGGGCGCTTATGCATCTCCCGGGCATACCAGCAAAGCTGAAACGGCGGCACCGCAGATGGACATCGGTGTCCCTGGTGACGCCGCCAAGGTGGACCGCACAATCGACGTCACTTTGCTCGAAAACGATGAGGGCCAGATGCTGATCGAGAGTGAGCCGATGAATATCAAGGAGGGCGAAACCATCCGCTTCAACATCACCAACAAGGGTGAGCTGGAGCATGAATTCGTCCTCGACACGGTAGAGCGGAATGCCGAGCACAAGATCGAAATGGCCAAGATGGATATGGAACACGACGATCCGAACCGTATCCGTCTCGATGCGGGCGCGTCGGGTGAGGTTGTCTGGACTTTCGCGAATTCTGGTACGTTCGAAGCGGCGTGCCTGATCCCTGGCCACTACGAATCCGGCATGCACCGTGAGGTCGCAGTCGGTGACCAGATGGCCCAAGCTGACGTGGAATACACGAGCGGGACCATCAAGAAAATCGACGCCAAGGCCGGCAAGGTCACAATCATCCACGGCCCTCTGGTCAACCTCGATATGCCCGCGATGACCATGGTGTTTCGCGCCGACGAAGCAATGATGGCCAAGATGGCGGAAGGTCAGGGCATCGAATTCGTCGCTGACCGGGTCAAGGGTAAACTGACCGTCACGCAGATGAAGTAACTACAAACAATGGGGTCGGGGGTAAACACTCCGGCCCCATCGCCTTGATCGCTTGGCCCAACAAGAAGATCCCATAAAATCAAGCGCTACGGAGGTAGCCGAGCATGACGAATTTCCTGAGAACCTGCACCATCGCCCTTGCGCTCGTCCTTCCGGCTTTTTCAGTGGGCGCTTCCAGTGGCAAGGGCCAGCAGCCTCACGCCCGAGCCTTCGAAGTGCCTGGCCATGATCCGATCGGGAAACCCGGTGATGGCTCCTCAATCGACACGACGATTGAATTGTCCATCAGGGAGACAGAAAGCGGCTACATGCTTTTCGAGCCGGACGCACTCCACATCGAGAGCGGTTCAGTTATCCGCTTTTTGATCAGCAATCTGGGCGGACTGGATCACGAGTTTTTTCTCGGCTCCTTTAACGAGGTTGCAGAACACCAGCAGTGGATGCGCGAACATCCCGATATGCAACATGACAACGCCAATTCAGTTTCGATCCCTAGTGGACAAAATGCCGAGTTGATCTGGGAGTTCTTCGATATGACCAACCTGGAGTTCGTATGCTTGATCCCCGGCCACCGGGAAGCGGGCATGTGGGGCGTCATCATCGTGCACGATCACCTTGCGCCGAAATCCAAGGGCTAGACTTTTCAATGTCACTCTTGGACAGGTATCACCTGCTTGTACACGACGTAGCTGCCGCCTTTGGGTACGACTACAACGATGCCACGCCAGACTGGGTTCATCCGTTCATTCATCTCATACTGGTCTTGGCCCCCGCGCTGCTGATCACCGTTGGCTCATATCTTGCTATTCGCGGCATTCTGAAGCTTTGGAAGTACCGCTGCACGCCTGCGATCCACCCAGAGCCCATACGAGGGCTCGAAGGAAGTCTTTTCAGCACCGTCTTGCGCTATTCAAGAAGGCAGCAAGCGTTGATGATCATGGTTAGCCTCATCGCGATGCCTATTCTCTATCTGACCCTGGAACTGCCAAAACAGATCGTGAACAACGCTCTGGATTCCGACCGTTTCCCGATTGTCGTTCTGGGACGAGACCTCGACCAGGTCGTTTTCCTCATACTTCTTTGCGGTCTCTATCTTCTGGCGATCATCCTGAATGGGTTAAACAAATATGGCCTAAACGTCTTCAAAGGGTATGTCGCGGAGCGTTTTCTGCGGCGCTTCCGCCTGCTGGTCTATCGGCAATGGCGCAGCGATGCAGACTCCGGAAACCAAAGCGAGATCGTCCCTATTCTCGCACAGGAAGTCGAGCCCATCGGTGGCTTCGCGGCGGACGTCCTTACGCTGCCAATCCTGCAAGGCGGTACGCTTTTGACGATCCTGTTTTTCATGTTCGTTCAGGACCCTGTCTTGGGTGCCGCAGCACTGACCGTACTGCCGATTCAGCTTGTGCTGCTTCCCAAGCTGCAACGCCGGGTCAACGCGCTTTCGCGCACCAGGATCAAGGAAGTCCGACAACTTGGCAGGCAGCTCAGCGATCAATTGCGCGAACGACAGGTCAATTCGGCCGGGCTGCTGCCAGTGAGTGCAAGTTTTAGAGAGCTTGAGCACGTGCGCAGGAAGATTTTCCGTCTGAAGTTCTTCATCAAGGCCCTCAACAATTTTCTGACCGCGCTAACACCGTTCTTGTTCTATTCTCTAGGCGGATACTTCGTCATCGAAGGTCGCATTACACTCGGCGCGCTGGTGGCCGTCCTGGCAGCACACAAGGACTTCTCGGCACCGCTGAAAGAGCTCTTCAATTACTATCAGACGCTGGAAGACACGCGGATCCGGTACCAGGAAATCACGACCTTTTTCACTGGATCGATTCAGCGATCGGGGAAAGCTCGGGCAGACGATCACAAGCCGGAAAAGGTCCGCGAATTCGAGGAAGCTACACTGAGATACCCGGCTTTGTCTGTGAAGAGACAGGGGGCGATCGCAACATCATGAAGGAGTCCGATAGAATGAGATGGGCCGCGATATTTTTTGCTCTGGTCGCCATTGCTGCGGCGGGATGGTATTTCAAGCAGCAAACAGACTCCCAAACGGGCACCCGGACGGAGGAGCGCAGGGTGCTCCCTGCAGGTGCGCTTGCAACTGTCAAGCTGCCAAGCAGCTTGACCGAGCAGGAGCAAATTGGCGCAAGTGCTTATGATGCGGTCTGTGCCGCCTGCCACGGCCTGAATGGACAGGGTCAGGATGGCGTCGCTCCACCGCTCGTACACAAGATCTATGAGCCGAGCCATCACGGCGACATGGCGTTTGTCCTCGCGGCTCAAAATGGAGTTCGGGCGCATCATTGGAAATTTGGTAACAAGCCAGCGGTTGAAGGCGTGACGCGATCAGATATTCTCGATATCGTGTCTTACATTCGTGCATTGCAGCGTGCCAACGGGATATATTGAGCCGTTTCGACGGTCAAAAGGGTGGAATTGGTTCGCGGGTAACTACCATTCTGTTCGCTGCGACATGGCGACAACTGTTGGGGAAAATTCTCTAGATGAGTAAGTGTCTCGCTGCATCGATCCTGATCCTTGCTGCATTTTTCGGATCTTCCACCGCAACTCATGCCGAGGAAACCGGCCTCTTTAGATTGACCGACCGCGCAGCACCGGTCGGCATCGGCGCCCGTGAACCATCACTTGCAACCTTGCCGGATGGCCGGATCATATTGAGCTGGACAGAAGAAAAAGGAGCCGAATCTGAAGTTCGCATGGCCATCCTCGATGGCAGTGAGTGGTCGGACGCTCGCACAATTCATAAATCGTCAAAGATTTACATCAACTGGGCCGATTTTCCATCGGTAGCGGTGCTGGCTGATGGCGGCCTGGCGGCACAATGGCTTAAACTGAATGGGGAGGGTGATTACCAATATGACGTCAATATCGCTTTTTCTAAAGATGAAGGCAGAAGCTGGACGGAACCGCTTGTTCCCCATGATGACAGATCACAACGCGAGCACGGTTTTGTTTCGTTGGTTCCCGATCAGTTTGGCGGGTTGACGGCGCTGTGGCTGGATGGCCGGGAGTATGACAGTCAAACAGAAGGCGAAAACTTCGAGAATGCGATGCAGCTGCGCGCACGACAGATCAACTCTGATGGAACGATGAAGCCAGAAAGCCTGTTGGACGCGCGCGCTTGTACTTGTTGTCAGACGTCCGCAGCGCGGACCGCTTCGGGCGATATCGTGGTGGTCTATCGTGATCGAACCGCCGATGAAATCCGCGACATTTCGATTGTTCGATCTACCGGAGGGGACTGGACGCAACCCCTCACTGTTCACGACGACGGATGGGAAATTGCCGGCTGCCCCGTAAATGGCCCAGCCGTTGATACGATGGACGACAAGGTGTCCGTTATCTGGTTCACTGCAGCTGGGAATAAACCGGAGGTTTATATCGCGTTTTCGGACGATGGCGGTGCGCAGTTTGACGAACCGCTCCGCATTGACCTCGGCACAGCCGCGGGACGGGTGGATGTTCTGCAAATGCCGGATGGAAGCGCATTGGCGCTCTGGATTGAATATGTGGGAGGCGGTGAAGCGATCGTCATGTGCCACATATCGCGAAGTACCGGATGCGCAGCGCCTCAGGCGCTCCATATCAATCGGGGCGGCGGATCGATCGGTTTTCCCCGAATGGCGCGCGGAGACGCCGGTACGTTTGTGGCCTGGACGCAGCCGACCGGCGGCGGGGATGGGGACACTACAATCCGCATGGTCGAAGTCGCGGTGACTCCATAGGTTTCGAGCATACATCTCAATATCCTATTGCTTGCTTGACGCCGTTGCCCTTATTCTGCGGCCCACCCGAGGGCCAAATCAGGCACTGTACCGGCTTGCTTCAGGCTCCACCCTTTGATGATGGCATAAACCGCCGGAATGACGATCAGGGTCAGCAAGGTTGACGACACCATTCCCCCGATCATGGGCACTGCGATGCGCTGCATGATCTCGGACCCGGTGCCATGCGCCCAAAGGATCGGCATCAGGCCGGCCATGATTGCGACAACTGTCATCATCTTGGGGCGCACGCGGTCTACTGCACCCACCATGATCGCGGCGTAGAGCTCGTCGCGGGTCAGGTCCCTGTCGCCCGCGCGGGCACGCGCTTCATTCAACGCCTGATCGAGATAGATCAACATGATCACTCCGGTTTCAGCCGCCACCCCGGCCAGCGCGATAAACCCGACGGCCACCGCAACCGACATGTTGAAGCCCATGAACCACATGAGCCAAATGCCACCGACCAGAGCGAAAGGCAGCGACAGCATCACGATCAAGGTTTCCGTCAGGCGGCAGAAGTTTAGGTAAAGTAGCAGAAAGATCAGCGCCAGCGTCAGCGGCACAACAGCGGCCAGCCGCTGTTTCGCGCGTTCAAGGTATTCGAACTGACCGCTCCAGCCCAAAGAATAGCCGGGTGGCAGAGTGACGGAGGCCGCGACCGCCGCCTGAGCTTCGGCCACATAGCCGCCAAGATCGCGTCCGACGATATCGACAAAGATATATACGGCAAGCTGTCCGTTCTCGGTGCGGATCGACGTAGCTCCGCAGGTGCGTTCAATAGTGGCCACGTCCCCCAGCGGAATGGTGCCACCGCCCGGCAGTGCAACCTGAACCTCGCGTCCAATCGCCTCCGGATCAGACCTCAGTGTCGCCGGATAGCGCATTGCGACGTCGTAGCGCTCGCGCCCCTCGACGGTCTGCGTGATGGCCTTGGCCCCCAACGCCATGCCGATTACCTCTTGCACATCCTGCACCGACAGACCGTAGCGGCCAAGCGCTGTACGGTCCGGGGTGATGTCGAAGTAATAGCCGCCGATCACCCGTTCGGCATAGGCGCTGGTCGTTCCGGGCACCGTTCGTACCACGGCTTCGACCTCACGGGCGACCTTTTCCATCTCGGTCAGGCTGGTGCCGAAGACCTTGATCCCCACAGGCGTGCGGATGCCGGTGGACAGCATGTCGATGCGCGGCCGGATCGGCATCGTCCAGGCGTTCGATACGCCGGGAAATTGCAGGGCGGCATCCATTTCCTGCCGAGGCTGTTGATTTCCACTCAGAAGCGACCCGGGCAGGCATATAATTTCCATTGAGGGGGCATCGTTGAGTGAACCCCAAATCGACTGGTCAACTCGCTGACCGTCTCTTCGCCATTCAGCGCCTCTAATGCGACCTTGGTCTTAAATTCTGGGCGATGCTGCTTCCGTTTCGACATGTCAGATCTCCTTCGTGTTGAAGATCAGCAGACTACAAATCGCAGCTTACGCCAGTGTCCGAATTTCGGGGAGAATCTCAGACGCTATCACTCGCCTGTCGAAAATCTCAAAATTACTGACCTCACATTTTTGTGATATTAAATTGGTTGAACCTCCAGTGGGTGAAGGTTGTATGAACCGGAAAAGTTTAGTTTGAGGGTAGTGGAATGAAGTTTGTAAAAGATGCGGCTATCTCGCGGCGCAGTATCCTGCTTGGAGCAGCGGCGAGCGGCCTCACTCTGAAAGCGGGCACCGCATTTGCCCAAAACACGCCTCCGCTAGCATCACCGGTTGTACGTAGGAACTCGTCCGGTTTTGCTGTCGCGAATTGGGAGGATCACTTCGACAACCTGAAACATGGGGTAATACTCTGCGATATAGATTCCCGAGCGGTGCAGTATTGGTCCGAAGACCAAAGCGTTTATAAGCTTTATCCTTCCAGTGTGCCTGAGTCCGAAGATCTTACCAAACGCGGGTACACTAGCGTGATCAAAAAAGTGGAGGGACCAAGCTGGCGCCCAACTCCTTCAATGAAAATCCGCAATCCTGAATGGCCCGACTACTTTCCACCTGGTCCTGATAATCCTTTGGGCACGCACGCTCTCTACCTGTCATGGCAGTATTATCGCGTCCACGGGACAGGAGATACGCGGAAGATTGGCCGCCGATCATCAAATGGGTGCATTGGTCTTTATAACGAACATATCAAAGAATTGTTCGCTTTGGCCGAAGTAGGAACACAAGTCAAGCTGTTTTGATCCCGCACTTCGCATGACTTGTTAAAGTCTGATCTCGTGTACCAGCGCTCATTCTACGTTCACTACTCGAAAGCCATAGTTTCATGAAACGAAGAAAATTTCTCCTTGCCACCGGGGCTGTCGGTGCTTTGTGCAGTCAGCCCGTTTCAGCTCATGTAGTGCTGCCAAAGTATGATTTGCCGCCGGAGTATTTGCCTCAAGTAGTAAGCATCCCAGGAGGCGCTGATCCCTACGAAATTCATGTTTTCCCAAGCCAGTTTGCCCTCTTCTGGACCCAACCTGACAACACTGCAATTCGCTATACCGTTGGGATCGGTCGCCCGGGTCTTTATGAGGCAGGCGAATTCTATGTTGGGGCAAAGAAGGAATGGCCCAGCTGGACACCGACCCCGGGCATGTTGCGTCGTGAGCCTCAGAAATATGGTCCCTTACGAAATGGAATGCCTGGCGGTCTGAGCAATCCTCTAGGTGCGCGGGCCCTCTACCTTTTTCAACCGGGTCGTGGCGATACCTTTTTGCGTGTGCATGGCACAAATGACCCAACCACTATCGGCCGTGCAGTCTCGAACGGGTGCGCCAGATTGGTGAACGATCAGATTGTCCAATTTTATGATAAAGTCCCGCTGGACACCCGTGTGATCCTATACCCCGCAACTTAGAACACTGCCTTGGCGAGATCAGCGTGTTTTGGTAGCTTTTCAGCAGAAGATTTCCTAGGGAAGATAACTCAATCACCCCGGATCTCTCTCAATCCTAGGAAGGATTTAAGATGTTATTAGCGCGACGCGGCCTGTCGAAAATTGTTCTTGCAACAGTATTAGCAGCATTTCCTGTTACTACTGTGGCCGCACAAGAGCTCAATGAAGCAGATATCAAGCGTCTCGCACTTGAAGCGATCTTGGAAAAACCCGAAATTCTGATCGAAGCGCTTTCAATCCTTCAGGAACGTGAAAATGTAGCGCTCGCCGAAGCGCAGACTGACGCCCTGTCTGAGTTGCGCGATGATTTCGAACAGAATGCTCCGATCTTCGGGAACTTGGATGGCAGCGTCACGCTAGTCGAATTTTTTGATTATAACTGCGGATATTGCCGCCGCGCGGCACCTGAGGTCAAAGCGGTACTGGAGGCAAGCAAGGATGTCCGCATTATTTATCGTGAATTCCCAATCCTAGGGCCCGGTTCCGAAGTTGCGGCGCGCGCGTCACTTGCCTCGAGAAATCAAGGTAAATATCAGCAGTTTCACGAGGCAATGATGGCATTGAACGCGCAAGCCGTTGAAGCAAGCGTTATGAAAATTGCAGGCGATGTGGGGCTCGATCTCGAAATTTTGAAAACAGATATGCAATCTGATTCAGTGAGTGATCACATTGCTGACTCTCTGCGTTTCGCAGAAGCTTTGGGTATAACTGGAACGCCGACGTTCGTATTGGGTGACGAAATAATCCCCGGTGTGATTGAGCGTGGCACACTTCTTGAAAAGATAGCAGAACTCGTCCCCGAGTGAAAGGGGGGACGATTATGAGATCGGCCCTTATAGCCCTTGATCTTCCACCCGCTGGAACCCCTATCTCCGAAGTTATCTGGAGCAAGAGGTCTCACTATGGAAAACGAAAAGTCATTAACCTTCGGCGGCTATATGATCGAAGGCCACGTCCCGGTCGCCGACATTCGCCGTCTGTTGGATGAGCGCCCAAACGCTGTTGGCCTTGAAGTCCCCGGTGTGCCTTACGGATCGCCAGGGCATGGGCCAGAATCGGAACGTGAGGCCTATGTTGTACATTTGGTCAATCGAGAGGGGACCACGGAGCCGTTCACAAACTACGAGGCAGCCTGAACTCGAGACGGTGACAATGAAGGGCGGTTGAGGTCAGAGGTTTTTGAACTGACCTAGGCACCAAGGGTTGTCCATACGTAAGTTGCGAAAACACATGCCCGTGCGGGATCAATATTTTTCTTGAACCTCTAGTAACTTTAAGAGTTAAGGCATCGATAACGGTCGGCCCCATGGAGCATAGTCGTCTGTAATAACTTGACTCCTTCCTAGGCAAAAAAATTCGGGATGTGGGTTGGATCGCCGCCAATAGCGTGAAAGGAACAAGAAAGATGCTGACAAGACGACATTTCATCCAGACGACCGCTGCACTTTTCTCCGCGTCTATCTCAAGTCCGCTCCTCGCTGACACCTGGCCCACTGAAGCGGAAAAGGGTGCTTGGGATGCACAGGTAACACCGCCGGGCTATAACCCAGCCACATCAAACCCGTGGGGCCTACACCCGCGCTTTCTGCCGCAGCGGGTTGTAGCTAAAGATGGTCTTGTGGCCGGTGACATTCATGTCGACGCCGTGGCGCGCTATCTTTACCATATCGAGGAAGGCGGCACTGCGATGCGCTATGGCGTCGCGATCGCTCGCGGCAAACTTTATGAGCCTGGTGTCTACACGATCAAGCGCAAGGTCAGGTGGCCGCATTGGCAGCCAACTCAGAACATGATTAACCGCGACCCGGAGCTCTACGCCGACATCGCTGACGGTATGGAACCCGGACCTGAGAACGCGCTCGGGTCACGGGCGCTTTATCTCTATGTCGGGGACCGAGACACCTATCTGCGCATCCACGGTACACCACAGCCGCGAAGCATCGGCGGACGAGCAAGTTCCGGTTGCGTCCGGATGGTCATGGCGCACATAAACGATCTGTACCCAAACGTGGAGATTGGCTCGACGGCGTTCCTATATTCGGCCGAGGACAGCGTGACTCCGCAGAGTTGACCCAAGGCGCGTCGTCAGTCCGAAGCTCGAACGTGCCAATCAGGATTGGCGCGCGACGCAGATGGGATTGCCGCCCGGCGATCGCAACGGGACCAAGGTCGTTTCAACCGGCCCATTATGCTCATACCAATAGCAATTATCTTCGGGACGTAGCCGTGCCGCGTTAAGATCTTGGTCGGGTGCAGCGAGGGCTGCGACAGACTCTGGAATATTCCCGATCCTGAATGGATCGTTGTCTTCCTTCGGAGGCACCGCACAGCCAGCCAGGGCCAATGTTGCAACCATGATCACCGCATATTTTTGAAGCATATCTATCTCACTCTTTGGCAGGTCAGCCGCGTCTTCAGACTTAGCGGCGCGTTTGAAGGTTCCGCAGGTCGGTGTCCTTATTTGACCAAGTTTTGGTTTTAGCTCTTGAAGCTCTAGTTACTGTAGGGGCTATCTCAATGTGGAATGAACGAATCCCGAGGTCAATCCCATGTCTTCCAATGGCCAACGCCACGACCACAAGCACAGCTCTGACTGCAGTCACGATCATGGTGATGATCACAAACATGCGAGCGGAGTTTCCCACTCTAATGGAGAAGGTGCTGCGTGCTGCGGTGCTGGAGCCAACACGGGACCGGCACAACCCATCCCGTCGAATGGACGAAGTTTTCAAGTCTCCGGTCTGGATTGTGCCGAAGAGGTGGCGATTCTGAACAGGGTTGTCGGTCCAAAAGTTGGCGGAACCGAGCATCTTGCGTTCGACGTCATCAACGGACGGATGACCATCCTCGACAGCGCCGAGAGGATACCAGACGACGAAGTCACGCAGTTGGTCGCGACGACCGGCATGAGCGCGAAGCCGTGGGATGCCGACAACGCAGCAGAGGACCAGGCGGCGCATCTGGCACGTCAGAAGCGCTTTACCTCGTTGAGCGGCGGCTTCTGGGCAGCGGGATTCCTTTTCCACATTGTCGAGACCGGCATGGGCGGCGCGCTCGGGCTCTTTGCGGGGCATGGCGAGGTGCCGATGCCTATGGCGGAAGCAGGGCTCTTCGCCGTCGCAATTCTTTTTGGCGTCTGGCTTGTCGCGCCCAAGGCCTGGTCTTCGGCGCGAAGGCTTAGCCCCGACATGAACTTGCTCATGGTGGTGGCCGTAGCGGGCGCCATCGGCCTCGGCGAGTTCTTCGAGGCCGCGACGGTCGCCTTCTTCTTCTCGCTCTCGCTTTTTCTGGAGAGCTGGAGCGTGGGGCGGGCGCGTAATGCGGTTTCCGCGCTCCTCGATCTGGCGCCGCCAACGGCGCGGGTTCTTTACGACGACGGATCGGAAGCCGACGTTCCGGCCGCTGCCGTGGCAGTCAATGCAAGGTTTATCGTGCGCGGCGGCGACCGGATTCCCCTCGACGGTGAGGTCGTGGACGGGGCAGGGGCCGTCGATCAGGCCCCGATTACTGGGGAAAGCGCACTGGTACCAAAGGAACCCGGCGACGAGGTCTATGCCGGCACGATCAACGGCGAGGGCACACTGACGGTGCGGGCGACGAAGGCCGCCTCGGACACGGTGCTCGCAAAGATCATCCGAATGGTGGGCGATGCTCATGCCCGCCGAGCGCCGGTCGAGCAGTGGGTCGCGAAGTTCGCACGCATTTACACACCGATCGTGATGGCGATGGCGATCGCCATCGCGTTGGTTCCACCTCTCCTGTTGGGCGGTGCCTGGAACTACTGGTTCTACAATGCGCTGGTTCTGCTGGTCATCGCCTGCCCCTGTGCCCTTGTCATCTCGACACCGGTCTCCATCGTCGCGGCGCTCACCGCTTCGGCGCGTGCTGGCGTGCTCATCAAGGGAGGCGCCTATGTCGAAGCGCCAGGGCGCACCACGGCACTGGCGATGGACAAGACCGGAACGATCACCATGGGCGAGCCCGAGGTGGCGGCAGTTCACCCACTGGGCGGCACCTCCGCACGCGATCTCATGATGCTGGCAGCAAGTCTAGAGGCGCGGTCCTCGCACCCGCTTGCGCGCGCCATCCTCGCCCGCGCCGAAGCCGATGGTGTTTCTGTGTCTGCCGCAGAGGACACACGCACCGTGCCCGGGCGCGGGCTCGAAGGGCGCGCCGATGGGTGCGCTATCTGGCTCGGTTCGGATCGGTTCGCCGAGGAGAAAGGTTTCGGCAATTCCATTCCGTCGGATCTGCGGGAGCGGATCGAAGGGGCAGGGAACACCCTCGTTGCCGTGGGTGACGAGACCGGCGTGACCGGCGTACTAGAGCTTCGCGACCGCATCCGCCCCGATGCCAAGGGAATCGTGGCGCGGCTGCACGCGCAGGGAGTGAAAACGATTGTGATGCTGACAGGCGACAACGAACGCACCGCGCGTGCCGTGGCGGCCGAGGTCGGCATTGACGAGGTGCGCGCCGAGCTCTTGCCAGAAGACAAGGTGACAGCCATCGAAGAACTCGTCGCGAACCACGACATGGTCGCGATGATCGGTGACGGTGTGAACGACGCACCGGCCATGGCGCGGGCGCACTATGCCATCGCCATGGGGGCTGTAGGATCGGACGCGGCCATCGAGACGGCCGATATCGCGCTGATGACCGACGATATCGGCAAAGTGCCGTGGCTCATCGGCCACTCTCGCCGGACAATGACAATCATCCACCAGAATATCGGCATATCGTTGGCGACCAAGGCGCTGTTCGTCGGGCTGACCGCGTTTGGCATGGCCTCGATGTGGGGCGCCATCGCAGCGGATGTGGGCGTATCCCTGTTGGTGGTCGCCAATGCGCTGCGGCTTTTGAACGGCCATCGGATCAAGGACGGGCCCTCGGGCGGTGAACCGGTGGGCGAGCAAATAGCGAAGGAAGCACTGGCGCACGGTCATTGATCCGACGTCTTCGGTAGAGTAACGTCTGTTATCAAGCAGACCTCGCAAAAAGGGGCGTCGAGCAGTGACAAACACCAAATTTCCGCGGCGTGCCTTTCTGATGGGCGGATTGGTTGCCTTTCTATCAGGCTGTGCCAGCAAGTTCCGGTCGTACAACGGACCCGAAGTGACCCGGCTGCGCATGTATAAGGCACAGCGGTTTCTGGTTCTGGACGGAACGGATGACGTCTTGCGGACCTATCCCATCGGATTAGGCTTCGCGCCCGAAGGTCACAAGCAGTTCGAGGGGGATGGCCGTACGCCGGAGGGCTCCTACGTGATTGACCGGCGCAACCCAGACAGCCTTTTTCACCTCTCCATCGGCATCTCATATCCCAACGCCGCAGACATCGCTTTGGCGCAGGCTGAAGGAAAGTCGCCCGGTGGCGACATTTTCATCCACGGCGGACCGCGCAAGGGGATCGACCCAATAAATGTCCGCGACTGGACGGCAGGCTGCATCGCCGTCACTGACCGCCAGATCGAGGAAATCTATGCCATGGTCAGGGACGGGACGCCGATCGACATTTACGCCTAAGGATCAGGTGAAGCGGCGCCGCATCGCGACGTTAATCGCCTCAATGGCGATGACCATGACGACGACGGCAACCGTGACGCTGGCCGCCTTGTCATACTGGAAAGAGCGCACGTAGGTCTGGATGTAAAAGCCGATCCCGCCCGCGCCGACAATCCCGAGGATCAGCGACTCGCGCAGGTTCAGTTCGAACCGAAAGATCGTGTCGCGGGCGACGACCGGTGCCATCTGCGGCCAGATCGCATGTCTGAGCCGCACGAGCGGTCCAGCGCCCGCGCTTTCCAGTGCGGCGATAGGCGCGCGGGACACGCCGTCGATCGCCTCGGCATAGAATTTGGCGAGCATCCCCGTCGCATGAAACGCGACCGCGATGATGCCGGGCAGCGGCCCGAGCCCGACAGCGCCCACCATGAGCATGGCCACCAGGATCAGCGGAATCGCCCTGATGAAAGCAAGCAGCGTTCGAACCGGCCGAAAAACTGCACGCGCTACCATCGTCTCGGACGCCAGAATGCCGAGTGGGATTGACAGGATCACCGCGCCGAGAGTGCCGAGGATCGCGATCCTCAGCGTTTCCGCGCTGCCCTTCTTGATCTCGGCCATCACCGTCGGGTCAGGCGGAAACATCCGACCAAGAAAATCGGCGATCCGCGGACCGGCGGACATGAGACGCGACAACTCGACGTTGGCCGTGGCGAAGGACCACAGGATCGCGCCGGCGATCAGGGCGCTTGTCGCGTACCCGCCGAATTCGCGAAACCGCATCAGGACACCGCCCGGAGGCCGGTACCGGGCATTGGTTCTGTCTCCCTGTAGAGATCCGCTGTTGCAGCCTCGTTCAACTCGGGGGTCGGCACGTCAAAGACGATCCGCCCGCCGCGAATGCCGATGATACGCTGCGCGAAACGCCGCGCCAGGTCAGGCTGGTGCGAGGAAAACAGCGCCGTCGCTCCGCGCGCCCGCGCCGCCCCGGTCAGCAGCGAGAGGATTTCGCCGGCGCGGGCGGGGTTGAGACTGCTCACCGGCTCATCGGCGAGGATCAGACGCGGTTCCTGGGCCAGACAGCGCGCGATGGCCACACGCTGCCGCTGACCGCCGCTGAGACTGTCGACCCGGCGCCCGGCGAGATCACCAATGCCGCAATCGGCAAGGGCTGCGCGCGCAATCTCCAGATCATGCGCGGTTGGTGATCCCAGCAGGGCCCGTAGGGGGGGCATGCGTCCCAGGCGACCATTGAGGACGTTGCGCAGAACCGTGGAGCGTTCGACCAACGCAAACTCCTGAAACACGAAACCGCTATCCGGACGGCGCACACGCGGCGGCGGCTGGTCGGGATCGAGCGGTGCCCCCAGAACCGATACCCGCCCGCTCCAGCCCCGGAGCCGGCCGTCGAGCAGTGCCAGCAGGGTCGTTTTCCCTGCCCCGGATGGGCCCAGCAAAGCGACGCTTTCACCCGCCGGAATCGTAAGCGAAACCCGTTCCAGCGCCGGGAGGTCCGTTCCCGGATGGGTAAAGCTCAGGTCGTCGATTTGGGCGGCAATGCTCATTCCAACAGCCCGTATCGGCGCGCCATGTCGCGCACGCCGTCGTAGGCGGCGGAGTCGGACCTGACATAGCCGTCCGGGCCGTAGAGATAGCGCAGCTTTTTGCGGTTCTCTGGTGCGTTGAGCCGCAGCATCGCGTCGATGAACCGGTCCTGAAGGCCGGCGTCGAGCCCCGGGCGTGCGATCACGAGGTGACTCGGGATTGGCTCGCTTTCCACGATCCAGGTTACTTCTGCCTGCTGCCGCGGCGTCAGAAGCAGATCGGCGTATTGGCTGGCGCCTGCGGCATCGACCAGACCCTCGGCCATCGCTTGCATCGCCTGCTGGTAGCCGCCCGCGAAGAAGACGCGGCCGAAGAACGCATCCGCCGCGGTGGGGCCTTCGATCAGCCCGGCCTTGACGAATTCGGCGAGCGGATAGAGATAGCCCGATTCCGAGATTGGATCAGCGAAGGCAATGTTACGCCCGCGCAGGTCGGCGAGCGAGCCGATGCCGCTGTCGCGGCGCACGAAGATGCGGCCCGTGTAACTCGGCGCGTCGCGGTAGACCTCGGACAGAAGCGGCACGGCACCGATCTCGGCCTCGGCCAGAACGAAGGGCAGGGCGCCCATGAAGGAAATATCTGCATCGCCGTTTCTCAGTGCCTCGACCGCGGCGGCGTGGTCGATGGTGACGAACCCTTCGACGGGGACGCCGACCTCACTGGCCAGCCAGCCGGTGATGGCCTCGATATCGCCCAGCAGCTTTTCCGGGTTCTCTTGCGGGATGAAGGCTAGCCGCAACCTGACGTCCTGCGCGGTGAGCGGGGTCGCCAGAGACATAGCGCTCGCGCTGGCCAGAAGCAGGGCCGTTCTGCGGTTCACGTGCATCGCCATCAAAAGGCCCTCGCTTCGACTGTATCGGCCTCGGTCTGGAACGCGCTCCAGCTTGCTTCGGCGGCTGCCCAGTCGCCGTCACGCACGGCGGCGCCGACATCGGCCAACCGCCCGGCCAACGCGTAGACCTCGGGACGCGCAGCAAGGTTCGACATGGTACTGGCGTCGGCTGCAAGGTCGGCGGCCACGGTGTCGGTCAGCAGCAGGATATGCTCCGCGTCCCGCCGCGGAAGCAGCGTATCGAGTGTCGAGGCGAAGGTCGTCAGTTCGGAGAATGCCAGCCGGAAGGCGGTGTTCTCGGCGTCGAAAGCTTCATAGGGCTCGTCCGCCGCGCCCACGGTCTCCAGATAGGCGGTCAGGTCGGCGCGTTCCTCGTCGGTCAACTCAAGAGCTTTCGTCTCGTCGAACCAGTCTACGACTGCCGCCAGGGTCGGCAGCGATCCGTCATGGAAATAGGGCGCGGTATAGGCGGTGCCGAGCAGGGTGGGGGTGTCCAGCGCACCAGCACGGGCGCCTTCATAGGCCGGCGCAACGGAGCCGATGTCGTGCGCCTGTCGGTCCAGGAAGTTGGCGTCCGGCATATGGCAACTGGCACAGGAGCGGTCGCCGAGTCCCGCGAAGGGCGTGTTGAAGATCGCTTCGCCGCGTTGCGCGGCCTCTGGGGCCGACTCGGTCAGTTGGCCGTCCGGTGTCAGCATGGAGTTGGGTAGGAAGTCGAACTCGAGCATGTAGGCGACCAGCGCGTCCATCATGAAAGGCGTCGGCTCCGCGCCGCCGAACTCGTTGACGACAACGTTGCGGGTGAAGTCGCGCAGGGAGGCAAAACGACCGTCGCGGCCATAGGGCCCGGTGAAACGCAAGCCGCGAAGGCTCGGGATGTCGAGCGGGTCGCTACGCCGGTCGTTGAAGATTGGGTTGAAAAAGGCGCCGTCGACGTCGATCGCGCCCGGCTGGTGACTGGCACCCGGAATGAACAGCCGTTGGTTGACGTCCGAACGGTTGTGACAGGTCGAGCAGGCGAGACCGAGATCGCGCGCCGGGCTTCCGAAGATTTGCGCGCTGTCGAACAGCATGTCGCCGTAGGCCACGAGCGGCAGATCGGTCTCGTCAATGCCCTGCTCCTCGAAATTGAGGACGAGGCGCGGCAGCGGATCCTGATCGAAGATGTCAGACCCCGGCGGCAGGCTAGGCGGCACCTCGATGGTGCGGCCACTCAGGACAACAGTTTCCGGCAGCGCGCTCAGCGTCCGGCGCGGCGCGAAATCGTCAACGAGGTAATTCTCGGCGAGATAGAGGGAGATGACTTCGCGCGCGGCTTCCATGGTTTTGCGACTCGCGGGTGTGGCACCAGCACCAAGAACACCGGCGGAACCTGTGCTGCTGTTGAGTTCCAGCCAGGCGAGGCCGATGCGTCTCGAAGCGTCGGGATCAGCAGCCGCGATACCGTCCGCGAACGAGCGATAGAGTTCTCGGGCTGTCCGCACGGCCTGCTGCGCACGTGCAGGGTCGTCGGCCATGACTGCTCGGTCCAGTTCCTCGTCGATCCGGCGCGCGATCAGCCGCGTCGCCTCGGCAAAGACCGCCTGGCGGTCTTCGCGAGTGATGGCGTCCAGAAGGGGGGCGGGTCCGATGTCGCTGTTGCCGTCCAGCCATGCCAATGCACCAACAGAGAATTCCGAACCCCGGTAGGGTTCGGCCCAGGCGGTCCCGACGTCATCCCAAGGCAGCGGTTCGAGATTTCCGAGGAAGAGAGTCAGCCGGTAGGCCGCCGCCTCGGGAAGCCATGGAGCCTCCTTGGCAGGCGTCGCAGCGACAGGTCCGGACAGGACGAGCGCACTTGCGAGTGCGACAATGAACGCTCCAAGGAATTTCTGAATCACCGCAGTCTCCGAATTCAAAAGTTAGACACGGCTAATTTATCTACCCTAAGCAAACAAGTTGTCAATCCTGCAGTTTCCCTGCAAAGTCCCAACTATGACAAAGCTGCAATCACAGGAACATGAACCGTTCGAAACTGTCGACAGGGCTCCCGAAGCACAGGCTGAGGGGTTCGCGACCGTGCGTCAGGCACATGAGAGCGAAATGGCGGAAGATTACGTTGAACTGATCGCCGAACTGATCGAGTCGCGCGGAGAGGCAAGGCCGGTGGAAATCGCCGAACGTTTTGGAGTGAAGCCGCCGACCGTGACCAAGAACATCTCGCGGCTCAAAGCTGCTGGCCTGGTGCGGCGGGAACCTTACCGCGCCATATTCCTCACGGATGCCGGTCGGGAGTTGGCCGAGGCCTGCCGCCGACGACACAGGATCGTCGTCGCGTTTCTCCTCAGCCTGGGAATCGACGAAGAGACTGCGGAACGCGATGCGGAAGGGATCGAGCATCACGTCAGCACGACCACGCTGGAGGCCTTCGAACACGCCCTCCTGCAATCTCAAAGCGGCAAGTAGCGCAGCATCAAGTTCTCGCGAAATTCAGAAAAGCAAGACTCAGGAGGCGGCGGCGTCAGCAGTCAAAGGCTGGTGGGTTGGCATTTGTTCTGATGGTCAACCTTAGTGCAGAAAATCGTTCGTGTCCTCTGAGCTTGGCCAGCCCGAGATAGTGTGCCCAAAATCTCTGACTGCGACGACGGTGCAGCGAGAATGTCGATCGCGGGAAAAGACGTGGATACAACCTTTGATTTGCTCCTCTGTTCAAAGCGCATAGACAATTGTCACCACCGTCGTCATGACGATGAAGAACATGACCAAGGCACCTATGGCGAGCGTCCGGCCCATGTCGCGGTTTGGCTCTGCTACTTTCAGACGCAATTCTTCGGCCGTTTCCGGAAACTCGAGCGCCGCGGAGTTTGACCCTCGCACCAACTCGTATCGTGAATTCCAGCGACGCACCTCGGCCGCGTTCCACCCGTTCATGACCAGAATGATCGCGGCGATCATCAGCATCGAGGACGGGACCCAGATCGTGTAGCCACCCATGGTTTCGTCGGACAGGGGATCGAGAAACCCGGTTCCCGCCGTTTGGTAGGAAGCATAGAGGCTCACCTCTTTGAGTGTCGTCAAGGAACCCAGAAAAATGTTTGAAACGATCACCGCGAAACCGGAGATCAGCCTTGCGCCGCGCCTCGCGCCCTCAGGGGGATCTCTCGGGTCGAAGAGCATGCCGAAATACCAGATCCCTGCCAGCACCATCGCAAAATGGGCGAACACCTCGATCGCCGCGATGCGCTGAGCAAGTCCGTAAAGCACTGGAATCTGCCAGATAAAGAGCGACGTGATGAGCGCGGCAGTGGCGGTTACCGGATGTGCCAAGAACCGAAATGCAAAAGATTTTCCAAGAGCGTCGAGGTATCGACGCCACCGTCTGTTCAAACCGGCTTGCAATAATCGCCACGGCTGAGAGACCGCGAAGAGTAGTGGTCCTGCAAGGCGGAGGAGAAGGTGCTCCACTTGGTGCACCGAAAAGAGGCTATGCCCCAACGAAGCCAGAGGCGCATTTGTGGCCGCGAGAATGCAGGTCAAGCCAGCGAGGAACAGGGCTTGCCGCCACATAGACACCGTCCCGCGAATGCGAGCGGATCGCACGAGGCCGCGCATGTAGACCCATGCGGCCAAGCTGACGGAAACAAGGGACACTGGCGAAATCGCATACCCAAACGGGTCGAAAAGGAGGAAGTAAGTGATCATCGGCTCCTGTCATTTTGTATTGTCGGCGTATCGACGGATACCGGTGAAAGTCGGGATGTTCCCACAGCGCCACCCCGGGCCAAGGACAGATCAGTGGACATCGTGAGATATTTGCCCTGCATCCACATGAGAAAAAGGTTTTCATAGAAACGTGAGAGCGGGTGGCCGGACTGACCGGCTGGCGCGATGAAATAGGATCCGGCTTCTTCCGAAAACGACATGACCGCCTGAAAATTGGTGCCCGCGCTGGTCGCGAACGGGCGGTCATTGTCAGAAGTGAACAGTGTTGCAATCAGTGTGTCGGGATCGCCGGAAGATGGGGCTTCGAGAGACAGCAGATCGCTGATGATCCCGCTCGATCGGATTGGTGCCCACCCCATATTCAAAGCGTGTGCTTCGCCCCAGGCCCAGGCGGACGGATCGGGTCCGTAGCGGTCGACAAGCCAGCCGATGGCATCATCCAGGGCCGCACGAACCTGATCCTGGCAGGTCTCGATGCGGGTAGACGGGCGGATGTCGCACCAGATTGCGCTCCCTCCGCGATCTGAAAGCACCGCAAATAGGACATCGGGATTTGGCCTGGCCCAGACCTTCGTCGCGGATGGAAATTCATCCTGAAGTATTCGCTTTTGCAACGCGCGCGCCCAGGCCCAGAACACGAGCGGCTCCGGTGAAAAGCGATCCATGTCGCCATTCCATTGGGCAAGTTGATCCAGAATATCGCCGCGAAGCTCATCTGCGCGGTTCTCTTCGAGAGCACCTGTGGAACCCACGAACCAAAGCTCTTTTGCCATTATAGGAAGAAGCGCCCGCGCGGCAGCGCTGACCGTGTCGCGCTGCACCGTAATCGCGCCCTCGACCGAGAATATCGGCTGCCGCTCATCAAGAGCAGCCAGACGGGCGTCTCGAAACGATAAAGGAGTTTCGACCTCCCTGTCAGGCCAGCGAGCAAGGGTTTCTCGGTCGATCGCAAGAATCTCCAATCCGGCTGGTGACAGGTTCATGCATGCGTCCATAGCATCGTTCACATCGGCGGACCGCGCCAGACGGTCAAGCATCATCAGAAAATTGCTGGCCTGCGCGGCCGTGGGATTCTCTGGCTCTTTAACGGCTTTCTGGGACACAGATCGGAACGCCCAAGCGACGCGTTCGCTGCGACCGACGACAATGAAGGGCACACCCGGCAATGTAGCCCCAATCGCGGCTCCGGTCGGGAGTTGAATATCCGCCAGGTACCATTCAGAAGGCAGCGATAAGGGGCCACGTATATCGGCGGCGAGAATTGGTGCTCCGGTAGCTGTTCTGTCTCCAGGCAACGCCCAAGCATCGAGGCTGACCTTGGGCGAGGTCACAAACAGCTCGGGCAAAAGAGGTCGATCCGACGGGATCGGTAGATCTGACAAGCCGGACAGGTCATTCTGCCGTCTCTCGGGTTGAAGATCGTTCAGAAACGCTTGGGCAAGTCTGAGACTATCGACGGGTCTCCAGGCTGCGATCATTCTCTCATCCGCGATCAACAGATCGGGTGAGCCTCTGCCGCGCCCGCCTTCGGACACCAGGCCAAGCCACGCGTTGACACCTGCGGCATATGCGTCGAGCGCTTGGGCTGTCGAAGGCTCAACTTCGATCGTCCGGTCAAGTGGCATCAAGGCTTGCGCTGCCCGCCTTGCCCTCAATAACTGGCCAAGCCTGTCCTGAGCGTGAACGAAACCAAGCGCGAAATAGGCGTCCGGAGCGGAGTCTGCAGAAATGTGCGGTATGGCCGCAGCATCTCGCAGAATATCGACTGGACCTTCGATACCCGCAACACTGAAATCCTCGTCATAGTCGGGGACGGAGGCGCGCAAAAGAAAGTAGACGACACCGGATACGGTCAGTCCTAATGCAAAAACCGCCAGGAGCAAGTACAGTAATATGTTGAATAGTCGTTTCAATTCGTTGCCGGTGCCAAAGTAATCTCAAGACGTGATGCGCAAGAGGATCACCGAGGCGAAAAAAGCGAGCAGGCCGAAAGCAATACCGAAGCTTGTCGCGTATTGAAGTATATCCAGGCGGTTCCCTTTCCGCCGTTGCGCCAGATAGCCACCCCAGAGCGCCCCTCCGACAAAGCCTGCGAGCACCAGCATCACGATTCCTCCGATTTTGATTTTTCTGAATTGAAACGTCGTCTGACCAATCCGACGGTAAAGGCTAGAGCCCAGACCGCACAGATGAGCGCCAGCGATGTCCAATCACCGAAACGTGCGTAAGGTGTGGGCGCAAGCGCTGTCGGCAGGCTGGCATCTATGACTCCAGTTTGTCCGGTCTCGAGGCGCGCGATGATCTCTCCCTTGGCGTCGATGATCGCGGAAATCCCGGTGTTGGCCGCCCGGACTACAGGAAGCCCTTCTTCGACCGCGCGCATGCGCGCGGAGGCGAGGTGCTGCTCGGGTCCGATGCTGGTCCCGAACCAGGCATCATTTGTGGCGTTGAAAATCCAGTCGGGGCGAAAAAGGTCATCGACTACCTGGCCCGGAAAAATGATTTCGTAACAGATCGCCACCGCGACCAGAGGCGCACCCGGGATCGCCAGCGTGCGTGGCCCTGGTCCTGGCGTGAAATCACCCAAACCTTCGGTCAGCCGCTCGATCGGCAGCCAGCCTCTCAGGGGCACATATTCCCCGAACGGAACAAGATGATGTTTTGCATATCCCGTCAGAATTTCGCCGCTGCCGTCATAGGCTTGAACCGTGTTGAAATATCGGGTTCCCCCATCGCCCTCTACGCGGTCAGGCACGCCTGTCAAAAGGATCCTGCCGTCTGGCAGAACCGTGGATAGCCGCCTACGCGCCAAGGCGTCCTCGTCCAGAAAACCGGGAAAGGCCGTTTCCGGCCACAGCAACAGGTCGAAGCGTCCAGGTTGCGCCGACAAGCCCAAATATTTCTCCAGCGTTCGCTCGCGGCTGCCCGGTGCCCACTTCTCGACTTGCGGCACATTGCCTTGGACGATGCGCAAAGCGCTGTCCGTCGGAGGCACATTCGTCCCTAAACGCAGCGCGCCGCCACCCCAGAGGCCCATCACCACAACGGCGAAGAGCACGAGAACAGGCACGCGTCTGTTTGGTGCCGCCACAATCAACACACCGGGCAACAGCCCTATAAAGACCGTGAGAAAGCTCAGCCCATAGCTTCCTACCCAGGCGGCGGGTTGGCGCAGAGCGGCGTGTTCGACAAGGGCATAAGCGGCAAGGTTCCAGGGAAACCCTGTCAGGACATGACCACGCAGCCATTCTGCGGCAACCCAGCAGGTTGCAAGCAGAAGACCTGCCGTAGTGTCGCCGACAGCACGGCGCTGCATGATGGTGGCAAATAACATCGCCGCAATCGCCGGGAAAATGGCCAGTCCGGCGGACAGTCCCGCGACTGCCGGGATCGCAAGGGCACCGAAACGTTCGGAATCGACGTAAAAGCTCTCGGCGATCCAGGAAACTCCAAACCCGAACTGGCCCATTCCGAAGACCCAGCCGATGAAGAAGGCAGGCGCTGTCGAAACCTGCCGGAGGACGAGAAAGAGTGCTGAGAAGGCGACTGGAACAACGATGAGCCATGAGAATGGTGGAAGGGTTAAAACCGTTAAACCGCCCGCTGCAAAGCTAATCCCTGATCGCAGGGGAATGTAACGGCCACGACCCGTCAGTGGTCGCAAGCCCGCCATCATGTGCCTGTTTTCAACTTGGCGCTCAACCAAGGGGCTATGAGCAGTAGGCCCACGCCACTGACCACGAAAACATCCGCCATGTTGAAGGCGGGCCAATGCGTGGATCCGACATAGAAATCGAGGAAGTCCGTCACACTCCGAAACCGGATGCGGTCGAGGACGTTGCCGAGCGCGCCACCGATAATCGCACCATAGGCGATAGCCTCAACCGGGTTGGCAGTGCGCACCAACATGACGGTCAACCAGCCGCAGACAGCGAGGGCCAACGCCGTAAGGCTCCACCATGGCGCGCCACCAAGTAATCCGAATGTCACGCCATCGTTGCGCAGGTAGATGAGATTGAAACCGGGAAAGACCGGAATTCCGGCGCTCAAATCTGCCGCATTGGCGACGACAATTGCTTTTGTCACCTGATCGACAAGAAAAGCAGTTCCAGCCGCAATGAAACCTTGGAAATGGGTCAGTTTCATCTCATCCTCCCAGCCATACATCGAGGAACAACATGATCACGAGGCCGGCTGCGAGACCGAGTGTCGCCCTGTTTTGATGGCCTGAACGGTGGGTTTCGGGAATGATTTCGTGGCTGATGACGTAGAGCATCGCCCCGGCGGCGAAGGCGAGCCCCCATGGCAACAGCGGCTGCGAGATGCTGATGATCCCAGCCCCAAGAAGCCCGCCTACCGGCTCGACAAGACCTGTCAGGGCGGCAATCCCCCACGCACGGCGCCTGGAATAACCCTCACCAAGCAATGAGACCGCTACGGCGAGACCCTCGGGAGCGTTTTGCAGCCCGATGCCAATCGCAAGCGGCAAGCCACCAGACAGACCGTCAGCCCCAAACCCGACACCAACGGCGAGTCCTTCGGGGAAATTGTGGATCGTGATCGCAATGATGAAGAGCCAGACGCGGCGCAGCGAAGCAGCGTCTGGGCCTTCCCGCCCCGTCTTGAAATGCTCATGCGGCAGCCATTCGTTCATCAGAGCGACCGCGCCCATGCCAAGCAGGATCGCAACACAAACGATGGCCGCCGGGAGAGCACCGTTGTCGAACTGTCCTTCGGCTGCATCGAGAGCCGGGATGATCAGCGAGAAAAACGAGGCCGCGAGCATGACACCCGCTGCGAAGCCAAGTAGCAGATCGCGTGTAGCCCGGGATGGGATGCGCCCGAAAAGAACGGGGATCGCCCCGACCGCGGTCAGCGATCCGGCGGCCAGGCTTCCAAGAAAGCCAAGGGTAATTGGGGAGAAGGGTTCCAAGCGCTGAGGTCTCGCCGATACGTCAGTCAGCGGCCGAATAACTGCTAAAGATCTCGGTCGATCCATCGCCGCGGATCAGGAAGACCTCATAAGCCTCACGATCGTCTTCCGGTCCCATGCCCGGCGATCCATAGGGCATTCCGGGCACCGCCAACCCCACTGCATCTGGACGCTCATCCAACAAACGCTGAATGTCTGATGCCGGTACATGTCCTTCGATCACGTAGCCGTCGACCAAAGCCGTATGGCAGGAGACCATGCGCTGAGGCACGCCATTGTCGAGTTTGAAGCGCACAAGAGATCCCCCGAACATGTCCTCGCCTGTCGGCGCGAATCCGCTTTCCTCGAGGTGCTTCATCCAGGACAGACAACAGCCGCAGCCGTTTGTCTTCCGGACATCAATCTGGATCGCATCGGCGACAGCTTGCGCCGCGGGGAACAAGGCCAGCGTGACTGCAAGGGCGAGAGCCAGTCGTTTCATGGATTAAAGCCTTTCGGTTGTTGTTTGCATAAATTCGCTGGTGAGCCTCTCGGCCAGTAGCGTGCGTGCCTCAGCCAATCGCTCAAGTGCAGCCGTGTCATCCGCATCCCGCTCGGCCGCCTCTGCCAGTCGGTCGTCTGAGAGAGGATCCGTCGGGCGACCATCGACAAGAACCTCATAATGCAGATTGGGGCCGGTCGCGGTGCCGGTCGCACCGACGCGACCGATCATGTCTCCGGCCATCACGCGCTGCCCTTGTTCGAGTGTGTCCGGCACCTCGCTGAGATGTGCGTATCGTGTCAGGGTGTCGGATCCATGCGCTATCTCCACCACCCGGCCATATCCACCGCGACGTCCGATGAAGCTCACGCGTCCGGGCGCCGTCGCTTTCACCGGCGTACCGCTTGCTGCAGCAAAGTCGACGCCGGTGTGCATGCGCACATTCCCATAGACTGGGTGTGTGCGACGGCCAAAGACGGAACTCAGCCGCGCTCCTTCCACCGGTTGGGCAAAGACACGCAGGACCTCTCCATCAACATAGATCGTCGCTTTGCCGCTGCCGTCATCCGGCCAGACGATCTCGTAGACCGTTTCACCAAGATTCAGTGCGGCAAAGGCAAGTTCGGGCTGACCGATCCTCTCGTTTCCGTCGCGCGCTTCGCGCCAAAGAAGAAGCATCGTCTCGCCACCGGAAAGTTCGCGTCGAAAATCCACTGTGCCGCCCAGCATCTGCGCCATGTCGACCGCAAAGCGAGCAGGGATGCCCGCCTTGTCCAATGCCGCGAAGACAGAGCTTTCGATCACTGCCTCGCCCGCGAACGTCACCATTTCAGGGTCTGGCTCCAACACGCGTGTGACAAGTTCCTGACCAAAGACCGTTTCGATCCGCACCCCATCGTCAACTGCCAGTTCCACGCGGCTCGGATTTCCGTCCACCTTTGAGATCACAGTGATCTCATGGCCCGGGCGCAATCGGCGCAGGTCATATTCTGCACCAAGCGCGAGCGCGATTTCGGCACGCGCAGGCGCAGCGATACCCGCGTTCGCCAGGACCGCATCCAGCGTCTCGCCCGACGCGATCTCACGCGACCAGGTTATCAAAGGCGGTTCAATCTCGGGCAAGGCGGTTTCTGCGAAGACGGATTGCAAGAGCGGCAGAGGTCGCATTGGGCTAGCATTGTCGGCGTGAAATGCAGCGGGCGGTGTCACATCGTAGTCGGCGATCTGAGGCATCGAGAGCGGATCGGGAGTCCAGAGGGTGGCTTCAGCAATCGCAGGAGGCACTGGCTCTTTGGAAAGAACGCCAGATATGGCGATGGCGGTCACCGAAAAAGCGCCTGCGACCACAGCGCTCGCCAAAACAATTCTAATATTCATGTTGCCCCCTCTACGTCTTCTGTCAGTGCACGCCGGATCTTCGGCACTGCGAATTCTCTTGGCTCGTGATAGTCAATCATGGTGACGAGTTCACCCTTGGCATCGAACAGGAATACGCTTGCCGTATGGTTCATTGTATAGTCGCCGCCTTCGGTCGGAACGCGCTCATACGAGGCACGAAATGCTTCTACAGCGCGGGAAATCTGGTCTTCCGGTCCCGTCCAGCCGCGAATGGCCGGATGAAAATAGCCGACATATTCGGCCATGGCCTCGGCCGTGTCCCGCTCTGGATCGACTGTGATGAAGACCACGTTCATCCGCGCGGCGTCGTCCCCGAGATCTTCAAGCCAACCTGAGATATCCGATAACGTCGTGGGGCAGACATCCGGGCAGTAGGTGAACCCGAAAAACACCATGGTCGGGCGTCCAATCAGGGCTTCTGGGCCCACTTCATTGCCTTCGTGATCGGTCAGTCGGAAATCCATCGCCGACAGGGGGAGAGGCCTTTGGCCGGCCGGTTTTGGTGCGCCGGGACCGTCTACCCGCCACCAGCCGACCCCGAGCATCAGAGCGACAGCGCCTACACCGGCTGCACCGTATTGGACCACATGCCGACGCTGCATCAGCTCTCCGGCCCGCGCGCGGCGATCCCCAGAATTGGGACCTCAACAGTCACTTCACCACCGTCCGAGAACGTCAGTGTCAGTGGGAAGGTCTCGCCTTCGATCATCGGGTTTTGCAGCTTCATGAGCATGGCGTGCAGTCCGCCCGGTTCCAATGCTACGCTTTGGCCCGGTTCAATCGTGATTTCGTCAGCAGGCGCCATAGAACTGACGCCGTCGGCGTTGGTTTTCGTCTCATGGATCTGGGGCATCACGGCCAGTGGTGTTGTAAGCCCGGTCAGCGTGACCGTGTCTTCACCGGTGTTGCGCACAGTCATATAGGCGGCACCAGGGCGGTTGACCCCGATTGAAGCACGGGACCACGCGTTTTCGACGACCACATCCTCCGAACCGGCAAATGCCGGAGTCGACATGCCCGAGAGCAGTAAGACAAGGGTCAAACCGTTGATGTAAGATAGTTTTGTCATGAAGAATTCTCCTGTATCTGGCCGAGCATCAACTTTGGCTGGCCGCAACTTCCGCCGCGACCAGTCGCCGCAGTTCTGCCTCACCAAACGGGTCCAATGGCTTGGCGTTGACGAAGAACGTGGGCGTTTGTCGAACGCCAACCGCTTCGACATCAGCGCGGTCCTGATTGAGCACGGCCACGACACCGGGGGCCAGCATCTGTGTCCGAGCAGCTTCGACATCCAGACCACCGCTTGCGGCAATCTCAAGGATCAAACCCGGTGCCGGAGTGCCATGGGACGCCCATCGCGGCTGCTCGCGCAGGACCGCTTCCAGCACGGGTTCGAACACATGCTGCATCCGCGCAGCTTCGAGAACACGGATCGCTTCCACCGAAGCGTCCCCGTGAAAGGCAGTGTATCGAATGACGACACGGACCGCATCACCGTGCTCAGTCATGATATCCTTGACCACGGGATAGAAGGCGCGGCAGGCCTCGCAAGCTGGATCGAAAAACTCGACAATCGTGACAGGTGCCGTTTCGGGGCCGAGGATCGGGGAATAGGGCCGGATCAGCACATCGTTCACTTCAGGCGCGACAGGGACTGCCTCTGCAATGGGTTGGGGGCGGGTGGCATACCAGGCCGCGCCGCCAAAACCTGCGGCACCAACAGCCAGAACGGATAGAACGAGACCGCGTCGATTCATGTTTGTTTTTCCTTCAGTGAAATGGCCGACAGCACCCCGATCATCGTGAAGGCGACAAGCGCCATCAGCGGAATCGGAATGCCGAAGACCACCTGGTTGTCGTCGGTACAAGAGGGGCCGGTCGCCTTGCAGGGCTGGATCGCCTCGGGGATCAGCCCGACATAGAGGCCGATGTGATACAACGCCACCGCCGCCCCCCCAAGCGCCAGCGCAACGCCATAGCGCCCCACGCGAGGATCTTGCCACCACAGCCCGAGCCCAAGAACGACAGCCAGGGGGAACATGAAGGCGCGCTGGAACCAGCAAAGGACGCAAGGCGTTTGACCAAGAACCTCGCCAATAAAGAGCACGGCAAGCGATGAGATAAGCGCAATGATCCAAGCAAGAACAAGGGCCGTTTCTCCGGAAAGTCGGGTCATGGCGATCAGATCCTCTCTCTCAGATCCGCAAGGATCTCTTCGGCGGGTGTGCCGTAGGGCCAGGAATCGGCGAAGCCCGCCTGCGGATCAAAAAGGAACAGGTGCGATGTGTGCCCCATTGTATAGCCATCCGGCGCGCTGGCCTCTTCGATCCGTTCGAAGTAGATCGGAAAGGTTTCAGCGGTCTCAGCGATCTGATCGGATGTTCCGGTCAGACCGATGATGCCTGCATCAAAGCGCGGCACAAAGTCGGCAAGAGCCATTGGCGTATCGCGTTCGGGATCAATCGAGATGAAGATCGGCTGCACTTTTGCGGCATCCTCGCCAAGTCCATCCATGACCGCCGCCACCTCTGCAAGCGTCGTCGGGCAGACATCTGGGCAATTGGCGAACCCGAAGAACACAAGCATCCAGCGACCCGCAAAGTCCTCTTCGGTGCGGATCATGCCCATATGGTCCGTCAGTTCGAACTGCGCAAGGAAAGGTGGTTCGGTCTCGGCTTGGGAAATATCGGCGCGGTAGTCCGCCCACAGTAACAGCCAGATGAAAACGAGCGCCGCGACGCCCGCCAATACCCATAGCACTTTTTGAAGACCTGAAAGCTTCACGCCGCTCCGCCCGAATTTGATTCTATATTTTAAGCGCGTTTACACCCTCTAGCTACTGTAGGTTCAAGCGTGATTCTTGCCCTGCGGCAGCACGTCACGCACCTGTGAAGCTAATGCTCTCTATTCAGCGCTTCAAAACCTGCCGTCACTCAATGTTTCGCTGCTTCGTCTGACCCTGCAGGTGGCCATCAAGGGAAGGCAACGGCAATTTCCGCTAAATCCGACGCCTGCGGAAACCGGGCCTGCAGATACAAAGCTGCTACGCAGATGCACTGCAAGCATGGGTCATTTTTTAAGGTATCAGTCTAAAATAACGCTTGAACCTACAGCGACTACAGGAACTACAAAGGACGCGAATCAACTGTCGGATCCTGCTCACGGCATGCACGCGCAAAGAACTTCATCCCATTCGGTTTTCCGCCCAACCCCAACTCGGTTGCGATTCACAGAAGCGAACACAGGCGGAAAGTGGAGAATGTCGCGATATGATCTCACTAGAATGGACGATGAACATGCTGAACTATCCCGATGCGGAAACCTTGTCCGGCTCGGATGCAGAAGCGCTACTCAGGAGGACGCAAAATGACACCTGAGATCGGACAATTCGCCCTTACCCTCGCGCTTGCCGTCGCGATTGTTCAAAGCATCTTGCCAATTGTCGGAGCAAGCACGGGACGCGTGCTTTGGATGGAAAGTGCAAAGACAACAGCGGTGCTTCAGGTGACGTTAGTTGCAATTGCGTTTGGCGCGCTCATGCGCTCCTTTGTTGTCAGTGATTTCACGGTTCGAAACGTGGTTGAAAATTCCCACTCTCTGAAGCCGATGATCTTCAAGGTTGCCGGCACTTGGGGCAGCCACGAAGGGTCTCTAGTTCTCTGGACCTTTATTCTCGTACTTTTCGGGGCTGGGGTCGCGCTGCTGGGCAGAAACATTCCGGTTGGTCTCAAAGCGCGAACTCTATCCGTTCAAGCCTGGATCAGCGTCGGTTTCCTGAGCTTCATGCTCTTTACATCCAATCCGTTCGAGCGGGTGTTTCCGCCGCCTCTGGATGGCACAGACCTTAATCCTCTGCTGCAGGACATCGGGTTGGCGATGCATCCCCCGCTCTTGTATTTTGGGTATGTCGGCTTCTCGATCGTCTTCTCCTTCGCGGTCGCGGCTCTGATAGAGGGTCGGGTGGATCCCGCATGGGCGCGTTGGGTGCGGCCTTGGACTCTGACGGCCTGGATCAGCCTCACTGCGGGGATCGCACTCGGCTCTTGGTGGGCCTATTACGAACTTGGCTGGGGCGGCTGGTGGTTTTGGGACCCGGTGGAAAACGCATCCTTCATGCCATGGCTGCTGGGTACGGCACTCCTGCACTCCGCTATCGTCACGGAAAAGCGGGACACGTTCAAAAGCTGGACCATTCTTTTGGCCATCCTGACCTTTTCACTGTCACTTCTGGGGACATTTATCGTCCGATCCGGCATTTTGACATCCGTTCACGCGTTCGCGGTCGACCCGGCGCGCGGCGTGTACATTCTCGGCCTTCTTGGCGTAACCATTGTCGGCTCACTGACACTTTACGCATGGCGCGCGCCTCAGCTTGGATCGGGTGGCGTATTTCGGCCGATTAGCCGCGAGGCGGGGCTTTTGCTCAACAACCTTCTGCTCGCGACCGCAACGGCGACCGTCCTTTTTGGAACACTCTATCCGTTGTTTGTGGAAGCGGTGACTGATGAAAAGATCTCTGTAGGACCACCGTATTTCAACGCGACGTTTATCCCTTTCATGCTGCCGCTAGTCATCATCATGGGAATTGGCCCATTCCTGTCTTGGAAACGGGCCGATCTTCCCGGTATCTGGCAGCGGCTGCGTTTGGTTTTTGGTATCGCGATTGGTGTTGCGGGGATCGTTTGGTACCTTCAGACAGACGGGCCCCTGCTTGCAGTGGTCTCAATAGGGATTGCAGCCTGGGTTTTTGTTGCAACGTTGCGCGAATGGGCGTTGCGCATCAAGCTCTTTGATTTACCCCTTTCACAGTCGCTGCGTCGCGCGCGGAACTTGCCGCGCGCTGCGCACGGTATGACGCTCGCGCATCTTGGCGTTGCAATGCTTGTGCTTGGGTTTGTAGGTTCCACAGCCTGGAAGGAAGAACGTGTTCTTTTCGCAGAACCGGGGACGACCGTGGAAATCGCCGGTTTTGAGGTAATATTCGACGGTGTCGAACGGTTGCGTGGTCCAAACTACATCGCACAACAAGGCCAGCTTCGCGTCTTGAAAGATGGACGGGAGATTACGCTTCTTCGTCCAGAGCGCAGAAACTATCCAGTTGCGGGGACGTCCACAACCGAATCTGCAATCCGATCAACGCTCAGAGGTGATCTCTACGTCACCATCAGTGAGCCTGCGACCGAAAAGGCGTCGGGCCAGTGGAATTTGCGCATTCTCTACGAACCACTGGTTAATTGGATATGGATCGGAGCGACGATGCTGGTGCTTGGCGGGTCCCTTTCGCTATCGGACCGCAGATTGCGGGTGGGTGCGCCGTCGCCAAAAAGCCGGTCGTCAGCGCTTCAACCGGCGGAATGATATGATGAAGAAAATCCTTCTCGCGATGCCAGCGCTGGTCGCAGTGGTCTTGGGTGGATTTTTGTTCTGGGGGCTCAACCCAGACCGAGATCCTAACGCAATTCCTTCCGCTTTGGTCTCCGAACCAGTTCCGGATTTTGAGCTTCCACCGGTAGAGAGCACGCAGACCCCCGGACTGTCGGCCGCAGCCCTTCGTAGCATTGGCGAGCCGGTTTTGGTCAATGTATTCGCTTCATGGTGCGTGCCCTGTCGTGCTGAGCATGCGGTGCTAACCAGGCTTGTTGAACAGGACGGTGTTCGGCTGATGGGGATTAACTACATGGACAAACCAGCAGATGCCGCAAACTGGCTGGAGGAGCTTGGCAACCCCTATGAGAGGATCGGATCAGACAGCGAGGGCCGGGTCGGTATCGAATGGGGTATTTCGGGGGTGCCTGAGACGTTTGTGATCGATGCGAACGGTATCGTAGTCTATCGCTACGTTGGTCCCATTGTGACGCCAGAGGCACAGGATGAAATTCGTGCTGCGTTGGCCGCAGCAGGTGGTCAATCATGAAGAGTTGGCTCTATTCACTGGTGCTGATGCTTGCCGCAACAACCGCGGCATGGGCTGTGGAGCCAGATGAGTTGCTGGATGATCCGGTGCTTGAGTCGCGCGCCCGGGAGCTCTCAAAGCAGCTACGCTGCGTTGTCTGCCAGAATCAGGATATCGATAGCTCAAATGCGGGTGTTGCCCGAACGATGCGCACCTTGCTGCGCGAACGTCTGATTGCAGGTGAAACAAATGACGAGATCATTGCGTTTTTCGTAGATCGATATGGTGACTTCGTCCTGTTCAGGCCGCGACTGAAACCCGCCACGTATCTGTTGTGGTTCGGACCAGCGGTTCTTTTTGCCGTTGGGATTGGCGTTGTCTTTGTCACAATCAGGTGCCGAAGCAGGGCCGTTCTTGATGGCACTGCTGATCCACTGAGCCCCGATGAAGAGCGTGAGTTCGAAGCCATTTTTCATGAAAATGAAGGACGGAGAGACCCATGATTTGGTTGGTGTTAGGCGCGATGGCATCCATCACTGTCCTTCTGTTCTTGTCCGGTCTCTATCGAACGGGTGAAGTCCTGAACAGAAAGGATGGAGCGTTGGTTATCCTCAAGGATCAGCTTTCCGAAATTGATACTGATCAAGAGCGGAATCTGATATCCGTTACCGAGGCCGACGCGGCCAGGGTTGAAATCAAACGCCGCATTCTGGCTGCCGGTCGGCTTGCGACACGTGAATCGTCGCGCGCAAGTGGGCGAAGCACCATCTTCGCGTCCGCCATTGCCACGCCATTGGTAGCCTTCGCTCTGTATTCTCAAATCGGCTCGCCACAGATCGAAAGCCAGCCTCTGGCGTCTCGCGCATCTGAAACCCAGGAAGCCGCAAACCTCTCAGAGTTGACCCAGAGACTAAAAACCCGGCTTGAAGCAGACGAGTCTGGTGGACCAAGTGATGGTTGGGTTCTGCTCGGTCAGACCTATATGCGTATGGCTCGTTACGATGATGCCGCCGATGCATTCGAACGCGTCACTGTCCGCGACAATGCAGATATCTCAACCCTATTGCTATATGCCGAGGCCTTGATCGCAGCCGAGAACGGGATCGTGACGCCGCAAGCGGAAAGCGTGATCGAACGCGCATCGGAGATGGACCCCGATGATCCAGGCCCAATTTTCTATAGAGCCCGGATCCTCGAACAGGACGGGGTTCCAGATGAAGCAAGGACGCTTTTGATCGAGCGCCTCAAGAGAGCGGATCGCGCCTATCCGTGGATGGAACTTTTCCTGTCTGTCGCCAACCGATTGGGGGAACAGGTTGGAGAGAGCCCTGTCACCCTAGCTGATTTCTTTCCGGACTCTCGGGACGCGCGTAGCCCCGGTGCGGCCGATATCGAGGCCGCTCAGGACATGTCGGTCGAGGAACGCAGCGCTTTCGTCCGCTCCATGGTTGACCGCTTGGCGGCGCGATTGTTGGATGACCAAGACAATCTTGAAGGATGGCTTCGGCTTGCGGAGGCGTACAGTGTATTGGGTGACTTTGATGCTGCCCAGAACGCCGCCGACAATGCGCGCACCTTGGCCGAAAGCCTTCCGGAAACCGACCCTATGCGTGCCGCCGCCACGGCCCGATTGGATCGGATCAACAAATAAATTGGGGCCGCGTGGTCTCAGATACATAACAGCTTTCCTTTCACCTGAAACTAAACCACTGTAGGTTCTGCCTCCCTTGAGCAATGCAACGGCACTATGTCATCGTTTTCGGACAGCGCTGAGATTGGCAGCCGACAGTGCTTCGAGAACGGCATCCGCAGATAGTAGTTCAGATAAAATGATACCTTCAGGAGCATCTGGACCGTAGACGATGTTGAGCGGAATTGCGTATCTGCCGTGCGCCTCGAGATAGGATTGGATTTTCGCGTCCGGTCGCGTCCAATCCGCGCGCATCGCAATCACGCCTTCCTCGCCAAGTGCTCCCAAAACTGGTTCACGATCCAGGACCAGGGTTTTGTTTGCTTTACAAGTGATGCACCAATCCGCAGTAACGTCCACGAAGACAGTTTTGCCCTGCGACACTTCACGCGCGATCCGGGACCGGTCGAACTCGACCCAGTAAGAAGTGATCGAGGCTGTTACATCATCGGAGCTTTTTGGCAGCAGTGCAGGGGCCGCCAACGTCATGCCCAAAACCGCAGTCATTCCCCACAGCAAACCGTTACGAGGCTGAACCTGATAGGCTCTCGCCGCCAGTACGATGAGCCCAAGACCCAGCAGCACCAGGCCTGTGAGAGTTGGCGACGTCACACCAATCAAGACCCAGCATAGCCATGCAACGGTTCCGGCAAGCAGCAATCCGAGAACGATCTTCACGCTTATCATCCAGGGTCCCGGTTTGGGCAGTCGAGACAGGAAACCAGGCCAAGCGGCAACCAGAATATATGGCAGTGCAAGCCCAATCCCCATCGCTGTGAAAACCGCAAGTATATCGCCTGTCGTGCCAGAAAGGGCGAAGGCAATGGCTGTCCCCAGCAACGGGGCTGAACAAGGCGTTGCAAGTATCGCAGCCAGAGCGCCGGTGGAGAAGTCTTCGGCATACCCCCGCCCAAAGCGGCCAGATAGCCTAACCATCCAGCTGCTGGGCAAAGAAATTTCAAAAACTCCAAACAAATTTGCCGCAAAGAGTCCGACAACGAGAATGAGTGCAATTAGGAAATATGCATTCTGAAACTGCACACCCCATCCAACGGCATATCCGAGCGTCTGCAGCGCTATGACCGCCAAGGCCAGCACCCACATAAAAGCAACAGTTCCCACAGCCGTAGCGAGAAATCCCGCGCGCAATTGTGAAAGGGAGCGATTCTTCATTCGGAGCGCCGACCCGAACTTAATCGATAGAACTGGCAAGACGCATGGCATTGCGTTCAGTATCAACCCTCCCAGGAAGGACAGCAAGAGAATCGGGAAAAACTGACCCCTATCTTGGCTGGTCTCGGATGCGTAAGGTGGCGCAGGTACAACGTCGGTAGTGTTCACATCATCGAATGTAACCGCGACACCCTCGTCTACGACCGTAATTCGAAGGGAGGTTTGTTCCTCGCTTAACGCGAGAATCGGGATACTTGCCCAGAGACCGGTGCGATCACTTGTAAGGCGGATGTCGGGTGCGCCGAATGCAGAGCCTGCACCAAACTCTGGAAAAAGATCGGGATTGTTCCAGCCAGAAGGCCGCGTCATTTGAACAACCAATGCCTGATCCTGCTTCAGCGATGCGCCCGAGACCGCTATTGCACTTTCTGGCCCTGCAACAGGTACGCGAGCGGCCCATGTCGCGATATCGGTCGCGGCTTTCGCATCGACGCCCGTTCCCAATGGCACAGGGAGTGTCAATTCAAACCTTTCCGGAATGCACACATTGGAGCAGATCAGCAGATCGACGAGTCCCTTCAGCTCGGCCGCTCTATCAGAGTTCGCAAGCCGCAACTGCAATGGAAATATTACTTGTTTGGCATAGCCGAAATTTTCAATTCCGAAGGCGCGGAAACGCGTGGGTGCGGGCCAAAGCATGTCGAC
>Ga0208490_100029_pt1 | contig 127156 bp, 103 predicted proteins | sample SubbioAug_CSWold_FD_184818 | JGI IMG/M metagenome (GOLD analysis project Ga0208490, IMG submission 184818) | Serpentinite rock and fluid subsurface biosphere microbial communities from McLaughlin Reserve, California, USA - CR11Aug_CSWold (SPAdes) | ecosystem: Environmental > Terrestrial > Deep...
CCACCCCGCCAGCCCGGGCTGCAGTCGACCGATCCGGGCGAACCCAGCCCGGGCTGACGTCGGAGGCAGGTCAGGTGCCGAAGCCGGTGGCGGCCAGGGCCACGATGCCGGCGCCGACCACGAAGCGGTAGACGACGAAGGGCCCGAACGTGCGGGTCTGCACGAAGCGGATCGTCCCCCACACGGCGACGAAGCCGGTGACCGCGCTGGTCGCCATCCCGACGGCGAACGGGGCGACGAAGTGGGGGGGGATGCCGCCGTCCCCAAGCACGTCGAGCAGCTTGTAGAGGCCGGCGCCGGCGATGATCGGCATGCTCATGAGGAACGACAGGCGGGCGGCGGCCGCCCGGTCGAAGCCGAGCCAGCGGCTCACCGTGATCGTCACCCCGGAGCGCGAGACGCCCGGCTGCAGGGCGGCGGCCTGGCCGATGCCCATCGCGATGGCGTCGCGCAGGCGGAACTCGCCGGCCTCCCGCGTCCCACCGAGGCGGTCGGCCACCAGGAGGAGGCCGCCGCCGAGGATCAGCATCACCCCGATGAGCCAGTACTCGTCGTCGAGCGCTTCGATGGCGTCGTTGAGCACGAAGCCGGTGATGGCCGCCGGCAGGGCCGACACGACGAGCAGCCAGGCGATGCGCCCTTCGGGCGAGGGGTCGGCACGCCTCGACGGGACGAGCAGCCCCAACCCCTCGCGGGTGTAGACGAGCAGGTCGCGCCAGAAGTAGGCGATGGCTCCGGCGAGGGTGCCGATGTGGAGGGCGACGTCGAACGCCTTGGCCAGGGAGTCGTCGCCGGCGAAGTCGTCCCACCCGAACAGCCACGGGACGACCGCCAGGTGCCCGGACGATGAGATCGGCAGGAACTCGGCGAGCCCCTGGACGATGCCGAGGACGATGGCGTGGATGATGGGCACGGGGGTGCCGGTCTAGCGCCCCGAGAGCGACACGCCCGGGATCAGCAGGGTGACCCCGCCGGTGCCACCGGGCTGCCACTCGACGTCGGCGCCGACGTGGGAGACGTCGAGCAGCAGGCGCTGCAGCGTGCTGGCGAGGGTGGCCTCCTTGATCGGCTCGGCCCGCTCGCCGCCACGGACGCGCACGCCCTCCACGGACACCGAGAAGTCGCCCGAGACCGGGTTGACGCCGGAATGGATGCCGCCGAGCGCGGAGGCGAGCACGCCGTCCTCGACGGTGGCGAGCAGCGACTCGAGGTCGCCGGAGCCGGGCTCGACGGTGAGCGCCCGGGCGGAGATCCCCGGCCGGCTGCTGTACCCCCGGGCCGCCGAGGCGGTGGAGGTGGTGCCGACGCGGCGGGCCGAGTGCGTGTTGTGCAGGAAGCCCTGCAGCACGCCGCCCTGCAGCAAGGGGACCCGGCGGGTGGCGAGGCCCTCGTCGTCGTAGGGCTCGGCCCCGAGGGAGTCGGCGTTGGTGGGGTCGTCGACGATGGTGAGCAGCGGGCTGCCCACCTGCTCGCCCACGCGGTCGGCGAAGGGGCTGCGACCCTTCGCCACGGCTTCGCCGCCGAGCATCCCGGACACGATGCCGAGGAGGGTGGCGGTGAGCCGGGGCTCGAGGATCAGCGTGACGTCGGCGGACTCGGGCTTGGTGGAGCCGATCTTGGCCAGCAGCCGGGCGACGGCGTCGTCGGCCGCCTCGTGCAGCGACACCTCGTCGATGGCGCGGCCCACCGACATGCCGCCGGCGATGACCGACGCGTCGCCGTCGTCGGCGAGGGCCGACACCGAGACGTAGGCGATGGTGGAGCGCCCGCCCACCGAGATGCCGGTGGAGGTCGCCACGGCGAAGGCGCCCTCGGCGTCGGTGTAGCTGGCGGCCCGCACGCCCTTGACCCGCGGGTCGGCCTCGCGGACCATCCGCTCGAGCTCGATGGCCATGCGCACCTTGTCCTCGACCGGGGTGGCGAGGACGGCCTCCCGGTGCACGTGGAGGCTCGTGGCGGGCACGCCGTCGGGCACGGCGAGGCCGGCCCACTCGTCGGGCTCGGCGAAGGGCAGGTTGTCGCGGGCCTCGGCGAGGGCCTCGGCGACGATGGCCTCCTCGAGGCTGCCGGCGTAGGCGAACCCGGTGCGGCCGTCGCGGATGACCCGGACGCCGATGCCGGCCGAGCCGGCCTGGGTGAGCGACTCGATCTCGCCCCGGTAGGCGTCGACGGAGGTGTTGGTGCCGCGGCTGACGTAGGCCTCCACCTGCTCGCCGGGCCGGGCCTGGGCGGCGATCCGGTCGGCGATGGCCCGCAGCTCGTCGACGTCGGTGCCGGCAGGTGCCGTCGTGGTCATGCGGACACGCCGCCGATGGTGAGCTGCTTGACCCGCAGGGTGGGGCAGCCGTCGCCCACGGGCACGCCCTGGCCGTCCTTGCCGCAGGTCCCCGGGCCGCCGAACGCGAAGTCGTCGCCGATGACCTCGATGTCGCGCAGGCACTGGGGGCCGTTGCCGATGAGGTTGCCCTCGCGGATCGGTTCGGTGATCTCGCCGTCCTCGATCAGGTACGCCTCGAGCATCCCGAACACGAAGTCGCCCGATGCGGTGTTGACCTGGCCGCCGCCGAGCTTGGCGACGTAGACGCCGTGGTCGGTGCCGGCGATCACGTCGTCGGGGTCGGTGTCGCCGTTCTCGAGGAACGTGTTCGTCATCCGCACCATGGGGAGGTGCTTGTACGACTCGCGGCGGCCGTTGCCCGAGGTCGGCCTGCCGTCCTTTCGGCTGCGCAGGAAGTCCCACAGGTACTCGGTGAGGACGCCGTCCTGGATGAGCACGTTGCGCCGGCCGGGCGACCCCTCGTCGTCGACCGCGAAGGCCCCCCACTCGCCGGCGATGGTCCCGTCGTCGACGAGGGTGACCAGCGGGCTGGCGACCAGCTCGCCGACCTTGCCGGCGTACACCGAAGCGCCCTTGTCGACCAGGTCCTTCTCGAGTCCGTGGCCGCACGCCTCGTGGAACAGCACGCCGCCCGAGCCGGCGCCGATGACCACGGGGAGCCGGCCCGACGGCGCCGGCCGGGCCCGCAGCTTGGTGACGGCCATCTGCGCGGCCTCGGCGGCGAACGCCTCGACGTCGATCTGGTCGAACAGCTCCCAGCCCATCGTGTGCCCGGCGCTCTTGCGGCCGGTCTGCATGCCGGTGTCGCCCGACGCCACGGCCGCCACCGAGAACAGGGTGCGCACCTGGTCGTCGGCGGTGAGCAGGCCGTCGCTGTTGGCGACGAGGATGCGGCGGCGGGAGGCGCCGACCGAGGCTGTGACCTGGGTGATCTCCCGGCCGAGGGCGCGGGCGGCCTCGTCGGCGCGCCGCAGCACGGCGACGCGCTCGGCCTTGGGGACGTCGTCGGGGAGGACGGCGACCGGGCTCGGGTCGGGCACGTCGGTGCGGGTGAGCGCGACCTCGCGCACGCCGCCGCCGCCCTCGCGTGCCGCGGCGGAGGCCGCCTCGGCCGCCAGGAGCAGCCCGGCCTCGCTCAGGTCGGCCGTGTGGGCGAAGCCGGTGGTCTCGCCCACCACGACCCGGATGCCCGCACCGCGATCGCGGCCGGAGCTGAGCTGCTCGACCCGCCCGTCGTCGAGGAGGCCGTTGCTCGCCGCCTTGTCCTCGGCGAACACCTCGGCGAACTCGCCGCCGGTGCGCAGCGCCCGCTGCAGCACGCGCTCGAGCGTCGGTTCCTCGATCACATCGTCCTCCGTGGGGGTCTCGACCAGGGGGTCGCCCGATGTGAACCCGGGCGAGGGACCACGTAGCGTACCGACGTGTCCCTGCAGACCGGCCTCAGCGCCTCCGTGGAGATCGTGGTCGGTGACGACGACACCGCCATCGCCCACGGTTCCGGTTCCGTCCCGGTCCTCGCCACGCCCCGCCTCGTCGCCCTGTGCGAGCAGGCCGCCGTCGCCGCCGTCGACGGGCAGCTGCCCGAGGGCGCCACGACCGTGGGCATGCGGGTGCAGTTCGACCACCTGATGCCGACGTCGGTGGGCATGCCCATCACGGCCGAGGCCACGCTCGAGAAGGTCTCCGGGCGCCGGCTCACCTTCACGGTGTCGGCCACCGACCACCGGGGCCTCGTCGCCGCCGGCAAGGTCACGAGGGTGGTGGTCGACGTCGACCGCTTCCTCGAGAAGGCTCGCTGAGCGCAGCCTCAGAGGCGCTCGAGGAACCCGAGCACCGCCGCCCGCCACGCCTCGGGGTGCTCGAACTGGGGTGCGTGCCCGGCCTCGGGCACGACGACGAGCTCGGCGGCGGGCATCGCCGCGGCGATGTCCTCGGACGGCGCCAGGAACGGCGTGTCCTGCTCGCCGACGATGACGAGGGTGGGCAGGTCGAGGACAGCCAGCGCGTCGAGGCGGTGGTCCTGGGCGAGGAGCTGGGAGAGCATCGCCGCGTACATGGCGGGCGCGCATTCCAGGAACTTGCGGGCACCGTCCTCCCGGTAGCCGGGCCGCTCGGCGAGCAGGCGCAGGTGGGCCGGCGTGGTGAGCGGGCCCTCGTCGCCCATGGCGTCGAGGGCCTCCTTCACGGCGGCCATGCCCCCGTCGCGCACGATCTGGGCGCCGAGGGCGGCGAGCTCGGCGTCGAGGTCGAGCGGGCCGTGGGTGGTGTCCATCAGCACGAGGCCGTCGAGCGCTGCGGGGCGGCGCACGGCGGCAACCTGGGCGACCATGCCGCCCATCGAGTGCCCGAGCAGCACCAGCCGGTCCCATCCGAGCGCGTCGACGAGCGCCCACGCGTCGGCGGCGAAGTGGTCGAGCGAGTACGCCTCCTCGCCGGCGGGCTTCACGCTCTCGCCGTGCCCGCGCAGGTCCGGGGCGACCGCCCACCAGCCGGCGTCGGCCAGGGCGCTGAGGTGGTCGGCGAAGTCGGTGCGGGCGCCGGTGAAGCCGTGGACGAGGAGCAGCGGCCGCTGCCCGGCGCCGGCCTCGTCCACGGCCACCGCCATGCCCTCGCCGAGGTCGATCGTCCGGGTGCGCATCGCTCCATGGTGGCCCAGGGCGGGCACCCACCGCGATCGACCCGGCGACCGACCCTCGTCGATTCAGCCGCCCGGCACCTGCGCCCCGGCCCGCGCCGCCAGCGCGGGGTGCACGGCCTCGGGCAGGTCGGCGAGCTCGGTGGCCTCCGACGGCAGGTCGACCACCGTGGCCGCCGGCAGGCGTCGGCGCTGCAGCCGCGCCGTCCCCTCGAGCCCGGCGAGCACGAGGCGGTCCTCGTCCGGCGACACCCGCTCGACCTCCACCACCCGGTGTCCGGCGACGGCGGTGCCCACGTCGATCTCGCCGGGCTCGGGCAGCGGGGCCCGGGCATCGGCCACGACGTCGGGCAGCGATCCTCCCGCCGCCTCCACGTCGGCGAGGGCGATGTGGATCCACGTCACCTCCCCGATCGCCGGCCGGGCGACGGGCGGGATCCACCACCAGTGCTCGTCGTCGGTCACGACGTGCTGGTCGACCATCCCGTCGGGGGTGTCGATGACCACGTGGCGGCGCCCGCCGGCCTCCACCGAGCGGATCTCGACGACCAGCTCGTCGCCGGCGGGGGTGGTGCCGACCGGGATCGTGAGCCGCAGCTCGACCGCCTCGGCGCTGCGGCCGGTGGGCGCCGCCGGGTCGGGCGCCGGCGGCGGAGCAGCGCGGTCGGCGGCGACGGGCGGGACCTCGGTGGCCGCGGCCGGGGGCTCTCCCCGGCAGGCGCCGACGACGAGGGTGGACGCGAGCAGGACGGGCAGTGCAGCAGCACGCAGGCAGGGCACGGGTGACCTCCGGATCGACCGGCGAGCACGCTCGCCGGGACCTCGGGTGGCGTGGGTCGACCACCGAACCGGCCACGACCCTACCGCCCCCTATCCTCGCCCTGTGCGGGAGCATCGGTGACAGCGGAGATCGGCCAGCAAGGGGACGCCCCGGCCACCGGCGCGCCCAGCGACGCGGAGCTGGCCGGCCGTCGGCTGCGCTGGTGGCGCGAGCTGCTCTACATCAGCGCCTTCTACCTCCTGTACTCCTTCGTCAGGAACCTGTTCGGCTCCCAGGGCACCGGACCCGACATCGACTCGTCCGTCGCCTACCAGCACGCGCGCCAGATCATCGACATCCAGCGGGCGCTCGGCCTCTACTTCGAGGCCGACCTCCAGCGCTGGTACCTCGACCTCCCCGCAATGGGGCTCATCTGGTTCTGGAACATCTTCTACGGCACCGCCCACTTCGTGGTCACCGCCTTCGCCATGTTCTGGCTCTTCCGGCGGGACAAGGCCCGGTACCCGCGGTGGCGCAACACGCTGGCCGCCACCACCGGCGTCGCCCTGATCGGCTTCGCCAGCTACTCGCTCATGCCACCCCGCCTCCTCGACTCCCCCGGCGTGTACGGGGCATGCCGCCTCTACGACCCGGCCGCCGCGGCCGAGGCCCCGCCCGGCGCCGACCGGTGGGAGGGCTGCGACCGCTACGGCTTCGTCGACACGATCGTCGTCCATGGCGGCTGGATCTCCTACGACGACGACAAGGCCGCCGGCCTCACCAACCAGTACGCGGCCATGCCCTCGATGCACGTGGGCTGGTCGGTGTGGTCGACGCTCGTCCTCGCCCCGATGGCCCGGCGGCGCTGGCTGCGGGCCCTCGCCTGGGGGTACCCGGTGCTCACCCTGTTCGCCATCATGGTCACCGCGAACCACTACTGGCTCGACGCCGTGGGCGGGTTGGTGGCGCTGGGCATCGGCGCCGCCGTCGCCCGGTGGCTCACGGCGCGGCTGCAGGCGCGCCACGCCCGCCAGGAGCGCTCGGCGCTCAGCGCCGCCAGCTGACGGGCGGGCCGTGGTAGCCGGTGGTGGCGAGGAGCTCCTCGTCGCGGTCGCCGTCCAGTCCCGGCCACGACGTCATGCGCACGTCGGCGACGTCGCCGGCCGGCTCCATCCGCAGCCAGTGCATCGGGGCGTCGGGCGTGGCCCGCTCGCCCGCGGCCTCGATGGCGGCGCGCATGCGTCGGAACGTGGCCTTCGGCAGGTACTGCAGCACGATCGAGTGGTGCACCACCGTCGCCCGTCCGGGGGCCGGGTCGGCGAGCTGCTCCTCCACCCAGTCGGCGGCGTCGGCCTCATCGACGACCGCCGGCACCCGGCGGGCGACGGCGATGGCCCGCTCGAGGCGGTCGAGGCGGTCGACCTGGTCGGGCCACAGGAAGCTGCGGAGGCGCACGGCGCCGTCGTCGGACGTCGGGTCGATGGGCGCCCGGTCGCAGCCCCGTCGATCGTCGATGGCCAGGTCCGGGTCCACCTCGGGCACGGGGCCGGTCCAGGGGTCGTCGAACACGAGGCCGTCCTCGGCCCCCCAGGAGATCTGCCCGTCGGCCGTCCGGTAGCCGTAGCGGTCCCACCGCAGGAGCAGGCCGGCGCTCGCGCCGACCTCGAGCTGGCGCAGCGGCAGGCCCCACCGCCGGGCGACGGCGTGGAACCCGCCGAAGAGCGAGGCAGCCCGCCCGACCTCGTTGGTCTGCACCCCGAGGTGCATGGAACCGGCGATGGCGTCGGCGTGGGCCTCGACCGTGGCCAGGAAGTCCGGGACGGGATCGGCGCCGGTGCACGCCGGGTCGGCCCCGCCGGCAGAGGGGTAGTGGCGGGCCAGGTCGGGGGCGTCACCGTGCAGCACGAGGGCGTGGACGGCGGCGAGGAACCGCAGCGGTACGGCGTCGTGCATGGCGTTCGCCGCCCACGGCTCGAGGATCTGCCCGCAACGCCCACCCGACCGCACGTCGTCGGCCATGGCCGCCAGGATCCGGGCGTACAGGCGGGAGCCGGCCTGCTCGCAGGCGGCCTGCTGGAGGGCGAGGACGTCGACGAGGGGCGGGTCGCGCCGGCGCTCCACGGGGCGGGTGCCGTCAGCCGGCCCGGCGCACGGGGCACACGGCGACGGAGCCGTCCAGGCCCTTGAAGCTGCGCCGGCGGGCCCGGCCGAACACGATGCCCGGCGGCAAGCTGCCCATGGCGGCGCGCACGTCGGTGGTGGCGAGGATCTCGCTGCCCTTCGCCGAGTCGGCGACCCGGGCGGCGAGGTTCACGTCGTGGCCGATCAGGTCGTCGCCGAGGAGCGTCACCTCGCCGTGGTGGATCCCGGCCCGCAGCCGCAGCGTCGTCTCGTTGGTCTCGGCGACCTCGAGGGCGGCGAGCACGGCCGCCTCCGGTGCCGGGAAGGCCATCAGGAGCCCGTCGCCGATCTTCTTCACGATCCGGCCGCCCCGGCTGCGGATCACCGGCCCGACGCTGCGGTGGTGCCGCTCGAGCAGCTCGCGCGCCGCGGCGTCACCGGACCGGGCGGTGAAGCGGGTGAAGCCCTCGAGGTCGGTGAACACGATCGATGCCCGCTGCGTGGCACCCTCGCCGCTGCCGTCGCTGACGTCGACCGTGAGCAGCTGGATGGCGTTGAGCCCGAGGTGGGCGATGAGGGAGGGCTCCTTCTCGACCGAGCGCTCGAGGAAGCGCTGCACGACGTCGAGGGAGGTGGCGGTGCGGATCGGGCGGGTGGGGTCCTCGAGCCAGGCCCGGTCGACGAGGCCGATCTCGGCCGCACCGCGGGCGAAGTCGGGGTGCTCGTTGATGAGCGCCGCCGCCCGTTCGGACAGCCCCAGCCGCACGGCCTCGATGACGCCTTCGCCGCGGGCCCGAGCCCGTTCGATCGACGGCATGGCGCGAACCTACACCGGCCGCTCGCATGGCCAGTCCGGGCCGACCGGCGGTACCGTTGGCCGGGCATGCTGCTCGACCGGATCAACAGCCCCGCCGACCTGCGCAGCCTCGACGCCGGCCAGCTCGCGCAGCTGGCGAGCGAGATCCGGGCCTTCATCGTGGACGCTGTCGACCGGTCCGGCGGACACCTCGGCTCCAACCTCGGCGTGGTCGAGCTGACCCTGGCGCTGCACCGGGTGTTCGAGTCCCCGAACGACATCCTGCTGTGGGACACCGGCCACCAGGCCTACGTGCACAAGATCATCACGGGGCGCCGCGAGGGCTTCGACGCCCTGCGCCAGGCGGGCGGGCTCTCGGGCTACCCGAGCCGGCGGGAGTCGCCCCACGACTGGGTCGAGAACAGCCATGCGTCCACGATCCTGTCGTACGCCCACGGCCTGGCCACGGCGATGGACCGCAACGAGATCACCGACCGCCGCATCGTGGCCGTCATCGGCGACGGCTCGCTCACCGGCGGCATGGCCTACGAGGGCCTCAACAACCTGGGCCACGCCGGCTCGCGGGCCATCATCATCCTCAACGACAACGGCCGCTCGTACGCCCCCACCGTCAGCCGGCTGGGCGAGAGCCTGGCCCGCCTACGGATCGACCCCCGCTACGTGCGGAACCGGGCCCGCTTCGAGAAGCTGCTGCGCAACGTCCCCGGCGTGGGCGACAGGCTCGAGCGGGGCTTCGACGCCACCCTCGCCGGCGTGCGCGAGTACTTCGAGCCGCCGGCGTTCTTCGAGGACCTCGGCATCCGCTACACCGGGCCCTTCGACGGCCACGACGTGGAGGGCCTCGAGTCGGCGCTGCGCGACGCCGCCGAGTACGACGGGCCCATCGTGGTGCACGTCCTCACCCAGAAGGGTCGCGGCTACGCCCCGGCGGAGAACGACCCGATCAAGAACATGCACGACACCGGGTCGGTCGAGCCCGGGTCCTCGGCCGCCGCGTTCACCGACGCCCTGCTCAAGGAGGCCGAGGCGCGTCCGGAGATCGTCGCCCTCACGGCGGCCATGCCCGATTCGACCGGCCTGCTGCCCTTCGCCGAGCGCTTCCCCGACCGGCTCATCGACGTCGGCATCGCCGAGCAGCACGCCGTCACCTCCGCCGCCGGCATGGCGATGGGCGGCCTCCGGCCGGTGTTCGCCGTCTACTCGACGTTCCTGTCCCGGGCGTTCGACCAGGTGAACCTCGACGTGGGTCTCCACGAGCAGCCGGTGGTCTTCTGCCTCGATCGGGCCGGTATCACCGGCGCCGACGGGCCCTCGCACCACGGCGTCCTCGACCTCGTCCTGTTCACGAAGATCCCGAACATGACCGTGCTGGCGCCGTCGTCGTACCAGGAGGTCGGCGTGATGCTCCACGACGCCCTCGAGCACACCGACGGGCCGGTCCTGATCCGCTGGCCGAAGACCCTCCCCCAGCGCGGGCCCGAGGACGTCGGCTCCGGGCTGCGGGGCCGCAAGGTCCGCGAGGGGCGCGACGTGTGCATCCTGGCGGTGGGCAAGATGCTCGAGCCCGCCCTCGAGGCAGCCGAGGCGCTGGCCGACGACGGCGTCGAGGCGACCATCTGGGACGTCCGGTGCGTGAAGCCAGCCGATCCCGAGATGCTCGACGACGCCTCCCGCCACCCCACCGTGGTCACGGTCGAGGACGGCTACAAGGCCGGCGGTGCCGGTTCGCTCCTGGCGTCGGGCATCCGCGAGTGCTGCGACGACCGCTTCGTCCCCCGCATCGAGATCCTCGGCGTGCCGACGACGTACCTCGACCACGGCAAGGTCGACGACATCCTCGCCCGGCTCGGCCTCGATGCCGCCGGCATCGCCGCCTCGGTGCGCCGGGCCGTCGGCGCCCCCAGCCCCCTGTAGGCGGGCGGCGCCAGGGCCGCGGGGCTCCCGTGTCCAGGGCGCCTCCGCTGGGGTCGGAGAGCGAAGACGCCCCGGGCAGGGAACACAACGCCGGGAGGGAACCATGACGTTGCTGGGTGTGGAACGCCCCACCCGGGGTTCCCTTGCGGTCTCGATCCAGAAAAACCCGACCCAGACAGCCCTCGTCCACCCACAGCAGGCGCTCGAGCAGGCGCCAGCAACCCGCCGGCAGACGCGACGAGGCCCGGACCGGAGTCCGGGCCTCTCCCCCTGGTCGCCCCCACATGGAAGGTGACAACGACCACAGCATTCCAGGCGGCCACGCAGAATGCAAGGGAGACGACAGGTTCCGGGCGATCGATCGCACGATCCGACCAGTTCGAAGGCCTTCGCCTCCGCTACGCGTAGTAGGGGTTCTCGCCGGCGTCGTGATCGGTGACGTCGATCACCTCGGTGATCTCCGGGATGGCGGCCGTGATCGACGCGGCGATGCCCTCGCGCAGGGTCATGGCCGACACGGCGCAGCCCTGGCAGCCGCCGCCCATGAGGACGTACACCTTGTCGCCGTCGACGCCCTTGAGCTGGGCGAACCCGCCGTGGGCGGCCAGGCTCGGGTTGATCTGCTGGTCGAGCAGCTGCTGGACCTGCTCGGCCACCGTGCCGTGGAGGTCGAGCTCGACGCCGGCGAGGGGGTCGGGCCGGTTCGGGTTGCGCAGCACGAGCCCGCCCGAGCCGTCGGTGGAGGGCAGGTCGAGGGTGGCGCCCTGCAGGGCGTCCATCGAGTCGGCCGGCACCAGCACCGGGAGCTCACCCTGGTGGTAGAGGACATCGGTGTCCTCGGCCTCGGCCACGGGCTCGAAGGTGAGGTCGTAGGTGTACTCGGGGCCCCGGATGCCCGTCACGGCGACGCGCAGGGCGAGCCCGGCCGGGTCGTCCTCGGACTCGCGCAGCTCGAGGATCTTGGCGATGGCCGGCTCGGTGACGGTGAGGACGACGTCCTCGTGGGTCTCCGCGGCCTCGGGCTCGGTGACGGACATGCCCCTACGCTACCGAGATGGCTGCAGATGACGAACGGGGCGGACCGCCTCCGGCCCAGGCCGGGACGAGCGCGGACGAGCCGCCCGTGCGCTTCCACGTCGACGACCACCACGTCGCCACCATCACGCTCAACCGCCCGCACCGCCGCAACGCCATCTCGGTCCGGATGCTGCAGCAGCTGGCCGAGGTGCTCACCCAGGCCGACGACTCGCGCGACGTGCGGGCCATCGTGCTCACCGGCGCCGGCAAGGGGTTCTGCTCGGGCCTCGACATCAAGGACGCGATGGCCGGCACCGGCATCGGCAGCGAGGGCAGCGGCGCCACCGTGCCGTGGCAGAACGCCCGGTCGCTGCCGACCTCGATCCTCTTCGAGATCGACACCCCGATCATCGCCGCCGTGAACGGCGCCGCCGCCGGCTACGGCCTCGACCTGGCCCTCGGCTGCGACATGCGCATCCTCGGCGAGTCGTCCCGGCTGCTCCCCGGGTTCGCCAAGCGGGGCGTGGTCCCCGAGTCCGGCGGCACCTGGTACCTGCCCCGGCTGGTCGGGTGGGCGAAGGCGGCCGAGATCGGCTTCCTGGGGCGCGACATCGACGCCGCCGGCGCCCTCGAGCTCGGCCTCGCCAACGCCGTGGTCCCCGACGACGAGCTCGTCGCCGAGGCCACCTCCTGGGCGCGGGAGATCGCGGCCAACGCCCCGCTGGCCATCCGGGCGATGAAGCGCCTCTACCGCCACGGCCTGACCGAGGACTTCCCCTCGCACACCCACCACGTGCTGCTCCAGACCATGCAGCTGTTCGGCACGAAGGACTTCTTCGAGGGGATCTCCAGCTTCGCCGAGGGCCGGGACCCCGACTTCCAGGGCCGCTGACCCCTAGCCACCCGGCTCCGGTGCCCGGTGGACGACCACATCTGGTCACGTTCGGGGGATCGAACCGGGGTTGTCGATCCCGTGTCGATCGGGTGACGTCGCTGGACAAACCGGCTCCCGTGCCGATCATGGTGTCACTCGGCGTGACGGGAGGGGACCGCCGTGACGGTGACGACGCTCAAGCAGCGTCGCCGCGGCATCCGCACGGCGTGGGTGCTCGGCGGCGGCGGCAACCTCGGCAGCATCCAGGTCGGCATGCTCCGGGCCCTGGTCGCCCGGGGCGAGCGACCCGACGTGGTGCTCGGCTGCTCGGTCGGTGCCCTCAACGGGCTCATGGTCGCGGCCGACCCGACCCCCGAGGGCATCGAGCGGCTGCGGCAGGTGTGGCTCGGCCTCGGCAGCGGCGACGTGTTCCCGTCCGGGCGGGTGAGCGGACCCTGGCAGCTGCTCACCCGCGGGCCGAGCATGTACCCCAACGACGGGCTGCAGCGGCTCATCGACGCCTGCGCCCCGCACGACCGCTTCGAGGACTACCCGATCCCGCTCCAGTGCAACGCCACCAACCTGCACACCGGGCGCGTCCGGTGGTTCCAGCACGGGCCGGTGCGCGAGGCCGTGCTCGCCTCGGCGGCGCTGCCGGCCGCCCTGCCACCGGTGGAGATCGACGGTGAGCACTACATCGACGGGGGCGTGGTCGACAACGTGCCGATCTCCCGGGCGGTCGCGCTGGGCTGCGATCGCATCGTGGTGTGCCACGTCGGGAACTTCGAGCGACCCCGGCCGCTCCCTCGTCGGCCCATCGACGTGCTGCTGCAGTCGTTCTCGATCGCCCGCAACAGCCGCTTCGCCGAAGACCTGCACCACCTGCCCGAGCACGTCGAGGTGCTCGTGCTCCCCGGCGTCGACCCGGGCCCGGTGCGGCGCACCGACTTCTCCCGCTCGGCGGCCCTCATCGAGCGGGCGACGGCCGCCGCTGCCGCCTACCTCGACCTGCGCTCCGCCGCCGCCGGTGGCTGAGCTCGACGCATCTGGTCCACCCCACGGGCACGATCTCGTCGAGTTCGCACTCACAGGAGGCCCGGGTTGATCTCCTCCGCCTCCTCAGCCAGGGCCAGCCAGCGCTCCTCGGCCTCGTCGACCGCCTGCTGGGCCTGCGCCATGTCCTTGCCGAGGGCGTGGAGGCGCTCGTGGTCGCCGATCGCCGCCTCCAGCTCGGCCGCCAGCCGCTCGTGCTCGGCGGTGGCCTTCTCCAGCGCCCGCTGGGCCTCGTTCAGCTGGCGCCGGATGGTGGACGGCGTCTTGGCTGAGCGGTCGGGCGCCGGCCTCACCGCGGGAGCCCGGGTCTCGGCCTTGCCCTTGGTGCGGGCGCCGGTGGCCTCGGCCAGGTAGGCGGCCAGCCCGCCGGGGCGGCGCTCAGCCCGGCCGCGGCCGTCGATGACGAGGACGTCGGTGACCGTCCGCTCGAGCAGGGCCCGGTCGTGGGAGACGACGACCAGGGCGCCGGGCCATTCGTCGAGGAAGTCCTCGAGGATCCGGAGCGTGTCGAGGTCGAGGTCGTTGGTCGGCTCGTCGAGGAGCAGGACGTTGGGCTGGGCGAGCAGCGTGCGCAGCAACTGCAGGCGCCGGCGCTCGCCGCCGGAGAGGGTCTCGACCGGTGCCCACTGGGCATCGCCGTCGAACCAGAAGCGCTCGAGCAGCGCCGTGTCCTGCCAGGAGAGCTCCCGCTTCCCGCCGGTGACGAGGTCGCGCACCCGGGTGCCGGGCACGAGCTCGGCGGCGTCCTGGCTGAACACGCCGATGCGCACCGTCGGCCCGACGTCGAGCGTGCCGGCGTCGGGCGCCCGCTCGCCGGCGAGGATCCGCAGCAGCGTGGTCTTCCCGGCGCCGTTGGGACCGACGATGCCGAGCCGCTCCCGGTTGTCGAGCAGGAGGTCGACCCCGTCGAAGAGGGTGCGCCCGTCGACCACGGCGGCGAGCCCGGTGGCCTCGATCACCTTGTCGCCCAGCCGGGGCGTGCCGAGGTGGAGCTGCAGCGCCTGGGCGCGCACGTCGCTGCTGCGCGGCCCGCCCTCCACCAGCGCGGTGGCGGCCTCGATCCGGGCCTTGGGCTTCGACGTGCGGGCCGGGGCACCGCGCCGCAGCCAGGCCAGCTCGACCTTGGCGAGGTTGCGCCGCTTCGACTCGGCGGTGGCGGCCCGCTCGGCCCGCTCGGCCTTCGCCTCCAGGTAGGACGCGTATCCGCCCTCGTGGACGAAGTGCGAGCCCTGGTCGAGCTCGAGCATGCGATTGCACACCCGGTCGAGGAGGTGGCGGTCGTGGCTCACCACGACCAGCCCCCCGCAGAAGCCGGCGAGCCACTCCTCGAGCCAGGCGATGGCGGTCACGTCGAGGTGGTTGGTGGGCTCGTCGAGGATCAGCAGGTCGGCGTCGTCGGCGGGCCCGCCACCCGGTGGTCCGACGGCGAGCAGCGCCCGGGCGAGGGCGACCCGCTTGGCCTGACCGCCGGAGAGCTGGTCGGTCGGTCGGTCGTCGAGGCCGCCGAGCCCGAGGCGGTCGCGCACCGAGGCGGCCTCCCACCCGTCGCCGGTCACCGACGCGACGGTGCCGGCGGGCAGGGGTGCGTCCTGGTCGAGGAGGCTCACCCGGGCGCCGCTCCCCCGGCGGATGGTGCCGGCCTCGGGGACCCGGGTGCCGGCGAGCGCGCCCAGGAGGGTGGACTTCCCGGTGCCGTTCACGCCGACGACGGCGAGGCGGTCGCCGGAGGAGACGGTGAGCGACAGGTCGTCGAACAGCGCCCGGTCCGGGCGGACGGCCCGCAGGCCGCTGGCGTCGACGAGGATCACCCGCCGATCGTGCCAGCCGCCGGCCGATGCGGACGAGCGCTCAGCGCGTGGCCACGAGCAGCAGGGGCGTGGTCGCCCGCTCGAGGACCCGCCGCACGACATCCCCGCGGCCGGGCCGGCCGTGGTGGGGCCACCCCATGGCGAGCACGTCGGGCTGCTCGGTCTCGCAGGCGCGCAGGATCTCCTCCACCGGGGAGCCGATGCGGAGCTCGAGCCGGGTGACGGTGACGCCGGGCGCGTACCGGGTCAGGAACTCGGCGGCGAAGGCCTCGGTGTCGTAGCCCGCGTGGTCCGAGAACATCGGCAGTGACGCCTCGTCGTCGACGTGGACCACGACCACCTCGAGGTCCGCGGCCGGGCGCGCCAGGGAGAGGGTGCGCCGCAGCTGGCGGGCCCGGGCGGGCGTGCCCTCCATCGCCACGAGCACCCGCCGGATCCGCTCCGGCGGGGTGGTGTCCGGCGGCACGACGACCACCGGCTGCACGACGGCGTCGGCGACCCCCAGCGCCGTGGGGCCGGTGCCCTCGCTGCGCACCCGGCTGCGCTGGCCGATGACGAAGGACACCACGTCGGCCTCGTCGGCGAGCGCCACCAGCGCGGGCAGCGGCTCGCCCGCCACGATCCGGAACGGGACCTCGGCTCGAGCGGCGGTCGCTGCGGCGGTCGCCCCGCCACCGCCCACGTTGACCGCATCGACCTCGGCGCCGAGCACCTCGGCGACCGCGCTCGCCATGGCGAGCACCGCGGCCGCGGTGGCGGAGTCGTCCACGGCGGCGATGACCCGGCTCATGCGGTGACCTCCCAGTTCGGGCCGCGTCGCCGGAGCTCGAGCCCGGCGGCGTCGGCGGTGAGCGGCTGGCCGTCGACCTCGACTCCCACGGGGTGGTCGGTGTCGATGCGGAGGCGGTCGTGCTCGATCCGCACGCGAAGGCGGCTGCCGCGGAAGCGGACGCGCAGCGCCATCCCCGGCCACGACGGCGGGAGGCGGGGATCGACGCACAGGCGCCGCTGCCTCGGCCGCAGCCCGGCGAAACCGAAGGCGAGTGCCTGCCAGAGGCCGCCCATCGTCGCCACGTGCAGCCCGCCGGCGGTCGTGAGCGTCAGGTCGTCCAGATCGATCCGGGCGGCGAGGGACAGGGCCGGCAGCGCCCGGTCGAAGTCGCGCACGCGCGCGAGCAGTCCGGCGTGGATCGCCGGCGACAGCGAGCTGCCGTGGGCGGTGCGCGGCTCGTAGTAGCGCAGGTTGGGCTCCAGGCTCCCGGGGGCGACCTCGTCGGGCACGAGGTGGTGGAGCATCAGGACGTCGGCCTGCTTGACGACCTGGGCGCCCCGCACCCGCTCGCGGCCGAGGAGGAGGTCGGCGGTGATCGGCCGGCGAGGCGCCACCTCGGCGATGAGCAGCGGCTCCAGGTCGAAAAAGCCCGCGAACTGCTCGTAGATCCCCGTGCTCGGGTGGTAGCCGTCCACCAGGGCATCGGCGAGCTCGCGCCAGGCCAGGACCTCTTCGGGCGCGTGGCCGCCGACGCCGGCGTCCTCCACGGCGTCAGCGGCCCGACGCAGGTTCCACCGGGCGAGGACGTTGGTGAAGGCGCTGTCGTCGACGGGCTCGTGGTACTCGTCGGGTCCGATCACGCCGAGGATGTGGGCGCTGCCGTCGGGCGACCGGCGCACCCTCGACGCCCAGTACCGGGCCGTCTCCACGAGGAGCTCGAGGCCCGGTCCGCGGGCGAAGTCCTGGTCCCCCGTCCAGTCGACGTAGCAGCAGGAGGCCCAGGCCACCTGGGCGACGATGTGCTCCTCGAGCTGGCCCGTGCGGATCGGCACGACCTGCCCGGTGCGGTCCTTCACCGAGGTCGGGGTCACGTCGTGGCCGGTGCGGGCCGACTCCCAGGGGAAGCGGGCGCCGCGCCGTCCGAGCGAGCGGGCGATGTCGCGGGCGGCGTCGAGCCGGCGCAGGCGGTACTCGAGCATCGCCCGGGCTGCCGGCGGGTGGGTGGCCGCGAGGAACGGCAGGACGAACGTGTCGGCGTCCCAGAACACGTGCCCCCGGTAGGCCGGTCCGGTCAGCCCGCGGGCACCCACGGCGGCCTCGCCCTCGCTCGCCGCCGATCCCATCAGGTGGAAGAGGGCGAAGCGCACGGCGAGCTGGAGGTCGTCGTCGCCCTCGATCTCGATGTCGGCGTCCGCCCACCGCGATGCCCACGCCGTCCGGTGCTCGGTGAGCAGCCGGTCGAACCCGAGCGCCGCCGCCTCCTCCGCTGCCGTGATCGCCTCACGCGGATCGGGCTCGTGGTCGGGGTCGCCGACGTACGAGGCGACCCGGTCGAGGGTGACGGCGCCTGCGTCCTCGGAGATCGACTGGGCGGCGGCGACGACGACCCCGCCGCTCGTCGCCGGGACGGCGACCCAGGAGACGTCGCCCTCCTCGACCACGTCGGCCGCCCGGCCGGGCGGGGGGACCGCCGGCGGCGCACCGCCCGGCCCGAGGACCGGGATCGTGGCGCGGAGGACCACGGTGCCGGGCCGGCGCAGCGACGTGAAGCGCACCGACTCGACCAGACCCTCCTCGCACTCGACGTGCGTGTGCAGCGTGCCGGTGCGCAGGTCGAGGCGGCGGCGGAGGGCGCCCCCGGGCGCACGGCGGAACGGCAGGCCGACCGCGACCGGGCCGGGCAGCAGGTGGGCGTCGGCCCCCTCGCCGTCGTACACCCCGGCGACCAACGCCCAGGTCTCCACGCCGGGCTCGTCGACCACCGACGGACCTCCGATGCCGAGCCTGCCGTCGGCCAGCGACGCGAGGGCCGAGCTCATCCCCGCCCCCTCACCCTCGCCGTCCACGTCGAGGCACCAGCCTGGCGAGGCGGACGGGCCGGGGAGCGTCCGGGCGCGACGCAGCTCCGTCTGGGCAGCGAGCGCCTCGGCGGCCGCCGGCGCCCCGGGTGCACCGACCACCACCAGCGTCGGCTCCTCGTACGCCACCGCCTCGATGCCGGGTTCGAGGCGGAGGGGCCCCTCGACCACCACCAGCACGTCCTCGGCGCCGATGCCGACGGCCCCGAGCTCGGCCAGCACCCAACGGAGGGCATCACCGGTGTCGGACGACCCGAGCACGACCGTGCGGTCCTCGATGCGGACCCGCACGCGCTCGTGGGCCCGGGCGGCCACCCCGGCGACGCGCTCGGCCAGCGCGACGCGACCGGACAGACCGACGCCTGCCAGCACGTGGCGGACGTGGTCTTCGGCATCGCCGTCGCCGGCCGACATGGCGAGGGTGAGCCGTGCTGTGCGGTCGTCTCCGCCGCCGGGTTCCACGGGGAGGCCGAGGGCCTGCAGCTCGTCGAGGACGGCCTGGCGTGCCCGGTCGAGCACCTCGTGCGCCCGGTCGGGCGTGAGCGCCGGCGTGCTGCGGGTCCCGCGAGCGTCGACGACGACGCGCTCGGGACCGTCGGACGATGCCAGCAGGAGCGGGGCCCGACCTTCGGCCGGCGCGATCGGCGCCGAGGTCGTGTCGACCGGCCCGGGCGCCACGACGGCCACCGCCAGCCCGGCGTCGAGCGCAGCGGTGATCCGGTCCGGGTCGTCGCCGCCGAGCCGCGCCGATCCGACGATCACGAGCGCCTCGAAGCGCCGGTTCGCTGGGGTCGGTGCAGCCACGTGGATCACCCACCGCCCACGGGCGGTGTCCTGGCGCCAACGGTACGGACCGTGCGGGCAGCCGGACAGGGGCCAATGGCCCACGCCGAGTTCCGGCGCCCAACACGCATCGGGGACACTGGAGGCATCGCCCACGCCTTCCCCCCGCTCCGCATCGGGCCGCTCGCCGCCGACCCGCCCGTCGTGCTCGCCCCCATGGCCGGGGTGACGAACGGGCCGTTCCGCGCCCTGTGCCGGCGGTTCGGCGCCGCGCTGTACGTGTCGGAGATGGTCGGCGCCCGGGCCGTGGTCGAGGGGAACGAGCGCACCTTCCACATCGCCCGCTTCGCCGACGACGAGCCCGTCCGTTCCATCCAGCTCTACGGCACGGATCCGGCGGTGATGGGCGAGGCCGTGCGCCGGGTGCTCGGCGAGGTCGGCGTCGACCACATCGACCTGAACTTCGGCTGCCCCGCCCGCAAGATCACCCGCCACGGCGGCGGTTCGGCGCTGCCGCTGCGCCCCGGGCTGTTCCACGCCGTGGTGGCCGCAGCCGTCGACGCGGCGGGCGCCGTTCCGGTCACGGTGAAGATGCGGGTCGGCCTCGACGAGCGCCACCGCACATGGCTGGTCGCCGGGCGCCTGGCCGAGGAGGCCGGGGCCGCCGCGGTCGCCGTCCACGCCCGCACCGCCGAGCAGCTCTACTCCGGCGTCGCCGACTGGTCGACCATCGCCCGGCTGAAGGAGGCGGTCACCACCGTCCCGGTGCTCGGCAACGGCGACATCTGGGTGGCCGAGGACGCGCTGGCCATGATGCGGGAGACGGGATGCGACGGCGTGGTGATCGGCCGGGGCTGCCTCGGACGCCCGTGGCTCTTCCGCGACCTCGTCGCCGCCTTCGCCGGCGAGCCGGTGCCCGATCCCCCCTCGCTCGGGGAGATCGTCGAGATCGTCCGCGTCCACGGGCGGATGCTCGCCGACTGGTTCGGCGAGGAGTCGGGCATGCGCGAGCTGCGCAAGCACACCGGCTGGTACCTGCAGGGCTTCTCCGTGGGCCGTCCGCTGCGCGCCGCCCTGCGGTCCGTGTCGTCGCTGGCCGAGCTCGACCGCCTGCTCGACGAGCTCGACCCGTCGGTGCCGTTCCCCCCCGAGGCGCTGCGCATGCAGCGCGGGCACACCACCGGCCCCCGTCCGGTGAAGCTGCCCGACGGCTGGCTCGACGACCCCGACGCCCTCGAGCCGCCCGACCGGCTGGCCGACCTCGTCGTGTCCGGCGGGTGAGCCCGACGATCGTGCTGGCGTCGGGTTCGCCCCGTCGCCTGGAGCTGCTGCAGCGGATGGGGATCGAGCCGTTGGTGCAGGTCGCCGACGTCGATGAGGCGCCGCTGGCGGGTGAGGCGCCGGCGCAGACCGTGGCCCGCCTCGCGGGGGCCAAGGCCCGGGCGGTCGAGGCGCCGCCGGGGGCGCTCGTGCTCGCGGCCGACACCGAGGTCGTGCTCGACGGCACGGTCCTCGGCAAACCGGTCGGCGCCCGCGAGGCGGCCGCCATGCTCCGAGCGCTGTCCGGACGAGCGCACCGGGTCCTCACCGGCGTGCACGTCCGGGTCGACGAGCGGGAGGCGGCGGCGGTCGAGGAGACCGTGGTCCGCTTCCGGGCGTTGGGCGACGACGAGATCGAGGCCTACGTGGCCACGGCCGAGCCGTACGACAAGGCAGGCGGCTACGGCATCCAGGACGCCGGCGGGATGTTCGTCGAGCGGATCGAGGGCAGCGACACCAACGTCGTCGGCCTCCCCCTGGCGACGGTGGTGCGACTCGCCGACGAGGTCGGCGTCACCCTCCTCCCTTCGGTGCACCGACCCTGACCACATCTGGTCACGTCGGGTGCCGCGAAGCGGGGTCCGTCGATCAGGCGATGGCGACGGGCTCGAAGGGGGCCTCGGGCTCGCCCTCGCCGGCGGCATCCCGGGACGACTCGCGGTTGTCGGCGCGAGCCCGGGAGAGCTGCTCCTCGTGGTCGGGCGCGCCCTCGACGTGGAGACGGGGCAGCACGCGGTCGAGCCAGCGCGGGATCCACCAGTTGCGCTCACCCAGCAGCTCCATGGTGGCGGGGACGAGCAGCATGCGCACCAGCGTGGCGTCGAGCAGCACGGCCACGGCGAGGCCGGTGCCGAACACCTTCACCACCCGGCCGTCCTCGAGCAGGAAGCTGCCGAAGACCACGACCATGATCGCGGCGGCCGCGGTGATGACCCGGGCGGTGGCGGCCAGCCCGTCGGCCACGGAGTTCCGGGCGTCGCCGGAGCGCTCGTACTCCTCCTTGATGCGCGAGAGCAGGAAGACCTCGTAGTCCATCGAGAGGCCGAACACGATGGCGAACATCATCATCGGGATGAACGGCTCGATCGGCGCCGGCTCGATGCCGGTGATCTCGCGCAGGTGCCCCCACTGGAACAGGGCGACCACCACGCCGTAGGCGCCGGCGATCGACAGCACGTTGAGGATCACGGCCTTGAGCGGCACGAGGAGGGAGCGGAACACCATCATCAGGAGCAGGAACGACAGGCTGAGCACCACGCCGAAGAACACGAGGCTGCGCTCGCCCAGGTAGGCCGAGAAGTCGAGCCCGCCGGCGACGAAGCCGGTGACCGACACCTCGAGGTCGCCCTCGGCCGCCGGGATCACCTCGGCGCGGAGGCGCTCGATCAGCTCCTCGGTCTCCACGTCCTGCGGCGCGCTGGCCGGGACGACGCGGGCGAGCCCGGCCGTACCGTCGGGGCTGGGGAACGGCGGGGTGACCGACTCCACGCCGGGATCGGCGCCGACGGCCTCCACGACGGCGGCGAACTGCTCGAGATCGTCGGCGTCGTCGAAGGGGGCGACGACCAGGAACGGGCCGTTCGAGCCGGCGCCGAACCCCTCGCTCACCAGGTCGTAGGCCTGCCGGGTCGTGGACTCCTCCGGGAAGTTCCCCTCGTCGGAGAACCCGAGCCGGATCCCGAGCAGCGGGATGGCGAGGACGAGCAGCAGGGCGGTGCCGGCCAGTGCGGCCGGCCACGGGCGGCGCTGGATGAGGTGGCTCCAGCGGTACGGGAGCGTCTCCCGGATCGGCTTCGGGGGGCGACGGCGCACCTCCTGCTGCAACGCCGGCACCACGCTGCCCACCACGAGGGTGAGCGCGGCGAGGGGCAGCCCGAGGAGGAGGGGGTGCAGACCGAGGCCGGCGCCGAGGAGGGCGACCGACACGAAGGCGGCCGCCACGAGGCCCCGCCAGCGGGTGAGCTCGACCTTGAGCTGGGCGAAGCCGAGCAGCGCCGGCAGCAGCGTGGTGGAGGCGGCGATGGTGACCGAGACGGTGACCGCGGCCGCCACCCCCATGCCGGCGATGAACTCCAGCCCGATGAGCAGCAGGCCCAGCAGCGACACCACGACGGTGATGCCGGCGAAGACGACGGCCCGCCCGGCGGTGTCGATCGCCGCCATCGTGGCCACCACCGGCGCGTCGCCGCGGTGCAGGTGCTCCCGGTAGCGGGTGACGATGAACAGCGCGTAGTCGATGCCGACGCCGATGCCGATCATCGCCCCGATCTGCACGGCGAAGTCGGGCATGGCCAGGACGTTCGACAGCAGGTTGGTCAGCATCAGGCCGAGGCCGACGCCGGCGACGGCCACGGCGATCGGCAGGCCCATGGAGAGCACCGACCCGAACGACACGATGAGCACGACCACGGCGAAGGCCAGGCCGATGAGCTCGGACTCGGGCGGCTCGAACCCGGCCAGGACCTCGCCGCCGATCTCGACCTGCAGCCCGGGCACGGCGGCCTCGGCCTCCTCGGCGAGCTCGGTCAGCTCCCGGCCGAACTCGCCGGCGCTGCCCCACTCGACCGACTCGTCGACCTCGACGCGGGCGAAGGCGACCTTGCCGGCGAGCTCGCCCCGATCGGACACCTGCTCGAACGCCATGGGGTCGTAGGGGCTGGTGATCGAGAAGTGCTCCTCGGCGGCGACCCGCTCGAAGAGGACCTCGACCGCGGCGCGCACCTCGGGGTCGTCCACCCCCTGCTCGGCCCGGAAGACGATCGACCCCTGCGGGCCGGCCGCCATGCCGGGGAAGCTGGCCTCGAGCACCTCGAGCCCGGTGCGGGTCTCGGACTCGGGTGCCTCGGGCGCTCCGCCGAAGTCGGAGCCCACGGCCCCGACCCCGACGCCGGCGAGCACGATGGTGGCGATCCACGCGAGCACGGCGATGCGGCGATGCCGGAAGCACCAGCGCGCGAGGTTCATGTACACGAGTGGCCCTCCCGGGTGGTTCGAAACCACCCGAGACTACGAGCCGCGACCCCCGGCTCTCCGCACGTGTGACCGGCGCCACCCGCCGGGCGGGCGCCCTCGTGGGCGAGCAGCCACGCCTTGCGCTCGACCCCGCCGCCGTAGCCGCCGAGGGAGCCGTCGCTGCGCACGACCCGGTGGCAGGGCACCACGACCCACACCGGGTTGGCGCCGTTGGCCGATCCGACGGCGCGGACGGCGCCGGCGGTGCCCACCCGCTCGGCGAGCTGCCGGTACGACCACGTGGTGCCGGCGGGGATCTCGCGCAGTGCGTCCCACACCCGCTGGCGGAACGGCGAGACCGGGCCGGCGTCGACGACCACGCCATCGAGTGCCGCGAGGTCGCCGGCCACGTACCGGCGGACGGCATCCGTGGTGGCGGTCTCGCCCTCATCCCAGTCCCCCGGCACGCGCTCGCGCACCGGAGCGACCACCCGCTCGAAGTGGTCGGCGAAGGTGAGGGCGATCAGTCGCTCCTTCCCGGACGAGGTGGCGACGGCCAGGCGCAGGTCGCCCACCGGGGTGGAGACGGTGGCGGTGTGCACGGTGTCGGTCATCGGGGTCCTCCGTCTCGTGGGGCGCACCACAGGTGCATGGCGGCATAGGCGCGCCAGGGGCGCCAGCGCTCGGGGTCGGCGTCGCCGACCAGGCGGCGCAGGTGCAGGTCGGCGGCGGGGAAGGCGTCGGGCTCCCCCATGCGCAGCGCCACGTACTCGGCGGTCCACGGACCGATGCCCGGCAGGCCCAGCAGCGACGCCTCGAGCTCGTCGCGGTCCACGCTGCCGTCGAGCACGACCTCGCCGGCGAGCACGGCGTCGGCGACGCGCCGCAGGGTGGCGGCGCGCTGCCCGCTCATCCCGAGGCCCTCGACCGGCGCATCGACGAGCTCCTCGGGTCCGGGGAACGCGCCGTCGGGTCCGTGGGCGGCGACGAGCCGGCCGACGACGGTGCGGGCGGCGGCGACCGAGATCTGCTGGCCGACCACGGCCCGCACGACCGCCTCGAAGCCGCTCCACCACGCCGGCACGCGGATGCCGGGGTGGGCGGCCACCAGCGGGGCGAGGACGGGGTCGGAGCCGAGGTGGGCGTCGACCGCCCGGGGATCGGCGTCGAGGTCGAACAGGCGCCGGACGCCGGCCACCACACCGCCGAGGTGCGTGCCGGCGGGGAGGTCGACGGTGGCGATCACGCCGCCCGGGGCCGGCGACACGGCGAGGTCACCGGTGCTCGCTCCCACGACGATCCGCCGGCGGTACGTGCCGTCGCGCACCTCGTCGAAGCCGGGCACCGTCCGCACGGCGAGCCAGTCGAGCACGGCGCCGGCGTCGAAGGGAGGCCGGGCCGGGAGCCGCAGGGCGATCGCACCCGCCGGCCCGTGCCCGCTCGGCCGCCCGGCCGCCGCGGCGCGGAGCTCGGCCCGCAGCTGGGTCGGTGTGGCGCGGAACACCGCCCGGCACACGTCGTTGCACTGCCGCACGCTTCCGAAGCCGGCGGCGAACGCGACGTCCGCGATCCTGAGGTCCGTCTCAGCGAGCAGCCGCCGGGCGAGGTGGGCGCGACGGGTGCGGGCGACGGCATCCGGGGTGGTCCCGAGGTGCTCGCGGAAGAGCCGGCGCAGATGGCGGTCACCCACGTGGAGGCGCGCGGCGAGCCCGGACACGTCCCCCACGTCGAGCGCGCCCTCGTCGATGAGCCGCAGGGCCCGGTCGACCACGCCTGCCGACCCCGTCCAGCCGCTGCTGCCCGGCGCCGCGTCCGGGCGGCACCGCCGGCACGGGCGCAGGCCGGCGTCCTCCGCCGCCGCCGGGTGGGCGAAGAAGTCGACGTTGCGGGCCAGCGGCGTGCGCGACGGGCACACGGGACGGCAGTAGATGCCGGTGGTCCGCACCCCGACCCAGAAGCGCCCGTCGAAGCGGGGGTCCCGGCTGCGCAGCGCCTCGTAGCAGCGCCCGTGGTCGAGCCGCTGGTCGAGGTGGGCGTCGGTGGGCACGACACGATCCTGCCCGACCCGGAGGCCTCCGTCTGGCGGGATCCGGACATGGGAGTGCGGCACCGGGCGCTGGCTACGGTTCGGCCGTGACCGATCCCGTGCAGCTCTCCATCGAGGACGACGTCGCCGTCGTCCGCCTCGACGACGGCAAGGCCAACGCCGTCTCGCACCGCCTCCTCGAGCAGCTCCACGAGGCGCTCGACACCGCCGAGGCGGAGGCCTCCGCGGTCGCCCTCATCGGGCGCGAGGGGAGGTTCTCCGCCGGCTACGACCTGTCGGTGATGACCCAGGGCGCGGATGCCACCCGGGGTCTGGTGAAGGCGGGCGGCGAGCTCCTGGTGCGCCTCTACACCCACCCGCAGCCAACGGTCGCCGCCGTGACCGGCCACGCGCTGGCAGCCGGCGTGCTGCTCACGTTGGCGTGCGACACCCGCATCGGATCGGCGGACCTGCCGGCCAAGATCGGCCTGAACGAGACCGCCATCGGCATGGGCCTGCCCTGGTACGGCATCCGCCTCGGGGAGGCCCGCCTGTCGGTCCGCCACCGCCAGCGGGCCGTGCTCCAGGCCGAGATCTACGACATGGCCGGCGCCCTCGACGCCGGCTACCTCGACGAGCTCGTCGCCGCCGACACCGTCGTCGACACCGCCATCGAGCGGGCCCGGACCCTCGGCCAGCTGCCGGGGTCGGCCTACGGCTTCACCAAGCGTCGCCTGCGCCAGGCCCTGGCCGACGAGATCCTCGCCGGCCTCGACGCCGACATGGAGACGATGGTCCCCCCGACCCCCTGAACTCAGTCGGAGCGGCGGCGCAGGACGTACAGCGGCGTGGTGCCGATGCCCTTCAGGTCGCGAGGTCGCAGCGGCCGGCAGGTGATGCCGTGCTCGCCGAGCGAGCCCAGCGCGTCGACCATGCGCTGGTCGGCCAGCACGGTGCCCGGCCGGGCGTAGGAGACGAGGCGGCTCGCCAGGTTCACGGGCGGGCCGAACAGGTCGCCGAGCCGTGACAGCACCGGACCCTGGGCCAGCCCGACCCGCAGGTCGGGCTGCTCGCCGCCGAAGGTCTCGACCAGGTCGAGGGCGAGCTCGGCGGCCGGCCGGGGGTCGTCGAACGCGAAGAGCACGGCGTCGCCGATCAGCTTCACGACGCGGCCACCGTTCTCCGTGATGAGGTCGGCGGTGGTCGCTTCGAACGTCTCGAGCAGCACCGCCAGGTCCTCCTCCGGCAGCTGCCCGGAGAGCCGGGTGTAGGAGACCACGTCGGCGAAGCCGACCGTCACCTCCGGCTGCTCGAGGTCGACACCTCCGATCCGCCGCACCGCCCCGGCATAGAGGTGGCGGCGCAACAGGTACGACAGCTCCCGCTCGATGAGCGGGTTCACGAGCTCGGCCGCGAGGACCATCACGTCGTCGGTGTCGCCCGGCGGGAGGTAGCTCATCTCCTCCACGGCGTGGTCGACGATGGAGTGGAGGGCGTCGGCGACTCGGCCCATCGTCTGGCCGAGCAGGCGGGCGAAGCGCACGGCGGTGTCGGCCGAGATGCCGCTCACCTCGAGGAACCCGTTGATCGCCGCCAGCGCCTCCACGTCGGCCGGCGTGAGGGCCACGGTCTCGTCCGGCAGGTGCGCGAAGCCCATCGCCCGCCACAGACGCCGACCCAGCTCCTCGGTGGCGCCCGCCCGCTGCCACACCTCGGGCGGGGTCAGCGACGGCGGCTCCCCGAGCAGCACCACGGCCTGGGCGAGGCGGCGCAGCGCGTCCGCTCCCTCCGCCGCCGCCGCGTCGACGAGGGCGGCGTCGACGCCGAGGTCGTCGCGCAGGTGGGCGGCGAGGTCGAACGGGGGCAGCGCCGGGTGGGCCACGCCAGAACCCTAGAGATGCCCCGCCGCGAGCCCGCGGGAGACGGCCTCGTGCAGGGCGGGGCGCAACCGGTGCGCGGGCACGATCTCGTGCACCGAGCCCACGTCCTTCGCCCGCTGCACGCTGTGCACGGCGTCGAACTCGGCGGCCACCTCGCCGAGCTTCTCGTTGCGCACGGCCGCCCGGAGCTCGGCCAGGTCGGCTCGCAGCCGGCCCTGCTCGGCCGCCGGCGCGGCGGCGACCGCCGCGGCGAGCTCGCGGACCCGCGGGTCGGCCTCGGTGCGGGCGTCGACGTCGCGGGTGAAGACCACCGCGGCCGCGGGCGCGCCGCCGATCACCGACGCGTGCGCGCCTTCGACCGCCAGGACCTGCATCCGGTCGTTCAACCGACCCGAGAACACCACGAACGCGCCGCCGTGGTAGCGGGAGATGACGCACAGCACGATCGGGCCGTCGAAGTTCACGATGGCCCTCCCGATCTCGGCGCCGTGCTCGAGCTGCAGCCGGCGCAGCGACTCGGGCGAGCCGTCGAAGCCGGAGAGGTTCGCCAGCACCACGACGGGCCGGACGCCGCTCGCCGCGTTGATCGCCCGGGCCACCTTCTTCGACGACAGCGGGAACAGCGTCCCCGCCGACCACTGGCTCGGGCCGTCGGCGGGGAGCTGACCGGTGCGCGGCAGCGGTCGGGACTCGACGCCGATCACGCACACGGGGAGGCCCCCGAGGTGGGCGTCGAGCACCACCGCCCCCTGGGCGTCGGCCATGTCGGCCCAGCGCTCGAGCGGCTCGAGGTCCTGGTCGAGCACCGCCCGCATCACCGAGCGGATGTCGAAGGGCTTCTTGCGGCCCGGGTTGGACTCCTCGGAGAAGATCTCGCCGACGGTCGTGAACGTGGTCCCGGCGCCGGCGTGGGGCGCGAGGGTGACGTCGCGCTCGATCGGGTCGGTGGTCAGCGCCGGTCGGGGCGTGCGCTCGCCGGGCGCGACGTAGGCGTGGTCGTAGTGGGCGAGCAGGACGTCGACGGCGCCGACCAGGTCCGGGGCCCAGTACTGGGCCTGCCCGTTGGGGCCCATGATCCGCTCGTGGCCGCCGATGCCGATGTTGTCCTCGGCCGACACCCCGCCGCTGAAGTCGATGGCCTGCTTGCCGGTGAGCACCATCGTGGAGTCCGGCGTCATCACGAGGATGCCCCTGGTGTGCATGAGCATCGTGGCCTCGGCGTTCCAGTACGGCTGGGCGCCCACGTTCACGCCGGCGACGACGACGTTGATCTCGCGGTTGGGGGTGCCGGCCGGTGCCTGCGTGAACTCGACGATGCGGCGCAGCACGGCCGCCACCCAGTCCAGGTTCTCGCTGCCGCTGTCCATGGCGATGCGGGCGCCGGCGGAGAGCGCGAACCACTCGATCGGCAGGCTCCGCTCCTCGGCCAGGTCGATGGCCGCGAGCAGGCGCCGGCACTCGGCCTCGGCGATCGAGCCCATGGCCTTCGTGGGGTCGCCCAGGACCGCGACCCGGGTCATGCCCTCGGGGTGCTTCTCGGTCGCCGCGCTGACCAGCCCGATCACCACGCCGGCGGTGTTCTGCCCCTCGGGGCGGTCGACCGGGACCAGCCGGTCACCGTCCGGTCCGGACTCGAGGTCGAGCTCGACGAAGTGGCCCTCGCCGTGCTCGGCCTCGGTGGTGAGCAGGGGGACGATGTCGTACGGGTAGACGGTGCCGCGGCGCCGGCAGGCGAGGACCTTCTGCGTGCGGTCGTCGAGCGGCTGCATGGGCACGGTGGGCGGCGGGGTCAGCTGCAGGGTCAGGCCCTTGCCGGGCTCGTAGCCCAGCCGGAAGACCACCTCGGCGCCGGCCTCGCTGCCGGGTTCGGCCACTCGGGCCTGCACCAGCACCTGCTCGATGCCCAGGCCGGTCGTGAGCGGCACCAGGCGCTTGGCGACGGAGGAGACCTCGTCGAGGCTGATCTCCACCGGCGGCCACACGTAGAGCATCACGCGGTTCCACTCGAGGCGTCGGCGGTCGGCGTCGTCGTTGATGCCCCGGCGGATGCCGTCCAGGCAGGCCACGAGCACCCGTTCGAGCTCCGGCAGGGCGATGAGGGTGCCGTCGGCGTCGCGCACCGGCGTGAGGTCGCGCACCTCGGCGACGGCGACGAGGCGCTCGTCACCGGGCTGGTCGCGGGCGACGCAGTCGAACACGTGGACGTCGTCGGTGCCGTCCAGGCGCGTGACGTCGAAGTTCTCCAGCCGCCACAGCTGCAGGCGCTCGCCGATCATCGGGTGCAGGCCACGGAAGACCCGCTGCTCCTGCCAGGCCCCGCCGGCCCGGCGCCAGCACAGGTGGTGGACGGGCCCGTGCGCGTCGCCGGCCGCCGCCGCCACGACCGCGATCCGCTGCGCGGCGGCCGGCAGCTCGAGGTCGCGCAGCGATCGCTCCACGGCGACCGCGACGTCGTCGGGCCCGACCGGCGCCGGCAGGCGGACGTAGAGGTCGACCACGAGGGTCTCCTCCGGCGTCGCGCACGCCCCCGCCACAGCCAGTGCCTCGGCCACGCCGCCGAGGTCGCAGGCGACGCCCGCCACCACCACGTCCTCGCCGTGGTGCTGGTAGCGGGCGGTGACCAGGGGCTGGTCGTCACCCGATCGGGCCACGCCGCCGAGAGGTCGGACCTTGTAGTAGCGACGGGTGAGCACCTCGACCAGCGCGACCGAGGTCGTCGTCGACCGCCCGAAGCCGTCGGCCTCGGCGATCCGCGACACGAGCGGGACCGGCGTGGCCACCAGCTCGTCCAGCGCAGCGCCATCGTCGGCGTCGGCGGCGAGCGCATCCAGCCATCCCCGCACGGAGGCGTCGAGGGCAGCCCGCGACCGCGTGACGAGCGGCTCGTCGATGCACCGGTGGCGGACGCTTCGGGCCAGGTTCCCGATGGAGGGGTACTGGGCCTGGGTGGCGGCGACGAGGCGGTCGAGGGTGTCGCGCAGCTCGTCCTGCTCGTCGGCGCCACCGCAGTCGGCGAGGCGCCGCTCGAGGAGCGCGTGCACCACGGGCAGCTGGTCGGCCCGCCGGAGCACGGCCCGGTGGATGCTGTGCACCGCCGCCTCGAGCTCGGGGGTGCGCTCGAGCGACCTGACGCCGTAGTGGGCGAGGGCGTCGTGCAGGCGGCTGCGGAACCGCTCCGGCAGGTCCTCGTGATCGGCGTCGAGGGTGCGGAGGTAGTGGTGGAAGTGCTCGAGGGGGCTGCGGGCCTCGAGCGCCTCGTCGCGCTCGGCCTCCCGCCGGCCGCGGGTCAGGCCGCACAGGTCGGCGAAGATGCGCAGCAGCCCGAGCTCGCGGCGCCGATCCGGGTCGTCGGACCGGCCGGCCTCGTCGCGGAGAGCCTCGACGATGCGGTCGCCCACGTCGGCAGCGTCGAAGCCGAGCAGCAGGGAGCGCAGCACGTCGTGGCGACCGGAGCGGGTGTCGCGGGCTGCGGTCAGCCCCGACAGCGACAGGCGAGCGGCGTCGCCGGCGCCGGCGTCTCCGTCCCCGGCGGTGCCGATCCGGAGGAGCGGCGCCCCCACGTCGACCTGGGTGTTCGGGGCGACGAACACGTCCTCGACCACGCCGTCGGCGGGGGCCAGGACGGCGGTCTCCATCTTCATCGCCTCGACGACCGCGACGCGCTGGCCGGCGCGCACCGGGTCCCCCGGCGCGACGTCCACCGACACCACGAGCGACACGGCCGGCGCCCGCAGCAGCCCCCCGTCGTCGCGCGAGAACCGGTGCACCACCCCCTCGACCTCGACCAGCTGCTCGGTCGGCCGGCCGTGCGCCACCACGCGGTAGGTGCGGTCGCCGACGGTGAGCCTCCGGTGGGCGCGGTCCAGGCGGTCGAGCACGATGTCGACCACGACCCCGTCGAGGCTGACCCGGTACCACCCGCCGAGGTCACCGGTCGCCACGTGGAGTCGGTGCGGGACGTGCTGCCAGCGCAGCTCCACGTCGTGGCCGGCCTGCGGGTCGGACTCCGGTCGTCCCCGCGAGGCGGTCGACAGGAAGCGGGCGCGATCGAGCAGCCGCTGCTCCTCGTGCACCTCGACGGCGGCGACGACGAGCGCCAGCTCGGCGAAGCAGTCGCTGCGGTGGCCGCCGGCGGCGGTGAGTCGGTCGAGCCACCCGGTGTCGAGGTCGCCGCGCACCACCTCCGTCCGGTCGACGAGGTCGAGGAGGAACGGCTTGTTGGTGGTGCCGCCGTCGACGAGCACGGTCATCTGCGACAGGGCTCGGCGCAGCCGCACCCGGGCCTGCTCGCGGTCGGCGCCCCAGGCGATGACCTTGGCGACCATCGAGTCGTACTCCGGCGCGATCACGTCGCCCTCGGCCACCCCGGTGTCCACCCGGATCCCCGGCCCGGTCGGGAGCACCAGGGTCGCGATGCGGCCGGCGGCCGGGGCGAAGCCGGCCTGGGGGTCCTCGGCGTTCAGCCGGGCCTCGAAGGCGTGGCCGTTCGGGGCCGGAGGCGTCGGCCCGGGCAGCGGTCGCCCGGCCGCGACCTCCAGCTGGAGGCGCACCAGGTCGACCCCGGTCGTCACCTCGGTGACCGGGTGCTCCACCTGCAACCGGGTGTTGACCTCGAGGAAGGCGAGGAGGTCCTCGTCGGGCTGGTAGAGGAACTCGACCGTGCCGGCGCCGATGTACCCGACCTCGCGGGCGAGGCGGACGGCGGCGTCGCGGAGCCGCTCCTCGTGGGCCGGCGTCAGCGCGGTCGACGCCGACTCCTCGATGACCTTCTGGTTCCGTCGCTGGATCGAGCAGTCGCGGACGCCGGGCGCCCACACCGTGCCGTGGGCGTCCGCGATCACCTGCACCTCGACGTGGCGGGCGTCGGCCATGACCCGCTCCAGGAAGACGGTCGGGTCGCCGAAGGACTTGGCCCCCTCGTCGCGGGCCCGGTCGAAGGCATCGGCGAGATCGTCGGCCCGCTCGACCCGCCGGATGCCGCGGCCGCCTCCGCCCGCCGCCGCCTTCACCATCAGCGGGTAGCCGATGCGCTCGGCTGCCGCCTGCGCGCCAGCGAGGTCGTCCACCGGACCGCCGCTCCACGGGGCGACCGGGACCCCGACGCGCTCGGCGACCTGCTTGGCGGCGATCTTGTCGCCGAGGAGCCGCATCACGGCGCCGGAGGGGCCGACGAAGGTCACGCCGAGCCGCTCGCACAGGTCGGCGAACTCCGGCCGCTCGGCGACGAAGCCCCAGCCCACCCAGGCGGCGTCGGCCCGGGCCGCCCGGAGGGCTGCCTCCAGCACGCCGAGGTCGAGGTAGGGCGTGCCCGTGATCGGGACGCCGAGGTCCTCGAAGCACACCGCCTCGTCGGCCTCGCGCACGAACATCGCCCGGCGCTCGGCCCGGGTGTGGAGGGCGACCGTGGTGGCCCGGTCCAGCTCCCGGGCGGCGTGGACCAACCGCATGGCGGCCTCGCCGCGGTTCACGATGGCGATGCGCCCGACCTCGACCACGGAGGTCAGACCGGACCCGCGGCCGGCGGTTACACCCCGCCCCTCCGGAACTGGCAGCGCCTCCGTTGCACACCACTCCGGAACTGGCAGCAGCTCCGTTGCACACCACTCCGGAACTGGCAGCGCCTCCGTTGCACACCACTCCGGAACTGGCAGCGGCTCCGTTGCACACCTCCCCCGAACTGGCAGCGGCTCCGTTGCACGCTCACGCCGTCCACTCGTCGGGCACGGCGTCCGACCGCTCGTCCAGCGGCGGGTCCCACGCCCCGTCCACCCAGCGCCGCACGACCCGCCCGGGCACGCCGGCGACGACGCAGCGGTCGGGCACCTCGCCGCGCACCACCGACCCGCCGGCGACGGTGACGTGCTCGCCGATCGTCGTCCCCGGCAGCACGATCGCGCCGGTGCCGATCCACGACCCCGCGCCGATCGACACGGGATCGGCGTGGGGCCACTGGTCCTTGATCGGCACGTCGGGGTCGTCGTACGCGTGGTTGTGGTCGGTGATGTACACGTTCGGCGCGATGGTGACGTCGTCCCCGATGGTGATGCCGACCCGGCCCACCAGCGACCCGCCCCGGCCGATGTTGACCCGGTCGCCGATGCGGATCACCGGTGGCGCGTCCGGGTCGAGCTCCTCGTTCCAGAAGCCGACCGACATCGACACGTGGGGACCGACGAGCGTGCACGCCCCGATCTCGATCCAGTGCTGGCCGAACAGCTGGCCCGGGGGGAAGGCCAGCATCGACCGTTCGCCCAGCGCCCGGAACCGCTTGCCGTGGGCGTCGTCGGGCCCGGTGGCCCCGACCGCGCAGATCCACTCCCACGACCGCTGGATCGCCGCCGCCGCGACGTTGCGCACACGGGGCGACAGCTCGCCCGGCTGGAACATCGCATCGAACGTACCGGCCCCCGCCACACTGGGCGGGTGGCCCCCCGTCTCGTCGACCTGCTCCCCCGCCCGACCGTGGGCGAGCCCGACGTCGACGCCATCGTCGACGCGTTCACCACGTGGGCGACCGAGCGGGGCCTCGAGCTCTACCCCCACCAGGAGGAGGCGATCCTCGAGCTGCTCTCCGGCTCGAACGTGATCCTGGCGACCCCCACCGGGTCGGGGAAGTCGCTGGTGGCGCTGGCGGCGCACGCCCGGTCGGTCGCCGGCGGGGGGCGGTCCTGGTACACGGCGCCGGTGAAGGCGCTGGTGTCGGAGAAGTTCTTCGACCTGTGCGAGCACCTCGGCGCCGAGAACGTCGGCCTGCTCACCGGCGACTCGTCGGTGAACCCGGACGCCCCGGTGATCTGTTGCACCACCGAGATCCTCGCCCACGTCGCCTTGAGGGACGGGGTGGAGGCCGACGCCGAGACCGTGGTGCTCGACGAGTTCCACTTCTACGGCGACCCGGACCGGGGCTGGGCCTGGCAGGTGCCGCTGCTCGAGCTGCCCCAGTCGTCGTTCCTTCTGCTGTCGGCCACCCTCGGCGACGTCCGCTTCTTCCGCGAAGACCTGACCCGCCGCACCGGTCGCCCGACGGCGCTCGTCGACCGGGCCGTGCGCCCGGTGCCGCTGCACTTCGAGTACCGGCGCACGCTGCTCCACCACACGATCGAGGACCTGCTCGCCCACGACGCGGCGCCGCTCTACCTCGTGAACTTCTCGCAGAAGGACGCGGTCGCCCAGGCCACGGCGATGGCGAGCATCGTGAAGCTCGACGAGGAGGCCAAGGCCGAGGTCAACGCCGAGCTCGCCGCCGCCAAGCTGCCCGCCGGGTTCGGCCGGGACCTGGCCCGCCTGCTGCGCAACGGCGTCGGCGTGCACCACGCCGGCATGCTCCCCCGCTACCGGCGGCTCGTGGAGCGGCTCACGCAGCGGGGCCTGCTCAAGGTCGTGTCCGGCACCGACACCCTCGGGGTGGGGGTGAACCTCCCCATCCGCACCGTGGTGCTGACCCGCCTCTACAAGTACGACGGCACCGACACCCGGCTGCTCAGCGCCCGCGAGTTCCACCAGATCGCCGGCCGGGCCGGGCGGGCCGGCTACGACACCGCCGGCCTCGTCGTGGCGCTGGCGCCCGAGCACGTCGCCGGGAACGAGAGCGCCGAGGCCAAGGCGGTCGGCGACCCGAAGAAGAAGCGCAAGCTCAAGAAGTCGCAGGCGCCGAAGGGCTTCGTCCACTACGACGAGGAGACGTTCCGCAAGCTGCAGGACGCCACCCCCGAGCCGCTCGAGTCGTCCTTCCGCATCACGCCCGGGATGCTCATGCAGCTGCTCGACCGCCCCGGCGACGCCTGGCAGCACGGCCGAGCCCTGCTGCTGGGCAGCCACGAGCCCCGCAGCCGCCAGCGCCGCCACGTCCGCTCGACCATCGGCCTCTACAAGGCGCTGCGCACCGCCGGCGTCGTGCGACTCCTCGACGCGCCCGACAGGTACGGCCGCTTCGTCGAGGTCGACCACGCCCTCCAGGACGACTTCGCGCTCAACCAGCTGCTCGCCCCGTTCCTCCTGCACGCCGTGCCCCTGCTCGACCGGGACGACGACGGGTACCCGATGGCCGTGCTGGCGCTCGTCGAGTCGGTGGTGGAGAACCCGTTCCCGATCCTCATGGCCCAGAAGGACAAGGCCAAGGACGAGCGCATGGCCGAGATGAAGGCGGCCGGCGTCGAGTACGAGCAGCGCATCGAGGAGCTGGAGAAGATCCAGTACCCCCAGCCGATGCGCGACCAGATCTACGACGCGTTCGACCGGTGGCGGCTGACCAACCCCTGGATCGGCGACCGCAACATCGCGCCCAAGGGCGTCGTGCGCGACATGTGGGACCGGGCGATGGACTTCCCCTCCTTCGTGCGCCACTACGGCATCAAGCGCTCGGAGGGCCTGCTGCTGCGCTACCTGTCCGACGTGTACAAGGCGCTCCTGCGCACCGTGCCGGACGACGCCAAGACCCCCGACGTCGAGGAGCTCCAGGACTGGCTCGGCGCGGTGATCCGGGCCACCGACTCGTCGCTGCTCGACGAGTGGACGGCGATGCTCCTCGGCGGCGAGGACGACGACCCCACGATGCTCGCCCGCGAGGCCGCCGAGGACGCCGGCGCCCCCGACGTCACCACCGACCGCCGTGCCTTCCGAGCCCTCGTCCGGGCCCGGGTGTTCCGCTGGGTCCAGTACGCCGCCACCGGCCAGTGGGAGGCGTGGGCCGAGGACCTCACCGAGGCCGGCGACCGCGGGTGGAACGAGCGCAAGCTCCGCGAGCTGCTCGATCCCTACCTCGCCGCCTACTCGGAGTCGGGTCCCGGCGTCATCGGCATCGACGGCGACGCCCGCGGCCCGTCGAGGTTCGCGGTCGCCGACGAGGGTGACGTCTGGGAGGTCGAGCAGACGCTCGCCGACCCCGAAGGCCACGACGAGTGGTACCTGCAGATCACCGTCGACCTGCCGGCGAGCGCCGAGGCCGGCGACATCCAGGCGACGCTCGAGGGCCTCCACCGCCGCTGAGGGTCCCGAGCCGCGAATTTCGTTCCTGAGGGACAGGGGCTGTCACAGAGCGACGACAGACGCCGATCGGACCGTCGCGATCGCCCGGACGAGGTCGCTGGTGAACGTCTTCGACCGGATGACGACGACGGTCCAGCCGGCCGCCTCGAGCGCTGCGGTCCGGACAGCGTCGGCGACGGTCGCCGGCTTCTCCTCGTGCTGGGACCCGTTGACCTCGACCGCGATCATGCGGTCCACAAACGCGAGGTCGATCCGGTGGCGGGCTCCCCCGCCGACCTCGACCCAGAGCTGCGCCGTGGGCTGCAGGCCCGCGTCGAGGAACGCGTCGAGTGCGAGCTGCTCGAGCTCCGACTCGGCGACGCCACCGGTGTCGACGTACCGGTCCAACCAGTCGCGCAGTGCAGCGCCGCCGTTCCGGCCGGATCGCTTGTGGCGCAGGTAGGTCCGCAGCAGCACGTCGAACCGCACGCCGTGCTGCGACCGGAGGCCCCGCATCGCCTGGCGGTACCGATCGGCTGACACCACACAGCCCAGGTCCATGGCGAGTCGGCGCGGTCCGGTGATCGGGATGCCGTCGACCCGACGGCGGTCGGCGAGCTCGAGGTCGGTGGACTCGTGCACGATCAGCCACGGCCGGCGCAGCGTCGAACCCCGGGGGATCGTGATCTCCGGCTTCGGACCGATGATCCCGCCGACCCCCAGCAGCGCAGCACAGGAGCGGTGCGAGCCGAGCGACCCGTCGGGAGCGAGCAGGACGCCGAGCATCAGCCACCGGCGCCAGGTCATCGGCACGCCGACGGGGCCGTAGACGCCGACGTCGAGGCGCTCCCAGAGGCCGCGGTCCACCAACCGCTGGCAGCGCTTGCGGTTGAGGTCGACCGCCTCGGCCTGTGACGTCTTGATGAGGCTCTGCTGGCGGGCGAGCACGGCAGCGGCGGCAGCGAGCTCTTCGGACACGGCTTCCTCCAGGTCGGAGCTCGGGGGAAGCCGTCGACGAGCGTAGGCCAGCCGGCCAGCGAGCCGCGTCTGTCGTTCCTGAGTGACAGGAGGTGTCACGGAGGAACGAAATTCTCGGCTGGGTGGGGCAGGGTGGGGGCGTGGCCCGGTTGCTGATCGTCCACCACACGCCGTCGCCGTCGACTCACCGCATGCTGCTCGACGTGGTGGAGGGCGCCTCGACCCCGGAGCTCGCCGGCGACGTCGAGGTCGTGACCGCCGCTGCGCTGTCCGCCACCGCCGCCGATGCCCTCGCCGCCGACGGCTACGTCATCATCACGCCGGCCAACCTCGGGACGATGGCCGGGGCGGTGAAGCACTTCTTCGACACCATCTACTACCCGTGCCTGGAGGAGACGCGCGGTCGCCCCTTCGGCGTGGCGGTGCACGGGAACAGCGACGTCGACGGTGCCCTGCGCGACATCGGCAAGATCACGACCGGGCTCGGGTGGCGCCGGGTCGCCGAGCACGTGCGGGTGATCGACACCCCCGACGCGACGGCCTCCGAGGCGTGCTGGAACGTCGGCGCCACGGTCGCAGCGGCGACGCTCGACCGGTGACGCGGACGTCGTGGTGCCCGCATCCGGCTTCGCCCGACGTGGGCCCTCCGACTACCGTGGTCCCGCTGCGAGTGGGCCAACGACGTCCCACGTGCAGAGCCTGAACCCTGTTCGACTCTCCACGGGACGAAATCGGATGACCCACACCCCTGCGAAGCAGGGTCTCTACGACCCTGCCTTCGAGCACGACGCCTGCGGCGTCGCCTTCGTCGTCGACATGCACGGCCGTCGGACCCACGCCATGGTCCGGCGCGGCCTCGACTCGCTGTGCAACCTCGACCACCGGGGCGCCACCGGCGCCGAGGACAACGTCGGCGACGGCGCCGGCATCCTCACCCAGATCCCGGATGCGCTGTTCCGCGAGGTGTGCGGGTTCGAGCTGCCGCCGGCCGGTCGGTACGCCGTGGGCATCGGGTTCCTCCCCCGGGACGCCGGCGCCGCCGACAAGGCCGCCGAGGCCATCGGCAAGATCGTCGACAGCGAGGGCCTGCGGGTGCTGGGCTGGCGCGACCTGCCCATCGACGACTCGATGATCGGCCGCTTCGCCCAGGACGCCGAGCCGACGTTCCGCCAGCTGTTCGTGGCCGGCGCGGCCGACGCCCCGCTGGAGGGCATCGAGCTCGAGCGCCGCTGCTTCGTCCTGCGCAAGCGGGTGGAGCACGAGGTCGAGGGCGTCTACTTCCCGAGCCTCTCGGGCCGCACCATCGTCTACAAGGGCATGCTCACCACGCCCCAGCTCCAGGAGTTCTTCCCGGACCTCACCGACGAGCGCTACACGACCGCCCTCGCGCTCGTGCACTCCCGGTTCTCCACGAACACGTTCCCGTCGTGGCCCCTGGCCCACCCGTACCGGGTCATCGCCCACAACGGCGAGATCAACACGGTGCAGGGCAACGAGAACTGGATGCGGGCCCGGGAGGGCGCGTTCGCCTCGGAGGCGTTCGGCGAGGACCTCTCCAAGGCCTTCCCGATCATGACCGCCGGTGCCTCCGACACCGCCCGCTTCGACGAGTGCCTGGAGCTCCTCCACCTGGCCGGCCGGTCGCTCCCCCACGCCGTGCTGATGATGGTTCCCGAGGCATGGGAGAACCACGAGACGATGCCCGACTGGAAGCGGGCCTTCTACCAGTACCACGCCTCGCTCATGGAGCCCTGGGACGGCCCGGCGTCCATCGCCTTCACCGACGGCACGGTCATCGGTGCGGTGCTCGACCGCAACGGCCTGCGCCCCTCGCGGTACTGGGTGACCGAGGACGGCCTCGTCGTCATGGCGTCCGAGGTCGGCGTGCTCGACATCGACCCCGCCACCGTCGTGCGCAAGGGCCGCCTCCAGCCGGGCCGCATGTTCCTGGTCGACACCGCGCAGGGTCGCATCGTCGAGGACGACGAGATCAAGCGCACGCTGGCCGAGGCCGAGCCGTACGAGGACTGGATCCACGCCGGCCTCGTCCGGCTCGAGGACCTGCCGCCCCGGTTCCTCCTCACCCCGCAGCACGCCTCGGTGGTCAAGCACCAGCGGGTGTTCGGCTACACGAGCGAGGAGCTGCGCATCATCCTCGGGCCGATGGCGGCGAACGGCGCCGAGCCCATCGGCTCGATGGGCACGGACACGCCGGTGGCCGTCCTCTCCGACCGCAGCCGGTTGCTGTTCGACTACTTCACCCAGCAGTTCGCCCAGGTCACCAACCCGCCCCTCGACGCCATCCGCGAGGAGCAGGTGACCTCGATGCAGACCACCCTCGGTCCCGAGGGGAACCTGCTCGAGCCGACGGCCGCGTCGTGCCGCCAGATCGTGCTGCCAACGCCGATCATCGACAACGAGGATCTCGCCAAGATCCTCTACATCGACGAGGACGGCGACATGCCGGGCTTCAAGCCCTTCGCCATCGACGGGCTCTACCCCGTGGCGGAGGGTGGCGACGGCATGCGCCGTGCCATCCACGACATCTTCCACCGGGTCTCCGACGCCATCGCCGACGGCGCCAAGATCATCGTCCTCTCGGACCGCCACTCGAACAGCGAGCTGGCGCCCATCCCGTCGCTGCTGCTCGCGTCCGCGGTGCACCACCACCTGATCCGCGAGAAGACCCGCACCCGGGTCGGCCTCGTCCTCGAGTGCGGAGACGCCCGCGAGGTGCACCACATGGCGCTCCTCATCGGATACGGCGTCACCGCGATCAACCCGTACCTGGCGTTCGAGACCATCGACGACCTCATCGACCAGGGCGCGATCGCCGACATCCCGAAGCCCAAGGCCCACCGCAACTACATCAAGGCCTGCACCAAGGGCGTGCTGAAGATCATGTCGAAGATGGGGATCTCGACGGTGGCGTCATACACGGGCGCCCAGGTGTTCGAGGCCGTCGGCCTCGCCCAGGACCTGGTGGACGAGTACTTCACCGGCACGACCACCAAGCTCGGCGGCGTCGGCCTCGACGTGCTCGCCGAGGAGGTGGCCCGCCGCCACCGCTTCGCCTACCTCCCCCGCCCGAGCGAGGCCGCCCACCGCGACCTGTGGGTCGGCGGCGAGTACCAGTGGCGCCGCGAGGGCGAGCACCACCTGTTCAACCCCGAGACCGTCTACAAGCTGCAGCACTCGACGCGCACCGGCCGGTACGAGATCTTCAAGGAGTACACGAGCCGGGTCGACGAGCAGGCCGAGCACCTCGCCACCCTGCGCGGCCTGTTCGAGTTCAGGACCGAGGGCCGTGCACCGATCCCGATCGAGGAGGTGGAGCCGGTCAGCGAGATCGTCAAGCGGTTCTCCACCGGCGCCATGTCGTACGGCTCGATCTCGGAGGAGGCGCACACCACGCTCGCCATCGCCATGAACCGGATCGGCGCCAAGTCGAACACCGGCGAGGGCGGCGAGGATCCCGAGCGGTTCGTGCCACTGGAGAACGGCGACTCGAAGCGCTCGGCCATCAAGCAGGTGGCCTCGGGGCGCTTCGGGGTGACGTCGAACTACCTGACGAACAGCGACGACATCCAGATCAAGATGGCCCAGGGCGCCAAGCCCGGCGAGGGCGGCCAGCTCCCCGGGCAGAAGGTGTACCCGTGGATCGCCAAGACCCGGTACTCCACCCCGGGCGTGGGGCTCATCTCCCCGCCCCCGCACCACGACATCTACTCGATCGAGGATCTCAAGCAGCTGATCCACGACCTGAAGAACGCCAACCCGCAGGCCCGCATCCACGTGAAGCTGGTGTCCGAGGTGGGCGTGGGCACGGTCGCCGCCGGCGTGTCGAAGGCCAAGGCCGACGTGGTGCTCATCTCCGGTCACGACGGCGGCACCGGCGCCTCGCCGCTGAACTCGCTCAAGCACGCCGGCACGCCGTGGGAGCTCGGGCTCGCCGAGACCCAGCAGACGCTGCTGGTGAACGGGCTGCGCGACCGCATCGTCGTGCAGGTCGACGGCCAGCTCAAGACCGGCCGCGACGTCATGATCGCCGCGCTGCTCGGCGCCGAGGAGTTCGGCTTCGCCACCGCACCGCTCGTGGTGAGCGGCTGCATCATGATGCGGGTCTGCCACCTCGACACCTGCCCGGTGGGCGTGGCCACCCAGAACCCCGAGCTGCGCAAGCGGTTCAACGGCAAACCGGAGTTCGTCGTGAACTTCATGGAGTTCCTCGCCGAGGAGGTGCGCGAGCACCTGGCGATGCTCGGGTTCCGCACGCTGGAGGAGGCCATCGGCCACGTCGAGCTCCTCGACACGTCGCGCGCGGTCTCCCACTGGAAGGCCGACGGGCTCGACCTGTCACCGATCCTGCACAAGCCGGAGTCGCCCTGGGAGCAGGACCTGTTCTGCTCCAAGACCCAGGACCACGGCCTCGACGCCGCCCTGGACAACGAGCTGATCGAGCGGGCCGAGCCGGCAATCCGCAACGGCGAGCCCGTGCAGATCGAGCTGCCGATCCGGAACCTGAACCGCACGGTCGGCACGATGCTCGGCAACCAGATCTCGCTCCACCACGGCGAGGCCGGCCTCCCCGACGACACCATCCAGATCCGCTTCACCGGCTCGGCTGGCCAGAGCTTCGGGGCCTTCGTGCCCCGCGGCGTGACCATGCGCCTGCACGGTGACGCCAACGACTACCTGGGCAAGGGCCTCTCGGGCGGGCGCCTCGTCGTCCGGCCGCCGGAGCAGAGCCACCCCCGCCTCGTGGCCGAGGAGAACGTCGTCGCCGGGAACGTGATCCTCTACGGCGCCACCGCCGGCGAGGTCTACATCCGCGGCGTGGTCGGCGAGCGGTTCTGCGTCCGCAACTCCGGCGCCACCGCCGTGGTCGAGGGCGTGGGCGACCACGCCTGCGAGTACATGACCGGCGGCCGGGCCGTGGTGCTCGGCGAGACCGGCCGCAACTTCGGCGCCGGCATGTCCGGCGGCATCGCCTACGTGTGGGACCGCGACGACCTGTTCCACCGGAACCTGAACACCGAGATGGTCGACCTCGACCCCCTCGACGAGTCCGACGCCGAGTGGCTGCGCGAGGTGCTGCGCACCCACCTCGCCGAGACGAACTCGGTGGTGGCCCACCGCATCCTCGAGCGCTGGCACACCAGCGTGCGCCACTTCAAGAAGGTCATGCCGAAGGACTTCAAGCGGGTCCTGGAGGCGGCCGAGAAGGCCCGCATCGAGGGCATCGACGAGAACGAGGCGATCATGGCGGCCGCCGCCCTGGAGAAGGAGTAGCTGCTCGTGGCAGACCCCAAGGGCTTCCTCAAGCACGGGCGCGAGACCCCCACGCGCCGTCCCGTCCCCGTCCGCCTCCTCGACTGGAAGGAGGTCTACGAGGACTTCCCCGACGACCACCTCCAGAAGCAGGCGGCACGCTGCATGGACTGCGGCATCCCGTTCTGCAACAACGGCTGCCCGCTCGGCAACCTGATCCCCGACTGGAACGACCTCGTCTACCGGGACCGCTGGCGCGACGCCATCGAGCGGCTGCACGCGACCAACAACTTCCCGGAGTTCACCGGCCGCCTCTGCCCCGCCCCGTGCGAGGGCGCGTGCGTGCTCGGCATCAACCAGGACCCGGTCACCATCAAGCAGGTCGAGGTCGAGATCATCGACCACGCCTGGGACAACGGCTGGGTGATCCCGGTCGTGCCCGACGTCCGCACCGGCAAGAAGGTGGCGGTCGTGGGCTCCGGTCCCGCCGGCCTCGCCGCCGCCCAGCAGCTCACCCGCGCCGGCCATGACGTCGTCGTGTTCGAGCGCGCCGACCGCATCGGCGGCCTCCTGCGCTACGGCATCCCCGAGTTCAAGATGGAGAAGCGGCACATCGACCGGCGCCTCGCCCAGATGGAGGCCGAGGGCACGCAGTTCCGCGTGAACGCGAACGTGGGAGTCGACGTCTCCGTCGACGACCTGCGCGCCGAGTTCGACGCCATCGTCCTCGCCGGCGGCGCCACCCAGTGGCGCGACCTGCCCATCCCCGGGCGCGAGGGCGACGGTGTGCACCAGGCGATGGAGTACCTCCCGTGGGCGAACCGCGCCCAGCAGGGCGACCTCGGCGTCGACGAGGTGCCCATCACCGCCTCGGGCAAGCGGGTCGTGATCATCGGCGGCGGCGACACCGGTGCTGACTGCCTCGGCACGGCGCACCGCCAGGGCGCGGTCTCGGTGCACCAGTTCGAGATCCTGCCCCGCCCGCCGGAGGAGCGCCCCGCCGCCAACCCGTGGCCCACGTACCCGATGGTCTACAAGGTGACCTCGGCGCACGAGGAGGGCGGCGAACGGGTCTACAGCGTCAACACCGAGGAGTTCCGGCGCGACGCCGACGGGAACCTGGTGGGCCTCCGGGCGCACGAGGTCGAGGTGGTGGACGGCCGCTTCCAGAAGGTCGCGGGCAGCGACTTCGAGCTCGAGTGCGAGCTGGTGCTCCTCGCCATGGGCTTCACCGGCCCCGAGGGCGGCGGCCTGCTCGAGCAGCTCGGCGTCGACCGCGACGAGCGCAGCAACGTCGCCCGCGACGGCGCCTACCGGACCAGCGTCGACGACGTGTGGGTCTGCGGCGACATGGGCCGCGGCCAGAGCCTCATCGTCTGGGCGATCGCCGAGGGCCGGGCGTGCGCGGCCGCCGTCGACGAGGCGCTCATGGGCGAGACGGCGCTCCCCCGACCGGTCCGGCCGACGGACCGACCCCTGGTCTGACCGTCACCCGGCGAGGTCGATGACGATGCCGAGGCGCCCCGCCGGCGCGGTGCGCCGGCGGGGCATCGCCGCGGTGGTGCCGCGAGGTGGTTCGTAGGGATCCTCCGGCGCACGCACGACGCGCAGCCGGTCGAGGTGCTCCCGGGCCGCCTGCTCGCGCGCGGCGCGGACGCGGGCCGTCTCCTCGAGCGTGCCCTGCCCGGCGCGCACCAGGAGGCGGTCCCTGGCCTCCGCCAGGCGTCCCAGGTCCACGCAGGCGGAGCCGACGGCGGTGTCGGGGTGGACGGCCCGGACCAGGCGGCGGAAGCGGGCGCGGACGACCTCCGCATCGGCGTCCACGTCGACACCGAGCAGCCGGGCGGCGAGCCGGTCCTCGAAGTCGGCGGGGGCGATCATGCCCCCACCGTTCGACGAGACGACCCCGGACCCCTACCGCCGACCCTCGGCTTTGCCCGGGCGAGGCGGGACCGACGACACTGGTCCGGTGCAGCACGCCGACACGGTGGTCACGCCGAACCCAGCGCTGGCCGGGCCGGCCGAGCACGACCGGGCGACCCGTGCCTTCAGCGCCTCGGTGCTGGTCTCGGGCATCCGCTGCACGCTCGCCTATGTGGTGTTCCCGTGGCTGCTCCCCGCCCTCGGGCTGGCCAGCGGCGTCGGACCGGCGCTCGGACTCGTGATCGGCCCCGTCGCCATCGCGTTCAACATCGCCAGCATCCGGCGCTTCCACGCCAGCAACCACCGCTGGAAGTGGCACATCACGGCGCTGAACGTGGCCGTCATCGCCCTGCTCAGCGTGCTGCTGGTCCTGGACGTCCGCGAGCTCGGGTAGCGCCGCACGCCCCGCGAGGGGCCGTGACGTCCTGGTTGTCATCAACCGGGGCGACTGGGTATGGTCCGGCCGTCCCTGCCGTGTCCCCGCAGGTTCGATCCCATTCGGCGGCGGGCGCCAACGGATTCAGGGGGACGACATGGCGTGCGTCGACGTGGTGGAGCGATGACCACCTGGCTCTTCGAACCCGCGACGGACGAGCCCAGCCCGGGCGAGGTCCTCGACATCGCGCTGCGCTTCGAGGGCGAGGTGACCGCATGCGTGCTGACCGGACGCCTGTGCGCCTACACCGCCCCGACGCTCGATGCCTGGCTCGGCCAGCTCCACGAGCACGGCCGGCTCCGGGTGGTCGTCGACGCCAGCGAGCTGCGCTCGCTCAGCGGCGACGGGGTCGACGTGCTGGCCGAGCACGCCCGCCGCTTCCGAGCCGCCGGCGGCGCGCTGCACGTGCGGTCGCCGTCGAAGGCGGCCCGACGGGTGCTCGAGCTGTGCGACGCCGAGCACCTGCTGGACGCCGGAGAGCTCAGGTCGGGATGAGCCCCGGCGCGCCCCGCCGCGCCCTGCTCCGGGCGATCGCCGCCGTCGCCGCCGTGCTCGTGCGCGAGGCCGGCTTCACCGACGTTCGGGTCGTCGTCGCCGAGCCCGACGCCGTCGCCTGACCCGTCCGGTCACCTTCGGTCTCGCCGGCCGAGCCGCCTACAGTCGCCTCGACTCGTCGGGCAACGCAAGGGTTCGCACATGGACGATGTGGTGGAGACCGACAGCGCGGCGGTCCTGGTCGAGTTCGCGCGATCCCTGCGGGGTTGCACGTCCGTCGAGGGGGTGCTCGCGCGCCTCGGCGACGCGTGCCTCGAGCTGCTTCCGGTCAGCGGGGTCGGTGTGCTCCTGGCCGAGGACGGCGACCTCACCGTGGCCACGGCGAACAGCCCGGAGGGCGAGGCCGTCGAGCAGATCGAGGCCGAGACCGGCCAGGGGCCGTGCATCCAGGCGTTGCGCTCGGGTGCTGTCGTGGTCGAGACCGACCTGCGCGACGCCGTCGACCGCTACCCGGCGTTCGTGCCCAGGGCGCTCGAAGCCGGCGTGCGGAGCATCCACGCCCTCCCGCTCAGCGGTCGCGGCGAACTGGTCGGCGCCGTCGACATCGTCCACCGCGAGCCGCTCGACCTCCCGGCCGGAGACGTCGCCGCGGCGCAGATGCTGGCCGACGTGGCCGTCTCCTACATCTTCGCCGTGCGGCTCCACGAGGAGTCCTCACGGCTCGCCTCGCAGCTGCAACGGGCGCTCGACACCCGGGTGGTGATCGAGCAGGCGAAGGGGGTGTTGGCCGAGCGCCACGGCGAGCCGCTGCCCGCGGCATTCGAGCGGCTGCGCCGCCACGCCCGCAGCACCAACGCCACCGTGCGCGAGGTCGCTGCCGAGGTGGTCGCCGGGACCCTCTGGCTCTGAGGCGCCGGAAGGCGGGCGGCGCCGGCCGCGCGCCGTAGCGTGCACGCCCGTGCCCCTGCGCGCCGCCGCCCGATCGTGGCGGATCCTGCGACACCCGGCCCAGTACGTGGTGGTCGCGTTCGTCGGCGCCAGCCTCCTCGGGGGGCTCCTGCTCCGTCTCCCGTTCGCCACCGCGCCCGGGGAGTCCACGTCGCTCGTGACCGCGCTCTTCACGGCCACCTCGGCGGTGTGCGTGACCGGCCTGGTGGTGGTCGACACGGCGGGGCACTGGTCGACGTTCGGCGAGCTGGTGATCCTCGGGCTGATCCAGGTGGGCGGGTTCGGGATCATCGCCCTGTCGTCGCTGATGGTGGCGGTGTTGGCCAAGCGCCTCGGCCTGCGCCAGCGCCTGATCGCCGTGGCCGAGACCGGGGCCGTGGACATGTCGGACGTGCGTCGCCTGCTGCTCGCCGTCGCCAAGCTCACCGCCGTCTTCGAGCTGACCGTTGCCGCCCTGCTGACCGTGCGCTTCGCCACCGAGCACGGCGAGACGCTCCATCGGGCCGCCTACCTGGGGCTCTTCCACTCGGTCTCGGCGTTCAACAACGCCGGCTTCGCCCTGTGGCCCGACAACCTGATGCGCTTCGAGCGGGATCCGCTCGTGCTCGGTGCGCTCGCCGTCAACATCGTCGTGGGCGGGCTCGGCCTCCCGGTGTGGTCGCAGATCCAGCGCCACGGGCGCAACACGCACGCCTATTCGCTGCACGCCAAGCTCACGCTGACGACCTTGGCGGCACTGATCCTCGTGGGCTGGGCGCTCTTCGCCTGGTTCGAGTGGACGAACCCTGCGACCCTCGGCCACCTCAGCTGGTGGGACTCGATCACCAACGCGCTCTTCCAGAGCATCACCCCGCGCACGGCCGGCTTCAACAGCATCGACATCGCCGCCCTGCGGGAGCCCTCCCGGCTGCTCACCGAGGTGCTCATGGTGATCGGCGGCGGGAGCGCGTCGACCGCCGGCGGCATCAAGGTCACCACCTTCGCCGTCCTCGGCTGGATCATGTGGGCCGAGGTGCGCGGCGACCCCGACGTGGTCGTGTTCGAGCGCCGGATCCCCCAGTCGACCCAGCGCCAAGCCCTCACGGTGGCCCTCCTCGCCATCGGGGGGATCGTCGGCTCCACCATGGCGCTGGTGGCCACGTCCGGCCTCCCTCGCGCCGACCTCATGTTCGAGGTCATCTCGGCGCTGGGCACGGTCGGCCTCAGCGCCAACCTCACGCCGCTGCTGCCGGTGACGTCCCAGCTCCTGATCATCGCCCTGATGATCATCGGGCGCGTGGGTCCGATCACCCTGTTCGCCGCGCTCGTGCTGCGCCAGCACGACCGCCTGTACCGCCATCCCGAGGAGCGTCCGATCATTGGCTGACCACTCCCGCCGCACCCGCGGCCGCACGCTGCCCGTCATCGCCGGGACCCAGGTCCTCGTCGTGGGCCTCGGGCGCTTCGGCAGCGCCGTGGCCTCCGAGCTCACGCAGCTCGGCTTCGAGGTGCTCGGCGTCGACACCGACGCCCGGCGCGTCCAGGCGATGTCCGACGCCCTGACCCACGTGGTGGAGGCCGACACCACGTCGGTCGAGGTGCTCGAGCAGCTCGGCGCCCGGGACTTCGACAACGCCGTGGTCGGCATCGGGTCCGACATCGAGGCCAGCATCCTCACCACGTCCGCCCTGGCCGACGCCGGCGTGCCGAACATCATCGCCAAGGCGGTGACCGACGCGCACGGCCGCATCCTCGAGCGAGTGGGCGCGAACACGGTGGTCTACCCGGAGAAGGAGATGGGCCGGCGGGTGGCGCACCTCGTCGGGGGCAGCATCATCGACTGGTTCCAGCTCGACGCGAACTTCGCGATGGTCGAGACCCTCGCCCCCGAGGAGACGCTCGGCAGAACCCTCGCCGACCTCGGCCTGCGGGCCCGCTACGGCGTCACCGTGGTGTGCTTCAAGCCGGGCGACGGCGGGTTCACCTACGCCACCGCGGAGACGGTGCTGGAGCAGGGGGACGTGCTCGTCGTGGCCGGTCCGAGCGACGCGTGCGAGGCGTTCGCCCGCATGACCTGACGAGCCTCAGTCGAGCCCGGCCAGACCTCGGGGATGGTGCTCGACCGACGGGCCGGCGTCAGCTCCCAGGGAGGCCGGAGACGACCTCGAGGAGCCGATCCACCTCCTCGTCCGTGTTGTAGGCGTGGGCCGAGGCCCGGACCATCGGCGGCAGCGGGCGCCCGTCGAAGCGGTGGTGTGAGGGCGTGGTCACGGAGGTGTTGACGCCCGCCGCCCACAGCGCAGCGGACACATCGGCTGAGTCGCGCCCGTCCACCGTGAACGTCACGATGCCGCCCTTGATCGCCCCCTTGTCGTGCACGACCACACCGTCGATCCCACCGAGCTCGCTGCGCATCCTGGCGGCGAGGTCGCGGAGGCGCCCCCAGATCTGCTCGACGCCGATCTCGAGGGCGTAGTCGATGGCGGCGCCGAGCCCGAGGCGTCCGGCCTGGTCGCTCTCCCAGTTCTCGAAGCGCCGGGCGTCGGCGCGGATCTCGAACCGGTCCGGCGCCGTCCACTCGGCGGCGTGGAGGTCGAGCAGCGGCGGCTCGATGCGCCCGATCCATCGCTCGCGCACGTACAGGAAGCCCGTGCCGCGGGGGCCGCGAACGAACTTGCGACCGGTGGCCGACAGCACGTCGCACCCCAGGTCGTCGACGTCGAGCGGCAGCTGGCCGGCCGCCTGGCAGGCGTCGAGGACGAAGCACACGTCGCGATCGCGGCACCGGGCCCCGACCTCGGCGGCCGGGTTCACCAGCCCGCCGGCGGTCGGCACGTGGGTGAGGGCGACCATCGCCGCGCCGCGATCGAGCTCGACCTCGAGCTGATCGACGTCGACCTGACCGTGCGCGTCGTCGTCCACCAGCACGATCTCGAGGTCGTGGTGGCGCTGCAGCTGCAGGAGCGCGATGGCATTGCTGGCGTACTCGGATCGCGCCGTGAGGACGCGGTCGCCCCGCTGGAACGGGAAGCCGTACACGGCCATGTCCCAGGCGCGTGTGGCGTTCTCGACCAGGGCGATCTCGTGCCGGTCCGCACCGAGGAACCGGGCGATCGATTCGTACACGGCCTCCGTGCGCTCCGCCGCCTCTGCCGCAGCCTCGTAGCCGCCGATGTCCGACTCGCGGCGCAGGTGGCCGACGACGGTGTCGGTGACCACGCGGGGCGGCAGGGCGGCGCCGGCGTTGTTGAGGTGGGCGACGTGGGCGGTGCCGGGCGTGTCGGCACGCAGCCGGTCGAGGTCGATGGCCACCGAGCCAGTCTGCCGACTCGCCCGACCCGCATCCCCCGCGAAGGGGGGATCACGTCCGCCGGTTCCCCGACATCGGGGGATGGTGAGCGCAGCTCCTCGTCGCGGATGGTTCGGGAGGCGCTCGCCGCCGGCGTCGCCGCAACGACCGAACCGAACCGAGGAGATCACCGTGAACCCGCCCACCACCGAAGACCAGCGCCACCCCGAGACACAGGGACGGGCCCGGTCCCGCACCACCCGCCACCTCCGCGCCCTCGCCGCCGTGACCGCCGTCGGCATGGCCGCCGTGATCGGCACTGGCACCCCGGCCGCCGCGACGCCAGCACAGGCCTTGTTCGTGGGAGGCGGCGGCATCGCCGCCGACGACGGCAGCGGCGGCATCGTCGTCGAGGGACCCGGACTGGTGAACGAGAAGCACCTGCGCACCGTGCTGGACGCCACCGTCCGGGCGACCATGTCCGCGGCCGACGGCACCCTGCCCGGCATCGGCGAGTGCGAGCCGGCCTCGGCGACCGTCGTCGTCGACGGCGAGCGTGACGCCGACCTCACCCTGTCGAGCACCGGCACCGTCTGCCGCGTGCAGAACGCGTACTTCCCCTCCTACGTCTCGCTCGACTACGACGGCCCGCACGAGGTGACCGACGCCAAGCGCCCGCAGATCCGGGGCATGGCCGGCACCCTCTCGGTCTCGGTGAGCCCCGGCGGCTTCACCAGCCTGTACGCCGACTCGTTCGTCCCGACGACGTGACGGTCCGGACCCGTCGCCCGCCGACCCCGACACCCAGGTGGCCGAGGCCGCTGGCCTCACCGAGAGGGGTGGGCGGGCGGCGGGCGCTTCGGCGACCCGACGGAGTGAGACCTGGCGTCAGATCAGCTGGAGATCCCGGGCGGCCTGGACGGCGGCGTGGCGGTCACCGACACCGAGCTTGCGGTAGATCGCGCGGCAGTGCGTCCGGACCGTGTTGATCGACACGTAGAGCTCCGTCGCGATGTCGCGCTGGCTCAGCCCGCTCGGGAGGTAGCGCAGCACGGCGAGCTCGCGATCGGTGAGCTGCTCGACGAGCTCGATCGCCGGTGCGGGCCGGGCCGTCGGGAGCTGGTGGCGTGACCGGGCTCGAGCGAGGTGCCGCCCGGCGATGCCCGGGTCGGGGCACCGGGCGAGGACCGAGCTCGCCTCCTCCAGCAGCGCTGCGCCGGCAGGATCACCGTGGTCGAGGAGGGTGTCGCCGCTGAGCGCCAGGACGAAGCCCAGGGCGAGGGGCGTCGACGACCGCCGGGCGGTCGCCATCGCGAAGGAGGCGTCGTCGCGAGCCGGCGCCGGATCGTCGCTGGTCCGCCCGCGGACGGCGAAGGCGGGCGCGACGCCGTGATAGCGGGCCAGGCCGTACCGCTCTGCGGTGTCGATCGCGGCCCGGGCTGCTCGGTGGGCGTCGGCCCGCGAGCCGTGCTCGAGCTCGACCACGCAGCGGTGGACGAGGGAGACGGCCTGGGCCGTGCGGCTCTGGGAGGCGTCGGACCGCGCCACGGCGAGGTCGAGGACAGCTCGCGCCTCGTCGGGGACGCCGGCCCAGGCGTGGGCGGCACCGACCGCGGTGGCCAGATCGGGCAGGCCGTCCTCGAGCGGACCGCCCGCCAGCACCGCCCTGGCCTCCTCGAGCGCCCCGGCCACGTCGCCGACGGCGAGGGCGAGGTTGATGCGCAGCGAGGTCGCCACCCTGGATCCGGGGGGCAGGAGGCCGACCAGGACCTCGAGCCACCGCTCCGCCTCGGCATAGCGGCCGGCGAAGAGCTCGCACCAGCCCCAGAAGAAGGCGCATCCCGCATGGGTGTCGGAGATGCCCTCGAGCCGGGCGAGCACGCTGCGCAACGTGTCGATCTGCCCGGCTCGCATCAGGCGGGGACCCAGCACGTTCATCAACCGGGCCGCCTCGTGGACGTCGCCGGCGGCGAGGCGGTGGGTCACGGCCCGACCGTGATCCCCGGCCGACTCGAACCAGACCGCGGCTCGCCGGTGCAGCTCCGGGAGCCGTGTCGCGATGGTCGCCTGCGCCTCGAGGTGGAGCAGGTCGCGCAGCAGGTGGTGGAAGCGGAACCACGTGCCAGTGCGGTCGAGCGCGACGACGAGCTGGTTCGACCGGGCGGTCTCGCGCAGCCACTCGGCGCTGCCATCGGCGCCCGTGACGGCGTCGACGAGCTCCCCGCTGAGCTCCTCGAGCACCGAGGTCTCCAGCAGCCGCCGGTGGTCGTCGGCACCGAGGCCGGAGAGCAGCTCGTCGCGGAGGTACTCGACGACGAGGTGGTCGTCACCCCGGAACGCGGCGACGAAGCCCTGCGGGTCGTCGGAGCGCTGGAGGGAGAGGCCGGCGAGGACGAGGCCCGCGGCCCATCCCTCGGTGCGGCCGCAGAGCTCGGAGATCAGGGCGGGGTCGAGGCCGGATGCAACGTCACCGAGCAGACCGGCCGCCTCCTCGGGGGCGAACCGGAGGTCGTCGGCGCGCACCTCCGCCACCCGACCACGGACGCGCAGCCGCCCGAGCCGGAACGGCGGATCCATGCGGGTGACCAGCACCACGGTGACGTGCGACGGGCACAGGTCGACGAGGCGCTCGACGCCGCGGTGGATCCGCTCGTCATCCACGAGGTGGTAGTCGTCGAGGACGACCAGGAGGCGATCGGTGCGCTCGGTGAGCCGGTTGACGAGGGCCGGGACGACGGCATCTCCGTCACCGTTCGACCCGGCGATCACCGGGTCGAGCTCGGCGGCCATGCCCGGCTGCGTCCGTTCGACGGCTCCCGCGAGGTAGGACCAGAACCGGGCGGGGTCGGAGTCGGTCTCCTCGACCTGCAGCCAGGCCACCGCCTCGGGCCGCCGTGCGAGCCAAGCCGCCAGCAGCGTGGTCTTCCCGGAGCCGGCCGGCGCGCTCACCAGCACCAGCGGGATCTGCGCATCGACGGCGGCGTCGAGGGCGTCGTCGAGGCGGGAGCGTCGGACGAGGTGCCGGGGCGGGACGGGCGGCTGCACCTTGGTGGCGGCGAGGCCCGGCTGCCAGTCCTCGGTCATCTCCGCTCACCCTACGGTCGGATCTCACCCGGGTGAGATGGCCGGGCGGATGAGGCGGTCCCGTCCGGGTGGGCGGGATGGTTGGTCCATGCCCTCGACGACCACCTACGAGATCGTCCTGCGGGGCCGGCCCAGCGCCCGGCTGCTGCGGCCGTTGCTCGACGACTTCACCTTCGACCACGGCCGAGACGGCGTCACCCGCCTCGTCGGCGAGATCAGCGACCCCTCGCACCTGCACGGCCTGCTGGCCCACCTCACGTCGGTGAACGTCGACGTGGTCTCGATCGCCCCCGCACCCACCGTCCCCACCACCCACGGAGCACAGACAACATGATCAGCGTCACCGGACTCACCAAGCACTACGGCGACCGGACCGCCGTCGACGACCTCGGCTTCGACCTGGCCGCCGGCCGGGTCGCCGGGTTCGTCGGGCCGAACGGCGCCGGCAAGTCCACCACCATGCGGATGATGGTCGGGCTCACCCGGCCCGACCGGGGCGAGGTCCGCTACGACGGCGTGCGCTACGGCGACCTGCCGCACCCGGCCCGCATCGTCGGGTCGGTCCTCGACGCCCGCTCCATGCACCCGGGCCGCACCGCACGCGACCACCTGCGGGCCACCGCCGCCCTCAGCGGCATCCCGGCCCCGCGGGTCGACGAGGTGCTCGCCGAGGTCGGTCTCGGGAGCGTCGCTGACGACAAGGCCGGTGGGTTCTCCCTCGGCATGCGCCAGCGGCTGGCGCTCGCCACCGCGCTGCTGGGCGAGCCCCGGGTCCTGCTCCTCGACGAGCCGTCCAACGGCCTCGACCCCGACGGCATCCGCTGGATGCGGCAGCACCTCCGCGCGTTCGCCGACGCGGGTGGCACGGTCTTCGTGTCGAGCCACCTCATCGCCGAGCTGGCCCGGTTCGCCGACGATCTCGTCGTCGTCGGCGCCGGGCGGCTGATCGCCGCCGAGACCGTCGAGTCCCTCACGGCCCGGACCGGGCAGTCGCTCGAGGACAGCCTCCTCGAGATGACCGCCGACGCCGCCGAGTTCGCGTCCGCATGACCACCACATCCCACACCACCACCCCGGGAGAAGGTCTCGCCATGACCACCACCGAGCTCACGCTGACGACCACCGCCGGACGCCCGGCCGGCCACGTCGACCGGCTCGCCGCCGTCCTGCGCAGCGAGTGGATCAAGGCCACCACCGTGCGGACCAACACGACGATCCTCGCCGCCGCCGCGGTGGTCGGCGTCGTGGTCTCCTGGGCGACCGCCGTGTTCCTGGAGGGCGAGGTGGTGAACAGCATCCAGGTCGCCACCGGCTCGACCGCGCTCACCGCCGTGCTGGCCGCCATCGCCGGCATCTTGCTGTTCAGCGCCGAGGCCCAGCACGGGACCCTCGCAGGCACACTCACGGCGCACCCGGCGCGTTGGCCGGTCGTGGCGGGCAAGGCCGTCGTCGCCACCGGCCTCGGGTTGGCGCTGGGCGTGATCGGTCTCCTCGCCGGCTTCGCCGGCGCCCGCGCCGGCGGGCTCGAGGTCGGGGACACGAGCGGGCTGCCGTCGACGGTGCTCTGGGCGCTGCTCTACACCACCGGTGCGGCCGTGCTCGGCCTCGGTGTGGGGATGGTGGTGCGTCACAGCGCCGGCGCCGTCTCGGGCCTGCTCGTCTGGTGGCTGGTGATCGAGGGCCTCGTGGTCCAGTTCGCCCCGGGCGAGGTCGTCTGGTTCGTGCCCTTCGACACCGGCTGGCGGTCGCTCGGGATCGAGTCGGACTTCGATCCTCCCGAGGTCGTCGCGCACGCGCTGTCGAACCCGGTGCACGCTGCGATCTTCGGCGGCTACGCCGTCGCCGCCGTCGCGATCGGTGCCGTGCTCGTGCACCGGCGCGACGTGAGCTGAGCTGAGCTCCGGCGGGGACCGCCGTCTCGGATGTGCCGGCTGCAGATTCCTCGACGAGCGCTGCCGCCGCGACGAGCGCTCGACCTCGAGTTGTGGGAGGGTGGGCTCCGGTCGGCAGGTTGTCGGACCGGGAAAGGTCGGTATGCCCAGCAAGGACAAGGGCGGGCGCAGCACCAAGACCCCCGCGGCCAAGACCGCCAAGGAGAAGCGCCTGGAGAAGCAGGAGAAGAAGGCCAGGAAGGGCTTCGCCGGCCGGGAGGGCTAGGAGCGGGGCGCACCGCCCGCCTCGCCGACGGTGACGGCGTGGTTCCCCCGGATCTCGCGACGGTTCCGACGGACCCTCGCTGAGCGCTACGTCGCGTCGCCGGCGAGCGGGGTGGCGAGGATCGTGAGCAGGCTGCGTCGCAACGAGCGAAGCGATCGCTCGCCGAGCGCCGACTCCATCTCCTCGAACGCACGCATCGCTTCGCGGACGGCGGCACGCCCCTTCTCGGTGAAGGTGATGAGCTTCGCACGTCGATCGTGCGGGTCGGCGGTGCGCACGAGGTAGCCGAGCCGCTCCAGGTCGACCACCAGCTCGGACATCGCCTGCTTGGTGATCCCCGCCTTCTCGGCGAGCTCCGTCAGCCGGATGCCCTCGAAGGTGACGTGCGCCATCACGTTGTGGTGGACGACGCGGTGGTCGTCGAACCCGGCGGCGACGAGGCGCTCCTGGAGCGCTTGTGCGAGGTGACGCTCGGCGAGGGTGATGAGCAGCAACACCGGCGTGTCTTCGTCGGGATAGGGCACGATCCGACGGTAGTCAGGAGGCTTGACTAATTGATGGCACGTCGCGATAGTCGTCATGCCACCTGACCATCTGGGTCGGTCCGAGACCAAGGGAGCTGGCATGGATCGCCAACCGCACGAGACGATCTGGGGACTCGCCACGGCGACCGTCGCATCACGCACGCTGCACGTCGTGGCCGAGCTCGGCGTGGCCGACCACATCGGCAGCGAGCCCGTCCTCGCCAAGGAGCTGGCAGCGAGGTGCGGCGCAGACGAGGGTGCGCTCGACCGCGCCTTGATGCTCGTCGCCTCGCACGGCGTGTTCGAACGCGTGGGCGACGCCTACGCGCACACCGATGCGTCCCGCCTGCTCCGCTCCGATCACCCCAGGTCGATGCGCGCCTTCCCCCGCATGATGGGCATGCGGTCCTTCAGCGCCAGCCTCGGCCACCTGGAGCACTCCGTCCGGACCGGTGAGACCGCGTTCGGTCTCGTGGAGCCCGACGGGCTCTTCGCCCACCTCCAACGCCACGAGGATGAAGCACGGATCTTCGACGCGTCCATGACGAGCAAGGCGGCCGGCGACACTGCCGCGGTCCTCGGCACCTACGACTTCAGCAGGTTCCAGACGATCGCCGACATCGGCGGTGGGCGCGGGCACCTGCTCCACGCCGTGCTGCAGGCCGCGCCGGACAGCCGTGGCATCTTGTTCGACCTGCCCGGGGTCGTCGCCACCGTCGAAGCTCCAAGCCAGCGCCTCACGGTGCACGCCGGCGACTTCTTCGTGGACCCGCTGCCGGCCGCCGATGCCTACATCTTGATGGAGGTCATCCACGACTGGGACGACGACCGAGCGGCAGCCATCCTCTCGGCGGTCCGCGCCGCGGCCACGCCCGGTGCGACGGTCCTCATCATCGAAGCCGTGGCCGAAGAGGAGGTCCTCGACCCCGTCGTGCGAACCCTCGACGTGATCATGCTCGCGATCACCGGCGGCCGTGAGCGCACGTCGGACGAGCTCGACCGGCTGCTCGCCGGCGCCGGCTTCCGGGCGACCCGCACCCTGTCGACACCGAGCCCGTTGCGGATCGTCGAGGCCGTCGCCGCGTGAACCTCGCGTCGGCCGCGTCCGGATCCAGAGGTCGGCGTCGTGAACATCGCCATCCAGCTCGACCTGTTCGACGACCTCACCACGGACCGTCCGACATCTGACCCGCGCGCGCACCTTCCAGGTGCGACCGCGGATCCGGGCCGTCGCTACCCTTTCCGCCGACAAGACGGCTGCCGCCGCTCGGGAGCGCCAGCTCCCTCCTGCGTCCCCGACAGCCCCCGCCCTCGTAGCTCAGTCGGATAGAGCGACCGCCTCCTAAGCGGTAGGCCACAGGTTCGATTCCTGTCGGGGGCACTCGTTAGGTCCGCCTAACCCCATTCATCTAGGTTGCCTGGCCATGGTGATGCGGGCCGGTGGGACCCACGCGGAGGTCGTTCGCTTCGCGGACGAGCTCGAGCGGCACGGCTCTGCGCCGGCGGTGGTCGACGAGCACGGGCGGACGTGCACCTACGCCGACCTCGCCTCCCGGGCCGACGACGTGGCCGAGCGGCTGGGAGCGACCCGCCGGCTGGTGCTCCTCGAGGCGGCGAACGACCTCGACACGATCACCTCCCTGGTGGGCGCCTACCGGGCCGGGCACGTCGTGCTCCTCGTCGGAGCGGACCCGGCCCGCAGCGCCGAGATCGTGACCACCTACGAGCCGGACGTCCTGGTGGGCGCCGGCGGCCTCGTCGAGCGGCGCCCGGGCAGCGCCCACGACCTCCACCCGCAGCTGCGCCTGCTGCTCAGCACCTCCGGGTCCACCGGGTCACCGAAGCTGGTCCGGCTCTCCGGGGAGGCGCTCGACGCCAACGCCCGTGCGATCGCGAGCTACCTGGCCCTGCGGCCCGACGACCGCTCGATCACCTCGCTCCCCCTCCAGTACTGCTACGGCCTCTCCGTGCTCAACAGCCACCTGGCGGCGGGAGCGTCCATCGTCTGCACGGCGGCATCGGTGGTCGACCCGTGCTTCTGGGCGGCGGTCGACCAGCAGCGGGTGACCAACGTCGCCGGCGTCCCCCACACCTTCGAGCTGCTGGACCGGGGCGGCTTCGCGGAGCGCTCGCACCCGAGCCTCCGCTTCCTCACGCAGGCCGGAGGCCGCATGGCGCCCGGGGACGTGCGTCGGTGGGCGCGCCTCGGGCAGCGGCGCGGGTTCGACCTGTTCGTGATGTACGGCCAGACCGAGGCCACCGCCCGCATGGCCTACCTCCCGCCCGACCTGGCCGAGACGCACCCGGACAGCGTCGGCCTCCCGGTGCCCGGCGGGTCGTTCCGCCTCGAGCCGATCGAGGGGACGGACGCCGGCGAGGGCGAGCTCGTCTACTCCGGCCCGAACGTGATGCTCGGGTACGCGCAGGCACCGACCGACCTCGCCCTCGGGCGGACGCTCGACGAGCTGCACACGGGCGACCTCGCCCGCATCGGCGACGACGGCCTCGTGCGCATCGTCGGCCGCCGGAAGGACGTCCTCAAGATCTACGGCCTGCGGGTCGACCTCGGACGCATCCGCACACGGCTCGCCGACGCCGGGATGGCAGTCACGTGCGGCGGCGACGACGAGGGCATCGCCATCGCCGTCCACGACCACACGCCGGTCGAATCGGTGCGGGCTGCCGTCGCCGACGTCGTGGAGCTGCCGGCGGGTGCGGTGGCCGTCGCGCCGCTCCCCGAGCCGCCACGCCTGGCGAACGGGAAGCTCGACGGAGCGGCGCTGGTCGCCATCGTCCGCTCGCACGACTCGGAGACCCGCGCCACCGGCACCTCGCCGAGCGCACTCCTCGGCGCACTGCTGGGCGTCGTCGACCCCGCACCGGAGCAGACGTTCGTCTCGCTGGGAGGCGATTCGCTCACGTACGTGGAGGCGTCGATCGCCCTCGAGGACCGCCTCGGCCACCTGCCCGACGCGTGGCACCTGCGGACGATGGCCGATCTCGATCGGCTCGACCGCTCGCCGAGCGGACGGCGCGCCACCGCCCGCCTCGAGACCGGCGTCGTGCTCCGAGCCCTCGCCATCGTGCTCGTGGTGGGCAGCCACACGGGGACGTTCCTCGTCGGCGGGGGCGCCCACCTCCTCTTCGCTGTCGCCGGGTTCAACATGGCCCGCTTCCAGCTCCGCTCCGGCGCGTGGGGTCGGAGCCTGGCTCGCTTCGTGGTCCCGTCGGTCCTGTGGATCGGCGGCGTCGCTGCACTCACCGACGACTTCGACCTCGCACACGCCCTGCTCGTCCACGGATGGGTCGGCGGTCCGGGGCGCTGGGCCTACTGGTTCGTGGAGGTGCTGGCCCAGGTGCTGGTCGCCGTCGCCGTCGTGCTGCGGGTCCCAGCGGTGCGCCGGTTCGAGCAACGGCACCCGATCGGGTTCCCAGCGCTGCTCCTGGTGCCGGCGCTGGCCGTGCGCTTCGACCTCATCGAGCTCGGAAGCCACCACCGGCCGTTCTTCCGACCCCACGAGATCGCCTGGATCTTCATCCTCGGGTGGCTCGCCGCGACGGTCCGCACCACCGGACAGCGGGCGGCGGTGTCGGCGGTCGCCGTGGCCAGCATCCCCGGGTTCTTCGGGAACCCGACACGCGAACTGGTGCTCCTCACCGGGTTGCTGCTCCTGCTCTGGGTGCCGACGCTCCCGATGCCCCGGATCGTGGCGCCCCTGGTCGGGACCGTGGCGAGCGCCTCGCTGTACGTGTACCTCACCCACGTCCAGGTCCACCCGCTGGTCAGCGGGCGATCACCGGTGCTCGGACTGGTGGTCTCACTCGCCACGGGGGTCGCGGTCTGGTGCGCTGCGCAACCGCTGCAGGCCCGCCTCGAGCGCGTGCCGGCACGGCTTCGGTCCCGCTTCGCACCACTCGCGCAGTGATCCAGCACGAGATCCTCGCCGGCGCGGTCGTCGCGCTGGAGCTCGACGGCGCCTCTCGTCGAACCGCCAGCTCACGGTGCTCGCCCCCACCGACGACGCGTTCGTCGCCCTCGCCGACGTCCTGAACGGCGACGATCCCACCCCGACCGAGGCCGAGGCGCTCGGCATCGTGGCCGGCGTCCCCGGCCATCCTCGACATCGTCCTGTTCCACGTGACGCCGGGCGTCCGGGACGCCAACCGCGTCGTGCCGGCCAGCCAGCTGCCGAGCCTCAGCGGCGTGAACCTGACCAAGGAGCGAGGCACGACGACCCTCGACTCCGCCATCGACACGGCATCGATCGGGGGCACCGTCGCTGCCTCCAACGGCCTCGTCCACATCATCGACACGGTGACGCCCCCGGCGCCTGAACCCTGGCAGGCTCGCCCCATGGAGGACTTCGACCTCGTCATCGTCGGCTCCGGCTCCGGCAACGCCATCCCCCCGGCCTTCGACGACGCCCGCGTCGCCCTCGTCGAGCGAGGCGTCTTCGGCGGGACGTGCCTCAACGTCGGCTGCATCCCGTCGAAGATGTTCATCTACGCCGCCGACATCGCCCTGCACGTCACCGAGGCCGAGCGCTACGGCGTCCACGCCACCCTGGACGGCGTCGACTGGCCGGCGATCCGCGACCGGATCTTCGGTCGGATCGACCCCATCGCCGAGGGTGGCGAGCGGTACCGCATCGAGGACTGCGAGAACATCACGGTGCTCCGGGGCAGCGGCGCGTTCGTCGACCACAAGGTCCTCGAGGTCGAGGGCGAGCGCATCCGGGGTGACCGGTTCCTCCTCGCCGCCGGCGCCCGACCGTTCGTCCCCGACGTCCCCGGCCTCGCCGACGCCGGCTACCACACCTCCGACACGGTGATGCGCCTCGACGAGCTCCCCGGGCGGATGGCGATCCTGGGCGGCGGCTACATCGCCACCGAGCTCGGCCACGTGTTCGAGGCGTTCGGCACCGAGGTGTCGATCGTCAACCGCAGCGGCGCGCTCCTGCGCTCCGAGGACGCCGACATCTCGGCCCGCTACACCGAGATCGCCGCCGGCCGCTTCGACCTGCACCTCGCGACCCGCGTGCGATCCGTGGCCCGCACCGGCGACGGAGCGATCACGCTCGAGCTCGACGGTCGGGGCGGTGCGTCGACGCTGGAGGTCGACGAGGTGCTGGTGGCCACCGGCCGCATCCCGAACAGCGACCAGCTGGCCGTGGAGCGCACCGGGGTGCGGACCGACGCCGCCGGACGGATCATCGTGCACGAGAACCTCGAGACCGACGTCGAGGGCATCTACGCGCTGGGCGACATCACCAACCGCCACCAGCTCAAGCACGTGGCCAACGCCGAGGCGAAGGTGGCGTTCCACAACCTCGCCCACCCGGACGACCAGCGGCGGATGGACTACTCGATCGTCCCCCACGCCGTGTTCGGCAACCCCCAGGTCGGGGCGGTCGGGCTCACCGAGCTGCAGGCGGCCGACGACGGGCTCCCGTTCGTGACCGCCACGAAGGAGTACGCCACCACTGCCTACGGGTGGGCGATGGAGGACACGACCTCGTTCGTGAAGCTGGTCGCCCACGCCCAGACCCGGCGGCTGCTCGGCGCCCACATCATCGGACCGCAGGCGTCGACCCTCGTGCAGCTGCTGGTGCAGGCGATGCGCTTCGGCCAGACGGTGGACGAGATGGCGCGCGAGCAGATGTGGGTGCACCCCGCCCTCACCGAGGTCATCGAGAACACCCTCCTCGACCTGTGACGGCGACATCTGTCGTCGCTGGGTGACAGCAGGTGTCACCCAGCGACGAGATTCGCGGTCCCGGGAGGGTCAGGCGGTGCCGGGCACGCCGTCGCGATTGCGGAAGGTGACGACGACCTCGACCTGGTTCGGCGGACCGGCCCAGCTGTGCACGAGGATGCGGTAGCTCCCCAGCGCAGGGATCGGTCCGGTCAGGGTCTCCTTGTCGAGGTCGCCGGACTCCCCGGCCGCGAGGTCCTCCCACGTGTCGTCCTCGCGCTGGCGCTGCAGGTAGATGTCGAGGTCGGCCGGGAGCGCCGGCGTGGCCAGGACCTCCACCGAGGCGTTGTCCGCGTCGGTGGACTCGAACGGGAACGCAGCCGCGGTGAGCGGCTCGACGATGAGCCCGGCACCCGGCGCCGGCACCATCACGCTGCCGCTGACCGGCGCCTGGGCGGGGCCGGCCGGCGCCGGCTCCTCCTCGTCGCCAGCATCGGAGCGGAGCGGCACGTCGTCGTGGAGGGTGAACTCGCCCACCAGCGGGGCCGACCAGGCCGAGTCGAGCTCGGGGCCGGTGTGCACCGTGACCTGCCCGGTGTTCCCGAACGAGGCGTGGTGCTGGCTCCCGGTGCTGATGTCCAGCTCGAGGTGCTGGCCGGCGGGGATCCACTGGGCGACCGTGAAGCAGCTCAGGTCGAGGGCCATGACCTGGCCCGGCACCACCGGCGCCACCTGGTCGACCCCGTCGCGGAGCTGGGGCTGGATGGCGCAGAAGTCGACCGGCTCGCGCCCGCCGTCGGCGTCCACCCGCCAGAGGCTGGCGACGAGGTGCGTGATCGGGTTGGTCACCGAGGCGTGCAGGGTCAGATCGGAGACGCCGAGCACCAGGGTGTCCTCGGCGACCGGCTCACCCGTGAAGGTCACCGTGCCCCGGCCCACGTTGGCGAGCACGGCCTCGGCGCCGGTCTCGAAGCTCGCCGAGCCCGCCTCGGTGGGCGCCTCGGTGCCGAGGCTCAGGTCGGTGGCGTCGGGGTGGAGCACGAGGTGCTCGGCCGGCGCCCGCCACGAGTCGGTGGCGTACACCTTGGAGGCGAGCGTCTCGGGGTCGACCACCTGGGTCACGTCGACGGTGTCCTCGGCGTTGAGGAACGCCTCCACGGCGGGCCCGGTGTCGATGTCGAGGCCCATGAGGTGGTGGTCGAACCAGGCGTGCAGGGCGTACTGGAACTGCTCGAACCGGCAGGTCGGGTGGCCGACCCGGGCCCCGGACTCGTCGCCGCAGCGCCCGTTGGTGGAGCCGTGGTCCCACTGGCCGATCCAGACCTTGTCCTGCTCGCGGTCGAAGCGGCCGCCGAAGAACCACTCGGACGCCGGGATGCGGGCGGCGTTGTCGTGGACGCCGTGGATCATGAAGATCGGGATGTCGGCGTCGGCCGCGCCTGCCCGCCAGTCGCGCTCGGCGTGCCAGGCCTCGTACTGGCCGGTGACCTGCCCGGGCCCGGACAGCGCCGCGGAGTTGGGGAGGCCACAGCCGAACTGCGGGTTCGGCTGGCCGCCTCGGTACGTCCAGTTGTCGCCAGGGTTGCCGCTGCCGAGCACCGGGATGGCCGGCGTGCCGGGCGGCAGGTCGCGTTCGATCGCCAGGCCCTCGTAGGCGACCATCGGGCCGATCCACTGCAGGAGCCACGGGACGCCGTTGTGGAACTGGTGGTCGTACATGGAGGCGAGGCCGGCGCTCGGGACGATCGTGGCCAGGCCCTCCGGATCCTGGGCGGCGGCGACCGAGGGCGTGGAGCCGACGTAGGAGTGGCCGGTCATGCCGACCTTCCCGTTGGACCACGGCGCGCCGGCGAGGGTCTCGACCACCAGCTTCAGGTCGGCGGCGTCGTTCGCGCCGAGGTGGTCGAGGCAGCCCGTGGATCGGCCGGTGCCACGCAGGTCCATCATCGCCACGGCGTAGCCGCGGGGCGCGAAGTACCCGGTGAGGCCGAGCAGGTTGCCGTCCTCGTCCTTCGGATCCGGGAACATGCGGGTGCCGGCCCGGTCGGCGAGGGTGCCGTGGTAGGGGCTGGCCTCCAGGATCACGGGGAACGGGCCGGCGCCGGCCGGCTTGGTGATCTCGAGGTAGAGCGTCTCGCCGTCGTGGGCCTCGATCTCCAGGACCTCGGTGGTGACGTCCTCGTGGACCGGCTGTGACAGCCGCGGCGCCTGGGCGATGTAGTCGAAGGGTGCGACCGAGAGGTCGCCGCCACCGCCGTCGTCGCCACCGCCGCCGTCCCCGGGGCCGGCGTGGTCGGGGCGGCGGTCGTGGCCGGGCGGGCTGTCGGGACGGCGCGACTGCTCGGGGCGCTCCTTGCCCGGGTCGGCGGTGGTGCCGGCCTGCAGGGCGGCGGCCGCGGACGCGGAGCCGAGCAGGAGCGCGATCACCGCGGCGAGCACGGTGCGGACGGGACGGGACGACATGGCTGGCCACCTCCGGAAGGGTCTCCGGGTGGATTCACCGCCTGGCCGCCCGATCCCTCCTGCGTGCTGCCGCCGCCACCGACCGCGCGGTCAGGGGTCGGCAGGCTCGGTGACGAAGTCGATCAGCTGCTCGACCGCGCCGACCAGGGGCGGGAGCAGGTCGACGTAGGTGCGGACCCGCCCGAGCAGCTCGCGCCAGAACTCGCCGGGGTGCTGGCCGGGGCGGCCGATGCGGGCGAGGACGCCCTCCTTCCACGGCTCGCCCGTCGGCACGTCGGGCCACGCGTCGATGCCGGCCACCGAGGGCCGGACGGCCTGCCACACGTCGACGTAGGGCGTGCCGGCCACCAGCACGTGCGGGTGCTCGATCGCGGCTGCGGCCCGCGACTCCTTCGAGCCCTCGACGAGGTGGTCGAGGAGGATGCCGAGTCGCCGGCCCGGACCGGGACGGAAGTCGCGCACGACGCCGGCGAGGTCGTCCATGCCGTCGAGGCGCTCGACGACGATGCCCTCGTGGCGCAGGTCGTCGCCCCACACCTTCTCGACGAGCTCGGCGTCGTGGACCCCCTCGACGAGGATGCGGCTGGCCCGGGCGACCCGGGCGCCGTGCTCGACGGCGATCGAGCCGGAGGCCGAGATGCGTCGCTCGGGGGGCCGCTCGACCTTCCCCATCACCGGCTCGCAGCGCACGCCGTCGATGGCGAACTCGCCGGGCACGACCGTGAACCGGTGGACCCGGCCGCCGGCGTCGCGCACCTCGAGGAGGCGGTTGGCGAAGCGCTCGACCGTGCCCACGGTGCGGGTCGGCAGGTGGGTGATCGGCGTGCCGTGGACCGCCCCGATGACGGGGTAGCGGGGCGGTCGGGGATCGAGGTCGATCGGGTCCATGCTGCGGCGGGCCGGTCGTCGCATGCCGCCGAGGGTAGGAACGGTGGCATCGATGCCGTGGGACCCTCCAATGTTCCGTTCCGGGCAGCCGAGAACGGCGACAGCACCGCTTCCGGCTGCCCAGAACCGGGGAGCGGGGCGTCAGGGGAGGATGAGCCCCGAGCCCCCCCGGGGCAGCAGGCCGTCCTCCACAGCGCGGTCGAGCATGGCGTCGACGAAGCGGCCGAGCGCCGGCGCCCCCTCGGCGATGGGAGCGAGCACGCCCCGCACCCGGGCGGCGTCGGCACCCCACCGGCGCCACGAGAGGCCGCCGGCGCCAAGATTGAGCAGGAACGGGGCGAGGCGGTCGAGCACCCGGGCGAAGCGGGCCTCGGCGGTGTCGCCGCGCTCGTACTCCTCCCAGGCCTCGCGCAGCCGGCTGCCGACGTCGTCGGGCAGGAGGCCGAAGAGCCGGTCGGCCGCCACCCGCTCCCGCTCCTCCTTCGAGGTGGCGCCCTCATCGTCGTAGATGCCGGTGTCGCCGGCGTCGACCTCCACCACGTCGTGCACGAGCAGCAGCAGGACGACACGAGAGATGTCGACCTCGTCGGGGGCGTGCTCGGCCAGGACCAGAGCGAGCATCGCCACGTGCCAGCTGTGCTCGGCACTGTTCTCGCGGCGCTCGGCGTCGAGGATGAGCGACTGGCGCTCCACGGTCCTCAGGCGGTCGAGCTCGGCGACGAACGCGAGCGACTCGGCCAGCCGGTCGCCGGCGACCTCCCGGGCGACCTCCTCGACGACCTCCGAGTACGGGGAGCGGTCCGCCACCCCGCGCTCGGGCCGCAGCTCGATGCGGTTGCCGAAGGGGTCGTCGACGTAGAGCACGTCGGGTCCGATGGGGTCGTCCTCCCGGCGCACCGGGATGCCCCGGGAGGCCAGCGACGCCTCCACCCGGTCGAGGTCGGTCACCGTGAACGCGGGGTGCGCCTTGGTCGCCGGCACGAAGTCCTCCTGCACCCCGAGGTGGATGCGCAGGGCGCCGCGCTCGAACCAGCAGCCGCCGCGCACGGCCAGGTGGGGCGGCTTGGGGACGCGGGGAACGCCGAGCACCTCCTCGTAGAACCACGTGGCCAGCTCCTCGCCGGCCGGCGGCATGGCGAGCTGGACGTGGTCGATGGCGTCGAGGAGCACGGCGCTCATCCTGGTATCCAGGGGGCGTGCCGCTCGAAACCGACCGCATCCGGACCTCCGTCGACCTGCGCTGGGATGCCGACGTGCTCCCGCCGCTGCAGGACTACATCGGCATCCCCAACGTCTCGCCGGCCTTCGACGCCGACTGGGAGGCGAACGGGCACATGGCCCGGGCCACCGAGCTGGTGCGGTCGTGGTGCGCGGCGCGGCCCGTCGACGGCATGACCGTCGACGTCCTCGAGCTCCCTGGCCGCACGCCGGTCGTGCTGTGCGAGATCCCGGCGACGGACCCGGCCCTCGCCGGCGACACGGTGCTGCTGTACGGCCACCTCGACAAGCAGCCGGAGATGGCGGGCTGGCGCGAGGGCCTCGGACCGTGGACGCCCGTGCTCGACGGCGACGTCCTCTACGGGCGCGGTGGCGCCGACGACGGGTACTCGGCGTTCGCCGCCCTCACGGCGATCGAGGCCCTGCGGGAGGCCGGCGGCGCCCACGCCCGGCTGCTCGTGCTCATCGAGGCCAGCGAGGAGTCGGGCAGCCCCGACCTGCCCGCCCACCTCGACGCCCTCGGCGACCGGCTCGGCGAGGTGTCGCTCGTCGTCGCCCTCGACTCCGGTGCCGCCACCTACGACCGCCTCTGGGTGACGACATCGCTGCGCGGGCTGCTGAGCGCGAGCGTGCGGGTCGACGTGCTGACCGAGGGCGTGCACTCCGGTGCGGCCGGGGGCGTGGTCCCCTCTTCGTTCCGCATCCTGCGCCGGCTGCTCGACCGCATCGAGGACCCCGACACCGGGCGCGTCCTGCTGCCCGAGCTGCACGGCCCGATCCCGCCCGAGCGCGAGCAGCAGCTGGCGGCGACGGCCGAGCAGATCGCCGGCGCCCTCGCCTTCCCCTGGGCCGGCGCGACCCACCCCGCCCAGACCGATCCGCTCGCCGTCGTCCGGGCCCGCACCTGGGAGCCGGCGATCGCCACCATCGCCGTCGACGGCTTCCCGCCGCCCGACCGCGCCGGCAACGTCCTGCGACCCTTCACCGAGGTCACGCTGGCCTGCCGGCTCACCCCGACGGCCGACCCGGACGCCGCCGCCGAGGCGCTCGAGCGGGCGCTGACCGCCGCCCCGCCCCACGGCGCCACGGTCACCGTCGAGGTGCAATCGGCGGAGGCGGGTTGGGACGCTCCGGTCACGGCACCCTGGCTGCAGGCCGCCGTCGACGAGGCCTCGACCGCGCACTGGGGCCAGCCGTCGGCGGCCATGGGCGAAGGGGGGAGCATCCCGTTCATGGGCCTGCTCGGCGCCCGGTTCCCCGAGGCGCAGTTCCTCATCACCGGCGTCCTCGGACCGGGCTCGAACGCCCACGGCCCGAACGAGATGCTGCACCTGCCGATGGCCCGAGGGGTCACGGCGTCGGTGGCCCACGTCCTCGACGCGCACGCCCGGCGCTGACGCCGATGCCCGACCCGGCGCTGCCCCCGGCGGTCGCCGACCTCCCCGTGGTCGAGGCGCTCGACGCCCTGCGCGCCGCGCTCGAGAGCCGGGGCCGGGCGGTGCTGCACGCGCCGCCGGGCGCCGGCAAGACCACCGCCGTGCCGCTCGTGCTCCTGCGCGAACCGTGGTGCACGGGCACCGTCCTCGTCCTGGAACCCCGCCGAATCGCCGTCCGCTCGGCGGTCCGGCGGCTCTCGCAGCTCCTGGGCGACGAGCCCGGCGGCCTGGTCGGCTGGCGGATGCGCCACGACACCCAGGTGTCGGACCGGACCCGCATCGAGGTCGTGACCGAGGGCGTGCTCACCCGCCGGCTGCAGCGCGATGCCGAACTCGCCGGCGTCTCGGTCGTGATCTTCGACGAGCTGCACGAGCGCAGCCTCGACGCCGACCTCGGCCTGGCGCTGAGCCTCGAGGTCGCCGACGCCCTGCGCCCCGACCTGCGGATCGTGGCCATGTCGGCCACGCTCGACGTGGAGCCGGTCGCGACGCTCCTGGACGCGCCGGTCGTGCGCTCCGAGGGGCGGGCCCACCCGATCGAGGTCGTCCACGTCGACCCCGGCCCCGGCACCGACCGGCGTCGGTCCGCCGAGGCCGCCGTGCCGGGCGCGGTCCGCCACGCCCTCGCCGCCCACGACGGCGACGTGCTGGTGTTCCTCCCGGGTGCCGCCGAGATCGGCCGGGTGCAGCGCGCCCTGGGCGACCTGGGACCGGGGATCGCGGTCCGCCCGCTCCTCGGCTCGCTGCCCCCCGCGGAGCAGGACGCGGCGATCGCTCCCTCGCCGCCCGGCACCCGCAAGGTCGTGCTCGCCACCTCGGTCGCCGAGACGAGCCTGACCATCGCGGGCGTCACCGCCGTCGTCGACTCCGGCCTGCGGCGGGTCCCCCGCCTCGACCCGGGCACCGGCATGACCCGGCTGGTCACCCTCCCGGTCACGGTCGCCGAAGCCGACCAGCGGGCCGGCCGCGCCGGGCGGCTCGGACCCGGCACGGCGTACCGGCTGTGGCACCCCGCCGACGACGCCGGCCGGCGGCGGCACCCCGAACCGGAGATCGAGGTCGCCGACCTGACCTCCCTCGCGCTCGACCTGGCCGCCTGGGGCACGGCACCCGACCAGCTCGCCTGGTTGACACCACCGCCGGCCGGCCACCTCGCGGCGGCGCGCGCCGTCCTGCGCCGGCTGGGCGCCCTCGACGTCGAGGGCACGGTCACGGCCCACGGCCGGCGCCTCGCCGAGCTCCCGCTGCACCCGCGGCTGGCCCACCTGCTGGTGCGCGGCGGGGAGCTGGGTCACGGTGCCCTCGCCGCCGACCTCGCCGCCGCGCTGCACGAGGACGCCCTCGGTCGGCGCGACCGGACGGACGTGGGCGAGCGGCTGCGGTCGCTGCGGGGCGACCACCCGGCGGCCCGGCGGGCCCGGACCGATGCCCGGCGCTGGCGCGCGCTGCTCGGATCGGCCGAGGGCCGGCGCGACGAGCGCGCGGCCGGCCTGCTGTGCGCCGTGGCGTTCCCCGACCGGATCGGGCGGCAGCGCCCGGGCGGCCGGGGCGAGGTGCTGCTGGCCGACGGTCGCGGCGCGACGTTCCCCCCCGGCGACCCGATGGCGTCGGCCGGGTGGGTGGTGGTGGTCGCCCACGACGGCGACCCCACCCGGGCCCGGGTCCGGGAGGCGGTGGCGATCGACGAGGCGACGGTCCGCGAGGTGGCCGGCGACGACCTCGAGCGGCGGGTGGTCGTGGGCTGGGACCGCCGGGCCGGCGACGTGATCGCCCGCGTGGAGGAGCGGTTCGGCGCCCTGGTGCTCGCCCAGCGACCGCTCGACGACGTCCCGGTCGACGCGCTCGCCGCCGCCCTCGTCGAGGGCCTGCGCGATCGAGGACTCGGGCTGCTCGCGTGGGACGACGACACCCGCCGCCTGCAGGCTCGCCTGGGGTTCCTGCACCGGCTGGAGCCGCAGCGGTGGCCGGACGTCTCCGACGGCGCGCTGCTCGCCGGCGCCGACGACCGCATCCGCCCGCTGCTCGCCGGCGCCCGCCGCGCCCGGGACCTGCAGCGCGTCGATGTGCGCGAGGTCCTGCTCGCCGGCCTGGGCCGGAGCGAGCGCTCGGCGATCGACGAGCTCGCTCCGGAGCGCGTCGAGGTGCCGAGCGGGAACCGCCACCGGGTGGACTACGACACCGACCCGCCGGTGCTGGCGGTGAAGCTGCAGGAGCTGTTCGGCAGCACGGACACGCCGACGGTGGGCGGCGGGCGGGTGCCCGTGGTCCTGCACCTGCTCTCCCCCGCCGGCCGGCCGCTGCAGGTCACCCAGGATCTGGCCAGCTTCTGGGCCGGCGCCTACGCCCAGGTGCGCGCCGACATGCGAGGCCGCTACCCCAAGCACCCCTGGCCCGACGACCCTGCGACCGCCGCCCCCACGGCGAGGACCACCCGCCGGCGCTGACGGGGGCCAGCCCGGGCTGGAGCCGCCCGATCCCGTGGAACGGCAGCCCGGGCTGGAGCCCCCCGATCCCGTGGACGGCAGCCCGGGCTGGAGCCGCCCGATCCCGTGGACGGCAGCCCGGGCCGACGCTCCCCTGCTCGGTACTTCAAGCAGCCCGGTAGGCTCGTCGAGCGATGGACCTCGACGACGCCGCCCGCAAGCAGCTCGAGTCGCTCGGCGGGTTCATCCGCGAGCGCCGCAAGCAGGCACAGTACTCGCTGCGCGAGCTCGCCGATCGGGCCAACGTGTCGAACCCCTACCTCAGCCAGATCGAGCGGGGCCTGCACACGCCGTCGGTCCGGGTGCTGAAGGCGATCGCCACCGCGCTGAACGTCTCGGCCGAGTCGCTTCTGGTCCAGGCCGGACTGCTCGAGGCGTCCGAGGGCGACACCGGCACCGGCCCGAGCGTGGAGGACGCCATCCGGGCCGATACGCGGATCACCGACGACCAGAAGTCGGCGATCCTCGCCGTCTACCGCAGCTACATCGCCCAGAACACCGCCGCCGACCGCTGACGGCTTCGCGTGAACGCGAAGAGGACGGCGCCGAGGCGCCGTCCTCCTTCGCGTCAGCCTGGGGTGGGGTCAGGCGGCCTTGGTCGCCGGGGCCTTGGTGGCGGCCTTCGGCTTGGCGTCGCGGGTCAGCGGCTTGACCGCCTTCACGACGTTCTTCGCGAACTTCTCCTGCGAGGCGAGGACCTTCTTCGAGAAGGCGAACTGGGTGTTCACCAGCTCCTCGAGGGTCGGGACCTGGTCGAGCAGCGGGACCTCGGGGAGCTCGATCTGGGGGAGGCGCTCGTCGAGGAGCTCGACGGCCTGCTTGATGTAGCCGAGCAGGTCCTCCTGCAGCTTGACGAGGGCCTCGAGGGCCTTGTCCTCGTACTCGGTGACGGTGGTGAGGAGGGGGGTGCTCATGCGTGCGCTCCGGGGGTCAGGGATCTTCGTACGTTGCTAACTCTATCAAGCAACTGCTTGATCCACCACGTGACATGGGCCACCGAGCGCGGTGTGTCAGAGGCTGCGCTCGGGTGCCGGCACGCCGAGGGTGTCGCGGAGCAGCTGCCGCCAGCCCTCGGCGGCGATGCCGAGGTCGTCCAGGCGGCTCTCGGCGACGGCCCGGGCCGTGGCCGCGTCGTCGCGCTGGCCGTGCTCAGCGACGTGGGCGTCGACCAGGCGGGCGACGGCCTGGGCGAGGCGGTCGGAGGTCTCGTCGAGGTCGGCGATGACCTCGGCGGACACCCGCCTGGCCTCGTGGAGCCGGCCGGCGGCGGCGAGCGCGAGGGCCTGGGCGAAGCCGGCGTAGACCGCGTCGAGGTAGGTGTGGGGCAGGCGGCGGACCGACTCGGCGGCGGCCACGGCACCCTCGACGTCGCCGCTCGCCGCGGCGAGCAGGGCCTGGGCGCTCGCGACGTAGCCGCGGGCCTCGGTGGCCGGCGCCAGGACCTGGCGGGCGGCCGCCAGGTCGCCCCGCTGCAGGCGGTGCAGGGCGAGGGCGGCGATGCGATCGCCCAGGCCCACCGTGTCGCTCTCGACCAGGTCCTCGGTCCCGGCCGTGGCGACCCGACCCAGGTCGACGTCACCGAGCTGCACGGCGGATGCGAGCAGGGCGGTGCGGGCCATCCAGCCCTGCTCCTCGCCGTGGGCGTCGTCGTCGTCCTCGCAGAGGGCGTCCTGCAGCTCGGTGACGCCGGCGGTGACGTCGCCCGACATGAGCAGCGCCCGCCCGAACCCGCACCGGGCCTGGAGCTCGCCGATGTGGTCGTCGATCTCCTCGAACAGCTCGACGGCGTGGCGGGCGGCCTCGACGGCGTGGTCGGTGCGCCCGGACCACAGCGAGATCGACGACGTGAGCACGCACATCATCGCCTCGCCCCAGCGCTCGCCCCGCTCGCGCGCGTCCTCGCCCACCTCGGTGGCCAGCGCGAGCGCCTCCTCGTTGCGACCCTGGTGGAAGCGGACCCACGCGAGCAACCCCCGCGACCAGGTCAGTCCGCCGGGGTCGCCGAGCTCCTCGAAGGTGGCCATCGACGCCGTGACCCGCTGCTCGGCCTCGTCGATCCGGCCGGCGATGTACGCCGACCACGACAGGTTCTGCAGCGCCCAGGCGGCACCCCGGCGGTCGTCGACGTGCTCGAACAGCGACAGGGCCTCGCGCAGCGACTGGTCGGCCGCCGAGTAGTCGCCGCCGAAGAGGTGGACCATGCCGCGCAGGCGCTCGGCCTCGGCGCACCCGGCCGGATGGTGGGCGCGGGCGAAGCGGTCCTTGGCCTCGGCGAGGGTGGCCAGGGCGTCGGTGAAGGCCCCCCGGTGGTGCTGGGCGTCGGCCCGGACGAGCAGGACCTCGCCGAGGAGGCGGTCGTCGCCGTGGGCCCGGGCCAGCGCCTCGGCCTGCTCGAGGTCGTCGAAGGCGGCGTCGAGCTCGTAGCGGTCGACGCGCGAACGGGCCCGCAGCCGCAGCACATCGGCCCGGTCGGGGTGCTTGTCGCCCATCAGCCCGAGGGCGCGCGTGGTGAGCGCATCGACCGTGGCCGGGTGGACGTCGGCCGCCGCCCGCAGCGACGCCCGGTGCAGCCAGCCGATGGCGCGCTCGCAGACGTCGTCGGGCACGTGGGAGACGGTGCCGATCTCGGCCACGAGCTCGGCGGCGGCGGCCCAGTGGCTGGCCACCTGGTCGACGAGGTGCTCGGCCCGGTCGAGGTCGTCGTGCTCCTCGATCCAGCGGGCGATGCCGGCGTGCGAGCGGGCGCGGTCGGCCTTGGTGAGGGTGCTGTAGGCGACCTCGCGGATGACCTCGGAGCGGAACGTGTAGAGGTCGCCGTCGAACACGAGGAACTCGCGAGCCGCCAGGCTCTCGAGGTGCGTGCGGGCCGCCTCCGGGTCGACGTCGCGCTTGATGGCGGCCATCATCACCAGGGCCTCGATCTTGTTGCGCCGGCCGAGCACGGCGGCGTCGTCGAGGATCTGGCGGTCGCCGGGGCTCAGCGCGTCGAGGCGGGCGGCGACCAGGCCGCGCAGGGTCGAGGGGAGCTCGTCGGTCTCGGAGGCGAGGAGGCCGTCCATCGTGCGCACGCCGGCGTCGCTGACCAGGGAGACCAGCTCCTCCAGGTAGAACGGGTTGCCGGCGGCCCGCTCGACCAGCATCGCCGCCATCGAGGGGTGCATGGCCCCGTCGGTGAGGTGCTGGAGGAGCCGGCGGCTGGCGTCCTCGTCGAGGGGGTCGAGGTGCAGCACGATGGCGTTCGCCGCCACCGGCGCCGGCGCCCACCGGTCGCGCAGGCCGCGCCGGGCGGTGCCGAGCAGCACGAAGGGCCGGCGTGCCAGTCGGGTGAGGAGGGTGTCGACGAGGTCGAGCACCTCCTGGTCGGCCCAGTGCAGGTCGGAGAGCACCACGAACACGGGGCGCTTCTGCGTGTACCCCTCGGCCAGCGCCACGACCGCTCGGATCGCCTCCTCACGCGCCCGCGCCGCGTCGATGCCGCGCAGGCTCCCGTCGTGTCCGAGCAGGTGGTGCAGGCCGGCCACGGTGCGATCGAGCTCGTCGAGGCGGCCCGAGTCGAGCAGGGCGACGGTGGCGACCTCGCGCAGCGCCCGCTCGGTCTCCTCCAACGTGGCGTCGGCGCGCAGGTCGGCAGCGGTGCGGATCGCCTCGGCCACGGGCCACCACACGTTGGCCTCGCCGTAGGGGACGCACCGCCCCTCGAGCACGAGGGCGTCGTGCTGGCAGCGGGCGTGCTCGGCGGTCTCGGTGGCCAGGCGCGACTTGCCCATGCCCGCCTCGCCGTACACCACGAGCAGCGCGGCACGGTTGCGCCCGATGGCGGTCGAGGTCACGCTGTCGAGCAGGGCGAGCTCGGTCTCGCGGCCGATCATCGGCGCGCGGGCCCGGCGCAGGCGCTGCCCGGGCGGGGCGATGGCCCGCACCGCGATCGAGGCCTCGACCGGCAGCCGCTTGCCCTTCGCCAGCACGGGATCGATCTCGGCCCACTCGAACGCGTCGCGGGTGACCAGGCGGGTCTCGGGGCCGACGAGGACCGTGCCCGGTTCGGCGGCCTCCTGCAGGCGGCTCGCCGTGTTCACCACGTCGCCCATCGCCGTGTACTCGCGCCCGGCGCGCACGGCGCCGACCAGGACCTCGCCGGTGTTGACGCCGACCCGCATCTGGACGACGTGCCCGACCTCGGCGGTCATGCCGGCGATGGTCTCCTGCATGCGCAGGCCGGCGCGCACGGCCCGTTCGGCGTCGTCCTCGTGGGCGACCGGGGCCCCGAACAGGGCGACGATGCCGTCGCCCACCACCTTGTCGATGCGCCCGCCGAAGGACTCGATGTCGTCGGCCAGGCGGGCGAAGCACCGATCGACCAGGGCCTTGACCTGCTCGGGGTCGAGCGTCTCGGACAGCGCGGTGAAGCCGACCAGGTCGGCGAAGAGGACCGTGGCGATCCGGCGTTGGTCCCCCACGACCACCAGCTCGTGCCCGCACGAGGAGCAGAAGCGGGCGCCCTGCGCGACCTCGGCGCCGCAATGGGGGCAGTTCACGGGGACATCCTACGGGGCGGGCCACGCCGGGCCGCCGGGTTCCCGGACCGCGGGTGTGGTCGGCTGTCCAGATGGCCATCGCCCCCGACCAGCTCGACGACGCCGCCCTCGCCTTCCTCGCCGAGCGCCATCTTGCCACGCTGACGACGCTGCGACCCGACGGGTCGCCCCACGTCGTGGCCGTGGGCTTCACCTGGGACCACGACGCCGGCGTCGCCCGGGTCATCACGTGGGATGCGTCGAAGAAGTACCGCAACGTCACCCAGCGCGAGGGCACGAGGGCGGTGGTCTGCCAGGTGGACGGCGGTCGGTGGCTCGCGCTCGAGGGGGTGGCGAGCGGGACCACCGAGCCGGCCGCGTGCCGCGACGCCGAGGCCCGCTACGCCCGGCGCTACCGGGAACCGAAGGCCAGGGAGGACCGGGCCGTCATCGAGATCCGGGTCGACCGGATCCTCGGCCGCGCCTGATCACGCGGCGCCGAGGCGGCAGAACATCCGCTCGAGCTCGGCCTGGGGCTGGGCCGCTCGCAGGACCAGCGCCGCGGCCGCCGCAGTGTCCGCGGGGGTCGCCTCGGGTGCGTCGCGGTGGAACCGGAGGATGTCGAGGCCCCGGGCATAGTCGGTGGAGTAGATGTACTCGGTGCCGTCGTCGTCGACGACCCACGTGGCGGCGCCGGCCGCCGTCACCACCGGCTGGAAGAACCCGACCTCGCGCATCGAGTAGTCGGGCTGGACCTCGATCACCTTGACACCGTGCTCGTACCAGCTGGCAGCGATCAGCGTGTCCCCGTCGCGGATGTCGAACCAGTGCCCGGAGCAGCCGAGGCCGTTCACCGCCGGGTTCCCGTCCTGCCAGCTCCCGTTGACCGGCCGGAAGGTGTGCAGTGGCTCCATCGGGGCGCCCTGGTCGAAGTCGGCGATCGAGAAGGTGGTGAGGCCGCCGGACTCGTCGTCGCACTGCGGGACCACGTTCGACTCGGAGTTGCCGATGACCAGCTCGCCCGGGCGCAGGTGGCCACCGAAGGGATCGGTGGTCGGCGTGGCGGGGTCGCTGGTGCCGTCCACGCCGGCGGCCTGGCGGGCGCGGTCGGCGGCACGCGCCGGGAGCTGGCTCGGCCCCTTCCGGGTCGGGGCCGTCGGCTCGTCGGCGACGGCGCTGCGCGGCCGCCACAGGGCGGCGTTGGGGCGGGTGTTGTTGTGCTGCAGGAGGCCGTCACCCTCGTGGTCCGCGGGATCGGACGTGGCGAGCACCACCGGGTTCGCGGGGTCGGTGGCATCGAGCACCAGGCGGGGCTCGGAGTCGCTGATCATGATCGTGACCGGCTCGCCGGTGACCGGGTCAGGGTGCACCGAGCGGTTGAGGGCGTGGCTGCTCGTGATGCCCTCGCGGAACCAGGAGCCGACGACCTCGACGTCCTCGGCGCTCGCGGCGTCGGCGGGCACGTGGTAGATCGACCCGCGGTTGCCGTACACCCACTCGCAGGCGTCGTCGGCGCAGGTGGCGGTGTGGTTGGTGCCGCCGGCGGCGTTGTCCAGCCACGCCTGCCACACCGGGTTCGCCGGGTCGGTCGTGTCGATCACGTGCAGGCCCCGGGTTGCCTGGTTCGGAGCGGGCAGACCGCCGTCGGCGGCGATGATCGCTCGGGTGCCGTCGGCTGAGACCTGCACGTCCTCGTTCTGCGAGTGGGGCAGCGGGAGGAAGCCGAGGAGGGACGGCGCGGCCGGGTCGTCGGCGTCGTAGATGCTCAGGCCCTTGATGCCGCTCACGAAGAGCCGGCGCTGGCCGTCGACCTCGCGCACGGCGTGGCTGACACCGGGCGACTCGACGGGGATGGTGCCGACGTACTCGATGTTCGGTGAGGTGATGGCACCGGGCAGCTGCACCACCACGTCGGCGTGCGCCTGGTCCTGACCGACCGCACCGATCCCCCACGCGGCCGCCGCCAAGGCCGCCACGGTCGCCACCGAACCCCACTGCCTCGTCGTCGTCATGAGCGCCGACTTCGACACCACCGGGCGGCAGTCCTCCCCGCCCGCCGCGGCTGTCACCGTCGGTACGGCCACCACCTCGTCCAGGAACTGGTAGCGGCTCCGTTGCACCCCTCTCCAGAACTGGCAGCGGCTCCGTTGCACACCCCTCTCCAGAACTGGCAGCGGCTCCGTTGCACCAGGCCCGCCAGGTGCTCTCCGGCTCTGGCGCCACCATCTCGGGGACCGTGGAGGTCGGGGCCTGCGGCTCGAGCTGCGCGGTGCGCCCGCGGCGTCGGCCCGCACCTACGCCCACAGCGAGGTCGGCCTCCGACCGTGACCGGTCACTCCCGGCTGGTCCCCGCTCCCGTGTGGGGCGTGGCGCCCGGACCGAAGATCAACCTGGGTCCGCGATCCCACGTGAGGTAGTTCCACGCCCAGTTGACGAGCACCGAGAGCCGGTTGCGGAAGCCGATGAGCATCACCAGGTGCAGGAACAGCCAGGCCAGCCAGGCGAGCGAGCCCACGAGCGCGGGGACGTGGGGCAGCTCGGCGACTGCGGCGCGACGGCCGATGGTGGCCATCGTGCCCTTGTCCCGGTAGCGGAACGCCTCGGTCGGCTCGCCGGCGAGGCGGTGGCGGATGTTCCGGGCGACGACCTCGCCCATCTGCATCGCCGCGGGCGCCAGCTGCGGCGCCGCCCCGCCATCAGCGGTGGCCCCGGTGGTGTGCGCCAGGTCACCCACCACCCACAGACCGGGGCGGCCGGGCACCGAGAGGTCGGGGCCGACGGCGATGCGCCCGCCGGGTCCCCGGTCGACGTCGAAGGCGTCGGCCAGCGGGTTGGCCCGGACCCCCGCCGCCCACACGAGGGTGTGGGCCGGGATGCGCTCGCCGCCCGCGAGCACGACGGCGGTCGGCTCCACGGCCGCCACCGCGGTCGACAGCCGCACCTCGACCCCTCGGCGCCGCAGGGCGTCGAGGGCGTGCCGCCGGCTGCGCTCCCCGAACGGCGTCAGGAGCGCGTCCGCCATCTCGATCAGGACCACGCGCGCCCGCTCCACGGGCACCGAGCGGAAGTCGCCGCGGAGCACCCGGTCGAACAGCTCGGCCAGCGCGCCGGCGGTCTCCACCCCCGTGGGGCCGCCGCCGACGATCGCGAACGTGAGGGCGCCGTCGTCGACGATGGACGGGTCGACCGCGGCGGCCTCGAAGCGCTCGAGGACCCGGTTGCGCAGCCGTGCCGCGTCGTGCAGGGAGTACAGCGGGTAGCCGTGCTCGGCGACGCCGGGGATGCCGAAGTCGTTGGCGATCGAGCCGGCCGCCAGGACGAGGTGGTCGAAGGCGAGTGGCGGCTGGCCGTCGAGGAGCAGGGTCCGCGCCGCCTCGTCGATGCCGACCACGGTGCCGTGGCGGGCGTCGACGTTCGGGTGGCGGGACACGATGGCCCGCACCGGGTGAGCCACGTCGGCGGCGTTCAACCCGCTGGTGGCCACCTGGTAGAGCAGGGGGAGGAACGTGTGGAAGTTGTTCCGGTCGACCACCGTGACGTCCACCGGCGCCCCGGCGAGGCCCCGGGCCACGGCCAGGCCAGCGAACCCCGCCCCCACGACGACGACCCGCGGTCGGTCCTCCACGCCCTCAGGCTATTCGTGAAACCGTTCACGAAGTCAAGCGACGAGCGCCCGCTGGCAGGTGGGGCACCAGTAGGTGGAGCGGGCCATCGGTCCCTGCCGGCGCATGCGCACCGGGGACCCGCAGCGGGGGCAGGGCTGGCCCTGGCGCCCGTAGACGGCGAGGCCGTCGCGGTAGGTGACCCGGTTGGACCGGCCGAGGTTGGCCACGAGCAGGCGGTTGGCGGTGTCGAGCATCGCCCGCAGCCGGTCGGGGCCGACGACCGACACCGGTGCGAACGGGTCGACGCGGTGCAGCCAGCACACGTCGGACTTGTAGACGTTGCCGATGCCGCTGGCGATGCGCTGGTCGAGCAGCACGTCGGCGATCTCGGTGCTCGGGTCGAGCCGGCCGGCCCGCTGCACGGCGAGGTCGAGGTCGGGATCGGTCGTGCCGAGATCTGGTCCGAGGGACGCGAGCGGGGCCGGGTCACCGAGGGCCCGGCGGTAGGTCTCCACCACCGGGGCCTGGAAGCAGACGGCCACCCAGTCGCTGTCGGCGCCGACGACCGCCCGGGCGAGGTGGGCGCCCTTCCGCCACCGCTCTCCCTCGCGGTAGAGGTGCCACGACCCGGTCATCTTCATGTGCGTCCGCAGCGTGATGCCGCCGGCGAAGTGGACCAGGAGGTGCTTGCCCCGGGCCTCGACGTCGTCGATGCGCTCGCCGATCCGGGGCCGGTCACCGACGAGGCGGGGCGCCTCGAAGCGCACCAGCTGGTGGCCGGCGAGCACGGGCCGCAACCGGATCGCTGCCCGGTGGATCGTGTCGCCCTCCGGCACCGGCTCACGCTACCGGTGTGCCGCGTGGTCGAAGTCACACCTCGGAGGTCTGGCCAACAGGGTTTCGGGTATTTATCCTACCTGGAGTAGCCGAACGCCTCGACCCCTGGAGCGACCGATGAGCACCACTGCGATCCCCGCCCGCGAGATCACCGTGCGCCGCCCCGGCATCGACCACGAGGGCCCCATGCCGAAGCACTTCGTGGCCGGTGACCCGATGCGCAGCCACATCGCCGCCATGCTGTCGGCCGTCTTCCCCGAGGGCGAGGACTTCTTCGTCCGCAGCGTGCGCGCCTACCGAGACCAGATCGACGACCCCCAGCTCTCGAAGCAGGTCAAGGGGTTCATCGGCCAGGAGGCCATCCACGGCCGCGAGCACCGCGACTTCAACGACCACCTTGCGACGCTCGGCTACCCCACCAAGGCAGTCGACCGGGCCGTGAAGAAGGGGCTCGCGCTCCTGGCCAAGACGGCCCCGAGGCACCACCAGCTCGCCGTCACCGCTGCCCTCGAGCACTACACCGCCACCCTGGCCGAGACCATCCTGCGCGACGAGGCCGCCCGCACCGAGTTCCTGAGCGACGAGGCCCGTGCGCTGTTCGAGTGGCACGCGCTCGAGGAGACCGAGCACAAGTCGGTGGCCTACGACGTCTACCAGCACGTCTGCGGTAGCAACCGGGTGCGGGTCGGGGTCATGTGGAGCACCCACGTCACGTTCCTGCTCGTGATGGGGCTGGCCGTGACCGCCTCGGTGGCGAAGGACCCGAAGGCGTGGCCGAAGCTGCCCAAGAGCCTCCTCGGCCTGCGGACGCACCCCTTCTTCAAGAAGCCGCTCGTGCAGCGCCTCCTCGACTACAACCGGCCCGACTTCCACCCGGACGACCACGACACGGTGGAGCTCCTCGAGGAGTGGCGCCGGCGTTACGACGCCGGCCTCGCCGCCTGACCCCGAGCCTCGCACGTGAGGGGCCGGGTCGCCGGCCTGTCACCAGTCCGTCGGCTGGAAGTCCTTGAGGAACTGGCCCCACACGTGCTCGCCGGTGTTGTAGCCGGCGATGATCGGGTCGACGATGCGCGCTGCGCCGTCGACGATGTCGAGCGGCGGGTGGAACCGGTGCTCGGCCCGCTTCTGCTCGCTGATGGCCACCGGGTCCTCGTCGCTCACCCACCCGGTGTCGACCGCGTTCATGTGGATGCCGGAGGTGTGGTAGTCGGTGGCCGAGGTGCGGGTCATCATGTTCAGCGCCGCCTTCGCCATGTTCGTGTGGGGGTGCCGGGTCGTCTTGAAGCGTCGGTAGAACTGCCCCTCAACGGCAGACACGTTCACGACGTGCTTCTGCCGTCCCGGCGTGCGCTCCATCAGCGGCTTGAGCCGCGCGTTCAGCACGAACGGCGCCACGGCGTTGACCAGCTGGGTCTCGAGCAGCTCGACGGAGGACACCTCGTGGAGCAGCAGCCGCCACGAGTTCCGGCCCCGCAGGTCGACCTGCTGGAGGTCCTGGTCGAGGAGGCCGGCGGGGAACAGCTCGCTGTCGCCGGTGACGTCCTCCGGTAGCAGCGGGGTCTGCGACAGCTGGGCGGCGTGCGTGAGACCGGGGATCGCTGACGCCGGCGGCAGGGGCGGCGCTGCGCGCCCGGGACCGATGGCCGGCGCGCCGGTGGCGCGCAGCGCCTCGTAGCTGCCGACCAGCGCCAGCACCTCCGCCGGCAGCGACTCGAGCGCGGCCGACTCCACCTCGAGCATGTGACGGTAGAACTCCGGCGGGCGGCGCACGGTCTGGCAGGCGTTGTTGACGATGAAGTCGAGGCGGTCCCGCGTTCGGTGGAGGTGGTGGCAGAACGCTTCGACGCTCGGTGTGTGGCGCAGGTCGAGGCCGAAGACCTCGAGCCGGTCACCCCAGTCGGCGAAGTCGGGCTCGGCCGCGTACCGAGCGGCGGCGTCCCGGGGGAAGCGGGTGGTCACGATCAGCTCGGCCCCCGAGCGGAGGAGCCGGATGCCGGCCTGGTAGCCGATCTTCACCCGACCGCCGGTGAGCAGGGCGACCGTGCCCGACAGGTCGGCGACCTCGGTGCGCTTGGCGTGGTTGAACGCGGCGCACACCGGGCACAGCTGGTCGTAGAAGTGGTGCACCTCGCGGTACTTCGCCTTGCAGATGTAGCAGTGCTGCGGGTCGACCGTCTCCCGGTAGGCCGGGTCGGCCACGTCCTGCTGCTCGAAGCGTTCGGGCGGGAACGCGTTCGGGGTCGTGAACACCGGCTTCTCGCGCAGCGTCCGGATGCCGGTCGACGCCAGCACCTCCTCGTCCCGCGCCAGCTTCTCGACCCGCCGACGGTTCCGCTGCGCCTTCACCCGCAGCCGGCGCTCCTCCGGATCGGCGCAGAAGACGTCGCCCGCCGCGTTGAGCAGCGCCGTGCGCTCCTCGGTCGTCAGCCCGGAGAGCAGGTCCTTCGACCCGGCGATCTGCTGCAGGAAGGCGGTGGTGTCCAGCAGTCGCTGGCGCAGGGCGACGGGGTCGCCGGTGGTCTCGTCGATTCGACCAGTCAAGCCGCCGCCGGGACGCACGACCCAGACGCGGTGCGGGTACCGGGTCCGTTCCGGGCAGCCGACATCGGTGTCCGCGCCGCTCCCGGCTGCCCGGATCGGTGGGGTCTCAGCCCGGGCGGAGGGTGCCGGTGGCCTCGATGCCGGCCTGCACCACGGTGGACAGCGCCTCGATGAGCTCGTCCTTGGTGAGCTCGCGGTGCGACGTCCACGACTCCACGGCGGCGAAGCCGAACCCGAACAGCCCGTCTGACAGGGCGCGGAGGCGGACGACGTCGAGCCCGGGGAGCAGCAGGCCCATGAGCACCGCCAGCCGCTCCTGGATGACCTGGACGAGTGCGTTGTCGAGCAGCCCGCGGTCGCCGCTGCGGATCGACCGCACGATGAACTGGTACAGCTCGGGCTCGGTGTCGATGATGTCGATCAGCGCGCCGATCGACGCCCGGACCACGGAGGGGATGTCGAGCGGCGCACCGGCGAGCTCGGCGGCTGCCTGCCGCTCCAGCCGGTGGGCCAGGGTGACGGCGATGGCGTCGGCGACGCCGCGCTTGTCGCCGAACTCGCTGTAGAGGACGGGCTTGCTCACGCCGGCGGTGCGAGCCATGTCCTCCATCGAGCACTCGGCTCCCTTGCGGCGCACCGCGTCCATCGCCGCTTCGACCAGGCGGTCGCGCTGCTCGGCTCGTTGGGCGGGCGTCCGCCGGGGACGACCCCGACGTCGCGTGGTCACGCAGCGAGCGTGCCACAGCGGCGGCGGCGGCCCGCGGCGTGCAACGCAGGCGCTGCCAGTTCCGAGAAGGCGTGCAACGCAGGCGCTGCCAGTTCCGAGAAGGCGTGCAACGCAGGCGCTGCCAGTTCCGAGAAGGCGTGCAACGGAGCCGCTGCCAGTTCCGAGAGCGAGTCAGCGGCGGTGGACGAGGCCCTTGTAGCCGTCCTTGAAGCCGGCGGCGCGCAGGACCTCGGCGCAGGGTGACTCGGCCACGGGCTGGCCGTCGACCTTGCGGATCTCGAGGCTGCGGTAGCGGCCGCGGTCGACCAGGCCCTGGAGCAGCGTCGCCCACTCCGGGTGCTCCGCGGTGGCCGCGAAGGTGGAGAGCGAGTGGCCGCCCCGTTCGAGGAAGGCGACGAGCTCGCCGCCGACCACCACGACGTGGGCGCCGGCCTGGCGGGCGGGGCGGCCCGCCGAGTCCGGCCACGGCAGCGCGGCGCCGTAGGGCTGGGCCGGGTCGGTGGCGGCGAGGACGACGCCCTCGGCGCCGGCGTCCTCACGGGCCGCCCGCAACCGGTCGACGGCCCCGCCGAGCGCGAACTGGGCGGCACCGAGGCCGGCGACGAAGTAGCCGCGGCGGATCTCCCCCCGCTCCTCCAGCGCCTTCAGCACCGGGTACACGCCGGCGAAGCCGCCCTCGCTGCCCTCGCCGAGCGCGGCCTCGCGGGTGAGCACGCCGTAGCGCTCGAGCAGCTGGCGGGCCTTGGCGTGGGCGGCCTCGGTGGGCGTGGGCCGGGGCAGCAGCAGCGGCTCGACGAGCGACCAGCGGCCCGCTGCCGCAGCCGGCCCGAGGCGGGTGAGCCGGCCAGGGCGCGGGCGGCCGGCGCTGCGGCGTCCGGAGGACCGGCGCACCTTGCTCCCGAGGATCGAGCGCAGCGGGCCGAGCCCGTCGTTGGTGACGTAGCCCGCCCACACCAGATCCCACAGCGCGGCGAGCACGGTGGCCTCGTCGTAGGGCGCGCCGGCCTGCTGGCACGCCGCCACGAGCTCGTTCCAGAAGCTGGCGCCCCGCTGGCGCAGGTGGTCGAGGAGCGCGACGTGGGCCTCACCGTCGGGGGCGGGCTCGAGGGCGGGCACGAGCAGGCCGGCCTGGTCGCGGAACAGCAGCCGCACCCGGCCGTCCTTGGCGCCGAGCGAGCCGGCACCGATCCACACGACCTCGCCGGCGGCGCACAGCTCGTCGAGCTGGGCGGGCTCGTAGGTGCGCAGTCGGGCCGGGAGGACGTCGGCCTCCAGCACCGACGCCGGGATCGGGGCACCCTGCAGCTGGGCCACCACGCCGACCAGCGCGTCGATGCCGCGACGGTCGCTGCCCACGTGCTGCCACGCCGGCAGGAAGCGGCCGAGGGCGTCGGCCTCGACCGGCTCGACCTCACGGCGCAGCGCGGCCAGCGAGCGCCGGCGCAGCGTGCGCAGCACGTCAGGGTCGGTCCACTCGCGCTCGTGGCCGTCGGGGCGGAACTCACCGCGCAGCAGGCGACCGTCGGACTCCAGCCGCTCCAGGGCGGGCACGATCCGTTCCGGCGCCACGCCGTAGCGGGCGGCGACCGTGCCGGTGGTGAACGGGGCGTGCGTCCGGGCGAAGCGGGCGACGAGGTCGGCAAGGGGGTCGTCGACCGGTTCGGTGAACGCCGCCGGCAGGCCCATCGGCACGGCGACCCCGAGGGCATCGCGCAGGCGGGCGGCGTCGTCGGTGGCGGCCCAGCGGTCCTCGCCGGCGATGCCGGCCACGTAGGCGCGGCGCGCCGACGAGAGCTCCTCGACCAGGGCGGCGGCGTCGCCTTCGGTGCGCAGGTCGATCTCCGCCAGCGTCAGCGGGCCGAGGACGCGGAGCAGGTCGTGGACCTCGTCGGCGTCGCGGGCCCGCCGGCCCTCGACGAGGCGCTGCAGCTCGAGCTCGAGGTCGGCGAGCACGTCGGGGTCGAGCAGCTCGCGCAGCTCCTCGGAGCCGAGCAGCTCGCGCAGCAGGTCGCGGTCGAGGGCCAGCGCTGCGGCGCGTCGTTCGGCCAGCGGCGCGTCGCCCTCGTACATGTAGACGGCGATCCAGCCGAACAGCAGCGACTGCGCCATCGGCGACGCCTGCTCGGTCTGCACCGGCACGACGCGCACCTTGCGGCTCCGGATCTCGCGCAGCACCTCCTCGAGGGCGGGCAGGTCGAACACGTCGTTGACGCACTCGCGCGTGGCCTCGAGCAGGATCGGGAACGTCGGGTAACTGGCCGCCACCTTCAGCAGGTCGGCGGCGCGCTGGCGCTGCTGCCACAGCGGCTGGCGCCGGTCGGGGCGGCGGCGGGGCAGGAGCAGGGCGCGCCCCGCGCACTCCCGGAAGCGCGACGCGAACATCGCCGTGTTCGGCAGAACGCCGAGCACGACGTCGCGGATCTGCTCCGGCGGGATCGCCAGGTCGTCGACCGGCAGCTCGTCGACGGCCTCGGGCAGGCGGATGACGATGCCGTCGTCGGACCACAGCAGCTCGACGTCGGAGCCCCACCGCTCGCCGAGGGTGTGCTGCAGCGCCATCGCCCACGGCGCGTGGACCTGGGCGCCGAAGGGTGAGAGCACGCAGATTCGCCAGTCGCCGATCTCGTCGCGGAAGCGCTCGACGACGATGGTGCGGTCGTCGGGGACGACGCCGGTGGCCTCGGCCTGCTCGTCGAGGTACGACACCAGGTTGAGGGCGGCGAGCTCGTCGAGGCCGTGCTGCTCGCGCAGCACCTTGATCGGGTCGGGGGTGGCGCGGCGATCGCGCAGCTCGCGCACGAAGTGGCCGATGCCCCGCCCGAGCTCGAGCGGCCGGCCCGGGCCCTCGCCGTGCCAGAACGGCATCTTCCCCGGCATGCCCGGCGCCGGCGTGACCACCACGCGGTCGAAGGTGATGTCCTCGATGCGCCACGTCGACGCCCCGAGCAGGAACGTCTCGCCGGCGCGGGACTCGTAGACCATCTCCTCGTCGAGCTCGCCCACGCGGGTGCCGTCGGGGAGGAACACGCCGAACAGGCCGCGGTCGGGGATGGTGCCCGGGTTGGTGACAGCCAGGCGCTGGGCGCCGGCGCGGCCGCGGACGATGCCCTGGTCGCCGGCGGTGCGGTCCCACACGATGCGGGGGCGCAGCTCGCTGAACTCCTCGGACGGGTAGCGGCCGGCGAGCAGGTCGAGGCAGGCGAACAGGACGTCGTCGGAGAGCGTGGCGAACGTGGCGCTGCGGCGCAGCACCCGGGCGAGGTCGAGGACCTCCCACTCGTCGAGCGCGCACATGGCGACGACCTGCTGGCACAGGACGTCGAGCGGGTTGCGCGGGTAGCGGGTGTGCTCGATGAGGCCGTCCTGCATGCGCTTCACCACGACGGCGGCCTCGACCAGGTCGGAGCGGTGCTTGGGGAACAGCTTCCCGCGGCTGGCCTCGCCGACCTGGTGGCCGGCGCGCCCGATGCGCTGCAGGCCCGAGGACACGCTCCCCGGCGACTCGACCTGCACGACGAGGTCGACGGCACCCATGTCGATGCCGAGCTCGAGGCTGGAGGTGGCGACGAGGCCCTTCAGCTTGCCCGACTTGAGCTCGTCCTCGATCTGCAGCCGGCGCTCGCGGCTGATCGAGCCGTGGTGGGCCTTCACCAGCTCGGGCACGTCGCTGCCATCGACGACGTGGCCGACCCCCACCTGCCCGCCGCCCGTGTCCTCCTCGTCGTGGGCGAGCTCGTTCAGGCGGGTGGCGAGGCGCTCGGCGAGGCGGCGGGCGTTGACGAAGATCAGCGTCGAGCGGTGCTCCTGCACGAGCTCGAGCAGGCGGGGGTGCATCGACGGCCAGATGCTGCGACGCACCGGACCGAGGGAGGCGGGCCCGCTGATCGGCTCCTCGATCACCTTGCCGAGGTCGCCCATGTCCTCGACCGGGACGATCACCTCGATGTCCATCTCCTTGCGAACCCCGGCGTCGACGATCTCGACCTTGCGCCACGCGCCTCCGTCATCGCGGCCGCCGAGGAAGTCGGCGATCTCCTCGAGCGGCCGCTGGGTGGCGGACAGGCCGATCCGCTGCGGGCCGCCCGGGCGGTCGGTGACCTCGACCAGGCGCTCCATCGTCACGCTGAGGTGCGAGCCGCGCTTGGTCTTGGCGACGGCGTGGATCTCGTCGACGATGACCGCCTCGACGCCCTGCAGCGTCTCCCGCGCCTGCGAGGTGAGCATCAGGTAGAGCGACTCGGGCGTGGTGATGAGGATGTCGGGCGGGTTCCGCACGAGCTTGCGGCGCTCGTCGGCCGGGGTGTCGCCGGTGCGCATGCCGACCGTGGGCTCGTGGTACGGCAGGCCGAGCCGCTCCGCTGCCAGCCGGATGCCCTGGATCGGCGCCCGCAGGTTCTTCTCGACGTCGACGGCGAGGGCCCGCAGCGGCGACAGGTAGATCACCCGCGTGCGGTGGGTCCGCTCCTCGGGCGGCGGCGTGGACGTCAACCGGTCGATCGCCCACAGGAACGCGGACAGCGTCTTGCCGGACCCGGTGGGGGCGAGGATCAGCGTGTGGGCGCCGCCGGCGATGGTCGGCCAGCCCTTCGCCTGCGGGGGCGTCGGCTCCGGGAACGAGGTCTCGAACCAGGCGCGCACGGCCGGCGAGAACTGCTCGAGCGCGGCGGACCCGGCCATCGTGGAGACGGTATCGGCGTCCCGTGACGCTCGGTCCGCGCCCTTCGCCCGATCCGGGACGAGAGGTCGGGGGCGCTGCGGTTCAGGTGGTCTTGGCGATGTAGACGCTGCAGGGGGCGTGGCGGACGATGTCGAGCGCGACCGCGCCCAGCACGCGCGACACCCCGGCCACGCGCTTGTTGCCGACGACGATCAGGTCGGCCCCCAACCGCTCCGCCTCGCTGGTGACGACCTTGGCCGCGCTGCCGTCGAGCACCGTGCAGGTGACCTCGATGCCGTCGCCGAGGGAGCCGGCGAGGGCCTTAAGGCGGTCGTTCGCCGCGGTGAGGTCGTCGATCATCCACGACTCACCGCCCCCGCCCCGCACCACCTGCGAGCTCGACTTCCGGGACGCGGTGACCAGGTGCAGCCGGGCACCCGTGGCCTTCGCGATGGTGGCCGCTTCGCGAGCGGCCTGTTCGGCGGTCGGCGTCCCGTCGACGCCGACGACGATGTGCTCCATGTCGCCCCCCGGGGCGGCCCGGGTCGGACGACCCCGGCGCCGGCGCGGACGGTACCCCTCCCCGGCGCACGGCGCTCGCCCGATGGGTTCCGACCCCTGTCGGGACGGGCCGTAGCCTCGACGTCGATGGTGACGAGCGGCACCGAGCGACGACGGCAGGCGGCCACCACCGGATCGATGCGGGCATCGGTCCTGGCGAGCATGGCGGGGAAGGCGGCCGAGCTGGTCACCCTCGTGCTCCTCGCCACGGTGGTGCCCCGGGTGCTCGGCCCTCGGGACTACGGACGCTTCTCCGTGCCGCTGACGATCGTGACCCTCGGGTCGCTCGCGCTCACCCTCGGCGGCCCGACGCTGCTGGCCCGGTTCGTGCCCGCAGCGCCGACCGACGAGCGGTTGGGGCTGGCCCGGGCGATCGGGCTCCGTCTGGCGACGGGGCGGGCGGTGCAGCTGGCGGCGATCGCCCTGGCGGCCGCGGGGCTGGCGCTCGTCCGACCGAGCACGTTCCCGGCGCTCGACACGGCGATGGTCGTCGCCGCGCTGGCGCTGAGCGTCGGTGCCACCCTCGCCCTGCAGGTCACCCTCGGCCTGGGCCGCACCGGCGCGTGGAGCGCCCGGTACCCCCTGCAGAACACCGTGCTGATCGTCGCCGTCCTGCTGCTCGCGGACTCGGCGGGCGGCACGGGTGGGCTGGTGGCGATCCTGCTCGCCAGCGCCGCGGCGGCCGCGTTCGCCGGTGCCGTCATCGCGCCGGTCGTCCGGTCGCCGGCCGAGCGCGTCGCCGTGCCCGCAGGCGCGCTCCGCTTCGGCGCCCTGCAGGCGGCCGGCGCGGCGCTGGTCCAGGTGACCCACCGCGGGGGCGTGCTGGCGGTCGCCGTCCTGGCCGGGTCCGATGTCGAGACGGGGTACGCCGCGCTCGCCACCGGCATCGCCCTCGGCGTCACCTACGCCGTGCTCCAGGCCTTCACCGTGTCGCTCCCCCACCTGGCCGAGGCCCACGCCGGCGACCCGGAGGCGGCGCTGCGGCGGTTGGCCGGCGGCCTGCTCGTCGTGCTCGTCCCGGGGGCGCTGGCGGTCGCCGTGGCGCTCGACCGGCTCGTACCGCTGCTGTTCGGGGACGGCTACCGGGCCGCCGTCGACGCGTTCGAGCCGGCGGTCGCCCTGGTGGTGCTCGCCCCGGCGAGCTCCCTCGTCGTGCAGGCCGCAGCGCTGCGGTTCCGGCCCGAGGTCGCAGCGGCAACCGGAGCGACATCGGCGGCGGCGTTCGTCCTGACGTCGGTGCTCGCCGTCCCGGCCTGGGGAGCCGCGGGCGCGACCACCGCCGCGCTCGCCGGCACGGCGGCCGGCACCCTGCTCGCCGGCCGCCTGCTGCCGGGGGCGATCGGCGCTCGGGTCGGCACCGCGACCGTCCTCGGCGTGCTCGGCGTCCTCGCGGTGGCGGGGCTCACGTGAGCCGGCCCCGGGCGTCGGTCGTCGTCCCCACCCGGGACCGGCCCGACCGGCTCGCCCGGTGCCTGCTGGCGCTCGATGCCCAGACCGAGCCGCCGGCCGAGGTCGTGGTGGTCGACGACGGGTCTCGCGACCCGGCGGCCGTGCTCGCCGCCGTCGGCGATCGCCACCGAGTCCGGGTCGTGCGGGCAGCGGGCGACGGCCCGGCCCGGGCCCGCAACCTCGGCGCGGCCGAGGCCGCCGGAGACGTGGTGTGCTTCACCGACGACGACTGCCGTCCGGGTCCGGGCTGGATCGCCGCCCTCGTCGATGCGGTGGCAGGCGGCGCCGAGGCGGTGGCCGGCCCGACCCGCAACGGCCGACCCGACGACGCCTTCGCCACCGCCTCGCAGCTCATCACGAACCACCTCGCCGAGCGGTCCCGCCGTTCGGCAGCGCCCTTCGCACCCACGAGCAACCTCGCGGTCCGGGCCGAACGCTTCGCAGCGCTGCGCTTCGACGAGTCGTTCCCGCTCGCCGCCGGCGAGGACCGCGAGTGGTGCGACCGCCTCGCCGCCGCCGGCCACCACCTGGTGTGGGCAGCGGATGCCTGGGTCGAGCACCACCAGGAGCTGTCGCCGCGGGGCTTCTGGGACCAGCAGCTCCGGTACGGCCGCGGTGCCGCCCACCTGCGCCGCCAGGGCAGGCACCGCCTGCAGGCGCCGGCCTTCTACGCCGGCCTGCTCCGGCGGGCCGCCGGCGAGGGCCCGGCCGTGGCGGCACTCGTCGTCGTGGCCCAGGTGGCGACCGCACGGGGCTTGACATCGGAGCGGCGACGCCTCTCCTAGCAATGGACGCGCTGGCGTTGCATCGGCCCCGGGTGCAACGGAGCCGCTGCCAGTTCAGGAGGGGGATCAGCGTTCGAGGAGGGGGTCGCCCGACATGTCGCTGGTGTCGTGGCCGGCGAGGGCGGCGGCGGTGGCGGCGACGTCCTCGAGCCGCCGCCGGCGACCGAGCGTGGCGTGGGACGACGAGCCGGGCACGACCAGCGCCCAGGCGTCGCCCTCGGTGTGGTTGCCCGAGCGGCCGCTGCCGACGCCGTGGCGGCGCACGGTGCCGAACCGCTCGGAGCGCAGGCCCTCGAGGCGCGTGGCCGGCGTGCCCACCCACTTCACGATGAGGTCGGGGAGCTGGTGGGCGCGATCGCCGGTGCCGAACAGGTCGCGCACCTTCTCGACCGACTTCACGGCGAGGCTGCCGTCGAGCTCCCGGAACGACTCGATGCCGGCGGCGATCTCGTCCATGAGGGCGTCGGCGTCCGCCGGGTCGACGATCCCGTCGCGCTCGCGACCGCGCAGGTTGAGGCGGATGTAGCCCTGGTTCTCGGCCGGGTGGGCGAAGGCCCGGGTGCGGCTCCAGTCGGTGCCCCGCATCTCGAGGCGGGCGGTGAGGTCGAGCGCCACCTTCTCGGGGAGCGCGCCGGCGACCCTCGTCCGCAAGCCGCTCGGCAGCGCCGCTCGCAAGCGCCAGATGGAAGATGGCGAGTCGGCGCGGGCCTCGCCGCCCGATCCGTCCGGGTCGAGGATCCGCTGGAGCATCTCGGGCAGGAGGTCGGCGCGGCTGGTGTTCACGTCCATGCCCACCGGTGAGATGACCATCAGGTCGCCATCCGGCGGCAGGGCGGCGAGCACCCGCCCGATGGCGGCGTCGACGGCGACGTAGATGTCCTCCAGGGCCGCGCCGAGCACCCGCTCGGCCGAGGCGTCGAGACCGGCCGGGTCGAGCTGGGACAGGTCCCAGAACTGGTGGCCGGCGACGTGGGCGGCGCAGAACGTGAGCCAGGCGAGGTCGAAGCGCTGCTCGGCGAGGAGCAGCTCGGCAGCATCGGCCACCCGCCCGGGCGCGGCGAGGAGCCGGCGACGCAGGCCCAGCATCTCGCCGACGGAGTGGCGCCCGAACACCTCGTCGACGGGCTGCGGCGGGCCGAAGAGGCGCTCGAGCCGGCGGTGGGTGTCGCCCGGGTTCGACCACTCCTGCAGCACCACCCGGTCGTGCAGCTGCCACCCGCACACCTGCGCGCCCGGCGCCGGGTCGACCGGCGGGCGGCTCTCGTAGGGGTCGACGGCGAGCGTGCGGGTGCCCGACCGGCCGAGGCGCTCCCAGACCGGCGCAGGAGCGTGCAGGTCGCCCATGTAGCGGGCCCGCTGCTCGGAGGCGTCCCACTGGAACGGGTAGAAGAGGCCGTGGTCGCCGAGCTCGACGCCGCTGTAGAGCGTGTGCTGGGCGCCGGCCGCGAACTGGGTGGCGGGGGCGTCGAGGTCGTGCCAGACCCCCCGCTCGCGGAGGCCGGCGAGGACGGGGAGGCGGTCGCCGGCGAGGAGCCGGTCGAGCAGGGAGGCGCTGGCGGCGTCGAACTGGAGGATGGTCAGCACGTCGGCTCCCGGAGGTCGGGGACGGTCACGGGGGTGCCGCCGGCGCGACCGCTGGTGCGGGCGGCGTCGATCACGCACATGGCGGCCACGCCGTCGGCCGGGGTGGCCAGCGGGCCGGGGTCGTCGCCGCGCACGGCGGCGGCGAAGGCGGTGAGCTGCGCAGCCAGCGAGGCCACGAGCGGGTGGGGGGCGGGACGACCCGAGGCGAGGGCCCGCACCGCGTCGACGCGTCCCAGGACCGCGCCGAGGGGACCACCGGTGCGGTGCCCGGCGACCGGCCGGCCGCCGGCGGCGCGGACGACGATCCGCTCCTCGTGGAGGCGGTCGGCGGCGGCGAGGATGCGGGCCCGGCCGCGTGCGAGCTCGACCTGCAGCCGGGCCCGGTCGGGCGTCAGCTCCTCGGCGGCGACCGAGCCGGCCTCGCTCCCGGTGAGCCAGCGGGCCAGGTCGGCCAGGTGGGGCACGAGGTCGAGCACGACGTCGTCGCGCACGGTGTGCGCGCCCCAGCTGGCCCGGCGGTAGGTGAGGCGCAGCTCCACGTCGAGGCGACCCGAGGTTGGGATCCGGGCGCGGAGGTCGGCGACGGGCAGCTCGAAGCGGCGGTTGAACCCGAGCCACACCTGCCCGCCCACGGCGGCGAGGGCGGCGGCGTCCACCGCGTCGGCGGCCGGCGGCTTCTCGACGAGCACGGGCACGCCGGCGGCCGCGGCGCGCTCGACGTCGGCGAGGTGGGTGGCCACGGGCGTGGCGAGCACGAGGGCGCCGACCGATCCCGACGAGAGCAGCGACGCGGCATCGGCGTGGGCGGACACGACCTGGCCGGTGGCGCCCCGGACCCGGGCGGCCACCGACTCGCGCCGGTCACGGTCGGGGTCGGCGATGGCGACCAGCTCGACGGCCGCGCACCGGGCGACGGCGGGGACGTAGCCCTGCTCGGCCAGGCGACCGCAGCCGACGAGGCCGAGCCGGACCGGTGCCGCGGTCGGCGCCCGGCCGCTCACCCGTCGATCCCCCGCGCCGGTGCCAGCGCCGGGAGCCAGGACAGACGGGCGCGCAGGCCGGCAGCGACACCGACCGGGATCGCGGCGACCGCCACCAGGTGGTGGAGACCGTGCAGCGCGACGCCCGCCGCCGCCTGCAGGGGGCCGAGCCGGCGCACCAGCAGCCCGTAGAAGCCGGCGTTGAGCCCCACGAGGGCGGTGAGGCCGGCGACGGCCAGCGGCGCGAGCGCGAGCGCACCGGCGACGACGGCGACCACGGTGGCGAGGGCGCTCAACCGGTGACGCCACCCGCAGTTCAGCGTCCGGGACGGCCGTCCGGCGCGGACCTGGAGCGAGATCCACGGCACCGCACGCCGCGCGAAGTCGGTGGCCACCATCGAGCGCAGTGTCCAGGTCTTGAGGTGGGTCCCGAGGATGGTCGGATCGAGGGCGACGGGGTGCTCGGCCCGCCGGAGGCGGTCGCCCAGCTCGATGTCCTCGATCGAGGGGTGGGGATAGCGGTCCGCGTCGAACCCGCCGACGGCGAGGAGCACCGGTCGACGGACGGCTCCCAGCCCGGTCCAGAAGGTCTCGGCCGGTCCGGCGCCGTGGTGGTGCACGTGGTGGTGCAGCAGGTTGCGGAACGCGGACACGAGGCGACGGTCGGCGGGGGCGTCGTCGTAGGAGCCGAACACCGCCCCGAGCGCGGGCTCCTCGTCGAAGCGGCTGCGGATCCGCCCCAGCGCGTCGGGGTGGACCTCGACGTCGGCGTCCACGAACACCACGACGTCGCCCGAGGCGTCGGCCGCGCCCCGGTTGCGGGCGGCGGCGGCCGACAACCCGGCGTCGGTGACGACGATCAGCTCGTCGGGCGGCTGGTGCGAGGCCCGGATGGCGGCGACGCACCGGCCGAGGGTCGGGGGGTCATCGGTGGCCGGCACCACCACCGACATGTTGGTCACCCGACCGACCATAGGAGATGAGGCTCACCTAACGCACGACGGCGGTCATCCCGCCGGCGGCGGGCAGCGCGCCGCGAACGCGATCCACCGGCCGGACACCCCCAGCTCGACCGTCCCGGGGGTCCGCCGAGCCTCCTCGGCCGCCCGCCGGGACTCGAGGAGGAGCGCGGCCGGGCCCTCGGGCACCGCCCGTTGGACGGCGTGCAGCGGCAGGTCCAGCTCCCACGCCGCGGCCGAGCGCAGGAGCGTGCGGGCCGTCACCACGGCGGCCCCGCAGCCGGCGAGCCGGTCGGGGCCGCCCGATCGATCGATCACCTCGCGCAGGTCGTCGGCGAGCTGCGCCCGGTCGGCCACCTCGTCGACGACATCGGGGATGCCCGCCACCCGGGGCACGAGCAGGGCTGCTGCGGCCATGGCGGCCACCGCGGCGACCGCCACCCGTCGGCCGTCACGCCCCCGGCGCAGCGCGCCGACCGCGTCCACCGCGCCGGCACCGGCCAGCGCGACCAGCACGGCCGCCGAGGGCAGGAAGAAGCGGCCGATCGCGGCGTAGCCGAGGGTGGCCGCCATGGCGACGACGAGCACCCCCCACGCGAGCGCGCCGCCGGCGAGCCAGGCCCGCGACCGGTCCCCGGCCCGTCGACCGAGCCACACGGCGAGGCCGGCCAGGGCCCACGCCGGCGCCGGCACGGCACCCGCGAACGTGGCGACGCTCTCGGCCAGCCGCTGACCGGCGGGCTCGTCGGCCAGGACCTGCGCGGTGCCGGCGCCGTGGAACGGGCTGCCGGAGCCGATCCAGTCGGGCACGAACCACAGCACCGGGATGCTGGCCAGCGCCGCCACGGCCCAGGATCGGCGCGCTGGTGGACCAGGCAGCCACGAGCGCGCCGATCGGCGCGCTCGTCCCCGGGGGAGCAGCGCCGGCCAGCGCAGACCGACCAGGGCGAGGAGGAACGGCCACGCCTCGGGCCGCAGCAGGGCGAGCAGCCACGTCCACACCAGCGCCGGCCCGGGCCGGCGGTCGAGGAGGGCGAGCAGGGCGGCCGCCGCCAGCCCGGCCGACCACGGCGCCTCGTGGCCCTCGAGGACCAGCCGCACGAAGCGGGGGTCGCCGTCGGGGGTGAGCACCAGCAGCGCGACGGCGACCGCCGCCGCGCCCGTGCCCCCGAGGCGGGCGGCCAGGCGGGCGACGCCGACCACCGCCAGCAGCGACCCGGTCCGGGCGAGCACCTGGAACGCCGGGACGGCGAGGTCGCCGAGCGGCGCGAGCAGCACGGTCAGCGCGACCGGCAGCGGCTTCCACGACGGCCCGCCCGTGGTGTCGAGCGCCCCCCGGCCGACCTCCCGACCCCACACCAGCCACGCCCACGGGTCGTACCCGAGCGTGGCGGGCACGGCCAGGCTCGCGGCGGCCAACCCGGCGCACCCGAGCACCCACGGCACCCACGTCCCCGACGGCCGGCGCCGGGAGGCGGTGCTCACCCGTCGTCGGACGAACGGCGGGGCATGGCGTGCACGAACCCGACGACGCGGACCAGCACCTCGTCGCCCGGGCGCCAGCCCCGACCGCCGACCACCCGGCACCGCAGCCGCCGGCCCGAGTCGAGCTCGACGCTGAGCAGCTGGTCGTGCCCGAAGAACGACCGGGACAGCACCTGGCCCCGCACCCCGCCGTACGCGCCCTCGCCGGCCTCGGCGCACGCGACCACGGCGACCGACTCGGGGCGGACGAGCACGTCGACCGGACCCTCCACCGGCTCGTCGAGCGACAGGCGTCCGAGCTCGGTGTCGACCGTCCCCTGCGAAGCCGTGCCGGACACCACCTCGGCGGCCCCGAGGAAGCCGGCCACCCACCGGCTGGTCGGCCGGGCGTAGACCTCCTCGGGGGTGCCGGCCTGCTCGACGCGGCCGTCGCGCATGATCACCACCTGGTCGGCGAGCGAGAGCGCCTCCTGCTGGTCGTGGGTGACCAGGAGCGCGCTCGCGCGCGCGTCGCGCAGGATCGAGGCCACCTCCTCGCGCAGCGACGTGCGCAGGGTGGCGTCGAGCGCGGCGAACGGCTCGTCGAGGAGCACGACCTCGGGGTCCATGGCCAGCGCCCGGGCGAGGGCGACCCGCTGGCGCTCGCCACCGGAGAGCTCGTGGGGGTAGGAGCCCCCCCGGTCGGCCAGCCCGACCATCTCGAGGCACTCCTGCGCCCGCCCCTCGCGGGGGCCGCCGAAGGCGACGTTCCTCGCCACGGTGAGGTGCGGGAACAGGGCGCCGTCCTGGAACACCATCCCGATGCGCCGGTGCTCGGGTTCGACCCAGGTGCCCGGCCCGACCACGGTGCGCTCGCCGATCTCCACCGTGCCGGCGTCGGGTCGCTCGAAGCCGGCGATCACCCGGAGCAGCGTGGTCTTCCCCGAGCCGCTCGGGCCGAGGAGGGCGGCGAGCTCGCCGGGGCCCACGGTGACGCCGGCGCCGTCGACGGCCAGGTTGGCGCCGAAGGACTTGGTGATGCCGGCAGCACGGATGGCGAGCGGGGCAGGCACGGGGGGCGACGGTACCCGAACCCCGTCGGCGACCTTCAGCCACCAAGCGGTCTGCTGTTAGGTATGCCGAACGCCTCGGCCGTACACTCGATCGGCACCCCCGACCACCCCGCCACCGCCCCCGGGAGGACGACATGCTCGCTGCACTGCTGCGCCGGCGCTGGCCCATCCCCGTGCTGATCCTCGCCGTCGTCGCCGCCGTGGCCGCCGGCGCGCTGGCCACCACCGACCGCGACAGCACGACCCTGGTGATCTACAACGGCCGCTCGCACTACGGCTCCGAGGAGGTGTTCCTCCGCTTCGAGCGCGAGACCGGCATCGACATCGAGCTGCGGGGCGGGACGGCCCCCGAGCTGTTCGAGCGCCTGCGCCGCGAGGGCGACGACTCCCCCGCCGACCTGCTGATCACCACCGACCTCGCCAACCTGTGGCGGGCCGAGGAGGCGGGACTGCTGCAGCCGCTGACCTCAGACGTCGTGGAGCGGAACATCCCCGCCGAGCTGCGGGACCCCACCGGCCAGTGGGTGTCGCTCACGACCCGGCTGCGCGTCCCGGTGGTGGCCACCGAGCGGGTGTCGCCGGACGACGTGACGTCCTACGAGGCGCTGGGCGACCCCCGCTTCCGGGGCCGGACCTGCCTGCGGACGTCCACCAACGAGTACAACCAGTCGCTCGTGGCCGACATGATCGCCAAGCGGGGCCGTGACGCCACCGAGGCGCTCCTGCGCTCCTGGATGGAGAACGACCCGAGCGTCATCAACTCCGACGGCGAGCTGCTCGCCGCGATGGCCGCCGGGAGCTGCGATGTCGGGCTGACGAACCACTACTACCTCGGCCGCGCGATCGCCGACAACGACGGCGACTTCCCCGTGGCGCCCGCCTGGCCCGACCAGGACGGCGCCGGCGCCCACGCCAACGTGTCCGGCATCGGGGTCACCGCCTCGTCCGACCAGCCCGGCGACGCCCTCCGCCTCGTCGAGTACCTCACCGATGCCGAGGTGCAGGAGGCGTTCACCGAGCGCATGGAGTTCGCCGCCAACCCCGAGACGCCCCCGCCGCCGGCGCTGCGAGACTGGGCCGGCGTGCGGATCGATCCCATCGACGTCGAGCGCGCCGGCCCGCTGCTCCAGGAGGCCGTGGCCCTGATGCTCGAGGTCGGTTGGAACTGACCACCACCGCGGGGGCCCCGCCCCGCCCCCGGCGGGTCGCGGGGTGGTCGCTGCTCGGCGTCGCCGTCGCCGCCGTCGTCGCCGGCCCGCTGCTCGCCCTCCCGGCGAGCTTCGTCGGGCAGGGCGAGGCGTTCGACCAGATCGGGCGCACCCTCCTGCCCGACGCACTGCGGGCCAGCGTCCTGCTCGGCCTGGGCGTGGGCACCGGCGCCCTGCTCGTCGGCGGCGGGCTGGCGCTGCTCATCTCCTTCTGGGACTTCCCCGGCCGGCGCTGGCTCGACTGGGCGCTCGTGCTGCCCATGGCCATGCCCGGCTACGTCCTCGTGTTCGTGGTCCTGGGCCAGTACGGGATGGCCACGCCGCTGCAGAGCAACCTCTTCGGGGAGGGGCTGCGCATCTCCGGGATCCGCTCGCCGCTCGGGGCGGTCGTCATCCTCACCGGCGTGCTCTACCCCTACGTGTACGTGCTCGGCCGCAGCGCGTTCCTCGGCCAGTCCCGGCAGGCGATCGAGTCGGCCCGGTCGCTCGGCCTCTCCTACGGCCAGGCGGTGCGGCGGGTCGCCGTCCCCCTCGCCCGACCGGCGCTGGCCGGCGGGGCGGCCCTCACGGTCATGGAGGCCCTCGCCGACTTCGGGGCCGTGGACCTGCTGGGGATCCAGGCGCTCACCAGCGCGATCTACCGCGTCTGGTACGGCGCCTTCGACCAGGCCGCCGCCCTGCAGCTCGCCACGGTGCTCGTCGGCCTCGCCCTCACGATGGTGAGCATCGAGCGGCTCCTTCGGGGACGGGCCCGCTACCACCAGGCGCTCGGCACCGGCGACGCCATCGAGCCACGGCGCATCGCCGGCGGGCGGCGCTGGCTCGCGGCCCTGCCCGGGGTGGCCGTGCTGCTGCTCGCCTTCGTCATCCCCGTGGTGCAGCTGGTGGCCTGGTCGGTGGAGACGATCGCCACCGACCAGCTCGGCGATGGCCTGTGGTCAGCGGCTCGCAACACGCTCGTGCTCGGCGCGCTGGCCGCCCTCGTCGCCGTGGTGACCTCGACGGTGGTGGTCTACGGGCAGCGCAGCCAGCCGTCGCGCCTGGGCGGACTGGCCGCCCGGCTCGCCACCCTCGGCTACGCCGTGCCGGGCACGGTGGTGGCGGTGGCCGTGTACGTGCCGCTGGTGTGGTTCGACCGGCGGGTCCTCGGCCTCACCGAGTCCGTGCTCGGCAACCGGGAGCTGCTCTTCACCGGCACCATCCTCGGTCTGCTCGTCGCCTACCTGGTTCGCTTCCACGCCCTCGCCTACTTCGCCGTCGAGTCGCGCATGAGCCGCATCGGGACGAACCTCGACGACGCCGCCCGGGCGCTCGGTGCCGACCGGGCCCGGGTGCTCGCCGACGTGCACCTCCCCCTCCTGCGCCCCGGGCTGCTCACCGCCGCCCTCATGGTGCTGGTCGAGGTGATGAAGGAGCTGCCGGCCACCGCCCTGCTCCGCCCGCTCGGCGGCGACACCCTCGCCATCACCGTGTGGGAGGCGACGAAGGACTCGCGCTTCGACGTCGCCGCCCTGCCCGCCCTGCTGATCGTCGCCGTGGGCCTGCTCCCGGTGATCCTGCTCGTCCACCTGCTGCGCACGAGCGGGTGGCAGGAGGCGGCGGAGCGGGTCTGAGCCGGCGGCAGCGCTACCGTCCGCGCCCATGTGGAGCGAAGCGGACATCCCCGACCAGAGCGGCAAGGTCGCCGTCGTCACCGGCGCCAACGGCGGCCTCGGGCTCGAGACCGCACGAGCGCTCGCCGAGCACGGCGCCCACGTCGTGATGGCCGTGCGCGACCAGGCCAAGGCCGACGCCGCCGAAGCCGAGATCCGGCGCCACGCGCCCGACGCCTCACTCGAGCGGGTGGCCCTCGACCTCGGCGACCAGACGTCGGTGCGGGAGGCAGCCTCGGCGATCGCCGAGCGCCACCCGTCGCTCGACCTGCTCGTGAACAACGCCGGCGTCATGGCCATGCCCGAGCGCCAGACCGCCGACGGCTACGAGATGCAGCTCGGCGTCAACCACCTCGGCCACTGGAGCCTCACCGCCCACCTGCTCCCGGCGATCCTCCGGGCGGCGGCGGACGGGCGCCGGCCCCGGATCGTCACGGTCACGAGCGTCGCCCGGTTCAGCGGCGGCCCGGTGGACCCGGAGAACCCCCACCTGCGTGGGAGGTACAAGCCGTGGGGTGCCTACGGCCAGGCCAAGCTGGCGAACTACCACTTCGGCCTCGGGCTGCACCGCGAGCTCGAGCGGGCCGGCGTCGATGCCATGAGCCTCCTCGCCCACCCGGGCCTCACGAACACCGACCTGCAGGCCCGCACCCACCGCGAGGGCGGTGCCGGCATCACGGGCGCGCTCGGCGACAAGGGCACCGACCTCATCGGGATGTCGCCCCGTGCCGGCACCCGCATGCAGCTGCGGGCCGCCACGGACCCGTCGGCGCGCAGCGGCCAGCTCTACGCGCCGGCCTTCGGGGGGTTCGGGCCGGCGGTGGTCCGGCCGATCCTGCGCCGCTGGGACCTCGACCGGCGCATCGACGAGCTGTGGCGGGTGTCGGAGGCCGAGACCGGCGTGGCGCTCGACGTCGCCGGCGCGCTCGGCTCGCTCGCCACCTGACCCTCTCGAAACTGGCAGCGGCTCCGTTGCACGCCCGCCCGAAACTGGCAGCGGCTCCGTTGCACCCCCTCTGGAAACTGGCAGCGGCTCCGTTGCACGCCCGCCCGGAACTGGCAGCGGCTCCGTTGCACGCCCTCTGGAACTGGCAGCGGCTCCGTTGCACTCCCGATCACGACCCTGGCCGTAGGGTCGGCGGCCATGCGCATCGGCATGAACGGCTCGTCGCTCCTCGTCCGCCCCGACATCGACGCCATCACCACCGACATCGTCACCGCCGAGGCGGAGGGCTTCAGCTCCTACTGGCTGGCCCAGACCGGCCTGGCGGATGCGCTCGGCGTCCTCGCCGCGGCGGGACCGGCCACCAACGTCATGGAGCTCGGCACTGCCGTCGTCCCGACGTGGACCCAGCACCCGGTGGCCCTGGCGGCGAGCGCGCTCACCACCCAAGCGCTCACCCACGGGCGCCTGTCCCTCGGCATCGGCCTCTCCCACCAGCCGGCGGTCGAGCACCGGTGGCACATGACCTGGGAGAAGCCGATCCGCCACCTGCTCGACTACCTCGACGTCCTGCAGCCCCTGCTCGCCGGCGAGGTCGTGCAGCACCGCGGCGAGGTCTGGAGCCTGACCAACGACGGCCCGCTCCCCCGGCCCACTGGCGAGCCCCCCAAGGTCATGCTCGCTGCCCTCGGGGAGCAGTCGCTGCGCGTCGCGGGCCGGCGGACCGACGGCACCATCCTGTGGTGCGTCGGTCCCCGCACCATCGAGTCCCACATCGCCCCCCGCATCCGCGAGGCGGCGGCCGGCGCCGATCGACCCGACCCGGCGATCGTGTGCAGCATCCCGTGCTGGGTCACCGACGAGCCCGAACAGGCCCGGGCCGTCATCGGGAAGCTGCTCGCCGGCTACGCCGAGCTCCCGTCGTATCGGGCGATGCTCGACATCGAGGGCGTGCACGGCCTGGCCGAGCTGTCCCTCGTCGGCAGTGAGGACCAGGTGCGCGAGGGCCTGGCCGCGGTGGCCAAGGCCGGCGCCACCGACTTCACCGGCGTCGTGATGGGCCGCGATGCCGAGGAGACCGCCCGCACCCGGGCCCTCCTCGCCGCCGTCGCCGCCGGCCGCTGAGCCGGCGCCGCCGGCCGCGCAACGGAGCCGCTGCCAGTTCCAGAGGGCGTGCAACGGAGCCGCTGCCAGTTCCAGAGGGCGTGCAACGGAGCCGCTGCCAGTTCCGAGTGAGCCTCGATCCGAAGCTGCTCCGCACCGCTCAGATGAGGGCTTCGACGAGGAAGGGGCCGTCGGAGGCGAGGCCGCGCTGCATGCCGTCGCGCAGCTCGTCGAGGGTGGTGGCCCGCTGGGCCTCGACCCCGAAGCCGGTGGCGAGCGACACCCAGTCGAGCGGCGGCGAGCCGAGGTCGGTGAGCGCCCGGGCCTGGGGGCCGGGGTCGTCGTTGCCGGTGCGGTGCAGCTCCATCTGGAGGATGCGGTACGCCTGGTTGGCGCACACCACCACGGTGACGTCGAGGCCCTCGCGGGCCATGGTCCACAGCGACTGCAGCGTGTAGAGGCCCGAGCCGTCGGCCTGCAGCGCGATCACCTTGCGGTCGGGGGCGGCCACGGCGGCACCGACGGCGGCCGGCAGGCCCTGGCCGATGGCGCCGCCGGTGAGCGAGAAGGACTCGTGCGGCGGGGCGCCGCCGGCGCTGATCGCCCAGCCCAGCCCCGAGGTGGCGGCCTCGTTCACGACGATCGCGCCCTCGGGCTGCACGGCGGCGACGGCCTGGCCCATCGTGAACATGTCGAGGTCGCCGGCGGGGGCGATGGCCGGGTCGAGGTCGGTGACGTCGGCCGGCGGGCACTCGAGGGCGTCGACGAGGGCGTCGAGGCCGAGGTGGCCGCGCGACCCCGGCGGGCACAGGGTGATGACGTCGGCGCCGTCCGGCAGCAGGTGGCTGCGGCCGAGCGACTGGTAGCCGAAGAAGGCCACGGGCTCGCGCGTCCCGGCGCAGACGAGGGTGCGGACGCCGGCGAGGGCGTCGATGGCCTGCTCGGGGAAGTACGGGATGGCGTCGAAGCGGGGCAGGCCCCGTCCGGACTCGAGCACGGCGGGGAACGTGTCGACCCAGACCGTGGCGCCGGTGTCGGCGGCGAGGCGCTGGGCGGCGAGCAGCTCCTCCCGGCGGACGACGCCGCCGAGGAGGATGGCGACGCCGTCGCCGGCGCGCAGCCGCGTGGCCGCGACGCCCACGGCGTCGCCGTCGACGGGATCGCCCGGCTCACGGGGGTTGCCCACGTCGTGCAGGTCGGCCGCGCCCCACGCCGCGTCCTGCGGGACGATGATCGTGGCCACGCCCGACGGCGGGCCCACCGAGGCGGCGACCGCCTCCACCATGGCCGCCGACCCGTGGGTGGCGCTGGTGACCCGTTCGACGTGGCGGGACACCGGCCGGGCCAGCGACTCGATGTCGCTGGTGAGCGGGGCATCGACGCCGAGGTGCCAGGTGGCGTGGTCGCCGATCAGGTTCACCACCGGGGTGTGCGCCCGCCGGGCGTTGTGGAGGTTGGCGATGCCGTTCGCGAAGCCGGGCCCGAGGTGCAGCAGCGTGAGGGCGGGCCGGCCGGTGACCCGCCCGTAGCCGTCGGCGGCGCCGGTGACCACGCCCTCGAACAGGCCGAGGATGCCGCGCATGCCCGGCACGTGGTCGAGGGCGCCGACCAGCTCCATCTCGGTCGTCCCGGGGTTGGCGAAGCAGACCTGGATGCCCTGGTCGACCGCAGTTCGGAGCATGAGCTCGGCGCCGTTCACGTGGTGGTCCTCTCGTGGTCGTGGATCGGTGGGGTGGAGGCGGGCGGGCCCGGCGCCGGCGGGCGAGGCGGCCTGACCTGGGCCCGGCGGGGCACCTCGTCGACGACGTAGCCCTGGTCGGCGAGGGCGTGGCGGAGGGCCTCGCCGCTGGCACCGTCGCGGGTCTCGACGAGCAGCTCGATCTCGGTGGCGCGGGCCGAGTGGATGCCGAACTCCCGGTGGTGCCAGAGGTCGATGATGTTCCCGCCGGCCGCGCCCACGGCCGCCGTGAGCCCGCCGAGCGCCCCGGGGCTGTCGGGCACCTCGATCACGAGGCGGCACAGCCGGCCCGTGCGGGCGAGGCCGCGCATGATGACGGCGGAGAGCAGGCGCAGGTCGATGTTCCCGCCGCTCAGGACGACGCCGACCGTGCGCCCGGCGAAGCGGTCGGGGTCGGCGAGCAGCGCGGCGAGCGGCGCCGCTCCCGCCCCCTCGCTCACCGTCTTCTCGACCTCGAGGAACCACACCACCGCCTCCTCGATGAGGCGCTCCGGGACGGCCACGACGTCGTCGGCGAGCTCGCCGATGATCTCCGTGGTCAGCGTCCCCGGCGTCTTCACGGCGATGCCCTCGGCGATGGTCGGGCCCCAGGTCGGATCGGGAGGCGGCGTGGGGCGGCCGGTGGCGGCGCGCATCGCCGGGTGCAGCTCGGACTGCACGCCGATCAGCTCGACCTCGGGTGCCAGGGCCCGCGCCGCCACGCACGTGCCGGCGAAGAGGCCGCCGCCGCCCACCGGGACGACGAGGGCGTCGAGCCGGGGACCGTCCTCGAGCAGCTCGACCGCGCAGGTGGCCTGCCCGGCGATGATCGCCGGGTCGTCGTAGGGCGGGATGAACGTGGCCCCCTCCTCCTCGACGATGGCGAGGGCGACGGTCTTCGCCTCGTCGAGGTCGGCGCCGGCGACCACGACCCGAGCCCCGTTGCCCTCGGTGGCCGAGATCTTGGACGCCGGCGTCCCCTCGGGCATCACGACCGTGGAGCGCATCCCGAGGAGCGTGGCGTGGTGGGCGACGGCCTGGGCGTGGTTGCCGGCCGACATGGCCACGACGCCCGCGGCGGCCTGCCCGGGCTCGAGGGCGAGGAGCCGGTTGCGGGCGCCGCGCTCCTTGAACGACGCTGTGAACTGCAGGTTCTCGAACTTGATCCACACGTCGGCGCGGGTGATCGTCGACAAGGTCTGCGAGCGCGACACCGGCGTGCGCACGACCGCGTCGCGTATCGCGTCGTGCGCGGCGGTGACGTCGGCGAACGTCACCGGCAGGGGTCCCGTGGGCACGGGGTGCATCGTGTCACGCGCCGCCCTGGCCCGGGTCCGATGGCCGTAGGCTCGGGGCATGGCGACGTACAGCACGCCCGAGTGGCATCCGGCGTTCGAGGAGTACTGCGAGGCCATCTGGGAGCTCGCCGAGGACGACATCGCGGTGATCCAGGCGCGCATCGCCGAGCGCCTCGACGTGTCGCGGCCCGCCGTGTCGGAGATGATCCGCAAGCTCGACGCCGAGGGCCTCGTCGCCACCGAGGGCACCCGCATCACGCTCACCGCCGACGGCCGGCGCCTGGCCGAGCGGGTCGTGCGCCGCCACCGCCTCGCCGAGCGGTTCCTCACCGACATCCTCGGCCTGTCGTGGGCGATCGCCCACCAGGAGGCGGGCAAGTGGGAGCACATCATGTCGGCCGACGTCGAGTCCGCCATGGACCGCCTCCTCGGCTCCCCCACCACCTGCCCGCACGGCAACCCGATCCCCGGCTCCGACTACGACGCCCCGGAGACCCGGCCCCTCGCCGACGTCGGCGTGGGTGCCGCCTTCGTCGTGTCGCGCATCCCCGAGGAGCTCGAGTTCACGCCGGGCCTGCTCGACTTCCTCGAGGACGCCATGGTCACCCCGGGCACCAGCGGCACGGTGACCGCGTCCTCGCCCGACGGCACGACCACCGTGGAGATCGACGGCCGCACCATCGGCATCGGCGCCTTCGCCAGCGAGCGCATCCTCGTCAGCGCCCGCTGACCCGCCGGGTCGGCCAGCCCGGGCTGCAGTCGACCGATCCGGGCGAACCCCGCCCGGGCTGCGTGCGGGTCAGATGTTGGTGGCGATCAGCCCGATGCCGAAGGCGGCGAAGAGGCCGCCGAGGATGATGCCGGCCGTGGCCCCCACCCACACGAGCACCGGGTTGCCCTGGGCCGATCCCACGACCGGGCTGCCTAGTCGCCGGCGCTGGCGGCCCCGAAACCCCGACCGCGGGCGGCCCAGGCGGCGTGGTCGAACGTGCCGTCGTCGCGCACGCAGCGCGCCGCCTCGAACCCCTCCCGGAGCAGGACCTGCGGGTCGTGCGACCGGTCCGGGTCGGGGGAGCCCACGACGGTGACCCGGGACGAGCGCTCCATCGCCCGGGCGGCACGGCTCCAGGCACCGCGCTCGGCCGGCGACCGGGCGCCGTGCCCCGCCGGGATCCGCTCGACATGCGACGCGACGGGTCGGGGGTCGGGGAGCCCGCAGCGGACCAGGTCGTCGGCCACGCGCTGGACCAGCCCGGCGTCGGGCGCGCTCCACACGTCGTCGCCCTCCCAGCACGGCACCTCGGCACACAGCACGGTCCGGTCCGCGGGGTCGCCCGGGTCGTCCCGTTGCGCCGTCGGCTCGGACATGCGTGCGGCGAGCATCCGGGCCGGGAGCTCGTGGGTGTCGAAGGGGGCATAGGGCCGCCGGGCGACCACCAGGTAGACGAGCACGAGGCCGCGGGGCGCCGGCGGGTGGAGCTCGTGGTGCAGCCCGAGCATGCCTGCGACCTGCCACGCGGGGATCGTGGCGTGCACGTGGGAGGCGCTCACGATCCGGCCGTCGGCGAGGCCCACGACCACGCGCTGGTCCTGCTCGAGCAGGCGGGTCACGCGGCGGCCGGTCTCGACCGGGACGCCCGCGGCCAGCGCCGCCGTGAGCGCACCGAAGCCCGAGCGGGGACGCAGGGCGGTGGGCCGGCGCCGGACGACCTGCCCCAGACCGCCGCGCCCCCACGAGCGGACGAGGTCGAGGGGCGTCGGGGGGGACGGCACCCACCGGCCACCAGCGAGGCGACGCTCGCGGCGGGGCCGCTCCTGCAGGTCGACGAGGGCAGCGAGCTCGGACCGCAACCAGCGCGGCATCGCGGGGTCGAGCCCGAGGCTGCCGAGATCCACACGGACCCCGTCGACCTCGATGCCGGCAGCCGACCCGCCGACGCGGTCCGATGCCTCGAGCACCAGGACCTCCTGGCCCCGGCGCGCCAGCGCGTGCCCCACGGCCAGGCCGGCCGGCCCGGCGCCGATGACGACGTGCACGCGCGACCGGGCCGGTCGCTCAGCCGGCGGCGGCCTGGGGCAGCGCCGGCACCTCGTCGAGCAGGAACGACGGCAGCGGCCGCTCGTGCACGATGGCCAGGCGCTTCGTGGCCCGGGTCAGGGCGACGTACAGCGCCCGCAGGCCCTGGGCCTCCTCGTCGACGATGGCGGCCGGCTCCACCACCACCGAGGCGTCGACCTCGAGGCCCTTCACCATGCCGACGGGGACGATGGTGACCGGTTGGCGCAGCCCCTGCCGCGTGGCCCGGCCGTGCTCGATGCCGGCGGCGTGCAGCGCGTCGGACACCTCGTCGACCGCCGTGGCCGCGACGATGACCGCCAGCGAGCCCGGGTCGATCTCGACCGCCTCCGCCCGCGTGATCTCGGCGACCAGGGCGGCGAGCCCGCCGGGGCCAGCCCGGCGGACGGAGGGCGGGTCGCCGCCCTCGCGCACCGAGATCGGCGGGGTGAGCTGCGGCGCCGCCACGCGCAGGACGCGCGTGGCGAGGTCCATGTTCGGGGCCGGGATCCGGTAGCCGACGGTGAGCTCCGCCTGGCGGGTGCCCCGCTTGGTTGGCAGGTGCTCGAGGATCTCGTCCCAGCTCTCGTGCGCCCACGCGCCGGTGGCCTGGGCGATGTCGCCGACGATGGTGAGCGAGCCGGAGAGGGAGCGGCGGGCGACCATGCGCAGCTGCATCGGGGACAGGTCCTGGGCCTCGTCCACGACGATGTGCCCGTAGGTGCGGATCTCCTCGTCGTGACCCTTGCGCTTGCGACGGGGGCCGAGGCGCTCCCGGGCCTCGTCGAGCAGCGGGACGTCGTGCCAGGTGAAGGTGACATCGTCGGCAGACGCCGAGCGCGGGCGGTGCAGCAGCGCCTGCTCGTCGGGCGACAGCCACTTGCGGGCGGCGAGCTCGATGAGCGCCCGCGACCCGAACAGGTCGTGGAGCAGCTGGGCGGGGGTGAGCAGCGGCCACATCCGCTCGAGCGCCTCGATGACGTCGGGGTGCCGTTGGAGCGCGTCGCGCACGTCGTCGACCTGGACGGGGTGCCGCGCCGATCGGGCGAGGGCCTCGAACAGCTGGGTCTCCACGTGGCGCCGGCCGGCGTTGTGGCGGTGGTAGCGGCGGTGGGCGTCGGCGACGATGCGGCGGCTGTCCTCGACGCTGCACACCAGGGTCTGGGCGCCGAAGCCGACCCGCAGCTCGCGGGGCAGGGGGCGCTCGCGGTCGGCGATGGCCTTGCGGATCACGTGCGCCATGCGGGCGTCGCCCTTGACCCGGGCGGTCTTGGGCTCGTCGTCGCCGTCGATGCGCTCGCGGTCGACGAGGTCGGCCAGCACGGCCAGCTCGACGCCGGCCTCGCCCAGCGAGGGCAGCACCTGGTCGATGTAGCCGAGGAACAGCCGGTTGGGGCCGAGGACGAGCACGCCCTGGCCGTCGAGCGGGAAGCGGTGCGTGTAGAGGAGGTAGGCGGCCCGGTGCAGTGCGACGACCGTCTTGCCGGTGCCGGGACCGCCCTGGACCACCAGCACACCGCCGAGCTCGGAGCGGATGATCTCGTCCTGCTCGCCCTGGATGGTGGCGACGATGTCGCCGAGCTTCCCGGTGCGGGCGGTCTCGAGCGCGCGGATCAGCGCGCCGTGACCCTGGATGCGGTCGTCGTCGGCGAGGCGGATGCCGCCGTGGTCGCCGTGGACGGCCTCGCCGAAGAGCTCGTCCTCGAGGTTGAGCAGCGTGCGGCCCCGCGCCGTGAAGTGCCGGCGTCGGGCGAGGCCCATGGGCTGGGGTCCGGTGGCGCGGTAGAAGGCCTCCGAGATCGGCGCCCGCCAGTCGACGACCACGGGCTCCTGGTCGTCGTCGGCCACGGACATGCGCCCGATGTAGAAGGTGTCCTGGCCGTGGTCGGCGTCGGTGTCCAGGCGACCGAACACCAGCGAGCTCTCGCCGAGGTCGAGCTGGGCGAGGCGGGTGGCGATGCTCTCCTCGATCATCTCCCGCTCCCAGCGGGCTTGCTCGGTGCCGCCCTTGCCGACCTCGACCATCGAGCGCAAGCGCTTGGCCCGGTCACGGGCTGACTCCAGGCACTCGTACGCGTGATCGACGTAGGCCTGCTCGGCGCTCAGCTCGGGATGCTCGCTCACCGGATTCGGTTCCGCCCTTCCAGCCGGAAAACGGGGATCCGACACTGTAGCGCGCCCGCCGCAGCGAAGCTGGCAGGGGCTCCGTTGCGCGGATCAGGCGCCAGGCTCCTCGCCGATCTCGACGAGCGCATCCCGGATCGCCACCCGCAGGCGCCGGGCCAGGCCCGGCGAGAGGTGCGCGACGAGCCCGGCTCCGGCGCTGCCGACCTCCTCGACCGTGAGGACGACCCGCGGCTCGGCGTCGTCGTAGTCGTCGCTGATCGCCACGGCCCACGACACCGGCTGCAGGTCGAGGTCTTCCCACCCGGGCGGCATGTCGTCGGCGGAGAAGGGGTGGTCGTCGATGGAGCGGCGCACCTGCAGGAGCATGCGGGTGCGGCGCAGCCGCGTCCAGCTCCGGGGGGCGATCGCTAGCGTCGCCTCGATGTCGCCGACGCCTCCCCGCCCCGACCGCCGGCCGCAGATCCGGGAGCGCCACGGCCGCAGCGCCGTCGACGACTACGCGTGGCTGCGCGACGACGAGCGCGTCGACCCCGACGTGATCGCCCACCTCGAGGCGGAGAACGCGCACACCGCCGAGGCGCTGGCCCACGTCGCCGGCCTGCAGGAGGAGATCTTCCGGGAGATCAAGGGTCGCGTGCAGGAGACCGACCTGTCGGTGCCGACCCGCCTGGCCGGCTGGTGGTACTACCACCGCACGATCGAGGGCGAGCAGTACGTGGTCCACTGCCGGGTGGCTGCCGGCGACGAGACCGACCCCCCGGACCCGGACGACCCGTCGGTGCGGGCCGCCGAGGAGGTGCTCCTCGACGAGAACGCCGAAGCCGCCACCGAGGCGGACCTCGACTACTTCTCGCTCGGCGTCTTCGACCTCTCCCCCGACCACCGGGTGCTCGCGTGGGCGGCCGACCGGAACGGCTCCGAACGCCACCTGCTCCGGTTCCGCGACCTGTCCACCGGCGAGGACCTGCGCCTGGCGGACGGATCGCTCGACGAGGTGCCGGGCGTCTACTACTCCTCGGCCTGGGCCGCAGACGGCTCGACGTTCCTCTACACCCGGCCCGACGCCGCGACCCGTCCGCACGAGATCTGGCGCCACCGGCTCGGCACACCGGCCACCGAGGACGTGCTGGTCCACCGCGAGGACGACGAGCGGTTCTTCTGCCAGATCAGCGAGACGAAGGACCGGCGCTGGCTGCTCCTCGAGATGGGCTCGAAGATCACCACCGAGGTCCGGGCGTGCCCCAGCGCCGAGGCCGACGGGGCGTTCGAGGTGCTCGTCCCGCGACGGCACGGCGTCGAAGCCAGCGTCGAGCACCTGGACGGCACGTTCTTCGTCCTCACCAACGACGAGGCGCTCGACTTCCGGATCGTGCGGGTCCCCGCCGACATCGCCTCGGCAGCCGATCCGTCGTCCTGGACCGATGTCGTCCCGCACCAGCCCGGGGTCCGCATCGAGGCGATCGACGTCCTGCGGGGGCACCTGCTCGTGCAGGAGCGCACCGAGGCCACCACCCGCATCAGGGTGCGGCGCCTCGACACCGGCGAGGAGACGCTGCTCGACCAGCCCGAGGACGTCTCGACGGTGTCCCTCTCGTCGAACCCCGACCTCGACTGGCTCCAGCTGCGCCACTCCTACACGTCGCTGGTGACCCCGCCGACGGTCGTCGACGTCGACCTGCGCACGGGCGAGCGGCGGGTGCGAAAGGTGCAGCCCGTGCTCGGTGGCTACGACCCGGCCAACTACGTGTCCCGCCGCCTCTGGGCCACGGCAGCCGACGGGACCCGCGTCCCGATCAGCCTGGTGCACCGGCGCGACCGCGAGCCCGGCGGCCCCGTCCTCCTCTACGGCTACGGGTCCTACGAGATCTCGATCGATCCGGGCTTCTCCATCGCTCGCCTGTCGCTGCTCGATCGCGGCTGGGCGTTCGCCATCGGGCACGTCCGGGGTGGCGGCGAGATGGGTCGAGGGTGGTACCTCGACGGCAAGCTCGAGTCGAAGGCGAACACCTTCGACGACCTCGTGGCCTGCGGGCGGGCCCTGCTCGACGACGGGGTCGCCGGCACCTCCGGGGACGGAACGCCCCGGATCGCGATCCGCGGTGGCTCGGCCGGCGGGCTGCTCGTCGGCGCCGCCCTCAACCGGGCGCCCGAGCAGTGGGCGGCGGTGGTCGCCGAGGTGCCCTTCGTCGACGCCCTCAACACCATCCTCGACCCGTCGCTGCCCCTGACGGTGACGGAGTGGGAGGAGTGGGGGAACCCGGTGGAGTCGGCGGAGATCTTCCAGGTCATGGCCGCCTACACGCCGTACGAGAACGTGCCCGGGCGGTCGCTCCCGCCGGTCCTGGCCACCGCTGGCCTGCACGACCCGCGGGTGGGCTACTGGGAGCCGGCCAAGTGGGTGGCCCGGCTGCGCGACGTCGCCTCCGGCGGTCCGTTCCTGCTCAAGACCGAGCTGGGCGCCGGCCACGGCGGGCCGTCCGGGCGCTACGACGCCTGGCGCGAGGAGGCCCTGGTGCTCGCCTTCCTCGTGGACGCCGTGGGCGAGGGGACGATGCGCTCCGCCTGAGGCACGTGCAACGGAGCCGCTGCCAGTTCCGGACACCCGTGCAACGGAGCCGCTGCCAGTTCCGAACGCACGTGCAACGGAGCCGCTGCCAGTTCGGGAGGGGGTGCTCAGTAGCGTGCCGACCGATGGCCCCCCGCCCCGACCACCCCTTCCTGCAGGCGTGCCGCGGGCTCCCCGCCGAGCACGTGCCGGTGTGGTTCATGCGCCAGGCCGGGCGTTCGCTGCCCGAGTACAACGAGGTGAAGGGCGACCTGTCGATCCTCGACGCTGTCGAGCGGCCCGAGCTCGCCGCCGAGCTCACCCTGCAGCCCGTGCGCCGCTACGGGGTGGACGCCGCCATCTTCTACAGCGACATCGTCGTGCCGGCCCGCGCCGTCGGCTTCGGCATCGACATCGTGGCCGGCGTCGGCCCGGTGGCCGAGGTCCCGTTCCGCACGGCCGCCGACCTCGACCGCCTGCCCGCGCTCGTCCCCGCGGAGCACTCGCCGTACATCGCGGAGACGGTGCAGATCCTCGTCGACGAGCTCGGCGACCGGCCGCTCATCGGCTTCGCCGGCGCGCCGTTCACGGTGGCCAGCTACCTGATCGAGGGGCGCCCGAGCCGCACCTACGAACACACCAAGCGGATGATGTTCGCCGAGCCCGAGCTGTTCGCCGCCCTGCTCGACCGCCTCGCCGACATCGCCATCGCCTCGCTGCGCGACCAGATCACCGCCGGCGCCAGCGCCGTGCAGCTGTTCGACTCGTGGGCCGGGGCGCTGAGCCCGCCCGTGTACGAGCGGTTCGTCCTCCCCCACTCCCGCAAGGTGCTCGAGGGCGTCGCCGACCTCGGCGTCCCCCGCATCCACTTCGGCGTGGGCACCGGCGAGCTGCTGACGCTGATGGGGGAGGCGGGCGCCGACGTGGTGGGCGTCGACTGGCGGGTGCCCCTCGACCTCGCTCGCGAGCGGGTCCCCGGCAAGGCCGTGCAGGGGAACCTCGACCCGGCCGTCACCTTCGCCGGATGGGACGCCACCCGCGACGCCGTCGACGACGTGCTCGCCCGCAACGGCGGCCGGTCCGGGCACGTGTTCAACCTCGGCCACGGCGTGCTGCCGGGCAGCGACCCCGACGTGCTCGCCCGGATCGTCGACCACGTGCACGAGCACGGCCGGGCCGACGGCTGACGTGGCCCGCGTCGCGATCGTCGGCGGCGGGATCGCCGGCCTCTCGGCGGCGTGGGAGCTGCAGGGCGCAGGTGCGGAGGTCGTCGTGGTCGACGCCGCCCGGATCGGCGGCAAGCTGCAGGCGTCGGAGGTCCCCGGCCTGGCGTTCCCCGTCGACGAGGGCGCCGACGCCTTCCTCGCCCGCGTGCCCGACGCCTTGGAGCTGTGCGCCGAGCTGGGCATCGACGACCTCGTCCACCCGGCGGCGCGGGGGGCGTGGATCTGGTCGTCCGGCCGGCTCCACCCCCTCCCCCAGGGCCAGCTCCTCGGGCTCCCCACCGACGTCGAGGAGATCGAGGCATCCGGCCTCCTCTCGGCCGACGGCGTGGCCCGGCTGCGCGCCGACCTCGAGCGCGACGCCGCGCCCGTGGACGCCGACCTCGCCATCGGCGCGCTCGTACGCGCCCGGCTCGGCGACGAGGTGTGCGACCGCCTCGTCGAACCGCTCGTCGGTGGCATCAACGGCGGCGAGGCCGACGCCCTGTCGGTCGAGGCATGCGTGCCCCAGCTGTGGGCGTGCGCCCGGCAGGGCGGATCGCTCGTGCGGGCCGCGCAGGCGATGCGGGCGGCGGGGCCCGGGAGCGACTCGCCCGTCTTCGCCACCCCGACCGCCGGCATGGCGGCGCTCCCGCAGCGCCTGGTCGAGCGCCTCGCCGCCCGGCCCCCAGGGCTCGACACCGTGGTGGGACGGCCGGTCACCGGGCTCTCGACCGCGGCCGGCCACCGAGTCGAGCTCTCGGTCGGCGGGAGGGCGCTCGACGGTGGCCCGTTCGACGGCGTCGTGCTCGCCGTCCCGGCCGACGTCGCCGGTGCGCTCGTCGCCGGCCTGGCACCCGAGGCGGCCGCCGTGCTGGCGAGCACGGAGTTCGCGTCCGTGGCCATGGTCACCGTCGTGGCCGATCGGCGGGCGATCGCGCACCCCCTCGACGGCAGCGGCTTCGTCGCGGCCCGCGATGCCGGGCTGGACATCACGGCCGCATCGTTCGCATCCACGAAGTGGGCCCACTGGGACGACGGCGAGCACGCCGTGTTCCGCATCTCCCTGGGGCACGACGCCGACCCGGTCGACTGGTGCGCGAAGGCTGACGACGAGCTCGCCGAGGTGGCGGTCCGCGACCTCGGGACCGTGCTCGGCGAGCCCGTGACCCCGGTGGGCGTGCGGGTCGGCCGCTGGCCCAGGGCCTTCCCGCAGTACCGGCCCGGCCACGTCCCACGGCTGACCGAGGTCCGGGCGGCGCTCCACGCCGCCGGCCCGATCGCGCTCGCCGGCATGTCCTACGACGGCATCGGCGTCCCCGCCTGCGTCCGCAGCGGCCGCATCGCCGCCCGCCACCTCCTCGCCTGATCGGCCGGACCGGCGCGCCGATCGGCGCGCAGGTGGATCCTGGCCACACGAACGCGCCGATCGGCGCGTTCGTTCAGCTCGCGGCAGGACATCGCGAGGTCGGCGTGGTACTGCTGGAGGTGATGCGACTCCGCCTCCTGCTCGCTGCCGCGGTCGCGGTCCTGGTGGCGGGCGCCGGGGCGCTGGTCGCCGGGCAGGACGACCCCCAGGAGGTCCGGGCCGGCGAGGACGTCGCTGCCGCCGCCGTCGCCCTCGCAGCCACCGCCGAGCGCGCGGTCGAGGCCGAGCTCGACCCGCTGGCCGGGATCAGCCTCCGCACCGTCACCACCTCCGTCGAGGCCGATCCGCTCGCACCGCTCCCGGTGCCCGAGGATCCGCCCGCCGACCCCTACGAGCGCGAACCCGAGATCCGCCACGGCACGCTCGAGATCCCGCGCATCGGGCTGTCCCAGCCGCTGTTCGAGGGCGTCAGCCTGACGGCCATCAACCGGGGCCCGAGCCACTGGCCCGGCACCGCCATGCCGGGCGAGCTCGGCAACGTCGTGGTCGCCGGCCACCGCACCACCTACACCCGCCCGTTCTGGGACCTGCAGGCCCTCCAGCCCGGCGACGAGCTGATCTTCACGATGAACGACGGCTCGAAGCACGTGTACCTGCTCGACCGCATCGAGATCGTGTCGCCCACCGACCTCCACATCGTCGATCAGACCCGCGCGCACACCGCCACCCTCTTCGCCTGCCACCCGCGCGGGTCGGCCCGCCAGCGCATCGTGGGCCACTTCACGATGCGCGGCGAGCAGGAGCAGCTGCAGATCACCGACACGCACCAGATCCGCGCGCCGCGCTGACCGCCCGGGCGGTCGCTGGCAGACTCGCCCGGCCCATGCGCCGACCCCCCGCACCCCTCGTCGCCGTCGTCGGCGGCCTGCTGCTGGCGGCGGCCACGCCGCCGTGGGGCTTCTGGGTCCTCGCCTTCCCCGGGCTGGTGCTCCTCGACCACGTGCTGGACGAGCCGGACCTGGCATGGACCCGGCGCTTCGGACGGGCCTGGCTGGTGTGGCTCGCCCTGCTGGCGCCGTCGATCTCCTGGATGCGTGCCCTGACCCTCCCCGGGTACGTCATCGCCGCCACGGTCTTCGCCGCCTTCCTGGCCGCCGGCACGGTCGTCGCGCCCCGGGGCCTGGGCCGCTTCGTGGCCCTGCCAGCCGGCATCGTCCTCGCCGAGTGGGTGCGCTGGCGCTGGCCCTTCGGCGGCGTGCCGCTCTCCAACCTGGCCGTGGCGCAGGTCGCCGGCCCGCTGGCGCCGATCCTGCGGGTGGGCGGCGCCCTCCTCCTGGTCGCCGTGACGATCAGCGCCGGCATGGCGCTCGCCGCCGCCTGGAAGCGCCGGCCCCTGATGGCCGGTGCGCTCGCAGCCATGGTCCTCGTCGTCCTCGGGCTGTCCGCGGTGGCCCCGTCCGGCGCCCCCACCGGTCGCACGCTCGAGGTGGCCGTCGTGCAGGGCGGTGGACCCCAGGGCACCCGGGCCGTCGACACCGAGCCCGGCATCGTGCTCGAGCGGCACCTGGCCGCCTCCGCCGACCTCGACCCCGACGCCGAGCTCGACCTGATCGTGTGGCCCGAGGACGTCGTCGACGTCGCCACCCTCGACGGCAGCTCGGAGGAGGCCGCGCTCGAGGCGCTCGCCCGGCGCGCCGGCGCCACCTTCGTCGCCGGCGTGATCGAGGACGACGGCACCGACGGCTTCCGCAACTGGGCCATCGCCTTCGGCCCGGACGGACCGGAGGCCGACCGGTACGAGAAGGTGGAGCGGGTGCCCTTCGGCGAGTGGGTGCCGCTGCGATCGCTGCTCGAGCCGATCGCCGGCGACGCCCTGCCGGCGCGCGACGCTCGCATCGGCCAGACACCGGCCGTGGTCGAGACCCCGGCGGGACGCCTCGGCGTCGCGATCTCGTGGGAGGTCTTCTTCGGCGAGCGGGCCCGCGACGCCATCGGCAACGGCGGCGAGATCCTGCTCAACCCGACCAACGGCGCCAGCTACGAGGGCACGCTCGTGCAGACCCAGCAGGTCGCCAGCTCGCGCATGCGGGCCATCGAGACCGGGCGGTGGGTCCTGCAGGCCGCCCCCACGGGGTTCAGCGCCGTCGTCGCGCCGGATGGCGAGGTGCGGCAGCGCACCGGCGTGTCCGAGCGGAGGATCCTCTACGACACGGTCGGCCTGCGCCGGGGCGAGACCCTGTACATGCGCCTCGGCGATCTGCCGGCGCTGGCCTACGCGCTGGCGTGCGCCGGCATCGGCTGGGCGGTCGAGCGCCGCTCCCGGCGGGGGCGCACCGAAGAGGTCACACCTCCAGCAGGAGCGTCACCGGGCCGTCGTTGACCAGCGCCACCGCCATCTCCGTGCGGAACCGGCCGGTCGCCACCGTCAGCCCCAGACCCCGCAGCGCGGCGACCACCTCGTCGACCAGCGGCTCGGCGTGCTCGGGGCGGGCGGCGTCGATGTAGGAGGGCCGGTTGCCCTTGGCGGTGCTGCCGTAGAGCGTGAACTGGCTGACGACCAGGACCTCGCGGCCCACATCGAGCACGGAGCGGTTCATCACGCCCTCGTCGTCGTCGAAGACCCGCAGCTTGGCCACCTTGGCCGCCAGCTTGCGCGCCTGGTCGGGCCCGTCGTCGTGGGTCACGCCGACCAGCGCGCACAGGCCCGGACCGACGGCGCCGACCACCTCCCCCTCCACGGTGACCGTCGCCTCCGACACCCGTTGCACCAGCGCTCGCACGACGGCGGAGCGTAGGTCCGTGCAACGCAGCCGCTGCCAGTTCCGAGCCAGGGTGCAACGCAGCCGCTGCCAGTTCCGAGCGAGGGTGCAACGCAGCCGCTGCCAGTTCCGAGCGAGGGTGCAACGCAGCCGCTGCCAGTTCCGAGCGAGCCGTGCTGCCGCAGGGACGTGCGAGGCTCCCGGGATGGAGGTCCTGCGAGCAGGCGACGCGGAGGTGGCGATCGACCACGAGCGCGGGGGTCGCCTGGCGTCGCTGCTGATCGCCGGCGAGGAGCTGCTCGTCGGGCATCCGGGGCCGGGCGCCGACCCGACCAGCTGGGGGTGCTTCCCGATGGTGCCGTGGGCCGGCCGGATCCGCCGGGGGCGGTTCACGTTCGAGGGCCGCGACATCGAGCTGCCGATCAACCTGCCGCCCCACGCGATCCACGGCACGACCCACGTCCGCCCGTGGGAACCGGTCGGCGAGGGGCGGCTGCGGTGCGATCTCGGCCCGGACTGGCCCTGGTCCGGCTCGGTCGAGCAGCGGGTCGAGCTCGACCCGCACTCGCTGACCGTCGTGCTCGAGGTCTCCGCCCACCGCGCCCCGATGCCCGTGACCGTGGGCTGGCACCCGTGGCTGCGGCGCAGCGTCGGCGGGCAGCCGGCGGCCCTGCACCTCCCCGCCGAGCGCATGTGGCGGCGCGACGACGAGGGCATCCCCGACGGTTCGCTGGTGCCTCCCGCCACCGGCACGTGGGACGACTGCTTCACCGCCCTGGTCGGTCCGGTGGAGGTGGCGTGGCCCGGCGTCCTCGCCCTCCGGATCGACTCGGACTGCGAGCACGTCGTGGTGTTCGACGAGCCGGCGAACGCCCTGTGCGTCGAGCCGCAGTCGGCGCCGCCCGACGCCCACAACTCCGAGCACGACCTGGCGGTCGTCGTGCCCGGCGAGCCGCTCGTGCACCACATGATCTGGACCTGGGAGCGGGGCGGGGGCGACGTCTCGCCCGCTTGACCGGCCGAGCAGCGACCGGCGACGATTGTCCGCCATGCCCGAACCGCACGGCCCCCTCCGCATCGCCCTGCTGGCGTACCGGGGCAAGCCCCACGTCGGGGGCCAGGGCGTGTACGTGCGCCAGCTCGCCAAGGCCCTCACCGACCTCGGCCACACCGTCGAGGTCCTGGGCGGCCAGCCCTACCCCGAGGTGCCCGAGGGCGTCGCGCTGGTGGAGCTCCCGAGCCTCGACATCTACAACGAGCACTTCCCCGCCCGCCCGCCCGGGTTCTGGGAGATCAAGGACTGGAAGGACCTGGTGGAGGTCCTCAGCTTCTCCTCCGGGCAGTTCCCCGAGCCGCTCGCCTTCTCGCTGCGGGCCTGGGACCACCTCCGGCACCGCAAGGACGACTTCGACATCGTCCATGACAACCAGACCCTGGGCTACGGGCTCCTCGCCATCGAGGCCATGGGCCTGCCGGTGCTGGCCACCATCCACCACCCCATCACCGTCGACCGGCGCCTCGAGGTCGAGCACGCGCCCAGCTGGTTCAAGCGCTGGAGCCTGAACCGCTGGTACTCGTTCACGCACATGCAGACCCAGGTGGCCCGACGCCTCCCGCGCGTGGTGACCGTGTCCGAGAACTCGTTCAAGGACATCGTCGCCGACCACAGGGTCGATCCGGAGCGCATGGCCATCGTGCCGGTGGGCGTCGATCCCGACGTGTTCCGTCCCCTCGACGAGGTCGAGCGCATCCCCGGCCGGCTCGTCACCACCGCCAGCGCCGACGTGACGATGAAGGGCCTGCGGTACCTGCTCGAGGCGCTGGCCAAGCTGCGCACCGAGCGCGAGGACGTGCACCTCGTGGTCATCGGCAAGGAGAAGCCGGGCGGGCCGTCGAGCCAGACCATCGACCGCCTCGGCCTGCGCGGGCACGTCGAGTTCGTCACCGGCGTGCCCGAGCGCCGCATCATCGAGCTCTACTCCGAGGCCGAGCTCGCCGTGGTGCCCTCGCTGTACGAGGGGTTCTCGCTGCCCGCCATCGAGGCCATGTCCTGCGGGTGCCCGCTGGTGGCCACCACGGGCGGTGCCGTGCCCGAGGTCGTCGGCCCCGACGGCGAGACGGCGATGCTCGTGCCCCCCGGCGACTCCGAGGCGCTGGCCGAGCGCATCCGACGGGCGCTCGACGATCCCGGCACCAGCCGCCGCATCGGGCTCGCCGGCCGGGCCCGGGTGCAGGAGCACTGGAGCTGGCGCCGCACCGCCGAGCGCACCGTCGAGCAGTACCGCATCCGCCTCGGCCAGCTGCCCCCGAACCGGGGCGGGGTGGGCGGCTAGATGCTCACCGTCGACTACCGCCGGCTCGGGCTGCGGGCCGGCGAGCTGGTGCTCGACCTCGGCAGCGGCCCGGGCCGCCACGCGTTCGAGACCATGCGCCGCGGCGCTCGCGTCGTGCTGTGCGACTACGACACCGGCGAGCTCGCCCGAGCCCGCATGCTCGGCGTGGCGATGGCCGAGGCCGGCGAGGTCGCCTCGCCCGTCGATCGGGTGATGGCCACCGCGCAGGGCGACGGCGTGTTCCTGCCCTTCCCCGACGGCACCTTCGACCGCATCATCGCCGCCGAGGTGCTCGAGCACATCCCCGACGACGAGGGCGCCATCGCCGAGCTCCACCGCGTGCTCAAGCCGGGCGGCACGATCGCCGTGACGGTCCCGGCGTGGTTCCCGGAGACGCTGTGCTGGGCCCTCTCCGACCAGTACCACGCACCGCACGTCCCGGGTGGCCACGTGCGCATCTACACCGAGAACGAGCTGCGCCGGAAGCTGCGCGCCGCCGGCCTGAAGCCCGGCGACGCCCACCACGCCCACTCGCTGCACTCGCCGTACTGGTGGCTGCGCTGCGCCATCGACCCCCAGCACAGCGACGACCACCCGCTGGTGAAGGCGTATCTCAGGCTGCTCACGTGGGACATCGTGGAGCGGCCGCTGGTCACCCGCGTGGCCGACAAGGTGCTGAACCCCGTGCTGGGCAAGAGCCTCATCATCTACTCGCGCAAGCCGGAGGCCGGGGACGGCGCCGCACCGGCCCGGCGCGCCGGGGTCGCGGCGTGACCACCCTCCCCGTGCCCGAGGTCGCCGGCCTGCTCACGGCCGACGAAGCCCGGGCCACGGCGGCGGCGATCGCCGACTGGCAGCTCCCGTCGGGGATGATCCCCTGGTTCCCGGGCGGGCACGCCGACGCGTGGAACCACGTCGAGGCAGCCATGGCCCTCGACGTCGGCGGCTTCCGGGCCGAGGCCGAGCGGGCCTATGAGTGGCTCGCCGGCCTCCAGCGCCCCGATGGTGCCTGGCACCAGTACTACGTGCCCATCGACGACGGCGGCGTGGCGATCGAGCAGGACAAGCTCGATGCCAACGTGTGCGCCTACGTCGCCGCCGGCGTGTGGCACCACTTCCTGCGCCACAAGGACAACGGGTTCCTCGAGGGCCTGTGGCCCACGGTCGAGCGGGCGATCGACTTCGTCCTCGACCTCCAGACGCCACGGGGCGAGATCCTGTGGGCCCGGCACGCCGACGGCTCGCCGTGGACGTTCGCGCTCCTCACCGGCTCGTCCTCGATCTGCCACTCGCTGCGCAGCGCGATCGCCATCGCCCGCGAGCTGGGGCACGACCGGCCGATGTGGGAGACCTCGGCCGCCGCGCTCGCCCACGTGGTCGGCCACGTCCCCGAGGCCTTCGCCCCCAAGCACCGCTGGGCGATGGACTGGTACTACCCCGTGCTCGCCGGCGTGGTGACCGGCGATCGGGGGCGGGCGCACCTGGCCGAGCGGTACGAGACCTTCGCCAAGGAGGGCAAGGGGATCCGCTGCGTGTCGGATCGGCCCTGGATCACCACCGCCGAGACCTGCGAGTGCGCGCTGGCGCACCTCGCGGTCGGCGAGCGCGAGCGGGCGCTCGAGCTGTTCACCCAGGCGCAGGGTCAGCGCCTCGACGACGGCCGCTACTGGACGGGCATCGTGTACCCGCAGGAGGTGCACTTCCCCGCCGAGGAGACCTCCACCTATTCGGCGGCCGCCGTGCTCCTCGCCGCCGAGGCCCTGCACGGCGCCACCCGCGGGGCCTCGCTGTTCACGGCGCACGACGACGTCCTGCCCGTCCTCCCCGAGCACGTCCCCGACGACACCTGATCGAAACTGGCGGCGGCTGCGTTGCACGAACCCCATCTGCAACGCAGCCGCTGCCAGTTTCAGAGGGGGGTGCGGCGGCGCAGGGCGCGAAGGGAGCCGGTGGCGCTGACCGGGTCGAAGCCGTCGGCGAGGGCGCGCAGGTACAGCTCGTAGGGGGGCTGGCCGCCGTCGGCGGGGTCGGGGAACACGTCGTGGATCAGCAGCGTCCCACCGGGGCGCACGTGGGGCACCCACCGGTCGTAGTCGGCATGGGCGATCTGCCGGCCGTGGCCCCCGTCGATGAACAGCAGTGCCAGCGGCGTGGTCCAGAACCGGCCGACCGTCGCCGAGTCGCCGACCACGGCGATCACGTGGGCCTCGAGGCCGGCGTCGAAGATCGTGCGACGGAAGCGGGGCAGGGTGTCGATGCGCCCCACGTCGGGGTCGACGAGGTCGGGCTCGTGCCACTCCCAGCCGGGCTGGTTCTCCTCCGAGCCCCGGTGGTGGTCGACGGCGAAGAGCACGGTGCCCCGCTCCTGGGCGGCGGCGCCCAGGTACACGCCGGACTTGCCGCAGTACGAACCGACCTCGAGGAACGGGCCCGCCACCTCCACGGCCACGGCGGCGGCGTGGAGCGCGAGCCCCTCGTCGGGAGGCATGAAGCCCCGGGCGGCCTCGGCGGCGGCCCGCAGGTCGGGGTCCATGGGGGTCACGGCGGAGGATCGTAGGGCGGGCTTCCCCCCGCACCCGCCGGCCACGTGACGCACGTCATGCCGGGTGTGTTGCAATCACCGTCACGGGTTCGTAATGCTTTCGTCACATCCCATCCCCGAATCCCTGAGGTACGAGATGCAGAAGTTCCGCTCCATCACCGCCGCCGGCGTGCTCACCGGCGCCACCGTGCTCGGGGGCGTCAGCCTCGCCGGCGCCACCGAGGACACCGACACCACGGACCAGGACCCGGCGGCCGCGGTCGAGTCCGCCGAGGTCACGGCCGTCGACGAGGAGGTGACCACCGGCGAGCCCGAGGCGCCGACGCTGCCCGAGGCCGCCGAGAACGGCAAGGCCCAGGTCGCCCTCGACGAGCGCTTCGCCGGTGCCGCCGCCCAGGGCGGTGACGACGACTCCACCGCCGACGTGGCCGAGGAGGACGTCGAGGAGTCCGAGCACGAGGCGCCGGACAACCACGGCCAGGACGTGTCGGCCATCGCCCAGGACAGCGGCGAGGAGGGCCGCGCCCACGGCGAGGCCGTGCGCGAGGCCGCCCACGACCAGCGTGACGCCCAGCAGGCCGAGCAGGACGATGACGCGTCCGACCAGGAGCTCGAGGAGCAGGACGGCAGCGAGCAGCAGGGAGCCGCTGCCGCCGCCCGCGGTCGGTGATCCTGACGTGAGCTGACCGGCGAGCGCGCCGGCGTCGGCGAGGCCACGGGCCGCGCCCGCGCCGGCGCTTCGTCGTTCCGGGGCACCCGGTGGGCCAGGATGGCCCCATGAGCCAGGCCGCCCTCGACGCCGTCGTCGCCCTCCTCGACCTGGAAGCGATCGAGGTCAACATCTTCCGCGGGCAGTCCCCCGACGAGGACCGGCAGCGCACGTTCGGCGGCCTGGTCGCCGGCCAGGCGCTCGTCGCCGCCAGCCGCACCGTCGAGGGGCACGCCGTGCACTCCCTGCACGCCTACTTCCTTCGCGGGGGCGACCCGCACGCCCCGATCCTCTACGAGGTCGACCGCATCCGCGACGGCCGGTCGTTCACCACGCGGCGGGTCGTGGCCATCCAGCAAGGCCGGGCGATCTTCAACATGTCGGCGAGCTACCAGGCACCCGAGGAGGGGTTCAGTCACCAGTTCGACTCCCCCCTCGACCGCACCCCGCCTCCCGAGGAGCTGCCCGACTTCGCCACCCGGTACGCCCCGTGGGCCGAACGCCTCGGCGACTGGTACCACAAGCCCCGGCCCATCGACATCCGCTACATCGACTGGGAGCCCCAGGACCGCAAGGTCGCGCTCCCGCCCCACCAGCGGGTCTGGGTGCGCGCCGACGGCACCCTCCCGGACGACCCGGTGCTGCACCAGTGCGTGGTCGCGTACCTGTCGGACATGACCCTGCTCGACACCACCCTGTTGCCCCACGCCCGCTGGCACAGCGAGGACGTGTTCATGGCCAGCCTCGACCATGCCATGTGGTTCCACCGGCCCTTCCGGGCCGACGAGTGGCTCCTCTACGACCAGGACACCCCGACCGCATCAGGCGGGCGGGGCCTGGCGCGGGGCCACATGTGGGACCGGGCCGGGAACCTCGTCGCGTCGGTCGTGCAGGAGGGACTCATCCGCCACATGCGCGACTGATCGGGCCGAGCGGGGTCCGGCGTTCAGGCGTCGGCGGTCGGGGGGCGCAGGGCGCCGAGGGCGTCGAGCGACTCGGCGGCCGGGCTCGCCGCCTCCTGGTTCTGGCGCACCAGCTCCACGTAGACCTCCTCGCGGTGCACCGCCACCGACCGGGGCGCCTTGATGCCGAGGCGGACCTGGTCGCCCCGGACCTCGAGCACGGTGATGACGACGTCCTCGCCGATCATCAGGCTCTCGTTGGCACGGCGGCTGAGGACGAGCACGAGGCGAACGCTACGCGACGAGGGGCTGGGCGGTGGGCCAGCGGTCCGGCTCCAGCACCGCCTGCACCCCGCGCAGGTCGTGCACGTTGATGACGAGCGGGCCGAGCAGGTTCGCCGTGGAGTCCTGCACCGGTTGGCGCACGGTCACGATGACGAGGACCATGGCGTCGTCGGGCTCGGCGATGCCGACGGACTCGACGACCTCGTCGCAGACGTCGGGCTCGTAGTCCGGGAAGAACAGCGAGGGCGGCACGACCACGAAGCTCAGCTCCTCGTCGTCGACGGAGCGCAGGAGCGAGAACGGGCTCGCCTCGTCGCCCCACTGCTGCAGCACGAAGCGCTCGCGGCCGGCGAAGCCGGGGAGGCCCCCGGGGAAGCGGATCTCGGGGATGTCGACGTCGCCGTCGCGGCGGAGCGGAGCGGAGATGCTCACCGCAGGAAGTCCAGCAGGCTGGGCTGCACGGAGCGGGCCGTGGCCGAGAGGGCGGCCTGGTAGGCGGTCTCCTGGAGCTGGAGGTCGACGATGGTGGCGGCGAGGTCGATGTTCTCGATCTCGCTGAGCCGCTCGCGGAGCAGCAGCAGGTCCTGTTCGGTGCGGTCTCGCATGGCCTCGAGCTGAGCGTACCGGGCACCCACCACCGACCTGGCCTCCAGCGACCGCTGGAGGTGGGTGTCGACGGCCGCGAGGTCGGCGGGCAGCTGCGACCAGGTCGCCCGGTCGCGCAGGTGGCCGGCGACGTCCGTGAGGAACGCGAACACGTCGGCTCCCGGCGGACCGAAGACCTCCGACGCCGCCACGTTGACCTGCACGGCCGAGCCCGGGCGCACCGATCGGTACACGGGCTGCTCGTCCCCGGCGAACGCGCCGGACGGGTCGTAGGCGACGTCACCGGAGGTCGTGCCCCCGAAGATCGGGCGGCCGAGGTAGGAGGTGTTCGCGAGGCTGAGGAGCTGGTCGCGGATGGCCAGCACCTCCTCGGCGACGGCGTCGGCCCCCGTCGGGCTGAGGGTGCCGGTGCTGTTCGCCTGCACGAGCAGCTCGCGCACCCGCTGCAGCGCCGAGCCGACCCCGTCGAGCGAGGAGTCGGCGGTCTCGAGCCAGCCGAGCCCGTCGGTGCCGTTGCGGGCGAGCTGGGTGCTGCGGGCGATCTCGGCCCGCTGGCGCAGCGCCGCGCCGGCGCCACCGGGGTCGTCGGAGGGCGCCTGCAGCTGGCGGCCCGAGGACAGCTGGCCCTGGGTGCCCTGGATGCGCGACAGGTTCTGCTGGAGGTTGGCCACGTTCGTGGTGAACAGCGATCGGTGGCTGACGCGCAGGCTCATCGGGGTCCTCCTAGCGACCGACCCGGCCGGTGCCGTTGATCAAGGTGTCGAGCAGCTGGTCCACGGCGGTGATGAAGCGGGCACTGGCCTCGTAGGCCCGCTGGAAGCGCACGAGGTCGGAGAGCTCCTCGTCGAGGTTCACGCCGCTGGCGCCCTCCTGCTCGGCGCGCACCTGGGCGACGATGCCGCCCTGGAGCTCGGCCCGCCGCTCGGCCGCCTGGCTGCGCACACCGAGGCCGACCACGAGCTCGCGGTAGGTGGCGTCGACGCCGGTGAGACCGGCCAGCTCCTGGGCCTTCGACCCGTCGAGGTTGCCGCCGGCGAACCCGGACGCTGCGAGCAGGCGGGGCGCGTCCCGGAGCAGCGGGTTCACGGCGATGGCCGAACCGTCGCCGACGAAGAAGTCGATGCCCGCGTCCCCGTCGAGGTCGTAGCCCGACGTGTGGACGGCGTTGACCTGGTCTCGCACCGTCCGCCCCAGGGTGTCGAGCTCGCCGAGGTAGCCGGGCACCACGTCGTTGACGACCTGCGCCAGCCCGGAGGCCTCCCCGCCCAGCGTGCTGACCGCCCGGCCGTCGAGCGACCAGGCCACCGTGACCCGGTCGTCGGCGCCGACCTGCACCTGGAGGGACGCGGCCCGGTCGCCGCGCACCACGGCGGTCCCGCCCAGGAACACGGTGGCGGTTCCGTCGTCCTCGTAGCGCACGGTGCCGCCGACGGCCGTGGTGATGCGCTCCAGCAGCAGGTCTCGCTGGTCGAGGAGCTCGGCGGTGTTCGCGCCCGCGGCGCGAGCCGCCATGATCGTCCCCTGCAGGGACGCCAGCTGCGCGGCGTCGGCGTTGACCTGCGCGATCGTGGCCTCCAGCTCGGTGCGGGTGGCGTCGCGCAGCGAGGTGAGGGCGGCCGCGAGCTCGCCGATGTCGTTCGCGAGCGTGACGCCGCGCTCGATCACCTGGGTCCGGGCGCCGATGTCGCCGGGCTGGTTGGCCACGTCGTCCCAGGCGGAGAGGAAGTCGCCCAGCACGGCGGACAGCCCGGTGTCGCTGGGCTCGTCGAAGATCCGCTCGATCGACGTGTAGGCCCCGGCCAGGGTCGTCAGCTCGGCGCCACGCGCGGCCTCGTCCCGGACGCGGGTGTCGATGAAGGCGTCCCGGATGCGATCGATCGCGACCGAGCGCACGCCGAGGCCGCTCCCCGACCACGTCGAGTGGATGGCCGGCGTGATCGGGCCGGAGTCGGCCGTGATGTCGACCCGCTGGCGGGTGTAGCCCTCGGTGTTGACGTTGGCGATGTTCTGGCCGGCGACCTCGACCCCACGTCGCTGCGCGTGCAGGCCCGTCGAGCCGATCTGCAGGCCGTCGAAGGTGCCCACGTCAGAACGCCTCGTCGAGGACGATCGCCGGGGCCGGCGCCGAGGTGGCGCGCCCGTAGTGCCGATCGTCGCCCGCCCGGCGGCCGTGGTCGATGCCGCTCAGCTCGTCGAGCAGCGAGCGGGTGGCCCGCTGCTCGCGACCGAGCAGCTCGCGGTTGGATGCGGCGATCGTCTGGACCTCGTCGGTGAGTGCGAGGAAGGCCCGCCGGTGCTCCTCGAAGATCTCCCCCCACGGCGACGGTGCCGCCTCCGCCAGCTGGCGCAGGGAGGGGTCGTCGCCGAGGCCCAGCTCGTCGGCCGCCTCCTGCAGCACCATCGAGCGCACGAGCTCGGTCTGGCGCATCTCCTCGAGCACCGCCTCGACCTCGTCGGTCGCCCGCGCGAGCCACCGGACCTGGCGTCCGACCAGCAGGGTCTGCTCCACCGTCATGCGGAACAGCAGCAGATCCAGCAGCTGGCGCTGGCGCCACAGCACGTTGGACAGTTCAGCGAGGCTCACGTGGCTCCTTCCTGCCGACCCCCATCGGCAGGTGCGCGGAGGAGTTGAGGCCTACGCCCGCGCGGAGAGGAGACCGAGCTCGAACGCCCGGCCGACGGCCTGGTGCCGGCTCGACACCTCGAGCTTGGCGTACATGCGGCCGAGGTGGGTCTTCACCGTCGATTCGCCCACCACGAGTGCCGCGGCGATCTCCCGGTTGGACGCCCCTCGAGCCAGCTGCGCCAGCACCTCGAGCTCCCGCGCCGTCAGGAGGCCACCCGACTCCGGCGCGCGTGCGTCGAGGTCGTCGCGGAAGAGGAGCGGGAGGAAGCGCTGGTCGATCACCCGCTCGCCGCGCATCGCCCGCTGCACGGCGTCGAGCAGGCCGGCGTCGTCGATCTTCTTGGAGAGCACACCGGCGGCACCGGTGCGCAGCACGGTGCGCAGCTCCCCGGAATCGATCTCATCGCAGAGGACCACTACGGGCACGCCCACGGCCGGGCTGCCGAGCACGGCGACGAGCGTGGGGAGATCCGAGGACCGGTCGTCGCCCACCACCGCGAGGTCCACGCCTTGGCGGGCGACGGCGGGGGCGAGCAGCGCCGGGTCTTCGATGTCGGCGACGATGTCGTGGCGGGCGGCGAGGACGTCGACCAGGCCGCGGCGCAGCACCGACCAGCGCTCGGCGACCGCGATCCGGGTCCGTGCCGCCATCCCCGCTCCTTTCGTCTCGGACCTTGCCAGTTGCGCACCATAGGCGGTCGTCCACGCACTCAACGAAGCGGAGACACCTCTCGAGATGGTGCAGGCGCGCCATCGACCGCGAGGCGTCGTCATCATCTCGCAGACCAGGCCATGACAACACGCCGGTTCGGGGGGTGTTCGTGCATGGGTGACCAGCCTGATCTGACCACCTGTGAACCACCGTGATGACGGACGCGGCGGAAGACGATCGTCCGCAGCACGGATACACACCCTGCGTGTGCGTCCTGATACTCAGCGTCATGTCAACGAGGGAGAGGGTGCCGGCCCGACCGGTCGAGGGGGTGGACCGCGAGGCGCTGGTCCGGGACGCGATGCCGCTGGTCGGCTACTGCGTCTCGGCCGTCGCCGCCCGGGTGCCCCGCCACGTCCGCCACGACGACCTGGTGTCGGCGGGGCTGCTCGGACTGGCGCAGGCGGCGAAGATGTGGGATCCGGACCGCGGCGTCGGTTTCGAGCACTTCGCCCGCATGCGCATCCAGGGCGCGCTGCTCGACGAGCTGCGCAGCCGCGACTGGGCCAGCCGTTCGGCCCGTCAGGACGGCCGCCGTCTCCATGCCGCCACCGAGGAGCTGACCGGCCGCCTGGGCCGCCAGCCCACGGCCGCCGAGCTCGCCGGCTCCATCGGCGTGACCGAGGCCGACGTCGTGCGCATCCGCGACGACGTGCAGCGCTCCACCGTGCTCCACCTCGATGCGTTCGAGCCGGGGACGGGCGGTTCGGACACGCTGGCCGAGGAGACGTCGTCCGACCCGGTGAACCAGCTCCTGGGTCGGGAGATGCGGGGCTACCTGCACGACGCCGTGGACGCCCTGCCCGAGCGGCTCCGCAAGGTCGTCGTCGAGTACTTCTTCGAGGACCGGCCGATGAAGGACATCGCCGACGACCTCGGCGTGACCATCTCCCGCGTCTCCCAGCTCCGGGCCGAGGCCGTGAAGCTCCTGCGCGACGGCATCAACGCCCAGTTCGACGAGGCCGAGTCGGTGGCCGTGTCGGCGAAGCCGGCGGCCGACGACCGCAAGGCGAGCTACTACGCCGCCATCGCCACCGCCTCCGACTTCGCCACCCGCCTCTCCGCCGGTCCGGCGGTCCGGGCCATCCCCGCGTAGCTGACGGACCCACCACTGCGGGCACCCGGGAGGGGGCGGCGCCACCGGCGCCGCCCCCTCCCGCGTCCGCCCCGAGCCGGCCCGGGCTGCAGTCCACCGGAACCGTCGACCCCAGCCCGGGCTGGGTTCCGGCCGGCTCCGAGAAAAACGGCTCTCCGAGCACATCCGTGGGTCAGCCACGGCCGGGTAGGGGTGGGCAGTGGCCGCCTCGGTCGAGGAGGCAGAGGGCGATGAGGTTGTCGGTGGA
>Ga0208490_100032_pt1 | contig 121780 bp, 113 predicted proteins | sample SubbioAug_CSWold_FD_184818 | JGI IMG/M metagenome (GOLD analysis project Ga0208490, IMG submission 184818) | Serpentinite rock and fluid subsurface biosphere microbial communities from McLaughlin Reserve, California, USA - CR11Aug_CSWold (SPAdes) | ecosystem: Environmental > Terrestrial > Deep...
TCGCAATCGCCTTCAAACGCCCACGCTTATCGGCTGTATATTTTTAATGATCCGCCAGACTCAACAGCACTTGCTGTCTTCATCTGCTTAGCTTAGCTGCGATCAGCTGAGCCTCGTATTGTGACACGGTTTTGAGTGTCTTCGCAAGATTTTTTCAAAATCTTCGCTGCCCCAGCCACTCTCACTTACTTCCAACTGAAAGCGAACCAGAAATTACTAACACATGAGACCCCACCCGGCAGATTGCATATAAATGCAACAGCACCAAAGACAGGACGCCCCATCTAAAAAATAAAGCCTACCGCCCGGTAGGCTTTATTTACAAGTCAAACACTTGATTTTATTGGTTGCGGAGGCAAGATTTGAACTTGCGACCTTTGGGTTATGAGCCCAACGAGCTACCAGGCTGCTCCACTCCGCGTCAAGACTAGTATTGTATCACGCTTTTTCAGCTTCTGCCGCTGGTGCTGCATCTTCTGCACGATCCACCAGTTCGACCAGGGCCATGGGAGCGTTGTCGCCCACGCGGTAACCCATTTTCAGGATGCGGGTGTAGCCACCAGGACGTGCTGCGAAGCGCGGACCCAGTTCGTTGAACAGCTTCACCACCACATCACGGTCACGAAGGCGGTCGAAGGCCAAGCGACGGTTGGCCACAGTGGCCACCTTGGCCAACGTGATCATGGGTTCGACCACGCGGCGCAGCTCCTTGGCCTTTGGCACCGTGGTCTTGATGGCTTCGTGCGTGAGCAGCGAGTTCATCATGTTGCGCAGCATGGCGAGGCGGTGCTCGCTGGTGCGGTTGAGTTTACGAAGTCCGTGTCCGTGACGCATTTTTCATTCCTTTCAGTGTTTTGCCTGCAGCCGTACCAGGTACTGCAGGTTCGTCCGTCGCCAGCCCGAGGACTGGCCTTCGGTTTCAGTGCTTGTCCAGACCGGCGGGCGGCCAGTTTTCAAGCTTCATGCCCAAGGTAAGGCCGCGCGAAGCGAGTACTTCCTTGATCTCGTTGAGCGACTTGCGACCCAGGTTGGGGGTCTTGAGCAACTCGTTCTCGGTGCGCTGGATCAGATCACCGATGTAGTAGATGTTCTCTGCCTTCAGGCAGTTGGCGGAACGCACGGTCAGCTCCAGCTCGTCCACCGGACGCAGCAGGATCGGATCGAACTGCTGCGAGCTGCGCTGAGCGGGCGCATCGAATGCGGACAACTCGACACCTTCCAGCTGCGCGAACACGGCCAACTGTTCCACCAGAATCTTGGCCGATGCACGAACCGCCTCTTCCGGACCGATGGAGCCGTTGGTCTCGATTTCGAGCACCAGCTTGTCCAGGTCGGTGCGCTGCTCGACGCGAGCGCTTTCGACCGTGTAGCTCACGCGACGAACGGGAGAGAACGAGGCGTCCAGCACGATGCGGCCGAGGGAACGGGCCTGGTCATCGTTGCGGCGCAGGCTGCCGGGCACGTAACCACGGCCTTTTTCGACCTTGATTTGCATGTCCAGCTTGGCACCAGCCGACAGGGTGGCGATGACGTGGCCGGGGTTCACGATCTCAACATCATGTGGCGTCTGGATGTCGGCTGCGGTCACGAGGCCTTCACCATCTTTGCGCAGGCTCAGGGTCACCTCGTCGCGGTTGTGGAGCTTGAACACCACGCCCTTGAGGTTGAGCAGCATATTGACGACGTCTTCCTGCACGCCATCAATAGAAGAGTACTCGTGCACCACGCCGGCGATGGTCACTTCGGTCGGTGCGTGGCCCGTCATGGACGACAACAGGACCCGACGCAGGGCGTTGCCCAGCGTGTGGCCATAGCCGCGCTCGAAAGGCTCCAGCGTGACTTTGGCGCGGTTGGTCGACAGTTGCTCGACGTTGATGGTTTTGGGCTTCAGCAGATTGTTCAGCATTCAGACTTCCTTCAGTACCCTCGGCTCGTTACACCGATAAGGCAGACGGAGCATGGCCCGGCCCACACGAGGTGCAGACCGGGAACGAAATTAACGGGAATACAGTTCGACGATCAGCGATTCGTTGACGTCGGAAGCGAACTCGTCGCGGTCAGGCGACTTCTTGAACACGCCTTCTGCCTTGTCCACCGACACGTCCACCCAGGCGGGGAAACCGATTTGCTTGGCCAGTTCCAGCGCTTCCAGCACGCGGGCCTGCTTCTTCGACTTCTCGCGCACGGCCACCACGTCACCGGCCTTGACCTGGTACGACGGGATGTTGACCGACTGGCCGTTCACGGTGATCGCCTTGTGCGACACGATCTGGCGGGCTTCGGCGCGGGTGGAAGCAAAACCCATGCGGAACACAACGTTGTCCAGGCGGGCTTCCAGCAGGAACAGCAGGTTGGCGCCGGTGTTGCCACGGCGACGGTCGGCTTCAGCGAAGTAGCGGCGGAACTGGCGCTCCAGCACGCCGTAGGTGCGCTTGACCTTCTGCTTTTCACGCAGCTGCAGACCGAAGTCGGAGGTGCGCTGACCCGAGGTGCGGCCGTGCTGGCCGGGCTTGGAGTCGAACTTGGCCTTGTCGCTGATCGAGCGGCGAGCGCTCTTGAGCAACAGGTCGGCGCCTTCACGGCGGGAAAGTTTGGCCTTGGGGCCGAGGTAACGTGCCACGTGTGTGTCCTAAAGTTATCTGCCGCGACGCACAGGATGGCCTGCCATCGCGGGAGCCACCCGAGCGTCGGGGGCGGTGGGCTTAGCGAAAAATGCCACCGCAGGCAACTGCGGTGGCGCTTGAAAAAAGCCTTCTATTATACCGCGTGAGCGGCATGCCTCAAAAGAGGCAATCAGATGCGACGGCGCTTCTGCGGGCGGCAGCCGTTGTGCGGCACCGGCGTCACGTCGGCGATCGAGTTGATGCGGATGCCCAGGGCACCCAGCGCACGCACCGAGGACTCGCGACCTGGGCCGGGGCCCTTGATCTCGACGTCCAGGTTCTTGATGCCCTGCTCAATGGCGGCACGACCGGCCACTTCGGAAGCCACCTGGGCTGCGAAAGGCGTCGACTTGCGCGAGCCCTTGAAACCCTGGCCACCCGAAGACGCCCACGACAGGGCGTTGCCCTGGCGGTCGGTGATCGTGATGATGGTGTTGTTGAACGAGGCATGCACGTGTGCAATGCCGTCGGCAATGTTCTTGCGAACTTTCTTGCGAACGCGAGCGGCGGCGCTGGATTGTTGCTTAGCCATGGATATCCTTCAAACCGGTTTATTTCTTCAGCGACTGGGCGGCCTTGCGCGGACCCTTGCGTGTACGGGCGTTGGTCTTGGTGCGCTGACCGCGAACCGGCAGACCACGGCGGTGGCGGAAGCCACGGTAGCAGCCGATGTCCATCAGACGCTTGATGTTCATCGTGGTCTCACGGCGCAGGTCACCCTCGATCGTGAAAACGCCAACCTGATCGCGAACCTTTTCGAGTTCAGCGTCGCTCAGATCTTTGATCTTCTTGGTGTAGTCGATGCCGCATGCTTCGCAAATCTTGCGAGCGCGGGTGCGACCAATGCCAAAAATAGCCGTCAAGCCGATTTCGGCGTGCTTGTGAGGCGGAATGTTGATACCTGCAATACGAGCCATGATGGTCCTCTAAACTTCAATCAGCCTTGACGCTGTTTGTGACGGGGATCGGTGCAAATGACGCGCACAATCCCGTGCCGCTTGATGATCTTACAGTTGCGGCACATTTTCTTGACCGAAGCCGAAACTCTCATAATCTTCTCCTAGATATTCCAAAAATATTTCAACAACTGACGGATCACTTCGAGCGAAAAACGATTCGCGCCCGGGACAGGTCATAGGGCGTGAGCTCCACTTTGACCTTGTCACCGGGCAAGATGCGGATGTAGTGCACCCGCATCTTGCCGGAGATGTGTCCCAGAACGACGTGCCCGTTGTCGAGCTTGATCCTGAAAGTTGCGTTGGGCAGGTTCTCCAGAACCTCGCCCTGCATCTCGATCACGTCGTCCTTGGCCATACGAACAACTCAACTGCCGATAGAGGTCTTGAAATTGGCCTTTTTCAGCAGCGATTCGTATTGCTGCGACATCATGTAATTCTGCACCTGGGCCATGAAGTCCATCGTCACGACCACGATGATCAACAACGAGGTGCCACCAAAGTAGAACGGCACGTTGTATTTCAGGATCAGGAACTCGGGCAACAGGCAGACCGCTGTGATGTAGATGGCACCGGCCATCGTCAGTCGCAGAAGGATCTTGTCGATGTAGCGCGCTGTCTGGTCACCCGGGCGGATGCCAGGAATGAACGCACCACTCTTCTTCAGGTTGTCTGCCGTCTCGCGGCTGTTGAACACCAGCGCCGTGTAGAAGAAACAGAAGAAGATGATGGCCGCGGCATACAGCGCCACGTAGATGGGCTGACCAGGTGACAGCGCCGAAGCGATGTCACGCAACCAGCGCGTGGAGTCACCCGTGCTCACCCAGCTCACCACCGTGGTGGGCAGCAGGATGATGCTCGACGCGAAGATCGGTGGGATCACGCCCGCCATGTTCAGCTTCAGCGGCAGGTGTGACGATTGACCGCCATACACCTTGTTGCCGACCTGACGCCGTGCGTAGTTGACCAGGATCTTGCGCTGACCGCGTTCGACAAACACCACGAAGTAGGTCACCAGAATGACTAGCGCGATGATGAAGATGGACACCAGGATGTTCATGGCACCCGTGCGCACCAACTCCAGCAGACCACCCACAGCACTCGGCAGACCCGCGGCGATACCCGCGAAAATCAGGATCGAAATGCCGTTGCCCAGTCCGCGCTCGGTGATCTGCTCACCCAGCCACATCAGGAACATCGTGCCGGCCACCAAGCTCACGACCGCCGTGACACGGAAACCCATGCCAGGATCGATCACCAGACCGGCTTGACCTTCCAGCGCCAGCGCAATGCCGATCGACTGAAAAATGGCCAGACCCAGCGTGCCGTAACGGGTGTAAGACGTGATCTTGCGGCGCCCTGCTTCGCCTTCCTTCTTCAGCTGCTCAAACGTGGGGACCACGTAGGTCATGAGCTGCATGATGATCGATGCCGAGATGTACGGCATGATCCCCAGCGCCATGACACTGAAGCGCTCGAGCGCACCGCCCGAGAACATGTTGAACAGGCTCAAGATGCCGCCTGCCTGGCCCTTGAACAGCTGCTCAAGCTGACCAGGGTCGATGCCCGGCACGGGGATGTGGGTCCCGATGCGGTAAACCACCAACGCCAACAACAGAAAGACCAGCCGGCGACGCAGGTCGCCGAACTTGCCCGTTTTGGCCAGGGTCGTGGGTCCAGTAGCCACAGGATGCCTTCGCGTGTTTCCGATCAGACCAGCGAACCGCCGGCGGCTTCGATGGCCTGCTTCGCACCCGCCGTGGCGGCGATGCTCTTCAGGGTCACGGCACGACCGATTTCACCGGTCTTGATGACCTTGACGCGCTTGGCCAGGTGCGGCACGAGGCCGGCCTGCTTCAGCACCAGCATGTCGACTTCGGCCACGTCCAGAGCGGCGATGTCGCTCAGGGTGACTTCCGCGTTGAACTGGAGCTGTGCGGACTTGAAGCCGCGCTTGGGCAGACGGCGCTGCAGAGGCATCTGACCGCCTTCGAAGCCGACCTTGTGGTAGCCGCCCGAACGCGATTTCTGACCCTTGTGGCCACGGCCGGCGGTCTTGCCCAGGCCGGAGCCGATGCCGCGACCGACGCGACGCTTGGCATGCTTGGCACCCGCTGCGGGTTGAATGGTGTTGAGTTCCATGTCGAATGTGTCCTCTTTGGTCCGGCGCTCTTAGAGCACCTTCACCAGGTAGGCGATCTTGTTGATCATGCCGCGCACGGCAGGCGTGTCCTGCAGCTCGCTGGTGCTGTTGAGCTTGCGAAGGCCGAGGCCACGAACGGTGTCGCGGTGAGACTGCTTGGTACCAATGGGGCTGCGCACCAGTTGGACCTTGACGGTGTTGGTTGTGGTCATGATCGCTCCAATCAGCCCAGGATGTCTTCAACCGACTTGCCGCGCTTGGCAGCGACATCGGCGGGCGTGGTCGAGTTCTTCAGTGCGTCCAGCGTGGCGCGCACCAGGTTGTACGGGTTGCTCGAGCCGTGGCTCTTGGCCACGACATCGGTGATGCCCAGCACTTCGAACACGGCGCGCATGGGGCCGCCGGCGATGATGCCGGTACCCTTGGAAGCGGGCAGCATCATGACGTTGGAGGCGCCGTGCTCACCGTGCACGCTGTGGTGCAGGGAGCCGTTCTTCAGCGACACCTTGATCATGTTGCGGCGAGCGGCTTCCATGGCCTTCTGCACGGCGACCGGCACTTCACGCGCCTTGCCCTTGCCCATGCCGACGCGGCCATCGCCGTCGCCCACCACGGTCAGTGCAGCGAAACCGAGGATACGACCACCCTTGACCACCTTGGTCACGCGGTTGATCGCGATCATCTTCTCGCGCAAACCGTCGTCGTTCGCTTCGTTCTTGATGTTTGCGGTAAATTTAGCCATTTTGTATCTTCCGTTCGATCAGAACTGCAGACCGGCTTCGCGGGCCGCATCCGCCAGGGCTTTCACCCGGCCGTGGTACGCAAAACCGGAACGGTCGAACGCCACCTTCTCGATGCCGGCAGCCTTGGCTTTCTCGGCGATACGCTTGCCCACCAGCTGTGCGGCGGCGGTGTTGCCACCCTTGCCAGCGCCACCGATCTCGGCACGCACTTCGGCTTCTGCCGTGGAGGCAGTGGCCAGCACACGGGCGCCGTCGTCGGAAATGACGCTGGCGTAGATGTGCAGGTTGGTGCGGTTCACGGTCAGGCGGACGGCACCCTGCTGCGCAATGCGGATGCGCGTCTGGCGGGCCCGGCGGAGACGTTGCTCTTTTTTCGTCAACATGATCCTGATCCTTATTTCTTCTTGGTTTCCTTGATCACGACCTTCTCATCCGAATAACGGATGCCCTTGCCCTTGTAGGGCTCGGGGGGGCGCACAGCGCGCACCTCGGAAGCGATCTGGCCCACGCGCTGACGATCGGCACCCTTGATCAGGATCTCGGTCGGCGTCGGGGTTTCCACCTTGATGCCAGCGGGCATGTCCATCACCACAGGATGGGAGTAACCCACGGTGAGGTTCAGCTTGGCGCCTTGCGCCTGGGCCTTGTAGCCCACGCCGATCAGCGTCAGCTTCTTCTCGAAGCCCTTGCTCACGCCGTTGACCATGTTGTTGACCAGCTGACGCATGGTGCCCGACATGGCGTTGGCTTCACGGGACTCATTCACCGGAGCGAAGGTCACCGAGCCGGCGTTGTTTTCGATTTTCACCAGCGCGCTCTGCGCCAGTGCCAGGGCGCCGAGGGCACCCTTGACGTTGATCAGGTCGCCCTGAACGGCCACTTCCACCCCAGCGGGGACGGTGACCGGCAGTTTTCCAATACGTGACATTCAGTTGCTCCTCAATGCCGCATCAGGCCACATAACACAGAACTTCGCCGCCGACACCGGTGGCGCGAGCCTTGCGATCGGTCATCACGCCCTGGGGGGTGGTGACGATGGCCACGCCCAGACCGTTCTGGACCTGGGGGATGGCGTTGCGACCGCGGTAGACGCGCAGGCCAGGACGGCTCACACGCTCGATGCGCTCGATGACGGGACGGCCGGCGTAGTACTTGAGGGAAATCTCAAGCTCGCTCTTGCCTTCGTTGGTCTTCACCTGGAATCCGTCGATGTAACCCTCGTCCTTCAGGACCTGGGCAATCGCGGCTTTGACCTTGGAGGCCGGCATCGTGACGCTGGCCTTTTCGACCATCTGTGCGTTGCGGATGCGGGTCAACATGTCAGCAATAGGATCACTCATGCTCATTTGTGGTTCTCCTAGGCTTACCAGCTGGCTTTGGTGATGCCGGGGATCTCGCCGGCAAAAGCCATCTCACGGACCTTGGCACGCGCCAGGCCGAAGTGGGCGAAGGTGCCGCGCGGACGACCGGTGATCTCGCAGCGGTTGCGCTGGCGGGTCGGGTTCGCGTTGCGGGGCAGCTTCTGCAGTGCCAGACGGGCCGCATCGCGTGCTTCGTCGCTCTGCTTGGCGTCGTTGGCGGTCGCCTTCAACTCGGTGTATTTCTTGGCGAACTTGGCGGCGAGTTTCTCGCGCTTGAGTTCACGTTGGAGTAGTGCTTGTTTAGCCACGCGCCACCTCAGTTCTTGAACGGGAAACGGAAACCAGCCAGCAGAGCCTTGCACTCTGCGTCGTTTTTGGCGGTCGTCGTGATGCTGATGTTGAGGCCGCGCAAGGCATCGACCTTGTCGTACTCGATCTCAGGGAAAATGATCTGCTCTTTGACGCCGATGTTGTAGTTGCCACGGCCATCAAATGCCTTGCCCGAAATGCCACGGAAGTCACGCACGCGGGGCAGTGCCACGGTGACGAAACGGTCCAGGAATTCGTACATGCGGGCGCCGCGCAGGGTCACCATGCAGCCGATGGGCTGCTGCTCGCGGATCTTGAAACCGGCGATGGCTTTCTTGGCCTTGGTGACCACCGGCTTCTGGCCAGCGATCTTGGTCAGGTCGCCCACGGCGTTGTCCATGACCTTCTTGTCGGCAACCGCCTCGCTCACGCCCATGTTGAGCGTGATCTTGGTGATGCGCGGGACTTCCATCGTGGACTTGTAGCCGAACTTTTCGATCAGGCTCGGCGCGATGGTGTCGCGGTAAATGTCTTGCAAGCGTGCCATGCTCATGCCACCTTAATTTCTTCGCCGCTGGACTTGAAGACGCGCACTTTCTTGCCGTCAGCCAGGAGCTTGATACCCACGCGATCTGCCTTGCCCGTGGCGCCATTGAAGATGGCGACATTGGACTGGTGAATCGGCATGGTCTTGTCGATGATGCCGCCGGTGATGCCCTTCATAGGGTTCGGCTTGGCATGCTTCTTGACAGTGTTCACACCCTCGACCAACAGCTTGGCGTCGTCGGTGCGCTGCAGAACCTTGCCGCGCTTGCCTTTGTCGCGGCCAGCAATCACGATGACTTCATCGCCACTACGAATCTTGTTCATGATGATTCCTCAGAGAACCTCGGGTGCCAGCGACACGATCTTCATGAACTTCTCGGTGCGCAGCTCGCGCGTCACCGGTCCGAAGATGCGGGTGCCGATGGGCTCCAGCTTGGCGTTCAGCAACACGGCGGCGTTGCCATCGAATTTGATGAGGGCGCCGTCCTGACGACGGAGACCTTTGGCGGTGCGAACCACCACAGCGTTGTACACCTCGCCTTTTTTGACGCGGCCACGGGGCGCTGCTTCTTTGACGGTGACCTTGATGACGTCGCCCACACTGGCGTAACGGCGCTTGGAGCCACCGAGCACTTTGATGCACATCACGGACTTGGCGCCCGTGTTGTCAGCAACATCGAGTCGAGATTGCGTTTGGATCATTTGATTTAAGTCCCAACTTGAATCCCCCCAGCCACCACGGCCGGGAGTGATCAGTCTTGGGCCCGTCGTTGCCAGCCACCACCCGCCTGCAGAGAACCTGCAGCCGTGAGGCGACCCGCGTCGGTGGGCGGATAACTGCGCTTTTTTAGAGCGAAGCCGCGAATTATTGCACTGCATGTTTCACCTGTCAACCCAGGCAAAGGTATATTTCAAGACGACCGGGCAGGTTCACGAGGCGCTCACAATCGGACTGGCATTGCTGTCGCGTGTGAGTCCCTGTCCCGCCATGGCGGGGGCGCCCGCAACGGTGGCCAGAAGGGAAGACAGCCGATGACCTATGTGCTCGCCCTGGACCAGGGCACCTCCAGCTCCCGCAGCATCGTGTTCGACCGTGGCGGCCAGGTGGTGGCCATGGCGCAGCGCGAGATCCGCCAGGTCTTTCCCCAGCCCGGCTGGGTGGAACACGACCCGCACGAGCTCTGGCGGACCCAGCTGACCACGGCGCGCGAGGCACTCAAGGCCGCTGGCCTGGGCGCGCGCGACATCCACGCGGTGGGCATCACCAACCAGCGTGAGACCACGCTGGTGTGGAACCGGCGCACGGGCGCGCCGGTGACCAATGCCATCGTCTGGCAGGACCGCCGCACCGAGTCCCGCTGCGCCACCCTGCGCGAGCGCGGCCTTAGCGATCCGGTGCAACAGAAAACCGGCCTGCGCATCGACGCCTATTTTTCTGGCACCAAGCTGCAGTGGATCCTGGACCATGTGCCTGGCGCGCGCGCCCAGGCCGAGCGGGGCGAACTGGCCTTCGGCACGGTGGACAGCTGGCTCATCTGGCAGCTCACCGGCGGCGCGGTCCACGCCACCGATGTGAGCAACGCCGCGCGCACGATGCTGTTCAACGTGCACACCCGCCGCTGGGACGACGAGCTGATGGCGGCACTGGACATTCCCCCCAGCCTGATGGCCGAGGTCCGACCGTCGAGCGCTCACTTCGGGCGCTTGCTGCCCGAGTGGCTGGGCGAGCCGCTGGAGATTGGCGGGGTGGCCGGCGACCAGCAGAGCGCCCTGTTCGGCCAGGCCTGCTTCACGCCTGGCATGGCGAAGAACACCTACGGCACCGGCTGTTTCATGCTCATGCACACCGGCGAGCGCTTCCAGACCAGCCACAACGGGCTCATCACCACGGCGGCGGCCCAGCCAGCCGGCCCGTCGCAGTACGCGCTGGAGGGCAGCGTGTTCATGGGTGGCGCCGTGGTGCAGTGGCTGCGCGACGGCCTGCGGGCCATCGACGCCAGCAGTGAGGTGCAGGCCCTGGCCGAGAGCGTGCCCGACGCTGGCGGCGTGGTGCTGGTGCCCGCCTTCACCGGCCTGGGCGCGCCCTACTGGCAACCCGACAGCCGCGGCAGCATCACCGGCCTGACGCGCGGCACCACCCTGGCGCACATCGCGCGCGCGGCGCTGGAGAGCATCGCCTTTCAGAGCGCGGCTTTGCTCGACGCCATGGGCCGCGACGCCGTGGCCGCCGGCGGCGTACCGGTGAGCGAGCTGCGGGTGGACGGCGGCGCCTGCGTGAACGACCTGCTGATGCAGATTCAGGCCGACCTGCTGGGCATTCCCGTGGTGCGGCCCGCGGTGATCGAGACCACCGCCCTGGGCGCCGCCTACCTCGCCGGGCTGCACACGGGACTGTACGCCGGGCTGGACGAACTGGCGCAGCAGTGGCGCGCCCAGCGCACGTTCCACCCCACGCTCGCGCGCGAGGCCGCCGGCGAGAAGAGGGCCGCCTGGGAGCACGCGGTGCGGCGGACGGTGGCGGCGTAACCACCTCTGAGCGCACCCGGGCTCGGGCGACAATGGTCCCATGAACACGTCAACCCACCCTCTCATCACCTTCATCGGCGGCGGCAACATGGCCAGCGCCATCATCGGCGGGCTGGTCCGCCAGGGCCACCCCACCGCCCGCCTGCAAGTGGTGGAGCCCTGCGACGAGCAACGCACCCGGCTCGGCCAGCAATTCCCCGGCATGGCCGTGCTCACGTCGGCAGACGCCGGCCTTGATCCTTCCGACCTCGTGGTCTGGGCGGTGAAGCCCCAGACCTTCAGGGAAGCCGCTACAGCGGCCAGCGCCTTCGTCGGCGGCGCGCTGCACCTGAGCGTGGCGGCCGGCATCACGAGCGAGAGCATCGCTGCCTGGCTGGGCACGCAGCGCATCGTACGCGCCATGCCCAATACGCCGGCGCTGGTCGGTCTGGGCATGACGGGGCTGATGGCACGCGCTGCCGTGACGGAAGCAGACCGGGCACTGGTCGAGGCCGTGGTGCGCACCACCGGCGAGCTGGTGTGGGTGAACGTGGAGTCGGATCTGGACGCGGTGACCGCCCTGTCGGGCTCCGGCCCGGCCTACGTGTTCTATTTCCTGGAAGCCATGCGCGACGCGGGTGCCCGCATGGGCCTGTCGCCCGAGGTGGCACAACAGCTGGCCATCGGCACCTTCATCGGCGCGGCCACGTTGGCCCAGCGCTCCAGCGATCCGCTGCAGACGCTGCGCGAACGCGTCACCTCCAAGGGCGGCACCACGTATGCCGCGCTCACGTCGATGGAGGCGAGCGGCATGAAGGCAAAATTTGAAGAAGCGCTGTTTGCCGCCCAGAAACGGGCGGCCGAACTGGGCGCCGAATTCGGACGGTAAAGATTACCCCCGCGCCGCTGCGCCCCGTGGAGCCTTGATTCCCGTTCGCCCTGAGCCTGTCGAAGCCCTTCCACAGGCTCAGGGCGAACAGTTTCTACCTCACAGGCCGGAGCAATAAGCGCCCCGAAGATGGCCATCACCAGCGGCCTGGCGGCCGGCGCCACCGTGATCGCGGCTTGAACGCACGCGCTCCGGCGTGCCCGGTCACACGCCGAGCACCACACCCACAAACAGCGTGAAGCCCAGCCAGTGGTTCAGGCGGAAGGCCTTGAAGCAGCCGTCGCGCGTGCGGCCCTTGATGAGGCGGAAATGCCAGGCCACCTGGGCGAGTGCCACCAGCAGCGTGGCGAGCCAGACCACGGGGTTCACCAGTGACCACAGCGCCGCGGTCCAGATGGCCAGGAACACGAGGTAGAAACCGGTCACCGCCGTCACGTCGTGCTCGCCCAGGGTGATGGCCGAGGTTTTCATGCCGATGCGCAGGTCGTCGTCGCGGTCGACCATGGCGTATTCGGTGTCGTAGGCCAGCACCCAGAACAGGTTGCCCGCCATCAGCACCCAGGCCAGCGGCGGCACGCTGTGCCACACGGCGACCCAGAAACCCGGCTCGGCCCAGGGCGCCGTGCCGCTGAACAGTTCCAGCGCCGGGCCACCGCGCACCGCCGCGAACGCCATGGGAATGCCGAAGCTGAAGGCCACGCCCAGCACCGCCTGCGGCATGGACACCAGGCGCTTCGCATAGGGATACACGATGGCCAGCACCAGCCCCAGACCCGACCACACGATGGTGGCCACGTTGGTGGTGAGCACCAGCAGGAAAGCGGCCAGCGCCAGCACAGCGCCCACGCCCAGTGCTTCCTTCACGCCGATGCGCCCACTGGTGACCGGGCGTTGCGCGGTACGCTTCACATGGCGGTCGAAGTCGCGGTCGGCCACGTCGTTGGCGCAGCAGCCCGCGCTGCGCATGAGGATGGTGCCCAGCACGAACACCAGCAGCAGGTGCAGCCCCGGAAAGCCACCCGCTGCGATCCACAGCGCCGAGAGCGAGGGCCAGAGCAGCAACAGCCAGCCCGCCGGGCGGTTCCAGCGGATCAGGTCAAGGTAGAGATTGAGTCGCGAAGATGGGGTGGAAGGGGACGCAAGCATGAAAAGGCCAATGGCAAAGCCGTCAATCGATACCCGAGCATAGAGCGCGAACGACCGGCTGCCATGGATCAGCGAGCTGGGCCATTCGCGTCAGGTCGATTGCCAATCGTCCACGGACGCCGCACGGGAGAGGGATTCCTGTCCCCCCACCAGCCGCGCAACCGGCTTTGCAGGGGCGCAGGCACGCCCCTTGGGAGGTGCCGCCGCAGGCGACGCGGGAGAGCTTATTCCTCCAGGAGCGAGCGCAGCATCCACGCGGTCTGCTCGTGCACCGTCAGGCGCTGCGTCAGCAGGTCGGCCGTGGGTTCGTCGCCCGCTTTGTCCACCACGGGGAACAGCTCGCGTGCGGTGCGCGCCACAGCCTCGTGGCCTTGCACCAGGATGCGCACCATCTCCATCGCCTTGGGCGGCACCGCGGGCGCATCGGGTACCGAGCTGAGCTGGCTGAACTGCGCGTAGCTGCCGGGCGCGGCGTGGCCCAGCGATCGAATGCGCTCGGCCACCGGGTCCACGGCGTTCCAGAGTTCGGTGTACTGCGTCATGAACATGGTGTGCAGCGAATTGAACATCGGCCCGGTCACGTTCCAGTGGAAGTTGTGCGTGGTCAGGTACAGCGTGTAGGTGTCGGCGAGCAGCCGGGACAGGCCCTTGGCAATGGCGGCGCGGTCTTTGTCGCTGATGCCGATGTTGATGGCGGACGCGGTGGAACGTGCAGATGACTTGGCCATGGAGTGCTCCTGAGGGTTCAAAGAAAAGGGCGCCGCGACAACGCGAGCCTGCTGTCGAGTGTAGGACGGCGATCAGGACAGGCGTTTGACGCCGGGCAACTCGCACGCATAGATGGCGTTGCGCAGCTCGGCAATCGCCTCGTAGCGGGTGAAGCTGCGCCGCCATGCCAGCACCACGCGCCGCGTGGGTGCCTCGCCCTCGAACGGCAGGTAGCGCACGTAGGACGAATCGCCGAAGTCCTGCCCGGGCGTGGCCGAGCCCTCCAGCGCCGATGAGGGCACCGACAGGCGCGGCACCAGTGTCACGCCCATGCCGGCGGCCACCATGTGCTTGATGGTTTCCAGCGACGAGCCCTCGAAGCTCTTGCGGATGCCTTCGGTGTCGTTGGAGAAGCGGGCGAACTCGGGGCAGACCTCCAGCACGTGATCGCGAAAGCAATGGCCCGTGCCCAGCAGCAGCATGGTCTCGCGCTTGAGCTCTTCGTTGGTGATGCTTTTGCGCTGGGCCAGCGGGTGCGTGACGGGTACGGCCGCCAGAAAGGGCTCGTCGTACAACGGCGCAATGGCCAGGTTGGTGTCCGGAAACGGCTCGGCCAGAATGGCACAGTCGATCTCGCCCAGGCGCAGCTGCTCCAGCAGCTTGACGGTGAAGTTCTCCAGCAGCATCAGCGGCATCTGCGGACTGCGATCGATCACCTGGCGCACCAGGTTGGGCAGCAGATAGGGCCCGATGGTGTAGATCACGCCCAGGCGCAGCGGGCCGGTCAGCGGGTCTTTGCCGCGCTTGGCGATTTCCTTGATGCTGGCGGCCTGCTCCAACACCGTCTGGGCCTGGCGCACGATCTCTTCCCCCAGCGGCGTCACCGCGATTTCACTGGCACTGCGCTCGAAGATCTTCACTTCGAGCTCTTCTTCCAGCTTCTTGATCGCCACGGACAGGGTAGGCTGCGACACGAAGCACGCCTCGGCCGCTTTGCCGAAGTGCCGCTCGCGCGCCACGGCCACGATGTATTTGAGTTCGGTGAGCGTCATGCGCTGATTGTGCCCCCGCACCGCGGGGTGGTGCTCCCACGCGCCGGTTGGTGGGGTGCCGACCTGATCAGGCTTTCAGGAATTCCGCCTTGGTGCCGTGCCAGCGCGCGATGTGTTTCTCGGCGGCGGCCGGGTGGCGTTCGAGCATCTGGGCAGCGGCAGCGCGGGCCCAGTCCAGCAGATGGCCGTCGGTGGCGAGGTCGGCGAAACGCAGCATGGCCGCGCCCGACTGGCGCGCGCCGAGGAATTCGCCGGGGCCGCGGATCTCCAGATCGCGCCGGGCGATCTCGAAGCCGTCGCTGGTTTCGGCCATGGCCTTGAGGCGCTCGCGGGCGGTCTCGCTCAGGCGCCCCCCCTCGGGCGGGGTGTACATGAGCACGCAGGCCGACGCGGCGGCGCCACGGCCCACCCGGCCGCGCAGCTGGTGCAGCTGCGACAGGCCGAAGCGCTCGGCGTGTTCGATCACCATCAGCGAGGCGTTGGGCACGTCCACGCCGACCTCGATCACCGTGGTGGACACCAGCACGCCCATGTGGCCGCTGGTGAAGAGCGACATCACCGCTTTTTTCTCGGCCACCGGCATGCGCGAGTGCAGCAGGCCGACGAGCACGCCCGGCGACGCACCGTCCGCCGCCGGGTCCAGCGCCAGCGCGCCCACCGCGTGCGCACCCGATCCGGGCAGCGTCGGCGTGGCGGGGTTCAAGGCGGCGCTCAGCTCGGCGTGCGTGGCGGTGGCGTTGGACAGGTCAATCGACTCGCTCTCTTCGATCAGCGGGCATACCCAGTAGACCTGCCGCCCCTGCGCCACCTGGGCGCGGATGCGCTCGATCACCTCACCGCGGCGGCTGTCGGCCACCACCTTGGTGACGATGGGCGTGCGCCCGGGCGGCAGCTCGTCGATGGTGGACACGTCCAGGTCGGCGTAGTAGCTCATGGCCAGCGTGCGCGGGATGGGCGTGGCGGTCATCATGAGCAGGTGGGGCTCTTGTGCGAGGGCTTTGACAGGTTCAGCCCGAACGGAAGGTTCTTCAAGCGCAGTGCCCACAGTCCCAGAACGCCGCGGCGCCGGCTCCGCCGGGCCGTCAGCGTTGCCCCTTGAGGGGCTGAGCGGCGACACGAAGTGCGCAAGCGATGGGGGTGGGCCCATTTTGCTGCGCAGCGCCAGCCGCTGCGCCACGCCGAAGCGGTGCTGTTCGTCGATCAGCGCCAGCGCCAGGTTCTGGAACTGCACTTGGTCCTGGATCACGGCGTGGGTGCCGACCACCAGCGCGGCTTCACCGCTGGCGATGAGCGCCAGCATCTCCGTGCGCTGTTTCTTCTTCTGGCTGCCGGTGAGCCAGGCCACGCGCTGGCCGAGCGGGGCGAGCAGCGGCTCCAGCCAGCCGATGAGCTTGGCGAAGTGCTGCTCGGCCAGGATTTCGGTGGGTGCCATCAGGGCGCACTGCCAGCCGGCGTCGATGGCGATGGCGGCGGCCAGTGCGGCCACCACGGTCTTGCCCGAGCCCACATCGCCCTGCAGCAGGCGGTGCATGGGCACCGGGCGGGCCAGGTCGCGCGCGATTTCTTCGCCCACGCGGCGCTGCGCGGCGGTGAGGCCAAACGGCAGCACGCCCAGCAGCTGCTCGTGCAGGCCGCCGGGCTTCGGGCGCAGGGCCGGGGCGCGCAGGGCGTCGCGCTCGCGCTTGGCCGTCAGCTGCGAGAGCTGCTGGGCCAGCAGTTCCTCGGCCTTCAGGCGCTGCCAGGCCGGGTGACTGCGGTCTTCCAGCGCGTCCAGCGACACGTCGGGGCCGGGCTGGTGCAGGTAGCGCAGCGCGTCGCGCAGCGTCCAGGCGCCGTGCACCGCCTGCTGCAGGCTGCCCAGCAGCTCGGTCGGAATCGTTTCGCTCAGGTCGGCGCGCGCCAGGCCGCTGGCCACCACCTTGCGCAGGTAGGCCTGCGGCAGTTGCGCGCTGGTGGGGTACACGGGGGTGAGCGCGTTCGGCAGTTCGCCCCCGGCGGCATGGAAGGCCGGGTGCATGATGGTGCGGCCGAGGAAGCCGCCGCGCAGTTCCCCCCGCGCCCGGATGTGCGCGCCCACCGCCAGCGCCTTCTGGTGCGAGGGGTAAAAGGTGAAGAAGCGCAGGGTGCAGGTGTCGGAGCCGTCGTCCAGCGTCACCAGCAACTGTCGGCGCGGGCGCAGCGTTACCTCGGCATGGGTCACGGTGCCTTCGATCTGCACCGTCTGGCCTTCGCGCGCGTCGGCTAGGCGCACCACGCGGGTTTCGTCCTCGTATCGCAGCGGCAGGTGCAGGGCGAGGTCGATATCGCGCACCAGGCCGAGCTTGTGCAAGGCCTTTTGCGGTGCCGACAGGGCCTTGCGCGGCGCAGCAACCGGGGGGGACGTTGGCGCGCTGGAGGACATCGCGCCATTGTGGCCGAAGTGCCTGGCGCACCGCGCTCTGCGACAATCGCCGGCTTCGCATTGGAACGGGTCCCGTAAGGCCCTCAAACCGCATGACATCCCCTGCACCCTCGGCACCCGCCGCCCTGCGCGACTTCAGCGTCGCCGATTTCGATTTCACCCTCCCCACCGAGCTGATCGCCCAGCACCCCGCCAACGAGCGCAGCGCCTCGCGCCTGCTCGACGCCAGCGGCGCCCAGCCCGCCGACCGCATCTTCCGCGAGCTGCCCAGCCTGCTGCAGCCCGGCGACCTGCTGGTGTTCAACGACACCCAGGTGGTAAAGGCCCGGCTGTTTGGCGAAAAGGCCAGCGGCGGCAAGCTGGAACTGCTGATCGAGCGCGTGCTGCTCCCGCACGAGGCCAGCGACGGCAGCGAGAACGAAGTGGTGGCACACCTCCGCGTGAGCAAGAAGCCCCAGCCCGGCGGGCGCCTGCACATGGCGGGCGGCCTGGACGGTGGCGGTTTCGATGCCGAGTTCATCGGCCGCTGGCCCGATGAACAGGGCCAGCTGTTCCGCCTGCGGCTGCAGGGCCCGGCCGGGGAAACGCCGTATGAGCTGATGCAGCGCCACGGCCATGTGCCGCTGCCGCCCTACATCGAGCACGCCGACGATACCGACGACGAACGCCGCTACCAGACCGTGTTCGCCCGCGTGCCCGGCGCGGTGGCCGCGCCCACCGCCGCCCTGCACTTCGACGAAGGCGTCCTGGCCGCCCTGGATGCCCGCGGCGTGCAGCGCGCCAGCGTCACCCTGCACGTGGGCGCCGGCACCTTTGCCCCCATGAAGGCCGAGCGCATCAGCGAGCATGTGATGCACCACGAGCGCTACGCCATCCCCGCCGCCACCGTACAGGCCATCGCCGACTGCCGCGCGCGCGGCGGGCGCGTGGTGGCGGTGGGCACGACCACCGTGCGCACGCTCGAGAGCTGGGCCCGCAGTGGCGAGGTGACCGGCGACACCAACATTTTCATCACACCGGGCTTCGACTTCCGCGTGGTGGACCTGCTGATCACCAACTTCCACCTGCCCAAGTCCACCCTGATGATGCTGGTGAGCGCCTTTGCTGGTTACGATCCGATCATGGCGCTCTATCGCCACGCCATCGCCCAGCGCTACCGGTTCTTCAGCTATGGCGACGCCATGCTGCTGCGCAAAATCTGACGCGAACGCGGCTTTTGCACCACGCCGTCGAGCAAAAGCCCCCGCCCAGGGCCCTCAGGCCTGCCATTTGCCCTGCTGTGCGGGCGCCCCAGCCGAAACCCGCCGCACAATCGCGCGGCATCCCACACAGACCGACCGAGCCACACCGTGATTGAAATCGTTCTCCGCCTGGGCCTGGCCCTGCTGCTCTCCCTCAGTCTTGCCCTTTTGCTGGCTTGGGGCTGGGACCAATCGGACACGGTGCCGGTGGTCGAGAGCACCCAGATCGACGACAGCGCCAGCGTGCTGCCACGGCGGCAGTGAGCGGCACCGGGCTGACGCCCGGTCACGGCGGTTGAGCGGCAACGGCGGGTCGGCATGGGCTCGGCGACAATCCCCGCATGCTCCAGTTCGAACTCCTCAAGACCGAAGGCCACGCGCGCCGCGGCCGTCTCACGCTCAACCACGGCGTCGTCGAAACCCCCATCTTCATGCCGGTGGGCACTTATGGCACCGTGAAGGGCGTGATGCCCGCCAGCCTCGAAGACATGGGCGCCCAGATCATCCTGGGCAACACCTTCCACCTGTGGATGCGCCCGGGCCGCGAGGTCATGGCCAGCTTCGGCGGCCTGCACGGCTTCGAGAAATGGAACAAGCCCATCCTCACCGACTCGGGTGGCTTCCAGGTCTGGAGCCTGGGCGCGATGCGCAAGATCACCGAAGAAGGCGTGACCTTCGCCAGCCCCGTCAACGGCGACAAGCTGTTCATGTCGCCGGAGGTCAGCATGCAGATCCAGACCGGGCTGAACAGCGACATCGTGATGCAGCTCGACGAGTGCACGCCGTACGAGACCAACGGCCACTTGACCACCGAGGCCGAGGCGCGCAAGAGCATGGAAATGAGCCGGCGCTGGGCGCTGCGTTCAAAAGCCGAATTCGAGCGGCTGGAGAACCCGAACGCGCTGTTCGGCATCGTGCAAGGCGGCATGTTCGAGCACCTGCGCCAGGAGTCGCTGGAAGCGCTGGTGGAGATGGACTTCCCCGGCTATGCCATCGGCGGCGTGAGCGTGGGCGAGCCCAAGGCCGAGATGCTGCAGATCATGGCGCACACGCCGCACCGCCTGCCGGCCCACAAACCGCGCTACCTGATGGGCGTCGGCACGCCGGAAGACCTGGTGCAGGGCGTGGCCGACGGTGTGGACATGTTCGACTGCGTCATGCCCACGCGCAACGCGCGCAACGGCACGCTGTTCACGCGCTTCGGTGACCTGAAGATCCGCAACGCGCGCCACAAGACCGACCACCAGCCGCTGGACACCACCTGCACCTGCTACGCCTGCGCGGGCAAGAGCGGCGTGAGCTGGGACGAGGGCGGGCGCGACGGCTTCAGCCGCGCCTACCTGCACCATCTGGACCGCTGCGGCGAGATGCTCGGCCCCATGCTGGCCACCATCCACAACCTGCACTACTACCTGAACCTCATGCGCGAGGTGCGCGAGGCGCTGGACGCGGGGCGCTTCGAGGCTTTTCGGGCGCAGTTCAAGGCGGACCGGGCGCGGGGGGTTTGAGGCAGTCAGCCCCTACCCACGCACTTACGACACCCCGCTCAAGGTGCTCGCGCAGCGCAGCGTTGTTGATCTGGTCAAACACCGACCAGTCCACCCACGGCGCAGATGGTGCGCAGCATCTTGTGCGCCAGCGCGAAGACCGATTTCCTGTACTCCCTTGGGAATGACACGGGCCTCGAGCTTGGCCTTGAGCGCACAGCGCATTCGCGCTGCGTCCCTTCAGCGGCACGACGTTGCTGTCGTGCGTCCCGGCACCGAAGGCCTGCTGGCGCACAGCGCCAGTTGATCGCGCACGCGCGCCGCCGTCTCGATGCCGACCATATGGCGAAACAAATCTTTTCAGTTCACAAATAGACTGTGCAGTACAGTTATGAACTTCCCTGTAATTTCATCGCCCAAAGACCACCCATGAGCCAGCCTTTCATTCAGCGCTACGCCACCTGCATCACCGCCGCCGTGTTGCTGGCCCCCTTATCCGTCGCCGCCCAGGACGAGCCCGGCTTCTACGCCAGCGTCTACGGGGGCACCAGCGCCATGGCGTCGACCCGTTTTTCGGAGTCCCGCGCAACGGGTTCTACTGTGGGCGGCAAGGTCGACTTTGGTCGGGGTATCGGCTTCGGTGCCGCCGTGGGGAAGCGCTTCGGCAACGGGTGGGCCGCCGAGTTGGCTTTGGACGAACGTGGCAACTATCTCAAGCGCATCGGTGGTGTCGCAGTGGATGGCAACGCTTTTTCGGAGGTGGTCTTCCTGAACGGGTACTACCGGTTCCCAGCTCGGGGCAAGGTACGCCCGTTCATTGGCGCGGGTCTGGGCTACGTCACCGTGCTGGACATTGACGTCGAGCGAAACGGGACGGAGCAAGAGTATTCGCGCAAAGGCGGCTTGGCTGTACAAGCCATCGCGGGGGGTGAGTACAGCCTGACACCCCACTGGAGTCTGAGCGGCGATGTGCGCTGGAGCCGCATGGGCAGTGGCACTTTCAAGGCCGCTACGGCAGGCACCGCGCTAATCGGCAAGCCCAAGTTCCAACCTGTCTCGCTCAACCTGGGCGCGAGCTATCGGTTTTGATGTGAACCGCTGACGCGCACGCGGCAGGGGTGCGCCGCGCCGCCCGTTTAAGCTGCGCGCCATGACCCAAGCAGCCATTCCCCGCCACATCCTACCGGTGCTGGTGATCGCCCAGTTCGCCGGCACCTCGCTGTGGTTCGCGGTGAACGCGGTCATGCCCGACCTGCAGCGCGAGCTGGGCTGGGCGGCCAGCGCGGTGGGGCCGCTCACCTCGGCGCTGCAGTTGGGCTTCATCGTCGGCACGCTGGTGTTTGCGCTGCTCGCCATTGCCGATCGCTTCGCACCCCGGCGCGTGTTCCTGTTCTGCGCGCTGGCCGGTGCCGCCTGCACCGTGGGCGCCTGGGCGATGGTGACGCACTACGAAGCGCTGATGGTCTGGCGCTTTCTCACCGGCGTGTTCCTGGCGGGCATCTACCCGGTGGGCATGAAGATCGCCGCGCAGTGGTACAGCAAGGGCCTGGGCGCGGCGCTGGGTTTGCTCATCGGGGCGCTGGTGCTGGGTTCGGCCAGCGCTCACGCCCTGCGCGCGCTCAGCGGCGCCCTGCCCTGGCCCACGCTGATGCTGGGCGTGGCAGCGCTGGCCGCCGCTGGTGGTCTGCTGCTGTTCTTTGCCACCGGCGACCCGCCACATGCGCAGGCGCGTGTGAGCACGCTGCAGTGGCGCGCGCTGGCCGCCATCTGGACCGACACCCGCGTGCGCAGCTCGGTGCTGGGCTACTTCGGCCACATGTGGGAGCTGTACACCATGTGGGTGATGGTGCCGCTGGTGCTGGCCACGCGGCTGACCGGCACCGAGCTGTCGTGGACGGCCTTCGGCGTGCTGGGCGCGGGGGCGCTGGGCTGTGCCGCGGGCGGCTGGGCGGCGATGCGCTGGGGGAGTGCCCGCGTGGCGGGCAGCAACCTGGCCACCAGCGGCCTGTGCTGCCTGGCCGCACCCTGGCTGATCGGCGCGCCCGACGCGCTGTTCTATGGCTGGCTCGTGCTCTGGGGCATCACCGTGGCGGGCGACTCACCGCAGTTCTCCACGCTGACCGCGCGCAACGCACCGCCGCAGGCGGTGGGGAGCGTGCTCACGCTCACCAACAGCATCGGCTTCGCCATTTCCATCGTCAGCATCCTGCTGTTCGTGTGGCTGGCCGAGACCGTGCCGCTGGGCCAGCTGCTGCCCTGGCTGGCGCTGGGGCCGCTGCTGGGCCTGTGGGCGCTCGTCCCGCTGTGGCGGGAAGAATCGCGCCCGGCCTGATCACGCCGGTGGCGTGTCCGGGGTGTCGGGCACGGGCATCGAGCCATCGGCCGCCAGGAACTGCTCGGGGTCGGGCAGCGGAATGGTGTGCACGTGCATCTCTTCGGGCTTGAGCTGCTCGGTGAAACCTTCCAGCGAACCCATGGACTTGCGGTCGCGCCGGGCCACCGGCTCGGAGAGCATGTAGGCCACGCTCAGATCGGCCAGCGCCTGCAGCGCGTCGCGGTGGGTGCGCTCCTGCGCGTGGGAGGCGTCGGCACCGAAGCCGATGAGCGCGGTGCGGATGTCGTTGCCGGCCTCCACGGCGGCGGCCGAGTCGGAGCGGTAGAAGCGGAACACATCGCGGCGGTAGGGAATGCCGTGGGTGTGGGCGAGCGCAATCAGCTTGTGCGTGAGGTGGTAGTCGAACGGGCCCGAGAGGTCCTGCAGGCAGATGGTGGCGGCGCGCTCGCTGGTGGTCTGACCCGGGGCGGCAATGGCGATGTCCAGGCTCACCATTTCGGCAATCTCGCCATGCAGCGCGGCAGACGAGCCCGAGCCCACTTCTTCGGTGATGGTGAACAGCGGGTGCGCGTCCACCGGCAACAACCGCCCGCTGTCCACGATGGCCTTGCAGGCGGCCAGCAGCACGGCCACGGCGGCCTTGTCGTCGAGGTAGCGCGAGTTGATGTAGCCGCCGGGCTGCAGCTCGGCCTGGGGATCGAAGGCGATCCAGTCGCCGACGTGGATGCCCGCGTCCACCAGGTCCTGCACGCTGTGCGCGGGCACGTCCACCCGCACCTCCACGTGGTCCCAGCTGGAGGGCTGGGTGTCGATCTCCGGGCCGAAGGCATGGCCCGATGTCTTGAGCGGCAGGCAGGTGCCGCGCAGCTGCTGGGTGTCGGTGAAGATGGTCAGACGCCCGCCCTCGGCGAAGCGCGAGGACCAGCTGCCGATGGGCACCACCGCCACGCGGCCATTGGGCTTGAGCTCGCGCACCATGGCGCCCAGCGTGTCCAGGTGGGCGACGATGGCGCGGGCCGGGCGGCGCTCGCGCCCCTGCAGCGTGGCGCGGATGGCGCCGCGGCGCGTGATCTCGTAGGGAATGCCGATGGCGTCCAGCCGCCCGGCCGTGTAGCGCACCACCGCGTCGGTCAGGCCCACCGGGCTGGGGATCGCCAGCAGCTGGAGCATGGTCTCTTCCAGAAAGGCGTAGTCGATCGGCGGCAGGTCCATCTCGGCAAAGCCGATGCCCTCTTCTGGCGAGCGCGAGGGGTGGGTGGTGGGCATCATGGGCTGGGCTCCTGTTGCGCGGTGCGGGGAAAGAGCAGGTCGATGAAGCGCTGCGCCGTGGGCTGCGGCTCGTGGTTGGCCAGGCCGGGCCGCTCGTTGGCTTCGATGATCACGTAGTCGGGACCGTCCACCGCCGGCACCAGAAAGTCCAGCCCGGTGACGGGTATGTCGAGCACGCGGCTGGCGTACTCGGCGGCGTGCTTCAGCGCGGGGTGCAGCTGCTCGGTGACGTCGTGGATGGTGCCGCCGGTGTGCAGGTTGGCGGTCTTGCGCACCGCCAGCGCCTCGCCGAAGGGCAGCACGTCTTCCAGCCGCTTGCCCAGCGTGGCCAGGCAGCGTCGGGTTTCACCGTCCACCGGAATGCGCGACTCGCCCCCCGTGGCCGCGGCGCGGCGCCGGCTCTGCTTGTCGATCAGTTCGGCGATGGTGCTGCTGCCATCGCCCACCACCGTGGCCGGCTTGCGGATGGCCGCCGCCACCACCCGGTGGTTGATGACGACGATGCGCAGGTCCTGCCCTTCGCAGAACTGCTCCAGCAGCACGCGCTCGCCGTAGTGGCTGGCGTTCTCGATGGCGGCCTCCACGTCCTCGGGCACGGTCAGGTTCACGCTGATGCCCTTGCCCTGCTCGCCATCCACCGGCTTGACCACGATGGCACCGTGCTCGCGCAGGAAGGCCGCGTTCTCCACCGCGTCACCGGCCAGTCGCTGTTTGGGCACGCTCAGCCCCGCGCCTTCGAGCAGGCGCACGGTCACGCGCTTGTCGGCGCAGCGGCTCATGGCCACCGCGCTGGTGAGTTCGGACAGCGACTCGCGGCACACCACGCTGCGGCCGCTGTAGTCGAGGCGGAAGTAGCCGTTCTCGGCGTCGATCACCTCCACGCGGATGCCGCGGCGCTGGGCCTCGTCCACGATGATGCGGGCATACGGATTGAGCCCGTCGGACTGTGGGCCACCGCCCGTGAACAGCGGCTCGTTGATGGCGTTGCGGCGCTTCACCGCGAACACCGGCACGTTCTGGAACCCGAGCTTGCGGTACAGCGCAATGGCCTGCTGGTTGTCGTGCAACACCGAGAGGTCCATGAACGAGCGCCCGCGCGCCTGGAAGTGCTCGGCCAGGTAACGCGTGAGCGCCTCGCCGATGCCGGGGTGGGTGGCCTGCGGCGCCACCGCCAGCGCCCACAGGCTGGCGCCGGCCTCGGTGTCGCCGAAGCACTCAACCTGATCCAGCCCCATCACCACACCGATCACCTCGCCGGTGAGGCGGTCCTCGGCCAGCGCGTAGATGGTCTGGCGCCCGGCGCGCTCGCCCCACACCAGCGCCGGGTCGACCGGCACCATGCGGCGCGTGCGGTAGATGGCGTTGATGGCCGCCACGTCGGCGCGCGAGCGCAGCCGGCGCACCGTGAAGCCCCGGCGCACCGCGCGCTGCGGCGTGTAGGTGTTGAGATGGAGCCGGTAGGTTTCCGACGGATCCACGAACAGCTGCTGCGGCGCGTGCGACACCACCACATGCGGCTTGTCGAGGTAGAAGGCGATGTCGCGCTGACCCGGCTTTTCTTGCAGCAGGGCAGCGGCCACGTCGACCGGATCGGAAAAGGTGTGGCCGGCAATGAGGCGACCCCAGCCGCACTGCACCACCACGTCGCTGCGGCGGCTGGTCTCGCCACGCGGACCGGTCTGGAGCATGGGAATGCGGCCCAGTCGCAGGGCCCGCTGGGCGTCTTTTCGGATGCTTTGCGTCATGTTGTGGAATGCAGGTGGGTCTGAAGCCAGATTTCGAGCAGGCCGAGCTGCCAGAGCTTGGAGCCTTGCAGAGGCGTGATGTGGGCGGCCGGGTCGTCCAGCAGGCGCTGCACGTAGGCCGGCTGGAACAGGCCGCGCTCGCGGGCGGCCTGGCTCGTGAGCGCATCGCGCACACGCGCCAGCACATCGCCCTGCAGGTACTTGAGTGCAGGCACCGGGAAGTAGCCCTTGGGCCGGTCGATCACCTCGGACGGGATCACCCGGCGCGCCGCTTCCTTCAGGATGCCCTTGCCGCCGCCGGCCAGCTTGTGCCGCGCGGGAATGCGCGCCGCCAGCTCCACCAGTTCGTGGTCGAGGAAGGGCACGCGTGCCTCCAGGCCGAAGGCCATGGTCATGTTGTCGACCCGCTTGACCGGGTCGTCCACCAGCATCACGGTGGTGTCCATGCGTAGCGCCTGGTCCACCGGGTCGGTGGCGCCGGGCGCCTGCAGGCGCTCGGCCACGAAGCGGGCGGTGTGGTCGTCGGTGGCGTAGGCGGCCTGCACCACTTCGCGGTATTCGGCGTGGTCGCGGTCGCGGAACGCGGCCAGGTAGTCGGCCACCGGGTCCTGGCTGCCCTGCAGCTTGGGGTACCAGTGGTAGCCGCCGAACACCTCGTCGGCGCCCTGCCCGCTCTGCACCACCTTGGTGTGGCGCGCCACCGCTTCCGACAGCAGGTAAAAGCCGATGCAGTCGTGGCTGACCATGGGCTCGCTCATGGCGGCAATGGCGTCGGGCAGGCGGCGCAGCAGCTCGGCCTCGGGCACGAAGATGCGCTCGTGCACGGTGCCGAAGCGCTGCGCCACGATGTCGGCGTAGGCGAACTCGTTGCCTTTTTCGCCGCCCACGTCCTCGAAGCCCACGTTGTAGGTGCGCAGCTCGTGCACGCCGGCCTCGGCCATCAGGCCCACGATGAGACTGGAATCCACACCGCCCGAGAGCAGCGCACCCACCGGCACGTCAGCCACCAGCCGGCGCTTGACCGCCGCGCGCAGGCCGTCCAGCAGGATCTCGCGCCAGTCGTCAAAGGATCGCGATTCGTCGGCCGCGTCGCGCAGGTAGCTCAGGCTCCAGAACGGCTGCTCGCGCGTCGTGCCGTCCGGCTCCACGTGCAGCAGTGTGCCCGGCGCGAGCTTGCGCACGCCCTTGAGCAGGGTGCGCGGCGCCGGCACGATGGCGTGCAGCGAAAGGTAGTGGTTCAGGGCCACCGGGTCGATCGACGTGTCGATACCGCCGCCGGCCACCAGTGCCGGCAGGGTGGAGGCAAAGCGCAGCCCGCCCGCCACCGGCGCCAGGTACAGCGGCTTGATGCCCAGGCGGTCACGCCCCAGCAGCACGCGCCCGCTGTCACGCTCCCACAGCGCAAAGGCGAACATGCCGTTGAGGCGTTTGACGAAGTCCGGCCCCCAGGCGTGGTACGCCTTGATCAGCACCTCGGTATCGCCGGTGGAGAAGAACCGGTAACCCAGCGCATCGAGCTCGCGGCGCAGGTCGGCGTGGTTGTAGATGGCGCCGTTGAACACGATGCCCAGGCCGAGCACCGGGTCGAACATGGGCTGCTGTGCCGCGTCCGACAGGTCCATGATCTTGAGCCGGCGGTGGCCGAAGCCGTGCCGGTCGGAGATGAACATCCCCTGGCCGTCTGGCCCGCGCGCCGTGTGGCGCTCGTTCATGCGCTGCAACGCGCCCACATCGACGGGTCTGCCGTCAAACCGGATTTCTCCTGCGATTCCACACATGGTGTTACTGCCCTCCCTGGCAGGTGGGCCGTCCGGCAGGCGCTGCGGATGGGAGGGCGCACGGCGCACTCCCATCCGCAGCGCCGTCACGGGCCGGCCGGTGCACGGCACAGGCATCGGGCGCCAGAGCGTCTCGCCAGCTGGCGACCGATCTGCGGGTCACAGCCCGGAACACGTTCCGGGCCTGGTTGACCGCCTGCCACTCCCTGGCACGGGTTGCACGCTGGTGATGGATGAACTTGGATGGATCTGGATGAACCAACCCGAGCCATCATCCCGGCGGTACTCGACAGGGTCAACCAAAACTACCCCGTGTGACGGCCTGAAACATCTCGCAGGCTTTGGTCGCAGAAAGCAACAGCCTCGCCCGCACACACCACGCCGGCCGCGCCGGGCTGGCATGATGTGAAGCTTTTCAGCCCTGCCTTTGCGCACCCGCTTCATGACGCCCTCCGCCTCCGACACGCCCGACCACACCGCCAACGCCGCCCCCGCGGCCGAGCGCGCGCCCGACGCTGCCACGCCCTCTGGCCAGCGCCCGCGCCGCGCCCGCGGTGGACGCAGCGGCAACCGGGGCCGCGGCGCCCCCGCCACCACGTCCGCCAATGCATCGCCCAACCGCCCCGCCGAAGGCCGCGGTCCGCGCCAGCACCCGGTGCTCGACCAGCTCGCCAACCTCTATCCGCAGCTTTTCGGCGAAGTGCTTCGCCCGCTCAAGCGCGGCATCTACCAGGACCTGCTGACGGCCCAGCCCGAGGTGCTCGACAAGGACGGCCTGAAGGCCGCGCTGGCGCTGCACACGCGTTCCAGCCGCTACCTCACAGTGGTGGCCTCCGGCATGCAACGGCACGACCTGGACGGCCAGCCGGTCGAAGACCTGACGCCCGAGCAGGTGCACCACGCGCTGATCGAGGTGTTTCGCCGCCGGGGCAGCCGCAGCCGTGAAGACCTGCGCCCCAAGCTGCGCCAGCGCATCCTGCAGGCCTTCGAGGCCTCGGGCCTCACGCGGGAAGACTACGCGTTGCGCGTGATGGGCCGCGACGAAGAGGTGAACCAGCTCACGCGGGACGCACTGGCTGAGGCCGCCGTGCGCGCCGCGCGCGACGAAGCCCTGCTGCGCACCTTCGAGGCCAGCGGCCTGACGGTGGAAGCCTTCGCCGACATGTACGGCCTGCCACCGCAGGACGCGCGCCGCACCCTGGAGCGCGCCCGCGCCCGCCTGGTGCCGGCCCCTGCGCCGGTGGACGCTGGCGCGGACGACTCCGCAGCCGGGACGGCGCCTGATGCGGCACCTGATGTAGCGCCTGACGTGGCACCTCAAGCAGCGCCTGACATGACGCCGGATATGGCGTCTGACGTGGCGCCAGTGGCTGTACATGACAAGGCGTCAGACCTGGCACCTGACGCGGACACCGCGCCTGAGGCGGCCGCCGTCCCGGCACCAACGCCAGCCCCGACATCGGCCGCTGCACCGGCCGCACGACCAGCCGGCGAGCAAGCCTGACCATGGCCGCGCCCGCCGCCAGCGCCGAATCGCCTTACGCGTGGTTCCGGCTGGCGGTGTCGCTCGCGCTCATGACGCTGGGCGGCGTGGGCATGTACTCGGTGACGGTGGTGCTGCCGCGCATCCAGGCCGACTTTGGCGTGGCCCGCGGCGACGCCTCGCTGCCCTACACGCTCACCATGGTGGGCTTCGGCCTGGGCGGCATCCTCATGGGCCGGCTGGCCGACCGCTTCGGCGTGATGGTGCCGGTGCTGGGCGGCGCGGTTGGCCTGGGGCTGGGCTTCATCGCCGCAGGCGCGGCCACCACGCTGTGGCAGTTCAGCCTGGCGCAGGGCCTGCTCATCGGACTGCTGGGCACCTCGGCCACGTTTGCCCCGCTGGTGGCCGACACCTCGCGCTGGTTCACGCACCGCCGAGGCATCGCGCTGGCCATCTGCATGAGCGGCAACTACCTGGCCGGCGCGGTCTGGCCGCCGCTGATCCAGCACGGCATCGACAACGGCGGCTGGCGACTGGCCTACACACGCATCGGCATCTTCTGCCTGCTGGTGATGCTGCCGCTGGCCTGGGTGCTGCGCCGCCGCCCGCCAGAGCAGCCCGCGCCCGAGGTGCTGACAGTGGCGCCCGGGGCCGCTGCACCAGCGGCCGCTCGGCCGCTGGGCCTCTCACCCGGCACGCTGCAGACCCTCCTGTGCGTGGCCGGCGTGTCGTGCTGCGTGGCCATGTCGATGCCGCAGGTGCACATCGTGGCCTATTGCACCGACCTGGGCTTTGGCGCCGCGCGCGGGGCCGAGATGCTCTCGGTGATGCTGGGCATGGGCATCGCCAGCCGGCTCATCTCGGGGTGGATCTCCGACCACATCGGCGGCCTGCGCACCCTGCTGCTGGGCTCGGTGCTGCAGGGCGTGGCGCTGCTGATGTTCCTGCCCTTCGACGGCCTGGTGCCGCTGTACCTCATCTCGGCGATGTTCGGTCTGTTCCAGGGCGGCATCGTGCCGAGCTACGCGCTGATCGTGCGCGAGCATTTCCCCGCCGTGCAGGCCGGCGCCCGCGTGGGCACGGTACTGATGGCCACGCTGTTCGGCATGGCGCTGGGCGGCTGGATGTCGGGCGCGATCTTCGACCTGACCGGCTCCTACCAGGCGGCGTTCCTCAACGGCATCGGCTTCAATCTGCTGAACATCGGCATCGTGCTGTTCCTGCTGAAGCGGGCCCGGGCCAGCGGGCGCGGATTGGGCAGCCGTGGGGCTCAGGGCGCCGGCATGGTGAACACCGTCAGCACGCCGGTGTAGCCGTAGAGGCGGTGGTGGGCGATCTCGCCACCGGCAAAAAACCCCACGAGCGGCACGTCGCCCAGAGCACGCCGCACGATCTGCAACTCGGCACTGGGCGCGCCAAAGTGCGGACCGCCACGGCCCGAACAGCTCACGTACACCGCACCCGCGATGCGCCGCGCCGGATGGGGCGCCGCCTCCAGTTCAGAGGCTGCAAGTTCGTTCGCCATCGGCAGGCTCAACTCCTCGGGCTCCAGCTCCTCGCGCACCTCGGCGCACACGCGCGTGAGGTCGGCGCGGGCCGCCTGCGCGCTGCGCTCGCAGAACGCCAGGCGCGCGCCCACCGGTGCCAGGTCGGCAATGGCGATGCCGCGTCGCCCCGGGTCCAGGCCGATCAGGTGGCGCACCAGCACCTCGGCGCCGAACTGGCCGCGGCGTTGCGGTGCGCCATCGGCCACCGCATCGCTGTCATCGGGCAGCGTCAGGCCCACCAGGGTGGCCCGCAGGCGGGGCATGGCCTGCTCGGGCTGCTCCAGCGAGATGTTCAACTCGCGCAGCAGCACGTCCAGCGCGGGTTCGCCATCCAGCGCCAGCACCAGGTTGCCATCGGCTGCGGTCACGGTGCGCTCGCGGTCGACCGGCTGGGCGCCCTGCGTCACGCGCGAGACGATGCCCACCGCCGGCCCGAAAGCCACGCCGCTCAGTCCTCCATGGAACACGCCGCTGGCCGCCCCCTGGCCATGCAGGTTGCCCGCGCTGCTGAGGGCAAACTGCACGCTGGTGCTGCGGCTGCCCGCCAGCCCGCCGAACACATAACCACTGGACGTCCGCTCGGCCACCTCGGCGATCAGCTCGGCCAGTTCGGGCGTGCCGCCGTCGGCGTGCACCAGGGCGGTGTGGGCCACGAAGCCATCAGACCCGGCGGCCCGCCCGCTGGCCGAGAGCGGTGCCACGCCGCTGAACACGCGGTACTGGTCCGGGCTGAGGTCGCACAGCATCAGGCTCAGGGCCGGTTCGTCGAAGTACTCGACGTTGTTGGCCGATACGCCCACGCCCACGGTGCCGGCCCAGTCCGTCACCTCCGGCAGCTCGGCGCTGAGGTGCTCCAGGATGGCCTGCGCCTCGGTGGCGTAGTGATCGGTGATGTAGAGCAGGGCCAGCGAGGGCGCTGCGGCGTACTCGGGCAGCGCCATCTGGGCGCGCAGCTGCGCGAGCACCAGTGCGGCGGCCATGCGCCATTGCGGGTGGGTGGCGTGGGCGGAGGGAAACAGTTTCATGGGCGATGGACTGCGCCCGGGCGCAGCGGTTCAGCGAACCAGACTCAGCGGCGACCGCTGGCGGGTGCGGCTTTTTTGGCGGGAGGCGACTTCGCTGCCGTTTTTTTGGCAGCGGGCTTCTGGGCAGCAGACGCTCTGGCCTTGGGCACTTTGGCCGCGGACTTCTTGGCGGCGGCCTTACGGGCGGGGGCGCTCGGTGTCGCAGCCTTGGTCGTGGCGGTCCTGGCTGGCTTCATCTGGGTCATCGAACCCATGTCAGGGAACCCGGGCAGCTGGAAGAAGGCGCTGGGCATGGGCCACTCGCCGCCGGCGAGGGCCTGGGGCGCAGCCGGCGCGGTGGCGCGACGGCGTGGCGCGGCTGGCTTGCGGGCCGCGGGTGCCGGTGCGTCCTGCGGCGGCTCGGGTGAAGGGGCCGGGGCTGCAACAGGCGCGGGCGCCGCTGCGGGCGCACCCGCCGGTGTTGGCGTGTCGTCGGCGGGCGGGGAGGCGCGCCGGGCGGCGTCCTCCAGCGCCTGGCTGGCGATCTGCTGGAACTGCTGCGACAGCGCACCCCACCACTGCATAGGGTCGATCACCCCGGCCGCAGCGGGTGCGGACGCGGCGGCGGGCGCCTCGTCGGCGCGGCTTGTCGGGGCCGCTGGCGCCGCAGATGCGGACTCGCGGGCCGGGTTGCCGTAGGTGCGCGGTGGGATTTCCAGCCCAGCGAACTGGGTGGCGCCCGGTGCTGGCGTGGTGCCGGCCTCAGGGGCCGCGGACGCGGCGCCTGCGAAGCCGGCCATGGCTTCGGTCACCTGGACCTTGAGGGAATGGGCCACGTCGCCCATGCTCAGGTTCATGGTCTGCAACGTGGCCAGCGTCATCTTCTGCACCTCCAGCGCCTGGATGGTGGCCGCGAGTGCCTTGCTGTTCTGGTCCAGCCAGAAATGCACCGCCTTGAGTTCCTCGATGCGCTTTTCCAGGTCTTCCACGTTGAAGGTGGGCGCCACCCAGCTGCCCAGGCTGGGCAGCGAGGGGGCGCTTTTGCCCATGCCCTGGGCCAGCCCGCCGGCCGCCTGGCCGGCCAGGTTCTGCAGGAATTCGAAACCCGGCACAAAGCGGCCGAATCCACTGCCCGCTGCGTTCTGATCGGGGTCGCTCATGCTGGTCTCCTGTGGGTATGGAAAACGGGTGGGCGCTGGCGTCAGCTGTCGACGCCGTAGCGCGGCGCGCGGCGCTCCCGCAAGGATGCCACACCTTCGTGCACGTCGGGCCCGCCAAAACCCATGAATTCCAGCGCCAGCGAGGTGTCGAAGGCCGGGCCGGCCTGGCGCAGCCAGTTGTTCAGCGAGTACTTGGTCCAGCGGATCGCGGTCTGGCTGCCGCTGGCCAGGCGGTCGGCCACTTCATAGGCCTTGTCGATCAGCACGTCATCGTCCACCGCCAGCGACACCAGGCCGATGCGCTCGGCCTCTTCGCCGCTCACGGCGTCGCACAGCATCAGGTAGTACTTGGCCTTGGCCATGCCGCACAGCAGCGGCCAGACGATCGCCGCGTGGTCGCCGGCGGCCACGCCCAGGCGGGTGTGGCCGTCCACGATCTTGGCGCTCTTGGCGGCGATCGAGATGTCGGCCAGCAAGCCGGCCACCAGGCCCGCCCCCACCGAAGGACCGTGCATGGCGCTGACGATGGGCTTGTCGCAGTTGATCACGTTGTAGACCAGGTCGCGGGCTTCCTTCCACACACGGGTGCGCACGCCGAAGTCGTTGGCCATGTCCTGCACCAGCGCCAGGTCGCCGCCGCCTGAGAAGCCCATGCCGCTGCCACGCAGCACGGCGCAGCGCACGCTGTCGTCGCGGCCCACGTCTCGCCAGATCTCGCTCAGTTCCCAGTGACCGTCGTGCCCCGCGGTGGGCAGCTTGCCGTTGCCACCCGGGCCGTCGGCGCGCATCTGGATGTCGAGCACCGAGGGAACGCCGTCCACGAGCGGGCCGCGGCGGGTGATGGAAAGGGTCTGGTAACGGCTGTAGTCCACGGTCTGCATGCAAGGGTCTCCTTCGGGTGGTTGAACGGGCAAATTTTGCGCCCGGCTGCACCCGATTTTCACGGCAACCAGCTCAGCGCTCGACAGGCGACCCCGCGCCGCTTGCGACAGCGGAGCGACCGGAACCATGGGCGCTTGACTTGCGTCAACGCAACCCGACCGCCAAGGGCGGAACATGTCTGCATGGGCCGCCGCCTTGGCCGCCGTCCCGATTCACACCCAGAGGAGCGCACACGATGTCCACCCAGAACATTTCTGAAACCTTTGCCGCGCAGCTGCGGGCCATGCGCGCCGCCACCCTGGCGCAATTGCGCGAACAGCGGGGCGGCGATCTGAGCCGCGCCGAAGCCGCCGCCGAGCAGCGGGCCCAGGAGAGCGACGACTGGGCGCAGGCCGACGCCGAGCGCGATCTGGCCATTGCACTGGGCGAGCGCGAATCGGCCGAGCTGATCGCCATCGACACGGCACTGCAGCGCATCGCCGACGGCAGCTATGGGCTGTGTGTGGACTGCGGCGTGGCCATCGCCACCGCCCGGCTGCATGCCAACCCCACGGCGATGCGCTGCGTGGACTGCCAGTCCCGGCTGGAGCAGGCACACGGCGGCTCTCGTCCGGCCACCCTCTGAACGCGTCACCGCGCCGAGCGCGCACCGAAGCCGACCCGGGCCGCTTTCCTTTTTTCTTTTCTTTTCTTTTCAACAACAGGAGCTATTGCATGACCACTTTTCACGCCGTTGTCTGGATGGACCACAGCGAAGCCCATGTGCTGATGTTCGACCGCGAGCACGTGGAATCCCAGCGCGTCAAGGCGCGCAGCCACCACACCCTCAAGCACGGGCATGTGAGCGCCGACAAGGATTTCTTCCAGCAGGTGGCGCAGGCGCTGGACGGCGTGAGCGAGGTGCTGGTGACCGGCCCGGCCAAGGCCAAGATCGAGTTCCGCGACTATTGCAAACACAACGCGCACGCGGTGGACAAGGCCATCGTTGACGTGGTCACCAGCGACCACCCGACCGATGCACAGGTGGTTGCCATGTCACGCCAGTACTTCCTGAAGTACGACCAGAAGGCGGCCGATCCGTCGCTGCGCTGAACGACCCGCGTGATATGCCGGCCAGCTGGCTTGGCCGGCCACCACCGTCCTGCCGGGCGGGCGTCGCTTTTGCTATGCTGGATTGATGAACAACGCTTCCGACACCCTGCCCGCCCGCAGCCTGTTTCACCTGGCTTTTCATGTGACCGACCTCGACGAGGCCCGCCGTTTCTACGGCGGCGTGCTCGGCTGCCAGGAAGGCCGCAGCACCGATACCTGGGTGGACTTCGATTTCTTCAGCCACCAGATTTCGCTGCACCTAGGCCAACCCTTCAAGACCACGCGCACCGGCCGGGTGGGCGACCACCTGGTGCCCATGCCGCATTTCGGCCTGGTGATGCTGCTGCCGGCCTGGCAGGCACTGGCCGAGCGCCTGCAAGCCGCCGGCATCGACTTCGTGCTGCCGCCGCAGCAGCGCTTTGCTGGACAGCCCGGCGAGCAGTGGACCCTGTTTTTCTGCGATCCGTTCGGCAACCCGATCGAGGTGAAGGGCTTCGCCTCGCTCGAGCAGGTCTACGCCAGCTGACCTGGCGCCAGGTCTGGGCGATCAGCCACCAGCGGCGATCTTCTGCCCGGCGTCACGCCACTCGGGGAAACCGCCGCGGAACCAATGCACCTTGGTGAACCCGGCCTTCAGCGCGGCCTGGCTCGCCTTGTAGCTTTTCCAGCACTCGGCGCCGTTGCAGGCGAAGATCAATTCGACGCTCCGATCGGTCCCCAGTGACGCGGTGTCGAACTGGTCGAGCGAGGCGTCGTAGTCGGCATCCTTGGCGCTTTTCTCGCCATAGGGCACCAGCCTGGCGCCGGGCACATGGCCGGCCTTGAACTCGGCATCGGTGCGGGTGTCGATGTAGCGCGCGCCGCGCTGCAGCATCTGTGCCACGGCCGCTGCGTCCACCACCTGCGCGCCGCTCAGGCTGCGCGGCGTGAAGTAGCCCAGGGTGGACACGTACTTGAAGTCATCGCCTTTGAGCGCGACCGTGTTCGAACCGTCATTCAGTACGGCGCCGGCCGCCAGGGCGTCGCCCAAAGCAGCGCGAAAGCCCTCGGCATCGACCTTGCTGTCATCACGCAACGCCACGCTCAGGCCGGGCACGCTGCGGGTTTCCATGACCACACGCAGCTTTTCACCCGCGGCTGACCAGCGATCGAACACGGCGCGTTCCACCGCCACCACATCGCAGCGGCGCAGCTGCAGGCAGGGCAACAGGGCGTCCTGGTAGCGGGTCTGGAACAGGGGGCCGAAGTGGCGCTTGATGGTGGTGTTGGCGGCGTTGATCTCGCCGCGCAGCAGGTAGGTCACCACGCTGTCCTGCTGGGGCAGGCCCAGCCGTTTGCCCTGGGCCTGGGCCAGGCTGGTGATGGCGCTGTCGGCCGGTGCCACCAGCACCGCCTGCACCGGGCGGTCCAGGCCGAGCACCGGGGTGTAGCCGTAACGCACCGCGCTGCCCACCACATGGGCCGGGGCCACGTACACATCGTGGATGCGGGAGCGGGTGGTCTGCAGGTCGGCGGTGGCGTCGGTGGAGATCGCGGTGGCGCTGCTGCTGCCTGGCGCGGCCTTGCGCAGTGCCTGCTCGATCGCCGTCTTCCAGGCGTTGTAAACCGCGAAACGCGACTGCTCGGCCTGGTCACCCGGGTTGATGAGCACCCGGGTCTGGGCTTGTGCGCCCAGAGCGCCGCCCACCAGGGTGAGCAGGGCCAGACGTCGGGCGAAGCGGGCGGCAGCGAAACAGCGGTATTTCATAAGATCAGCCAGGGCCTCTGGATATAAGGAGGCACTTATTCTAGAAACACCCCAGCGGGCGTGAAAGCGATGACCGTTCGTCGCCGTCAGACGGTTGACACGGGCGCCCGCGTGCTCGCCCGTGCCACCGTGTTCCGCTGGTCAGGCGTCCAGCGGTGCAATCGTCTGCTGGATGGCGCCAAAGACGCTCTGACCGTCCAGGCCCTTCATCTCGATCTGGATCGTGTCACCAAACTTCATGAAGGCGGTGGAAGGCTGGCCGTCGAGGATGGTCTCGATGGCGCGCTTCTCGGCGATGCAGCTGTAGCCCTTGGGCCATTCCTTCTTGCCGTCGACCTCGATCGACTTGTTGCTCACCGTGCCGCTGCCCACGATAGAGCCGGCGCGCACGCGGCGCGTCTTGGTGATGTGGGCGATCAGCTGGCCGAAGTGGAAGGTCATTTCGGGGCCGGCTTCGCACTGGCCCACCTGTTGGCCGTTCCAGGTCGATTCCAGCGTGAGGTGCACGCGGCCGCCCTGCCAGGCCGTGCCCAGCTCGTCGGGCGTGACGGCCACCGGGCTGAAGGCGGTGGCCGGCTTGCTCTGGAAGAAGCCGAAACCCTTGGCCAGTTCGGCCGGGATCAGGTTGCGCAGCGACACGTCGTTCACCAGCATCAGCAGGCGCACACCGTCCAGCGCCTGCTCGGGCGTGGCGCACATGGGCACGTCGCCCGTGACCACGGCAATCTCGGCCTCGAAGTCGATGCCATAGTCTTCGCTGGGCACCACCACGTCGTCGCGCGGGCCGATGAAGTCGTCGCTGCCGCCCTGGTACATCAGGGGGTCGTGGTAGAAGGACGCCGGCACCTCGCTGTTGCGCGCCGCGCGCACCAGCTCCACGTGGTTGATGTAGGCCGAACCGTCCGCCCACTGGTAGGCGCGCGGCAGCGGCGCCATGCACTGGGCCGGATCGAACGGAAAGGCGTGGCGTGCCTTGCCCTGGTTCAGCGTGACATACAGGTCGTGCAACTGGGGGCTGATGAAGTTCCAGTCGTCCAGCGCCTGCTGAAGCGTGTGGGCGATGCCGGTCGCATAATGGGCCGTGGTCAGGTCGCGCGAGACCACCACCAGTTGTCCGTCACGCGAGCCGTCTTTGTATGTGGCGAGTTTCATGCTGTCTCCTGCAAAGGTTCGTGGATGGCATGAACGGACCCCGGGCGCCCCTCACGGCCACCCGGCGCACTCCCGACAGAGTGGTCCATGCGCAAAATGATTACGTATAGTGAAATCGGTTAACCTATTCGTAAAAGTAGATTTTAGACCAAAGCCCCGTCCGACGTGCAAGGCTTATTGCACGGCCCGGAACTTGCCGGGCGAGCCACTGGCCCCTTCTGATTGAACGCGCGATGTCCGACACCTCTGTTTCCGACGCTCCCACCCACCGTGGCCGCCGCTCCGCCGCTGTCGAGTCTGACGCGCCCGAGGACGCCGAGCATGCGCGCGCCGGTATCCAGTCGGTCGAGGTGGGCTTCGAACTGCTCAATGCCCTGTCGCGCGCCACGGGTGCCCTGATGCTGCGCGACCTGGCGGCCGATGCCGGCATGAGCGCGGCCAAGGCCCACCGCTACCTGGTGAGCTTCCAGCGCATGGGCCTGGTGATGCAGGACCCGGTGAGCACCCGCTACGACCTGGGCCCGGCTGCGCTGCGCCTGGGGCTGGCCAGCCTGAGCCGCATCGACGCGGTGAAGCTGGCGCGCGAACGGGTGCCCGGGCTCCTAGCCGAGACCGGCCACACGCTGGCCATTGCGGTGTGGGGCAACCAGGGGCCGACCATGGTGCACTGGGCGGAAGCCCCGCAAACCGTGCCCGTGACGCTGCGCCTGGGCGATGTGATGCCGCTGCTCACCTCGGCCACCGGCCGCTGCTTTGCCGCCTTCATGGGCGAGGAAGGGCGTGATGCCCAGCGCGTGGCGCCGATGATCCGGGACGAACTGGCGCGCCTGCGCAAGCTGCCCGACAACGGGCTGGCGCTGATGGACGTACCGCGCACACCGCAAGACGTGCAGACCATCCTGGACGAAACACGCCAGCACGGCCTGGGTCGCGTGGTCCACAGCCTGTTGCCGGGTGTGGGCGGCTTCTGCGCGCCGGTGTTCGACGCACAGGGCCGGCTCGCGCTCGGGCTGGTCGTGCTGGGCTCGGTGGCCACGCTGGAAACCGACTGGCACGGCGCCCCCGCCGCCGCCCTGCTGCGCAGCGCGCGCCAGCTGAGCGCCGACCTCGGCCACCGCGCCGGCGCTGCCCCGCCAGCCTGACGCCATGCAACACCCGCCGCCAGTCCCCGGTACGCCCCGCTGGCCCCAGCTGGTGCTGCTGGGCACGGTGGTGGCGGGCGTGCACCTTGGGTTGCTGGTGGGCGAATGGCCCTTGTCGGCCAGCGATGCGGTGCCGCCTTCAGCGGCGGCCCTGTCGAAAAACCCGAACCCGTCCACCACCTCACCGAGCGCAGACCCTGCCAGCGCGCCCCAGCCCGCACCCGTACGCCCCGTGACCGTCAGCACCGTGCGCTGGGTGATCGCGCCACCAGCGGCGGTGCCTTTGGTGCCGGCGGCCGATACACCGGCCGAGCCGCCACGCCCGGCCCGACCGAGCCCCGCGCCGCCCGCGGAAACACCCTCCGCCACGCCCTTGGAAGCGCCCGCGCCGCAGCCAGCCGAGGCCATCGCGGCACCGCATGTCAACGCCGTCGAGCCGACGCCCCCCATGCCCGAACCGCCCCCCGAGGACGGGCTGGAAGTGGCGCAGGCTGCGGCACCCGCCGAGCCGGCCACGCCCGCCGAAGGCGCGGTCGCCCCACGTGCCGCCAGCGCACCGCCCGCCGACGCAGCACCTCTGCCACCCGCGCGGCCACCGGCCAGCGCCGCGCTCACCTACGACGTCGCGGGCAGCGTCCGCGGCATCTCGTACAACGCCCAGGCCACGCTCGACTGGACACTGGAGGCCGGCCGCTACGACGCCCGCATGGCTGTGCGCCTGCCCCTGGTGGGCAGCCGGGTGCAGACCAGCGCCGGCCAGGTTGGCGCCACCGGCCTGCTGCCGGAGCGCTTCGCCGACAAGGCCCGCAGCGAACGCGCCGCGCACTTCGATCACGCCCAGCAGCGCATCCGCTTCAGCGCCAACACGCCCGACGCCGAGCTGCAGCCCGGCGCCCAGGACCGCCTGAGTGTGTTCCTGCAGCTGGCCGCCCGCCTGAACGCCGCGCCCGAGCGCCTCCAGACGGGCCAGCTGATCGAGTTGCAGGTGGCCGGCACCACCGACGCCGAGCCCTGGCGCTTTCGCGTGGGCGAAGAGGAAACCCTCCCCCTTCCCGCCGGGGCGCTGCGCACGCGGCAGCTGGTGCGCGAGCCACGACAGCCGCGCGACAGCCAGGTGGAACTCTGGCTGGCACCCGATCTGCAACACCTGCCGGTGCGCATCCGCATCGTGCAGCACAACGGCGACCAGCTCGACCAGCAGCTCAGCCGCCTGCCCTGAGTGGCCGCTTGGCACCGCCCGGGGTGCCAGAAAAAACCGCGCATCTTGAAAATCCCCTGAACGTTGCCATGTGACCACAGTCACAACTGCATAACGGCGAGCAATTGCCGATATAAGGTCAACAGGCCCACAGGTTTCTTTTCTGAAAAGGATTTCAGTCATGCACATGCTTTACGACTCGGATGCCTTTGCCGTTGTCCACATCCTGGCCAACGCCCCGGTGGAGGGCGACAACGCGGTCGCCGACGGACCCCAGATCCCGCGCCACGGGTTTGAAATCGTCGACAAGCGCTCGGGCAAAGAGGTCTACCTCGACGGCTCCTGGGCCGAGATGTTCCAGGTCCAGATCAACGCCTGGCAGCAAAGCACCCCTTCTCAGGAAGAGGTGGAAGACACGCTGGAGGGCTATGCCTTCCTGGCGCAGATGCCGGTGGTGATGCACTGAGTCACGCGTGACAGGCTGACCGGCCGTGTCGCACACGGCCGTCGCTGGTCATCAGTCGGCGTGGCGGCGCGTCCAGAGACGGTAGACCGGCTCCGCCAGCACCAGCACGGCCACCAGGCGGCACACCTGGAAGGCCGTGACCAGGGGCACCCCCAGCTGCAGCACTTTGGCGGTGATGGCCATCTCGGCAATACCGCCTGGCGAAGTGCCCAGCACCAGCGTGGCCGGGTGCAGGCCCGTGAAGCGCGACAGCACCCAGGCGAACACCGCACACATCCCCATCATGAACACGCTGGCCACGGCCACCGAGGCCAGCCAGCGCGGGGCCGTGTGCACGAAGGCGGGCGTGAAACGCACCCCCAGACTGATGCCGATGAACAGCTGCGCCGCCGCGGTGAGCCAGGGCGGCAGGGCCGACAGGCTCACGCCCGAGAGCGTCAGTGCCATGGTGACGAGCAAGGCCCCCATGAACCAGGGGTTGGCGCGGCCCAGGCGCCGCATGAGCAGCGCGCCCACCAGCGTGAGCGCGCCCAGCACCGCCAGGCCAGCGGGCCAGACCCCCTGCGCCGCGGGCGGCGCGAGATCCACCCCGGCCGCACCCGACCACTGCAGGGCAAACGGAATCGTCAGCGTGACCAGCAGCACGCGCAGGCTGTGGGCGGCGGCCACCAGATCGGTGCGGGCGCCGCGCCGCTCGGCGATCAGCGTCATTTCCGACGCGCCGCCGATCGCCCCCGCAAAGTAGGTCGTGCTGCGCAACTGCGCGGCCGACAGGTTGGCCAGGTGCCCCGCATGGACACGGCGCAGCCAGGCGCCAAAACCCAGCCCCAGCGCCAGCGCCCACACAATGCCCAGCGCAATGGCCCACCACAGGCTGGCCACCAGGGCGCCCACCTGGGGCGTGAAGTACAGGCCGAGAGCGGCGCCAATGACCCACTGGCCGGTGTTGCGCAAGGCGATCCAACTCTCCGTGGGTGCCCCCAGCACCGACAGCAGCGAGACCGACACGAGCGGGCCGATCATCCAGGGAATCGGGGTGTCGAGCCACACGCAGAGCTGGGCCGCCACGGTGGCCAGCACCAGGGTCAGCGCGACCTGGCGCCACGATCGCGGCGCTTGTACAAGAGAAAGGGACACGGGAAACGAACGGAGGGATTTTGCAGATGAACACACGCCGCGCAGGACGGGCGGCGTAGTATGGCCGCATGAACTGTCGACCCGCTGTCAGGCCCTGGCTGGTGGTTGCTGCGCTGGTCTGGGGAAGCGCCACAGCGAACCCCGCGCCGGACACCCCCGCCCGTCTCGCGGCCCTCATCGAAGCCTGGCTGCCCACGCCCCTGCTGCTGGTGGGCGAGCAGCACGACGCGCCGGCGCACCAGGCGCTGCAGCGCGATCTGGTGCAGGCGCTGGCCGCGCGGGGTCGGCTCGCCGCCCTGGTGATGGAAATGCTCGACCACGGCCGTCAGGCCGAAGGCCTGCCCCGCGATGCCGATGAGGCCACGGTGCGCGCGGCGCTGCAGTGGAGCGACGAGCACAGCGCCGGCTGGCCCTGGGCCGCCTACGGCCCCGTGGTGATGGCCGCGGTGCGCGCCGGCGTGCCGGTGGTGGGCGGCAACCTGCCGCGCGCCGACATGCGCGCCGCCATGGCAGACCGCTCGCTGGACGACCGGCTGCCGCCCGAGGCGCTGGCGCAGCAGCGCACAGCCATCCGCGATGGCCACTGCGGCCTGCTGCCCGAGGGCCAGATCGGTCCCATGACCCGCATCCAGATCGCCCGTGACCGCTCCATGGCGCAGGCAGCCCTGGCCCGGCTTTCGCCCGGCCAGACGGTGCTGCTGGTGGCCGGCAACGGCCATGTGCGCCGCGACCTGGGTATCCCGCTGCACCTGGGGCCGCTCAGCGGCGTCCGCGTGCTGATGGCCCAGGCCGGCAGCCCCGCCATGCCCGGCGCAGCGCAACCCGACGCGGTGTGGCCCACCCCGGCGGTGCCGGCGCGCGACCACTGCGCCGAACTCCAACGCCAGATGGGGCGCTGAGCGAACCGGGCCGCCGCGGGCGCCTTCGCGCCCGGGTGGCTCACTCCACGCGCTTGATCGCGTCGGCGAGCACGCCCACCATGGTGTCGATGTGGGACTGTTCCACGATGAAGGGCGGCGCGAACACCAGGTTGTCGCCCGCGTTGCGCACCAGCACGCCGCGGTGGTAGCAGTCCATGAACACGTCAAACGCGCGCTTGCCCGGCAGGCCCGGCCGGGGGGCGAGCTCCACCGCCGCGGCCAGGCCGAGGCTGCGGATGCCGATGACGTGGGGCAGGCCCTTGAGCGCGCTGTGCATGGCGTCGCCCAGCACCGGGCCCATCTGGCCGGCGCGCTCGAACAGCTGCTCTTCGCGGAACAGGTCCAGCGTGGCGATGGCCGCCGCACAGGCCACCGGGTGGCCCGAATAGGTATAGCCGTGGAAGAACTCGATGGCGTGCTCAGGGGCGCTGCCGTGTGCACCCATCATGGTGTCGTAGATGCGGTCGGTGCAGACCACGCCGCCCATGGGGATCACGCCGTTGGTCACCGCCTTGGCAAAGTTCAGCATGTCGGGCTGCACGCCGTAGTAGTCGGACGCGAACGCGGTGCCCAGGCGACCGAAACCGGTGATGACCTCGTCGAAGATCAGCAGGATGCCGTGCTTGTCGCAAATCTCGCGCAGGCGCTTGAGGTAGCCCTGCGGCGGCACGTACCAGCCGGCGCTGCCGGCTACCGGCTCCACGATCACCGCGGCCACGTTGCTCGGGTCGTGCAGCGGCAGGAGCCGGTTTTCCAGCTCCAGCAGCAGGTCCTCGTCCCACACCGGCTCTTCGTTGTGGATGTAGGCGTGCTGGACCGGATCGTGGATGAAGCGCAGGTGGTCCACGCGCGGCAGCAGCGCGCTGCCGTACATCTTGCGGTTGGCCGGGATGCCGCCCACGCTCATGCCGCCGAAGTTCACGCCGTGGTAGCCGCGCTCGCGGCCGATGAAGAGGTTGCGGTGCCCTTCGCCGCGCGAGCGGTGGTAGGCCAGCGCCACCTTCAGCGCCGTGTCGGCCGCTTCCGAGCCCGAGTTGCAGAACAGCACCTTGTTCAGGTCGCCCGGCGCCATGGCCGCGATCATCTCGGCGGCGCGGAAGGCCTTGTCATTGCTCACGCTGAAGGCAGTGGCGTAGTCCAGCGTGTCCAGCTGCGCCTTGATGGCCTCGTTGATGGGCTTCCGGTTGTGGCCGGCGCCGACGCACCACAGGCTGGAGATGCCGTCGATGACCTGGCGGCCATCGTGCGTGGTGAAGTGCATGCCGTCGGCGGCCACGAAGATGCGCGGGTCCTTCTGGAAGCTGCGGTTGGGCGTGAAGGGCAACCACTGGTTGTCCATGCGAAAGTCGGTACGGGCCATCGGGGCTTCTCCTGCGGATGAATGGGCGTTGAATACGACACGATTCTGGCACCTGCCAGCCAGGCGGCTGGCACCACTGGCGACAGGCTCCAGAGGCCCACCGCAGTGGCACCGCAGTGCCGCCGGGGCCCTTGCTGCGACAATGGGCGCGCCATGCACCACACCTACGTTCTCACCCTGTCCTGCCAGGACCGCCGCGGCATCGTCCACGCGGTTTCGGGCTTTCTGCTGGAACACGGCGGCAACATCGAAGAAGCCGCCCAGTACAACGACCACGACACCGGCCTGTTCTTCATGCGCGTGCAGTTCACCTGCGCCCAGCTCACGCAGGACGACCTGCGCACGCACCTGCAGCGCTTTGCCGAGCCCTTCGGCATGCAGTGGACGCTGCACCCCATGGCCGAGCCCATGAAGACGGTGATCTTCGTCAGCAAGGAAGGCCACTGCCTGAACGACCTGCTGTTCCGCTGGAAGAGCGGACTGCTGCGGCTGGACATCCGCGCCATCGTGAGCAACCACCGCGAGTTCTACCAGCTCGCCGCCAGCTACAACGTGCCCTTCCACCACATCCCGGTCACCGCCGCCACCAAGGCGCAGGCCGAGGCGAAGCAGCTGGACGTGATCCACAGCGAAGGCGCGGAGCTGGTGGTGCTGGCGCGCTACATGCAGATCCTGAGCAACGACCTGTGCCGCGAACTGGCCGGCAAGGCGATCAACATCCACCACAGCTTCCTGCCCAGCTTCAAGGGTGCCAAGCCCTACTACCAGGCACACGACCGCGGCGTGAAGCTGATCGGCGCCACCGCCCATTACGTGACGGCCGACCTGGACGAAGGCCCCATCATCGAGCAGGACGTGGCCCGCGTGGACCACACCGACACGGTGGAAGACCTCACCGCCTCGGGCCGCGACACCGAAAGCCAGGTGCTGGCCCGCGCCGTGAAATGGCACAGCGAGCACCGCGTGCTGCTCAACGGCCACAAGACCGTGGTCTTCAAGTGAACCAGACGCCCCCCGAAGCAACCCGGCGGGCCGCCTCCCCCAACCGGGGGGCACACGTCCACTTCGGGACAGCCGCACGCGTCGTGCCGGGCTCCCGGCACTTCACTCGCCGCACCTGAGGTTTCCGCATGGCCATCCGCATCCCGCCGATCCAGTGCCTGCTGACCTTCGAGGCGCTGGCGCGCTTGCGCAGCGTGACGCAGACCAGCGAGGAGCTGTGCGTGACGCCCAGCGCGGTGAGCCACCGCATCAAACAGCTGGAGCAGATCCTGGGCACCAAGCTGTTTGGCCGCGCGGATTTTTCGTTGACGACCGAGGGCATCGAGTACCTGGCCCAGGTGCGCGAAGGGCTGGCGGCGCTGCAGAAGTTTCCCAGCAACACCGCATCGCCCGGGCGGCGCAAGCTGCGGCTGGCGGTCACGCCCACGTTTGCCCGCTCGATCCTGCTGCCCCGGCTGAAGCAGTTCAGCGACGCCTACCCCGAGATCGACATCACGCTGCAGGTCAGCATTCCCCTGCTGGACGTGGTGGCCGAGGACGCGGACATGATGATTCGCTTCGGCACCGGGCGTTATGCCGACGTGGAGCACGTCTGCATCATGAAGGACGAGGTCACGCCGCTGGCCTCGCCCGCTTTCGCCCGCGAGCACGGGCCGTTCGAAGCGCCGGAAGACCTGGACGACCTGCCGCTGCTGCGCAGCCCGCTGGAACCCTGGCGCACCTGGTTCGCGGCGCACGACCTCGACTGGCCCGAGCCGGTGGACGGCTCGCAGTTCAACGACATCGGCCTGATGTGCGACGCCGCCGCCGCCGGCATGGGCGTGGCCCTGGTGCGGCTCAAGCTGGCCGCGCCCTGGCTGGAGCACGGCACCCTGGTGCCGCTCTACCCGCGCCACGTGCCCAGCCCGCATGCGCACTACCTGTGCTGGCGCACCGGCACCATGGACCGCTGGGAGTGCACCGCCTTTGCCGAGTGGCTCAAGCAGTCGCTGAGCTGAACCCACGCGGCCGTCGAAGCACGTGCCTTCGGTCCAGCGCACCGCGGGACTGGCTTTGCCATACCGCTGCTGCGGCCCCCTCCCGCCGCAGGCAAGAGAGGCGGGAAGCCGCGTCAGCGGCTCAGGGGGTGCGTCTGTTCACTCGATGTTCAGGCGCTGGCCGGCCAGCGACACCTTCTTGGGCAGCGTGAGCGTCAGCACACCGTTTTCGTATTTGGCCTTCGACTTTTCATGGTCGATGTCGGTGGCCAGCTGGAAGCTGCGGGCCACAGCGCCGTAGTAGCGCTCGGTGCGCAGCACCTTCTCGTCTTCCTGCTGCCGGTCCTGCTGCTGGATTTCGGCCCGCAGGGTGACCACGCCACCTTCCACGGTGACGTGGATGTCTTCCTTGGCCACACCCGGGACCTCCGCCACCACGGTGTAGGCGGCCGGGGTTTCCCTCACATCGATCTTGATCTGGGAGGGCGACGGCAGGGAATCGCCGTGCAGGGGGCGAACGTAGAAGCCCGGCGCAACGTCTTTGAAGAAGTCGTCGAACAGACCGGAACGGGAGATCAGATGGTTCATGGCAAGACTCCTGAGAAAGAAGGTGGGAGGAAGAGGCCGGTCAGCGCCAGCCCCGTACCCCCCAGATAATTTCCCCGTCCCGGTTTTCAAGAGCCGGCCGGCACCACAAACGCGCTCACGCCGGCCTGCAAGTTTCTTCAATGCGCGACCGGCCTGAGCGCCGTACACTGAACCGCATGAACGCTCCCACCGCCCCGCATGAAGTCACCCGCGCCGACCGAGCGGCCCGCCAAGCCGAGGTGGTGCGAGCCCTGAGCACCGTGGTCCCCGCCCACGCCCTGCTGTGGCAAGCGGAAGACACCGTGCCCTACGAGTGCGATGGCTTGACCGCCTACCGCGAGCGCCCGCTGGTGGTGGTGCTGCCCGAAACCGAGGCCCAGGTCGCCGGGGTGCTGAAAGCCTGCCACGCGCTGGACGTGCCGGTGGTGGCACGCGGTGCCGGCACCGGCCTCTCCGGCGGGGCCATGCCGCACGCCCTGGGCGTGACGCTGTCGCTGGCCAAGTTCAACCGCATCCTGAGCATCGACCCGCGCTCGCGCACCGCCCGCGTGCAGGGCGGTGTGCGCAACCTGGCCATTTCCGAGGCCGCCGCGCCGCACGGCCTGTACTACGCGCCGGACCCCAGCAGCCAGATCGCCTGCACCATCGGCGGCAACGTGGCCGAAAACTCGGGCGGCGTGCACTGCCTCAAGTACGGCCTGACGGTGCACAACGTGCTGGCCGTGCGCGGCTACACCGTCGAAGGCGAGCCCGTCACCTTCGGCGGTGAAGCCCTCGACACGCCAGGCCTGGACCTGCTCTCGCTCGTCATCGGCAGCGAGGGCATGCTGGCGGTGACCACCGAGGTCACGGTCAAACTGGTGCCCAAGCCCCAGCTGGCACGCTGCATCATGGCCAGCTTCGACGACGTGCGCAAGGCCGGCGATGCGGTGGCCGCCGTCATTGCCGCCGGCATCATCCCGGCCGGGCTGGAGATGATGGACAAGCCCATGACCGCCGCGGTGGAAGACTTCGTGCACGCCGGCTACGACCTGACGGCCGAGGCCATCCTGCTGTGCGAGAGCGACGGCACGCCGGAAGAGGTGGAAGAAGAGATCGGCCGCATGAGCGCGGTGCTGCGCGGCTGCGGGGCCACGGCCATCGCGGTCAGCCGCGACGAGGCCGAGCGCCTGCGCTTCTGGAGCGGGCGCAAGAACGCCTTCCCCGCCTCGGGCCGCATCAGCCCCGACTACATGTGCATGGACTCCACCATTCCGCGCAAGCGGGTGGCCGACATCCTGCTGGCCATCGCGGAAATGGAAAAGAAGTACGGCCTGCGCTGCGCCAACGTGTTCCACGCTGGCGACGGCAACCTGCACCCGCTGATCCTGTTCGATGCCAACGACCCGGACCAGCTGCACCGCTGCGAGCTGTTCGGCGCCGACATCCTGGAAACCAGCGTGGCCATGGGCGGCACCGTGACCGGCGAACACGGCGTGGGCGTGGAAAAGCTCAACAGCATGTGCGTGCAGTTCAGCGCTGAAGAAAACGAGCAGATGTTTGCCGTGAAGCGCGCCTTTGACCCCAAGGAACTGCTCAACCCCGGCAAGGTCATCCCCACCCTGCAGCGTTGCGCCGAGTACGGGAAGATGCTGGTGCGCGGCGGCCGGCTGTCGCACCCCGATCTACCCCGTTTTTGAGGGAGATTCTCCCCGGCTGCGGGATGTGCGCTGCGGTACAGTCCAGTGCGATGAACGCATCCCACCCCCTGCAGGGGAGCCTCCAGCTCCCCGACGATGGCCCGGCCGAGGTATCGGCTCGCGAGCTGGCGCTGCAGCGCGAGGTGCAGGCCTTGCGCGCCGAGGTGCGGCAACTCAGAGAAAGGCTGGCCCAGGGCGTCGCGGCGGTGCCGGCCGATGTCACGGAACTGCACCGGCAGCAGGCAGAAGTCCGCCAGCTCAACGTGCAACTGGAAAACCGCGTGCGCCAGCGCACCCGGGAGCTGGCCGAAGCCAACCAGCGCATCCGCGCGACGCTGGAGGAAGCGCAGTCGATCTACAACCAGGCGCCCTGCGGCTACCACTCGCTGGACACCCACGGTGTCTTTGTCTCCATCAACGACACCGAGCTGCAGTGGCTGGGCTATCGCCGTGAGGAAGTGGTGGGGCAGAAGCGCCTTGTCGAGTTCATCCTGCCCAACCGCCGCCACTTGCTGGAAGAGCGGCTGCGTCGGCTCATTGCCAACAGCGAGCTCGACGCGGCGGAATACGAAATTCGGCGACGCGATGGCAGCGTCTTCCATGCGCTGTTGTCGTCTTCGGCGGTGCGCGATGCCGAAGGGCGTTTTCTGCGCAGCAACACCACGGTGGTGGACATCACGCAGCGCAAACATGCCGAGATCGCAGTGCAGGACAGCCAGCGCTTCCTGCGTGGCATCACCGACCATGTGCCGGTGCTGCTGGCCTACCTGGACCTGATGCTGCGCTTTCGCTTCGCCAACCACGAACACATCCGCTTTTGCGGCCACCACCCGGACCAGATGCAGGGCCTGCACGTCAGCGAGTGCATGCCCCCCGATGTGTGGCGGGAAGTCGCGCCCCGTCTGGAGCGGGCGCTCAGCGGCGACGTGCAGCACCACGAGGCCTGGCGCCGCACCGCCACGGGCAACCGGGTGCATGTGCGGGAATCCTACGTACCCGACATCCATGGGGGGCGGGTGCAGGGCGTGTTCGTGCAGATCGTTGACATCACCGAACGCAAGCAGGTCGAAGAGCGGGTGCAACAGCTCAACGAAGAACTGGAGCACCGCATCCGCGAGCGCTCGGTCGAGCTGCTGGAGAGCGAGCAGCGCTTCCGGCTCATGGTGGACAACCTGCGTGAGCACTGCATCTTCTTTCTCGATCCCGACGGCCGCATCACCGACTGGACCGACAGCGCACAGCGCCTGGACGGTTATGCGCCGTCGGAGATGCTGGGTCGCCACTACGCGGCCTTGTTCGGCCCGGAAGACTCCGCGCAGGCCAATGTGCAGGCCAACACGATGCTGCGCCTGGCGGCCTCGCGGGGCCAGCACGAGCTCCAGAACTGGCACACCCGCAAGGACGGTTCGCGCTACTGGTCGCACTCGGTGCTGATCGCCCTGCGCGACGACGGCGGCGAGCTGCGCGGCTTCGCCAAGATCAACCGCGACATGAGCGACGCCAAACGGCTCGATGACCGCATGCGCAACCTCAACGACGAGCTGGAAAACCGCGTGGCCGAGCGTACCGAGCAGCTGCTGGCGGCCAACCGGGATCTCGAATCGTTTTCGTACTCGGTGTCGCACGACCTGCGCTCGCCCTTGCGCCATATTTCCAGTTTCGTGAGCCTGCTGGAAGAACAGCTCGGCGCGCAGTGCGACGAGATGAGCCGGCGCTACCTGAACACCATCAGCCACTCAGCCCGCCACATGGGTCAGCTCATCGACGGGCTGCTGGCTTTCTCGCGGCTGGGCCGTTCCGCGGTGCATCTGGCGCCGGTCGACTTCGCGCTGCTGGTGCGTGGCGTGATCGCCCGGCTGGCGCACGACACGGAGGGCCGATCGGTCGAATGGGTGGTGGCACCCGACCTGCCGGTGGTCCAGTGCGACGGACTGCTGCTGGGCGAGGTATGGGCCAACCTGCTGGGCAATGCCTACAAGTACACCCGGCCGCGTGAGCACGCCTGCATTGAAATCGGCTGGAGCCTGGATCCGGCCGTGGGCCACACTTTCTTTGTCCGTGACAACGGCGTGGGTTTTGATACAAAATACTCGGCTAAGCTGTTTGGCGTCTTCCAGCGCCTGCACCGCACCTCGGAATTTGAAGGCACGGGCATCGGTCTGGCGCTGACCCGCCGCATCGTCGAGCGACACGGTGGCAGCACCTGGGCGCAAAGCCAGCTCGGGGAAGGCAGCGTGTTTTATTTCTCCTTGCCGTTTGAAGGGCTACCCCCCGTCGAACCCCTGCCCGATTCGTCAAACGCCCATCTGGAACCATGAACAAAAACGCCGGCGCCATTCTTCTGGTCGAAGACAACCCCGATGACGCCGAGCTGACCCGCCTCGCGCTGGCGCGCCACGGCCTGGACGGCCGCGTCACCCACGTGTCCGACGGCATGCAGGCCCTCGACTACCTGTACCGCCGCGAGGCCTTTGCCCACCGCGTGGGCGGCAACCCGGTGCTGGTGCTGCTGGACCTGAAGATGCCCCTGATGGATGGCATCGGCGTGCTCAAGGAAATCAAGGGCTCCGAAGCGCTGCACAACATTCCGGTGGTGGTACTCACCTCGTCCACCGAACCGAGCGATCTGCAGCGGGCTTACGATGCCGGCACCAATGCCTACATCGCCAAGCCCACCGAGTTTTCGCAGTTCCTCAGCGCCATGAAGCACGTGTGCGAGTTCTGGGTCCACATCAACCAGACGGCGCCGCAGGGGCTCAACGCCGGCGGGCGGCCCTCCGGGTTCGGCGACCTGACATGAAGAACGGAGCGGGGTGACGGTGCTCCCTTCCCCGCACGCGACGCTGGCTGAACCGCTGCCCGACTGGGACGCACTCGCCGAGCTGGCCGCACAACTGGGCGATGCCGGCGCGGCGCTGCTGGTCCAGACCGGTGCGCATGCCCCGGCGGGGCTGCTGGGAGCCTTCGGCCTGCCACCGGACCAGCTGCCACCGACCCGGGAACTGCTGCGCCAGGTGACCACCGCCTTCCCTGGCGACAGCGTCACCGTGCACCTGGACGCCCACCCCGAGCTGGCTTGCCACGCGCTGGTCGCAGGGCCGACGGCCTGGCGTTGCTGCCGGGTGTGGGCGGTGCCGACGGCCGCCGGGCAGCCCCGCACCGTGCTGGCCCTGCTCGACACCGAAGCCCGCCCGGCCAGCGGCGACAAGCGCGCCGGCCGGGGGATTCGGCTGCTGCTGGCCCAGGTGGCGCAAACCGCCCAGCTGGCCGGCCACAACGCCGGTCTGGCCCGCCGCCTGGCCGAGGAAGCGCAGCACTTGCGAAACGCCCTGAGCGAAAGCGAGAACCGGCTCAACCTCACCGAGCACACGGTGGGGGTGGGCAGCTGGTCCATCGACCTGCGCTCCGGCCGGCTGCAGCATTCCGACGGCTACGCCAGCATCTTCGGCCTGAGCCCGGGGGGCGGCGGGACCGATCTGGAATCCATGGTCCAGTGCTACACGCCCGAATGGCGCACCGGCATCCGGCAGCGGCTGGAGCGCTGCGCCACGACCGGGCAGGCCTTCGATGAGGAAATTCAGGTGCGCGGCCCCCCGGGCGCGTCGAAGTGGGTGCGCACCGTGGGCGCCGCGGTGCGCGACGCCGACGGCAGCATCCGGCGCATCCAGGGCGCGGTGCAGGACATCTCGGTGCAGAAGCAGGCCCAGCAGGAAACGCTGCGCCTGGCCATGCGCCTGACCACCACCCTGGCCAGCATCACCGAAGCCTTCGTGACGCTGGATCGGGAATGCTGCTTCACCTACCTGAACCTGGAAAGCGAACGCCTGCTGCAGAGAAGCTCGAGCGACATGCTGGGCCTGGAGGTGTGGCACCACCTGGGCACCGGCCTGGCACAACGGCTGCGTGCGCAGCTGGAGAAAGCACTCAAAAGCAACCGGCGCGTCGAGCTGGAAGATTACTTTCCCACGCTGGGAAAATGGCTGGAGGTGCGGGCCTATCCGTTCGCAGAAGGCCTGGCGGTGTACTTCCGCGACGTGACCGAGCGCCGCCGCTCGCAGGAGCACCTGATGCTGCTGGAGACCAGTGTGTCGCGCCTGAACGACATCGTGGTCATTGCCGAAGCGGCCGAGGCGCCGGGACAGGAGCCGCGCATCGTGTTCGTCAACGACGCGTTCGAGCAGCAGACCGGCTACGCCCGGGCGGAGGTGATCGGCCGGGCGCCCCGCGCCCTGCTCCAGCTGGACCCCGCCATTGCCCAGCTGCAGTCGATGGCCCAGGGCCTGCAGCACAAACGCCAGGCGCGCACCGAGGTGATGGTGCACCGCAAGAGCGGCGCCTCGTTCTGGCTCGAACTGGAGCTGGTGTCGGTGCAGGCCACGGCCGATGAGGTGACGCACTGGGTGGCGGTGGGGCGCGACATCACCCAGCGCAAGACGGCGGAAGACATGATCCGCCACCTCGCCTTCTACGACCCGCTGACCGACCTGCCCAACCGCCAGTTGCTGCTCGACCGCCTGCAACAGGCGCTGGCCCAGAGCGCCCGTTCAGGCCAGCACGGCGCCCTGATGTTCATCGATCTGGACAACTTCAAGATCCTGAACGACACGCTGGGCCACCACATGGGCGACCAGCTGCTCCAGCAGGTGGCGCAGCGCCTCACGCAGAGCGTGCGCAAGACCGACACGGTGGCGCGCCTGGGCGGCGACGAGTTCGTGGTCATGGTCGACGACCTCAGCACCGACGCCGAGGCGGCGGCCTTCAAGGCCCGCGCGCTGGCCGAGAAGGTGCTCAACACCTTGCGCGAGCCGTTCCAGATCGCCGGGCACCAGCACTTCGCCACGCCGAGCATTGGCGTGGCCGCGTTCGACGGCGGCCAGAGCGACGTGGGCGAGCTGCTCAAGCAGGCCGACCTGGCCATGTACCAGGCCAAGACCCTGGGCCGCAACACCCTGTGCTTCTTCGACCCGGCGATGCAGGCCACCATGAGCGCCAACGCGGCACTGAGCGCGGCGCTGCGCGTGGGCCTGCGCGATCAGCAGTTTGTGGTGCACTACCAGCCGCAGGTGGACCGCCAGGGCGTGATCACCGGTGTGGAAGCACTGGTGCGCTGGAACCACCCGGAACGCGGGCTCATCACACCGGCGCATTTCATTCCGGTGGCAGAAGACACCGGCCTCATCCTGCCGCTGGGCATGTGGGTGCTCGACACCGCCTGCGAGCAGCTCGCGGCCTGGGCACAGTGGCCGCAGACCGCCGGCCTGAGCATCGCGGTGAACGTGAGCGTGCACCAGTTCCGCCACCCCAATTTCGTCGACATGGTGATGGCCTCCATCGCGCGCACCGGCATCCGCCCCGACAAGCTCAAGCTGGAGCTGACCGAGAGCCTGCTGGCCGACCGCATGGAGATCACCATCGAGAAGATGGGCATGCTCAAGGACCTGGGCGTGACGCTGTCGCTGGACGACTTCGGCGTGGGCTACTCGTCGCTCTCGTGCCTCAAGCGCCTGCCGCTGGACCAGCTGAAGATCGACAAGGGCTTCGTCGCCGACGTGCTGACCGATCCGAACGACGCCGCCATTTCGCGCGCCATCATCGCGCTGGCGCAGAGCCTGAGCCTGCAGGTGGTGGCCGAAGGCGTGGAGACGCACGAGCAGCGCGACTTCCTGGCCTACCAGGGCTGCGACCAGTTCCAGGGCCACCTGTTCGCCCCGGCCCTGCCCATCGACACGCTGGAGGCGTTCCTGCGCAACCCCTCGTCCGGGATGATGGTGCGGAGCTGAGCGGCCTGCCGTGCAAGCGCCGCAATGGGTGTGAGCCGGTGACGCAGCCAGCGGGCTGCGCGGTACACGACCCGACTGTCGCCCCAGCCGACGGCCGAGCCTGAAAGCCTGCCCTCAGTGCCCGGCGAACAGCGCCACGTTGCCGCCGGCGGCGGTGGTGTTGATGGTCAGGGTCTGCTCGGCGCAAAAGCGCAGCAGGTAGTTCGGCCCGCCCGCCTTCGGGCCGGTGCCGGAGAGGCCTTCGCCGCCGAAGGGCTGCACGCCCACCACGGCGCCGATCATGTTGCGGTTCACGTAGACGTTGCCCACCCGGGCGGCCGCGGCCAGCGCCTGCGCACGGCTGTCGATGCGGGTCTGGATGCCCAGCGTGAGGCCGTAGCCCAGCGCGTTGATCTGCCGGATCACGTCCATCGGGTCGCCACCCCAGCGCACCACCTGCAGCACCGGGCCGAAGATCTCCTCGCGCACCTCGGCAATGGCGTTCACCTCGAACATCTGCGGCGCGATCAGGTTTGGCCGGCCGGCGTCCGGTGCCCAAGCCGGCAGCAGCGATTTCGCCTCGCGGTGCAGGCGCTGCAGGTGGCGGCCGATGCCCTCGAAGGCTTCGGCGTCGATCACCGGGCCGAGGTCGGTCGCGAGATCGGCTGGCTGGCCCACCACCAGTTCGCTTGCCGCGCCCTGGATCATCTCGATCACATGGTCGGCAATGCCTTCGTGCACGCACAGCAGGCGCAGGGCCGAGCAGCGCTGGCCGGCGCTGCGGAAGGCGCTCTGCACCACCGCGTCGGCCACCTGCTCGGGCAGCGCCGTGCTGTCCACCAGCATGGCGTTGATGCCGCCGGTCTCGGCGATCAGCGGCACCATGGGGCCGTCCTTGGCGGCCAGCGCGCGCTGGATGGTCTTGGCCACCTGGGTGGAGCCGGTGAACACCACGCCCGCGATGCCGGGCAGCGCCACCAGCGCAGCGCCCACGGTTTCGCCCGGGCCGTGCAGCAGCTGCAGCGCGTCCGCCGGCACACCCGCGGCGTGCAGCAGCTTCACGGCTTCCAGCGCCACCGCCGGTGTCTGCTCGGCGGGCTTGGCCAGCACCGTGTTGCCCGTGGCCAGCGCCGCGGCCACCTGGCCGGCAAAGATGGCCAGCGGGAAATTCCAGGGACTGATGCAGACCCAGGCGCCCCGCCCTTCCAGACGGAGCGTATTGCTCTCGCCCGTGGGGCCGGGCAGCGTGGTGGGCGCCTGCACGCGCTCGGCCTCGTTGGCGTAGTAGCGCAGGAAATCGACCGCCTCGCGCACCTCGGACACCGCGTCGCCCCAGGTCTTGTGCGCTTCCATGACGATCAGGGCGCAGAAGCGCGGCAGCTGCTGCTGCAACGCGTCGGCCGCGCGGCGCAGGGTGGCGGCGCGCTCGGCCACGGGGGTGTGGTTCCAGCCGGCGAAGGCCTGGATGGCGCGGGCACCGGCGGCGTCCACGTCGGCGATTTGTGCCTCGGCGACCACTGGCAACGTCGTGCTGGCCAGCGCGGCCAGCAGCGGCTGGCGCTGCGTGGTCACAGCCAGGTCCACGCCGGCGCTATTGGGCCGGCTTGAGCCATAGAGCTGGGCCGGCAGGGGCAACGCAGGCTGCGGCTCCAGACGCAGCGGGGAGATCAGCAGCTCGTCCATGCCCACCGACTCGTCGGCCAGCTGGTGCACGAAGGAGGAATTGGCGCCGTTCTCCAGCAGGCGGCGCACCAGGTAGGCCAGCAGGTCGCGGTGCGCGCCCACCGGCGCGTACACGCGGCAGCTCACCAGCGGGTTCTGCAGCACCTCACGGTACACGCCCTCGCCCATGCCGTGCAGGCGCTGCAGTTCGAACGTCGGCTCACCTTCAGCGCGCATCTTGGGGGCAGGGGTCTGAGCCGTTTTCGATCTCGCCGCCATTTGCAAAATCGCCGCAATCGTCCCCGCGTTGTGCGTGGCGAACTGCGGAAAGATCGCGTCGGACGCGTCCAGCATGGCGCGCGCGCAGGCCAGGTAGCTCACGTCGGTGTGGTGCTTGTGCGTGAACACCGGGTAGGTGGCCAGACCCAGTTCCTGGGCGCGCTTGATCTCGGCGTCCCAGTAGGCCCCTTTCACCAGCCGGCACATGAAGCGCAGCTGGTGACGCCGGGCGATGTCGGCCACGTGCTGGATCAGTTCCACCGCCCGCGTCTGGTAGGCCTGCAGCGCCATGCCCAGGCCGATCCACTGCGGGCAGTGCTCGGCCACCCGCTGCGCCAGCGCCTCGAACACGTCCAGCGACAACTCCAGGCGGTCCACCTCTTCGGCATCGATCGTCAGGTTGATGCTGGCAGCGGCGGCGGCACGGCACAGGCCCCACACGCGGGGCACCAGCTCGTCCATGACGCGCTCGTGCTGCGCGTCTTCGTAGCGCGGGTGCAAGGCGCTGAGCTTGATGGAAATGCCGTCGTTGCGCACCGGCGAGCGCGCCGCGTCAGCCGTCCGCGCAATGGCTTCAATCGCATTCTGGTAGCTCGCCAGGTAGCGCAGGGCGTCGGCATCGGTGCGAGCGCCCTCGCCCAGCATGTCGAAACTGAAGCTCAGGTTGCCCTGCTTCTGGCGCGCCGAGGCGGCCTCCTTCATGCCTTCCTGAATGGTCTGGCCCAACACGAACTGGCGCCCCAGCAGTTGCACCGCGCGCAGCGTGGCGGCCACCACCGTGCGCGCGCCGAGCTTGGTCATCAGGCCCGACTCGCCACCCGCGCCAGGCAGGAATTTCTTGGACATGGCGATCGCGCTGGACGACAGGCGCGCCAGGGCCGAGTCGGCAGCGCCATCGAAGTCGGCTCGCCCGAGCTGGTCGGCGGTGAGGGCGATGGCCGTTTCCGCGTCGGGCACCCGCAATAGCGCTTCAGCCAGCCGCATCAGGGCCAGGCCCTCGGCGCTGGAAATCGGGTATTCCTTGAGCAGGCTCTCCATCGCCCAGAACGGCGGCGGGTTGTTGCGCACGGCGCGCACCCAGGGTGCCGCCACGGCGGCGGCCGCGGCCCAGTCCAGCGCGCCCTGCAAGGCGGCCAGGCGTTGCGCCACGATGGCGGTCTCGGGACGGTAGGGATCGGGCAGGCGGTCGGTGGGGCGGGGCATGGCGGGCTTCCTGGAGCAGAGAATGGAGAATTGGTGGATCATCCGGGTTGTGCCTGCGAGTTTTTATCCAAAAACAGATCGCTTAACGGGATAATTCACTGCCATGAACGCCCACCCGCCCGACCTCGACCGCATCGACCTGAAGATCCTCGCCGTGCTGCAGGCCGACGGCCGCATACCCAACCTGAAGCTGGCCGAAGCGGTGGCGCTCTCGCCCACCGCGGTGCTGGCGCGCACGCAGCGGCTGCAGCGCGAGGGCTATATCCTGGGTTTTGAAGCGCGGCTGAACCCGCTCAAGCTCGGGCGCGGGATGATGGTGTTTGTGGAGGTGTCGCTTGACCGCACCACGCACAACGTGTTCGACGAGTTCAAGGCCGCGGTGCAGGTCCACGACACCATCATGGAATGCCACATGGTGGCCGGCGGCTTCGACTACCTGCTCAAGACCCGCATGGCCGACATGGCGGCCTACCGCGACTTCGCCGGCAGTGTGCTGTGGCAGCTGCCCGGCGTGCGCGAAACCCGCACCTACGCGGTGATGGAAGAGGTGAAGAACAGCAGCCGCCTGCCGCTCTGACCGCCCGAAACCGGCGACAACAGTCCCCCTCGTCCCCAAGCCGCGGCCCCCACAGAGCGGCGATGTGGCGCGGCGGCTGGCCCTGCTTCAGAGCAGGCGGCGCATCAGGTCGTCTTCGAAATGCTGCAGGAAGGTTTCCTGCTCTTGCGACTGCACATAGGCGGGCTCGATACGGCGCAGGCGCTCCATGGCGGTGGCCGCGCTCAGGCCGCCGTCGCGCACCAGCCAGGCCGCCAGCACCAGACCCGTGCGGCCCAGCCCGGCCAGACAATGCACCGCCAGCACCTCGCCCGACTGGATCAGGCGCTGCATGCGCACCAGCAGCATCTGCATCTGCCCCGTGGACGGGGCCTTGCGGTCAAAGATGGGCAGGTGCGTGTTGGCCAGCCCGTGGATGCGCAGCAGGTCCTGGGGCAGGTCCAGCTCGGTCAGGGTGATCAGGTGGGTGATGCCGGCCGCGCCCAGCAGGTCGAGGTCGTATTCGATCGGCGCCACCGCGCCGGGCTGCGGGCAGCCCGCCAGCACACCCGGCACGATCCACCGGAAGCCCCGCGGCCCCTGGCGCCCACCGAGCACCACCTGCCCCACCATCGACGCCAGCTCGACCCCTGTGGGCAAGGTAGGCGGCAACATGGCCGGACGCCGCGTCGGTTCAGGTGGGGGCGTGAGTGCAGCCCTTTCCAGAGCCGCAACGGGGGGCGCGACGGGTGTCACGGCCGGTTTCACGTCGGGCACCGCCACAGGTGTTGCCTGGGGCACCGGCATGGCGCCAGCCGCCGCTTCTGCGATGGCGCCCGACCGCTGCGGAACCTGCTGGGGCGAACCCGGCGTCGCCGCCAGGGCCGCCAGCGCGGCCGGAGGCAGGGGCGCCGGCACGGGGGCGCCGGGATCCAGATCTTCCGGGCGGGCGTCGGGCGACGGCAGATCCAGGCTGCCGCTGCGCAGGAACTGCGCCACCCAGTCGTTGGCCGGCTGGGTGAAAAACGCGGCCGTGGGCTGGTGCGCCAGCACCCGGCCGCCGCCGAGCAGGACCACCGAGTCGGCCAGCTGGCGTGCCTGTTGCTGGTTGTGCAAGCTCACCATGAGCTTCAAGCCCGTGCCGAGGTGGCGCAACCACTCCAGCAGGGCGGCGCTGTCACCGGCGTCCAGTCCGTAGGTGGGCTCGTCGATGAACAACATCCCGGGGTTCGTCACCGCCAGGGCCAGCACGCGCACCTGGCGCTGCTGCGACGACGACAGGTCCATCAAGGGCTTGTCGAGCAGGTCGACCAGTTTCACCGCCTGGTGATGCTCCAGGCACTCCAGAGCCCAGGCACGCCACTGCACCCCACTGCGTTTGACGTCGGCGGGCTGGGCTTCGCGCAGCACGTCCAGCACGGTGCGCGCCGGGTTGCGCAGGATCTGGGCCACCAGCTGGGGGCGGCATCCCGCCTGCAACGGCTGCTCACGGAGCCAGGCCTGGCCCCAGCTGCGGTGGATGGTGTGCCCGTCGAACTGCCCCGCCAGGCTGCGCATCAGGCTGGACTTGCCGGTCTTGACCGGCCCCATCAGCACATCGATGCCCGTGTCCGCCAGCGTCAGGTCGCACCCGGCCAGGATGACCCGAGAGCCGAAGGCCAGCCCGAAGCCCTCCAGCCGCAGGCTGGTGCCGTGTCCGCACGGCTCCGATGGGTTCACGACCATGCGCCGGCTCAGACCTTGGACTCGATCTCGGGCATGGCCAGGCGCGACTTGGTCAGCACCATGCCCAGGTTGGCCGACTTGCGGCAGACAAAAATCGCCACGTAGTCCGGGTAGCGTTTGCCCCGCAGGAAGATGTGGATGAGGTTGTCGCTGTTGACGATGATTTCCTGGAAGTAATGGTGGTCGCTCTCGGCCAGCCCCCTGGACTTGTTGAACATCTGCTCGATGGCGGTCACGTTGCTGCCCGCGAACAGATCGCTGGTGGCCGCGGCCACCAGATCGATGACTTCGCTCGGGTGCGAATCCACCGTCTTGATGGCCAGCAACATGCCGGACTTGATGTCAACGTAGCCGGCGGCCACGCACTCGGGGATACCGCTGGATGCCGCGGCCAATTGCTGATCCAAGGTGGACATTTTGAAAAATTCTCCGCTGAAATATTGTAAAAATGGACCTCATCGTATCGCCCGGACGCACGGCTGCGGGCCTTGTCGCGCAAGCGACCGGCCTCAACCGATACAAGGCGTTACGTGTCTGATGAGCGGAAGGAAGGGCGCGCGGCGCGGCTGCCGAAGATGGCCCGCCCTACCCGCACCAGGGTCGATCCGGCCGCAATGGCGGCATCCAGGTCATCGCTCATGCCCATCGACAAGGTGTCCAGCGCCAGCCCCCGGGCCCGGAGCCCGTCGTACAGCGCGCGCGCCTGCAGAAACACCGCGCGCTGAGCCTCGAAGCCATCAGCCGGCTCGGGAATGCACATCAGCCCACGCAGCCGCAGGCCCGGCAGTTGCGCCACGGCCTCGGCCAGCGCGGGCAGGTCGGCCGGGGCCACGCCCGACTTGGTGGCGCCGCCGTCCACGTTGACCTGCAGGCACACGTTCAGGGGCGCCAGTCCCGGCGGGCGCTGCTCACCCAGGCGCTGGGCGATCTTCAGCCGGTCGACCGATTGCACCCAGTCGAAATGTGTGGCCACCAACCGCGTCTTGTTGCTCTGCACGGGGCCGATGCAGTGCCAGGTGAGCGCAGCGGTGGGGTGGGACTCGCGCAATGCCTGGATCTTCTCCACCGCTTCCTGGATGTAGTTCTCGCCAAAAGCGGTCTGCCCGGCCGCCATCGCGGCCTGCACCGCCGGCGGCCCGAAGGTCTTGGAGACGGCCAGCAGCGTGACTTCCGCCACGTCTCGACCGGCGGCGGCGCAGGCCTGCCGAACGCGCTCCCTCAACCCTAGGAGATTGGATTCAATCGTCGTCATAATCAACTTGTTACACACCACAGCACGAGAACCCCGGATGGACATCACCCAACTGCTTGCCTTCAGCGTGAAGAACAAGGCGTCCGATCTGCACCTCTCGGCGGGCCTGCCACCCATGATACGGGTGCATGGTGACGTGCGGCGGATCAACGTCGAGCCGCTGGACCACAAGATGGTGCACAGCATGGTGTACGACATCATGAACGACAACCAGCGCAAGCACTACGAAGAGTTCCTGGAGTGCGACTTCTCGTTCGAGATCGAAGGGCTGGCCCGATTCCGCGTCAACGCCTTCAACCACAACCGGGGTGCGGGCGCGGTGTTCCGGACCATCCCGAGCAAGATCCTCACGCTGGAACAGCTCAACGCGCCCAAGATCTTTGCCGATCTGGCGCTGCGCCCGCGGGGCATGGTGCTGGTCACGGGGCCCACGGGTTCGGGCAAGTCGACCACGCTGGCGGGCATGGTGAACCACCTGAATGAAACCGAGTACGGCCACATCCTCACGGTGGAAGACCCGGTGGAATTCGTACACGAATCGAAGAAGTGCCTGGTGAACCAGCGCGAGGTCGGCCCGCACACGCTGAGCTTTTCCAACGCCTTGCGCTCGGCGCTGCGCGAAGACCCCGACGCCATTCTGGTGGGCGAGATGCGCGACCTGGAGACCATCCGACTGGCCATGACCGCGGCCGAAACCGGCCACCTGGTGTTCGGCACGCTGCACACCAGCAGCGCGGCCAAGACCATCGACCGCATCATCGACGTGTTCCCGGCCGAAGAGAAAGACATGGTGCGCGCCATGCTGTCCGAGTCGCTGGTGGCGGTGATCTCGCAGACCCTGTGCAAGACCAAGGACGGCACCGGCCGCGTCGCGGCGCACGAGATCATGCTGGGCACCAGCGCCATCCGCAACCTGATCCGCGAGGCCAAGGTGGCGCAGATGTACTCGGCCATCCAGACCGGCAACAGCCTGGGCATGCAGACGCTGGACCAGAACCTGGCGGATCTGGTGCGGCGCAACGTCATCAGCGCCGCCGAGGCACGCAGCAAGGCCAAGATGCCGGAGAATTTCCCCGGGTGACCATGCCCTGCCCCCGTCACTGGCCCACTGTGTGTGGCCGCATCCCCCCTCAAGGGGGCCATGCCTGCGGTCCGGCAAAGCCGGTTCCTCGGCATTCCGCGGTTCAAGCCCCCTCCCTCCACCGTTTCACTTCAGTCCGCGCAAAGGTCCTCTAATGGAACGCGATCAGGCTTCGAAATTCATCAACGACCTGCTGCGCCTGATGCTCAGCCGCTCCGGCAGCGACCTGTTCGTCACGGCCGACTTTCCGCCCGCCATCAAGGTGGACGGGCGGGTGATGAAGGTGTCGCCCCAGCCGCTGAACGCCACGCACACGCTGGCGCTGGCACGGGCGATCATGAGCGACAAGCAGGCGGCCGAGTTCGAGCGCACCAAGGAGTGCAACTTCGCGATTTCGCCGCCCGCCATCGGGCGCTTCCGCGTCAGCGCCTTCATCCAGCAGGGCAAGGTCGGCATGGTGCTGCGGACCATTCCCGCCGTGCTGCCCAGCCTGGACAAACTCGGCCTGCCGCCCGTGCTCAAGGACGTGGTGCTGTCCAAGCGCGGACTCTGCATCGTGGTGGGCGCCACCGGATCGGGCAAGTCGACCACGCTGGCGGCCATGGTGGACTGGCGCAACGAGAACACCTACGGCCACATCATCACCATCGAAGACCCGGTGGAGTTCGTGCACCCGCACAAGAACTGCGTGATCACGCAGCGCGAAGTGGGCCTGGACACCGACAGCTGGGATGCCGCCCTGAAGAACACGCTGCGCCAGGCGCCCGACGTGATCCTGATGGGCGAGATCCGCGACCGCGAGACCATGGAGCATGCGATCCAGTTCTCGGAAACCGGCCACCTCTGCCTGGCCACGCTGCACGCCAACAGCGCCAACCAGGCACTGGACCGCGTCATCAATTTCTTCCCGGAAGACCGCCGGCCGCAATTGCTCATGGACCTGTCGCTGAACCTGCGTGCGCTGATCTCGCAGCGTCTGGTGCCGCGGCAGGACAACAAGGGCCGGCATGCGGCGGTGGAGATCATGCTGAACTCCCCTCTGGTCTCCGACCTGATCTTCAAGGGCGAGGTGAGCGAGATCAAGGAGATCATGAAGAAGAGCGGCAACATGGGCATGCAGACCTTCGACCAGGCCCTGTTCAACGCCTACGAGGCCAACCTCATCAGCTTCGAGGACGCGCTGCGCAACGCCGATTCGCTCAACGACCTGCGCCTGCAGATCAAGCTCAACAGCCAGCGTGCGAAGACCCAGGACCTGGCCGCTGGCACCGAGCACTTCACGATCATGTGACGCACTCCCGGCCGGGCCGCGCGCGCCGTGGGCCAGGAGCCGGGCGGTGCAGTCCGTCCTGCGTGAGCCTGTCGAGGGACTGCTGTGCCACGTGCTGGGCCGGTCCTGTCGCGCCGGCTGCACCGATGCGGCCTTATTTCGGGATACTCATCCATCCCTTTCTTCCGGAACATCCGACATGAGCAGCATTGCCACCAAAAACTACGAAACCGTTGCACCGAAGAAGGTCGCGTTCCTGGGCCTGGGCGTCATGGGTTTTCCCATGGCGGGTCACCTGGCACGGGCCGGGCACGCGGTCACGGTCTACAACCGTTCGCCAGCCAAGGCACAGGCCTGGGTGGCCGAGTTCGGCGGTGCCGCCCGGGACACGCCGCGTGAAGCGGCGACCGGCGCGGACATCGTGTTCTGCTGCGTGGGCAACGACGACGACCTGCGCTCGGTGACGCTGGGCGCCGATGGCGCCCTCGCCGGCATGCAGCCGGGTGCCGTGTTCGTGGACCACACCACGGCCTCGGCCGACGTGGCGCGCGAGCTGTACACGGCCGCGAAGAACCTCGGCCTGGCCTTCGTGGATGCCCCCGTGTCGGGCGGCCAGGCCGGTGCGCAGAACGGCACACTCACCGTCATGTGCGGCGGTGACACGAAGGCCTTTGACGCCGTGCAACCGGTCGGCATGGCGTTCTCACGCGCCTTCACGCTGATGGGCGAGAGCGGCGCCGGGCAGCTGACCAAAATGGTCAACCAGATCTGCATCGCCGGGCTGGTGCAGGGCCTGTCCGAAGCGGTGGCCTTCGGCCAGAAAGCCGGCCTGGACATGAACCAGGTGCTGGACGTCATCGGCAAGGGCGCGGCCCAGAGCTGGCAGCTCGACAACCGCGGCAAGACCATGGTGGCGGACAAGTTTGACTTCGGCTTTGCGGTGGACTGGATGCGCAAAGACCTCGGCCTGGTGCTCGACGAGGCCAAGCGCAACGGCGCCCGCCTGCCGGTCACCGCGCTGGTGGACCAGTTCTACGCCGATGTGCAGGCCATGGGCGGCCACCGGCTGGACACCTCCAGCCTGATCAAGCGCCTGAAATAGACACACCCCCGCGCCGCCTTCGGCGTGCCTTGCAGGCCGCGGTACCGCCAGAGACGGTGCCTCCTTGGGCCGTCCCAGCCTGCGCAGGCAGGCTGGGAGCCGCGGCCCTCAGCCCCCTCCACGGGGCGATGCCTGTGGTCCGGCCAAGCCGGTGCCACAGCATCCCCGTGCGCCGGCACCAGCCACGGCGCGACCGCGCTTGATGGCGTCGCCGCAGCCGCAGGTTCAGCGCTCGTTGGCGGCCGGGCGGGGCTGCACCCGGGCCAGCTCTTCCTCGGTGATGATTTCCAGCACGCGCACCACGCGCCGCACGCCCTGCACGTTGCGTGCGATCTCGGTGGCGCGGTCGGCCTCGCGCTGCGTCACGCGGCCCATCAGGTAGACCGTGCCCCGGGTGGTGACGACCTTGAACGCGCTGCCCGTGATGTCGCGCGCGTCGATCAGGCTGGCCTTGACACGGCCGGTCATCAGGGTGTCGGATGACAGCTGTGTGACCGTTGACCTAGCCTGCACCCCCACCTCATTCACGACCGCCCGCACGTTTTCCACCGCCGCCACGGTGCGTTCGACCAGCGCCTTGTCCTGCTCGGTGTTCACCTCGCCGGTGAGCAGCACCTGGCGGTTGTAGCTGGTCACGGCCACACTGCCACGGTCACCCAGCACCTCGCGCAGCCGCCCGGACGCGCGGAATTCGATGCCCTGGTCTTCCAGTTGCGCACCCGAGGTGCGGCGGTCGCTGGCCACCAATGCGCCGGTCAGCGCCCCACCCACGATCAGGGGGGCGCAGGCCGACAAGGCCGCGCCCAGGGCGGCGGCGGTGAGCGTGAGCGCTGCCAGGCGGCGCCAGCGGGCAGGTCGTCGGGGCTGGGGGGTCGTCATCAGGGATTCTCCGTTTCGTTGAGGGGTGCGTCGGGCAGCCCCAGCAGCTGGGCATCCACGCCGTCGCAGATGCAGTGCAGCACCATGTGGTGCACCTCCAGGATGCGCGCGGGCATGTCGTGCGGCACGCAGACCTGCACATCGGTGTCGCGCAGCATCTGCCCCAGGCGCCCACCGCGGGCCCCGGTGAGCGCCACCACGGTCATGTCGCGCTCATGCGCCGCTTCCACGGCGGCCATCACATTGGCCGAGTTGCCGGTGGTGGAGAGCACGAGCAGCACATCACCGGCCTGCCCCAGCGCGCGCACCTGGCGACCGAAAATCGCCCGGGCGTCGAAGTCGTTGGCAATGCCGGTGAGCACCGCCGTGTCGGCGGTGAGCGAAAAGGCCGCCAGCTCGGGCCGCTCGCGCTCGTAGCGCCCCACGAAACTCGCGGCGAAGTGCTGGGCCGCCGCGGCCGACGCCCCGTTGCCACAGGACAGCACCTTGCCTCCGCCGGTGACGCTGGCCAGCACGGCGTTGGTGGCGGCTTCCACCACCGGCGCCAGTGACTGGGCACACTGGTACTTGAGGTCGGCGCTGTCGATGAACTGTTGTTGTATTCGTTGCAAGAGCATGGCGGCGATGATAGCGGTGGGCGGTGTGTCAACCGTGTGCAGATGCGTCGAAGGCGGCGCGAATCCACTCGACCGACACCGCCTGCGCGGTTGATGCCTGCGCACGGGTGTCGCCCTGGATGAGCACCACGTCGAAACGGCATGGAGGCTCTGAGCCGAGCCGCAACAGAAAGTGCCGCGCTGCGAACACGATTCGCCGCTGTTTCTGCACCGTGATGCTGGCAGCGGCACCGCCCTGGCGCGCACTGGTGCGGTGGCGCACCTCGACGAACACCAGCGTGCCGTCTCGCTCGCGCATAATCAAATCGAGTTCGCCGCCACCGCGGCCGGGGGTGCGGAAATTGCGCTGCACGAGCCCCAGCCCCTGCGCCTGCAAATGCGCCAGCGCCCGGTCTTCGGCGGCATCACCCATCCGCTTGGTGCTGGGCGCTGCGCCGCCCGCCGGCGACACACCCTGTTTTCTGGAAAACCACATTGTCTGCAAGCACCCCATCCCTGTTGGCGGCCGCGCGTGAGGCGGCGGCTCATCAGCATTATCCGCAGGGGGCCCTGTACATGGTGGCCACGCCCATTGGCAATTTGGCCGACATCGGCCTGCGCGCGCTGCAGGTGCTGTCGCTGGTGGACAGCGTGGCCTGCGAAGACACCCGCCACACCGCCAGCCTGCTGCAGGGCTACGGACTGCACAAGCCGCTGCTGGCCCTGCACGAGCACAACGAGGCCGAGGCGGCCCAGACCGTGGTGCAGCGCCTGCGCGAAGGCCAGCGCGTGGCCTATGTGAGTGATGCGGGCACACCCGGCGTGAGCGACCCCGGCGCGCGCCTGGTGGCCGCGGTGAATGCGGCCGGCCTGCGTGCGGTGCCCGTTCCGGGCGCCAGCAGCATCACCGCCCTGCTGAGTGTGGCCGGGCACAGTGGCTGGGACGGGCGCTTCGTGTTCGCCGGGTTCCTGTCACCCAAGGCCGCGGAACGCCAGCGTGGGATACAGGGCCTGGCCGCCGATGCCCGCGCCTGCGTGCTGCTGGAGGCGCCGCACCGCATCGAGGCACTGGCGCGGGATCTGGCCGCGCTGGGCGAACGCACGCTGACGGTCGGTCGCGAACTCACCAAACAATTCGAGGAAGTGGTCCATCTGGAGGCGGCGGCTTTTCCGGGGTGGCTGAAAGCCGGCGTCCACCGCACGCGCGGCGAATTCGTGCTGCTGGTGCACCCCCGCGCGGTGGAGGAGGCGGGCGATGAACTGGACGCTGCCAGCCTGCGCACGCTGGACCTGCTGCTGGCTGAACTGCCGCTGAAAACCGCCGTGCGCCTGTGCGCGGAGATCACCGGGCAGGCACGCAATGCCGTCTACCAAGCCGCGCTGGCCAAACGCAGGGGCGAGCCCGACGAGAACGACGCGCAAGACGAAGGCTGATGCTCCCTGCCACGTGCGCGCATGGGCACGCACGCCGACAGCCCCGCCGCTTACAGCGAGGCGCGACGCAGCGTGTCGTTGCCCGGGCGTGAACTGCCGGGATGGCTGGGCGCTTCGGGCACTTCATGGGCCTGTACGTCCACCACCTCCAGGTCGCGCCCGGGGGCATGCCCGGGCCGGCCACCCCGGCCCGGCCAGGCCCCGCCCGCGTATTGCTGCGACGCCTGGCGAAAGCGCTGGAACACCATCACGGGCGCCGGCTTGCGTCCGGTCACCAAGGCCCAGAGCGTCATGCCCAGCACCACCACGAGCGCCGCCAGCAACAGACTCAGCGCCAGCAAGGCCAAGCCCACGCCGAGTACCAGGCTGAGTACGAGCCGCAAGGCGCGAGAGAGAAGATCCGTGAAACCGTTCATGCCAGAGAGAGCCCGCATGGGCCCCGGAGTTCCTGAGGGACTGTGAGGGAGGCGTCGCACGGGCGTCCGATAGCGCGCGACGAGGACAGAGGCCCGACGGGCGGTGCCTGGATCCCACATGGTGCCATTGTGACGCCTTGCAAGGCGTGTCACGCGCACCCGCCAGGCAGCCCGGCTGCTATGCTGATACGTGCTGGCGCGCCGGTGCGCGCCGCACTTCACTTGCGATGCTCCACGACCGCCACATGAAACAGATCTACCGTTACTTTTTTCGTGGCCTGATCACCATACTGCCCCTGGCCCTCACCGTCTACCTGTTATTCATGGTGGTGGCCTGGACCGAGTCCATCGCGATGTGGCTGATCCGGCCTTTCATCGGCGAAGACTTCTACCTGCCCGGCCTGGGCATCGTGCTGGGCGCGCTGCTGATCGTGGGCCTCGGGTTTCTGATCTCGCAGCCCTACGCCACCCGACTGGTGGACTGGGTGGAGCGACCCTTCACCAACCTGCCGGTGGTCAAGAGCATTTATTCATCGCTCAAGACCTTCGCCGATTACTTTGCACCACACAAAAAGAGCCCGCAGCAGGTGGTGCTGGTCAGCATGCCGGGCCATGAACTGGGCGTCATCGGCCTCATCACCCGCCAGAGCATGCACGGCTTGCCGCCCGGCCTGGCCGAGCTGGAGCGCGTGGCGGTCTACCTGCCCATGGGCTACATGATTGGCGGCTACACCATGTTTGTGCCGCGCAGCTGGACCACCCCCATCGACATGTCGGTCGAAGAAGCCATGCGCTCCTCGCTGATTGCCTGGATGGCCTCCACCACGAGTGTGAAACCATGAGCATCCGCCACCTCGACGCCCTCTTCGCACCGCGCTCCGTGGCGGTTTTCGGCGCTTCGCAGCGCCCCGGCAGCGTGGGCGCCACCGTCTGGCGCAACCTCACGCAGGGCGGCTTCACCGGCGCGCTGTACCCGGTCAATCCCAAGCACGCGCAACTCGGCGGCGTGCGCGCCTACGCCAGCGTGGACGATTTGCCCGAGGCGCCCGACCTGGCCGTGATCTGCACGCCTGCCAGTACCGTGGTGGCCCTCATCACCGCTCTCGGTGAGCGCGGCACGCGCGCGGCCATTGTGGTGACCGCCGGGCAGACCCCGGCAGAGAAACAGGCCATGCTCGACGCCGCCCGGGTGCACACGCTGCGCATCCTGGGGCCCAACTGCATCGGGCTGCTGGTGCCGCATCTGGGCCTCAATGCCAGCTTTGCGCACATCGGCGCACAACCGGGTGCGCTGGCCTTCGTCTCGCAGTCGGGCGCACTGGTCACCGCCATGCTCGACTGGGCCGGCTCGCGCGGCATTGGCTTTTCGCACTTCGTCTCGCTCGGCGAGCGGGCGGATGTCGATTTTGGCGACATGCTCGACTTCCTGGGCAGCGACCCGCACACCCGCGCCATCCTGCTCTACATCGAGAGCATCGAGGCCGCGCCCAAATTCATGTCGGCCGCGCGTGCCGCGGCCCGCAACAAGCCGGTGATCGTCGTCAAGGCCGGGCGCTCGGCCGCCGGCCAGCAGGCGGCCGCTTCGCACACCGGCGCGTTGGCCGGCTCGGACGCCGTGTTCGACGCCGCCATTGCCCGCGCCGGCATGCTGCGCGTGAACAGCCTGCAAGACCTGTTCCTGGCTGCCGAAACACTGGCGCGCTTCCGCGACGGCCCCGGCGAGGGCCTGATCGTGCTCACCAACGGCGGCGGTGCGGGCGTGATGGCGGCCGACGCCGCGGCGGCCGAAGGCGTGCCGCTGACCGCGCTGAGCGAGGGCCTGCGCCAGCGGCTGGACGCGGTGCTGCCCGGCAACTGGTCGCACGCCAACCCGGTGGACATCATCGGCGACGCGCCCGCGCAGCGCTACGTGCAGGCGCTGGAGGCCCTGTCGAGCGACAGCGCCAACGCCGTGCTGTTCATCCACGCGCCCACCGCCATCGTGCCCAGCGCCGACATTGCGCGCGCCCTGCTGCCGCAGGTGAGCGCCCAGCCCCGGCGCGTGCTCGGCTGCTGGCTGGGTGACGCGGCGGTGGCGCAAGCGCGCGGCCTGTTCCGCGAGGCCGGCGTGCCCGACTTCAACACCCCCGAAGAGGCCGTGCGCGCCTTTTCGTTTCTGCGCACCTACCGGTGCAACCAGGTCGAGCTGCTGCAAACGCCGCCCGCGCGCTGCGCCGCGCTGCGGCCGGACCTGACGCGGTTGCGCGCCATCGTGCACGCCGTGCTCTCCAGCGGGCGCGAACTGCTCACCGAGCCCGAGGCAAAAGAGTTTCTCGCGGCCGCCGGCCTGCCGGTGGTGCCCACGCACACGGTGGGCCCGCACGCATCGGAAGCGCTGGCCGCCGCCGAGGCCATGGGCTTCCCGGTGGCGCTGAAGATCCTCTCGCACGCCATTTCGCACAAGTCCGATGTGGGTGGTGTGCGCCTGAACATCGGCAACCCGGCCGAACTGGCCGAGGCCTGCACCGCCATGCTGGCGCGCGTACAGGAACTGCGGCCAGACGCCGACGTGCAGGGCTTCACCGTGCAGCCCATGGTGCGCAAGAAACACGCGCACGAACTCATCGTGGGCGCCAGCGTGGACCCGGTGTTCGGCCCGGTCATCCTCTTCGGCGCCGGTGGCACGGCGGTGGAGGTGCTGGCCGACCGCGCGCTGGCCCTGCCGCCGCTGAACACGCCGCTGGCGCTGGCGCAGATCGCGCGCACCCGCATCGCCAAGCTGCTGCACGGCTACCGCGATGAACCTGCCGCCGACCTGGATGCGGTCGCCCAGGTGCTGGTGGCCACCTCGCAGCTGCTGGCCGACGTGCCCGAGCTCGCCGAACTCGACATCAACCCCCTGCTGGTGAACCACGAAGGCGCCATCGCCCTCGACGCCCGCGTGCGCCTGTCGGCCGCGCGTCCCGCCGGTGCGGCGCACTTCGCCATCGCCCCCTACCCCGAGCACCTCACGGAAACCTGGGCGTGGCAAGGCAGCACGCTCACGCTGCGCCCGATCCGCCCCGAAGACGAGGCCCAGCACCGCGCCTTCCTGGAATTGCTCGACCCGGAAGACATCCGTCTGCGCGTGTTCTACAGCCGGCGCAGCATCGAGCACAGCGAACTCGCGCGCCTGACCCAGATCGACTACGCCCGCGAAATGGCCTTCATCGCCACCCGGCCCACGGCCGAAGGCGGCGAGGAAACCCTGGGCGCCGTGCGCGCCACGGTGGACCCGGACAACGTGGTGGCCGAATTCGGCGTCATCGTGCGCTCCGACCTGAAAGGCAGCGGCCTGGGCCACCGCCTCATGCAGAAAATGATCGACCACCTGCGCCAGCGCGGCACGCAGCGCCTGGTGGGCACCGTCTTGCGGGTGAACACCGGCATGCTGGAACTCGCCCACTCGCTCGGGTTCGAAGAAAGCAGCATCCCGACCGACCCGTGCGACCATTCGCTGCGCCATGTCTCGCTCGACCTGACGCCAGGCTGATCAGGGCTCGGCAACGGACTTGCTCAGCTGTCCCCCAGGCCCCGCCCCGGATCCGGTGCGGAACCGCCTCACCAGGAGCCTGCCATGCGCCATCACACCAGCCCCGTCCGCCGCCGCCTGCTCACCGGTGGCGCTGCCGCGCTGGCCGCCACCGCCGCACCGGCCTGGCTCAGCCCCGCCCTGGCACAAGGCGCCTCGCGCCAGCCCACGCCCAGCCAGACCGAGGGCCCGTTCTACCCCGTGGCACTGCCCGCCGACAGCGACTTCGACCTCCTGCGCAATGGCAACCGCGCCTACACGCGCGGCCAGCCGGCCTGGGTGGAGGGCACGGTGGTGGACCTGGCGGGCGTGCCGGTATCGGGCGCCGTGGTGGAAATCTGGCAATGCGACCACGCCGGCCGCTACCACCACCCGGGCGACGGCAACCGCGCCGACCCGGCCTTCCAGGGCTTTGGCCGCGTCACCGTGGGCCGCGACGGCCAGTACCGCTTCCGCACCCTCAAACCCGTGCCCTACAGCGGGCGCACGCCCCACATCCATGTGAAGGTGCGGCTGGACCGCATGGAACTGCTCACCACCCAGCTCTACGTGGCGGGCGATCCCGGCAACGAGCGCGATTTTCTGTGGCGCCGGCTGAACCCGGCCGACCGCGCCGCGCTGACGGTGCCGTTTGCGCCAGAAGCGGACGGTGCGCGGGCGGTGTTTCCCATCGTGGTGCAGGCCTGAAGGGTCGGCTGACCAACCTCCTCCCGGTTCCATTCGCTGGCTATCTGGCCAAATGCCGCGCATGTATGCCAACGGGTTTTTCGGTCAGAGCGCATTTCCCAATCGACGGGACGTGAGGCGCGCGTGCGATGGCCAGATTCAGGTTCCGGCTGGTGAAATCCAGTCGCCACAGCCCTCGAAAGCCCATCCGTTCACCGCCCCACCACCCGGCCACTGCTCAGCAACAGAGGCTCTGGCCAGAGGCGCGCACGTCCATGAATGCGTGGGCGCTTTGCCCCTCGGCCGCGCAACGGCCGAGCGCTCTGGTTAACCTCGGCGCATGGATTCACTGACACAAATTGCTCTCGGCTCGGCCATGACCGTGGCGGTCATGGGGCGGCGCACCGCCGTCTGGAAGGCGGCGTTGTGGGGAGCGGTGGCGGGCACGCTGCCCGATCTGGACGCGTTCATCGACCACGGCAACGATGTGCTGAACATGGTCCGCCACCGGGCCGAGAGCCATTCGCTGATCTACCTCAGCCTGGCCGCCCCGCTGCTGGCGGCCGTGGTGTCGCGCGTGCACGGCGAGGCCGCGCTGTTCCGGCGCTGGTGGCTGGCCTTGTGGCTGGCGCTGTTCACGCACCCGCTGCTGGACTTCATGACGGTCTACGGCACGCAGTTGCTGCAGCCCTTCACCGACTACCCGTTCGGCCTGGGCAGCATCTTCATCATCGACCCGCTCTACACCGTGCCGCTGATCGTGGGCTTGGTGGTGGCGCTGGTGGCGCGCTCACGGCGCGGCTTGCAATGGAACGCGCTGGGGCTGGTGCTGAGCACGCTGTACCTGGCCTGGGGCGCGGGCGCGCAGCAGCAGGTGCAGCGGGTGGCACAGGCTTCGCTGCAACAGGAGGGCCTGGCGGTGCAAGGCCTGCTGGTGACGCCGGCACCCTTCAACACGGTGTTGTGGCGCCTGGTGGCAACCACCCCCACGCAGTACCTGGAAGGCTATTACTCGCTGCTGGACGACAGCCCGCGCATCCGTTGGACGGCGCACGACCGGGGCGCGGAACTGATGGCACAACACGGCGACAACCCGTGGGCGGCGCGCATCGCCGCGTTCAGCCACGGCTTCTACCGCATGACCGAAAGCGATGGCAGACTGTTCGTGACCGACCTGCGCATGGGCGTGGAAGGCGCGTACACCTTCCATTTCGACCTGGGCAGCGAAGCCGAGCGCGCCAGCGGGCCGGTGCAGCCCACGATGAGCAGCCGCCGGCCCGACCTGTCGGTGGCGCTGCCCTGGCTGTGGCAGCGCCTGCTGGGGAACGATGTGCCGCCACCGGCGTTCGACTCAGCACCTGCGCCACGCACGCCGTGACGCAACAGGCCGGATCCGGCCCTCACGCGTCAGGCGCATGCATCAGGTGACATTGCCAGAGGCGTTCAAGCCATCAACGCATCAGGAAGGTGATGGCAATGATCAGCACGCCGATGGCCAGGTTGATGCCCACCCAGGTGCGGATCGACGCCAGCGCGGCACCACCAGCAGGCCAGTCGCCGGCGGACACGGCGCGACCCAGGCGCTTGAACAGGGCGAAGCGGATGTGGCCGAAGATCAGCATCATCAGAATGCCCAGCGCGGCCATGAGGGTCCAGCTCAGCGGCATGTCGAAGCCCACGCCGGCCTGAACCGACTGTTTGGCCACGCGGCCGATCATCCACAGGCCCGTGGCCAGCACCGCGACGATGGACACCAGCACCGCCGAGAAGAAGCGCTGCAGCGTGTCGTGCATCAGGCGCACGCGCTGCGGGGCTTCCAGCTGCTGGGCTGCGGGGCGCAGGAAGAAGTGCGCGAAGACCATGCCGCCGATCCACACGACGATGGCCAGGACATGGATGAGCTTGAGGGTTGCGTAAATCATGGATCGCCTTGGAATGAATGGATAAAAGCTTCGACGGGCTCAGCCCGAACAGGAGGGGTATGCGGCTTGACCCGCCTCTTCGGCCCACCCGGGATGAGGGATCAGCGGGCAAGATCGGCCAGCATGGGTCGCGCCGCAGCCCGACAGCGTAAAGGATGCGGAACAGGCCCGGCGGCGAAAGGACTTGTTCCGCATGGCCGTGCGGCTGCCCGGCCTGTCAGGCGCTCACATCGGTCAGCACCTCGCCGACCCGGCGCTGCAGCCGGTACGGTGGCAGTCCCTTGAGCATGCGCCGGCCGTAGTTCTGGCGCAGCAGGCGCGCGTCGTAGCAGACCACCACCGCCTCGTCGGTCTCGGTGCGCAGCGCGCGGCCGGTCCACTGCAGCAGGCGCGCGCCGGTGGCGGGCACCACCAGCTCGGAAAACGGGTCGCGGCCCTGCGACTTGAGCCAGTCCGCGCGCGCCTGGCCCACGGGGTCGCTGGGCGAGGCGAAGGGCAACTTGGTGATGAACACCCATTCGCACAGCTCGCCCGGCAAATCAAGCCCCTCGCCGAAGGACTGCAGGCCGAACAGGATGGACACACCCCCCTCGGCCACACGCTCGCCGTGGCGGCGCAGCAGCTGGGTGCGCGAGGCCTCGCCCTGCACCAGCACCACCTCGCGCAGCTCGGCGTGCTCGCCGCGCTCCAGCAACTCTTGCGCGCGCCGCATCTGCGCTTTCGATGTGAACAGCACCAGCGCACCGCGCGCCACCTGGCGCAGGTCGGCCATCAGGGTGGCGAGCATTTCGCGGGTGTAGGCCTCCACGTTTTTGGGATCGGCATCGGTCTGCACCACCACCAGCCGGCCCTGGCGGGCGTGGTCGAACGGGCTCTGCACCTCGCGCGCCACCACCGCGTCGTCATACGCCAGGCCGGACTCGTGCAGGAAATGGTCAAACGTGCCGCAGGTGACGAGCGAGGCCGAGGTGACCACCGCGCCGCGCACCTTGTTCCACAGGTGGTGGCGCAGCAGGCTGCCGGGCTGCAGCGGGCAGGCGTGCGCGGTGAGCGTCACCAGGCCGTGCTGTACGCCGGCTTCCAGCCACTTGGCCAGCGGCGCCTGGCGGGGCTGGCCGGCTTCGCTGACAGCGGGCGGCTCCTGCAGCCACAGCGCAGCCGTTTCCTGCGCGCTCTGCAGGCGCGGCGCCAGCACGCCCAGGCGGCTGTAGAGCTTGGCGCAGCGGGCGGCGTCGCCCGGGTTCTCGCGCGCATTGGCCTTGAGCTGGGTGGCCATCGCTTCCAGGATCTTGAGCAAGGCGCTGGCGTTGGCGTGCAGGCGCGACACCGTTTCCACCCAGCCGGTGGGCAGGGCCCCGCCCTCGAAACGGTCGACCACCGGGGCACCGGCGGCGCCCCAGCGTTCGGTCTGGGCCGAGACCCGTTCCGATGGAGCCCCCATCCGTTCGGGCTGAGCCTGTCGAAGCCCCGCGCGCGACGACCCGGCGGGCCCTTCGACAGAGCCTGTCCTGAGCTTGTCGAAGGGCTCAGGGCGAACGGGAGATGGGGACTCGGAGCGAATGGCAGGGGTGGCCCCGGAGCGGACCGTCCCCGTGAGCAGGCTGGTGGCACCGGTGCGCCCGGTCAGCGCCAGCCATTCCGGGTTCTCGCCCATGCGCTGCATCGCCATGCGCGCCAGCTCGCTTTGCGCGGCCTTCAGTTCGCGCGCCAGGGCGGGCACGTCGGCGCCCGGCGTGTACTGCAGCGCCCCCGCCACCTCCTCCACCGCGCGCGGCAGGCGGTCGAGCCACTGGGTGCGCATGAGGTCCATCGACGCGGTGAACTGACCCTGCGCCACGGCGCCCAGGTGGTGCGCCTCGTCGAACACCAGGTAGCACTCCTCCGGATTCGGCAGCGCGTGCAGGCCCAGCGTGGACAGCAGCAGGTCGTGGTTGACCACGATCACCTGCGCCTGCGCCAGCCGCGCGCGGGCCTGGTAGTAGCTGCAGCTGTTGTAGCTGGGGCAATGGCGCGCCGTGCAGGTGTGGCGCTCAGCCGCCACCGGGCTCCACAACTCGGCTTCAGGCGGCTCGTCGAGCCGGTCGCGGTCGCCGTCCCAGCGGCCGCTGTCCAGCGCGTGCGCCCATTGCACGTACTGCTGGCCGCGTGCCTGCCAGCGCTCGGCGCTGCGCGCAGTGGCCGCGGCCGAGGCCACGGTGTGCGCGGCCAGCGCGTCGGGCGATGTGTCGCTGGCGGACGGCGTGTCGTCGCTCTCGAACAGGTCGGCGCTGGCGGCATCGCCGCCGCTGAGCTGGTCGAGCTTCAGGCGGCACACGTAGCGCCCACGGCCCTTGGCCAGTGCAAACGCGAAGGGCTGGGGCAGCGCGGCGGCCAGCGCCGGCAGGTCCTTGGCGATCAGCTGTTCCTGCAGCGCCACGGTGGCGGTGGAGATGATGACGCGCTTGCTCTGTGCCAGCGCCAGCGGAATCACGGTGGACGCGTACGCCGCCGACTTGCCCACGCCCGTGCCAGCCTGCACCACGGCAATGCCCCGCTCAGGCAGCCCCGCCTCGCTGCTCACCGCCCCATCGCCCAGCGACACACCGCTGAGGGTGTGGGCGATCAGCGCCGCCATTTCGCGCTGCCCGCTGCGCGCACGGAAGCCGGCCGCATGCGACACCACATGGTCGAACGCGGCCAGCGCCAAGGCTTCGCGCGCCAGCGGACCTTCGGGCATGCCGTCGGGACAGGCCTCGTCTGCGGTGGTGGTGGATTCAGGAACTTGGGACATGCAGGGACCGACAGCAGCGCGAACCATGGGACGCCCACCGGCACGGGCTGGCGAACGGGTGAGGCGCTCATTGTCCCAGACGCTGTACCGCCGGCCACCTGGGCGGGTAACGTCACCGGCCCAGACAACGCGCACCGCGAACCCAGCCACCGACCCAGCCCGCCGTGGCGCGATGGGGCCGTGGGTTTTCGCAATGGCGGCCGGGCGGCGGGCGAGGCGGATCCACCCCTCGCCAGAGGGGCAAAACCCGTGCGCCACCATCACAGTGCTTGCCCATGGGATGCTGCAGTGCACAATGAGGCAACGCTGAACAAGTGACCCCGCGGTGACGCATGCAGCGCCGTCTACGCTTTGGAGAATGCCCATGAATCCCCCATCACCCGCACGCCGGCGGACCCGCCCTCAGCCAGCCGCCGCGACCTGCCGCCCTGACCACACCGTGTTGCAGCTCGACCTGGCCCTGCAGGGCGGGGGGTCGCACGGCGCTTTCACCTGGGGCGTGCTCGACCGCCTGCTGGACGAAGAATGGCTGGAAGTGGCCGGCATCAGCGGCACCAGCGCAGGGGCCATGAATGCCGTGGTGCTGGCCTCGGGCCTGATGGATGGCGGGCGCGAAGGCGCCAAACGGGCCCTGCACCGCTTCTGGCAGCGCGTGGCCCAGCTCTCCCCCTTCCAGGGCCTGCCGGGCACCGCCGCCGACCACCCGCTGACGCGCTGGGCCGCGCCCTGGCTGGAGCCGATGCAGCAGGCCGCCTCGCTCTGGAGTGGGCAGTTTTCACCGTACCAGTTCAATCCGCTGAACCTGAACCCGCTGCGCACCGTGCTGAACGACACGGTGGACTTCGAACGCGTGCGCAACTGCCACAAGACCCTGCTGTTCATCTCGGCCACCCAGGTGCGCACCGGCGCGCTGCGCGTGTTCGACCAGCGCGTCCTCACCGCCGATGTGGTGCTGGCCTCGGCCTGCCTGCCACAGCTGTTCCAGGCGGTGGAGATCGAGGGCGAGGCCTACTGGGATGGTGGCTACGCCGGCAACCCCTCGCTGCTGCCGCTCATCAACGAGAGCCCGGCCGACGACCTGCTGCTGGTACAGATCAACCCCATCGAACGCGCCACCGTGCCCACCACCGTGGGCGACATCCTGGACCGGGTGAGCGAGATCACCTTCAACGCCAGCCTCATCAAGGAACTGCGCTCGCTGGCGCTGCTGCAGGAGCTGCTGGTCGACGAGGTGACGCCGGGCCACTGCTTCCACCATCCCCTGCTGCAGCGCGTGCAGGCGCTGCGCACGCATTTGCTCGACGGCGGGCAGGCGCTGGTCTCGCTCGGTGCCCGCACCAAGACACAGACGCACTGGCCCTTCCTGCAGCGCCTGCACAGCCTGGGCGTGCAGGCGGCCGACCAGTGGCTGGCCACCCAGGGCGAGGCGCTGGGCCAGCGCAGCAGCTTCAACCTGCACCAGGTGCTGGCACCATGAGCAGCCTGATCGGTATCGTGCTGGCGCTGGTGCTGCTGATGGCGCTGGCCTACCGCGGCGTGAGCGTGCTGGTGCTCGCGCCCCTGATGGCGCTGCTGGCCGCGCTGTTCAGCCCCGACGCGCCCTTGATGGCCAGCTACACACAGGTGTTCATGCCGGCGCTGGGTGGCTTCGTCATCGCCTTCTTTCCGCTGTTCTTGCTGGGCGCGGTGTTCGGCAAGCTGATGGAAGCCTCGGGTGCCGCGGGCGTCATCGCGCACGGCATCGTGGCCTGGCTCGGCGCGCAGCGCGCCATGCTGGCCATCGTGCTGGCCTGCGCGGTGCTCACCTATGGCGGCGTGTCGTTGTTCGTGGTGGCCTTTGCGGTGTACCCGATTGCCGCCGCGCTGTTCCGCAGCGCCGACCTGCCCAAACGCCTGATTCCCGGCACCATCGCGCTGGGCGCCTTCACCTTCACCATGACCGCGCTGCCCGGCACCCCCGCCATTCAGAACGCGATTCCCATGCCCTACTTCGGCACCACGCCTTTTGCCGCGCCCGGCCTGGGCGTGATCGGCGGGGTGGTGATGCTGGTGCTGGGCATGCTCTGGCTCATGCGCCGCGCGGCCACGGCCCGCGCGCAGGGCGAAGGCTACGGCCAGCACGAAGAACCCGCTGCGCCGGCCGACCCGGCCACGGCCACGCCTGACAGCACGGCCATCAGCCCCGCCACGGCCATGGCGTCCCCGTCGCCCGCTGGCACGGCAGCCACCTCCTGGACACCGCCTGGCGCCACGGCCCGCGCCAGCGCAGCGCCCACAGCAGGGCCCACGCGGGGCCTGGGCGACACATCCGTCTCGGCGAACGCCCCAGCCAGCACGGCAGTGCCCACGCCGCCGCCGGCCGACTTCAGCGGTGCCGCCTTCGCTCGCGCCGTGGCACCGGTGGTGCTGGTGATCGTGCTGAACTACCTGCTGGCCACCTGGCTGCTGCCCGCGCTGGACACCGGCTACCTGGCCGACGAGCGCTTTGGCGGCACCTCCATCACCCGCGTGCGCGGCATCTGGGCGGTGATCATCGCGCTCACGGTGGCCGTGGTCTGGCTCTTGGTGGTGGAGCGGCGCCAGCTGCCCCGCGTGGCCAAGACGCTGGAACAGGGCGCCAGCGCCTCGGTGCTGCCGCTGCTCAACACCGCCTCGCAGGTGGGCTTTGGCGCCGTCATCGCCTCGCTGGCCGGCTTCGCGCTGATCCGCGACGCCGTGCTCGGCATCGCGCCCGGGAACCCGCTGGTGTCGGTGTCGATCGCGGTGAACCTGCTGGCGGGCATCACCGGTTCGGCCTCGGGCGGCATGAGCATCGCGCTGCAGACGCTGGGCGACACCTGGCTGGCCATGGCGCAGGCCGCCGGCATCGCGCCCGAGCTGCTGCACCGCGTCACCACCATCGCCACTGGCGGGCTGGACGCGCTACCGCACAACGGCGCCGTCATCACGCTGCTGGGCATCTGCGGCCTCACGCACCGGCAGTCTTATCTGGACATCATGATGGTGGCCGTGGTGTTCCCGGTGCTGGCGCTGGTGGCGGTGGTGGTGCTGGGCAGCCTGGTCGGCTCGTTCTGAGCATGGACTGGCTGCTGGCGGGCGGAGGGCTGGCGCTGGCCACGCTGCTGGGCGCGCGGCAGTTGCTGCACGCCGGCCTGAGCCCGCGCGCCAGCACCGAGGGCCCCCAGCCAGCCGATCTCGGCCTGCCGGTGCGCGAACTGCGCATTCCCGCCGGCCCCGGGGTGCGGCTGTTTGCCTGGTACCTGCCGCAGCCGCCCGGCCCCACGCCGGCACCCGCCGCGGTGCTGCTGCACGGCTGGGGCGGCAACGCCAGCACGCTGCTGCACGCGGCGCAGGCGCTGCACCGCGCCGGCCATGCGGTGCTGCTGCCCGAATCGCGCAACCACGGCCGCAGCGACCGCGCCGGGCACAGCTCGCTGCCCCGTTTCGCCGAAGACCTGGACCACGCGCTGGACTGGCTGGCCGCCCAGCCAGGCGTGGACCCGCAGCGCCTGGTGGCGCTGGGCCACTCGGTGGGCGCCGCAGCGGTGCTGCTGGTGGCCTCGCGCCGGCCCGGCCTGGCCGCCGCCGTGAGCGTGAGCGCCTTCGCGCACCCCGAGCAGGTGATGCGCCGCTGGCTGGCGGCCTGGCGCGTGCCGTACTGGCCGCTGGGCTGGGGCGTGAACCGCTATGTGGAATGGGTCATCGGCCACCGCTTCCGCGCCATCGCGCCCCTGGCCACGCTGCCACAGGCGCGCTGCCCGGTGCTGCTGCTGCACGGCATGCAGGACAAGGTCGTGCCGCTGGCCGACGCGCAGCAGCTGTGGCGCCACAAGGGCACGGCCCAGGCCACGCTGCTGGCGCTGGACGGCACGCACGAAGGCTTTGCCGACCCGGCGCGTGCCGAGCAGGCCGTGCTGGACTTCCTGGCCACCGCCAGCCCCGCGCGGTCTGGCTGAACCACCAAGGGCACGCCGAGCCCAGCGGCTGAAAGCCCAAACGGGGGTATCCGCAAAGCGTCAGCCTCCAGCCGCCGCCTGCCGCATCAGGCCCAGCGCCAGTTCGCTCACGCCGTCCCACACAATCTGCACGCCCAGGCACAGCAGGATGAAGGCCGACAGGCGCAGGAAGATCACCGTGCCGGCCTCGCCCAGCGGGCGCAGCAGGCGCTGTGCGTAGCGGAAAGCCAGGTACAGCACCAACCCCACCGCCAGCAGCGCCAGCACACCGCCGCCCATGCGTGCCAGCGAGATCAGCACCCGATCGTCCTGCAGCGACACGCCCACCGTGATGGCCGCCGCGATCGAGCCCGGCCCGCAGCTGATGGGGAAAGTGAGCGGGTAGAAGGCCTGGCGGCGCGCCATCTCGGGCGTGAACGACTCGGCCAGCTCGGCGCGGCTGTCCACCGTGGCGTGCGTGGCGGTGAGCAGGCGCCACGCCGTGGCCGCCAGGATCAGCCCGCCGCCCACGCGCACGATGGGCAGCGAAATGCCAAAGAAGTTCAGCACATACGAGCCCACCAGCATCGAGCCCAGCATCAGGCCGAACATGTTGCGCGCGATGCGCCGCGCCAGCAGCGCCCGTGTGCGTGACGAGGCGCCCTCGGTGAGCCCCAGAAAGATCGGCGCCGTGGCCGCCGGGTTGAGGATGGGCAGCAACGCCGCCACCACGAACAGGAAGCTCTTGCCCAGCGCCAGCAGCAGTTCAAGCGTCATCGTGTTCAGGGCGCCGACGAGCGTTCCACCATGTCGCGCATGCGCCGGCGCAACGCGCGGTCACGCCGCTGCTCCTCGTTCCAGTCTTCGCGCACGCCGCGCCACAGCGCCAATGCCATGAGCAAGATCACCAGCGTGAACGGCAGCGCGAACACGATGGTAGCGGTCTGCACCGCCTTCACCCCGCCGGCCAGCAGCAGGCTGATGGCGATGCCCGACACCAGCACGCCCCACACCACCTTCACGCGGGCGCTCGGGTTGGGCTGGCCGCCGGTGCTCATCATGCCCAGCACCAGCGTGGCCGAGTCGCCCGAGGTCACGAAGAACACCAGCACCAGCACCGTGGCCACACCCGACATCAGGCCGCCCAGCGGCAGCTGGTCGAACATGGCGAACAGGGCGGTGGACACGTCGGCGTTCACCGCCTCGGCGATGGGCAGGCCCTGCATGATCTGCAGGTTCAGCGCCGTCCCGCCGAACACGGAGAACCACACAAACGCCGCCAGCGTGGGCGCCAGCACCGTGCCCAGGATGAACTCGCGGATGGTGCGCCCGCGCGAGACGCGCGCGATGAACAGGCCCACAAACGGCGACCAGCTCACCCACCAGGCCCAGTAGAACACCGTCCAGCCGCCCACCCAGCCACTGTCACGGAACGGCGTCATGCGCAGGCTCATGCGCACGAAGTCGCTCAGGTAGCTGCCCAGCGTGTTGGTGAAGGTGTCGATGATGGCCACCGTGGGGCCGACGATGAACACCGTGAGCGCCAGCAAGCCGGCCACGATCAGGTTGAAGGACGAGAGCCACTTGATGCCGCGCGTCACGCCTGTGACCGCCGAGACCAGAAACAGCGCGGTCGTCACCACGATGATGCCCACCTGCGAGGCGCTGCTCACCGGCAGCCCCATCACCGCCGCCAGCCCGCTGTTGATCTGCAGTGCGCCCATGCCCAGCGAGGCCGCCACACCGAACGCGGTGGCGATCACCGCCAGCACGTTCACCAGCGGGCCGATTTTCTTCATCGGCGCCCACGGCAGCGCCTCCACCGCCGTGCTCACCAGCGCCGAACCGCCGCGGCGGAACTGGAAGAACGCAATGGCCAGCGCCACGATGCTGTAGACCGCCCAGGGATGCAGCCCCCAGTGGAAAAAGCTGTAGCGCATGGCCGCGTTGGCGGCCTCGGGCGTCAGGGGCGCAACGCCGGGCGGCGGCGCGCCGTAATGCGACACCGGCTCGGCCACGCCCCAGAACACCAGGCCGATGCCCATGCCGGCGGCAAACAGCATGGCGAACCACGAACCGATGGAAAACTCCGGTTCGTCGTCTTCGCCGCCGAGCTTGAGGTCGCCATAGCGGCTGATCGCGAGCAGCAGCGCCATCACCACCAGGCCCAGCACCACCCACAGGTAGAACCAACCGAAGTTGCGCGTGATGGCCGCCAGCGCGGTGTCGAACACCGTGCCCAGCGAAGCCGGGGCGATGACGCCCCACAGAACAATGGCCAGGATCAGACCGGCCGAGACGATGAGTTGCATGGGTGACTCCTGCGGGCAAACGCCTCTCCCGCCAGCCGCTGACGCATGGAAACGGCCACGCCCCACCGCACTGGCCCAGGGCCCGGCAGGTCACGGCATGAACGGCACAAATGGAGGAGAAGCCAAGGAAGACGGCGACCGCCGGGCGCGATGTGTCAGCGGCACCCGGCCCGCCGGGGCCTCTGATGGGCGCCTCGAAGCGGTGGCACCGGCACCCCATCGGGTGCGGTGTGCCGGGGCTGACAGCAAGTACCAGGACGGCCAGCGCAAGCAGGTGCGCCAGGCCATGCCGTCACAAACGAAGCGGCCATTATGTCAGCCGCTCTTCAAGTCAGGGGGGCCGCGCTGGCCGCCGCCTCACCACGGGGTGAGTTCGGACACCACCGGCACCTCGGGCAGACGCACGAAGAAAGCCGCGCCGCCGGCCACCGCACCCACGCCCCGCACCTCGCCGCCGTGGCGGCGCACCACGCGCGCCACCGTGGCCAGTCCCACGCCCGAGCCCTCGAATTCGTGGTGCGCGTGCAGCCGCCGGAAGGGTTGGAACAGCTGCGCCACATACGCCATGTCGAAACCCGCGCCGTTGTCGCGCACGCAAAACTCCACCATACCGTCGCGATGGCTGGTCTTGGTGACCGAGATGGTCGCCACGGCACGCTGACCGGTGTACTTCCAGGCGTTGCCCAGCAGGTTCTGCATCACCACGCGCATCAGGCCCGGATCGGCCATGACGCACAGATCGTCTTCAATCTCCCAGTGAACCACCCGCCCAGGCTCGCTGCGCTGCAGTTCGGCGGCCAGGGCGTGCGCCAGCTCGCTCAGGTTCACGCGTTCCTGGCGCATGTCGGCACGGCCCAGGTGCGCCAGGGCCAGCAAATCGGTGATGAGCTGGCCCATGCGGCGTGAACCGTCCTGGATGCGCTGCAGGTACTGGCGGCCGCTGGGCGAGAGCGCCGCGTCCTCGTCCTCTTCCAGCAGGTGGGCAAAGCCATGGATGCTGCGCAGCGGGGTGCGCAGGTCGTGTGACACGCTGTAGGTGAAGGCCGCCAGTTCGCGGTTGAGCTCCGTCAGCTCGGCGGTGCGCTCGTCCACGCGCGATTCCAGCTGCTCGTTGAGTTGCTGCAGTTCGATCTGCGCGCTGCGCAGCGCCGTCACATCCTGCACCGTGCCCAGGCTGCGCACCGGGCGTCCGCCCTCATGCTGCGTCATGCCCACCTCGCGCACATGCTTCACCGCGCCACCGGGCAGCAGCACGCGGTGCATCACGTCAAAGGACACCCCCTCGCTCAGCGCCTGCCGGTAGGTCTCCCGCAGTGCCGCCCGCTCCTCGGGAGGCACCCGTTCCAGGGAGCGCTCGAAGCTGGGCTCGAAGGTGCCCGGGTCCACCCCGAAGAGGCGGTACAGCTCGTCCGACCACACCACCCGTCCGGTCTGGATGTCGCATTCCCAGCTGCCCAACGCGGCGATGCGCTGCGCCTCGCGCAGACGGGCCTCGCTGCCGGCCAGCGCCGCCTGGCCCTTCATCAGGCGCCACAGCAGCGCGGCAATCAGGGCGCCGCCGACCACCAGCAGGGCCGACAACGTGGCGGTCACGGTCATGCTGCGCCGAAAGCCCGGCGCCAGCGGCGCCAGCACCGAGTCCTTGGCCAGCCCCACGACCAGCACCGCACCGGTGCCCGGCACGCGCTCCCAGCCGTAGGTGCGCCAGGTGCCGTCCACCAGACCGGGCACCTTGAACACGCCCGCGTTCAGGTCTGGCCGGAGCAGGAACGGCCGGTCGGCCGGCACCTGGCGCCCCATGGCCTCGGCGTTGTCGCGGCTGCGCGCCAGGAAGAACCCGCTGGGGTGAACCAGCGCCACCACGTCGCGGTCGGACAGCATCAGCGCGCCCAGCTTCTGTGCCATGAAGTGGGTGGACAGCAGCATGTGCACCGTGCCATCGAAGCGGCCCTGGCGCAGGATCGGGCGGCTCACCACCATCGACCACTCGCCCGTCAGCCGCGAGAGCACCGGCACGCCCATGCCCAGCTGATCGCCGCCCGTGCGGTGTTGCGAGAAGTGCGGCCGGTCGCCCACGAAGGTGCCCGCTTCCAGTCCCAGGCTGTTGAATACGACATAGCCCTGTGCGTCCACCACCGTGGCATAGGCCACCATGCCACTGGGCAGCGAGGCCAGCTTGTCGCGCACCTGCCCGTCGAACTGGTGGCGCTCGGCGGTTCGCAACCACTGGGCCCGCAGGTCCAGCAAGGCCAGGTCCACCGAACTCAACACGCCTTGCACCTGCCCCGCCATGGCATCGGCCAGGTGCTGGCTGCGCTGTTCAGCCTGCAACAGCACCTGATCGCGCAGCAACGCTTGCGAACGCAGCGCCTGCCACCACAGAAACGCCGTGGCCAGGCAGGCAAACAGCAGCACCAGCAGGGTGTACGCACGCAATCGGGTCTTCAACAGCACAGGTTCTCCTCACGCACCGCCGATACCCCCACGCGGGTGCGGCTGGCGCCGGCTGCAGGCCACAGCCCGGCGGGTCCGAGTGTGTCATACGGTGCGGTACCGCCAGCCCAACCGCAGCCTTTCGTACTCCTTTCGACAGGAGGCGGCAACCATTGAGCACCGCTGGTCGCGCAGCTGGAGAGCCGAGGCACGCGCGTGGCGGTGTCTCGGCCTGTGTCGGGCCCATGGCCCGTGCGTTTACTGCCCCTGGCCGAGGGCGAAGCCCTTCACCCCGTCGAAGGTGCAGAGGTTTTCGGTCTTGATCACGTCCACCCCGGCGTCGGTGAGCGCGCCCAGCAGGGCCACGATGTCGCGCTGCGCGATCTCGCCGCTGTCGGTGCCGGCCGTGAAACGGCAACGCCAGTGGTCGGTGCAGAAGGTCTCGGGGAAGCCGCCCGGCCACACCTTCACGCCGCGGTTGGTGATCATCTGCAGCCGCAGTGCCGCCGTGTTGCTGGCCCCGATCTGGGCGGCCAACGCGTCGGCGTTCAGCGCCGACTGGTGCACGAACACGTCCACCCCCACCAGCGCCTTGCGGGCGGCCGGCGCGCGCACGTACAGCGGCCTGGGCGCCTGCGCCATGGCGGGCGCCTGCTGGTACTGCACCGGCTGGAAGCGCTCGGGCAGGCGGCCCAGGCGCTCGATGATGGCGTCGGCAAAGTCCATGCTGCCAAACGGCATCGGCACGCCCGCCTGCGCCCTGCCGGCGCCCTGCAGGTCGGCGGTGAACACGCCGTCTTCCAACGTGCACAGCCAGGCGTTGTGGATCTGGGCCGCCACGGCGGGCTGGCCGATGTGCACCAGCATCATCACCGCGCCCAGCAGCAGGCCGCTGGGGTTGGCGATGCCCTTTCCCGCGATGTCGGGCGCACTGCCGTGGATGGCCTCGAACATCGCCACCTGCTCGCCAATGTTGGCGCTGCCCGCCAGGCCCACGCTGCCGGTCATCTCGGCGGCGATGTCGCTGATGATGTCGCCGTACAGGTTGGGCGTCACGATCACGTCGAACAGCTCGGGCCGGGTGGCCAGGCGCGCCGCACCGATGTCGATGATCATGTGATCGGCGGCGATCTCCGGGTATTCCACGCGAATCTCGTCGAACACCTGGTGAAACAGCCCGTCGGTCAGCTTCATGATGTTGTCCTTGCTCATGCAGGTGACTTTTTTCCGCCCGTTGGCCCGCGCGTACTCGAAGGCATAGCGCACGATCTTTTCGCAGCCCGGGCGCGAGATGAGCTTCAGGCACTGGAACACCTCGTCGGTCTGGCGGTGCTCGATGCCGCCGTACAGGTCTTCCTCGTTCTCGCGCACGATCACCAGGTCCAGCTTCGGGTGCTGGGTGGCGACAAAGGGCGCGTAGCTCACGCAGGGCCGCACGTTGGCGTACAGGCCCAGCGTCTTGCGGATGGTCACGTTCAGACTCTTGTAGCCGCCGCCGCTGGGCGTGGTGATGGGCGCCTTCAAAAACACCTTGGTGCGCCGCAGGCTGTCCCACGACTCGGGCGCGATGCCGCTGCTGTGGCCCGCGTGGTAAAGCTTCTCACCGATCTCGATGGTTTCGGGCGCGATGCGCGCACCGGCGGCCATCAGCACCTTCAGCGTGGCGGCCATGATCTCGGGGCCAATGCCGTCGCCGTGCGCCACGGTGATGGGCACCAGTGTGTCGGGCGCGTGCTGGCCGTGCGCCGTGGCCTGGGCAAGCAGGTCTTCGGGGGTGTCGTTTTTCATGCGGGCTCCTGGGTGCGTTGGGGGATGTCGATGCGGTCAGCGCACTGTAGGGAAGGCCACGCATTAAGAAAAATACTTTGTTTTGATTGAACGCATAGCCCAGAATCTATGCATCAGACGGCGTCGCGCGCGCCACTCCAACCCGTTCCCCCGCCATGCCCACCCCCATCAAGCGCCTGCTGCGCACCTCGCCCCAGCAACTGCGTGCCTTCGAAGCCACGGCGCGCCTCATGTCCGTCACCCAGGCCGCGCGCGAACTGCATGTGAGCCAGCCCACGGTGAGCGTGCAGTTGCGCGAGCTGGCAGCGCTGGTGGGTGAACCGCTGTTCGAGCCCGTGGGCCGCGGCATCCGCCTCACGCCCGCGGGCGAGGCGCTGCAAGGCACGGTGGCCGACATCGCCACCTGCTGGCAGCGCTTCGAAGACCGACTGGGCGACCTGCGCGGCCTGCTGCGCGGGCGCCTGCGCATCGCGGCGGTGACCACCGCCGAGTACTTCGTGCCCGATCTGCTCGGCCCCTTTGCCGCGCTGCACCCCGGCGTGGAGATCGACCTGGCGGTGGAGAACCGCGACCGCGTCGTCGCCCGCCTGCACCGCCAGGCCGACGACCTGGCCGTGATGATGCTGCCGCCCGCCGAACTGCCGCTGCACAGCCAGCCCTTTCTGGACAACCCCCTGGTGGTCATTGCCCCGCGCGACCACCCGCTGGCCGACAGCGCGCAGCCCATCCCGCTGGACGCCCTGAGCCACGAGCGCTGGCTCATGCGCGAGGCCGGCAGCGGCACCCGCCTGGTGGCCGAACGCCATTTCGCCGACCACGGTCTCGCCCCGCGCATCGCCATGAGCCTGGGCAGCAACGAAGCCATCAAGCACGCGGTGGGCGCCGGCCTGGGGCTGGCGGTGGTCTCGGCCCTCACGGTGGAGGCCGGGCCGGCGTCTGCAGCAGCCAGCGCGCCGTGGGTGCGCCTGCCCGTGGAGGGCTTCCCCATCGAGCGCCAGTGGTCGCTGGTCTGGCGCAGCGACGCCCCGCTGGCCGCGCCGGCGCAGCGCTTCTTGTCCTACCTGCAGGTCAACACGGCGCCTGCCGCGCCGGCGTAGGGCGTCACCTGGCGTCGAGCGCCGAGTCGCTGGCAGAACGTGGTGCCCGGCTCCCTCCCCCGCTGGGGGGAGGAATGGGGTCGGGGCTCCCCAGCCGACGCTCAGGCCTTGGCCACGACAAAATGGGAATCTGACCCCGTTTTATTGAGCAACGAAATGGGAATCTGCCTCCTTTTTCACGCCCTGCCCCACGCTGGCACTGCAATTGCCCGGCGACGCTGTTCCCTATCGCTGAGGTACGGCGCTGGCCGTGATCAGCCCAGCACTGTTCAAACCCATGCCCGAGGCCACCCATCGCCTGCTGCGTGTCACGCTCGTTGTGTTGTTGCTTGTGCTGGCCGTCGTGGTGATGCGCTTGACGCTGGTGGTCAGCCTGCCGGTTGTCCTGGCGTGCTTCATCCTCATGCTGACGCAGCCACTGCAACAGGGGCTGCAGTCGCGCGGTCTGCACCAGGGGCTGGCGAACGCGCTGACCCTGCTGACCGTGGCCTTGGTGGCGGCGGTGTTCGTGCTGTTGCTGACCTGGCTGGGGCAGATCGTGGTGGCGCAGGCGCCTGACTACGGGCCGCAACTGGACCGCCTGCTCGCGCACTGGCACCAGCGCCTGACCGACTGGGGCGGTGCTGAAGTCGTGGCGCCGCAGGGCGTGAATCTGCAGGCCGTCATCGACTATCTGGTGGGATGGGTGCCCGGCGTGTTTCGGGGCATCTACGGCTTCATGGGCCTGGTCGTGCTGACCGCCACCTTTCTGGTGCTGGGCATGATCGAGAGCCGCGACCTGCCCGAACGGGTGCGCGAAGCCCTGCGCCCTGCCACGGCCCAGGTGCTGTTGAAGGCCACCACCGAGTGGGCCCACAAGCTGCGGCGCTACGTGCTGGCGCGCACCGCCGTCAGTGCGCTCACGGGCGTGGCGGTGTGGGGCTTCACCTGGGCCATCGGGCTGGACATGCCCATGGTGTGGGGGCTGTTGACCTTCTTGCTCAACTTCATTCCGATGCTGGGCTCCATGGTGGCCGTGGTGCCCCCGGTGCTGGTGGCGTTCATGCAGCCGCAGGCGTGGATGGGCATTTCCGCGCTGATCGGATTGACCAGCATCCAGCTCCTGATCGGCAACTACCTCGATCCCCGGCTGGAAGGCCGCATCCTGTGTCTGTCGCCCTTTGTGCTGTTTCTGTCGGTGATTTTCTGGGGCTGGGTGTGGGGCATTCCCGGCGCGCTGATCGGCATTCCGCTGACCACCGGCATCGTCGTCTTCTGCCGCCACGGCGAGTCCACGCGCTGGCTGGCGCAACTGCTCGAACACCACACGGACGATGAACCGGCCGAGCCTGCACGCGACGAAGTTGCGCCGACCGAAGTTGCGCCGACGGCCCATTCGCCTGTCGAGCCGCGCTGACGGCGGTGGCCCATGTGCGCCCCGCCGCCATCCGGGCGGGCCGGGCGGTTGCAGGGCGGTTGCAGGGCGAATTGGAATCCGACCCCGCTTTTTGCTGGGAAACACGGTGGAGCCGCTGGACTGATGCCGTCTCACACAGCACGGCGTCACCGGACGTTCAGCCCGGCTGCGTTTCGGACGTACGACACGGGGTGTGAGCGCCATTTTCACGGCGCTCGCTGGGTACACGTTTTCGCCTTACACACCATTCACTCCCGGTAGTGAACGCCGGAGCCGTCCCGGGCGTCTTGGTCAGGGGTGTGGGAGGCCCCTGTCCGGTTCTCGCCGTGAGATGGGGAATCTGCCCCCGCTTCGGAGCCAGCGCGTTCAGTCCGTCTGGTGGGGAACTTTGATCAACCGAACGGCGAGCGTGGGCACGCGGTCGAAACCTTGGTCCGCTGTGACAAACAAGGCTTCGCCCCCCATGCGCTGCCAGATCAAGGCGCTGGCGGCCTGCAGGGCATCGGGGGTTTTAAGCCCATGCCGGGCACGCAGGTCGGTCGCCATGTCAACCACCGTTGCGTCCAGTTCCAGTATCTGAACCGAGGCGAAAAAATCGGCATAGCGCTGTAACAGCGCAGCATTGCCATCACGCAATGGTTTGACGCGGCACTCCATCACGGAAAGGCGCGAAACCGCCAGCTCCACAGCCGTTTGTTGCGCCGTGAGTTGCTGCAGCAGTGCGGTCGTCGCCTGACGAAACGTGTGGGCACCCTCGAAGCGGTAAATGAGGGCGCAGGCATCCAGAAACAGCCTCATCGTTCGGGCCAACCGGCATGCATTTGCGCCAGACGCTGTTGCATGGCTTCTGCACCCAGACCGCCGGCTTGCTCGGGTTCGGGCAACAGGAGCATGTCCAGGCCGGCGCGTCCCGATAGCGCCGCGTTGTGATACGCCAGTTGCACCAGGCGTTCGTAATCCTCAGGGCGCAGCAGCACGGCACTGGGCTTGTTGCGCTTCATGAGGTGAACGGGGCCACGCTCCAAGGCCGCGTCCAACGCCGCAAACCCGCTGCGCTTGATATCAGCGACAGTGACGATATTCATGAAAAACTCCTTTTTCGGTACCGATAACCATACCGATTACAGAGCGAATATTAGTCTTCGCGCCTGTCCACCGCAAGCAGCACCCCAGGAATCTCTCACCCCCGCCAGCCGCCGTCCTCGTGCCGCGCTCGGCCCAGGGCTTCGAGGGTGTCGAGGATGCGGGGCAGGCCCTTCTTCCACGGGCCTTTGCCTTTGAAGCTGGCCTCGATGGCGGGCAGGGGCAGCGGCGCGGAGCTGGCGCTGAGCAACTGGGCCACGGCGCGCATCTGTTCGGGCAAGGCGGACGGCCAGGGCTGGGCGGCGACGGCGGACGCTGCAGCAGCAGCGGCGGTGTCTGCCTGCGGCGCCTGGCTCTGCCCGACAGCGCCGGCTTCTTCGGGCGCAGGGCCGGCTGCTTCGGCTGCGCGGGCTGCCGCATCGGCGGCGGACTCCACGCCGTCCATGAGGGTTTGCTGCGGCACGGGCGGGGCGTCGGGCGCGGTGGCAGCGTTGCGCTGGGCGCGCAGGGCCGGGTCCTGGAACTCGGGGCGCAGCCAGCGCACGGTGCCGGCGGCTTCTTCGGCGGCGCGCCGGGCGTTCAGCGCCACCAGGCGTTCCAGCAGCGCTTCGGTCCAGGCGGCGCGGGCGGCTTCATCGGCCCACGGCACCGGGCCCAGATCGCTCCAGCCGTAGGCCTGCAGCACGGCGGCGTCCAGCTCGTCGTGCAGGCTTTGCAGCACGCTCACCAGGCCTTGTTCGTGCAGGGTCTTGTCTTTGGCCGTGAGCGCTTCGCCGCGGCGCAGTTTGTCGAGCACGTTGTAGAGCCCCGTGAGCGTGACCGCCTCGTGCGCGGCCTGGCGTGCCTTGCGATGCGCGTCCAGCTGCTCGGCGAGGCTGCGGATGCGCTCGGTGAGGGCGGGCGTGAGGCCGGTGTCTTCGTGGGGGAAGGGGAAGGGCTCGAAGCAACGGGACTTGTTGTAACGCGGATCGTTGCCGACACCGAGACGACCACCGGCGGCCAGCGCCCACTCGACGTGAACTTGGCTCGACAGCACACCCAGCCATTTCGAGTCATCCGTCGCGAGAGCGATCAGCATGTTGTCCGGCAAGACACTCGCATCAAGGAACTGAAACGTGCGGTGTTTCGCCGTTTCGACCGTGGCGATGTAGCGCGCCAGACCATGAAGCGCCGGACGCAAGTCTTTGCGGGGCTCCCCAAAAATCCACCAGTTATCTCGATAGGTGGCGCGGTTGTTCTGATCGCGTTCCGGCTTCACCCGCTCCACCAACCGCTGAAAAACCGCCGGGTAGCGTTCGCGCAGTTGCTCGGCGCTCAGGCCGAAGGCATCAATCACCAGCACATCGCGCGAGGTGGCCATGAGATCGCGGCCGTTGCGGTATTCGCGGATGAGGGGCGGACTGGCGGGCGTGCCCCCACCCCCGCCCTCCCCCAGAGGGGGAGGGAGCAAGGCAGCGGCCTCTTCGCGGGTGACGATGAAACCGGCGCCGTGCAGCTTCACGCCGGGCGAAGACACGCCCGCGTTGGCTTTCAGCGCCTTGGCGTTTGCCAGGTTGGCGCCCAGCCGCAAATCGGCGTGCAGCAGGCCACTGGCCTCCGTCAGCCTCACCAGCACCTCGCCGCTTTCGCCTTCACGCTCGTCTTGCACCGTGAGCAGCCGCCCCTCTGGCGCACCGACAGCGCCCACCGTCATGGCAATGCGCACGTCGGCGTTGCCTGCGCCATCCACCCACGGATGATCAGGAATAGCCAAGACAAGCGATAACGGTGGCCAGCTGTGGCGGGGAATGCCGGGGGCCGATTTCTGCGCGTTTGGCAGCATGAGGCCCCCGGCATTCCCCGTCGCAGCTGCTGGGACAGACTCGCCATCCAGTGCAGCCTGCACCACACGCCGGTTGAAGGTCTGGCGCAGGCTGTTGGTGGTGATGAAGCCGAAGCGCCGGGCGCTGCCCGCTCGTACCTGGCAGGCCGCGTGGTGCCACCAGTACATGACAAAGTCGGCGCTTTCGGGCACGTCGGGCCAGGTGGCGCGCAGGGTCTGCGCGTAGCCGTCGCCCAGCGCGGCACGCATGGCCCCGGCACCAATAAACGGCGGATTCCCCACGATGAATTCCGCCGCCGGCCACTCGGCCGGGCGCGGGTTCACGTAGGCCCACTGCGGCACCTGCGCGGCGTCGTCGGGCACGGGCTCGCCCGTCACGGGGTGGGTCTTGAACGTCACACCGTCCCAGCGGGTGATGGCTTTGCCGCTCGCGTCCAGCGCGGGCTCGGCACGGTCATACGCCAGCACGGCGTCGCGGTGTTCGATGTTGCCGTAGTCGTGCACCACGGGCTCGGCCACGCTGGCCAGGCCGCGCGTGCGCACATGCCATTGCAGCCAGCCGATCCACAGCACCAGCTCGGCCAGAGCGGCGGCGCGCTGGTTCAGCTCGATGCCGCGCAGCTGCTGCAGCGTGACGGTTTCGCCCTCCAGGCCGAGCTTGTCCTGCGTCTGGCCCATGGCGTCGAGCTGGTTCATCACCTCGCCTTCCAGCCGCTTCAGGTGCTCCAGCGTCACATACAGGAAGTTGCCGCTGCCACAGGCCGGGTCCAGCACGCGGGTGGTGCAGAGCTGGTGGTGGAAGCGGCGCAGCTCGGCGCGGGCTTCTTCCTGTTTGGCTTCGCGCTTTTTGCCCTCCAGCTCGTCGGCCTCGCGCGCCAGCAACACGGCTGCCGCCTGCGCGTTGGCCCAGTCGGCGCGCAGCGGCTCCACCACGGTGGGCAGCACCAGCCGCTCCACATAGGCACGCGGCGTGTAGTGGGCGCCCAGGGCGTGGCGTTCGGTGGGGTCGAGCGCGCGCTCCAGCAGGGTGCCGAAGATGGCGGGCTCCACCTCTTGCCAGTTGGCCTGGGCGGCGCGCAACAGGCCGTCGATCTGCGCGGTGTTGAGCGGCAGCACGTAGCCGTCCACCCCGGCGCCCTTGAACAGCTTGCCGTTGAAGCGCAGCACGTTGTGCGCAATGGCGGCGTTGAAGCCGCCGGCGTCCATGGCCTGCCAGAACACCTTGAGCATCTGCACCAGCGTGGCGGGCTGTTCGCGGAAGGTTTTGAGCAGGTGGGTGAAGCTGCCCAGGGCGTCGGCCGCCTCGGCGCGGCCCGGGGTGTGGGTGCTGGGCAGCAGGCCCACGTCTTCGGCAAACATGCTGAAGAGGCAGCGGGTGAGGAAGGCGGCCACGGCCTGCGGCGCGTGGCCGGCGGCTTCGAGGCTTTTGGCCAGCTCGGCCAGCTCGGCGGCCACGGCGCGCGTGACCTTGGCGCTGATGCGCGAGGGGTCGAGGCTGAGCGGGTCGGTCCACAGCGCGGTCAGGCGGGCGCGCATGAGCGGGTCGGCCAGCTGTTCCAGGCGGATGCGGTGGCTGCGCGGGTCGGGGAACGGTGTGTAGGTGGCGCCGCTGCGGGTGAACTCGGCGTAGAGCTCGATCACATGGCCCACGTCCACCACCACCACAAAGGGCGGGCGGCCTTCCGATGCGGGCAGCGCGCGGGCGTAGTTCTCGGCCTGCTGGCGGGCCTTGAGCAAGGCGTCGTCGAAGGCTTTGGTGGTGATGGGGGTGCCGCTGGTGTTGCCGGTGCGTTGCGCCTGCACGCCGGTCTTGAGCTTTTTGCTCTCCCACACGAAGTGCGCGCGCTTGTAGCAATCGACCCGCCCGGCGCTGGTGCTGCCGTCGCCGTGCTGGAAGGTGATGGGCCGCTCGAACATGTAGCGCTGGTCGGGCGTGGGGTGCGGCGCATCCACCCCGAGCAGCGCGCAGAGTTCGATGACAAAGCTCTGCGAGGTGGACAGCTCGGACGCGGTGACGCCGCGCCAGCGGGCGATGAAGGCGTGGGCGGCGGCGGTGTCGCGGGCTACGGCGGTGGTGGCGTCAGCGGTGACAGCGCTGGATGCCGTGGCGGTGGGGGTCCCTGGGGTGTGGTGGTGCATGCCTGAATGATATGGGCGGGGATAAGCGAGCTTTTTACTTACAAGTCAATTTATGCCGTTTTATGCCGTAAGTCTCGCTATTTACATCACCAATTCAACCGGTGAAGATTCGCGAACTAATTTAGCAAGACGGATATGAGCATGAAAAAGATTGGTCGACCCAACGGGATTCGCATCCATACAGCCAGGTTGTTGGCGCTGCGGGAGGAGGCGAAATTGACTCAGGAGCACTTGGGCGCGTTCGTTGTGCGCAGCAACACCAGCTCTGCACAGACCAAATCACGGTCTTATCAGCGCATTGAGCAGAGTGGACGGACGACCAAAGCAACCGTTGAAAAACTGGCAAGGGGTTTGGCGGAAAAGCTTCACCGTGATCCAAGCAAGCTTTTCGACCTCTTGTGTGGGGGGCAGCCCGAACCGCCGCCCAACCGCATTAACGAGATCAAAAAACAGTTGCGCGGACAGCTCGACAGCGGCGGCAATGTATTGCTGGAACACGCGCTGGAGCGCCATAACGACGCGGACGACCCGCTCGGCGAACTGGCTGAAAACATCTCTTTCCGACTCGAAGTGGCACAACTGGAGCAGAGAAGCGATGAACTGACACAACTTGCAGCGCTCACGGGCTGGACCACAGAAGAACTGCATCGCCCCACCAGCCAGCATGGCTACTGGCTCTTGATCATCAACACATACGGGCACCGCGAAACGCAAATGGTGCTGGGCGTGTCAGAAGTGCGCTATCAAGTCACCACAGAGGGCGCGAAGTGGCTTGACGCTTTGAGTGAGAGCGACGCCCGCGTGGAACTGAGCGAGGACGCCCCGTGGCTCAGGGTGCTGCTTCAACCCCCTTCGCACCCCAGGCGCTTCAAGGAGTTCAGCTTTGTGCGATGTGCGCCCAGCATCCCAGGGCTGCAATGGGTCAAGCCCACCGAATGGGACCGATGGTCACTTAATGGACCGTTTGGACTTGTGAACTGGGCTTCGCAGCATGCCAACTTCGTCAAGGGCTTCAAGGCGGAAGACGAATGGCCGCGCGATCTGGGACGCCTACGGCTGCAGGTGCGGCAATGGGTCAAGCCCGAGAATGCAGATACTGCGGAGGACAGTGACCGATGGAAGAACATTGCCGTCCATAAAGGCTGCCTGGACGAATACCCCGATGAGATTCGCGCCAACTTTCGCACAGCGGGCAACGAACATTCTTTGGTCACCAACTGGCTGACCTCCGGCCTTTGGGACGACGTGCTGGCTCCGCTGCTCATCCCCATCCCAGCAGACTGGTGGAGCATTGAAGCGTCAGACTCGGGAGTCCGGATTCACACCAAATCGGTCACGAGCTACGAAGCTTCCCGATACAGGCTGGAGCCCGACGGCAGGACTTTCTTCATACGGCTCGTAGAAGAAACCGCGTCGGGGGAACTGCGGCATGCGCCGTGGCGGCACCAAGACGCGCAAGTGTTGGCCGAGCGCCTGAAAACCAATCTCGATGCCAGCCAAGAACAGGTCGCCATCGGCCCGCAACGTCCCGCCTGGCTGACAGCGGCCTAACGCCAAACCCTTTTCACGAGCAGCGCCGGCGTGGGCCCGGACTGGTGTCGCTCGTCCCTACGTTTCCGGGCCAAGGAGAAAAGCATGTTGTTTCAACTCGAAAACGCCCCGAGCAAGACCCCCAACCCGTCGGGCGGTGGCCGCAGCAACAACCCGCCCCGCAAGTAAACCCGTGCAGGTTTGCCGCCCCTAACAGCTCAGGCCGACGGGGCGGCTTTTTGAAACCGATGCAAACAAGGGAGAAAAAAGATGAGATTGCAGAAACACCACCGTCTGGCACTGCAAGCCGTGCGCCGCCTGTGCCCAAGCATGGAGGCTCAGTTACACCCTACCCGCAAACACCCCAAGCTGGTGGTGCGGTACGCGGGGCGGGTCGTTCAAATCACCGTGTCCAGTTCGCCAGGCTGCGTGGAGGACGTGGTGCGCCACAGTGTTCGCGATGTCTTGAGTCGGTTCGCCCGCTTCGGCGTTTCCATTCGTTCGCTGCACGGGTAACGCGACATGCGCCCTTGGCTGCGACACAACCGCCTTGCGAGGGAAGCAAACCCAACCGTTAAACGCAACGCCGACCGGTTTTCGCCGGACTTTCTGTTTCAGCTGACAGCCGCCGAAAAGGCCGAGGTGGTCGCAAATGGCGACCACCTCGCCAAGCTCAAATTCTCAAAAACCCTGCCTTACGCCTTCACGGAACACGGCGCCATCCAGGTCACCAACGTGCTGGCGTCCCAACAGGCGGTGGAGATGGGATTGACGTGGTGCGCGCCTTCGTGAAGCTGCGCGAGGCGGCCATTGAACACCGCGACCTGGCCCACCCAGGCCCTCAGCGCCCCAGGGTGGGCGAGGCCCACTGTTTTTGCTGGCGTTCGTCGCTGGCGGCCTCGGCTTCGATGCTGTCTGGCGGCAGTTGCCTGAGGCATTCGGCGTAGGCGACGGGGTCTAGCCGCGTGGCCTGGGGCTGCGCGGCGGCGACCTGGGGTGAGCGGCCGTCCCACGCAAAACGGTTGCCGTGCTGCGGCGGGTCGGGCTCGCAGTCGTCTTTGTACAGCGGCGGGGCGTCGGTGGTGAAGGCGTCGAAAACGAGGGTCTTTTCGAACACCAGCGGTTGGCCGTCGGGCGTGGGTGGCAGCGCTGGCAGCTGCTCGATGGCCTGGCGGGCGCGTTGCTCGATCGCCGCCGAGGTGCTCCACAAGGTGGCGAGCTGGGCGAGTTGGCCGCTGGGGGCGATCTCGATGCGAAAGCGCACCGCGCCTTGCTCGGGGCCTTCAAAGGCGGTGCCCATCAGGCTGCGAACGTGCTGGCCCCAGTGGTAGCGGTAGCGCTTGCTGTTCTTGAGCGTGTAGGTGGCGGCCTGCGCCCATTCCTGGGCAGTGGGTGCGGGCGGCGCGGCCATGAAGGCCTGCGCGGGCGGGGGTTCGGCCGGCTCGGGCAGTTCGGGCGCACGGGCGGTGGACAGGTCGGGAGCGGGTGCGGGAATGGGCGCCGGTGCCGGTGCCGGTGCCGGTGCCGGTGCCTGGGCGGGTGGCGCGGGCGCTGGCTCGGCCGGGGGCGGCGCGGCGGGCGGTATGTCGGTCAGGTAGACGACGGTTTCTTCTTTGGGCGGCGCGGGTTCGCGCAGGGCCGGGCTGGGCGCCAGCGCAATCAGCCCCGCTGCCCCCAGGTGCAGCGCCACCGACAAGCCCCAGGCCCAGCGCCGGTTGCGGTGTGTGTGCGGGTCAGGCATGCGGTGGCGTTTGAAACATACAATACCTACAATCTAACGATTATTTGATTGTATCCATGGACGAACGCAACCTCAAATCCGCGCTGTACGAGCAGGTGGCCCGCATCGGCAAGGCCTTGGCCAGCCCCAAGCGGCTGGAATTGCTGGAGGTGCTGGCGCAAGGCGAACAGACCGTGGACGCGCTGGCGCAGCGCCTGGGCATCGACATGAAGCTGACCAGCGCACACCTGAAGGCGCTGCGCGAGGCGCGGCTGGTGGAAGGCCGGCGCGAGGGCAAGTTCGTGGCGTACCGGCTCACGGGCGCGGACGTGGCGGTGCTGGGCGTGCAGCTGCGGGCTGTGGCCGAGTCGCACCTGCTGGAGTTTCAGCACGCTTTTGCACAGCTGGTGAACACAACCGAGCCACTGGCACCGCTGGACCGCAAGGCCTTGATGGCGCAGGCGCGGCGCGGCGAGGTGGTGGTGATCGATGTGCGGCCCGCGCACGAATACGACACGGCCCACCTGCCGCATGCGCGCAGCGTGCCGCTGGACGAGTTGCGCCAGCGCCTGGCCGCCTTGCCCAAAGACCGCGAGATCGTGGCGTATTGCCGGGGGCCGTTCTGCCTGATGTCGGACGAGGCGGTGGCGCTGCTGCGGGCCGAGGGCTTCCAGGCGCGCAAGATTTCTGATGGCGTCAGCGAGTGGCAGGCGGCCGGGCTGGCGCTGGCGGCTTGATGGCGCTTTGAGCTTTTCGGCTTTGGCATTTGGAGCAACCGATATGGCATTTGAAAGCTGGGTGATGGCCAACGAGCCGCTGATCCGCATCGGCTTTTTTGTGGCGGTGTTTGCGCTGGTGGCGTTGTGGGAAACGGCGTCGCCGCGCCGCGCGCTGCGGCTGGGCCGACGGCAGCGCTGGACGGCCAACCTGGGGCTGGTGCTGCTGAATACGCTGGCGGTGCGGCTGGTGTTTCCGCTGGCGGCCGTGGGCGTGGCGGCCTTGGCGGCCGAGCAAGGCTGGGGCTTGTTGAACCTGTGGGCGGTGCCGTTCTGGCTGGCTGTGCCGCTGGCGGTGGTGGCGATGGACTTCGCCATCTGGCTGCAGCATGTGATGGTGCATGCCGTGCCGGCGCTGTGGCGGCTGCACCGGGTGCACCACGCCGACCTGGACTACGACCTGACCACCGGGGCACGCTTTCACCCGCTGGAGATCGTGCTGTCCATGGGCATCAAGTTCGCCACCATCGCGCTGCTGGGCGCGCCGGTGCTGGCGGTGCTGGTGTTTGAGGTGCTGCTGAGCGCCTGCGCCCTGTTCAGCCACGGCAACATCCGCCTGCCCGCCCGGGTGGACCGCGTGTTGCGCTGGTTTCTGGTCACGCCCGACATGCACCGGGTGCACCACTCGGTGGAAGACGACGAGAGCAACAGCAACTTCGGCTTCAACCTGCCCTGGTGGGACCGGCTGTTCGGCACCTACCGCGAGCAGCCGCGCGCGGGCCAGCGGGGCATGACCATCGGCATCCACGACCACACCGACCCGCAGGAGGTGGCGCGGTTGCCGGGCCTGTTGCGGCTGCCGTTCCAAGGCGAGGTCACCGACTACGCCATCAACCGCCGGCAGTGGCCGGCCAAGCCCTGATCGGCAGAGCGCACGGTTCACGGGCCACGGCGGCAGGGAAAGCGCGCGCCAGGCGGCGCCTGGCGGGGTGGCCGAGCGACCGGTGTGATCGTCCTTACAATCCGCGCATCATGCCCCGTTGGCTTTTGGCGGTCTTTGTGCTGCAACTGTTGTGGAACATGGCGGGTTTTCCCGCTATGGGACAGCCGCACGAACGCGCAGAAGCCAGCGAACAAACCAGCACGCTGGCCAGCGCACCAGCCAGCGGGCAGGCCCTGGTGGCCGCGTGGGCCGACCCATCCGTCCAGGCAGCGCGGGGCCCGGGGGCAGCGGCCAACGGCTTGCTGGACGAATTGCCCGACCTGCCCGACACGCTGCTGCGCCGCGCCGCCCCCAGAACACCTGCCGGGCCCACGCCCAGCCACACGGGCTGGGTGCACAACGGCTCGCCCGACGCGCTGCTGCGCGCACTCTTCAGGCCCCCTCCCGCCCGCGCCTGAGTGAGCCCCTGCGCCGCGTCAACGCGGTGCGGTGCCACACACCCCGCTTCACCGACTCTGTTTCCTGTGGCCCAGCCGAGACCGGCTTGGGCGTCTCATAGGCCGTGCGCTCTTCTCTTTTTTCGCGCTCTCTTTCTTCTTCTCATCACCCCATGGAAATCGCCTTACTGTTCTCGCTGATCCTGATCAATGGCTTGTTTGCCATGTCCGAGATCGCACTCGTCACCGCGCGCAGAGGGCGCCTGCAAAAACTGGTTGACGAGGGCGATGGCGCCGCGATCGCAGCCGTCAAGCTGGGCGAAGACCCGACGCGTTTTCTCTCCACCATCCAGATCGGCATCACGTCCATTGGCGTGCTCAACGGCATCGTCGGCGAGGCGGCCCTGGCCGGGCCGCTGGCGGTGTGGCTGGTCACGGTGGGCATGCCGGCCGACGCCAGCCAGCTGGCCGCCACCGCTCTGGTGGTGGTGGTGATCACCTATTTCTCGATCGTGGTGGGGGAACTGGTGCCCAAGCGCATCGGGCAGTCGAACCCGGAACTGCTGGCGCGCCTGGTGGCGCGCCCCATCAACTGGCTGGCGATGGCCACCAAGCCGTTTGTGGTGCTGCTGTCGATCTCCACCCAGGGGCTGCTGCGCATGCTGGGCATCCGGCAGGGCAACGCCAACGCCGTGACCGAGGAAGAGATTCACGCCATGCTGGCCGAGGGCACGACCGCGGGCGTGATCGAGTCGCACGAGCACACCATGGTGCGCAACGTGTTCCGGCTGGACGACCGGCAGATCGGCTCGCTCATGGTGCCGCGCAGCGATGTGGTGGTGCTCGACCTGGACGAGAGTTTCGAGGTGAACATGGCGCGCGTGGAGGCGTCGGACCACGCGCGGTTCCCGGTGGTGCGCGACGACCTCAACAACGTGATGGGCGTGGTGAATGCACGCAAGTGGCTGTCGCAGGCCTTGCGCGGCGGCGACCGCGAACTGGCGAAGCAGCCGCTGCAGGAGGCGTTGTACGTGCCGGAAACCATCACCGGCATGGAGTTGCTGGACAACTTCCGCCAGTCGGGCGGACAGATGGCGTTCGTGATCGACGAGTACGGCGAGGTGCAGGGCATCGTGACGCTGCAGGACCTGATCGAGGCGATCACGGGTGAATTCAAGCCGCGCGACCCGGCGACTTCCTGGGCGGTTCAGCGGGACGACGGCTCGTGGCTGCTGGACGGCCACATTCCGGTGCCCGAGCTGAAGGACCGGCTGGCGCTGGATGCCGTGCCCGACGAGGACCGCGGCCGCTACCACACGCTCAGCGGGCTGATGATGCTGCTGACCGGGCGGCTGCCGAAGGAAGGCGACCGCGTGGACTGGGAAGGCTGGCGCCTGGAAATTGTGGACATGGACGGCCGCACCATCGACAAGGTGCTGGCCACGCCCCGCGACCCGCTGACGGCCGTGCCCGCCGAAGGCAGCACGGTGCCCTGATCCGCGGGGCGTGGGCCCGGGCCGGATTCGGGCGGGCTCGCGGTCGGGACCCCGCGTGCCAGCCGGTGGGCTGGCGGTCGGGCACCGTTTTTGCTGCAGTGCGGCATGAAACCTGCCACCCCATCACAAACACCCGCCTCCGCGCCGACCGTCTGCCTCGCGCTCGCCGGCGGCAACGCGCTGGGCGCCTATGCAGCGGGTGCCGTCGAAGCGCTCGAAACAGCCGGGGTGCGGTTCGACGTGCTCAGCGGCGCGTCCATCGGCGCGGTGACCGCGGCCATCGTGGCCGGCAACCCCCCCGGTCAGGCCGGCAAGGCCTTGCGCGCGTTCTGGGCGCAGGGCAGTTCCGGTGTGGCCGGCACCGGCTGGCCCTGGATCACGACGCATCCCTGGCCGGACCTGTCGATGGGGCTGTCGCCCGGCCTGCGCGAGATGAGCAGCGCCGCGCACGCCATGCAAACCCTGCTGTTCGGACGCCCCGGCCTCTTCAACCCGAACCACCTCAGCCTGCTGCCGAGCTGGCCCGGCCTGCCGCGCCACATGGCGCTGTTCGACGCGCGGCCTGTGGTGCAGACGCTGGAGCGGGTGCTGGATTTCGAGCGCCTGCACACGCACGGGCCGCAGCTCATCGTCTGCGCCGTGGACCTGGAAACCGGCGAACCCGTGTATTTCGACAGCCGGCGCGAGCGCATCACGCCGCTACACCTGCTGGCCAGCACCGCGCTGCTGCCCGGCTTTCCGCCGGTGGAGATCGACGGCCGGCTGCTCGGCGACCCCGGGCTGTCGTGCAACCTGCCGCTGGACCCCCTGCTGCAGTTCAGGACGGGCGACCGGCTGTGCTTCGCGGTGGACCTGTTCAGCAGCGCCGGCGCCCGGCCGACAACGTTTGACGGCGCGCTGGAACGGGCGCAGGACGTCATTTTTGGTGCCCAGAGTGCGCGCACCTTGCGGGCGTTCCGGCGCGAGCAGCGCTTGCGGCATCAATTGCAGCAAGCACTGGGGGGCGCGTCACCGGCGGCGTCCGAGCAGGAGCGGGCCGATGGCCTGGAAGGCCCGCCCGGACAGGTGGACGTGGTGATGACCGCCTACCGGCCGTCCGCCAACGAAATCGGCGCCAAGACGCTGGATTTCTCGGCGGCCGCGCTGGGCGAGCGCTGGTCGGCCGGGCAGCGCGACATGGCCGCGGCCCTGGCCGCCCAGGCGGCTGGACAGGCCGAGATCGACGACCTGGGTTTCGCGCTCTACACCGGGCGGGAGGCCGAGCCGGTGGCCGCCTGAGGGAAAAAGCCCGGCCGGCCGGGCCGCGATGGCCGGCACCGTGTGGCCGGCGCCATCCAGCACCTGTTTGATGCCTCCACGCCCTGCCGCGTCAGCGCCCCAGTGTGGGCGAGGCCCATTGCGTCTGCTGCCGTTCGTTGTCGGCGGCCTCGTCGGGCGGCAGCTGCCGGAGGCACTCGGCGTAGGCGGCCAGGTCCAGCGGCTCGGCCCTGGACTCGGCGGCGGTGGCGGTCTGGGGTGAGCGGCCGTCCCACACGAAGCGGTTGCCGTGCTGCGGCGGGTCGGGCTCGCAGTCGTTCTTGTAGAGCGGCGGGGCTTCGAGGGTGAAGGCGTCAAACACGATGGTCTTCTCGAACACCAGGGGCTTGCCGTTGGGCGTGGGCGGCAGCGGCGGCAGCTGCTCGACGGCCCGGCGGGCGCGCTGCTCCACCGACGCCGAGGTGGTCCACCAGGTGTCGAGCCGGGCCAGTTGCCCGCCGGGCACGAACCTGAATCCATGGAAAGGCCAAACATAAGTAATTACTGAATTACATTAGAGCCATGCTGGCCAGACAAACCACCGAATCCCGTCAGGCCGCCCTGGTGGCGGCGGCGTTGGCGCTGGCCGCCGATCGCAGCCCGGCCACGGTGACGACCGCCGACCTGGCGCAGGCGGTGGGCATCACGCAGGGCGCGGTGTTCCGCCACTTCGAGAACAAAGAGGCGATCTGGCTGGCGGTGATCGCCGACGCGCACCAGCGCCTGCTGGAGCGGCTGCACGCCGCCGCCGCGCAGCACGCGGCGCCCCTGCCGGCGCTGCGCGCGGTGTTCATGGCGCACGTGGACTTCGTGGTGGAGCACCCCGGCCTGCCGCGCCTGGTCTTTCAGGAACTGCAGCAGCCGCAGGACACGCCACTGAAAGCACGCGTGCGCCACCTGATGCACGACGTGCGCGTGCTGCTGACGCGCCTGCTGCAGCAGGCACAAGACCAGCAGGTGTTGCACCCCGGCACCGACCTGCCCGCGGCCACCGTGCTGTTCGTGGGCTCGGTGCAGGGGCTGGTGATGCAGTCGATGCTGAGCGGCCAAGTGGGCGCCATGCGGCAGCAGGCGCCAGGCGTGTTTGAACTTTTGCAACGGGCCTTGGCCGCACCGCGCGCCCCACACAGTCCCCAGGAAACCCCATGACGATGAAACCGCAACACACCCGCCGCCTGCTGCTGGGTGGCCTCGCCTTGGCGCTGCTGGCCGCGCTGGCCTATGTGTCGCTGCGCACCGGGCCGCTGGCGCCCGTTCAGGTGCAGACCACGCCGGTGGGCAAAGGCCGCGTGAGCCCCGAGATCTTTGGCATTGGCCAGGTGGAGGCGCAACGCAGCTGGATGGTGGGGCCCACGGTGGCCGGGCGCGTGCGCGCGGTGCAGGTGGACGTGGGCGAGACGGTGCGGCCCGGCCAGCCGCTGGCCGAGATGGACCCGGTGGACCTGGACCAGCGGCTGGCCGCGCTGGACGCATCGATGGCCCGGGCGCAGAGCGCACGGCAGGCGGCCGCGGCGCAACTGGCCGACGCGCAGGCCCGGCGTGCCCTGGCCGCCCACAACCTGCAGCGCAACCAGGACCTGGCGCGGCAGGCCTTCATCAGCGCGGGGGCGCTGGAGGCGCGGATGCAAGAGGTGGCCTCTGCCGACGCGGGCGTGCAGGTGGCGCAGGCCAACCTGAGCGGCAGCGCGCAGGACGCCACGCGGCTGCAGGCCGAGCGCGCCGCGCTGGCGCAGCAGCGCGGCAACCTGAAACTGGCGGCCCCGGCGCTGGCCGTGGTGGCCACGCGCGAGGCCGAGGCCGGCAGCACGGTGGTGGCGGGCCAGGCGGTGCTGCGCCTGGTGGACCCGGCCAGCCTGTGGGTGAAGCTGCGGGTGGACCAGGGCCGAAGCGCCGGGCTGGCGCCGGGGCTGGCCGCGCGCATCGCGCTGCGCTCGCGCCCGGGCGAGGTGTTCGCCGGCCGGGTGGCGCGGGTGGAACTGCTGGCCGACAGCGTGACCGAGGAGCGGCTGGCGATGGTGGCCTTTGACACGCTGCCCGCCGGGATCTCGGTGGGTGAGATGGCCGAGGTGACGCTGGCGCTGCCCGCCACCGCCGAGGGCCTCGTGCTGCCCAACGCGGCGGTGGTGCAGCACGGGGGCCAAACGGGGGTGTGGCGCCTGCAGGACGGCGCGCTGGCCTTCGCGCCGGTGGCGCTGGGCGCGCAGGGCCTGGACGGCACGGTGCAGGTGCTGGGGGGACTGGACGAAGGCGACACCGTGGTGCTGTACAGCCAGCGCGCCTTGAAGCCGGGCACCCGCATCGCGGTGGTGGCGCAACTTCTGCCCGCCGGAGGCGCGAGGTGATCAGCCTGGCGGGGCGCGACATCCTGCACGGCTGGAGCAAGTTCGTGCTGACCGGGCTGGGCCTGGGCCTGCTGATCGGCGTGACGCTGACCATGGCGGGCGTGTACCGCGGCATGGTGGACGACGCGCACGCGCTGCTGGGCAACAGCCGCGCCGACCTGTGGGTGGTGCAGAAAGACACGCAGGGACCGTACGCCGAGTCGTCCAGCATCAAGGACGATGTGGTGCGCAGCGTGCGCGGCATGCCGGGCGTGGCGGCGGCGGCCAACGTGACCTACCTCACCATGCAGGTGCAGCGCAACGGCCAGGACGTGCGGGTGATGGTGGTGGGCATGGAGCCGGGCATGCCCGGCGCACCGGGCCATCTGGTGGCCGGGCGGCACATCACGCGCAGCCACTACGAGGCGGTGGCCGACGTGAAGACCGGCTTTGCGCTGGGGGACGTGGTGCGCATCCGCCGGCACGGCTACACGGTGGTGGGGCTGACGCGGCGCATGGTGTCGTCGGGCGGCGACCCGATGCTGTTCGTGCCGCTGAAGGACGCGCAGGAAACGCAGTTCCTGAAGGACAACGACGCCATCGTCAACGACCGCGCGCGCACCGCCGCCAACCCGGCCTTCAACCGCCCGGGCAGCCCCGGCCTGCTGGAGGCGGTGCAGGCCCTGCAAACCAGCAGCCGCAGCGTGAACGCGGTGCTGGTGCAACTGGCGCCGGGCTTCACGCCCGAGCAGGTGGCCGAGCCGATACGGCGCTGGAAGCACCTGAGCGTGTACACGCGCAGCGGCATGGAAGACATTCTGGTGGTGAAGCTGATCGCCACGTCGGCGAAACAGATCGGCATGTTCCTGGTGATCCTGGCGGTGGTGAGCGCGGCCATCGTGGCCTTCATCATCTACACCATGACGATGGGCAAGCTGCGCGAGATCGCGGTGCTCAAGCTCATCGGCACGCGCGACCGCACCATCGCCGGCATGATCCTGCAGCAGGCGCTGGGCCTGGGCCTGATCGGCTTTGCGGTGGGCAAGGTGGCGGCCACCGTCTGGGCGCCGGCGTTCCCCAAGTTCGTGCTGCTGCTGCCGGGTGATGCGGTGACCGGCCTGCTGGTCACGCTGGTGATCTGCGCGCTGGCCAGCACGCTGGCGATACGGGTGGCGCTGAAGGTGGACCCGGGCACTGCCATCGGATGAACCCCATGACAACTCCTTCGACAGGCGGCATCCTCATCGAAGGCCTGCGCAAGGTCTACGGCCACGGCGACACGGCCGTGGAAGCGCTCAGGCACGTCAACATGCAGGTGGCCCCCGGCGAGGTGGTGGGCCTGGTGGGGCCGTCGGGCTCGGGCAAGAGCACGCTGCTGAAATGCCTGGGCGCCATTCTGGAGCCCACCAGCGGCCGGATGACGCTGGGCAATGAGGTGATCTTCGACGAGGGCTGGACCGCGCGCGACCTGCGGGCCCTGCGCCGCGACCGCATCGGCTTCGTGTTCCAGGCGCCCTACCTGATCCCGTTTCTGGACGTGACCGACAACGTGGCCCTGCTGCCCATGCTGGCCGGCCTGCCGAACGCGAAGGCACGCGAGCGGGCGCTGGAACTGCTGCGCGCGCTGGACATGGAACACCGCGCCAAGGCCGAGCCTTCGCAGCTCTCGGGCGGCGAGCAGCAGCGCGTGTCGATTGCACGGGCACTGGCCAACCGCCCGCCGGTGATCCTGGCCGACGAACCCACGGCGCCGCTGGACAGCGAACGCGCGCTGGCCGTGATGCGCATCCTGAACCAGATGGCGCAGCAGGCACAGACCGCCATCATCGTGGTGACGCACGACGAGAAGATCATCCCCACCTTCAAGCGGATCTACCACATCCGCGACGGGGAGACGGTGGAAGAAGCGGGCGAGGGGCGCGGCCTCTGACCGGTGCCTCGGTTTCGCACAGACCGGCGCCAGGGTGCAGACCCGCGGGCGTGCAGACGGCCGGTTTCGTGAGGGGTGCGCGGTCGGTCTGAGGCGGCGCTCAGGCGGGCGCGCTGTCGTGCTGCAACTCGATGGTGGCGTGCACCACTTCCTCGTGCACGGCCAGCGCGTGGCGCACGGCCTGGGGCGTGAGGCCGGGCTCGGCCGACACGGCGGTGAGCGCGCAGGCGTAGCTGGCCCGGCCGACGCGCCAGACGTGCAGGTCCGTCACGCGGGTGCTGCCGGGGGCGCCCAGGCCTTCCACCACCTCGCGGATTTCATCGACCACGGGGTGGTCCATTTCGCGGTCGAGCAGCACACGGCTGGTGTCCCGGATCAGGCCCTTGGCCCACACGGCCACCAGCACCGCGCCGACGATGCCCATGAGCGGGTCGAGCCAGTCCCAGCCCCACAGCCAGCCGCCCGCCAGCGCCACGATGGCGAGCACCGACGTGGCCGCGTCGGCCAACACATGCAGGTAGGCGGAGCGCAGGTTGAGGTCTTCGTGGGCGTGGCTGTGGCTGTGGCTGTGGCTGTGGCTGTGGCTGTGGCTGTGGCTGTGGCTGTGGCTGTGGCTGTGGCTGTGGCTGTGGCTGTGGCCATGACCGTGCCCGTGTGCATGACCGTGGTCATGCCCCTGCCCGGCGCGGCCCAGGATGAACGCGCACGCCAGGTTCACCAGCAGACCCAGGATCGCCACGGCGATGGCTTCGCGGTAGCGAATGGGCTGGGGGTCGAAGAAGCGTTCAAACGAGGCCACGACCATGAACGCCGCCACCCCCAGCAGAAAGAGGGCGCTGGCAAAGCCGCCCAGCACCTCGATCTTCCAGGTGCCGAAGGCAAAGCGCTGGTCGTTGGCCAGCCGGCGCGCCGCCGCGTAGGCCGCGGCGCTCACACCGATGGCCAGCGCGTGCGTGCCCATGTGCCAGCCGTCGGCCAGCAAGGCCATGGAGCCGAACCACCAGCCGGCGGTGATCTCCAGCACCATGGCCGTCAAGGTGATCCACAGCACCGCGCGGGTGCCGCGCTCGGCGGTGGGGTTGTCCTGGTGGAAACGGTGCTGGTGGGCCGCGGCGGTGACGGTCATGGCGGGGCGCGGGGTTTATTGCCCGGTGTGGTTGGCGGCAATGAAGTTGCCGGGCTGAGAGAAGAACAGGTAGAGCGAGCGCTTGGCGGCGTCGGGCGCGGCGGGGTTCTGGAACACCACCTTCCATTCCTGGCCTTTCTTGCCGTCCACCAGCTCGGCCTTGTCGAGGGTGGCGGCCTGCCAGGACGCGTCGAGCTTGCCGGCCTTCACCAGTGCGGCCTTGCGCTGGTTCGCGCAGCCGGTGACCACGGCTTCGGTGGCGGGCTTGCTGCCGTGGAAGTGGCAGCTGCCGCCGGGGTCGGCCAGAGCGGCGGGTGCGGTGAACAGGGACAGCAGCAGGGCCGCGGCGGCGATGGGGGTTTTCATGGGAGGTCCTTTCGGTGTGTTGTGTCGATGCAGGAGCGGTTCGGGGCGTGGCTTCACAGGCCGTCGCGGCTGGTGTCACGGGTGTCGTCCACCAACATGTCTTCGTGCGCGTGGCGGTGTTCGGCGGCGGGGAAACGGAATGCGTCGGCATGCACGTCGTGCTGGTAGCCATGCAGCTGGGTGAACAGCAGGTACACGCCAGCATAGAACAGGGCCAGGTTGGCCGCGTAGCTGAAGCGCTGGAACGAGGCGCGGTGTCGCCACAGCGAGAGCAGGCCCACCATCACCACCAGCGCGGCGATCTGGCCCAGCTCCACCCCCACGTTGAAGCTGAGGATGCGGCCCAGCACCTCGCCGGTGTCGTCGCCCAGCGGCAGTTGCTGCAGCCGGGTGGACAGGCCAAAGCCGTGCAACAGGCCGAAACCGAACACCATCCACAGCAGGTTAGGCGAGGCCATCTGGAAGTGCTTCTGGAAGCCGCCGTTGTTGTCAAACGCCTTGTACATCACGCTCAGGGCAATGACGGCATCGACCAGGTGGTAGTTCCAGGTGATCTGCATCAGCGTGGCGAACACCAGCGTGAGGCTGTGCCCCACGGTGAACACGGTGACGAACTTCACCACGTCCCTGAACGTGGCCAGGAAGAACAGCACGCCGAACAGGAACAGCAGGTGGTCGTACCCGGTGAGCATGTGGCTGGCGCCCAGGCCCACGTATTGCAGGTAGCCACCGTCCAGCATGCGCTGGCGATCGGCCTCGGAAATGCCGTGGGCCAGCACGGCCAGCGGCGTGAAGACGAGCGCGAGCCAGACGGCCGCGCTGCGCCAGCGAAGAAAAACAGACATGGAAGGAATCCTGTGAAACGGACGAACGGTGCCGCCGCCAGACCCGTGACACCCAGGCACGGGGCGGCCAGCGGCGCAGCAAACACGGGGCACCCGCAGGGCGCCCGAAAGCGTCAGCGTGTGGCCGTGCGCTGGGGCGGCCGCAGCAGCCCGCTGGGGTCGGCCGACGCGGGCTGCCACAGGGCCCAGGCGTGGGGCGGGCCGCCCGGCAGGTGCAGCGCCGCCAGGGCCACCGGCACCGGCAAGCCCTGCACCTGCCCGGCTTCGCCCGCGTGGGTGTGTTGCGGGCCGTGGCCGCTGTGGTCCGGGGCTTCGTTCCATTGCAGCGCGGCGTCCACGTCATGCCCCCGCGCATCCTGCTCGCCAGACGCATGCGCGTGGTGCCCGTGGTCGATGGCGTGTGCCAGTGCGTGCGCCAGGTGCTGCGCCTGCATGAGCCGCTGCCCGGGCAAGGCCCAGGCGGCCGACTGCAGCAGCAGGCCGAACAACAGGAACCAGGTGGTGAGGGTGGAGCGCACGGGCGGATTTTAGAGGGGTGGGACAGTTGGCGAGCGGACCTGCCGAGCGAGCTCTGGGCAAAGAGCTGTGAGCGCTGAGAAAGCACCACCTTTGTCTTATCCAACGTGCACAAACCCTTGGTGCTGAGATACAGTTGGTTACCTTTCGGGATGGGTTCCAGGCGTCAATCAATTGTCGGCGCCCGCCTGGATTGAACCGGGCGCTTCATTCATTGATTCTGGACATCCATTCCATGCGTGGAAAAGTGCGAAAGGAGGTGAATCGAAATTCGCACGGCTGCAGAGCGCATCGCATGTCACATCGTCTCCCGCCCCACGCAAGAGGTTGAAGACAGCACCACCGTCCGCTCTCACCGCCCTCTCAAAGAACGCAAATCCGCACCCCCAGCACGCGTCCATTCCCAGTTTTCCAGCAGCCTCTCAAGGAATTTAAAATGGCCATCCTGACCGCCTTCAACCCTTTTGACTATAGAAACATATATTCCGTTGCCGAAGCCATTCAGAGCACAAGCGTCATTGATTCAACAAAAATCATACTGACCGATTTTTTCGTGACTTATGAACTCGAGGGAGTCGGACTCAGCCGTATCAACGGCGAGATCACGGGAGAATTACAAGGCCTGAGCATCAATGTGTCCGATGAGCAGTACCTGACCCTCACCGGGGCATCGTACGATCTAGACAACCATTACCAGAGCGAGGGCTACCAACCACTAGACTCGTCCCGACTGTTCGGCATGACCGCCGAATTTGCCGCCATTTTGGCCGGCGATGACAAAATCTCCGGATCGAGCTTCGCCGACAGAATATCCGGCTTCAACGGGGCCGACACCATCTACGGCTTCGGCGGAAGCGACTGGCTTGAGGGCGGCGGTGGCGGCGATCTCATCTTTGGCGGTGCTGGCGCAGACACGCTCTTTGGTCAGTCGGGGAATGACACGCTGAATGGCGAGGATGGCGATGATTTCATCCGTGGCGGGGCGGGCGACGACGTGATCAACGGAGGGGCCGGGTTTGACCTGGCAGACTACCGGGATGCCACGGCCGGCGTCACCATCAACCTCAACGTTGTCACCCAGAACAACATCGCAGCAGGCGTCGGAACCGACAAGCTGTCCAATATCGAGTCGATTCGCGGAAGCAATTTCGGGGACACCCTCACCGGCAACGCGCTGGACAACTCTTTCAGGGGCGGCATGGGCAATGACACCATCGACGGCAGAGGCGGGTTCGACTGGGCCAGTTACCGGGATGCAACCGGTGCTGTCTATGTGAACCTTGCGCTCGGGCAGTCCACGGGCGCCGAAGGCACAGATCAACTGATCAATATCGAGGCCGTACGGGGCGGGGTTCATCATGACACCCTGATCGGTGACGGTGGCGACAACTGGCTGAGGGGCGGCCGTGGCAACGACACCCTGGACGGGGGCGCTGGGATCGACTGGGCCGACTATCTGGATGCAACGGGTGCCGTCACCGTCAGTCTGTTGAGCAACACATCGTCGGGCGCCGATGGCAATGACACATTGATCAACATCGAGCGCATTCGTGGGGGCAAATTTGCCGACGCCTTGACCGGCAACCACGCAGACAACGCGCTCAGAGGGGGTCTTGGAAATGACACGATCAACGGCCAAGGCGGATTTGATGTTGCCTCTTACTGGGATGCCAGAGGCAGCGTGACCGTCAACCTGTCCTTGGCGTCCAATCAGGCCACGGGCGCTGACGGAACGGATCAACTGATCAGCATCGAGGGGGTTTCGTCGGGTCACTTCGATGACCGCCTGACGGGGAACGCGGCAGACAACTGGCTCAGCGGCAACCGCGGCAACGACACGATCGACGGCGGCGGCGGTATTGACATGGCCAGCTACCGTGATGCCACCGGGAGTGTCAACGTGAACTTGTCAACCGGAATGGCAACTGGCGCCGATGGCAACGATGTGCTGCTGAGAATGGAAAATGTGGAGGGAGGAAATTTCGCCGACACCCTCACAGGAGATGCTGGGAACAATCTGCTTCGAGGACGCGGTGGCAACGATACCCTGGACGGCGGGGCAGGAATCGATACCGCCGACTACTCAGAAAAAACCAGTTCAGTGGTTGTCACGCTCAATGGCGCGACGGCGGTCAATGTGAGCGTGGGCGGCATTGTTGAAGACAGCATCAAAAACATCGAAAACGTCACCGGAGGCGCGGGAGCCGATACGCTGACAGGCGACGGCCTTGCCAACATGCTGACGGGCAATGCGGGTAACGATCTGCTACTGGGACTGGGCGGCAACGATGTGTTGCGCGGTGGTGCGGGCAAGGACACGCTGGATGGGGGCGCCGGGGCTGACACCGCCGACTATTCAGACAAGACCACCGCCGTCGTCGTGACCGTCGCCGGTTCCACAGACGCGACCGTCACCGTGGGTGGAGTGGCTGAAGACGTCATTCGCAACATCGAGCACGTCACCGGCGGCTCGGCCGCGGACCGATTGACCGGCAACGGACTGGCCAACACGCTCAAAGGCAACGCAGGCAACGATGTGCTGAATGGCAAAGGCGGCAACGACATTCTGCAAGGCGGAGCAGGACAGGACATGTTCCGTTTTGATACGGCTCTCAACAGCACCTCCAATGTCGATCGAATCGTCGACTTCACGGCCGTCGACGACACCATTCAACTTGCCCGCTCGATCTTTGGGTCACTGGGCACCACGACCGGCGTCATCAATTCGGCTCATTTCAAGACCATCGCCACCGGCGGCCAGACCGACAGCAATGATTTCATCGTTTATGACCAGTCCACGGGCGCCCTTTACTACGATGCCAACGGCAGTGTCAATGGCATGGCGGATGCGGTTCAGTTCGCCACACTGGGAACCAACCTCACCTTGACCCATGCGGATTTTGTGATGATCTGACCGCCAGCCCCACGGGTGAGAAAGCGAGATGTCCTTCCAGCATCTCCTCTTCTCACCCGAACGCCCACATTCTTCCGGACCCTGGGGTCGACTCCCTCCCGCTTGCCTCAACCAACCGCCTGGGCAACGGGTCCTTCATTCAAGCCGCCACATGCGCTTCCTCTTCATCCATCAAAACTTCCCGGGCCAGTTTCGTCATGTCGTCCAAGCGCTGGCCGACGATCCTGCCCATGAAGTGATCGGCATCGGCGATACAGGCAACGTCAAAGGCAGACCGGCTCTGCATCCCCGCCTGCGCGTGCTCGGCTATCAGCCATCCGGATCGGGTCACAAGGACACCCATCACTATGTGCGCGACTTCGAGAGCCACGTCCGACGAGGTCAGGCCGTTGTGCGGGTGCTCCTCAAGCTGCGTGACGAAGCCGGGTTCCGCCCGGACGTCGTCGTGGCCCATCCCGGCTGGGGCGAAGGCCTGTTTCTGAAGGACATTTTTCCCGAGGCCAGAATCGTCCAGTACTTCGAGTTCTATTACCACGGGGTAGAGGGGGATGTCAGCTTCGATCGCGAGTTCCCGAGCACGCTGGACGACCAGTTGCGCGTGCGCATCAAGAACAGCACCCAGCTGCACAGCCTGCTCGGCTGTGACCAAGGCCTCTCGCCCACGACGTGGCAGCAAACACGCTACCCGGCAGAGTTCAGACACAAGATCGAGGTCATTCACGAAGGCATCGACACGGGAGTGGTCAAACCGGCTCCCAGCGCCTGGGTGGAGATCAACGGTCAGCGCCTGCAGGCCGGCGACGAGATCGTCACCTACGTTGCCCGCAACCTGGAGCCCTACCGGGGCTTCCACTCGTTCATCCGGAGCCTGCCTGCGCTGCAGGCTCTCAGGCCAGGCGCCCGGGTCATCATCGTCGGTGGTGATGAGGTCAGTTACGGCAGGCGCCTGCCCAAGGGGCAATCCTACCGCCAGCGTTACTGTGCTGAAGTCCATGACCAGGTGGACTGGAGCAAGGTCTTTTTTGTGGGCAAGCTGCCTTATGGCGACTACCTCAAGGTGCTGCAAGTGTCGGCGGCCCATGTCTACCTGACCTACCCCTTCGTGCTGTCGTGGTCGATGCTGGAAGCCATGGCGGCGGGTTGCCTGATGGTGGCGTCGGACACCGCACCCGTGACCGAAGTCATCCGGGAAGGCGAAAACGGGTTGCTCGTGGATTTCTTCGATCCCGCGCGGCTGGCACAGCGGCTGGCCGAGGTGCTGGCCGATCCAGCGCCACTGAAGAAGCTGCGCGACAACGCTCGTCAGACCATCATCGAGCGCTACGACCTCAAGACCATCTGTCTGCCCAGGATGCTGAGCATCCTGCGCGGCGACTGAGCATCCCTCGCGCCGGCCCACCACAGTGCATCCAGACATGGGCGGCACCCCGTCGTTTCCCGGAGCCCTATCATCATCCGCACCGCCGAAAACCCCCTCTGGGCCCACCTGAAACCCACGCTGTGGATCGCTGGCGGCTTCAGCCTGTTCATCAACCTGATGATGCTGGCCCCCATCCTCTACATGCTGCAGGTGTTCGATCGGGTCCTGATCAGCCGCAGTGAACCCACCCTGTACATGCTGACGCTGGTCGTTGCCATCGCGCTGGTCGCCATGGCCTTTGTCGATCTGGCCAGAGGGCGATTGATGGTCCTGGCTGGTCGTCGGGTCGACCAGTTGCTGGGCGAGCGGGTGCTCAAGCACCTGATCCGCAACGCCAGCGCGGTCCATCGCACAACGGCGCTCTATGGGCTCAAGGACATTGCCACCTTGCGCGGGTTCCTGACCGGCAACAACGTCCTCGCGCTGTTCGATGCGCCCTGGCTGATGGTCTTCATTGTCATCATCTTCCTCTTTCATCCCTGGATGGGCGCCATCGCCGTCCTGGGATCAGCCGTCCTCCTGCTGCTCGCCTGGATCAACGAGAAGACCAACCGCGAGGAACTGGACCGCTACCAGGACGCATCCCGCCGGGCCGGGCAGTTCATGGACCAGGGCGTGCGCAATGCCGACGTGCTCAACAGCATGGGCATGACGCTGCGATTCGCCAACCAGTGGACGGACCTCAATGACGACGCACTCAACCGCATGCAGGCCTCCAGCGCAAGCATGGGCAGCATCCTGGCGCTCAGCAAGTTCGTGCGGCAGAGCATTCAGGTGGTCATGATGGGCATGGGCGTGTACCTGGTCATCCACGACAACCTGTCCCCCGGCATCATGATCGCGGGCACCATCCTGCTGGGCCGTGCAATGGCGCCTGTGGAGAGCCTCATCGGCAACTGGAACGGCCTGGTGGCCGCGCGATCGGCCTACGCACGGCTGCTCGAGCTCTTCCCGGCCATCTTTGACCCCGCCGAACGCCAGGCCCTGCCGCCGCCCTGGGGCCGTGTTCAGGTGGAGCGTGCGTTCCTGGCCGGGAACGACCAGGACCGACCCATCCTGCGCCAGGTCGATTTCGACCTGCCCGCCGGGAAATGCCTGGCGATTCTGGGTCCCAGTGGCTCGGGCAAGTCCAGCCTGGCCAAACTGATCGTGGGCGTATGGGCGCCCTCTGCAGGTCATGTTCGCATCGACGGTGCCGAAATCGACCATTGGGACCCCCGGCAACTCGGCCCCCACATGGGCTATCTGCCGCAAGATGTCGAGCTGTTTCCGGGCACGATCGCGGAAAACATCGGCCGCTTCGACACGAGCAACCGTGAGGCCATCATCCAGGCCAGCCAGGCGGCACACGCCTATGAACTCATCTTGCGCCTACCCCAAGGTTTCGACACCCGGCTCGGCGAGGGCGGCATCCAGCTGTCAGCCGGGCAGGCCCAGCGCATCGGCCTTGCTCGGGCGCTCTATGGGCAACCCAAGGTGATCGTGCTCGACGAGCCCAACGCCAACCTCGACGCGGAGGGCGAACTGGCCCTGTTGCAAGCCCTCCACGACCTCAAGGCGCACGGCAGCACCCTTGTGCTGATCACCCACAAACCCAGCCTCGTCGGCAGCATGGACTATCTGATGGTGATGCGGGAAGGCCAGGTCGAGCTGCTGGGGCCGCGTGAAGAGGTGCTGGCGCGGCTGACGGGCAGCCAGCAGCCACCCGCTCGGGGCGGCTCCGCCGATCGCCCTGCGGCCCAGACGCCAGGGAATGGGGTTGTCCGCGCCGGGAGCGCTGCATGACGTCGCCGCAGTTCAGCCGGGTGAGGACCCACCCCACGCCGTCGGACAAGCTGATCGCACACCCGGGCACATGGGGTGCATTGATGATCCTCCTGACCCTGCTGGTCTTTGTTCTCTGGGCATCCATGGCTCCCCTGAGCGGCGCCGTCGTGGCCGTGGGACAAGTCAAACCGGAACTCAACCGCAAGGCGGTTCAGCATCCGGAAGGGGGCATCATCAAACAGCTGCTGGTCAAGGATGGGGACCGGGTGGCAGCCGGACAAGCGGTGGTCGAACTGGAGAGTGTCAGCACCGACGCCAACCACCAGCTGCTGCGCGAGCTGGCCGTCTTCGAGTCTGTCAGGCGCGAGCGACTGGATGCCGAACAGCAATTCCTGGTCCGATACGCCGTGGGCCCGGACATCCGGAACCGCTATGGCGATGACCTCGTTTTACCGGCCTATCAACGAGAACTGAAGATCTTCCAGATCCGGCGCTCCAGCCGGGACCAACAGCTCGCATCCCTGGAGGAGCAACTCAAGGCCATCGAAAGAGAACGCCAATCGTTGCAGAGCCAGATCAAGGCCCACCACGAGGGGCTGCGCCTGATCGAGGAAGAACTGGCCATGAACCGCTCGTTGCAAAGCCAGCAGTTCGTGGCGAAAACGCGGGTGATGGCGTACGAGCGGGCGATGGCCGACCACCAGTCCAAGCTGGGTGAACACGAGTCGGCCGTGGCCCGGACGGAACAGCGGTGGAACGACGTCAAGCTGCGCATGGCGCTCATCCGCAACGACTATCAGCGGGTGGCCTCGGAGGAGTACAAGGAGAGCAGCAACCGTCTGGCCGAACTCCGGGAACGGTTGCGCCCGGCCGAGGATGCGTTGCAGCGCAAAGCGGTGACGGCGCCCGTGGCAGGCCAAGTGGTGGGCTCCCGCTTCCATGCGCCTGGTCAGGTCGCGGGGCCTCGGGACGTGCTGCTGGAAATTGTGCCGGAAGGTGAATCACTGATCGTTGAGGCGCAGGTAGCGGTCGATGGCATCAATGACCTGTACATCGGCCAAGGGGCGGATCTGCGGTTCACCGCATTCCGCTCACGCACGACGCCGATTGTCAGGGGCACGGTCGTCTACGTGTCCGCAGACGCGCTGGCCGACAAGAACGGCGTGCCCTTCTACCTGGTGCAGATCCGTCCCGATCCGGCGGCACTGAAGGCCGCCGATATCCCGTCCGTTCAGCCCGGCATGGCAGCAGAGGTGTTCATCCTCACCGAGGGACGAACCGCGCTGGACTACCTCCTCTCCCCGATCACCGACACCCTCAGGAAATCGATGCGGGAACCGTGAGAGGCGGTGCGCTCGACGACAGGGTGATGCACGTCGCCACCCCGTCATGCAACCCCGCCACGGGCGCTACCATCGTCGCATGCAATTCATCGATGCCCCCACCACCCGCGCCGCCCTGCCCTTTGACCGCCTGATTGACGCGCTGCGCGAGCGCTTCGCTGGCGGCTGTGAGGTGCCGGCACGCCATGTGCACGACATCAACAACCCGCCGGGTGAAGACGGTGGCGACGCCGCCAGCCGGCGCATGACCTCGCTACTGATGCCAGCCTGGCTGCCCGGGCGCTACTACGGCGTGAAGATCGTCAACATCGCGCCCGGCAATGCGAAGCGGGGCCTGCCCGGCCTGCACAGCAGCTACCTGTTGTTCGACGCGCGCACCGGCGCCCCGCTGGCGCACATCGACGGCGACGAGATCACCCAGCGCCGCACGGCGGCGGCCTCGGCGCTGGCCGCGTCTTACCTGGCGCGACCCGATGCCCGGCACCTGCTGGTGGTGGGCGCGGGCCGCGTGGCGCAGCTGCTGCCGGCGGCTTACCACGCCGTGCGGCCACTGTCGCAGGTGACCGTGTGGGCACGCCGGCCCGAAGAGGCCCAGGCGATGGCAGCGCAGGTGCGCGCCAGCGGCCTGCCGGCCAGCGCCAGCACCGACCTGGAGGCGGCCTGCCGCGAGGCCGACATGGTGAGCTGCGCCACGCTGTCCACCGAACCGCTGGTGCGCGGCGCCTGGCTGGCGCCCGGCTCACACCTGGACCTGATCGGCAGTTTCACCCCCGCCATGCGCGAGGCCGACGATGCCTGTTTCGAGGGCGCGCGCCTGTTCGTGGACACCGACGAGGCGCTGCAGAAAAGCGGCGACCTGCTCGTGCCGCTGGCCCACGGCGTGCTGCGTGCCGACGAGGTGCGCGGCACGCTCACCACCTTGTGCAAGGGCGTGGCCACCGGGCGCCGGACCGCGCAGGAGCGCACGGTGTTCAAGTCGGTCGGCACGGCGCTGGAAGACCTGGCCGCGGCGGTGCTGGTCTACGAATCCTCGGGCGCGTCGTCCAGGAGCTGAAGCGGCTCGTCGCCCGGGTTGAGTCGGCTGGCCTGCATCTGCAGCAGGGCCAGCAATTCGCTGAACTGCGCGCGCTGCGCCGCGCTGAAAGGCGCCAGCAATTCGCGGTGGATGCCCGCCACCCGGGGAAACACCTCGGCATACAGGCGCCGGCCTTCGTCGGTCAGGAACACATGCACTTCGCGGCGGTCCGAGGGCCGGGGTTCACGCCGCACCAGTTTTTTCTCCACCAGGCGCGTGAGCGTGCGGGAGGTGCGCGCGCGATCGAGCATGGCGCGCTCGGCCAGTTCGGAGCTGAGCACCCCCTCCACATCGGCCAGGCACGACAGCACGCGCCACTCGCGGCGGGTCAGGCCGTAGTCCCGCTCGAACATGCGAACGAACAGCGGCCCGGCCGTGGCGTGCACGCGGTAGAGCCGGTAGAGCAGCAGGTCGTCCTGCCGGCGGGGGTGGATGAGGAGATCGATTTCGGGCATGGGGGCGTGCGGCCCGGCGGTTTCGGGCTCTGAGGGAAAACACCGGCAACGATTGATTTCTGCAATTGATTGTGAATGCCTAGCATCGCGCCTTGCAACGGGTCAGACCCGTTTGACACACATCAACCAGGAGACAGACATGCACCGACGCGCCTTGTGGGCCCTCCCCCTTGCCCTTCCCTTCATCCTGGCCGGCGCCGCCCTGCCGGCGTGGGCGCAGGACAAGCCGGCCCTGAAGATCGTGGTGGGCTTCCCGCCCGGGGGATCGGCCGACACGCTGGCACGGCTGATGGCCGACACGTTGCGCGCCGATGTGGGCAGCGTGATCGTGGAGAACCGCCCCGGCGCCGGTGGCCGCATCGCGCTGGCGCAGGTGAAGCGCGCCGCCCCCGACGGCCAGACCGTGATCCTGCTGCCCAGCGGGCCGATGGTGCTGTTCCCGCACGTCTACAAGAAACTCGACTACGACCCGGTGGCGGATTTCTCGCCCGTGTCGCTGCTGGCGCGCTTCCAGTTCGGCGTGGTCGCCGGGCCCTCGGCGCCGGCGAAGACCGTGCAGGACATGATCGCCCGCGCCAAGGCCGAGCCGGGCCAGAGCAGCTACGGCACGCCCGGCCTGGGCACGCTGCCGCACTTCATGGGTGTGCTGTTCGAGCAGAAGGCGGGCGCCCCGCTCAACCATGTGCCCTTCCAGGGCGGCGGGCCGGCCAACAACGCGCTGCTGGGCGGCCACATCCACTACAAGTTCGACGTCGTGTCCGAAACCGCGGAATTCCACCGCTCGGGCAAGGCGCGCATCCTGGCCGTGACCGGCACGCAGCGCGACCCCCAGGTGCCCGAGGTGCCCACGCTGCGCGAGGCCGGCATCGACATGGACGCCAGCGCCTGGTTCGCGGTGTACGGCCCGGCTGGTCTGAGCCCGGCCGTGCAGACCCGCCTGAGCCAGGCCTTTGCCGCCGCGGTGCGCCAGCCCGCGATGCGCGAGCGGATGCTGGGCCTGGGCTATGAGCCGGTGGGCTCCAGCCCGGCCGAGCTGGCCGCCGCCCAGCAAGCCGACCTGAACCACTGGGCCGCCCCGATCAAGGCCACCGGCGTGCAGCTGGACTGAAGCGGCGACTGCGTTCCCCGCGCCTTCGCGTTTTCAACGGCCCGTTCAACCCCTTTCTCCGCGCGCCTGTCGCGGGCGCTTCCCCGCTTTCATCTCTTTTCTGGAGCCCTTGACATGACCCTCTCACGCCGCACCACCCTGGCCGCCCTGGCCGTCTCGCTCGGCTGCACGCTGGGCGCCACCGCCACGCACGCCCAGCCGGCCTACCCCAGCCAGCCGGTGAAGCTCGTCAACAACTTCCCGCCCGGCGGCCCGTCCGACATCCTGGCCCGCTCGGTGGCCGCCGTGCTGGCCGACACCCTCAAGCAGCCCTTCGTGGTGGAGAACAAGGCGGGCGCCGCGGGCAACATCGGCGCCGACACCGTGGCCAAGAGCACGGCCGACGGCCACACGCTGCTGTTCGGCATCGACACCACCTTCACCATCAACCCGCACCTGTACGCGCGCATGCCCTTCCAGCCCGGCGACCTCAAGCCGGTGGTCATCATGGCCTCGTCAGGCCTGCTGCTGGGCGTGCACCCGAGCACCGGCATCAAGACCTTTGGCGACCTGCTCACGCAGGGACGCAGCAAGAACCTGAACTTCAGCTCGGCCGGCAACGGCAGCCCGGGCCACCTGGCCGCGGCCATGCTGGGCAACAGCACCCCCATCAAGACCACGCACATTCCCTACCGCGGCAACACGCCGGCCGTCACGGCGGTGCTGGCCGGCGAGGTGGACGGCGGCATCCTGGCCACGCCCGGCATGCTGCCGCATGTGCAGGTGGGCCGCATCACCGCGCTGGCTGTCACCAGCGCCCAGCGCTCGCGCCTGGCGCCACAGCTGCCCACGGTGGCCGAGCTGGGGCTCAAATCGCTGGAGCAGGAAGTGCTGTACCTGGTGATGGCACCGGCCGCCACGCCCGACGCGGTGGTGCAGCTGCTGCAGCGCCACATCACGGACGCGCTCAAGCGCCCCGAGGTGCAGGCCCGGCTCAACAGCCTCGACCTGTTCTACGAAGGCACCACCGGCGCCGCAGCCACCCAACGCCTGGCCGACATGTCGGCGCGCTACGGCGCCGTGGTGCGCGCCACCGGCATGACCGCGCAGTGACCCGCCGCGACGCACGGCTTCCTTGAACCCCAGAACCCCCATGAGCCACACCGAACCGACGGCGCCCGGCATGCAACGACCCAACATCCTCTACATCGTCAGCGACGACCTTGGCTTTGCCGACCTCGGCTGCTACGGCGGGCGCGAGGCCCCGTTTGGCGCCGTGTCGCCGAACATCGACCAGCTGGCGGCCGGCGGCCTGCGCCTGACCGAGGGCTACGCCAACTCGCCCGTGTGCTCGCCCACGCGCTTCGCGCTGATGAGCATGCGCTACCAGTACCGTTTGCGCGGCGCGCTGGAGGAGCCCATCAACAGCCGCAGCAAGGGCAGCCCCACGCTGGGCCTGCCGCCGGACATCCCCACCCTGCCCTTGCTGCTGAAGGAGGCCGGCTACCGCACCGCCCTCATCGGCAAGTGGCACCTGGGCTACCCGCCGCACTTCGGCCCGCTGCGCTCGGGTTACGAAGAGTTCTTCGGCATCATGGCCGGCGGGGTGGACTATTTCACCCACTGCAGCAGCAAGGGCGACCACGACCTGTTCATCGGCGAAGACACCCACAAGGAAGTGGGCTACCTCACCGACGTGTTCTCGCAGCGCGCGGTGCAGCACGTGAAGGCCCGTGCGGCCGAGGCCCGCGAGGGCACGCCCTTCTTCCTGAGCCTGCACTACACGGCGCCGCACTGGCCGTGGGAAACGCGCGACGACGCCCATGTGGCGCCCGAGGTGGCGAAGAACCTGTTCCACCTGGACGGCGGCAACGTGAACAGCTACCGCAAGATGATCCACCACATGGACGAGGGCATTGGCTGGATCACCGCCGCGCTGCGCGAAGAAGGCTTGCTGGAGAACACGCTGATCGTCTTCACCAGCGACAACGGTGGCGAGCGTTTCAGCGACAACTGGCCGCTGGTGGGCGGCAAGATGGACCTCACCGAAGGCGGTATCCGCGTGCCCTGGATCGCGCACTGGCCGGCCGTGATCCCGCCCGGCACGGTGAGCGCACAGCACTGCATGACAATGGACTGGTCGGCCACGATGCTGGAACTCGGCGGCGGCCAGCCGCACCCGGACTACCCGCTGGACGGCGTGTCGCTGCAAGCCCTGCTGCGCGACCCGGCGCAGGGCTTCGAGCGGCCCCTGTACTGGCGCATGAACCACCGCCAGCAACGCGCCCTGCGCTGCGGCGAGTGGAAGTACCTGAAGGTGGACGAGCACGAGTACCTGTTCAACATACCGGGCGACGAGCGCGAGCGCGCCAACCTCGCCCACCGCGACCCCGAGCGGCTGGCCCGCCTGCGCGAGCAGTGGCTGGCCTGGGACGCCACGATGCCGCCGATTCCGGACGATGCCACGGTGAGCCTGGGCTACGGCGTGAAGGACATGCCGCAAAGATAAGCGCCCCCGCGCGCCCCCGCGCGCCCCCGCGCGCCCCCGCGCGCCCCCG